>OCRP01000004.1_pt1 | contig 403430 bp, 382 predicted proteins | sample 1538871 | NCBI WGS metagenome assembly OCRP01 (sample SAMN04571731, study PRJEB22368) | human gut metagenome | biome: human gut; material: stool | host: Homo sapiens | place: Luxembourg | collected 2012-09-20 | reverse complement strand
GCCTACAGGAAACGCCTCAGCGATTTACAGCCGGACCGAGGCATCGCTGAAAGCCTTCAGTTATTCTGAAGGCAACGTTATCGCTTTTGCTTTCAAATTACTGGGGATCCCTCAGCCCGTCAGGGAGTGGGTGCCAACTCCCTGCTTTTGCTGACATTTAACAAATCAGATCTTGCTCCCAATGAATAACCACACATCGTGTAATGATTTGTTTAATTACATACATTAACGAGGGAGCATCATGATCACCATTGAGTTTATTGTCATTATCCTCTGCCTGCTGGTAGGTACCCGCTTCGGCGGGATGGGCCTGGGGTTGATAAGCGGCATCGGCCTGTTTATTTTGAGTTTTGTCTTTGGTCTGCAACCCGGTAAACCGCCGGTTGACGTGATGCTCACGATCCTCGCCGTCATCGGCTGCGCGGCAACACTACAGACCGCCGGTGGCCTGAACGTGATGATGCAATTCGCAGAGCGCCTGCTGCGAAAACATCCCCAGCACATCACCCTTCTCGCGCCGTTTACCACCTGGATGTTGACCTTTCTCTGCGGGACCGGCCACGTCGTCTACACTATGTTTCCCATTATCGCGGATATCGCCCTGAAAAAAGGCATTCGCCCGGAACGGCCGATGGCGGTGGCCTCGGTGGCCTCACAGATGGCGATCACCGCCTCCCCCGTTTCCGTGGCCGTCGTTTCGCTGGTCTCAATTCTGGGTGCGCAGAACGGTATCGGCCACGCGTGGGGGATCCTCGAAATCCTCGCCGTTTCCGTACCGGCCTCACTGTCTGGCGTCGCCATTGCGGCACTGTGGAGCCTGCGCCGGGGAAAAAACCTCGCAGACGATCCTGAATTTCAGGAAAAGCTGAAAGATCCGAAACAGCGGGAGTTTATCTATGGGGGAACGGAGACGTTGATGGATCAGCGTTTCCCTAAACAGGCCTACTTGTCAACGTGGATCTTCTTCGCCGGGATTGCCGTTGTGGTCCTGCTGGGTGCGTTGCCCGAGTTGCGTCCGGCGTTTGAGATCAAAGGCAAAATGACGGCCCTGTCGATGAACCTTGTTATTCAAATGATGATGCTTATTGCCGGGGCCATCATGCTGATGACCTGTAAGGTTAATGCGTCGGCCATTTCAAACGGAGCGGTATTTAAGGCGGGGATGGTCGCCATCTTCTCGGTGTTTGGCGTGGCATGGATGAGCGATACCTTTTTCCAGGCGCATCTCGACGAACTGAAAATGGCACTGGAGGGGGTAGTGAAGAGTCATCCCTGGACGTATGCCATCGTGTTGTTTCTGGTGTCGAAACTGGTCAACAGCCAGGCCGCGGCCTTAACCGCAGTCGCCCCGATGGGGTTGATGTTAGGCATCGATCCGAAAATGCTGGTGGCCTTCTTCCCGGCCTCCTACGGCTACTTTGTGCTGCCCACCTATCCGAGCGATCTGGCCTGTATTGGATTCGATCGCTCCGGCACCACCCGCATCGGTAAATTCATCATCAACCACAGCTTTATTCTGCCGGGTCTGATTGGCGTCAGCTGTGCCTGCGTGGTGAGCTATCTGCTGGTGCAGACGTTCTTTTGAACCTTCTGCGGGCGACAGACTCTGTCGCCCTTCGACGTAAAATCAGAAAACGGTTTCTAATTTTAAAACATCGGTTTATTTTAATGTGACTCACCCTGCGGCGTGAAGCGCAGTTCAATCAGCGCGATCGCTTTCTGGATCGCGCGGAGCGTAACCGGATCCGCAGCAGCAGGATGATTGGTGAAATCGATGTTTTTTAGCTGGGTCGACATCTTTTCGCGTACCTCAACCGGCGCGATAACGTCAATCACATCAAGGATTTGTTTGATAACCAGCTGGCAGGCGACGACGTCAGATACCAGTTCCTGATCGGCGCTCAGGTTTTGTGACATGGGCTTCTCCTTATTCAAAGGCCGCCATAGTAGCAAAACAGACGCCCTTCCATCTCCCTCTCGTCGTCCGCAGACATAAAAAAACCTGCCGAAGCAGGTTTTTTTATCAGAACATCGCACCCGGTGGGACGTCTTTAAACGTTGTGCAGTAGTTAGCCCACATGCTTTTCAGGATTTTGCGCAGTTTCATTATGTTGCTCCAGTAACGTGTTATGCAGGTGTTATTATCAATACGCTTATAATATGACCGTCATCACAAAAATCAACCATTTTGTGACCTGCATCACGGTTAACAAACCCTCAGTGCTGCCGGTTTGTTAAAAAAAGGCACGATAAATCCGCACGTTACAGACTTATAAATTCCAGTAAATTTTTATAAAATTTTTTGAGCGGGCAGGAAGAGAATGAGTGAAAACGTATCCGGCAAAGAGAGCCATGGATTATCGCCTGCGGCACTGCTGGTGGCCGGTGCTTTCTTTATGGAGTTTCTGGACGGGACGGTGATCGCCACCGCATTGCCAGATATGTCAAAAAGCTTCGGCGTACAGGCCGTGGATCTGAATATCGGCATCAGCGCCTACCTGATCACCCTTGCCGTGCTGATCCCCGCCAGCGGCTGGATCGCCGACCGCTTCGGCGCGCGAAAAGTATTTGCCCTCGCGCTGGCGATCTTCACGCTGGCCTCGGTATTTTGCGGCCTGTCCACCACGCTCGAGGAGTTTGTCGCAATGCGCGTCTTCCAGGGCATGGGTGGCGCGCTGATGGTGCCTGTGGGTCGCCTGGCCGTGTTACGTACAACGCCAAAGCATCAGCTCATCACGGCAATCGCCACCCTGACGTGGCCTGCGCTGGTCGCGCCGATCATCGGCCCGCCGCTGGGCGGGTTCATTACAAGCTATGCCGACTGGCGCTGGATCTTCTTTATTAATGTGCCGCTGGGGATAATCGCCATTTTGCTGGCACTGCGAATCATTCCAGACCTGCATGAAGATACGCGCCGACCGTTTGACTTACCGGGTTTTGTGGTCACCACCCTTGCCATGGTGAGCCTGGTTTATGCGATGGAGTTGATGGGTGCAGAGCCTCTGCGGACAGGATTAACCGCCACGCTGTTTATCGTCGGTGTCGTCGCGTTGAGCCTGGCGCTTCGCCACTTTAAGCGGGCAACCTGGCCGATGATCAGGCTCGATGCGATGCAAGTGCCGACGTTTCGCGTCACCCTGTACGGCGGATCGCTGTTTCGCGCCTCCATCAGCGCGGTTCCGTTCCTGTTACCGCTGATGTTCCAGGTCGGCTTTGGCATGGACGCGTTCCATTCTGGCCTGCTGGTGCTGGCCGTTTTCGTAGGCAATCTCACCATTAAACCGGCGACGACGCCCCTGATCCGCAGCCTGGGGTTTAAGCGGCTGTTGCTGATTAACGGTTCACTGAATGTCCTGGCGCTGCTGGCCTGCGCCTTTCTTACGCCGCAGACTCCTGTGTGGCTCGTCATGCTGATCCTCTATCTGGGTGGCGTTTTTCGTTCGATCCAGTTTACAGCCATCAGTACGCTGGCCTTTGCGGATGTACCCTCTGCGCAGATGAGCTATGCCAATACGCTGTTTTCAACCGCAACGCAGCTTGCCGTGGGACTTGGGATCACGCTCGGGGCCATTGGTATTCGTATCGGGGAAAAAGTCAGTGAGACGATGGGGATTGCCGGCATGCCGGGAATGAGCTTCCGGCTGGCATTTGTGGCGATCGCGCTGATCTGCCTGGTGGGAATGGTTGACACGCTGCGTCTGACCAAAAATGCAGGCAGCGCGGTATCATCGAAAAAGTAAGGCTCTGTGCCGGGCGGCAACGCACCGCCCGGCAAAGGAAATCAGCCAACAATACCGCGCACGAAGGCTTCGATCTCTTTGTCCTGGCAGTTCTCGAAGAAGCACTGCTGGAAGCGCTGGCCTGAGACGGCGGTTTTAACCAGCTCAGGATCGATTGCACGCAGGGTATCCAGATAGTTTTCTTTTACCACCGCCGCTTTCACCTGGTTCAGAATACCGGCGTTACGCACCTGCGGCTCCTTACGCTCTGGTGGATAGCCTTCGCCATTGCGTCCGGTAAAGGCTTTCTCAAAGATAAAGCGTACGTTCAGTTCTGCCCCCCAGCCGAAGCCCTTCGCAAACGGCAGAGAAAGCGCGTTACCGTTGTTGATTTGCGCAAACAGGAAAGCATCCGCAGGATCGATGCAGTAACCGCAAATCACACCCGGATGGATGTTCAGGGACATCAACGCGCCCTGCCCGGTACCGCAGCCGGTGACAACAAAATCAACGGCTTTAGCGTTAAGCAGAATGCTCGCCATGATGCCCAGGTGAATATAAGTGAGATGATGATCGTTCTCATCACTCATACCGACGTTATAGACCGGGAAACCTTTCTCATCAGCAACGGCTTTCAGCTCATTAAGGATGATGGGATTCTTAGCGGCCTGGCTGTTTTCCATCATCAGTGCAATTTTCATCTTGTCTCTCCTGAATGCATGGCGGGCGATCCCGCTGTGGATACCTTTTCAACTTAACCTTACTATCAAACAAACACACTTTCAAATTAAGTGAAAACTTGTTTTAAAAAATAAAGATGCGCTCACAATTTCGCGCGGTGGCCCGGCTCGTTGTAGAGTGAAAGGGCAGATCCTCCGGCTATTCCGGCCATTGCGTCCCGTCGCGTTGGTTACAATGGCGTATTTCCCGTCACGCAGAGTGAAACATGAAACGTGTAATCATAGCCGGAACGATCCTGTTGCTCGCCGGGTGCAGCATCAACCGTCAGGCAGAAGTCAGTAGTACGGATGCCCCAAACGGAATTGTGCGCCTCGACTATGGCCAGACCATGCTGCAAAACGCCTGGTCTGATGACTATGTTAATAACGGTACGGCAACAAAGGCCTGCCAACGCATGGGCTACGCCTCCGCGTCAGCCTACGGGCAGCCGATTAAAACCTGCACCCTGATCAGCGGTTCACTCTGTCTGAACGAAAGTGTGACCATTCAGTATAAATGTCAGGGATATGCCGTTATCTCTTCCAGCCAGAATCCGTGGTATTAACCGCGACTGCCAGTCACGCTGGCAGTTTATTTAATAAGAACAAAAACAATTCTCATTAATAAATACAAATGGCGGCAATGCGTTTTATTCCCATTCGTATTTTTAATAAATAAATATTTATTTTACTTTTTGCAAATAATTAAATAACAAATTATAGTGTCGCTCATCGTGAACCAGAATTAATAAACCGGAGCTGCACCATGTTAAAAACTGAAATGATCGACAAGCTCAATGCGCAAATGAATCTTGAGCTATTTTCTTCCCTGCTTTATCAGCAGATGAGCGCCTGGTGCAGCTATCACAGCTTTGAAGGGGCTGCCGCCTTCCTGCGTCGTCATGCTCAGGAAGAGATGACGCACATGCAGCGTCTGTTTGATTACTTGACGGACACCGGCAGCCTGCCGCGCATTGATAACGTGGTATCGCCTTTCGCCGAGTACGGCTCTCTTGATGAACTGTTCCGTGCCACCTATGAGCACGAACAGCTGATCACCCAGAAAATAAATGAACTGGCTCATGCCGCCATGACCAGTCAGGATTATCCAACCTTTAATTTCCTTCAGTGGTATGTGGCTGAACAGCACGAAGAAGAGAAGCTGTTTAAATCCGTGCTGGATAAATTATCTCTGGCAGGTAAATCCGGGGAAGGTCTGTACTTCATTGATAAAGAGCTGTCGACGCTCGATACCCAGAATTAACAGAAAATCGGTGCTGAGTTTTCAGCACCGCATTATTTAATGGCGGCAAATTTTACCTTCGTGAGTGGAAAATCCGTCTGCTGCCGGAATGAATTTTCCGCGCGCCGCCAGAAACGCCACCAGCTCCGCGGCCGTCATCTCCGAAGCTGAACAGGTATGGAAACGCGCCGCTTCGCCAAAGCGGGCATGTATCGCCTCAACCAGACTCTCCTCCGTATAGCGCTCACCTGACTCAATCATCATATTCAGCACGTCGTGTCCGTGAATTGACATGGTTACCTCTCGTAAATAAAAAGCAGACTAAACGCTCCCTCCACGGCACGCTTTGCGCTGGCGCAGGTTACCCTTTTCTTTTTGTAAATTAATCATTACACCCTATGTAACGGTGATTTGACGAGATGGGGCTTTTCCCTTACTCTGCGCCGCAGAATGAGTCGCGGTATGGAAGCGTTGTAGAGGAAAGCGTGAAGAACAGAACTCTGGGAAGTATTTTTATCGTCGCCGGGACGACAATTGGCGCAGGAATGTTGGCTATGCCGTTGGCTGCCGCTGGCGTCGGGTTTGGGGTTACCGTAGTGCTGCTGGGCGGTCTGTGGGCCCTGATGTGTTACACCGCACTACTATTGCTGGAAGTTTATCAGCATGTCCCTGCCGATACTGGCTTAGGCTCCCTGGCTGCACGCTATCTTGGACGCTACGGGCAGTGGATCACCGGTTTCAGCATGATGTTTCTGATGTACGCCCTGACTGCCGCTTACATCAGCGGCGCCGGGGAGCTGATTGCGTCAAGTATCAATGACGGCTTCGGTGCGTCGCTTTCACCGGAAACAGGCGCCATTGTCTTTACGCTGATCGGTGGCGGTGTGGTTTGTGCGGGCACGTCGCTGGTCGATCTGTTTAACCGTTTTTTGTTCAGCGCCAAAATTCTCTTCCTTGTTGTGATGCTGGTGCTGCTGGCACCGCATGTGCACAAGGTTAACCTGCTCTCCCTCCCGCTGGAGAAAGGTCTGGCGCTTTCGGCCATCCCGGTGATTTTCACCTCTTTCGGTTTTCATGGCAGCGTGCCGAGCATCGTGAGCTATATGAACGGGGATATTCGCAAGCTGCGCCGCGTCTTTGTGATCGGCAGCGCCATTCCGTTGATTGCTTACCTGTTCTGGCAGCTGGTGACGCTGGGCAGTATTGATTCCACCACCTTTATCGGCCTGATGGCAGAGCATTCTGGTCTGAATGGATTCCTGGTTGCCCTGCGTAACGTGGTGGCCTCTTCACACGTGGAGCTGGCGGTACATCTGTTTGCAGACCTGGCGCTGGCAACCTCCTTCCTCGGCGTGGCGCTTGGCCTGTTTGACTATATGGCGGATCTGTTCCAGCCTCGCAATACCATTGCCGGACGCTTACAGACGGGGGCGATGACCTTCCTGCCGCCGCTGGCCTTCGCGCTCTTTTATCCGCGCGGGTTTGTGATGGCGCTAGGGTATGCTGGTGTGGCGTTATCGGTACTGGCCCTGCTGCTGCCTTCCCTGCTGGCGTGGAAGAGCCGCCAGCAACATCCGCAGCAAGGATACCGCGTGGCGGGTGGTAAGCCGCTGCTGTGCGTGGTGTTTGGTTGTGGGGTGGTGATTATTCTGGTGCAGATTTTGATTGCAGCGGGGATGCTGCCGGAAGTGGGATAAAAAAAGGGGCTATGAATAGCCCCTTTTTTCAGTGCAGACAGCAACTCTTAAACTTCTTACCGCTCCCGCACGGACACGGATCGTTACGTCCCACCTTCGACCCGTTCACGATCGGCTTTTTCGCTTCCGGCTGCTGCGGATTAGCCACCCAATAGTTGTACAAACGCAGCGCCGCAGGCTGAATGCTCTCGATGCTGGCCATATACTCCTCTTCGGTCAGCGCTTCCAGCTTCTCGCTGTGCTCTTCCGTTCCGTGCAGGGCAATCACCGCCAGATCCGCTTCCAGCGCTTCCGGCAGGGATGACCAGTCCGTCAGCGCCACGCCGCGCATGTAGCCATAGCACCACTCTTCCACTACGGTATAGCTCTGACCGTCAACGTCGTTATAGCCAAACAGCGGTTCAAACTGATCCGGGTATTCGCTCAGGCGCTCGGCAATATCGTTCATGTGCTTAAAGCAGAGATCGATAAAACGGTTCATCTCACGATCGTTTTTCCAGCGCGGAATATACTTCTCGCCACCCCATACCGCCACCAGCCAGGTGTCGGGCTCCACCACAACGGGACCGGAAAGTACTGCGGTAAGCATGCCGTCCAGTTCGGACACGTCAATCACGGATGCATCGTCGTGTCCGTAAGAGAATAATGTCTCTTCCAGCCACGCCATCTCGCTTTCAGTTAATGGGCCTTCAGCCATTGCTGATACTCCTGATAAAAAAAACGATCCTGACATATATCGCCGCGCATGCCTATCTGAAGTTTAGGTCTTTATTGCTGCAAAAACGTGCAAATCGTGACCGTTGCACAACTTATGGGCTTTGTTGTTAAGGAGATGTGATCTCCGCTGTAAATTCATCTCATCCCGCAAAGGCGCATAAAACGGCGCTCTATACTCAACGTGTTGTGACCCGGTCAAGGGATTAACCATTCTGGCAACCTTTTTGCTTAATGTTCTGCGCGCTTCGCGGTGCGTGGGATCCTCGCCGTATTAAGCACAAGATTGCTTCTAAAGTGCATTTTGTTCTCGCTCTTGTTTTTGGATTTACGATGCCATCAGGCGTTCGGGTTTCTACCTGGTGCAAAAACCTCTTTGCTAAGGAACATAATAATGTCGCTGAAATTTACCAAAACTCCCCTCTCCCTGTTGCTGGCCGGTTGTCTGGTGACGGCCTTTTCTGCACAGGCCGATATCGTGATCGGCGTGGCCGGGCCGTTCACAGGCCCGAACGCAACCTATGGCGATCAATACTGGCATGGCGCTACGCAGGCGGCGGAAGACATTAACGCCGCTGGCGGGATCAACGGTGAGAAAATCAAACTGGTTCAGGGCGATGACGCCTGCGAACCCAAACAAGCCGTTGCCGTCGCCAACCGCTTAGTCGATCAGGATAAAGTGAAAGCGGTCGTCGGCCACTTCTGCTCCTCGTCGACCATGCCCGCCTCCGAGGTCTATAGCGATGCCGGGATCCTCTCCATCACCCCCGGCTCAACGAACCCGCTTATTACCGAGCGGGGCATGAGCGATATGTTCCGCATGTGCGGACGTGACGACCAGCAGGGCCAGGTCGCCAGCGATTTTATTCTTGATAAGCTTAAAGCCAAACGGGTCGTCATCATCCACGATAAAGACACCTACGGTCAGGGGCTGGCGGACGCCACTAAAGCGGCGCTGGCGAAACGCGGCGTTAAGGAAGTGATGTACGAAGGGTTGTCCCGCGGGGAGAAAGACTTTAACGCGCTGGTGACCAAAATTGGCGCACAAAAACCAGACGTGGTGTTCTTCGGGGGCTGTCACCCGGAAGCGGGCCCGCTGGTTCGCCAGATGCGTGAACAGGGCGTGCAGGCGAAGTTCTTCTCGGGAGACTGTATCGTCAATGAAGAGATGGTCACCGCCGCCGGTGGGGCGCAGTACACCAACGGTATTTACATGACCTTCGGTAAAGACCCGCGCCTGATCCCGGACGGAAAAGCCGTCATCGAGAAATTCCGCGCCGGTAAATTTGAACCAGAAGGATACACCCTCTACGCCTACGCGTCTGTGCAGGCTATCGCAGCGGCATTCAAGGCCACGAAAGGGACGGATTCCGCAAAAGCCAGCGAGTGGCTGAAGGCCAACCCTGTCGACACGGTGATGGGTAAAAAAGCCTGGGACAGCAAAGGTGACCTCAAAGTGTCTGACTACGTGGTCTACCAGTGGGACGACAAAGGCAAATATAAAGAAGTGCCATAACGGGACGGAATCTGCTCAACGCCGGCAGGTCTGACTGTCGGCGTAACCCTTTATTCAGGTGCGCGACCATGAGTACATTCTTCCTGCAACAATTAATTAATGGCTTAACGCTGGGTTCGGTCTACGGTCTTATCGCCATCGGCTACACCATGGTGTACGGCATCATCGGTATGATCAATTTCGCCCACGGCGAAGTGTATATGATCTCCGCCTATCTCTCGGCCATTGGCCTGGCCCTGCTGGCGTTTTTTGGACTCCACTCCTTTCCGCTGCTGATCCTGGGAACCCTGGTTTTCACCATCGTGGTCACCGGCGTTTATGGCTGGACGATTGAGCGCATCGCCTATAAGCCGCTACGCAATTCGACGCGTCTGGCGCCGCTGATTTCGGCCATCGGGATGTCGTTGATACTGCAAAACTACGTCCAGCTCAGCCAGGGCCCACGGCAGCAGGGCGTACCGACCATGCTGGATGGTGTGCTGCGTTTTCACCTCGGCGAAGGGTTTGTCCAGATAACCTATACCAAAGTCTTTATTCTCATCGCCTCGTTCGCGGGCATGCTGGTGCTGACCTGGATTATCAACCGTACCCGCTTAGGGCGCATGTGCCGTGCGGTGCAGCAGGATCGTAAGATGGCCTCCATTTTGGGTATCAACACCGACAGAATTATTTCGCTGGTTTTTGTTATCGGCGCAGCCATGGCCGGGCTGGCGGGCGTGCTGATCACCATGAATTACGGCACCTTTGATTTTTACGTCGGGTTCGTTATCGGCATCAAGGCCTTTACGGCGGCGGTGCTGGGTGGCATCGGCTCTCTGCCCGGTGCGATGCTTGGCGGGCTGATTCTGGGCGTCGCAGAAGCGCAATTCTCCGGGATGGTGAACTCGGATTATAAAGACGTGTTCTCGTTTGGATTGCTGGTATTAATCCTGATCTTCCGTCCTCAGGGGCTGCTGGGCCGCCCTGTCGTGGCTAAAGTGTAAGGAACAACGCGATGACCTCTGACGGCTTTTCCCTGAAGCGCTGCATTCTGGACGCGATTTTTTCCGGAATGATCGCCCTGATTATTTTCGGCCCGATTGCGGGCGTCATACTGGATGGTTATAGCTTTACCTTTGACGGCCAGCGGCTGGCCTGGATTGTAGGCACGGTGATGCTGGGACGCTTTTTGCTGAGCGCCTTTTCAGCTACGGCGGCCGGAAGACGTTTACAGGCGCGGTTTGAATCCGACAATGCGGGGGTGTATGTCCGGCCACCGGCGTATAAAAGCCGCATGCGCTGGATCATTCCGCTGATTGTCACGCTGGCGATCTGCTTCCCGTTTGTGGCCACAAAATACGTTCTGACGGTCGCTATACTCGGACTGATCTACGTCCTGCTCGGTCTTGGGCTGAACATTGTCGTTGGCCTGGCAGGGCTGCTGGATCTGGGTTATGTCGCCTTCTATGCCATCGGCGCTTACGGACTGGCGCTCGGGTATCAGTATCTGGGGCTTGGGTTCTGGAGCATGCTGCCGCTGGCGGCGCTAATGGCTGCGGGCGCGGGCGCCCTGCTCGGCTTTCCGGTGCTGCGCATGCACGGGGATTATCTCGCCATCGTCACGCTCGGGTTTGGCGAGATCATCCGTCTGGTGCTGAACAACTGGCTTACCTTCACCGGCGGGCCTAACGGCGTTTCAGCCCCTGCCCCGACCTTTTTTGGCCTGGAGTTTGGCCGACGCGCCAAAGAAGGTGGCATCCCCTTCCACGAGTTCTTCGGCCTGACCTATAACCCCAACATGAAGTTTATTTTCATCTATGCGGTACTGTTCCTGATAGTCATGCTGGTGCTGTACATTAAACACCGGCTGACCCGAATGCCCATTGGACGCGCGTGGGAAGCGCTCCGTGAGGATGAGATTGCCTGCCGTTCCATGGGGCTGAATCACGTTCTGGTCAAACTCTCGGCCTTCACCCTGGGCGCATCGACGGCAGGTATCGCCGGGGTGTTTTTTGCCACCTGGCAGGGGTTTGTTAACCCCACCTCTTTCACCTTTTTTGAATCGGCCCTCATCCTCGCGATTGTGGTCCTGGGCGGGATGGGCTCCACCGTCGGCGTCGTACTGGCCGCCTTTGTGCTGACCGTCACGCCGGAACTGCTGCGCAGCTTTGCGGAATACCGCGTGCTGCTGTTTGGCATGCTGATGGTGGTGATGATGATCTGGCGTCCTCGCGGTCTGATCCGCATCAACCGCAGCGGATTTGCCGTGCGTAAAGGAGTGGCGCCATGAACGCAACGATTTTGCGTGTAGAACATCTGATGATGCACTTCGGCGGGATCAAGGCCTTAAACGACGTCAATCTTGAGGTGCAGCGCGGCTCTATTACTGCACTCATTGGGCCTAACGGCGCGGGAAAAACAACCGTCTTTAACTGCCTGACCGGTTTCTACCGGGCCTCCGGTGGCAACATTCTGTTCAATGCACGAAATAAAACCACCAATGTCATTCAGGTGCTCGGCCAGAAACTCCAGCCGGGCGACTGGCTCAGCCCGGCGCAGCTTGGTCAACGCCTGTTCTATAAGATGTTTGGCGGCACGCATCTGGTGAACCGCGCGGGTCTTGCGCGCACGTTTCAGAACATCCGCCTGTTCCGCGAGATGTCCGTTGTGGAAAACCTGCTGGTGGCACAGCACATGCGCGTCAACCGCAATCTGCTGGCGGGGGTGCTGAACACCCCTGCGTATCGTCGGGCAGAGAACGAGGCGCTGGACCGGGCGTTTTACTGGCTGGAGGTGGTGGATCTGGTAGATTGCGCGAACCGTCTGGCCGGGGAAATGTCCTATGGCCAGCAACGACGCCTCGAAATCGCCCGCGCCATGTGCACCGGCCCGGAGATGATTTGTCTCGATGAACCTGCTGCCGGTCTGAACCCGGTGGAGACGCACAAGCTGAGCGAGATCATCCGGTTCCTGCGCGACCACCACGACATCACGGTTTTGCTGATCGAGCATGATATGGGGATGGTGATGGGCATTTCAGATGACATCATTGTGCTCGATCACGGCGATGTGATTGCCAGAGGTAAACCGGCTGAGATCCAGCACAATGAAAAAGTGATTGCCGCGTATCTGGGCACCGACGAAAGCGAGGTAAATCTGTGAGCGCACCGATGCTTCAATTTCATAATGTGGACGTTTTTTACGGGGTGATCCAGGCGTTGAAGCAGGTTTCACTTGAGGTAAACAAAGGGGAAACCGTGGCCCTGATTGGCGCTAACGGCGCGGGGAAGTCAACATTACTGATGTCTGTCTTTGGTCAGCCCCGGATCCGCAACGGGCAGATCCTCTTCTGCGGCGAGGATATCAGCCACAAATCCACCCACTATGTTGCCACCGGCGGCATCGCGCAGGCACCTGAGGGACGACGCATTTTCCCGGATATGTCTGTAGAAGAGAACCTGCTGATGGGGACAATCCCCGTCGGCAATCAGCATGCAGCTGAAGATATGCAAAGTATGTTCGACCTCTTCCCTCGCCTCAAGGAGCGGCGTAACCAGCGGGCGATGACGCTTTCCGGCGGTGAACAGCAGATGCTGGCTATTGCCCGGGCGCTGATGAGCCGTCCTAAACTTCTGCTGCTGGATGAACCCAGCCTCGGCCTCGCACCCATCGTGGTTAAACAGATCTTCCATACGCTGCGCGAACTGGCCCGTAACGGAATGACGATTTTTCTGGTCGAGCAGAATGCCCACCACGCGCTGAAATTGTCCGACCGCGGCTATGTGATGGTTAACGGCCAGATTCGGTTAAGCGGCAGCGGCGAGGCGTTGCTGAAGGATCCGGAGGTGAGGAAGGCGTACCTGGGCGGCGTGTGAAGCCTGGAGGCTATAGTGAGAAAAACTCACAGTGATTGCCATTATTAATCGTTTTTCTGATGCGACCGCATTCAAATATCATCTTTACGACCCGCCTTTGCGCGGGTCGATAAAACGTTCAGCCGCAAACTGAATAATAATGATAAGAGGATCCGGGGCAAATATGACACTTGATGCGTTATATCAGTTAATGAAAACTGTATTACCACCTGACACCGATTCAGCCGATGATTTACAGGATTTTATGGCCATGCTTATGGCGACGAAACATCACTCAGAGGCTCTGTCACCGTTTTCGCAGCGCGTATACATGCTGTCCGTTGCCCATCGCGACCCTAAGCAAGCGGCTGCGCTGATTTCAGCCTGTCATCCTGAAGCAGGAAAGCCCCTTCCGCTGCTCGACTTCTCCGGCTGGCCGCACGTGCGCTACGCCACGTCGGGTGAATTACAGACGCCCGAGACTGAAGAATATTTTCACAGGATTTCGTCTGCCGCCACGATATTACGCGGTGCAATTATTGACGCTGAGCAGCAGAAAAACACGCCAGCATTTTATATTCTGGATAAGGTACTCAGCCTGAACAGCGCTTTGCCAGAACGCTATAAAAAGATGGCAAACATCTCTTACTCATAACGGTATTAATAAACCCGGCTTTCATCGTTTTCAAGGTAATCGATATCCAGAGCCGGAACGACCGGGGTATGGTTTTGCAGCCAGCCCAGAAGGTGCTGGATGCTCTCTCTTTTGAGCGAATTTTTTGGCCAGACGAGGTAGTAACCATCTCCCGTCGCGATAGCTTCCCTGAACGGCAGGCCCAGCAGGCCGCTTTTCAGGGCATCAAGCGTGAGATGCAGGTCGGCGATAGCGATGCCGTGCCCGTTCATCGCGGCGATACTTCCCTGTTCAAGGGTATCAAACACCATGCCGCTGCTCATATCGAGCCCCGGAAACAATCCTGTTCTTCGCAGCCAGCGCCGCCAGTCACGTCTGTCCGGTGAAGGATGGATCAAATCGCATTGCGAAAGCTGCTGCCGGGCCGGTTCGATAAGCGATGGGGTGCAAACCGGGATAAGCCATTCATGAAAAAGCAGCTGGCTTTCCGTTGTCTCACCAAAACGGCCATTACCGAGAAGGATGGCGCAGTCGTATGGCTCAAGATTGAAATCAACGGTGTCAATGTCCATCCAGACGCTGGCAATCTCCACCTGCGGTTTTGGATGGTTGTTGCGAAAAGATCGCAGCACGTCGAGAAGCCATCTCATGGTCAGGGTGCTGGGTGTTTTTAACCGCAGCAGATGGTTTTCACTGCGGAATGCCCGGCAGGCCCATTCAATGCTCGTGAAGCTTTCGTTCAGCTGTCCGGCAAGCACTCGCCCGGCTTCAGTGACCTCCACGCGAGGACCTTGCCTTTTGAAAAGCTCGCAGTCGAACCACAGTTCAAGGGTACGGACATGTCTGCTGACCGCGCCCGGCGTAATATTGAGCGTTTCAGCGGCTTTACTGAAGGAGTTCAACCGCGCAGCAACTTCAAACGCACGCAGTGCATACAATGGCGGTAAAGACATAGCGTCCCTTAAATGAAAATTTCATTATGCTAAAACTTGTTCCGGGGCAACGCCAGCAAGTAAATTATGGAGAAAAACAATGATCCCCAATATACCGAGTCATAGCGATAGGGGTCAAAATCTATATGCAAAAAGCTGCTGACAAACTCGTAGCCATTGGCAAAGATGTTTATCTGAACGGCTGCAATAGCGATTACAAACACCCTATACACGATAAATAGCGGGTATTTATGCAGCCTGTGAACTTTTAGTTTGCCGAGATAAAGCAAGAGAAAAATTGCAATAGATACAATGAAATAGGCCACGGCAGGCCAAACAGGTGGATGAAGCGAAAATTCTAACTCTTGAGACATAATCAATTCTCTTTTGCTATCTGGTACATCTGCCACCCCGTAATGCTCCCACTGGTCAAATCCAGCGCCATTGCGGTTTTAAAAGCCTCTTGCCAACCTCTGATATAATCGTGGAATAAACTCCAGGACCTCTCTCTGGGACCCAAAACTTTTCTGCCCGCACCATATGCCGATAAAGAGAGATCAACGACGCCATAGACTAAGTCAGCCTGGTTATTACCATAACCTAACTTCGTAGCAGCAAATCTAAAGGGATATCGGATCTGGAAGGAACGCTTAACGAAAAACAGGGAAACGCTGGTCATAAAAACGCGTCACAGACAGCACGTTATGATAGAAAAATTCCTATAGTTCCGGTAGTCGGAGGGCAGTAATGCCCTCTTTTTATGGTGAAGCCGAATGGAGAAAGAATGGCGAATGGCGAAAATTAGGCAATAAAAAACCACCTTTCGGTGGTTTACACGACACTGCTTATCATTGATTTTATTCTAGTTTTCCCATGGTAGCCGGAGTGGGACTTGAACCCACACAGCGCGAACGCCGAGGGATTTTAAATCCCTTGCATAATATTTAATTTTCAAAAAGTTAGCTGTTTTTTTCCTAAGATAATGGTTTTGTTAGCGCTAGGACTGGCGCGGTTCATGCCTGGTTATCTTAGGAAAGATTTTGACAATTTTTGCGGTCCGGCGCTATAGTCCCACTGCACCAGCAAAATCTGGTGTCGGGATTGGCGTCCCGGATTGAAAAGGCGACTACAGACGCGCCAGCGTCTTTTTTATTGTCGTGCGCACAGCCACATTCGCATTATGGTGGGGCGTGCGGGGGCGGAGAAATCCGCGCCGGTTCCTTTTCCCGGTTACGCCAACCCTGTACGTCTCACCACCTCTATGATTGGCGTCAATGGTGGTGATAATCCGAACCGAAAAGGAATATCCCATGAATACAGCAGTCGCACTTTCCACCGAAGCCCCGAAAGTTTTTTTCAAAGATGACCGCCTGGTCACCACCTCCCAATCCGTCGCTGACTATTTCGATAAGCAGCATAAAGACGTTCTGCGCAAAATTGACATGCTGGATTGTTCGCCTGAATTTACATCAGCGAACTTTTGCGCCGATGTCCAAACAGTCGAAGTCGGTAACGGTGCCGAACGTGAATCACGCTGCTACATGATCACCAAAGATGGCTTTATGTTTTTGGTAATGGGTTTCACCGGAAAGAAAGCAGCCAGACTTAAGGAGGCATACATTGCTAAGTTTAACGCGATGGAAGCCGAACTGCATAAGAGAGCCCCAGCAGCTTCACAGCAAGGTAACTATTCAGTAATCACCTACTTCGAAAACGGCCTGCCCGTGGCCTGCCACCCTCTTATGCCTGGCGAAGTAGTTATGAACCCAGATTCATGCCTGGAACATGTAATTCGTTCTGGCTACGTGGTCATGCCCTGCGATGAAGCTGAAAAATTCACTCTCGGTGAGATACAGAAAATGATCACCATCGCGCGAGAAGCACGTGATCGCTGGCTGCAACCTTAACCACACAGGGCGGCTCGTTCTTGCATAGGACGGGCTGCGGCATCTGAAATTATCTTAAATCCCTTCTGTTCTGAACGTTTATGAACCCGCAGAGTCTAATCAACATGCTCACCAATTAAAGGGTCATCATGACAGCATTCATAATCACTTCTATCGTGGCAGTAGTTCTTGGGTTGATGATATTGAGTCTCATCAAAGTCGGCATTAGTACATCGAATAATCCTGATAACTTTTAATCTTTTTATCTATCAATACTGTCTTTTAGGACAGAGACATTCTTATTAAGGATGCAGACAGCAAGATCGCCAATGCATTCTATGCACCACATATCTAAGTAAAATGCCTTCATCCTCAATTGCTGCTTATAGTTCTCTTCTGCCGTTTGAATTTAACCCCCCAATAACCCCAATAACCCCGCAAGCATTGACACTCAATCAATGAGGGGTTATTATAACTCCAACAAGACAACACAGAGAGCCGGAGGATGGATAGCAGGAATGCAATAGCAATGATAGAAGCCGTTGGGTGGTATCTGGTGAGAGTTAAAGGCAGTCATCATCAGTTCAAACACCCAACGAAAAAGGGGCTGGTAACGGTAAAGCATCCACAGAAAGACATACCGTTACCAACACTGAAAAGCATCAAAAAACAGGCGGGGCTCTAAGCCCCCCTACTGGAGGTTTAAATGTTGTACCCTGTTGCTATTGATAAAGGCGATTCATCCTTCGGCGTTCGCGTACCTGATATTCCTGGCTGCTTCTCTGGCGGTGATGATTATCAGGACGCGATTGAAAGCGTACGTGAAGCGATCGAGGCACACATCGAATTACTGGTTGAAGATGGCGAGAGCGTTCCAGAAGCAACGACCGTCGAAAACTGGCTATCTGATCCGGAATACGCCGGTGCGGTATGGGGCCTGGTTGACGTGGATATAACTCGCCTGATGGGTAAAGCGGAAAAAATCAATGTGACGCTTCCCTCATTACTGATCCGTCGTATCGATCAGTTTGTGGCCGCGCATCCAGAATACGGCAGTCGGTCTGGCTTCTTATCGCGCGTCGCGGCAGATAAAGTAATTGGACGAGAAAAATGATAAGCCTCGAAAGAGGCTTTTAGCGAAAGTGCCCTCTATGTATTCGCGGATCCAGTCAGAAAAAGTGAAAATGAGAATTTCAAAATGAGTAATCAACTATCAAAACGCCATTTACGTGAGTGCTTACAAGCTGAAGTAATGAAAAGCGACAAGAAATTCTCATGGACGCGCGTTTTTCATAAAGCATTAAAGTGCCCTGAGAGGCGCTTTAATTTTTGGTGGCGAGTTGCTTCTTATCTTTATAGTTCTGATGCCAAATGGAAAAAACAATTGGCCAGAAGAATTAATAGAAAACTTGTCCAAAAGTACAACACTGAGATACAGCTGCCAGCTACAATTGCTCCTGGTCTTCATATTACTCACTTCACATCAGTTGTTATAAACGGATGTGTGATTATCGGACGAAATTTCAAAATAAGACATAACTGTACCATTGGCATTGGTGGGGGGGGAAAGAATGAAAACTCCAGCCCAAGGATAACAATAGGTGATAACGTTGATCTGGGAGTTGGGACCTCGATTATCGGTAACAATCTCACTATAGGCAGCAATGTCACGATAGGCGCAATGACTTTTGTTAATAAAGACATTCCGGACAACACTGTTGCCTACAATGAGAAGAAGTTAATATTAAAATTTAAGCATTCCTGATTATCATGCTGGCAATACAGGCCACTCGATATCTGGTGCATGCGATGTATCAACCCGCATCAACAGCACCCTATATTGCTGCCATGCCAACAGTAAATCTTCCTCTTCATCTGTTGACATGCCCAACTCAACGGCATCTTTCAATGGCTCAATTACGGCAGTGGCTGAGTTCATGAGCGCTTCTTTCTGAGCATCAGCCTCGGCAAGGAGCTGCTCTTTAGTGGCGGTTGGCGGGTCTACAAGGACAGGCTGATCGTAATCATTTACAGTGATTACCTTACCTTTCTGTTGACCTTCCAACAGATACAGGAACCACTTCTCCGAAATTTCAAGTAAATCATTCGGCCACGTACCTGCTAGTAAATAAGCTTGTTTATCTGATTCATGATAAAAACCAATTTCCCTAGGGCTAAAATAAATCCTCATTTCAATATCCTTTAGCAATTAGCATAAATTTGCCATCGGCGTTATGAGCATATAATGTGCATCCTGTACGTGAATAAGACGGAACATAAATTGCCGAATCATCGCCAGACCCATGCCCTGCCCCATTATATGTAATTACAACCCCTACACATGCATTTGGAAAAGCCGCTGGAAATGTCACGTTAACATTTGTTTTGCTTGGAACGTTTATATTGCTCATAACTACTTCCATAACACCTGTTGAAGCATCTTTATGCGTCATAGCATTGGCTGATTTGGTTGCGGTATTTTTTAAGTTATACCGCGAATCGCTTTCCGCCTTCGTATAAGCCTGACCCGCAGGGGTATAACTCCCTTTCGGCTGGAAACGGGCATCACTGTCAGTTCTGGTGTAATAACGGGCATCAAAGTTAGTAAAATTGTTTGGTACTATCTGACCGCTGAAATAAAGGGTAGTACCATTCCAGTAACCAACATTCTTGCTATTAGACCAAAGGTCAACCTGACCATCCTTTGAACTGCGAAGCCCTGAGTCATTATCACCAATGTTTAAAACAGCGGATCCTACGGAGCCTATCTGAGTTGTTCCTTGTACGGTCAGGCCTCCAGTTAGAGTCCCTCCCGTAGATGATAGAGCCCCAACGTCACTCGATGTTGGTTTATTAGCAGTGTCATATTGTTTGGCCCAGGCTGTCCATGCTCCAGTCGAATACTGACTACGAGTGTAAGTTCGCGAACTGTTGTAAACCCGATAGACCTGTGTCACGCCCGCATTTTTGTAAACCAGCAGTGTTCCTGCGTTGTTTTCTGGATAATGTCTTGCGGATGAAGTATTAGCGTTCAGGGGTTGGTAATAAATCCCCGGCGTTTTTATTGTATCCAGATCCTCGGTCGAAAGCCCAATAGACTGGCCGTTGAAGATATCCTGAGAGGTTACGTTGGTGTCTTTATCAAGCGCGTGACCATTAACCTTGCGCCCGCTAGGAACCGCACCGACGTCCGCAGCTGTGGGTTTATTCTTGTCGGTATAAAAATATTGATAATTCTTTGTGGTCCCACTGTCCCAGCGAATCGCAATTTTATCCGTGTAGCTGGACGGGATAATCAGATGTCTGTCATCCCTCTTCCCACCACCATCCTGTAACAATGTAATTGTATGAGCGTACGGGCCACCATCAATTGCATGCGTCCAGAAGCCCGAAGGTAATTCGATAGGAATGTTATCGTAGCTGTTTGAATCAGCAGTGGCTGTCCTTGGGGCCGTACCACCAAGACCTCCATAACCAACTATCAGTACTCTGCCCGCTGATGCATCAGTCTGAGACGTGACAACATCTTTTTGTGCTGCCGTTTTTAATTGGAGGTTAGCTCTTGCCAACGCCTTATCAGCCAGATCGGAAAGATTGTTTTTCTTTAAGAGTGCATCTGGAATTTTGCTGGTAATAATTTTAATGATCGCCTGATGCAGCTGATCATGCTGATCTTTATTCAGTGCCAGTCCTGATTTCTCAACGACATTACAAATTTCCTCCTGAACCGCATCCCACATATCACTGTTCAGGTCTGTAGCACGGCGCCCTGTCGCCGGATCTCCATTCGTAAAACCATTTTTACCGGGACCAAATTTATCGGCCTGTGCGGTGGGCGTATCAATTCGATGCATTTTCTGTTCCTTCCGGGTAAGCAAAAACGACGACGGTATGAGACGGCGCCAGTTTTTCAATAACGCACTCTGCGACCGTGTCGCCCCATGTTCTGATTGCGGAGTTGCACGCACTTGTGCAGGTCTGCCATCTGACGTTAGCGTCTGCCGGAATATTCACGCGCCAGTAATAACGCCAGAACTCACCCCACTCCGGGTCTGGGGTGCTGTCGAGATTCTGAAACTGCTCGATCGTCGCGGTGGTGTACCCCAGGGCGTCCAGCTGATTGCGGTAAAACTGCTCGTTAATACCGCCAGCAACGTTAGCTTTTGCGTCAAGACGCTGCTGGCGCTGGCGCAGGGATTGCACACCGTCCGGCGTACAGGAATCCGGCAGGCCATAGACTGTTTCATAACGGTCTATCAGCTCAGTTGTCTGCGAAGGGTCGATCTCTTTCATCAGCACATTAGCGCGCTGATGAACTCGGGCAAGTGACGGAGCCAGCCCTTCGATTAACGGGTTCTCCCCTTCCCAGGCCGGGCCGGGCGGCAGTAGCCTGTAAAGCAGCTGCTCGTATTCGTCCTGAAGGGCCATCAGCTACTTACCTCCGTATAGGTTGCCCAGGTGATCGCCCCCACCACGGGAAGTTCTGTCGCCCCCAACGCAACATCGGCCACCGGCGCGCGTAATTGGTGAGCAACCTCGCTCGTTGCCAGGCTAATCGCTTCGCTGATGCGTGAAAGATAAACTTTTCCTGACGGCACACCGTCCCGCAACATCAGGGAGTTCAGCTCCGCGGTAACGGCTGCGCGGATTTCAGCAGTATCCTTTGCCAGCGCAATAGTCATCGGAATAACCTTTTCGCTGGCAGGGAAGACCGTCAGCCCAGCCCCGGCCACGGGTGCCAGCGGCAAAATATGGTTTCGGACAGCCTGAACCAGATCATCGCCCGGCGCCGGATGGGTCGGGTCGCCAGTCGCCACCATCACGCCCACGGTCCCGATCCCGTTGTAATGCCGGAGCGTCCAGGCTCTGGTGATACCGGGGATCTCTTTTGCCCAGATGACATAATCCGGATCCGCGCCGCCCTGCGGTATCCAGTAGTAGCGCTCCATGACGCGGGCACGCCAGGTTTCCAGCTCCTCTACATCATCACCACCGGTTACCGTGTCGGCATACCCGGTGGACGGGATACCACTGACAGGCGTTCCGAGGCGCAGCGCGATGCCATCGTCAGTATTTCCTGCCGCCCCGGGATTATCCGCCACCAGCGGAACACGCAGAACACCGCCGGACGCCTTAACAGTCTGGGTGGTTGTAAATGTCACCTGATCATCGCGCTGTACCTGTGTGCCTGCCGGCAGCGTCGGTGTTCCGCTGATACCATCCCAGCGCACATATCCTGTTGCGGCCACGGCATCTTTTCGGGGGCATCGTTTGATTCTGCCGTGCCGGTAAAGCCAGTCCTCATCACATAAATCAGGCAGCATGTTGCGCGCCAGATAATCGATATAGCCATACAGGGTATGTACTGCTGCTGCCTGTACCCGTGCATAGACCTCCGCGTCCATCCTGCGTAACAGCACGTCTTCCTGGAAGCGCGTCAGCAAATCACTGCGAATGGTGGCTATCAGTTGCGGGAGTTCAGGCCGTGAAAATTGACTGTCAGCCATCAAGCTCACTCCATATGTCATCAAATGTAATGTTGTGGATAGTGCCGTCTCGCTGGTAAATCGTTACCCCGGCGGCCAGTGTCTCTATCCCGGTCCGTTCGGCGGTTACGTCAATGCGTGCAGCAACACCGTCTTCTTTCATCCACGCCAGCGCCTGCTGCATATATTCGCGGGCATCCTGTGGCGTTTTGTTGGTGAGTTTCCGGCGTTTCAGCAGATACAGACGGGAGCCGATCCTGTCGTTCTGTACCGTCGGCCAGGTATCGCCCCACCAGCCATAGGGTTCTGGTGTCCGGTCGTCACTTTCGGCACGGCGCCATGAAAAAAGAGAGATCACAACTGAGCGTGTTAAAAGGTCGAGCGGATCCGTGGACTCCTTCAGGAGCCCGTTTACATAAAGGATCATGATTTAACTCATCGGTTGATTGGGTTTGTCCGTCGTACCGCCGCCGTCACCATTTTCTTTGTGGGTGTGGCCGTTGTATGTCGCGCGCATGGCAGACATCGTTTTGCCTGCGCCATCACAGAGGTCTTTAATTTGTCCGGTGGACTCGATGTCCATTTCGAACCGGGCTTTTGTCGCATTGGTGAAAATAATTGGCTTTCCTCCGCCGTTGACGACGATCCCGGTACGGGTGAGCGTTACCGACTGCCCCTGGTCGTCATAAACCGCCACTTCACCGCGCGCCAGCCCTTTCAGGCGGTACCGTCGATCGGCAACTACCACAGCAACGCCGTGGGAACGATCGCCACCCGGGAAGAGCATTACGGCCTCAGCACCATTCTGCGCGGCGGACGTAAACCCATACGGTTCGAGATGTTCAACGTTTTCTTTCGGTTCGCCAGCGATCAACTTCAGTCCTGCGGCCTGGCATTTTTTTGCGGTGTCCAGTGCAGTAATGACTGCCCGGGTGACAATATTCTGAAGAGAAGTTCCGGCCATCAGAAATCAGAGCCTCCCGATTTTTTTTTCTTCTTCGGTGCAGCCGGTTCTGGAAGATATGCATCAGCCGGTCCGACACGAATTTCAGTTGTTGTGCCGTTATTGTCCTGGCTGTATGTCACTTCGGCGATCACCAGCTGTTCGTTGTCGAAGCCATTAAGGGGATCGTAAACGACGACCGAAAGGTTTGGTTGCCAGAGCTCACCATTTCCCTGGCGCCAGCCCTGCACGGTATAAGTGGTTTCTCTCGTTTTAGCGGCGCGCTGCCTTGCCTCGAATTCACAGCGTGCTTTGCAGCTGTCTGACGTCGCAGTGCCGGATTGCTGTAGGGTATGCGGACGGTATCGGGTAATCTCCCCATCCGTCGTCTTTTGCCGGATGGCGGCGATTGTCGCTTCACCAAAATCATCATCCGTTCCCGGTCGCTGGCCGGTGACGAGGTAACTGGAAAATCTTTCCCGGACGCTGCGTTCTGTATCGCATGAAAGAATATTCTCACCCAGCACCAGCGCCGTGGCCGCCTGTGCGCTGCCTGGTTTGCCAAGAACCAGCCGCCCCTGAGCATCGTCATACGCCAGCGCCTGAACCTGCCCCATCAGCCGGTTCAGACAGTCCACTACCGTTTCTCCATGTTCCGGCTGTGCATCAATGACTGCCGCGGCAGGCGCGCCTGCATCGATAACGTCAATACCGAATGGTTTTGCCAGTGCGCTGGCGATCCGGTAAAGGTTTTTCCCGTTGTGCTGTGCAGGTGATGCAGAGCAGTCGATAAGATCAGCCGTTTTACTGCGCCCGACGATCCCCATGGTGATCGCCGCTGCATCATAACGAAGCGGCAACGCTTCAACCCAGCCGGTGATCACTAGGTCATCCCCAATCATCACTTCAACGAGGTCGCCATTTTTTATCTGCGGCGCGCCGTCGCTTCCCGGCCATTGACGGGTAATCGTCACATTAAAATCGCGGGCTACGCGGTCAATACCGGCGCTGATGCGGGCCGAAGTCCAGCCGCCCCACTCCCGGCCATTAACGCGTAAAAATACGGTATTGTTCATCTCACAGGCACCCTCAGCGGTTTCACCGGTACGAATCCCGGATGGCGGATCACGTTTCTGGAAAGGATGTCACTTTCCCGCGCTGCGTCGTCATACCAGCTCGCAGCAAGTACCAGCGCAGGAAGCACATCTGAAGGCGTGCGCTCTGCGGTGATTTCCACCTGGGCAAGGCGCGCGGAAATATCACGGTTCAGGTCCGTCCTGAGCACGGATATTTGTTGAAAAATGCCGTCATCGGTAATTCGCAACTGTTCCTGATCGATGGCCGCGTTGAGCACACTGCGGATTTCGGTTAATTCGTCCCAGGTTGGCGGGTCTGCCGTTATCGCTGTACTGGCGGATCCATCCAGGGCTGGATGAGAAATATTGATGATGTCATTGCCGGGGACGCCGCCGCTGACACCGCCGCTGACGCCGCTAATCTTCCCGGCCTGTCCCTGTGGTGCTGCAATAGATTTGGGCTGTGCCAGGGTGGAAACTGCCTGAGAAGCGGTACTAATTGCCGTTGAGCGGATGACGGCGGCGATCATATTACTGCGGGCTTTCTGCACTTCGACAGAGCCGGGGTCTGTCGGCCAGGTGCCCCGTGGCGCCAGACCGGGTTCGAGTGTGACACCGGACATGGTCTTGATCATCGTCACCAGGTCCGACGTATCGCCGGTAAGACGGTCCCCGGCACGCCATGCTTTTTGCAGAGCATTCACAAAATCACTGGCCGCGCTGGGCGGCATCAAAATGACCGACAAATCCCCCTGGAGAAGACGCATTGCCGCCGAGACGCCGGAATCTACCATTCTGAACGCATCAGCAACATCGCCAAGCATCGCCGCGGCATCTGCGAGCACGTCGTTTTGCAGAAAGTCCGGAATGCCCGAGAGAGAAAATGCAGAAAACATACTGTCAATTGCATCATCAAACAGGCCGCCCGACTGTTTCAGTCGCTGTGCCGTCGCCATACCCGCGACAGGAAATGAAAGTTCTCCGCTTTCCACGAACTGGAAGGAAACCCGACACATGCGCCCTTCGCTGTTGCTGTGCGTGACTCTGACCTGTCCGTCAATGCTGCCCTGCATTTCCCCATACTGTGGATGAACCAGCGTACCAGGCCCCGCTGTTTCAATTGCGCCAATGAGACGATCCCGCTTGTCTGCGTAATCATCACCAATCAAATAGGCGTTAATTGTCATCCTGCGCGTTGCGCGGCCCAAATCTTCCGTAAACGGTTTATCGCGGTTGGGATATTCATGCACCTGAACGCGACGGCCGAACGACCCTTCATCATCTTCCACGGAAAAAGGTACGCCGCGAAATGACGCATCACGCAGGCGATCGCGCCAGTCGGTTAAAGAAAAAAAAGCCATATAGCCCCCAGAAGGAAAAACCCGCATTAAGCGGGCTTATCGTGGTGTACGGAACGGGGAATACCCCACGTCGTGGGTAATATTCAGTTGGGGATCGCCTTTGTTTTGGCTCTCCTGAACGCGCATCCCCTGAGGTGCATTTTCAAAGGTTACTTTCAGCTCACTACGCTGCGCTGCTGGCGCTACAGCACGATCAAGCACTGGTTGCCTGGTATGCGGTAATGCGGGGGGGATTACCGGCACCACCGGCGGAACAGCGGTAATTGCTGGGTTACCGGCTGGTGCCGCGGGTAAATCCAGTTGCGGCGTCGGCTGGATCATCTTCAGTTCTTCAAGATTAAGCGGCACCGCAGGCTGATACTCTGGCGCTCGTGATGGTTCTGGAAGTTGAAAATTCCCGGCAGTATCCTGCTTTACCATTTCACGGTTTTGCTGGTTGTTATACCAGCCACCTGAGTTCCAGCGGTTTTTCAGAGACTGCCAGAAAGAATCTGTCTGATCCGCTTTTTTAGTGGCGTCAGCGATTTCCTTCAACTGCTCAAACATATAGATAGCAACGGCAATCTGTATCGTTGCTACGCCCATGGTCGCAATTTTTCCCAGCACGCCGGAAAGCTGTGTCGCGAGCGCGAGCGCAGTTCTGAGTGATCCGATCGTCTTCAGGCTGAATGCGCCGGTCATATATAAACCCACACCGCCCAACACCGTCTCCCAGCCGCCTATTGCCTGTGCCACATTATCAACTTCCTGCCATACAGCTTTGATCACCGGAGCAACGTCGTCCCAGTTCTGAATGATGAGCAGAGCACCCGCCGCCAGTGCCGCAATCGCAACTTTCGCTGGTGATAAATTGATTACGCTGTTCAGGATTTTTACTGCCCGGGACAGACTGCCAACTGATACACCGACCGCCAGCAGCGCAGCAGCGAATTTGGCCGCAGACTGTACCAGCTCCGGATTAGCCCGAACGAAAGCCCTCACCTCTTCCAGATACGGCATGATGGCTTTTGCACCCTCGTTCACAGCGGGCAGAAATGTGTCACCTAACGTCACTGAAATAGCATTAATGCTGTTTTTCAGCAGAACAAGCTGGTTTTCGGTGGTGGCCGCGCGGGAGGCGTATTCCTTCTGCATGGATCCGCCATACTCCTGGGCGTCTGCCACACGGTTAAAATTGGTTCGTAACAGATCCAGGTTGGTCAGTAGGGGTGCAATCGCACTGAGGGATTCCTTGCCAAACAGCGCATTCATAACGGCCGCTTGTTTAGCCTTCGGTACTTTCGCAAGAGAATCCAGCACCTTCAGCATCGCTCCGCGCGAATCCTTCTGCATATCTTCAGCCAGCTGCTTCGGATTCAGTTTCAGGAAAGCCAGAGCCTGCTTCTGTGCTTTGGTGGCCGAGTTACCTGCGGTAAGCGACAGCATGAAGTTTTTGATGCCCGTGGAGGCAATTTCCGACTCAACCCCCATCCCGGCGATAGTGGCACCCATTGCCGCAATTTCGCCGGATGCGACCCCGGCCACACTACCGAGAGGGCCGATCCTTGTTACGATCTCCGAGATTTTTTTCGCGTTGGCCGGACCCGTGTTTCCCAGATAGTTAATTTTATCGGCAAGAACGACCACATCATCCTGTGTCAGTTTAAATGCCGTTCGCCACTGGGCCATCATCTGGCCGGATTCTTCGGCAGTGGTGTCAAACGCAACACCCATTTTTACGGCGTCGTTGGCGAACTGCATCAGATCACTACGCGCGATCCCCGCCTGGCCGCCTGCGGCCACAATTTCCGCGATCCCCTCTGCTGCCATGGGTAACTGCGTGGACAGCGTCAGGATATCGTCGCTCATCTGGGCAAAGGCTTTTTTATCATCGAGACCGTCAACTACCTTGCGGATGTCGGCCATCTTCGATTCAAAACCCATCGCGGAATTTACGGGAAGCGCCAGCGCACCGAGAATGGCAGTTCCCGCTGCCGTCGCCCCCAGCGCCAGGCTCCCCATTTCCTTCTGAAACCCCTTCAGCTCGCGCTGCATCCCTTTCATCGGCCCGGTCAGCTGGTCAACGGCAGTAATGATTGCCTTTAACTGGAAACTGTCAGCCATGCTTTACTTCCTCGTTGATGCGGACGGCCTCCGCTTCCAGTTCAAGGAAGTCAGATATGGCCGCCCGCCGTAGCTCAAAGGGGTTTAATTTCCAGAACCAGGCGACGTTGTAGAGTCGTCGTCTGAGGTTTGTTCCGTCTCCGATTGGGTAAAAAAATTCAGGATGAGCATGCAGGCTTTGAAAATATCCAGCTTCGCCAGCTGCGCAGCAGATGAGCGGGGGATCCCCGCCAGCACCGGGATATACTTAAGCGCTACAGCACTATCCAGTTTCACCCCGCCGTCACCGGACACAGTGAACGGGAAACCGATCGCTTCAATTTCGTCGTACGACGGCTCGCGTAATTCCAGGACATGCAATTTTTCGTTATGCGCCATAATCGGCTTTTTCAGCGCCAGTTCTTTTGTCATTGGTAAAATCCTTCTTCACCGTGGAACTCCAGATCCACCGTGCCCTCTTCGGGGTTATGGTTCGCTTCGCCATGCAGCCAGGCATTCGACAGAACATATACCTGACCGTTCGCCAGCTCTGAGGTAATGGTCATGTTGTCGGAGCTGGTGATTTTGTTCACCGGGAAGTTTTTCGGCACCTTCGCCGTTACCTTCGTATAGGGTGCACGGTGCGTTTCTTTGTAATCGACATCACCGGCAAGGCCGATCACGTCATCCCGCACGCGTGTGTTCATCGGCACTTCAATGCCGCCGGTGATCGACAGCTGCTGCCCGTCGATCTTGAAATAAGTGGTACCCGCAATCTTGCCCATTATGCGGCCTCCTCGTTGTATTGCAGACGGAACTGATTAAGCACGGCGAACACGCGCAGCTGGTTGACATAATCCGGCGGGAAGAGCACATCCAGGCGGTTAGGATCTGACGTGTTGCGCTCGACTATCAGGTATTGCTGGAAGAGGTCGAAGTTTTCCACGATCCCCTCGCGCTCGAGCTGGCGGTACACCGCCCCCAGTTCGCCACGGATAACAGACGGCGTAACAATCGCCTGGCCTGGGCCAAAGCGGGTACCGTCGTTCGCCAGTTTGTGGCGGCCGTATTTGCTGGTGATCACCGATTTCAGGCGGCGCAAAACGTAAGCGCTGGTATGCAGCGTTTCACTGTCCAGATAGCTGTTATCCGCCACGCCGTAAGCGTTGGTCCTGTAGGTTGTGATATCGCGCTGAATGCGCAGAATACCGGATTCGGTATAGGCGGTTGCGATGCCATGCATCAGCAGGGATTGCTGCTCGGTGATGGTAAACCGCTTGCCAGTTGGAGCGGGGAGCGCACCAGTCAGTTCACCGGTTTGTGTAGGACGCGCCGGATCATTACGTAAAAATACGGCCTGGCGGCCCAGACGGTAAGCCACCAGCTCATCAACTGGCGTCTGTACATCCCGCTCATAACCCGCGATGGTGATATGCTGATAATTGAACGTATCACCAAAGTCAACCAGCTCGGACAGTGAGCCAGTTTTTGCGGTGTATACATGGCCGTAAAGCTGGCGAATGTAGCTCCAGCGACCGGAACTGTCGTTCATCTCTGTCGCCATCAGTTGCAGTGATGCGCTGTCGCTGAATGGCAGGCCGATATAATCGAACGGTTCATCCCCCATCGCGGCGATGGTCCCGGTTAAATCCGGGTTGCCCGCACCGCCACTCATACTGCCAACCTGCACACTCAGCCCCGCAGGAACTTCTTCACCGCTGGCTGTGCCGTAGTAATTCAGCGTTAACGGAATAGTGTTTCCGCTGGCGCCACTGTTCACTGCGGTGAGCTCAAGAGTTCCCTGGTCAGGTCCCGCTGACGTTACCCGGTATTGTGCGGTAACAGGAAGATCAGGATTACCGTTAATGGCTGCCAGAAGCGATTGTGCCGCATCTGCGCCGGTGTCGTTGGCCGCCACGGTGACCTGAACCCGGGTGGTACCGATATACAGATTCACCGCTCCGGCATCGGTCGCCGTGCCAGAAAAGGTGATCGTGCCGGTGGCGGCCTGCCCGTCATTCTGAACCGCGATAACCCATAATTCACCGAACGGGTCCACACGACGATATGCGTCAACCATGCGCGCGAGCTGGCTGCCGCGCCCGGCCATTTTTTTTGCCAGATCTTTGGACGGCATGATGACCAGTTGATTAACAGGCATATCAGCGTCGGGCAATGCCATACCAATCAGCAGGGATGGCCCGCTGTCCTGCGCGGTGTTTGCAGCACTGTTATCCATTTCGGCATAAAACAGCGGTACCCGGTTATCTGCCGGGATGTAATTAAAGCTTACGGTCATCTTTAACCCCTTTTTGTTGAACTACTTCGATTTCACCGGCGGCTTTCCGGCGGAACCAGTATGCGGACGCTTCGACATTTCGCCCTTTTAAGGGCAATACATCGCCTCGGGCCGGATCCGGAACAGATCGCCCTTTTGCGGGTTTCACAAACATGTTTTATTCCTGAAATGTAATTTCGGTGTGGTGCTCGATGTCGCCATCTGGCCCGGTACCGGGCTCGATAAAATCAACATCAATACTGAGCGTTTTAAGGTCGGGCAGGCCATCCAGATCATCCTGCTGGCGGGTGTCTGTTTCGGTAATCTCATACTTCACCGTGAAATCGAACTGGTAATACAGTTCGTGGCGATTCAGATCGAGAAGCATCCCACCCGCATACTGAATTTCATGCGCCTGCGGGTCCGGCTCCCACCCCAGCAGCGCCTTCCAGATTTCCTGCCTGACGTCATGAACTGCGTCGTAAGAAGCCCACTGACCTTTTTCATCCCGTTCGTTGCTGAGTACCACAATGACGGAGAAACCCTCCGTCAAATCCTGCCAGTAGTCGGTCTGCGATTTCTGCTCACCCGTGACGTCTTCAGCTGGCACAACATACGCGGCTGGTAGCTTGAGCTTACCGGCCTCCGGAATCGCTTTAAACTGCGCGGCGCCTCCCACACGGTTTTCAAACCGAGGGCAACGGCTGCGAAGTGCCGCAATAATCGGGGTTAATTTCATTTTTTCTTCCTTCGCTGAGGGCGGAGTGATTTTCGCAATTCGCGGGAGAGTACATAACGTGTCCAGCTACGGCGTTTATCCAGAACCTCAGTCATGTAGTTGTTACGTGGCGCCACACGCCAGCCGCTACCGCCTGATGCGCCGCGATGATGGCTTTTCTTACGCTTCGCCCCACGGCGAACACCGTAGAACAAAAAGGCGGGGTAAAAGGCACCATTGATATGCCGGTTGCCCTCGCCGTTTTTCTGGTTAGGCGCAATCTTTACCATGAGTCCCGGTCGTTTTTTTGACGCCCGGGGGACGTAGTAACCGATAGAACGCGCCAGCTGGCCGGTGCGGTACGAGGGGTTTTCGCCTGGCTTCGAGCGGCCACGTTTCATGACCAGTCGCCGCGCATCACGCATGTGAACCTGACCAATTTTGACGAACGCCCGCCGCATCCTCGCCCGGTTAAACACCAGTTCTTCCGGCTGTACGAAATCAACGTGTAAAAATGCTTTCTGCGGCATAGTCACTCCCGTTGTCGGTACCCACTTCTTCGCACTCAAGCAACAGGAAACGCCGTTTACTGTTCAGGTCCCGGACGCGTTTGACCCGATAAGAAATATCGTCGTGGAGCACTTCATGATCGGCGGTAATACCGCGGCGAAAACGGATGGTGAAATAGTGCGTCACCCTGTTTTCTACCTGCACAGAGCCCTGATATGCTGCCGCGCCGGGTTGCGCTTTTTTGGCCCACGTCCGGATCTGCTCCGGGTACGTCGGCGTTACGCCAAAGTCATCAGCCGGAACATCGACACGCCGCCGGATAACAATGCGCTGGTCGAGTTCGCCCGGATCGGGCAAAAGGTATGTGGCGCTGGCCTGCGCCTGCCTGAGTTTCATAGCGGGATGTACCTGTATGGACCGACGAGCCAGTTAAAGCTCATCGGCAGTTCGACTTTCTCCACTTCGGTGACGGTTGAACGGTTCTCGTAGAAGTGCGTCACCAGAAGCAGCATACCCATCCTGATATCATCCGAGAGAACAAGCCCCTCCGGATCGTCGGCTGGCACCCCCGCCTCCGCCGTATAGAGTCTCCGGTTCAGAAAATTTTCTGTCCTGGCCTGAACCGCCCGCCCCAGCAACTCAAGGTATTTATCTTCATCGGCGTAATCCTCATCCAGCCTGAGCTGCGACTTGATCTCCTCAGGGGAAAGCAACATAGGATCCTCCTGCGCCCGCCGGATGGCGGGCACAAAAAAACCGCTTAACGCGGCATGGTTTGTTCAGAGTTGAGCGGGATTAGCTGCTTGCCAAGCCTTTGCCCACCAGCGCTTTAATCGCAGAGGTATCTTCAAGAATACAGTCGAAGCGATGGAACGCCAGGAAGCCGGTCTGATCGAATTCCGCGTAACGCTCCACCAGGCGCTTCAGGATCATGTAGCGAACACGGCGGATAATGAAGCGGTCGAAGTCGCCACAGAACATGAATTTTTTGCCCGCGCCAATATCATCGATCTCCTGATCAATAACATACGGAACATTCAGCACTGATGCTGGCGCCACGCCGACGATATCCGGCAGCCAGAGTGGCCGGCCCTGACCGTCTTCCATCTCGCTGATGAGTTTCAGCGTATTGTCATTGAACGCCAGGCGGAACTTCGGCCCGCGGCGGTACGCCGGATCAATACTGTGTTTCAGCGCCAGAATTTCCTGCCATTTAACAGCTCCGGCGGCGGCCGTCTGCGTAGTGCCAGTGACAGATGCTTTCAGACCCTTCGGCTGTTTTGGCGTCCCGGTGCCGGTCCCCTGAATAAGGTAACGCGCTTCACCGCGGCCAATGCGCTCCGCAATACGGCGGGCGAGATAGGCTTCCATGTCGATCGCACTGTCCTGTAGCAGCTCGTTGGATACGCGGATAATTTTGGATGTCATTTTCAGCGCGCCCAGACTATCCATACCGAATTCGGTATCTTCTTCACCCGCTTCTTCGTTCTCACCCAGCAGCACACCCACTTCAGCGGTACCATCAGCAGTGGCCCATTCCATGGTGCGCCCATCGGATGTAGTGAGGATCTGCGCAACGCTGGCGATACCGCCATACGCTTTCATCTGCTCGACCACTTTCGCAAGGAAAGTATCAGGCACGGTATAACCGCCCTTTTCATCCGGGGCCACCCCCTGCGCGCGCAGCTCACGTAAGGCTTTACGCTCTTCTGAACTCAACTCGCTCGCACCGTGACGCATCCATTTGTCAAAAATCTGGCCGCGCTTTTCATCCTGCTGCGGGTTTTTATCCGGATCCAGATTATTGCGCTGCTCGTCCTCGTTTTCGTCAACGTAGGTCTGATCCTGGCGGCGCAGCTCTTCTTCACGGGCGATGCGCTCGTCGAGAGCTTCCAGCTCAGATTTTGCCTTGTTCCATTCGGTACGCTGCTCATCCGTCCATGGGTTATCGCCAATTTTTTCGTTCAGCGCGCGCATGTCGGTCGCGATGGTGTTACGTTTTTGTTTCAGTTCATGCAATTTCATGGTTTTTCCTTACGCGTTAAGAAGAGTCAGGACGCGTTCACGCGCCATTCTTTGGTTAATGGCATTCTGTAGCGCGCCACTGTCGCGCGCCTCCTGCCAGGCTTTCATGGAACGGACAGCGGAATCCGCCTCCTGATACGCCGGATATGTCACAGGACTGACATCCAGCAGACGGGAAAAACGGGTAATCTCACGAATCACCACACCATCCTCGTCCTGATACCATTCCTCTCCGTCGCGGGCGACGCGAAATGCAAAAGAGGACTGGTTGATATCCCCGCGCTGCATTGGTGCCAGCACCAGATCACGGATTGTCTGAGTTTCTGGCGCGGTGATGTCATACCGCAGGCCACGCTCATCAACGGTCAGTGCCAGCGTGCCCGCGCTTCTGCGACCCAGGATAAAATTAGGGTCATGGTTGAACAAAGCCCGCACATCGTCATTCAGCACATCATCAAACGCGCCGGGACGGATGATTTCGCGAAACGAACCGAAAATCAGTTCAGAACGGCTGTCAAAGACCGAACCATACCCGATGATCCGGCTGGGCTCGCTGTCGTGCGTTTCTGCGCGCACCTCGCCGCTGTAACAGCGAATTTCACGTTCACTCATCTTGAGTGTTCTCCTGGATTGTGGTTTTGGCTGGCTGGGAGGCGTTAACGCTGACCAGCATTTCATCAAGGCCGTCTTTCGGATTCATGTCCTCAAACGCGCGTGCTTCGTTGCGGCTCATCCAGCCATCGGTGATAGCGAAGTGATAGAACTCAGCACGCTCTTTGGCGGTACCGCGCAATAAGCCCGCCAGGTTAAAGCGCACGTAATACCCGGCTTCCCGTTCGGCGCGGGTGAACAACCGACGGTTAAGCTCCTGCTCCCAGTTCGTCACCCACGGCATCATTGTGTAGCGAACAAACTGAATCGCCTGTTCGGAAATATTGGAGAAGGTGGCTTTTTCGAGGTCGTTGATCATGTGTGCCGGCACGTTGAAAATCCCGGCAATCATGGAACGGTTGAGCTTCATCATGTCGATGAGCTGGGCATCGACTGGGGAAACCGTCAGCGCTTTATAATCCAGTTCAGCCGGGAGCAACATTGTCCTGTTTTCCTGGCTGCGCAGCATCGCCGTGGCTTTTTGCCACATTTCCTTCAGCCTTTTCCAGGAGCCGTCATTTAGTTCCCCTTTTACTGAAACTATGCCCGCGGGTCTGGCGTTACCGCTGAAAAAACTTTCCGTGTATTTCTGCCCGCTCATACCCATACCGATGGTTTCGGCGTGCTGAAGAACCGGACTGAGCCCCATTTTCTGATCGTTACCCAGCGCCCTGACGTGGATCATGTCGTCAGGATTGATGGCGAAGGATCCCTCTTCGTTATAAACGCCGTAGGTATAGCGGCCGCCGGTGTTGAGCAGCGTTGTTTCCCATGGCATACAGGCTTCGAGACCAGTCACTTCACCGGTCCGGCGGTGTCGAATTACCCGCGTGTAGCCATTTCCCCAGCCCAGAATGTGACGTTGTTTGAGCTCGCGCCATTTATAGCTGGTCTGCCAGGTATTGGGTTCGTCATGAACCAGGTAAAAGGCAGGATGGTCGCGGGCAGTTTCAACCTTCTTCCCGGTTCGCCGCATGACGTGCAGGGGCATCTGCGCAACGTTGGACGAAATAACGTAGATACAGGCATAAACCGCCGCCAGTTTCATTGCCGTCCGGGGATTAACAATCACATCACCATTAAAGATCCCGTCGTTTTCGGCCGCTTCAACGGTGACCGGAACAGCTGGGTTTTCCAGCGAGTTGCTTCTGAAAATGGCATCAATCAGCATGTTTTTATTCTCCTGGCCGCCAGCAGTGCCCACAGCAGCAGGCCACTACCACCAGCCATGAGGGCAACCGCCGCGCCAAATTTGAGGTAAATACCTCCCACCAGCGCGCCGAAGCCTGCCAGCCCGGCCACATCGATAATTAGTGATTTCACAGGAATAACAGTTCCTCATCAGGATCGAGGTTAGAAAGGAAGTCTTTCGGCTCGTTCAGCATTGCGCGGCCAACGCCCATCATCAGGGCAACTGCACCATCAATTTTGTTGCCAGCGCCTTCTTTCACCGGGCGAACAACATCGTCGCTACCCGGCAGGTACTTTCCAACCACGTTCGAAATACACCAGTTCATCAGGGGATTACCGTCATGATGGAATCGGCCAGCAGCGATCGCAGCCTCAATCTCACGCATCGGGTCGCTCATGTTCGTGTAGTTCTGGGTAATGGTGACGGGTTCCAGCCCTTCATCCTGCAACATGTGAGAAAGGCCGGTTGCGCCATAGGGGTCAATCGGGCTCGCTGCTATTTTCACGGTTTCACGTAATTTCAGGATCGCTTCGTAAATAAGACGGTAATCCACTTCTGCACCGTCTGAAGGAACCAGCACACCCTGATTAACGAAGGACTGGTAACGGTCGGCGATTGTTTTCAGTGCAGGGTCTGTGGCGTACACGGTGTCTTCCGGCACCCAGAACAGTGGTGAAACGCAGTAATAATGGCTCAGACCGTCTATTTCACGGCGGAACACCGGAACCACCGCGTTCAGGTCGAGTTTTGATGCAAGGTCGATGCCGAGATAACACTCTTCCCCCGCAAAATCGGACAGCCTGAGCGTCTTATCTGCCGCGGCCATCCACTTCTGGAGGTTGTAATAGGCTGCTTTAGAGCTCACCCATTTATTGAAATGTTTGGTGAGTATTTTGTTGGTCTGGCTTGGTGTGGACATCGCCAGCAGCTGTTTAGCCTTGAGGAATCCCTCTTTCACCGAAATGTTGTAATTCGGGTTGGCCTTTATCAGCGCTTCCGGCTGTGTCCAGTCGTCGTCATCATCCAGGGTATAGATGATCCCGAAAATTGCTTCGTTTTCACCACCTTCTCTGATGCGCTCCAGTATCTCAACCACCTGCGTGCGCTTCTCATAGCATGGTGAAGCAATATCAAAACCCGCAGTGGTGATGATCAGCGTGATGGGTTGTTCCCTTGCCCCCATCCCTGTAGTCATCGTGGTATAGAGCGCATCAGTATCGTGTTCGTGATACTCGTCGATGATGGCGCAGGAAGGTGAATCTCCGTCACCGGGGTCACCGATAACTGGCGCGAACAGGGAGCCGTCCGGGCGCGTCATCTTCTTCGCCCAGGGCTTGATGCTGAACTTCTGGCGCAGTGCCGGAAGCTTTTTCACCATCGCCAGTGCAGGCGCAAAGACTTTCCATGCCTGCTTCTCCGTCGTGGCGCCGCAGTAAACTTCCGCTGCGTATTCACCATCGGCACAAAACATGTAGTTACCAACGGCCGCCGCGATCGCTGATTTACCGTTCTTACGTGGCACCTCGATGTAAATCTCAGTGAACCGACGAAAGCCGGTATCCTTGTGAACCCAGCCAAACGGCACGCCAAGCGCAAATTTCTGCCAGGGTTCAAACTCAATACGCAGTTTCCGGCGAGCCCACTCACCCGATGTGTGCGGCATTTTTTGAGAAAAACGAAGGAAGCGTTCGGCTTTATTTCTATCGAAGCGGTAAGGCCAGCGTGGATCTTTGGCGCGTTCCAGGTCGTCCAGATGTCGCTGACAGGCAAGAATGGTTAACCGGCAGGCCAGTATCTTCCCGTTCACGACGTCCCGCGCATACTGGTTCGCCGCATTGACGTTCGGATATGTAGCCATCAGTCAAACTCATCAAATTCATTCCCTTCATCGTCTGGATCATTTTTGCCGCTGGTCATTCTGATACGGCTAAGCGGGTCTAACCCAAGAAGTGAACCCAGACGGGCGAGCTGCGAAACGGAGTCATTGCGGACATTGACCGCAGGGTGTTTTTTCTCTCCCCCCATTTCACTTGATACTGTCAGACCATCTTTTGCGATGACTTTTTCGGCCTCAACCATCAGGTGAAACGCATTGCAGTACGCCAGGAGGAGTGGCGCATCTTCCAGATCAAAAACACCACGCTCTATTAAAATTTTGCTTTGCGTTTTCCAGATGCGGATCGCTATATCGCTCATTAACTCTTCCGGCGGCGCAATCCTGGTCACTTTGCTTTTCATGCCTGAGGGCAAATTACGCTTACGGCCACCACCGGAAGAGCGCACAGCAGTACCCATTAAAACCTCCAATCCAATAGGCGAAACCTTCCGGAAAAAAATTCCTTATTTTGGGCGCGTAAAAATTTGATGAGGCGGGCAGTCCGGAAGGGCAAAGGCAGGAGAGATTTACCCTCCCCCCTGCCCGCCTGAGAGCCGTTCTCGCGCCGTCTTTGCGCTGTGGCATGGAGTGCACAGGCTTTCAAGGTTGGCATCACTGTCGTCGCCTCCGTGCGCCAGCGCCCGCACATGGTCAACACAGGTTGCTTCGGTTATTGCGCCACGACGCAAGCACTCCTGACATAACCCCTTGTCTCTTTTGAGAATGCGGATGCGGGTTTTATCCCAGGATGCACCATAGCCGCGCTGTTTACGTGACTGACCAGGTTTGTATCGCCGCCAGCCCTCGCCCCTGTGCTCATCGCAGTATCCGCTGCGGTCTGTGGTGGCCTGCCTGCAACCCCGCTTACGACACGCTTTAGGCGTTCTTGGTGGCATGTCGTATCCTCCGGAATGCATAGCTGCTGATGCCGTCGCGCCCCAACATGCTCTCAATGGTGTTCTGTTCAGCACAGACAAAACCCTGCGCGCCAAACCAGCGCCGGATACCTTCGTCGGTGAAATACCAGATGTGCTCGTCCTTGCGGTAATGCCGTGACGTCAGGATATGTTCTGCGCTTTTGAAGACAGGAAGAGACACAAACACCCACTCACCGGCTCGCGCAACAGCTGCTTCTGGATCGTCGATGTGCTCCAGCGAATCCCAGAACGTCAGCGCCGGGAAATCACCGTCGGGGAAATAAGAGTCGTAAAGGTTCGCCCAGCGGCCACCAGCTTTAAGCCAGGCAATTCCCTCAGGATTAACGTCATAGCCCCATGTTTCAGGCCGCGTCTCCACGAACTGCCCGGACCCAATCCCCACGTCAAGCACCCTGCCCTGATGGTGGCGGGCAACCAGCTGGATACGCGCCGCATTCAGCTGCATCCCCATGGTGGTCTGCGCCATCTGGCGATACTTCGCGAAATAGCTGGCATCGTATGGCCGTTCAGGTGGTACTGGGTAACGCCCTATTCCCAGTTCAGGCAGCCAGACAAGGCCGTTTTGCATTTCATGTGAGAACAATGTCATGTAACCAGCCTTTGAATATTCCATGAAAGCCAGTGATATGCTTACTGCAATCGTGTTCCATGCTGGCGCACATACAGTAATTATCGGGTTGAGCCCAGCCGACGCGGGAAAGATCCATTTCTGGATCGGTAACAATGTGTGGGGCATTGTGAGCACCGCATCCGCCCTGAATGATGAAAACTGGCGTCTTGTAGCAGATAGCAGCTGGCAACGCCCAGCCAACCCCGGAAACCACCACGGCGGCATGTTCCACCAGCGCCAGCATTTCAGTCAGTGAGAGCTCGCCTTTGTGCAGACAGAGATCGGCCTCCGGCGGTTCACCCACCAGCCACTCTTCACCCTCTTCAAGATCAGCCAGGCTCACCACGTAAAAATGTTTCCGCAGTTCTCGCGCCGCTTCTGCCAGATATTTCGGATCGGGATTACGCGACGGGTTCGCCCACTCTTTGCGGACGGTCGCTGGACGGATGACAGCTACCGGCTTATCGGGCTGTACCGGTGACTCGCCGAATGACGGCAGATCAAATACGCTCGCCACTTTGCCGAACTGCCAGGTCATGGCGTCGGTAATGGAGCCCTTACTCAGTTCATCCGGACCATAAAAAATGGTCAGAATCTCTGACGGCCGCGAGGGTTCCTGCACAAATTCCACATCCGTTTGCTCTTCGTTTTTTCGCTGCGTCCTGAGTGCCGTGTTTGAGCGAACAAAATTCACATCGAGATCGCTGTATAGCTCCGGCCAGGGTGTACGCAAAAACGCACCAGGGAACTGGCGTACAAAGGCGCGCTGGTAAATAGAGTCACCAAGCCCGTACATCCCGCGGATGCAGACCTTTCGTCTTTTCATAAATTTCCTACAGAGAAAGTGCAGTCTCGAGGGACTGTCGAGGGAAGCAGGTAAGCCGCGTGAAGCGGGAGCAGTTAATTATTTCGACATCACCAGCAACAGCACGAAGGCGGGTAAATTCCTCCTGCCAGCGCGCGACACTGAATTTGTCCGGGTTGGACAACAGAGCGTGGTTGCCGTGCCAGTGGGTGCCGTTGCGTATTGAACAGTCATAGCCCAGCAACAGAACGCGGCGGGCACCAAGATGGATCGCCAGCTCAATGGCGCGCTGACCTGAATTAAACGAACCGGGGATTGCCGACGGTAGCCAGTTAATGCCGAATCGCCTGGCAGTGAACTCATCACCACACCATCGAGTTGCTCCTGATTTTATGCCTGCGTTGTACTCTTCCCACCAGCAACAGTCTGCTGCATATATGTGCTGGCATGACGAAACAGCAGCCCAAGAGGAGTTTACCGCTATCACAGGTAACCCAGCGTGTATGATTAATTCACAATCTTCAGATTTAAGTGAAGGACCACTGGCTATGCATATCATTGGCAGGTGCATAACTTTTACCATTAAAAAAACCCGCATGATGAGCGGGTTTTAAAATACACATATCCAAAAAGATATTACTTTTTAGTCAAAGCAGCCTGAATTGCGTCGGCAAGTTCACCGATACCATTGGCAACAGCTTTCAAATCTGGAGATACCTTTGATTGGGTTCCAGCACCAGTCGCCCCAACAGCTGCCTTTGCGATTTCAAGTGCTGCCTGAACAGCAATCAATCGGTCACGGTCTGCGGTAGTTTTAACGGAATATCCATCTAACATACATATATCCTCATTGAATCCACTCCATATGGTGGCCCTATTGATATCGGGATTATTACAATGTTTTCAATGGTGGTTAGCTGATACTACATTGATGTAGTAATAAATTTATCCCTCCCTAGGAATATGTTGATTTTTTATCCGCTAGTGGGGATAACCATTATCAAGCCTACCAGCAGGCGAGCTTTGTTTAACATTTAACATGTATTTTGTTTGCATAATTTGAACAAGATGGTAAGGTCCCACAGCCTTAGAGCAAGAAGCACAAAAACATAACAAAAGATTCAACTCATAATTGCCCCGTAACAGGGGCTTTTTTTATGCTCGAACTCAACTCAAGCCCACCAGCTGGTAAGCTTTGGTTCTGACAGGTTGTGGTGCCGGGTGCCTCCCGGTGAGCCTTTTGGTTAACCAACCTTGACCCGCTTGCTCCAGAAATTCACGATGCCCTCATGAAGAAGAGTCGTCAGGTTAATTAGCCCCGCCGCTTAGGGGGATTCACCACGGTTTAACTGTAACACATGAATGCTGAGCGAGTGTGGGGCTGTGAGAATTTGCTACGGTTAAAGTCCAGAGGAGAGACTGTGTAAGAGCCTCATGGATGAGGTTCTATTTTGGATGGCAGTTCGCCTGCCACGCTTTGTTATGCGCCAGAATGTCGCGCTTGGTCTGCTTGTCCAGGACGTCAATATCGTGGTTTGTCACGTAGATAATCCGGGTCCACAGGCAGCCCGTATCAATCACCTCCGGGACGGGTGAAGTTTCCGCGCAACTCGCGATCAACATCGTCATCAGGCATGTGATTAACAGTCTGCTGGACATTACTGGCCTCTTTAGTGACTTCCGCTTTACGTTCTGCCGCCGCAACGGCCGCCGCTGCGTTCTCTTCGGTGCGCTGCTGTTTGGCTTTTGCTTCTGCTTTTCCGCGACCGCGTACATTCCCGGCCAAAAAACCACTGAGCGCGACGGCCACCAGCGCAGCAATACCGCCTAATATCATTTCGATGATGCTCATAGCCACCTCAGACCAGCACTGATTTAGCAAGGTTGAATAGCTTCCGCCGCTTTTCCAGCCCGTTACTGCCGCCGTTGATAAGCAGCGTTACGCGTTCCACATCGCCGGAGTGAAGCAGGCAACCTCGGGAAACATAAAACCACGCAGCTGAGCGAGCGGCGTTCTCGTCCACCTCCAGCAATTCAGGCTGTGTCACCAAATCCAGCTTCAGCGCCTGACCGCAGCTGCGGTAATTGCTCAGCCCGGTAATTTGCTTCAGCCCGCGCCCGCGATATTTCCATCCGTCGCCTGCTACCTGATTACCCAGATTCTTTTTCCCCCACTCGCCACCGTAGACAAGATTGGCGATCGCTTTCTGGTTGGCCGGTTGCGTTGCCGTTCTGCCGAGCGCGGCGGCCTGCTGGGGAGTGATGCGGTGCCTGCCGAATGTGGGGACCAGGTTTTCCGCCGCATAGTTCAGGCTTTCCACCAGCCTGGTAAACCTGCCGGATTCATGCCCCATTTGTGCGATGAACATGGCCTGATCGAGCGGCGCGGTAATGCCGAATTCCCTCATAACCTTGTCAATCTGCGGAAACCAGCGCGCAGCCAGCCCGGCGCTGATACCTGCCGCCTTTTGAAATTGTGTTTGGTTCACGTTGTGCTCTCTCCAGTAATGCGAGCGATATTGCCGCCCGCACGCCAGACAGCAAAGCAGACAACAACATTGATGAGGATTTCACCGTAATCGACCTGAACGTAGTCACCATGCCAGATTCGAAAGGCTGTATAGGCTGGTGCCAGAATGAGGGCGTAAGCGAGGAGCTCCATTAGCCGCCGACGCCGCATACCCCGTTTCCTGAAGAACATCAGACGTATCGGGATCATGATGCAGGCCACTGCGTTAAGGTGAAGCAGCAGCCATGGAAAGTTCTGCATTAGCCACGTCATTCTTCCCCCTTCAGACCGGGTAAGTTTCCGGTCCGTGAGCGCTTGAGCACCCTGAGCAGAACAGTCACTGAAACCGTGGATGCCGCCAGCGCGCCAATAGCAGGTGAAACTTTTATGCTGACAGGCGGGCTAAGCTGATTCAGTCCGGCGTTGATAAGGGCGGCGATAATTTCTGAAGCAGTACCGGCACAGTAAACACCACCGATGAAAGAAATCAGCGCAAAAATAATCTGCTTCCAGATTTTATGGTCCTCAGAACTGAGAATGTACAGCGCCGCCCCAGCGAGTGAGCAAACCATTACCGCAGGTGTAGCTTCAGGAAACAGCGTGGCGAAAGTAATTCCGGTAGTACCGGCGGCCACGCCAGCCGTTACCGTTGCAGTTATGGGTTCTGCGGACATTTAACCCCCTCTTCTTGCGGTGGATCCTCTCAGAAAAATTGAGGGGAAATAAAAAAGGCCGCCAAATGGCAGCCTTAATGAGTTAATGCATTTACACTGGTGGACTCAGCGGTCCTTCAAGGATTTCGGCCTCACCGTTGTGACAGAGATCATCTCCAATTGTAAGGTGCCACACACCAATAATTTTTTGTCCTGACTCCAGATCTTCAGTAATGCCATTCGTGTAATAAGCAACCTGAACCACGCCGTTGTGCTGGATCCAGTAATACCCTTCTTTCATTCTTATCTCTCCTCTTGTTAAGAGGAGTTTAGCTATTTGGATTACTGGTTGACGTTAGAAATACTTAATCGTTAATGAAGTAATTCTCTGGTCCGCCATCGAGGATTCGAACCCCGAACCACAGAGGTAGAAGCTCCGTGCTCTTTCCAGTTGAGCTAATGGCGGAAAAAAGACCAGCAATGAACTGCTGGTCATGGGTCATGCAGTTGTCTCTGCGAAGCGGGTGTTTCCCCACCCAGTGTTTTAAGTATCGAGAGCATTATCGAATGCCACATTAACTTTAGCATTGGAGAAAAAATGCCGCCATCTTGCAGCCTCAAACGACAGGTCCCACCAAATTTGGCAGATTTTCGATCTTTAAGCGGTGTGACGTGGTTACCACTCTTATCAGGTTACGATAGTTTTTGCGTACGCGTGAGTCTTTTTGTAAGATCAAATCCTCGAGAACAAGACAACAAGACAATATGATGAACTATATACAAAGACTTAGAAGTGTTATGAAGTCAGCAGACATTGAGCCCTTCATCAGACATATTCGCTTCCCTTTTTTCAAAAACCTTACAGAAGGATGTAAGGTTGACTTTAGCTATCCCATCACAGCTCTTGTGGGCCAAAATGGAACAAATAAAAGCTCCGTTCTTAGGGCGCTTTTTGGCTCGCCGAATAACTATTCACTCGGCAGTTTATGGTTCTCAACAGATGTTGATGAAATTAAGGATGAAGGGCGCTCACGTTTTATTTATGGATATTTTGATGCACCAACAAACAAGATAGTAGAGGTTATCAAGACTCGTATTTCAAAAGAAGACGACCCTGATTATTGGGAGCCATCCAGACCCATACGATCGGATGACATGGCAGCAATGCCAGAGAAGATACTGTCACCTAATCAGTTGAAAACCAGATGGAAAGCAATTGAAAAAAATGTTATATATTTAGATTTTCGCGCTACCATCAGTGCATTTGATAAATTCTTTTATCATTCAGACTTTCATACATACCCTAAAAAAGATTATCTCCGAAAGCGCAGTCAGATGCTGAAAGATATTATTGACAATGACCTTAAAACCTACAAGCCACACAAAGGGAAAAAAGATAAATTATTTGTCAATACTTTATTAGACAAAGAGAAAGTTAAGATAATTGGTCATATACTTGGCAGGAAATACAAAAGCATCCGATTACTAGAGCATTCATTATTCACCAATGACAGAGCGCCGACAATTATACTTCAATCTGAAAATTTGAAATATTCAGAGGCTTTTGCCGGAAGTGGGGAATTTGCAGTTTCTATTTTAGTACATAAGCTTATGGACTGTCAAAAAGCCTCATTAATTTTATTAGATGAACCTGAAGTTTCACTTCACCCTGCTGCACAATGTAATCTTATGAATTTCTTAAGTGAACAAGCACTGAAGAAAAAACACCAGATTGTCATATCTACTCATTCTTCATCGATAGTCAAAGACTTACCGAAGGAAGCTATAAAGTTATTTTGTCTTAATGACAAGATTGGTAAAGTGGATGTCCTTCAAAACGTTAGTCCAGAAGAGTCATTCTTCATCCTTGGCGAACGTATCGAGAAGAAAACAGTTATTGTTGAAGATCGTTTAGCTAAAAAATTCGTTGAGAAAGCTTTAAGAATAGGTGGCATGGGTCTTTTGAACTCCTTCGATGTGAAATATTGTCCTGGTGGGGCAGGAAGCATATATCAAAATATTGCAGTACCGCTGTGTGTTGCAAACGTTAAAAACGTTATTTTTTTACTAGATGGAGATCAATGCCTAACAAAAAATTTCCCAACATCAAATTCAATTCCTGCGAACGAAGACTCTAACTTACAAGAAATTATTAAAACGATTATCAATCAAGATATAAAATTTCATTGTGATGGTTCTAATGGGGTCGCAAACATTAAGCAAAAAACGAAGATGCAAAGAGACTTCATTGATTTCATTCATGATAAAATCTCCTTCCTTCCTGTTTTAACACCAGAAAAATTCATTATTGAAAACACTCACGGAGACTATAAAACATACAGAGATTCCATCGCTAAGGAAATTACGGATTCCAAGCAAATCACCATGGAGATATGTAAACTCGACACGGGAGAAGAAAATATAACTGGTGATGACATTTTCGAAACTCAAATAAGAATATTAAATAAAATACCTAGCGACCATGTGGCTTTTACAAAAACAAGAGAGATGCTGCAATTTTTCTTAGATAATGATACTATCAGGCTATGAGTGAGGTATTAAATGACTAAGAAGATACATGTTTATGATTTTTTCTCCGGCTGCGGTGGTACTAGTGCTGGCTTGAAATCAGTTGGCATGGATATTGTTTTTGGGTTGGACATTGATTTTGACTCATCCAATACTTTCAAGAAAAACAATCCATTAGCACATTTCGTTCATGGTGACATCAGACAAACCAGTGTTGACTCAATTGAACATTTGTTTACTCAGTCACAAAAAAGTAATGCTCAGACGCTTTTTTGTGGCTGTGCACCATGCCAGCCTTTCTCTAAGCAAAATAAAGCGCGAAATCAAGATGACCCCCGGAAAGATCTTTTGAGTGAATTCACTCGATTTGTTTCGTACTATGCCCCTGACTTTGTTCTGATCGAAAATGTTCCTGGCATACAAAACGTTGATATAAACAATGGCAATTTTCAGAAGTTTTTGGAATGCCTCAAAACCCTTGATTATAAATTCGACTATGGTGTAATTCCTGCCTTATGGTTTGGTGTACCGCAGACACGTGAGCGATTTGTTTTATTGGCATCAAAACATACTGCTATATCTTTACCCAAAAAAACGCATGATGGTCTTAAAACTCCATTCGCTACTGTAAGGGATTGGATAGGTTCTCTTCCGCCCATTGCCGCCGGTGAGAGTCATAAATTGGTTGTTGATCATACTGCCGCAAAGTTATCCGCTATAAACATAAAACGTATACAGGCAACTCCAGAAGGCAAAGGACGTGAATCCTGGCCCGAGGATTTGATATTAGATTGCCATAGAAAATATTCTGGGCACACCGATGTCTATGGCCGTTTGTCGTGGGATAAACCAGCTAGTGGTTTAACCACCCGCTGTATCAGCTATTCTAACGGCCGATTTGGTCATCCTGAACAAGACCGAGCTATTTCTATTCGTGAAGCTGCTTTGCTTCAAACATTCCCTTTTGATTATATCTTCACTGGGTCTATGGTTTCCAAAGCCAAACAGATCGGAAATGCAGTGCCTCCCAAAATGGCGGAAGCGCTTGGAAAAGCTATCATTTCTTCATGTTAAACGTAGCCCTATTGGGCTACGTTTAACATTGCTAACACCCCTGAAATAAAACCTAATGCGTCTTGCAAACGCTTTCGTATCGTTCCATCAGAACATTTTCTTTTTTTTGCAATAGTGCGCAATGAAATCCCTAAGATGAAGTGAGCGATTATTAGTTCATATTCTTCTGGCTTATGTTTCTTCAGGCAAGCGACACAACCATCAATCATAATCCCTTCATCATCATCACATTGCAGGCGTGACTTCTTGCCGTGTGGCAGCAGCCCCTTAAATCCAGCCGCAATAGGTTGCCAGTCAACTCCACTGCTATCAGCAGCAGCCCAAGCTCCCCAGCGGTCCATTAAGTCGTACATGTCACGCATTTTTCTCTCCAATGTCTTCGATAATTATCATTCCGGTTTCGCCCCATACTTTTGATGTCCGGGCGTCCCAAATATGGGAGTCATCCTCGAACAGTGCGTCCAGAAGCGATTTTGTGAGATTGTCCAGATCTGGCTTTACTTGGTGCGGCTGCCCGTCCATAGCTGCGCGTTTTTTCTTGCTCCAGCTCTTAGGCATCGGTAAAACAAATGTGATATGGGCACCGTTCTCCGGCACCTGAATGTCGTGCAGGCGGGCCTCGTCACAAAACATGCGATATCGCATCACTGGCGGCCGCTGTTTCCATTTATCACGGCGTGTCATGCGGGGTTTTCCAGCAGGGGTTATGATGTATTTAGGCATGGGCTTCCTCGCCCAACAGATAGAGCACCTGCACCAGAAGCTCAGCTTCAGTGCCGTACTTCATTTCCCAGGCGCGGCGGCCAGCATGAATCGCCACACCGTAACCGCCATTGCGATGGTGTGTATGGCAAAGGGGAATTGATTTCCGATGATCAGCACGTTGGCTTGTGCCCTGCCCTGTCCGGATATGGTGGATTTCCGCAGGCGTTTCGCCAAGGTTTAGATTTTTACAAACGATACAGCCGAGCTCGGCCACACGCGCAAGATGGATGCGGTCTGCTTTTTTCATGCCGGACCACCAGCATAAGCAGAAAAACCGCGCAGGAATGGGCGGTCCAGGTAAATCGAGGTATTTCTTTGCGCCATCACTATTCTCCGGTGATGGTGCGACAGGCGCTGGTTGTTCAGGCCAGCTTGATTATTATAAATCAGTTGTCAGGGTTGCGGAAGCGCTCAAGGCATTGTCGCAGTGCTTCTCGAGTAATGAGTATTGCTTCAGCAGGCACCGGGATCACAATAAAGGAGCCATCCTCCTGGCTCACTACCTCATAACGTCCAGCAGGGCGAACGGCAGCGATTAATTCTTGCTCATTCATAACGAAAAATCCTATTCATTCAGTCATCCCCGACAGATCGGGGTCGGCCCTTTTCCCCTGCGCGCTGAACGTAACTTAAGCACTACCCCTACTGAAGGTCTAATAGGTTAGAAAGATCAATTAACCGTAATTGACCTGTCTAACCGATCGGCTCTAATGCACAGGATTAATGGAGCTCATATCACCGGCAAGAGGTCATTATCGGCTACACGGTTCAGGAAGAACGTCACTACCCCAAGCACATTCGCGTCATCCAGTGAATCGCCTTCGATGGCCTCCCCATCCTGTGTGATGAGTGCTTTTCCCTGAACAGAAGCGAAGTCCCAACTTCCGCAGAAAGAGATCAAAACCGTGTCACCCGCCTTCGGTCTTTTGGCAACATTTATAATTGCGTATCCGGCTGAAGTTTCGATAGTCCGGCAATTACCGTCGTAGCCGCAAAGTCTGCCGACGGTAAGCGTTGATTCTGCATAGTCTTTTGCTGGTGATGGAAAACCCATGATAACCACCCCTGTAAAGCCACTGTATATTTATACAGTAACACCAAAAAAATGAGGGTCAAGAATTTGGGCGCAAAAAACCCGCCGAAGCGGGTAAGTGATTAATCAATAATCAATTCTTCTCCAAACCAGCACCATCAGCACGATAAAAACCACCAGCCAGACTGCGCCTGATATCAGCTCCATCAGGTACACTTTTTCGCCTCCTGCGTATAAGACCTTGTGAGCTGTGCTTCGTGGCCAGGGCTCAGCCGAAGCATCTCTTCACGGATCACATCAATGCAGTCTTTCGAATCCATCAAATAATCCTGTTTGAAAAGACGGTTCTGCTCTTTTTCGATCGCAGCGATAATTGCTTCAGCCAGGTTATTAATAACAGGCGGGGCAGTGTAAAGCACCCGACGCTCGCCGCGACGTTCAGAGTCGCATTGATCATAAAAATCCTTATTAACGTCTTCCCAGTGCCATTGAAGCTCACCATTAGAGTCCTGATGGCAAAACTCGCACTGATAGACCGGCTCAGCACTCAACATTTCCAGCGCAAGTTTCATCGCACTAAGCGCCTTAACCGCATCTTCGTTTACTGTGCCTGGCGTAGCAACGCGCTCTTCTTCAAGCTCCGCGATGGTATGCTTTAGCCATTCTTTTAGGGTAGTGCTCATGATGCTACTCCTTTGCCTGCTGCGGCGTGTTCTGCGTCATACAGCCATGCATCTATCGGGTTTAAAGAGTTCTCAATCGGCGCACCGCCAGATTGGTGCATAAGAGCCTTTGCGCGTAAGAATAATTCCTCCCGCACCTCCAGTTCAGCAATCCGCCTCTCTGCGGCTTTGCGCTTCCTGAATTGAGCTTTGCGGCTGGCCCTCAGGTTATGTTTCGCCAGTTCAGCCATGTGCAACTGGTGCTCTGCGTTAGCCAGGCGCTGGCGAACCTCATCGTTTTGCAGCTCAGCAATCCGCTTCTCTGCGACTTCCAGCGCTGCTATCAACTTGTCGGTATAGCTCTCTACTGCTGACGCCACAATCCGAAGCTCATCGCTATGCACTTCCATAGTAAGACGTGAAAGACGGTGCTGGTTGGCGTGTTTCGGCACGCCTAATAATTCGTGGTGCTTGTTGTTCATTGGGCTGCTCCTTCGATAACGTCTTCCCCACAGTGCATCTGCCCATTACGGTAGCTTGGATGCTGAACAGTGTAGATCAGGTAAGCACTGCCAAATGTGGTCCATTTTCCCTCGATATGACGCACTTTCCCGCTTTGCTTTCTGCCCTGACGGTCGGTGTAATTAACAATTTCGCCGACGTTGAATTTTGGCTGTAATGCTTTTGCTTTGCTCATGACTACACTCCTTTGCGAAGCTGGGTCGCGAAGTCTTCAGCATCAGCAGCCATACCAGCGGCTTCTTCAGACATTCTCATGCTTCGGCTACGCAGAGCCTGCTGTCGTTCTCGCTTGTGCGCGGAAAACATCTCCACCCCCTGCGCCATTACATCAGCCAGGATAGCTTCGGTCGCTGGGGTTTTAACGTCGACCAGCATTCGAACGCTTTCGACATTCTCCGGATCGGTTGATTGCTGCCATCTGATAGTTGCGTCAATCGCAGCTTTAATCCCCGCATTCTCCGCAGCCAGCGCAGCGAGCTTTGCTTCCGATTCGGCAAGTTTCTTACGCAAACCAGCTTCACAGTTATGCGCGCCGCTGCGCCCCCTCTCAGAGAAGAATCCGCAGTCACAATAAAAAACGTTGTCTTTCTCGGTGATCATGATTTTTCTCCCACCAACTCTTTCCATTTTTTTTCAAGAACCTGACGGGCCGCAGCCTCACCACCAGGCGGGAAGGAAAATCCCGCACGGTGCCCTGTGCATCCGTTCGAGCAACGGATTTCTGCTGATCCCCAGTTAATTCCCCTGCTACGGATTTTTATAGATGGCGCCATCCCGCATCGCGGACAGACAGGCAAATTACTCATTGCTCATACCTTCCAGAAGATGTTTGTGGCGACGCAGCTCGCGAACGGCAGCCTGAAGACGTTGAAGGTTCGACAGCTTCGCTTTTGTGCGGCGAATCTCGTTCGATATATAACGGGACGACGGAATAATCAGGTCATCAGGACGGCTAACGAACGCCGGGATGTCCCCAATAATTTCATCCAGGGATTTGTTGTCCGGCGCTAATGCTAACTTGACGTCGAGTGCAGCGGCATCCGGCTGCTCTGGTTTAATTTTCGATTCACCCGCCAGGCTCCAGGTGATATTTTTCCCGTCCACATGGCGCATAACCAGACCGTCTTTGCACATTGCACCCAGCGATGCATTCAGGGCTCGCGGGCTTTTACCCAGCTTCTCAGCGACCTGATTGGAGCTCATGGCTCCCTGCCCCTGCATTGCTGACAACACCCTCTCAACCAGAGGTGATACCTGCTTTGGTCTGATGCGCTTCGGCTTCTGCTCTTTCGCGGTACCGACCGACCATGATCCATCGTAGAAATCGCACAACCCTTCCTCCTTCTGTTCGCGCAGCATTTTCAGAGCCTCTACGGGTTCGATATCCAGGCGTGCTGCTACATCGAGATAGGTTGCTTTGCCCATTGCTTTCAATGCGTCGATTACTGATTCCATTATTTTCTCCTCAAAATTCACTTAACAGGTCTCAGGTGGCTAACGTTTCCGCGATAGCTCTCCCAGTCAAAATTCACCCAAATACCGTTGTCCATGCGCAGGCGATCGATAACCCTTGCGCCAAGGGTCTCTACCAGCGCGTCGTAATTCAGATTGGTCAGCACACCCACAGGCCGCATGGCCGCCAGACGGCGATCGATAATCTGGTTCAATAAAACTTTCTCGCCGCGGCTGTCTCGCTGAATACCAACTTCATCAAGCACCAATAAATCCACTTTGCAGAGGTCATCCAGCAGCGCGGCTTCGGACTGTCCTTCGTCGTAGCAGGCCCGGGCGCGCAGGGTCAGATCGGGCACCGTCACGATCAGAACCGTTCGCCCCTGCTTCAGCAGATAATTGCCGATGGCCGCTGAAAGGTGGTTTTTGCCGGTGCCCGGTTTTCCGGCGAAGACAAAACTGGCAAAGCCCGAGCCAAAATTCTGCGCATAGCTCTTTGCCATACTCAGCGCATGACGTTGTTCGTCGCTGTTCACGGTGTAATTCGCGAAGCTACAGCTGCGGTGCAGGTTCTGGATCCCGGATCGCCCGAAAATTTTCTCTGCACGCGCCTGCTGGTTGAGCTTGTCTACCTCCGCAGCGCGTTTTTGCCCTTCCTCACGCTGCCAGGCCATCAACTCTTCGGCGCTTTTAAATTTGGGTTCAATGCCAGCCGGAATAACACGGCGAAGGCGATCGAAAATAGAACCTGCGTTTTGCATGCTTACCCCCTGAATCCTGGCGGAACGGTGTTATCGGGACGGGAGATCTGATTGATATCCCGTCCACCAGCCTGGTAATGCCCTGTGCCCGGCGCCGACAGGCGGATAATCAGGTCATCCCATTTTTCGCGGAGTTTGGCCGGACATTTAACCTGGCGAACCCAGAACGTATCGCTCTGAACGCGCTTGAACATTTCACAAATTTGCTTGTGGCTACGGCCATCAAGGGTGCGCATTAGACGCACGTCATTCGCCCAGACGGTCCAGTTCGGCTCTTTCGGGCGAACGATTTCGCCGTCAAAGGTTGCGGCCTCCTCGTAGAGTTTCAGCACGCGCTTCCAAATCCATTGCGCACAGGTCAAATCTTCCTGGCTCCCCCACTGACGTTTCGCAGGGTTGCAAACCACTGCTTCCGGGTGGCGCTTCAAAAACTCGGTTTTTGTCAATTTTCCGTCCGACGGCGAAGCGTCCGGACAAGAAAGATTTTCTGGTTCTTTGACTGGTTCAAAAGAGTGACTGATTCTGGGTGAATCTCCTTCACTACCCCCTGGTGAATGTGGTGCACCATCTGGTGAATCTCCTGCACTAGCCCCTGGTGAACTTGCTTCACTACCCTGGTGAATCTCATTCACTACCCTCGAACTGGCGTTTGCACCGGTCAGGGTTAATCGATAGAAATTGCTGCCATTGCCTTTCGGCCCCGATCTGGTCTCTTTTCGCATCAGTCCAGACTCGCAAAGCGCGGCAACATGATTCATGACGGAACGACGGCTGATCTCACACTGATCAGCGATATGCTGATAGCTCGGCCAGCACTCGCCCTGGTCACTTGCGTTATCGGCCAGTTTAAGTAGGACCAGCTTGCGAAGCGGGTTGCCTACCTTGACCTTCATCGCTTGGACCATCAGTTCCATGCTCATAGAACACCTCGATACAACTGAACTAAGCTGCGTTCGAACAAGTCGAAACCAGCTTCACTTTGACGCCTACCAGCTGCGCCAGCGCGTCGATCGCTTCCAGTGTCTCTCGCCGGATTACCGGTTTCGGTTTGCCCGTGAAGACCGCATTGGTGGCTTCGATGCACTCTTTGTTAACCCTGGCCGCCCGGTAATGCATGCAGTCTTTCTGAGCCAGTTCGTTATCAATGGCGGTACGGATGGCGTAGCTCAGGGCTTCCGCCTGTTTCAGGTAGTTAGGCGTATCGTTACGGAATGCACGCTGAATAATCTGCTTGTTGTTGTGCAGCCTGCGTGCGTACTCGTCCGGATCCGAAACGTCATCCAGTGACTGAAGCAGATCGCCAAAGTGATGCGGGGTTATCAGCTGCGTAACTGTCTTCCAGCCCTTTTCCTGCGCCCAGGACTCCAGCTCACATGCCAGTTTTTTGATTTCCATCATTCAGACTCCCTCTGCGCACGTGGGATATCCTGAACAGGAATTCCGCTGGTAGGGGTTGGATGCAAATCCGGACGTAACTCATGCGGGGTGACAGTCCAGCCGCCAAATTCACAGAGCTTAATCACTCGCTCACTTGGAACTCGGTTTCGGATAATCCAGTTTGCTACTGACTGTGAGGACTTAAAGTTGAATTTACGGGCGACGGCCGAAACAGAACCAATCGACCTCACAGCCTTCTCCGTAATGTTCTTGTATGAAGTAGTCATCGTGTTCTCCTGAATGAGTCGATGACTGCAATATACTACATAAAGTAGAAAATACAACTACGAAAAATAGAAATGACTATGAACGCGCCGTGTCTTACTCTTCTACCTATGGTAGAAAAAGCGAATAAACATCAGGATTTCGCGAACCGGCTGACAGAAGAAATGCGCAAACAGCGCCGTTCTGTGAAGGATTTAAGCCAGGCTTGCGATGTCACATACGAAATGGCTCGTCGTTATACGCTGGGCACGGCTAAGCCACGCGATGAGAAACTGCAAAAGATAGCTAACTGGCTAAATGTCCAAGCGGCATGGCTTGACTACGGCGAAGGTGAAAGTGCGCCTACTAAGCTTCCAGAAACTGAGTTTATGGGCTTCCCCGCGACAGGATCCGACACTGGCAGCGATGGGGAATTCAGTGATTTAAGCGAAGACGAAAAGCGGCTGGTCCGAGTCTATCGGCAGTTCCCAAGTGCTGAAGCCAAGAACATGCTACTGGCTTTCGAAATGCGGTATAAACAGCTATATGATTTCTTTCTGAAGTACGCCAACACCCCGCAGAAGTAAAAAAATCCCTAAGAACCCGGCACATGCCGGGTTTTTTTACGCCTTCACTCACCACACAAAGTAGCAAACACCTCTTGAATTTCTACTTTTAGTGTTGACACATCTACTTTATGTTGTATTCTCTACTCATCGAAGCACAACAGGTGCGACAGGTAAACGTTCCGCCTACCCGGCGATAAGGGTGATTAGCCAAGCAAAGCAGCAAACAGGGGTTCGAGATGGAAAAAGCATATGAAGAGTATTTCAACAGTCTGGCGGAGGGTGAAGAAGCACTGAGCTTTTCCGACTTCGTCCAGGCAGTTTCTTGAATGTGGCGTAAGTCAAAGGCTTGAAGGCGGTTTTCTCAGGTTGCGCGCTAAAGCATAGCGGGGAGAACCCGGGGCGGAGAGCAAACTCCGCGATGCAGGACTTGAAATACCTGCACAGACCAATAAGCCGCATGGCAGCGTAACTGCCCTTTACATCTGCTCTGGCGAGGTGGCGCCGCCGGGCCTGGGCAGATGAATCGTCCACAACATGTAAGCGCATTCCTCTTTTCACTGATGGGGATCGGTTTGTTAACTGGCGGAATGCGCTTCCAGTTGTGGGCAAACGAAAATTGTAGATGGCTATTAATAACCTTCATAGGGGATTCATTATGACAGACTTTAATCGTCAACCATCACGGCAGCAGGCAGTACGCCTTAACTGGTTTGAAATAAAACTTCGACAACTTTGTTATTTACTGGCTCAGAAAGGCAACCCTGAACTCTGAAATTTTACGCATCAAAACTGACACCGTAATCCGAAGATATTTAATTGCAAACAGTTAGAAATCGATGCCTTAAACGGCAGAGATTTTCACACCTTAAATTAAGGATCATGAAATGAAACCAACTATTACCACTGTAGAATTGAGTCTAGCAATCGTAAATAAAGACCTTGCCACATTTAATGTTAACGGTGCTATTTCAGGCGTGGTTCATTTGCCTACCTCTGGTCCTGTAACCGTTGTGCTTGACGGTGGGTACGTGCTCGGAGAGTTTCATTGTCCGGCTTGTGCTGTAAAGGACATTAGCATGCTATCTGCGAGTGTTGCAGAAGCGCAGAACTCCTGTGGCATGTCCTATTACGACCATAAGCGCCAACAACTTAATTAATATGGATGACATCATTTGTCATTGCGCTGTTTGCTGTCACGAATATAAAAAATCGGAAATGCACGAAAGGAAAACAGATATATATCCCTTTAAGCGCACGATTTATTTATGTGAGCAATGCAATGAAAAAAGAGAAAAACGTGACGCTTTAAGAACAGTAAAACGCGGCATCCGCAAGCCATTTCATTCAACATCATTTTTTAAATATTAAGCGAGGTCATTATGTCTGTTGAGTTAAAAGTATTTGGTGGTGCTTACTTCCCAAAAGATAAAGCATTAAAAAAATACCCTGATTTAAAACCACTTGCCATCGCGGTAAACGCGTCCACAAAAGCCATCGCTGAAGCTGTTATTTTCGGTAAGCTGGCGGCTGAACATCCTGAATATATTGATGATTTCTTTAAGGTGAAAATCTGGGAGCACCGTGAAGATTTACCCTGTCCGGAGCTGGATGCATTCTCTACTGATTTTTTTGGCACGGTCGCCGTCTGGAATGTAAACGCAGGTGAACCAGCTGCGGCACCCCAATCAGAAACTGATGAAAAAGCCGATCGGGAAGACAACCAGGCACAGGAAGAAATTAAAACCGTTGCGCGGCTCGACCAGACATCCCGGGCAGCTTGCCTGGCACTGTTCGGCCCGGTTCCTGGAATCACTGAGGCGCAGTACGGCCAGATTGTAGACCTGGTTAATGATGATGCTGGCAGCTTTACCCGTGAACTGACAGAAGCACTGACGAAAGAACCCCGCGCTCTGTCGCTGGCGCCGGAACGCCAGGAGCAATTACTGGCCTGGGTTCGCGAGAACACAAAAGAATCATCACAATGGCCTGACATTAAAAAGCAGATCGCCAAGTGGCTCGACACGCCAGTAGATAAGCGGCCACAAGCTGCCCCCGTCAACGAAGACAACCGCACAGACTCGGGCGCCACTCTTGGAGGCGGCAATAAGACCGACCGTAGCCCTGATCTGGTTCATAACCTTTCCACTCTGCGTATCGAAGTAGCGGTTGCAATACTGAGCATGTACGACGAGATCGACATTTACTGGATCCCTAACAGATTCATGATGGCCGCGAAAGGAATGGCAGAAGCAGCGCAGGATCCCCAGTTCACTGCATGGTGGGCACAACTGCGCGGCACGCCTGGCATTCTGGACTATTCCCGCGCGGCCATCATCGCCTTGATCAAATCTGCGCCTGAAGACCTCTGGCTAAACCCGATCAAATTACGTGAGTACATCAATCGCGAACTGGTTGAATCGAATCATGCGAAGCCAGATCAGAAAACCATAGATATTGCATGCAAAGCGAAACCCCGCGTTATCCCAGAGGAAAAGACAGATGATAAAACCCAACCGTCGATACAGAGCGAAACTCTGCCACCAGCAGTTTGCCCGGGAAAAGCTGCGCAGTTCGATAAAGAGCTTAAAGAGGCATTCACACAGAATGCAAAGCCAGCGCCGCAGGCCAATGAGCAGCCGCGCGTAGAGAACCTGGGCGATGGTATATTTTCAGTAGATACTTTGATCAACAACACCTCAAATGAAGTCGAAAAAGAAGAAGTATCACCAGCATTAAGTGCCCGCGAAACTGAAATTGCTCAGGCGATTAATGATCTGATTTCTGGGCGTACCAATATCATGGGAAAAGAAGAAGCAGAAGGCGTAGTGAAATGCACCGGCCATAGTGTTTCCGACTTGATACCATTGTTGATGACTGATATAGCCACAACTGAATATTGCCTCTCACCTGATTTCTCTGACGAAGAAATTCACGATGTGGCAACGACGCTGCTCGATAGTTGGTCTGACGATATCAGCGTGCGTCAGAAAATCGCGCTTGATGCGATCGTGGAATACCGTCGCCCTGAACTGCCAAAACCGGTAGTGCTCGATCCACCGGTTGTTAGTGCAAAACCTCAACAGACACCTGAACAGCAGCCTGAAGCAAACAGTCAGCAGACATCACTCTCCTACCAGCAACAGTTAACGATTGCAGCTCTTCAGGGCCTGTGTGCTAACCCCGCTTACTGCAATCAGTACGATGATTTGCCGATCATGGCAACAGAGCTTGCGCGAAGTGTTGAAAGCATCATTCAGCAGGAAGGTTCAGGTGATACTGATTAATCGCAGCGCGAACGACAGCATAGGCGGGCCAGCATGCGCCGCCGCACTCAAATCACATTATGAGAAATTCGGAAATCATGGACGTAGCCATACCCAAACGTTTTACACAGTAATGGTAGGCAAACAGAAAGTGATCGTAGAGGTAATTAACAGACGCCGTAGCTATGTTGCCACAGCGATGCTAGGAGCCCGGAACATAAAACGAATGGCTGATCTGGGTGATTTCTAAAATTCAACTCTCTCCAGCTGCAATGTCTATTATGCAGCTGGTCATCGTGAGTAGTGGTTATGACTGATGACATTTTAACTAACGATGCAATTCGTAAGCTGACCGGGTACAAACAACCCAAGAAACAATGCGCATGGCTTGCCTCAGCCGGGATCTGGTTTAAAGAAGATCGCAACGGTTATCCCAGAACCACCTGGAACCATGTGAACAATCCGATCGCATTGAGGATGGTACCTGACGTAAAAACTGAGTTAAATACTCCAAACTTTGATGCAATGTAATGGCCGGTAAACGAAAAAATCCTTCTGATGCAATTCTCCCCCCGCGTGTCTACCGGGGGAAATCAAAATACGAACTCCACCCGGCAACGGGTGGATCCATAAACTTGTGTCCTCTGGATTCACCAGTATCTTTAATTTGGGCCAAGTATGAGGCAGCGCTGAAAGTCATCGAAGAGAAAAAGAATCTGTCTGGACTAATCGATGATTTTTTTGCCAGCGCCGATTATCACAAATTAGGCAATGAAACCCGTAAAGATTATAAAAAATACTCACGCAAGCTGACCCCGGTGTTTGGGAAAATGGATCCAGATAGCGTTAAGCCCCAGCACATCAGGCAATACATGGATAAACGAGGCGTGGCCGCACCCGTGCAGGCGAACAGGGAAAAAGCGTTTCTAAGCAGGGTCTACGGATGGGCTTACGAAAGAGGCATGGTGAAAGGCAACCCATGTAAGGGAGTAAGGCAATTCAAAGAGGAAGAACGTGAAAGATACGTTACCGATGAAGAATACTATGCGCTTTATGAAGTATCGCCGACGGTCGTCAAAGTAGCCATGGAATTGGCTTATCTTTGCCTTGCACGTCAGGGGGATGTACTCGCTGTGCAAAAAACCCAGCTATTACAAGAAGGGATTTTTATCCGCCAGGGTAAAACCGCAGCAAAGCAGATCAAAGCCTGGTCTGAACGTTTGTTTGCAGCTGTAGAGCTTGCAAAAACATTACCGCTTAAAAATGGAATTTCCAGTGTTTACTTGATCCATCAGTTTAATGGTCGCCGCTACACACGTGACGGCTTTAATAGTCGCTGGCAACAAGCGAAAGAAGAAGCTCAAAAAAAACATCCTCACATGCTTTTTGATTTTACGTTCCACGATCTAAAGGCCAAGGGTGTATCGGATCTGGAAGGAAGCCTACAGGAGAAACAGCAAATTTCTGGACACAAAACTATCACGCAAACGGCGCGTTACGATCGAAAAGTAAAAATTGTGCCAGTGGTAGGCGGGCAAAAATAAGAAATGATGTTAGGAAGGATGTTAGGAAACTGGATTTCAGGCACAAAAAAACCACCTTTCGGTGGTTTCACGACACTGCTTATTGCTTTGATTATTCTGCTTTTTCCCATGGTAGCCGGAGTGGGACTTGAACCCACACAGCGCGAACGCCGAGGGATTTTAAATCCCTTGTGTCTACCGATTCCACCATCCGGCCAGGGAAGAAAGTGGAGGCGCGTTCCGGAGTCGAACCGGACTAGACGGATTTGCAATCCGCTACATAACCGCTTTGCTAACGCGCCTTAAATCTTTTGTCTTTCGACCTGCACCCGCAAACTGCCGATGCATTAATCTGGAGCGGGAAACGAGACTCGAACTCGCGACCCCGACCTTGGCAAGGTCGTGCTCTACCAACTGAGCTATTCCCGCATGTTATCAAGTAACTATTTAACGACTTGCTAAGCACTTGATTTCATTATCGTCCGGCTTACTGTGCCGCCGTTCGATGCGTTGCATTCTACTGATATGACGTTATGAGTCAACGTTATTTTTTGCATCTCAGGATCGTTTGCTGAAAATTAAGCCGAAACGATCACTGTTCAAGCAAATCACCGCGCGCAGCGTTCAAATATTGCAGCATTGACCACAATGTCAGCACCGCCGCAACCCACAGCAGACCAATGCCGGCCCACTCTACCCAGGCATTCGGACGCCACAGCATCCACACCAGCGCCGCCATCTGCGCTGTGGTTTTAACTTTACCGATCCAGGACACCGCCACGCTGCTGCGTTTACCCAGCTCCGCCATCCACTCGCGCAGGGCAGAGATAATAATCTCACGGCCAATCATGGTCGCGGCAGGCAGCGTCACCCACCAGGTATGATAATGTTCCGCCACCAGCACCATCGCGATTGCCACCATCACCTTATCCGCAACCGGATCGAGGAACGCGCCAAAGCGGGTACTCTGGTTCCAGCGACGCGCCAGATAACCGTCAAACCAGTCCGTCACGGCGGCAATCAGGAAAATAAGCGCACAGGCAAAAGGCGCCCAGACGACCGGCAGGTAAAATGCCAGGACGAAGAACGGAATGAGCACAACGCGAAAGAGAGTAAGCAACGTAGGGATATTAAATCGCATGATGACGGTAACTGTCTGTTGTCAGTAAAATTTAGCTCTATGTTGCTACAGAGCCCTCAATGTTTCAACGAGTAGTAGATCTTTTCTGCCAGCCCTTGCGAAATACCCGGCACTTTTGCAATTTCTTCCATACTGGCGTTGAGTAATCCTTGCAATCCGCCCATATACTTCAACAGCATCTGGCGACGTTTTGGCCCGACGCCTTCAATCGTCTCAAGGGTACTGGTATTTTTCACTTTCGCCCGTTTTTTGCGGTGTCCGCTAATGGCATGATCGTGCGACTCATCTCGGATGTGCTGGATCACGTGCAGTGCAGGGGAATCTGGCGGCAGGCTAAAGCCCTCGCCTTCCGGCTCAAAGAACAGCGTTTCCAGGCCAGCCTTACGATCTGCCCCTTTCGCTACCCCTAGCAGCAACGGATGGTTCTTATCCCACTCCACGTCGAGCGATTCGAATACCGCCTTCGCCTGCCCCAACTGCCCTTTCCCGCCGTCGATAAGGATAACGTCCGGGATTTTGCTCTCTTCAATCGCTTTACCATAGCGACGACGCAGCACCTGATTCATGGCAGCATAATCGTCACCGGGCGTAATGCCGGTGATGTTATAGCGACGATACTCTGCCCGCAGTGGGCCATTGGCATCAAAGACCACACACGACGCCACGGTCTGCTCACCCATCGTATGGCTGATGTCGAAGCATTCCATGCGTTTCACTTCCGGCAGCTTGAGCAGCGTAGCAAGCGCGGTTAAACGTTGGCTGACGGTCGATTGTTGGGAAAGTTTGGTGGTCAGCGCCGTGGCGGCATTGGTTCGCGCCAGCTTCAGATAACGCGCACGATCGCCGCGCGGTTTCGTCTGGACATTCACCCGGCGACCTGCCAGCTCTGAAAGTGAGTCCGCCAGCAGGGTTTTATCGTCCAGCGTGAAGTCGAGCAGGATCTCCGAGGGCAGCGTACGCATCTGGCTGCCCTGCAAATAAAACTGGCCGACAAAGGTCTCCACCACTTCACCCATCTCAGTCCCGCCCGGCACTTTCGGGAAGTAACTGCGGCTGCCGAGCACTTTGCCCTGACGAATAAACAGCACGTGAACGCAGGCCAGGCCGGCGTCAAAGGCAACGCCGATGACATCGAGGTCGTCGCCCGTATTGGAAACAAACTGCTTCTCGGTCACCCTGCGCACCGCCTGGATCTGGTCGCGGATGCGTGCGGCCTCCTCAAATTCCAGCGCCGCGCTGGCTTTTTCCATGCGGGTAATCAGTTGCGTCAGCACCTGATCGTCTTTCCCGGCTAAAAACAGGCGGACATATTCCACCTGCTGCGCGTACTCTTCTTCGCTCACCAGCCCTTCAACGCATGGTCCCAGGCAGCGGCCAATCTGATATTGCAGGCATGGCCGGGAGCGGTTGCGATAAACGCTGTTTTCGCACTGGCGAACAGGGAAGATTTTTTGCAAAAGCGCCAGCGTTTCCCGCACGGCATAACCGTTCGGGAAGGGGCCGAAATATTCTCCTTTCGCATGCTTAGCGCCACGATGCATCGCCAGCCGCGGGTGCGTGTCGCCGCTCAGGAAGATAAACGGATAGGACTTGTCATCACGCAGCAGAACGTTGTAGCGCGGCTGATACAACTTAATGTAGTTGTGCTCAAGGAGCAGCGCTTCCGTTTCCGTGTGCGTTACGGTGACATCAATGTTGTGTATAAGTGCGACCAGCGCTTCGGTTTTACGGGAGGCAAGGTTGCTGCGGAAATAACTTGAAAGGCGTTTCTTCAGATCTTTCGCCTTACCGACATAGATAACCGTACCGCCAGCATCATACATCCGGTAGACGCCTGGCTGGCTGGTGACGGTTTTCAGAAATGCTTTTGAATCGAACGCTTCACTCACTGACTTATTAACGACTCCGCATTGCACAAACCATGGCGAATGGCCAGGTGAGTCAGTTCGACATCACCGTGGATGTTCAGTTTACTGAACATCCGATAGCGATAGCTGTTGACCGTTTTCGGGCTGAGATTCAACTGCTCAGAAATCTCATTCACCTTCTGACCTTTAGTGATCATCAGCATAATCTGCAATTCGCGCTCAGACAAACTGGCAAACGGAGATTCCGTTTTTTCCGGTTCAATCTGACTCAACGCCATCTGTTGAGCAATATCAGAAGCGATATAGCGCTGCCCTGCGTGAACGGTGCGGATCGCATTGACGACTTCCTGCGGTGCAGCACCTTTACTGAGATACCCCGCAGCCCCCGCCTGCATGACCCTGGCGGGCAGCGGATTTTCGGTATGGACGGTCAGCATGATGACTTTGGTATCAACGAACATGCGCGCGATTTTGCGCGTGGCTTCAAGCCCGCCAATACCGGGCATGTTCATATCCATCAGCACCACATCTGCGGAGTTCGCGCGACACCATTTGACGGCATCTTCGCCACAGCACGCCTCGCCGGCAACTTTAATACCCTTTATATCTTCAAGAATGCGTCGTATCCCTGCGCGCACCAGTTCGTGGTCATCAACAAGAAGGACGTTGATCAAAGGAAATGTCTCCAGAATAGGGATAACGCTACTGACTGCTAATTGGGTTTATATTAACGGTTTTCCATGCAAGATTAAAACGCTAAAAAATCGGCTATACGATTCGGGTCTCGTTTTTGGAAATTACGCTGTACAGTAAGTGGAAAGAAAACCCATGTGTACTGGGCTTTACCGCTATTTTTTTAGCACCAGCATTCAAAAAGCCACCAAAACATTTGTTAACGTAAACTAAAAAATGCTCTCATTTTTTTGTAACAACAATTAACGGATGGCGTACCGGCGATAAACATTTAATTGTCGCTAACATATTGGGCAGATTACCTTCATAATCCGCACCGGCCAATAATCAATACGCGTAAAAGTATAAAAAACAACCACTGCATTTTTTGCCGCAGCTTGTGGTATACTCCGCCGCCTTAACTTTCATCGTCGCGCTCATGCGCTGTTTTATAATGAGGAAAATAAATGAGCACACCTGAATTTGCCACTGCCGAGAATAACCAGGAACTGGCACAGGAAGTTAACTGCCTGAAGTCGCTGCTGACGCTTATGCTACAGGCGATGGGCCAGGCTGATGCTGGACGTGTGATCATTAAAATGGAAAAACAGATCGCGCAGATGGAAGATCAGGCGGAATCCGCTGTTTTTGCCAATACAGTTAAGCAAATTAAACAAGCCTACCGCCAGTAACAAAAAAGGCTGGATGCAATGCATTCAGCCTTCTCCTCGTCTGACACGCAGAACGTGATATCAGTCAAATAAGCCCAGTCGCCGCGGCATAACACGCTATCTGGATCTTATTCGGCGCGTTGAATTTCTTCTGCATATTCTTCTGATGGAAGTTGACGGTATTTTCCGAGATGGAAAGAATGATGGCGATTTCTGCCGACGTCTTCCCTTCTGCGGTCCACTTCAGAATTTCCCGTTCACGCTTGCTGAATTTCATTTCCGGCGGCATCACCGTCTCATGTTCAAAGCGCAACAGTGTAGTGAGCGCCATCTGAACCAGCATTTGTAAACGCAGCTCAATTTCTTCACTGGATATCGAGTGTGCCTGTAAGCTAGTACATGACACGGAGAGGAAGCCGAGCGCATGATTTGGCAGCATCAGACACTGGGTTATTCCCTTACGTAAACCGTGGTCCCGCGCGCCGTCCCATAATTGCTGGGCATCCGTGAATAATTCATCCGTCCAGGGCAAATGACCCTGAATGAAATTCTCCGGCTTCAGTACCGGGTCAATGGCGAAATAATTCTCGGATTGATATTGCGCCATCCATTGTTGCGGATAACTGGAATGGACGGATGTTCGCGGGCGGGTAAATGGCACAGGGTGTCGAACACAAAGCGCATAATAATCGAATTCAAGCGCCTGCGTTTGTCGCTGAAGTTCCTGATATACCTCGTCAGCACAGGTCATTTCCTGAAACCGGAGGACGCATTCCCGTCGCCAGGTGAAAAAGTCTATATCCCTCATACTTGCCGAATGAAGCCTCTGATAAAGATAATCATTATTATGGTGAATATAACCTAACACATAAAGCAGGATTATTTATATAAAATATCGACCACAGACGGATTATCTTTAATTTGGCGATGGCTTATCCACATCGGGCGGAATAAAAAATCAACAAAACTGAAGTTATGGGAGGATAATTTGCTCCAGAAGCGACATCTGGAGCAAATTGAGCGTGAAAATGCTACTGCATTAAGAATTTTTCAAGGAACTGGCGGGTTCGAGGCTGCTGAGGATTGGCAAACAGCGCCTTAGCTGGCCCCTGCTCTACTATTCGCCCCTGATCCATGAAAATTGCCCGATCGGCAACGTCGCGAGCGAAGCTCATTTCATGCGTCACAATCACCATCGTGCGTTTTTCCTGCGCCAGCTGTCGGATAGTGTTAAGCACTTCCCCGACCAGCTCAGGATCGAGTGCGGATGTGGGTTCGTCGAAAAGGATCACATCCGGGCGCATCGCCAGCGCGCGCGCAATGGCGACACGCTGCTGCTGTCCGCCAGATAACCGACGCGGATAGCTCGTCTCCTTCCCGGCCAGGCCAACCTTCGCCAGCAGCTCGCGGGCGCGGGCCGTCGCGTCTTCCTTTGGTTCACCCTTTACGATGACCGGGCCTTCAATAATATTTTCCAGCACCGTACGGTGCGGAAAGAGATTAAAGCTCTGGAATACGAAGCCAACATGCTGACGCAGGCGGCGAATCAGCCCTTTTTGCTGGCTGATGGGTTTCCCGGTATCAATGGTGATATCGCCCACGCGGATCGTCCCGCCTTCAGGCTGCTCAAGCAAATTAATGCTGCGCAACAGCGTGGTTTTCCCTGACCCACTCGGGCCGATAATTGCCACCACTTCGCCCTGCTCAACCTCAAGGTCGATGCCGTGCAGCACCGTTTGCCCGTGGAATTTTTTCACCAGGTTTTTGACGTCAATTGCACTCATTTTGGATCTCGCTCCTGGCGGTTAAGCTGGTTTTCAAAATAGTTTTGCAGGGCGGACAGCACCGTCGCCATCACCCAGTAAATCAGCGAGGCCGCCAGATACATGGTAAACACTTCCAGCGTGCGCGAGGTGATCAGCTGCGCCTGACGGAACAGCTCCGGCACCTGAATGGTCGCCGCAAGCGAGGTGTCTTTCACCAGGCTGATAAAGCTGTTGCTCAGCGGCGGCAGCGCCACGCGCGCCGCCTGGGGCAGGATCGCCCGGCGCAGCGTCTGCCACGGGGTCATCCCGATACTGGCCGCCGCTTCCCACTGTCCTTTATCGATGGACGAGATCGCCGCACGCAGCGTTTCAGAGGTGTACGCCGCCGTATTCAGCGACAGGCCAATCATCGCCGCCGGGATCGGATCCAGCTCGATACCGAACTGGGGCAGCCCGTAGTAAATCATAAACAGCTGGGCGATAAGCGGCGTTCCGCGAAACACGGAGATGTAAAACCGCGCCAGCCACCGCACCGGCCAGACGTTCGACATGCGCATCAGTGCCAGCACAAACCCGAGCACCAGCCCGAAGAACATCCCGCCGATACTGAGCTGTAAAGTAAACACCGCGCCCTTAAGCAAGAACGGCAGCGAATCAATAACCAGTTGAATACTTTCTTGCATTATTATTTTTCTACCTGATTTTTAGACATGGGGATGATAGGCAAACAGCGCAGGCGCCCCGCCAGTATGAACAAACAAAATGGGTCCTTCATCCTTAAAGCGCTTGCGGGCGATACCGTCGATAAGGCCCGCCATCGCCTTACCGGTATAGACAGGGTCAAGCAGAATACCTTCGAGGCGGGCCAGCAGCTTAACGGCCTCCATCCCTTCATCATTGGGGGTACCATAGCCCGGCGCGAAGTAGTCATCCCACAGCAATATTTCCGCCTTCGCCTGAAGCGCAAGCTGTTCTGCCACCGCCTGTTGCAGGGTGACGACTTTCGGCTTTTGATCCGCAACGCTTCTGGAGACCGTCACGCCAATCAACTCTACGTCCGGCATCAGTTGCTCAAGCCCGACCGCTAAACCGGCATGGGTCCCCGCGCTGCCGGACGCCACTACCACCGAGGACAAACTCACCGCGCCTTCGCACTGCTGGGCGATTTCCAGCGCGCTCTCAACATAGCCGAGAGCACCCAGCGCATTCGAGCCGCCAACCGGGATGACGTACGGACGAAAGCCCTGCGCTTCCAGGCGCGTCGCCAGTTCATCAAGCTGTGCAGCCGGGTCGGTCAACGCGTCAACCATTTCAACCTGCACGTTGAACAGATCCAGCATCAGGCGGTTACCGTTAGTCAGGTAATTCTCTGCCTGCGTGCCAATCGGGTTCTCCAGCAGGGCTACGCAGTGAAGGCCCAGCTTCGCCGCCACTGCCGCCGTCTGGCGAACGTGGTTAGACTGAATTGCCCCGGCGGTGATCAGCGTATCCGCGCCCTCGCGCAGGGCATCGGCGGCGAGAAATTCCAGCTTGCGCAGCTTATTCCCGCCCATCGCCATGGGCGTCACATCGTCACGCTTAATGAAAATATCGCGCCCCAGATAGTCAGAAAATCGCGGCAGATACTCCAGCGGCGTGGGTGCGCCGATAAATTCCAGACGGGGAAAGCGCGTTAAATTCTGTAGTGACATGGTTCCTCCGGTCACGCAAACAATTGTTATTTCATTATGCACGCAGACGCGCGAGAAATAAAAAAGGCGCTTTTAAAAGCGCCTTTTTTTGTCGGTCAGAGACTTATTTCGTCACGTCTGCGCCGAACCACTTCTCAGAAAGCGCCTTCAGGCTGCCGTCTTTCTGCATTTCAGCAATGGCAGCATCAATGGCTTTCAGCAGATCTTCGTTACCTTTACGCACCGCCACGCCGGACTCCTGACGGGAGAATGCATCGCCCGCGACGGCCAGGGTATTGTTGGTTTTCTTCACCAGATCCAGCGCTGCCAGGCGGTCAACCAGAATGGCGTCTATACGGCCTACGCGCAGATCCTGGTATTTCGTCGGGTCATCATCATAGGTGCGGATGTCCACGCCCTGCACGTTCTGGCGCAGCCACTCTTCGTAGTTGGTGCCCAGACCGACGCCGACTTTCTTACCTTTCAGATCCGCGGCGGATTTGATGCTGCCTTCGTTACCTTTCTTCACCAGCGCCTGGATACCGGACACGGTGTACGGCGTAGAGAAGTCATACTTCTTCTTACGCTCGTCAGAAATGGTCACCTGGTTAATCACCACGTCGATACGTTTGGAATCCAGTGACGCCAGCATACCATCCCATTTGGTCGGTTTCAGGGAGGCTTTGACGCCGAGATGCTTGGCCAGCTCTTGCGCAAACTCCACTTCAAAACCGGTCAGCTTACCGTCGTCGCCCTGGAAGCTGAACGGAGGATAGGTTCCTTCCAGCCCAACCAGCAGCGTGCCGCGCTCTTTGACTTTGTTGAGCAGATTATCTGCCGCGAACGTTTTCACGCTCATCCCCGCGACCAGCGCAACGGCCATCATCCCCATCAGCGCCTGACGACCCAGAACTGCTAATTTCATAAGTACTCCGATACAGTGGAATTTTTGAGTAGTGTAGAGAAATCGCCTGCAACGTCAAAGGCGGCTGCGCTACATCTTATTCTTTTTTAATATATATCAGAAGTTGTTCCGGCGTGGACTTTCTGCTTTATGACGCCCGGCATCTGGACTTTATATTGCGCGTACTTTCGCAGCGCGATGCGGTAATTGTTGGTACTGGTGGCGGGCAGCCAGGGCTCCAGATTTTCATCCAGGTATCCGGTCGTCAGCAGATCGCGGGAGATATTTTGCATGGTCAAATGCTGACCCAGGCGGCGCAGGCGAACCACGTATTCACGCACGGTGCCGTGACTCATCTCCGTTTGTTCAAACAGGAATTGCTTGAAGCCGATAATATCGAAGAAGTCGCTTTGCTCTTTGCAGTGGAGATCGCCACAGAAACGGCAAAGCGCTACCCACTCTTTTTGCTCTTCAAGCCAGGCGGCTTCATCCATCAGCGTGTCGAGGCGGGAAATCGCAATCTTATTCACGATTTCACCGCGACGAACCAGCGTGATGCGGTCGAGTAATTTTTTACAGTGGGCGCAATGCGTCTGGCTGTGTTTAAAGTCTTTCAGGTAGCGGCTTAAAGGCCGTCTTTTAGATTGCTGCACCGTCATGATAACTCCTGGTTGTCAATACGTTGTGCGGCATTTCCAAGGCGAATGACTCACCTATAACTTACCCAGTTTTGTGCGCAGGCGTTTAATGGCCTGGCTGTGCAGCTGGCTCACCCGTGACTCGCCCACCTCCAGCACGGCGCCAATCTCTTTGAGATTGAGCTCTTCCTGGTAATAGAGGGTTAACACCAGTTGCTCACGTTCCGGTAAAGCTTCAATCGCTTCCATCACGCGCTGGCGTAAATTCCCTTCCAGTAAGTGGTGTAACGGGTTTTCTTGCTGATGTTCATCCGTCACCAGCTCGATGCTATCGCCATGCTCTTCGCGCCACTCATCATAAGAGAAGAGTTGGCTGTTATTAGTATCGAGCAACATCTGGCGATACTCTTCAACAGGAATGCCCAGACGCTCCGCCACTTCGGTTTCCGTCGCGTTGCGCCCCAGTTCCTGTTCCAGCTGCCCCATCGCATGCGCCACTTCGCGCGCGTTGCGGCGAACGCTGCGCGGCACCCAGTCGCGGCTGCGCAGCTCGTCCAGCATCGCACCACGAATACGCTGCACTGCGTAAGTCGTAAATGCCGTTCCTTGCAGAGCGTCGTACCGGTCAACTGCATTCAATAACCCGATACCGCCCGCCTGTAGCAGATCGTCCAGTTCCACGCTCGCCGGCAAACGCACCTGGAGGCGCAATGCTTCGTGACGCACCAGCGGAACATAACGCTGCCACAGCGAGTGTTTATCCATTACACCTTCAGCGGTATAGAGTGAATTCACGATAAACAGCCCTGCGTTAGTTGAGTTATCGGCATGATTATCCGATTCTGGAGGGGTTTTAATCGGGTGAATAGTGGGTGAAATGAGGGGTTATTTGGGGGGTTACGCTTGTGCATGGATAGAAAAAACCCCGCCGAAGCGGGGTTTAAGCGTAATCAGGCGATTAGCCTTGCAGCAGAGACAGAACCTGCTGAGGAACCTGGTTAGCTTTGGACAGCACGGAGTTACCGGCCTGCTGGATGATCTGCGCTTTGGACATATTTGACACTTCGGTCGCATAGTCGGCGTCCTGAATACGGGACTGCGCTTCAGACAGGTTGGTAGTGGTGTTGTTCAGGTTGGTTACCGCAGAGCTCAGACGGTTCTGTACCGCACCCAGTGAAGAACGGAATTTGTCGACGGACGCGATAGCTTTGTCCAGCAGAGCCAGTGGATCAGCAGTAGACACGCCTTTGAATTCGCCAGCTGCGTTCAGGGTAACAGTCTGTGCGTTGTTCAGCGTACCGCCCGCGCCGCCGTCAGCGATAGCGCCAGCAGTCAGGGAGTAGTTTTTACCCTGCACTTCAGCGTAACCCGCAGCAGCGCCAGCAGCGTCTGCGCCAACTTTAACAGCAACACCGGTCAGCGTACCAGTACCACCGTTTGCATCGGTATAGGTGATGTCAGCGGTGTTCACTTTCACGCTGCCAGTTGCATCGTCAACAGACACAGCGTAGTTGTCAGAACCGGAAGAAACCACGTAGGTCGCGGTAGATGCGCCAGCTGGAGTCTGCACGTTGTGCAGAGTCAGGCTCTTCGCGTCCACACCCAGGGTGGTAGCCACTGCGCTCAGGTCAACATCTTTCAGAGCACCGCTCGCGCCAACCTGAGTGATAGAGTCGCTCAGTTTCAGTGCGTTGTTAGAAACGGAGAAACCGTTCAGACCCAGCGTTGAAGAGTCGATCTGTTGCAGGTCGATGGAGATGGTCTGGCCGTCGTTTGCACCAACCTGAATCTTCATGGAGCCGTCTTTAGCCAGCACGTTCACGCCGTTGAACTGAGTCTGACCGGATACGCGGTCGATTTCAGACAGGCGGGATTTGATTTCGTCCTGGATTGAAGACAGGTCAGAATCAGAGTTAGTACCGGTAGTTGCCTGAACGGTCAGTTCACGAACACGCTGCAGGTTGTTGTTGATTTCAGACAGCGCGCCTTCAGTGGTCTGTGCCAGAGAGATACCGTCGTTAGCGTTACGTGCAGCCTGAGTCAGACCTTTGATGTTAGAGGTGAAGCGGTTAGCGATAGCCTGGCCCGCAGCGTCATCTTTCGCGCTGTTGATACGCAGACCAGAAGACAGACGCTCGATAGAAGAAGACAGAGCGGACTGGTTCTTGTTGATGTTGTTCTGAGTGATCAGCGAGAGGCTGTTGGTATTAATGACTTGTGCCATGATTTCGATTCCTGTTGTTCATCAAATCTGTTTGGTTAGATTTGGGTTTCCACCCTTCGGCTTCATCGCCGTCAAAGGTGTTATCGTCTGGTCCAAACCAACCTTTAGATTTTTTTTCAGGATCGCGTTAATTTTTTTAGCCACGGAAAAGCTCTTCTCTATTACCGTTATTCCCGCCATTAAAAAAAAGAAATTAACCGTAAACTTTCCCCCATAAAAGCCGATAACCCCACTATTCGTTCTACGTGTCGATAGATTAAGGAATAAATATGGCAAGTATTTCATCATTGGGGATCGGTTCGGGTCTTAAGTTAGCAGACATTCTGGATAGTCTGACCACGGCCGAAAAAGCACAGTTGACGCCGATAACCAAACAACAGTCATCTTATACCGCCAAGCTTAGCGCTTACGGCACGTTGAAGAGTTCGCTGGAAGCGTTTCAGACTGCAAACACCGCGCTGAATAAAGCCGACCTGTTTACGGCGACCAGCACGTCGAGTAGCTCCACGGCATTCAGCGCCACCACTACCGGCAGCGCGATTGCCGGTAAATACACCATCAGCGTGTCGCAGCTGGCGCAGGCGCAAACCCTGACGACCAAAAACGCACAGCCGGATACCAAAACGGCCATTGCCACGGCTGACAGCAAGATCACCTTTACCGCCGGAAACGGTAAAGATCCGGTGACCATCGATATCAGCGCGGCAAATTCCTCGCTGACCGGCATTCGCGATGCGATTAACAAAGCTGACGCCGGCGTGACCGCCAGTATTATTAACGTCGGTAATGGTCAATATCGTCTGTCCATCACCTCCACCGAAACCGGAGCGGACAACGCGGTCAGCATCAGCGTAAGCGGCGATAGCGCCCTGCAATCCTTTATGGGTTACAACGGCACCAGCACCGATGCCAGCAACGGTATGATGGAAAGCGTTACCGCGCAAAACGCGAAGCTGAAGGTGAATAACGTAGATATCGAAAACAGCAGCAACACCATTAGCGATGCGCTGGAAGATATCACCCTGAACCTGAACGACGTCACCACCGGTAACCAGACGCTGACGATTACTAAAGATACGTCTAAAGCGGAAACGGCGATGAAAGCCTGGGTGGATGCCTACAACACCCTTCAGGACAGCTTTGCATCGTTAACCAAATATACGGCGGTTGATGCAGGCACAGATGCACAGGATTCCAGCAACGGCGCCCTGCTCGGAGACACTACGCTGCGTACTATCCAGACGCAGCTGAAAACCATGCTGAGCAACACCGTCGGCGGAACCGCCTATAAAACGCTGTCTCAGGTCGGCATTACCTCAGATCCAAGCACGGGCAAGCTGGAGCTGAGCAGCGAAAAGCTGAAAAAAGCGCTGACGGATAACCCGTCTGCGGTGAAAGATCTGGTTGTAGGTGACGGAAAAACCACCGGGATCACCACCACCATGGCCACCCATCTGACTGACTGGCTTTCCAGTAAAGGCATTATCCAGGCGGCCAAAGATGGCGTCAGCAAAACGCTGAACAAGTTAACGGATCAATATAACGCCGTGAGCGAACGTATTGATGCAAGAGTGGCGCAGTACAAAGCCCAGTTTACCCAGCTGGACGTACTGATGACCTCGCTGAACAACACCAGCAGCTACCTGACGCAGCAGTTCGAAAATACGTCCAGCAACAAGTAGTAAACGCTAATCAGACCCGAGGGGGATAACATGTACGGCGCAAAAGGCACGCAGGCCTACGCAAAGATAGAAGTTGAAAGCGCGGTGATGAGCGCCAGCCAGCAGCAGCTGGTAATCATGCTATTTGATGGAGCCCTCAGCGCGCTGGTACGCGCGCGTCTGTTCCTGGCAGACGGTAATATTCCTGCTAAAGGGCTGGCGCTCTCAAAAGCCATCAACATTATCGAAAACGGGCTGAAGGTTGGCCTGGTGGAAAATAACGGTGATGAGCTTACGCAAAACCTGATTGCCCTTTATGCCTATATGGTACGTCGCCTCCTGCACGCCAACGTGAATAACGACGCCAGCGCCATCGAAGAGGTGGAAAACCTGCTGCGCAATATCGCTGACGGGTGGAAGGAGGTTGCCGGTACGCCACAACTGATGCAGGACGCCGTCTAATGAGTAACGCACCGCAACTTTATGCCCTTTATCAGCAACTCCTTGAGCAGAGCCAGTTGATGTTGCGACTGGCGCGGCAGGGACTATGGGATGATCTGATCATCTGTGAAACCGACTATGTTAATGCGGTGCACTCACTGGCTCGTCTCACTCAGGAAAGTGAACCTTCGATGCAGATTCAGGAGCAGCTTCGCCCGACGCTGCGGGTGATCCTGGACAACGAAGGCCAGGTAAAAACATTGCTGCAAGCCAGAATGGATGAGCTGGCGAAGCTGGTTGGGCAATCCTCCATCCAGAAAACCGTTCTCTCCACCTACGGTAACCAGGGCGGTCATGTCCTTGTTCCGCAAAGTAATAGCGATATTAATTAGCCATTTAACTGGCGGGCAAGCGTTAACCGTTTCGTTCGCCAGGCATTTCTGCCAAACCTGCTCCATACTTGAGTTTCGCGACCTCATGGAGATGGTGCATGCGCAACCCAACACTTTTACAATGTTTTCACTGGTACTACCCCACCGGCGGTGAATTGTGGCGAGAAGTCACGGCATTAGCCCCCAACCTGAACGAAATCGGCATCAATATGGTCTGGTTACCGCCGGCATACAAAGGGGCATCCGGCGGCTATTCCGTCGGGTATGACTCTTATGACCTTTTCGACCTCGGTGAGTTTGACCAGAAAGGCAGCGTCGCCACCAAATACGGCGATAAAGCCCAGCTGCTGGAGGCCATCAACGCCTTAAAAAGCAACCAGATTGCGGTGCTTCTGGACGTGGTGGTCAACCACAAAATGGGGGCCGATGAAAAGGAACCCGTCCGCGTGCAGCGCGTGGATGCTCAGGATCGCACCCAAATCAGCGATGAGATCATCGAATGTGAAGCCTGGACGCGCTACACCTTCCCCGTTCGGGCCGGGCAGTATTCGCAGTTCATCTGGGATTACAAATGCTTTAGCGGTATCGACCACATTGAAAATCCCAGTGAGGACGGTATCTTCAAAATCGTTAACGACTACACCGGCGAAGGCTGGAACGATCAGGTCGACGACGAGATGGGCAATTTCGATTACCTGATGGGTGAAAATATTGATTTTCGCAACCACGCGGTGACGGAGGAGATCAAATACTGGGCGCGCTGGGTGATGGAGCAAACCCACTGCGACGGCTTCCGCCTGGACGCGGTAAAACACATTCCGGCCTGGTTCTATAAAGAGTGGATTGAACACGTCCAGGAGGTGGCCCCGCAGCCGCTATTTATTGTGGCGGAATACTGGTCTCACGAAGTGGATAAATTGCAGCACTACATCAATCAGGTGGACGGCAAAACCATGTTGTTTGACGCGCCGCTGCAAATGAAATTTCACGAAGCGTCACGCCAGGGACGCGACTACGATATGAGCCAGATTTTCACCGGTACGCTGGTGGAAGCCGATCCGTTCCATGCCGTAACGCTGGTGGCCAACCATGACACCCAGCCCTTGCAGGCGCTGGAAGCCCCGGTTGAAGCCTGGTTCAAACCGCTGGCCTACGCGCTCATCCTGCTGCGTGAAAACGGCGTGCCGAGCGTGTTCTACCCGGATCTTTTTGGCGCCAGCTATGACGACACTGGCGGGGATGGTGAGACGTATCACATTGATATGCCGGTGATTGAACAGCTCCACGAGCTGATCCTCGCCCGGCAGCGTTTTGCCCACGGCGTGCAAACCCTCTTTTTCGATCATCCAAACTGCATTGCGTTTAGCCGCAGCGGGACAGAGGAGCACCCGGGCTGTGTGGTGGTGCTGTCGAATGGTGATGACGGTGAGAAGACGATCTGCCTCGGCGAGAATTACGGCAATAAGACCTGGCGTGATTTTTTAGGCAACCGCGAGGAAACCGTGACCACGGCGGCGGATGGCGAAGGGACGTTCTTCTGTAACGGGGGAAGCGTCAGCGTCTGGGTGATTGAAGACGCGCTGTAGTACGGGAAAGGTGCGGCCTGGTGCCCTCACCCCACCCTTTCCCACAGGGAGAGATATCCCCAGTAATTTGAAAGCAGAAGCAATAACGTTGCCTTCATAATAACTGAGGACTTTCAGCGATGCCCTGGTCCGGCTGTAAATCGCCGAAGCGTTTCCGTAAGGCCGGGGCGAGGCGCAGGGAAGCGCCGAGAGGGCGTGGCTTGCATGGATGCAGGCTCATGCCCGACCCGATAGCCTGAAGGAAAAAGCTGAGGGTACCGCGAAGCGGCGATTTTCCGCCGGGAGCCCGGGTCGCCAGGGTGGTGGCGACTGAGCCACCCTGGCACGTTCACCGGTCATGTCGTTACAGAGTAGCAAGGAACATAAAGTGAACGGAATGACCACCAGAGCCGTATGTTCCCCCTCACCCCAGCCCTCTCCCTCCAGGGAGAGGGGGCCGACGGTGAAGGCATTATTTTGTGGAGATCCCTCAGACCACGGGTAGAGGGCGCAAACTCCAAAACGGTTACGGAAGCTTACTCTCCAGCGGATTCTTGCTCAGGTAATCTGCGCATTCCACCGTTGGGCGGTCAACCTTGTACAGTTCCATGCCGTCATACTCCAGCGCCGCCCCATCACGATCGAGCGGATAGACGTCTCGTTTTTCGGTCACGTTATAATAATCATCTGAACGCAGCATGATCTTACCCGGCACCGCGATAACGCGCTGCCACTGACGGCAGTCCAGGGTATCACCCTCTGGCGTCACCACCAGCGTGGCAATCGCCTCCGGGCTCACCATCGCGCTCTGCGGCCCTTTCGACTGCCAGTAACCTGCCAGATGCGAAGGTGCCGGATGCTTAACCACTTCCTGATAGTTTTCGACCTGAACGCATCCCGCTAACGTCAGCATTGCAGCCACAATTGCTACTTTTTTCATCATCTTTCCTGCATGCGAAGAAAAAAATATTGTGGCATTAAAGCCATCAGGCTGCCAGCGTAAGATTGGAAGGTTTCACACCTGCATCGACATCACGTCCTGATACGCCGACACCAGCTTGTTACGTACCTGCAACCCCATCTGCAATGACACCGACGCTTTTTGCAGATCGGCCATCACATCGTTGAGCGCCACGCCGGGTTCACCGAGGGTAAATCTCTCAGCCTGGGTACGGGCCGCGTTTTGCTTATCGCTGATCCGGTCCAGCGCCGCATGCAGTTGACCGGCGAAGCTAATGCCCTGCGGCTGGTCAGCCACGCTCTGATTACGGGCGGTCATCGCCGTTGCCTGTAACTGACTGAGTACCCCTTCAATGCCCTGTATAGCCATGACTCTCCCCTGGATGGTTTTTTACGAGGTCAAGACTAACAGCTTGTCAATAAGATAATGGCGGTAAATAGCGTTAAAAAACCAGGTTATTTAACGCATAGAAAATCCCGAATCATCAAATAATGGCAGGGCCATCAGTATGGAACTTTTGTCGTGTTTGCCGACCCGGGAGTCAGTTTTGTTTCTCTACACGAATAACGTAAACCACCAGGATTTAAGAGGTGCGCAATGAGTGCGACAGCAGCATCGACAGCGCCGCAGAATAAATCACTCGAGTGGATGAACCGCCTTCGCGCCAACCCTAAGATCCCGTTGATTGTGGCAGGCGCTGCCGCCATTGCGATCGTTGTCGCGATGGTCTTATGGGCAAAAAGCCCGGATTACCGCACGCTCTACAGCAACCTTTCCGACCAGGATGGCGGTGCCATCGTCACCCAGTTGACCCAGATGAACATCCCGTATCGCTTTGCCGATAACGGCGGTGCGCTTGAAGTGCCGGCAGATAAAGTGCACGAGCTTCGCCTGCGTCTCGCCCAGCAGGGGCTGCCGAAAGGCGGCGCGGTTGGGTTTGAACTGCTGGATCAGGAAAAATTCGGCATCAGCCAGTTCAGCGAGCAGGTTAACTACCAGCGCGCGCTGGAAGGTGAGCTGGCCCGTACGATTGAAACCTTAGGCCCGGTGAAAAGTGCCCGCGTGCACCTGGCGATGCCTAAGCCGTCCCTGTTTGTCCGCGAACAAAAGTCCCCTTCTGCCTCTGTGACGGTTAACCTCGAACCTGGCCGTGCGCTGGATGAAGGGCAGATCAGCGCCGTCACGCACCTGGTCTCCAGTGCGGTAGCCGGTCTGCCGCCGGGTAACGTTACGCTGGTGGATCAGAGCGGTCACCTGCTGACGCAGTCCAACACCGCCGGGCGCGATCTCAACGACGCCCAGCTGAAATACGCTGCCGACGTGGAAGGCCGTCTCCAGCGCCGTATCGAAGCTATTCTGGGCCCGGTGGTGGGTAACAGCAACGTACATGCGCAGGTCACCGCGCAGATTGATTTCTCGAATAAAGAACAGACCGAAGAGCAGTACGCCCCGAACGGGGATGCTTCTCGCGCCGTGTTACGCTCGCGTCAGATCAATGAGACGGAACAGGTCGGTGGCCAGTATCCTGGTGGTGTGCCGGGTGCGCTCTCTAACCAGCCTGCGCCTGCCAACGCCGCGCCAATCTCCACGCCGCCGGCCAACCCGCAGAACGGTCAGCAAACGAATCAGCAGACGACCTCGACCGCGAACAGTGCCGGCCCGCGTAACAGCAGCCGTAACGAAACGACCAACTACGAAGTCGACCGGACTATCCGCCATACCAAACTGAACACGGGCGATATTCAGCGTCTCTCTGTTGCCGTGGTGGTGAACTACAAAACGCTGCCGGACGGTAAACCGCTGCCGCTCACGGCAGAGCAGATGAAGCAGATCGAAGATTTGACCCGCGAAGCGATGGGCTTCTCTGAAAAACGTGGCGATACCCTCAACGTTGTGAACTCACCGTTCAACCCGGTGGATGAGACCGGTGGCGAACTGCCGTTCTGGCAACAGCAGGCGTTCTTCGATCAGCTGATGTCCGCAGGCCGCTGGCTGCTGGTGCTGATTGTCGCGTGGCTGCTGTGGCGTAAGGGTGTCCGTCCTCAGCTTCAGCGTCGCGCTGAAGCCGAAAAAGCTGCGCTGGAACAGAAGAACGCGCGTCCGGACGAGGAAGAAGCGGTTGAAGTTCGTCTCAGCAAAGATGAACAGATGCAGCAGCGCCGTGCTAACCAGCGAATGGGCGCAGAGGTGATGAGCCAGCGCATTCGCGAAATGTCAGATAACGATCCGCGCGTCGTCGCGCTGGTCATCCGCGGTTGGATGGGTAACGAACATGAGTAATACGCTTACAGGCACCGATAAGAGCGTCATCCTGCTGATGACCATTGGCGAAGATCGCGCGGCGGAGGTGTTTAAACACCTCTCTCAGCGAGAAGTGCAGATCCTCAGCGCGGCGATGGCCAACGTGCGCCAGATCTCCAACAAGCAGCTGACCGAAGTGCTGGCGGAGTTTGAGCAGGAAGCCGAGCAGTTTGCTGCGCTCAACGTCAACGCCAACGAATACCTGCGCTCCGTGCTGGTTAAGGCGCTGGGCGAAGAACGCGCCGCCAGCCTGCTGGAAGATATTCTCGAAACGCGCGACACCGCCAGCGGGATCGAAACGCTCAACTTTATGGAACCGCAAAGCGCCGCCGATCTTATTCGCGACGAGCACCCGCAGATTATCGCCACCATTCTGGTCCACCTCAAACGGGGCCAGGCGGCCGATATTCTGGCGCTGTTCGACGAGCGCCTGCGCCACGACGTGATGCTGCGTATCGCCACCTTCGGCGGCGTCCAGCCAGCCGCGCTGGCGGAGCTGACCGAAGTGCTGAACAACCTGCTCGACGGCCAGAACCTCAAGCGCAGCAAAATGGGCGGCGTGAGAACGGCAGCGGAAATCATCAACCTGATGAAAACGCAGCAGGAAGAGGCGGTTATTACGGCGGTGCGCGAGTTCGACGGCGAACTGGCGCAGAAAATTATCGACGAGATGTTCCTGTTCGAAAACCTGGTCGAAGTGGACGATCGCAGCATCCAGCGCCTGCTTCAGGAAGTGGATTCGGAGTCCCTGCTTATCGCCCTCAAAGGCGCCGAGCAGCCGCTGCGCGAGAAGTTCCTGCGCAACATGTCCCAGCGTGCGGCCGATATCCTGCGCGACGACCTGGCCAACCGTGGCCCGGTGCGTTTGTCTCAGGTGGAGAACGAACAGAAAGCGATCCTGCTTATTGTTCGTCGTCTGGCAGAAACCGGCGAGATGGTGATTGGCAGCGGAGACGACACCTATGTCTGATGAACTGTCGTGGAAGCGCTGGACGCCTGACGACCTCTCCCCTCCCACCGCAGAGTTCACCCCTGCCATAGTGTCGTCCGATGAGGGCGACGCCGGGGCGGGCGTGCCCGAGCTGAGTGAAGAGGAACAGCGCGCCCAGATGCTGGCCCAGATGCAAATGCAGGCGCACGAGCAGGGCTTCAACGCCGGGATGAACGAAGGCCGTCAGACCGGGCACGCACAGGGTTATCAGGAAGGGCTGGCGAAAGGTTTAGAGCAGGGCATTGAGCAGGCGCGCCAGCAGCAGGCGCCGCTGCATGCCCGTATGCAGCAGCTGGTGAGCGAGTTTCAGCACACGCTGGATGCGCTCGACAGCGTGATTGCCTCGCGCCTGATGCAGATGGCGCTGGAGGCGGCCCGTCAGGTGATCGGCCAGACGCCGGTCGTGGATAACGCCGCGCTGATTAAGCAAATCCAGGGGCTGCTCCAGCAGGAGCCGCTGTTCAGCGGCAAACCGCAGCTGCGCGTGCATCCTGATGATTTGCAGCGCGTGGAAGAGAGCCTCGGCGCGACGCTGAGCCTGCACGGCTGGCGGCTGCGCGGCGATCCGTCGCTCCATCACGGAGGCTGTAAGGTCTCGGCGGATGAGGGCGATCTGGATGCCAGCGTCGCGACCCGCTGGCAGGAACTGTGCCGCCTGGCGGCACCGGGAGTCGTCTGATGACCGCACGCCTTACGCGCTGGCTTAACACGCTCGATAATTTTGAAACGAAGATGGCGCAGCTGCCATCCGTTCGTCGTTATGGACGCCTGACGCGTGCCACCGGTCTGGTCCTGGAAGCCACGGGTCTGCAACTTCCGCTCGGCGCCACCTGCGTGATTGAGCGTCAGGACGGGAGTGAGACGCGTGAAGTGGAAAGTGAAGTGGTCGGGTTTAACGGCCAGCGACTGTTTCTGATGCCCCTTGAGGAAGTGGAAGGGATTTTGCCCGGCGCCCGCGTCTACGCAAAAAACATCAGCGGTGACGGCCTGCAAAGCGGCAAACAGCTCCCGCTCGGTCCGGCGCTGCTGGGCCGCGTGCTGGACGGGAGCGGCAAACCGCTCGATGGCCTGCCCTCCCCTGATACCACCGAAACCGGCGCGCTGATCACCCAACCCTTTAACCCGCTGCAACGCACGCCAATCGAGCACGTACTGGATACCGGCGTGCGGCCAATTAACGCCCTGCTCACCGTGGGACGCGGCCAGCGTATGGGGCTGTTTGCCGGCTCCGGCGTGGGTAAATCGGTCCTGCTCGGCATGATGGCGCGTTATACCCAGGCGGACGTTATCGTCGTCGGCCTGATTGGTGAGCGTGGTCGCGAAGTCAAAGATTTCATCGAAAACATTCTTGGTGCGGAGGGTCGCGCCCGCTCGGTGGTGATCGCCGCCCCGGCGGACGTGTCGCCGCTGCTGCGTATGCAGGGTGCCGCCTACGCCACGCGTATCGCGGAAGATTTCCGCGACCGGGGCCAGCACGTGCTGCTGATTATGGACTCCCTGACCCGCTACGCGATGGCGCAGCGTGAGATTGCGCTGGCCATCGGCGAGCCGCCCGCGACCAAAGGTTACCCGCCGTCGGTCTTCGCCAAGCTCCCGGCGTTGGTTGAGCGCGCGGGGAACGGCATCAGCGGCGGAGGCTCCATCACCGCGTTCTATACGGTACTGACCGAAGGCGATGACCAGCAGGACCCGATTGCCGACTCCGCGCGCGCGATCCTCGACGGCCATATCGTGCTGTCGCGCCGTCTGGCCGAAGCCGGGCACTACCCGGCGATTGATATTGAAGCGTCGATCAGCCGTGCGATGACGGCCTTGATCACCGAACAACACTACGCCCGCGTGCGTAACTTCAAACAACTGCTCTCCAGCTTCCAGCGCAACCGCGATCTGGTAAGCGTCGGGGCGTACGCCAAAGGCAGCGATCCGATGCTCGATAAAGCGATTGCCCTGTGGCCGCAGCTGGAGGCATTTCTGCAACAGGGTATTTTTGAACGCGCCGACTGGGAAGATTCCCTCCAGGCACTGGAGCTGATTTTCCCGCAGGTGTAACACAGGTGGAGGGCGAAGGTCATGGCGCAGAACAGCGCGTTATCAACGCTGAAAGATCTGGCTGAAAAAGAAGTTGATGATGCCGCATTGCAACTTGGCGCAATGCGACGCGGGTGCCAGCAGGCTGAAGAACAGTTGAAGATGTTAATCGACTATCAGCATGAATATCGCACCAACCTTAACACCGACATGACGCAGGGCATTGGTAGCCAGCGCTGGATTAACTATCAGCAGTTTATCCAGACGCTGGAAAAGGCGATTGAGCAGCATCGCCAGCAGCTTAACCAGTGGACGCAAAAAGTCGATACCGCGCTGAATTTCTGGCGCGAGAAAAAACAGCGGTTGCAGGCCTGGCAAACCTTACAGGACCGGCAGATTGCAGCCTCGACCCTGGCGGAAAACCGTCTGGATCAGAAAAAAATGGATGAGTTTGCCCAGCGCGCATCAATGAGGAAACCAGAATGATCACACTGCAACAACTGCTGATGACCGACAGCGACCCGTCCGGCGGCACGCTGACCGGAAAAGGCGCTGAGGGCGCGCAAGATTTTCTCTCTCTGCTGGCGGGCGCGCTGACCGAGACCACCGGCAAAGGCAAAGATGCTCCGCTGACGCTGGCCGATCTGAAAGCGGCGGGAAGCAAGCTGTCGACAGCGGCACAGGAAAAAAACGGTGATACCACGCTCCAGGCCAAAATCGCCGAGCTGCTCTCGCGCCAGGAGACCCTGACTGATGAAGATACCGCCGTCTCCCTGCAAAGCCTCGTCTCCGGCCTGAAACCCGCAGCGAATACGGATGCGCTGAAGGCGCTGACCCGGACGGACGCGAAAGCAAACAGCGAGACCACGACTGAAGAAGAGGAGCTGGCCGGGTTAAGCGCGCTGATGGCGATGTTACCGCACCAGCAGACTACCACCCCAATGGCGACGCAGCCAGCAAGCACCGGGGAGGTCGCCCCCCGTGCCGCCCTCCCCTCTGCGCTAGCCCAGACGGACAACGGCCAGCATCAGCCGCTTAGCCATGCGTTAACGGGTCAGGAAAAAACGTCGGTTCAGGACAGCGACACGTCGCTGCCCGCCACGGCAGCCGTTACGCCAGCTGTTGCCGCCGTCGCGGAGAAGCAGGACGTAGCGAGCACGGCGTCGTCTGCCGCCAGCCCAACCGCGACGCTGGCCCCGATCGTTAGTCACCTGGCAACTCCCCAGTCTGCCGCTACCGTTGCGACCGCGCCGGTGTTAAGCCAGCCGCTGGGCACGCACGAATGGCAGCAGAATCTAAGCCAGCACATCACCCTGTTCACCAGACAGGGCCAACAGACCGCAGAGCTACGCCTGCACCCGGAAGATCTGGGTCAGGTGCAAATTTCGCTTAAGCTGGATGACAACCAGGCGCAGTTGCAGATGGTTTCGCCCCACAGCCACGTTCGTGCGGCGCTGGAAGCGGCCCTGCCGATCCTGCGCACGCAGCTTGCGGAAAACGGCATACAGCTTTCCCAAAGCAGCGTCAGCAGCGAAGGCTTTGCCGGGCAGCAGCAATCTTCATCCGGGCAACAACAGCACGCTTCGCGTTCAGGCCAGCATGGCGGGTTTAACGAGGAGAGCGAAGAATTATTGCCTGCCCCTGCCGCCCTGCAATCCGCCGCGCGCGGCAGCCGTGCCGTAGACATCTTTGCCTAAACGCCAGAGGTAACGTGATTATCCCCGTCTTTTCCACGCTTTGACCTAAGCCGGACACGGGATAATCACCGTATTAAGCTGTACCGAAACAGGAAGCTCGTATCAGATGACAGACTCCGCTATCACCAAAAAAAGCAAGCGTTCCATCTGGATCCCGCTGCTGGTGTTGATTACCCTCGCGGCCTGCGCCACCGCAGGCTACAGTTACTGGCGTATGCAGCAGGAACCCTCCAGCGCAGCCGCCAAAGCTGAAGCGCCGCCTCCACCGGCGCCGGTCTTCTACCCGCTGGATACGTTCACCGTGAACCTCGGCGATGCGGATCGCGTGCTTTACGTGGGCATTACGCTGCGTCTGAGAGATGAAGCGACCCGTGCACGTCTGAACGACTACCTGCCAGAAGTGCGTAGCCGTCTGCTGCTGCTGTTTTCTCGTCAGGATGCCTCCGCGCTCGCCACCGATGTGGGCAAGCAAAAGCTGGTCGATGCGATCAAACAGACGCTGGCGACCCCGCTGGTCAACGGCCAACCTAAGCAGGAAGTCACTGACGTTCTGTATACAGCCTTCATTCTGCGGTAACGACATGGGCGACAGTATTCTTTCTCAGGCAGAAATCGATGCGCTGCTCAATGGCGACAGCGATAAGAGTGACGATCCGAAGCCGGGTCTGACCGGCGACGATAATATTCGTCCCTACGATCCCAATACCCAGCGTCGCGTGGTGCGCGAGCGTTTACAGGCGCTGGAGATCATCAACGAACGTTTCGCACGTCAGTTCCGAATGGGGCTGTTTAACCTGCTGCGTCGTAGCCCGGATATCACCGTCGGTGCGATCCGCATTCAGCCGTATCATGAATTTGCCCGCAACCTGCCGGTGCCAACCAACCTTAACCTGATCCATCTGAAACCGCTGCGCGGTACCGGCCTGGTGGTGTTCTCGCCAAGCCTGGTGTTCATCGCAGTGGACAACCTGTTCGGTGGCGATGGCCGTTTCCCGACCAAAGTGGAAGGCCGCGAGTTTACCCATACCGAACAGCGCGTGATTAACCGCATGCTGAAGCTGGCGCTGGAATCCTACAGCGACGCGTGGAAAGCGATTAACCCGCTGGAAGTGGAGTACGTGCGTTCCGAGATGCAGGTGAAGTTTACCAACATCACCACCTCCCCGAATGACATCGTGGTGAACACCCCGTTCCACGTCGAGATCGGCAACCTGACGGGCGAGTTCAACATCTGCCTGCCGTTCAGCATGATTGAACCGCTGCGCGAACTGCTGGTGAACCCGCCGCTGGAGAACTCACGCCATGAAGATCAGAACTGGCGTGAGAACCTGGTGCGCCAGGTTCAGCACTCGCAGCTGGAGCTGGTGGCTAACTTTGCCGACATCTCCATGCGGTTATCGCAGATCCTGAAATTACAACCCGGCGACGTTTTGCCGATAGATAAACCCGACCGCATTATTGCCCATGTGGATGGCGTACCCGTGCTGACAAGCCAGTACGGCACAATTAACGGCCAGTATGCGTTACGCGTTGAGCACTTGATCAACCCGATTTTGAATTCGCTGAATGAGGAACAGCCCAAATGAGTGACATGAACAATCCGTCCGATGAAAACAGCGGAGCACTGGACGATCTGTGGGCTGACGCGTTAAACGAGCAAAAAACGACGCCGACGAAAAGCGCGGCAGACGCGGTCTTCCAGCAGTTAGGCGGCGGCGACGTCAGCGGGACGTTACAGGACATCGACCTGATTATGGACATTCCGGTCAAGCTGACCGTTGAGCTGGGCCGCACCCGCATGACTATTAAAGAGCTGCTGCGCCTGACGCAGGGTTCCGTTGTAGCCCTGGACGGTTTAGCGGGTGAGCCACTGGATATTCTGATCAACGGCTACCTGATTGCACAGGGCGAAGTAGTGGTGGTGGCCGATAAATACGGCGTACGTATCACCGACATCATTACCCCTTCCGAACGTATGCGTCGCCTGAGCCGTTAAGTATGAAAACCCAGGCAACACTGTCCGCGCCCTCCGCCGTACCCGGCTCCCCGCTGCTTCAGGTGAGCGGCGCGCTGTTCGGTATTATTGCCTTTATCCTTATCGCCGCCTGGCTGGCAAAGCGTTTCGGGCTGGCCGGGAAAACGGCCGGCACGCGCGGATTGAAGGTCAGTGCCAGCACCACACTCGGGCCACGCGAGCGCGTGGTCATTGTGGAAGTGGAAGATGCGCGACTGGTGCTGGGCGTGACTGCCTCCAGCATTAACGTTCTTCACACGCTGCCCCCTTCGCCTGTCACGGTGGAGGCTAACGCCCAGGCCCCTGCGGATTTTCAGTCCGTTATGAAGAGTTTGCTCAAGCGTTCCGGGAGATCCTGATGCGCCGTTTGTTATTGCTTACGCTGGCAGGTCTGGGCCTGTTCGCGCCTTCTGTGTATGCGCAGCTGCCGGGGCTGGTTTCCACGCCGCTGGCGAACGGGGGACAAAGCTGGTCCCTCTCCGTGCAGACGCTGGTGTTCATCACCTCACTGACCTTTATCCCGGCGATCCTGCTGATGATGACCAGTTTCACCCGCATCATCATTGTGTTTGGTCTGCTGCGAAATGCGCTCGGCACGCCGTCCGCGCCGCCCAATCAGGTGCTGCTGGGTTTAGCCCTGTTCCTGACCTTTTTCATTATGTCGCCGGTGATCGACAAGATTTACACCGAGGCGTACCAGCCGTTCAGCGAAGATAAAATTTCCATGCAGGTTGCCCTGGAAAAGGGGGCTCAGCCATTACGTGAATTTATGCTTCGCCAGACGCGCGAAGCGGATTTGGCCCTGTTTGCCCGTCTCGCTAACACGGGCGAGTTACAGGGACCGGAAGCGGTGCCGATGCGCATTCTGCTGCCAGCGTATGTGACCAGTGAGCTGAAAACGGCGTTCCAGATTGGCTTCACCATTTTCATTCCGTTCCTGATTATTGACCTGGTGATCGCCAGCGTCCTGATGGCGCTCGGGATGATGATGGTCCCGCCCGCAACCATTGCCCTGCCCTTTAAGATCATGCTGTTCGTGCTGGTCGACGGCTGGCAGCTGCTGGTCAGCTCGCTGGCGCAGAGTTTCTACAGTTGAGGAGCGCGCAATGACGCCTGAGTCGGTCATGATGATGGGCACGGAAGCGATGAAAGTCGCGATTGCCGTCGCCGCGCCCCTGCTTCTGGTTGCGCTGGTAACCGGTCTGATTATCAGTATTCTTCAGGCCGCCACGCAGATTAACGAAATGACCCTGTCGTTCATCCCGAAGATCATCGCCGTCTTCGTGGCGATTATCGTTGCCGGGCCCTGGATGCTCAATTTGCTGCTGGACTACATGCGCAACCTGTTCACCAATCTGCCTTACATCATCGGCTGACGGACGATGCTGCAATTCACCAGCGATCAGTTTGTTCAGTGGCTCGGGATCTATTTCTGGCCGATGCTGCGCATCATGGCGCTGATCTCCACCGCCCCCATACTCAGTGAAAAGTCGGTGCCTAAACGCATCAAAATTGGGTTGGGCATGGTTATCACCATTATCGTTGCCCCTTCCCTGCCGGCGGTGGATATTCCGATTTTTTCCCCGAATGCGATCTGGATTGCCCTGCAACAGGTGATGATTGGCGTGGCGGTCGGGTTTACGATGCAGCTCGCCTTCGCCGCGGTACGAACGGCGGGCGAACTGATCGGTTTGCAGATGGGTCTGTCTTTCGCGACGTTCGTTGACCCGGGCAGCCATCTGAATATGCCCGTGCTGGCGCGTATTATCGACCTGCTGGCGATGCTGTTGTTTCTCTCGTTCAACGGCCACCTGTGGCTCATCTCTATGCTGGTGGACACCTTCCACACGCTGCCGATTGGCGACAACCCGGTGAACAGTAACGCTTTTCTGGCGCTGGTGCGGGCTGCCGGGCTGATCTTCCTCAACGGGCTGATGCTGGCGCTGCCTGTCATAACCCTGTTGCTCACCGTTAACCTCGCATTGGGTTTACTCAACCGAATGGCCCCGCAGCTGTCGGTATTCGTCATCGGCTTTCCGGTGACGTTGACGGTTGGCCTTTTATTAATGTCATTATTGATGCCACTTATCGCCCCCTTCTGCGAGCATTTATTCAGCGAGATATTCAATCTCTTAGCGGATATTGTCAGCGAACTTCCACGCAAATAATAACCCGCAGTGTTTGCAATGTCTTTCTGAGGATATTCCTAAAAATAATCTTGAAAAACATCTACCAGGATATATCTGACGCGGTTTAAATGTTTCTAACCACCTCACAATACTTAATATTTACTTTACTTTAAGATGATTCCTGGCAAATTATACGTAACTTTACGGGATAGTGAGTTCGCCTGAAAGTCTTTGTCATGCTCACAGGTTTTATTAGATTTTTTCCATCCCGTATGGCTGTTTATGAGCTCTCAGGCAGGTGGTGAATTATCGTTACGCATTGAGTGAGGGTATGCCATGTCAACGATCATTATGGATTTATGCAGCTACACCCGGCTAGGGTTAACCGGGTACTTAGCAAGCAGAGGGGTAAGAAAGAGAGACATCAACGATGCACACACCGTTGAAGAACTCGCAGCCGCTTGTGAGACTCACAAGCCCGGCGTGGTGTTTATTAATGAGGACTGTTTCATTCACGACCCCGCTAACAGTCAGCACATTAAGCAGATCATTAATCAGCATCCCAGAACCCTGTTTATTGTTTTTATGGCGATCGCCAATATTCATTTCGATGAGTATTTGTTGGTGCGTAAAAACTTATTAATCAGTTCGAAATCGATTAAACCAGAGTCGCTTGATGACATTCTGGGCGATTATTTGAATAAAGAAGTTAAGAATGTAGGGGCGGTTAACTTACCCACTCTATCATTAAGCAGAACTGAATCAAGTATGCTAAGAATGTGGATGGCTGGACAAGGGACAATTCAGATCTCAGACCAGATGAATATCAAGGCAAAAACAGTATCGTCACACAAAGGAAATATTAAAAGGAAAATTAAAACGCATAATAAGCAAGTGATATACCATGTCGTACGCCTGACAGATAATGTGACGAATGGGATTTTCGTTAATATGCGCTAATTTGCACGGCCATGTTGTACCCTACCTTGATCTCTGGCCTGGCCAGAGATTTTGCTTTTCAGCAGCCGGGCCGGGGAGAAGACGCCCCCGACGCCGCCCTATTCCGCCGTTTCCACAAAGATCCCATCCGGGTGCCCCAGTTCGTTGAAGAACCAGATGCCGAGCGGGTAATCTTCCAGCGACACCAGATACATTGTGCCTTCATTAAACTCTTCTATTGCCAGCACCACGCCCGGGCGGCGCGGCCCACCGTCCGTTTTGACGGTTACCCGATCGTTGACCTTCATACATTCCTCCTGTGGTTTTGAGCCAGTGTAGAACAAATTACCCTGGCTGGCATCGCCGCCTGACGCGAATGGCGTTTTTGTGTGCGGTCTATACTTAGCTGTTGAGACGGTTAAATGAGGAGCCCGCCATGAAGACTGACAAAGAGTACAGCGACACCATTAAGCGTGAGGTGGAAGTGGATGTCGATGCCCTGCTTGCCGCCATTAATGAAATCAGTGAGTCCGAAGTTCATCGCGCGGAGGATAATTCAGACCGTGTCGTGGTCAATGGTCGTGATTACCATACCTACCGTGAACTGGCTGAAGCATTCGAGCTGGATATCCATGACTTTAGCGTCTCGGAAACGAACCGCTAAGGCGAAAAAAATCCCGGTCATGGGGATGACCGGGATCAAACTTGCTTATGCAAGAAGCACTTGTAAATTCGTTACACCAGGAAATCTGATGCAGGTAAGACATTATCCCCAACAGATTTGTCTTACAAGCATATATTCTCTTAGCGAATATTATATTTTATACATGTGAATTTTGGTTATGAGTATAAACATGCGCCGCGTGTGGGTTTATCGGGATCGTTTCCACTTCAACGGGACATCAATGCTGAGTTTTTTTAAGACTTTTCTTAGATGAACATCATTATTCAGGAGACGTTATGCCTTCGCTAAAGGAGACTCTGCTCGTCTTTACCGATCTCGACGGTACGCTGCTGGATTTTCACACTCTCGACTGGCAGCCTGCCGCTTCCTGGCTGAAGAGATTACAGGATGAACAGGTACCAGTCATTCTGTGCAGCAGCAAAACCGCGTCCGAAATGCGTGACATCCAGCAGGAACTTGGCCTTGGCGGGCTGCCCTACATTGCGGAAAACGGCGCGGTGATCCAGCCTGACGTACGGTGGGAAAACGCCGCACGGTTCATCTCAGAAAAGAAGCATGACGATATCCGGCAGTTTATTGCCCGGGTACGCCAGGAGATGCATCTGAAATTCACCACCTTCGACGATGTGGATGAGCGCGTGGTCGCCGAATGGACCGGGCTAAGCCGTCCCCGAGCGGCGCTTGCACGTAAACACGAGGCTTCCGTGACGCTGATCTGGCGTGACAGTGATGAACAAATGAAACGCTTCGCAGCCGAACTGGCCCGGCAGGGGCTGAAGATCGTCCCGGGTGCTCGCTTCTGGCATATTCTGGACACGAGCTGTGGCAAAGACGTGGCGGTGCACTGGCTTGTGGAACAGTATCGCCTGCACGACGGATTTGACCCGACAACGCTGGGCCTGGGCGACGGCCCCAATGATGCCCCTCTGCTGGACAGCGTAGCCTTCGCCGTGGTGGTGAAAGGCTTCAACCGGGAGGGGGTCAGCCTTAAGAACAACGATCCCACACGGGTTTATCGCACTCAGCACACCGGACCGGCCGGCTGGCGCGAGGGGCTTGATTACTTTTTAACGTGATCCTGCCAGATGACCCGGTTACGCCCGCGCTGTTTCGCCTCATACAGACGCGCATCGGCGGTGGATTGCAGATTTTCGAAGTGATAATTGCCCTTCTCCTGCGCGCCAGAGACGCCAAACGACGCGCTCACGCGCAGGGTAGTACTTTTCTTAATCAGGATCTCTTTGCTGTCGATACGCTCACGGATCTGCTCTGCAACTTCCGCCGCCTCTTCAAGCGTCATGCCGGGCAGCACCACACAGAACTCTTCGCCGCCGACGCGCCCGGCAATATCTTTAGTGCGCAGGGTACTGGCAATCAGCCCCGCAGCATGGGACAACACCTTATCACCCGCCTGGTGCCCGAACCGGTCATTAATGCTCTTAAAGCAGTCAAGATCGATCTGGATGACAGAGAAAGGCAGCGCCTGCTGTTCACACTGCTTCGCCAGTATTTTCGCCCGCTCAAACAGCGACCCACGATTATTCAACCGGGTCAGAGGGTCGTGCCAGGCCTGCCATTGCAGCGAATTCTGCAACGAATACATATTACTGACCATGCGCCGGATCACCAGCCATGAGATGAGCAGCATCGCGGTGAACAGCGCCCAAAGCAATGCCAGCACAATACTGATGCTGCCGAAATCGCCGCGCACCCCTTCTTCCAGGGTGTGCACGCGCAGGACGATGCCATCAAAGTGGTCGAGACGCTCCCAGCTGACAAAACGACTCCCCAGGCGAATGCCGCCTTCGGAATCCGATTCTATTGCGTGCGCTATCTGCGCTAGTTCGGGCGCGTCAAAATGATTAACGTCCGCAGCAGATGATCCAGACGTCGCGAGCAGGGTGAGACGACTGTCATACAGCTGGTATTCCCCTTCCGGGTTATCGCCTACGGCCTCCACCAGCAGACGACGCAGGGTGGCAAAGGTGAAATCCATCGCCACCACGCCATACCAGACGTGATTGTAATAAACAGGCACACTGGCGGTGATCAGCGGCTTTTTGCCCACAAAGGAGGAAGGAGGCGAGATAAACCAGCGCACGGCACGCGCACGGTTCTCACGCTCGGACTGTTGGGTAAACCAGGGCTGAGTGACCAGATGGTAGTAACGCTGCACGATATCGCTGGCATTTTCCGGCGTATCCGTTTCCAGAAAGAATCCGGCGCGAGAGACATAAATCACGCGCTCTTCGTTGCCGGAAGAACTGGATGCCAGACGCAATAAATACCCCACTTCAAGCGCGGCGGACAGTTCATTATCAAGAAACTCATCATCGCGATTCAGAAGGGTGGTCTTTTCAACGAAGGCATCAGACACACCGTTGATCGGCAATGTGCGCTGTTTATCAACCTCAATTTGCCAGGTGGGGGATGCGCGCAAACGGGCAAAACGCTTTACCGCATCATGCAGCACGCCAAACGCCAGCGGCGTTTCCAGCGCATCACGCATGCTGTGGCGAAAAAACAGCATTTTATCGACGCTGAACTGGAGTTGTCTGTCCAGCGCACTGGCAACCGTTTCCAGATGGTTACGCTGACTGGAGATATAGGCATCTTCCAGTACCACAACTTCGCGCCAGGTCAGGAGGGTGGAAAAGATCAGGACAACGATAAAACAGAGGTTAACAACCAAACGGGGATTGCTACGCTTATGCAGCCACTGCAAAAAAGATTGTTTTACAACAAAGGTATTGTGCTGCACACGCACTCCCTGAGTGTCGCTCACCATCCGATATGATAAGTCTTCTGCCAGTAAAAACGCCCGGCAAGGCCGGGCGTTGTGTGATTAAGCCTTATCGCGTTTTTGCCTTTTATCACCAGGCTGAAGCTCATCTTCACGAAAAGCCTCCCGCTTAATGCCGTATCCGTCATGCCACCGGCACTCCACCATTCCACTGGAATAACCGGTGACAATCATGCATGGACCACCATTCTTTGGCTTAACTTCATCACTGACCAAAAAGACCATACCTGCCTCCTGTATCAGGGTGAAACGTTTTCAATTTAGACGAGGAATGGTCTTTTTGCATCCGGGGTCAGCAAAAATTAATGCGATTTTCCGCGTACTTTTTCTACCAGCTTGACCACTGCCACCACAATGACACCTACGATAAAGCCCAACACAAGGTTAAGCAGCGTCGGCAGAATGGCGGCGATCACCGAACCATGTCCCGACGCCAGATGTTCAATTGCATGATGCAGCGAAGCAACGCCGTGCACGATAATACCGCCGCCGACCAGGAACATCGCCAGAGTTCCCACTATCGACAAACTTTTCATCAGCCACGGCGCCAGCACCAGCAGGCTTTTGCCGATAACGCGGGCAATGGCGCTGGATTTTTTTTCCAGCCAGAAGCCGATATCATCCAGCTTGACGATCAGACCGACCAGCCCATACACCCCAACCGTTACAAGAATGGCAATCAACGAAAGCACCATGACCTGATTCATCAGCGGTGCTTCGGATACGATCCCAAGCGTAATCGCCACAATCTCGGCCGAAAGGATGAAGTCAGTACGGATTGCACCTTTGACCTTATCGCGCTCGAACGTTTTTGGATCCTGCGCGGCCAGCGCTTCCAGACGCTGCTGGCGCATTTCCGGGGTGTCTTTCTCTTTGCGTGCGGCAAACATATGCAACACTTTTTCGGCACCCTCGAAGCACAGGAACGCCCCGCCAATCATCAGCAATGGCGTAATGGCCCAGGGTATAAAGGCGCTAATCAGAAGCGCCAGCGGAACAAGGATCACCTTGTTAATAAAGGACCCTTTCGCTACGCCCCACACCACCGGCAGCTCACGGTTCGCCCGCACGCCGCTGACCTGCTGCGCGTTAAGCGACAAGTCATCCCCCAGTACCCCGGCGGTTTTTTTCGCCGCCAGTTTTCCCATGACTGAAATGTCATCCAGCAAGGTGGCGATATCGTCCAGTAATGTTAATAAGCTACTTCCTGCCAAAATCTCTATCCTTCTTTTTTTGCTAATTAAGTGAATAGTATGGAACAAAACTCAGCGCCCGGAAACAGGCACCTCACGTCAACAAAAATTTCACATTAACAATACAATTAAAGCACTCGCCAGCCCGATAGTTTTGGCGTTAACTATGAGCGAACTTTTTATTTCGTCGTGAGGGACTATGCGTTTTCGGCATTTATTACCGCTCATTGGAGCACTTTTTTCCCTGTATATCATCTGGGGATCCACCTACTTTGTCATTCGTATTGGCGTGGAAAGCTGGCCCCCGCTGATGATGGCCGGTATTCGTTTCCTTATGGCTGGCGTGCTGCTGATGGCGTTTTTATTGCTGCGCGGCCACAGGCTACCGCCGCTGCGTCCCCTGCTTAACGCCGCCCTGATTGGCCTGCTGCTGCTGGCGGTGGGCAATGGCGCAGTAACCGTCGCCGAACACCAGAACGTGCCGTCGGGCATCGCCGCCGTGGTCGTCGCGACCGTGCCGCTGTTTACGCTCTGCTTTAGTCGTCTGTTCGGGATCCGCACCCGTAAGCTCGAATGGCTGGGCATCGCGATTGGGCTTGTAGGTATTATCATGCTGAACAGCGGCGGAAACCTGAGCGGAAACCCCTGGGCTGCCGTTATGATCATGATCGGCTCGATGAGCTGGGCGTTCGGCTCGGTCTACGGCTCCCGCATTGAGCTGCCCTCCGGGATGATGGCGGGTGCCATTGAAATGCTCGCGGCAGGCATCGTGCTGCTGATTGCCTCGGCGTTGACGGGTGAAAAACTGACGGCAATGCCAGATCTCTCAGGTTTCCTGGCCGTCGGGTATCTGGCGCTGTTTGGCTCGATTATTGCCATCAACGCCTATATGTACCTGATCCGCAACGTCTCACCGGCGGTTGCCACCAGCTACGCCTACGTTAACCCGGTGGTTGCCGTGCTGCTGGGTACCGGTTTTGCGGGCGAAGTGCTGTCGACGATTGAATGGCTGGCGCTGGGCGTGATTGTCTTTGCCGTGGTGCTGGTCACGCTGGGTAAATATTTACTGCCCGCGAAACCGATTGTCACGGCGTGTGAGGTGGAGAAACCGTGATCGGGTGAATGCCCTGGGTATCGATCTGCGCGGCCTGACCGCCGCCGCAGATCCACTCTTCCAGCCGCTCCGTCAGTTCCACGTCATTCAGCTTCATTCTTCCGCGCAGTGCGCACTCCCAGACAATCAGCACCCGCCAGCCCTGGGCGTAAAGCTGCGAAACATCGCGTTTATCACGCTCGACGTTCCTGCCAATCTTCTCCAGCCAGAAGTCGGTGCGTGTCGCCGGGACTTTAAACAGATAGCAGTCGTGATGATGCCAGAAACAGCCGTGGGTAAAGATGATGCATTGATACGCATCGATCACGAAATCAGGACGCCCGGCAAGCGTGGCATCCTGAACCCTGAATTCAAACCCGATGGAGGTCAGGAGGCCAGCGATCCGTTTTTCGATCGCGGTATCACGCGTGCCGATGGCACGCATGTTTTTACTGCGCGTGGCCTTATTGTGAACGTCCGCCATTGACGGCCTCACTCTGACGCAGCTGAACGGCCTTGCTGATGCGTGAGGCCAGCAGTTTTGCGACGGCGGCAAAGGCTGGCACCACCACCGAGTTGCCAAACTGACGATAGGCTTGTGTATCCGACACCGGAATGCGAAAACTGTAGCCCTGCGGCGCCTCAAAGCCCATTAAGCGGGCGCACTCGCGCGGCGTTAAGCGCCGCGGTCGGTGCTGTTGATTCTGAGGGTCGTCGAAATCTTTTTCGCCCAGCGCCTTATCCCAGCCCCGATCGATAAGAATTTCCGCGCCATCTTTGTAATAGCGCGCCGACAGCGTACGCGTCACGCTGTCAGGATTAAGCGGATTGACCATGCCAAACCCAAAGCCATTGCCTTTGGCCTGATGCTTTTTGGCATAGCGATAGAGGTATTTCCACAGCACTGGCGTCAGAATGAATTTCGCATCGACGGCGGGCTCCAGCAGATCGGCCACTGTCGGACGGCGCGCCGGATACAGCGAGGGCAAATCGCGCAGCGTAAAATCGCCTTTCAGATTGAGATCGCGGCGGAATCCCACCAGCACGATGCGTTCGCGGTGCTGTGGCAGGAAGTGTTTGCCGTCGATAATTTTCGGATCGTCCGGCCCCATGTCCTCTGCATCCGCCACGTCGTAACCCAGTTCATCCAGCGTTTGCATGATAATGCGGAAGGTTTTGCCGCCGTCATGGCTCTTTAAATTCTTGACGTTCTCCAGCACAAAAATTGCCGGGCGGCGGGCATCAATAATCCAGGCAACATCAAAGAACAGTGTGCCCTGCGTATCACAGGCAAAGCCGTGCGCACGTCCCAGCGCGTTCTTTTTCGACACGCCAGCCAGTGAGAACGGCTGACACGGGAAGCCTGCCAGCAGCACATCGTGCGCCGGAATGGTGTTGCGAATGTGCTCAGCGGCTTCTTCGTCGCTGACGCCGGTTTTGTGGCTCAGGGTGACGTCGCGGATGTCGGCATTGAACTGGTGCTCGTCGGGGTCGCAGTACCAGTTCGCCTTATAGGTGCGGACGGCATGTTTGTTCCATTCACTGGTGAACACGCACTGCCCGCCAATAGCTTCAAAGCCATGGCGAATGCCGCCAATACCGGCAAAGAGATCGATAAAGCGAAAGGCATAATTCGGATGCGCAGCAGGCGGGCGCGGCAGCAGGTTGCGCAGATAACGGAACTCGCCGTCGCTCAGGCGGTGCCCTGCCCTGTCGCTTATCAGCAGCCGCTTGAGTATTGCCGGGCTCCAGTGGCTCTCGCCATGTGCCACCAGCTGGTTTGCCAGCGTTTTAGCATCATACATTTCCAGCAGCTGACGCAGGAGTGCCTGCACGGCTGCCGTTGATTTCTCAACCCGCTCAGGCGCGGGCACAGTCACTGATCGATTTTCCTGCATTCTCTTAACCGGACAATAAAGACAGAAAACAGAGTACCACAGTTCAGGATCGCACACTGCGACGGAAATGGGTCAATATCTGGCTGTCGGTTCCGAGGTAATCGCCCTGTAATTCGGCACTCAGCTTCGCCATAAACTGGATTAGAAAATCGGCATTGTGACGCGCAAGTTCGCGTCCCCGTGCGGTTTGCATGGTGTCCGGCAGGCGCAGGAGTTTGGTCTGAAAGTGATCGAGCGCGAAAGCTTTATCATCCAGCGCACGCGCCCCGGCAAACGGGTCGTCGGCATCAAACAACGCGGTGCCCAGCGCACCGGACACGGCAAAGACGCGCGCAAGGCCGATGGCGCCTAACGCCTCCAGCCGGTCGGCATCCTGGACCGTTTTGGCCTCCGGGCTTTGCGGCGCGATACCGGCACTGAAGCTGTGTGCTTCAATGGCATGCTCAACGGCCGCATACCGATCGGGCGGAAAATCAGGAAAATCGCGGCTCAGGATCTGGCGCGTTTCTCGCGCTGCCAGCCGCGAGGAGTGACTACGCTGCGGGTGATTTTTCGGCAGGCTGACAATGTCATGGAAGTAGCATGCGGTCAGCACAACCAGCGGATCGCAATCCCCGTCAGCCATAATGGCCTGCGCCGTCATCCAGACGCGGCGAAAATGGGCGATATCGTGCGCCGCATCATCAGTAAAATGATTTTCGTCGAGCCAGCGCTCAAAACGGTGCTGCCACTGAGCAAGTTCCATCATCCCATCCTGTTGCTCAAAAGAGAGTTAATTATAATACACCCGAATCAAAACCCTTAATAAATAGAATTTAGAAATACTTAATAATAATTACCCGCTATATTTTCAATGAATTAATTCATGCGAAAAATAAAGAGATAAAAAGAAATATTTTGTAATGTTTTTACCACTTTAATTACATTTATTTTTGAACCTAAATAATAATCCATAGAATAGTATCAGCCATGTAGTTACGGAGGGTAATTACATATATTCAGAAAATTTATATTTAAAGGGAATATATAATGAAAAGAAAAGTTCTGGCAATTCTCGTACCCGCGTTATTAATGGCTGGCGCAGCAAATGCGGCGGAAATGTATAACAAAGACGGCAACAAAGTTGACCTGTACGGTAAAGTTGATGCACGTCATACCTTCTCCGACAACCCAGGCGACGACGGCGATGAAACCTATGTCCAGATTGGTTTCAAAGGCGAAACACAAATTAATAACGATCTTATTGGTTACGGCCAGTGGGAATATAAAACCTACGCTAACGATACCGAAGGCGCAGGCGACACCTCTTTTAACCGTCTGGCCTTTGCTGGCCTGAAATACGGCGAATATGGCTCATTCGATTATGGCCGTAATTACGGCGTCGTGTATGACGTTGAAGCCTGGACCGATATGCTGCCAGTATTTGGTGGCGACTCCTATACCTGGACCGACAACTATATGGTTGGCCGTACTAACGGTGTGGCGACCTACCGTAATAATGACTTCTTCGGTCTGGTTAACGGCCTGAACTTTGCACTGCAATATCAGGGTGCTAATGAAGGTGCTAACGCAAACGAAAATCAGGAAGGCACCAAAAACGGCCATGATGATGTTCGTTTCCAGAACGGCGACGGCTTCGGTATGTCAACTACCTATGACTTCGATTTCGGTCTGTCGCTGGGTGCCGCTTATTCATCGTCTGACCGTACCAACGACCAGGTTGCTTACGGCGCAGGTACCTATAATCGCTTCAGCAAATATGCCGGCGGTGAACGTGCGGAAGCGTGGACAATCGGTGCAAAATACGATGCGAATGATGTCTACCTGGCAATGATGTATGCGGAAACCCGCAACATGACTCCGTACGGCAACGATGGCATCGCCAACAAAACTCAGAACTTTGAAGCCGTAGCGCAGTACCAGTTTGACTTCGGTCTGCGTCCATCCCTGGCGTGGGTCTATTCTAAAGGCATCGATTTGGGTGGTAACGATTATCATCCAGGCAATGGTTATGACTATGTAGACCAGGATCTGGTTAACTACATCGACGTGGGCATGACCTACAGCTTCAACAAGAACTTCTCCACCTACGTTGATTATAAAATCAACCTGCTGGACGAAGATGATGCCTTCTACAATGACAACGGTATTGCAACCGATGACATCGTTGGCATCGGTATGATCTACCAGTTCTGATCCCCATAAATAGCAAAGCCCGCAACGCGGGCTTTTTTTATTTGACGCTGAAATATTACGGCGCTTCCTGCAAGGCCAGGCGAACAAACCCGTTATTCTGTGCCAGTAATTCATGCGCTTTCCAGGCATCCATACCCGTCAGCACCATTAGCACCGCCGTTTTACACTGATGGTTACAGCTTTCCAGCGCCGCCTTCGCCTGCGCCCGGGAGCATCCCCCCGCTTCCATTACAATGGCAATTTGTCGCTCGGCCCATCTGGTATTGCTTGCCTCCAGATCAACACGCAGGTTGCTGTACACCCGTCCTGTCCGTATCGCCAGACCGGTGGTGACCATATGCATTATCATGCTTTGCGCAATGCCCGCTTTGGCGTTGGTATACCCGGCAACCACATCCGCGCCCAGATCGGGGGCAATAACCATGCTCGCCAGCTGCGCCGCTTCACTTTGCGCATCCTCCGTAATGAGCGCGACCGTTGAGCCCAGAGACCACGCATGACGCATCGCGCCCCAAACCCATGGCGTTTTGCCGCTGACGGACAGCGCCAGCATCATGTCGTGCTCGCCGAATTTTATCGTCTGAAGGTCTGCAACGCCGCGCGCGTAGCTTCCGGCGTTATCGCCTGCTGTCATCGCAATGACCGGATGTTTTCCCGGCGCGAACGCTTCTGCCGCCTGCTTCGCCACACCTCCGGACGCGCCTGCGCCGATCAGCACCAGACGTCCGCCGTGACTAAGCGTCGCCGCCGCGTTATCCACCACGCGAGCCAGCATACTTAAGTGAGGGGTAAGTGCAGAAGAGATTTGTGCGTCATCCTGGTGTATGACATTAAGCATATCCAGCGTAGATAATCTGTCGATGTTCATCGTGCTGGCGTGCCGTCTTTCCCTGGCCGTACCGGTAAGCATAATGCTCATAAACTGCCTCCTTATTATGAGTACCCCCACACTATAAAGTGTTTTATACAGGTCACATGAGAGAAGGCTCACGAAACGCCTCTCTTTACATGGCTTTATGAAATGCCCGTCATCAGCGATAATTAGCCCTTTCTTTTTCATCGCGGAGTGTTAATGAGCGATTTGCAGCCCTTCCCCCCGACGCGCAAGCGCCCTATGAAGCTGAATACGCTGGTTACGCTGATGGTTTGCGCCATTATCGGTTCTGTGCTGCTGGTGGTCTTCGCGCTGTACTCTGTGCAGATCACCCGTGCCACGCGCGATGACGTGAAAGATACTGCGCTGGGTATCGCCCGAACGCTGGCCGACAGCCCGGAGATCAAGCGTGGCCTGATGGAATCGCCGCAGGCCGGCATCATCCAGCCGATTGCCCAGGCGGTGACGAAGCGCAACGACCTGCTGTTTACCGTGGTTACCGACCTGCGTGGGATCCGCTATTCCCATCCAAACGAAGCGCTGTTAGGTTTGCATTTTATTGGCGACGATCTGACGCCCGCCCTCGAAGGGAAAGAGAATGTCTCCGTGAACCGCGGCGCGCTCGCGGAAGCACTGCGCGTCTTTACGCCCGTTTATGACGATCGGCACGACCAGATCGGCGTGGTCGTGGTGGGTATTTCGCTGAATAAAGTTGAAGATCAGATTGCCCGCGGTCGGCTCAATGCCGTGTGGACCATCTTATTCAGCGTTCTGATGAGCTCAGTGGCGATATGGGGTCTGGTCCGGGTTCTGAAACGTATTCTCTTCGGGCTGGAGCCTTACGAGATCTCCGCCCTCTTTGAGCAGCGCCAGGCCATGTTGCAGTCCCTGCGCGAAGGCGTGATGGCTGTTGATATGCACGGGCGCGTGACGATGATTAACCACACCGCCAGAGAAATTTTGCTCCTGAGCTCGGGTGAGCACTCCGAGAGCAGCGGCGAACCACTGCTGGTCAGCCTGCGGGAAGTGGCGAAAACCGGCATTGCTCGTCAGGATCAAGAGATCGGCTGTAACGGACGGCTACTGCTGTGCAACATGGTCCCCGTGAAAAGCCAGAATCAGGTGATCGGGGCAATCAGCACCTTCCGCGATAAGACCGAAATCAGCCAGTTAATGCAGCGTATCGATGGTATGGTCAACTATGTTGATGCCCTGCGCTCACATACGCATGAGTTTATGAACAAGCTGCACGTGATCCTCGGCCTGCTGCACATGAAGCGCTACGATAAGCTGGAAGAGTACATCATCCAGACCGCACAGAATTATCAGACGGATATCGGCGCGATACAGCGCAAGGTTAAATCGCCGGTCATTGCGGGTTTCCTGCTGGGTAAAATCAACCGCGCCAAAGAGGCGGGAGTGACCCTGACGCTGGCCGAGGAGAGTCAGCTTCCTGACACCAGCAATGAAGAGCAGGTTGCGGTTCTGATCACCGTGCTGGGCAATTTAATCGAAAATGCCCTGGATGCGATGGAAGGTCAGCCGGAAGGCGAGATCGGCCTGCTGCTGCATTATCAGAACGGCTGGCTGAGCGGTGAGGTCAGCGATGACGGTCCCGGCATTGATCCCGAGCGGCTGGAGGCTATTTTTACAAAGGGCTACTCAACAAAAGGTGAAAACCGCGGCGTTGGGCTGTTCCTTGCACGTCAGCAGATCCAGAATCTGGGCGGAGATATTACCGTCGAGTCGGAGCCTGGCGTATTTACCCAATTTTTTGTTCAGATCCCCTGGGATAGCGAGAGGAATATCGCGTGATAAATGTGTTAATTGTCGATGATGACGCCATGGTAGCCGACCTCAACCGTCTTTATGTTAACCGCGTTGAGGGTTTTAGCTGCTGCGGCGTCGCTTCCACGCTCAACCAGGCCGAAGCATTGATCGCAAACCCAGGCCAGCCGATCGATCTGGTGCTGCTGGATGTCTATATCCAGCAGGATAACGGGCTGGATCTGCTGCCCATCATCCGCGCGTCAGGCCGCCCGATTGACGTCATCATGATCTCATCGGCCTCCGACGCCGCAACGATCCAGACCTCAATGCACTATGGCGTGGTGGATTACCTGATTAAACCGTTCCAGTTCCCGCGTTTTGAAGAGGCGCTGAACGGCTGGAAGGCAAAGCGCAGCCTGATGGGATCGCATCAGTATTATGAACAGGCCGACGTCGACAGGCTGATCCACGGTGGCGCGCCGGAGCTGGCCGACAGCAAAAAATTACCGAAAGGCCTAACGCCGCAGACACTGCGCACCATTTGCCAGTGGATCGACAGCCATCCGGAGATAGAATTTTCTACCGACGATCTGGCGAATGCGGTCAACATTTCCCGCGTGTCATGCCGCAAATACCTGATCTGGCTGGCGCAAATCAATATCCTGTTCACCAGCATTCACTACGGCGCTACCGGCCGGCCGGTATATCGCTACCGTTTGCAGCCGGAACAGGTCGGACTGCTCAAACAGTACTGCCAGTAATTCGGTAGCTGTCGTCCAGAAGGGTAAAACGGAAGTGGTGCATCGAGGAGATCACCACTTCTTTTGTTTTGGTGACAAAGATGGCTTCAATATCGGGGCGCGAACGCAGCGCGGCGCAGCCCTTTTCCACGCCCATGCCGTAGATCAGCGTGGTCCAGATATCGCCGTCGAGAGAGTCCTGCGAAATAATCGTCACGCTGTCCAGTTCGTTATCCAGCGGGTAACCGGTGCGTGGGTCAAGTATGTGGTGATAGCGTTTGCCGTTCTGCTCGAAATAGCGCTCATAGGTGCCAGACGTCACCACCGACCGGTTTTCGACCGTCATGGCGCCAATCAGCGCATCACCGGCGAACGGTTTTTTCAGGCCGACGCGCCAGCCGCCCTCCGGCGAGCCTAACGTCTGAACGTTGCCGCCAAGGTTGATCAGCCCGAGTTCGGCACCCTCTTTATGCAGGTAATCCCGCACCCTGTCGGCGATATAGCCTTTAGCAATGGCACCCAGATCGATCTCCATTCCCTGGCGTGTAAGAAACACGCTGCTGTTGGCTTCATCCAGCACCACGTCCGCAGGATGCGTGATGCCCAGCAAGGCGGCGATCTCGTCTGCGGGCGGTACAGCGTCCCCCTTAAAGCCAATTTTCCAGCGCTTCACCAGCGGGCCGATCGCCAGGTTAAAGGCGCTGTCTTTAAGCAGGCTTGCCGCTTTCGCGCAGCGGATCAGCTCGAACACCGGACGGCTGACGGCAACCGGATGCTGACCGGCCGCATGGTTGACGTCCATTACCTGGGAATGCGCGCGGTTAACGGTAAGCAGATCTTCGTACTGTTTGATCAGGCGAAACACGCGGGAGGCAAGCGCTTCGTCATGGGAAAAGAGTTTCAGGAGGATGGGCGATCCCATCAGAACGGCGGAGTAGCTGTAAACGCGATGGCTATCAGGCATTGCATGAGTCCTCAGTTGTAGCCCCGGCAGGCACCGCGCCGCCGGGGAAACAGGAGCCTTACCGTGTTTTCGAACGCATAGCCGCCTGATGTCCTGCAAGCGTACCAAAAATAATGATATCTGCCACCGCGTTACCACCGATACGGTTACCGCCGTGGATGCCCCCGACAACCTCACCCGCAGCAAACGCTCCTGGCAATACGTTGTGGTTGCTGTCCAGCACGCAGGTTTCTGTGTTAATGGTCACGCCGCCCATGGTGTGGTGAACGCCCGGTGCAATCTGAATGGCGTAGAACGGCCCTTCGTTGATTGGCGCACGCAGCGCGGTGGTGCGGCCGAAATCATCGTCGTGCTGTTTCTCCACAAAGCCGTTGTAGCGTTCCAGCGTTGCCAGGAACTGATGGTGATCCATCCCCAGCGCTTCCGCCAGGGCTTTTGGCGAGCTGGCGCTGGTAACAAACCCTTTCGCGATGTACTCATCCGCGGCTTTGTTTTTGGCGCGAACATGCTCGTCAAAGACGATATAAGCGTATTTCTCCGGCAGCGCGATGATCTGCGCCGAGACTTTATCGCGGGTCTCCATTTCGTTAAAGAATCGGTTCCCCTGTTGATTGACCAGAATCGCCCCGCCGCCGCGGATGGATTCGGAAATCAGATACGAGGTTTTCTGCTCAACGGTTGGGTGGATCTGAATTTCGCCCATATCCACGGTGCCCGCACCGATACGCTCCAGCAGCGCGATACCGCCCCCGGTCGCCCCTTTGTGGTTGGTGGTAACGAACCCTGCCAGATCCGGACGGTATTTCACCACCATCTGGCTGTTGGCGCTGAAGCCGCCCGTTGCCACAATCACGCTTTTGGTTGCCACGGTGAGGGTTTCGTTCTCTTCGGGGGTCAGACGCACGCCGGTCACTTCGCCGTTTTCGAAGATGATGTCGCTCACGGAGGTATCCAGCATCACCTCGATGTTGCGTTTGTTGACATTGCGCACCAGACCGCTAATCAGATATCCGCCCACCGCGGAACCATCTTTCGGACGGTGCGTACGGTCGATGCTCATCCCGCCGGTGGTGGTGATGTCGTTGAGCATAATGCCGCGCGTTGCCAGCCATTCGATGGCCTGCGGCGCGTTCTCGACAAAGCGACGCAGCAGTTCAGGGTTGTTCTTATTGCCACCGCCTTTCAGGCTTTCCTGGTAGAACAGCTCTTTGCTGTCCTGAATGCCCTTCACGCGCTGGAAGCGGGTCTCCGCCGCGTTCATCCCGGCAGAGGCTTTAATGGTGTTCCCGCCGATGGTGGGCATTTTCTCGACGATCAGTACGCTCGCGCCTTCGTCATGCGCCTGGATCGCCGCCGCCAGCCCTGCACCGCCGCTGCCGACCACTACCACGTCCACGCTTTTAGTCTCATTCGGGTCAGCGCCCTCTTCCGCCGCCAGCGCTTTGCTGGATTTCAGCATCGCCTTCGAGACCGCTTTTTTTACCGCCTCGCTCTGGCTGGTCGCGCCGGTGATAGCATCCACGTGCGGGGTGTTGGCGTCCAGAATACGGGTGCGGATCTCTTCGAAGCTGGTGACAAACTCGACGTCTTCACTCGGGCCGGAGGCCAGTTCGATATCGGCGATGCGGTCGGTTTCGAGGCTGACGTTAATCACCAGTTCGTTGGCATCGTCCTGCACTTTTTCAATAAAGGTGCCCGGTTTGAATTTGGATTCACCCATGCTCATGTCGCGGATCATCGCTTCCACCAGCGAGAAGCGCCACAGCGGTTCCGGGATGCTCAGTTCTTCGCGTCGGGTACTGTCCATAAACAGCTCCAGGCTTTCGCCCGCCGCGATGCGATCGGTCCAGTCCGGATAGGCGATGGTGGCGCGGCCAACGGCAATCAGGTCGTAACCGTGATCCAGCGCTTCATTCACATCCGTGGCATTCACCACGCCGCCAACGCCCATCACCGGCACCTGAGCCAGCGTGTCAGAGCGCATGGCGCAGTATTTTTCGATAAGTGGCGTCGGGTCCTGAGTATCGACAATAGAAGGACGCAGGGCGGCGCCAAGGGAGAAGTGAAGATAATCCACCCCGCGCGCGGCCAGTTTTTCCAGCAGATACAGGGTGTCCTCAAAGCGGATGCCCGGGACTTCCAGCTCTTCCGGAGAGAAACGGTAGCCAATGATAAACGCGTCGTCCGCGTACTGGCGCACCATCTTGTGGGTAATGTCCAGCACCGCCAGCGGGAATTTCGCGCGGTTTTCGCGGCTGCCACCCCACTCGTCGTCACGCTGGTTGGAGTTCGGGGAGAAGAACTGCTGGATCAGATAGGTATTCGCCCCGTGGATTTCGACGCCGTCGAAGCCGGCCTGAATTGCGCGGCGTACGGCTTCGCCGAACTTGCCGATCATGCCTTCCACCTCTTCCGCGGTCAGGGCAACCGGCGTGGCGGCACCGTCACGCGGCGCGGCAACGGCGCTTGGGCCAACCGGCGTGCGGCCCCCGATCAGTTTTGGGTCGACCATGCGGCCGCCGTGGTAGATTTGCAGCAGGGCTTTGGAGCCTTTTGACTTGATGGCGTCAGCGATTTTTGCCAGCCCGGCGATTTTCTCGTCGTTATCAATACCAATTGCGCCCGGGAACGCCAGGCCGAGATCGTCAACAAAACAGCACTCAACGATAATGGTGCCGATGCTGCCCGCGCGGGCGCGGTAGTACTCCACCAGCTCGCTGGTCACGGTGCCATCGTAATAACCGGTACAGGTTGTCATAGGGGCCATTAACAAACGGTTTTTCAGTTCAGTACCATTCGGTAATGTGAAGGGGCTTAAAATACGTTCGTTAGTGCTCATAATAGAAACTCCAAACTTTAAAAATTAAGAATTCGTTATCGGGATGATTTTTTTATTTCGTGTTTTTTGCCGATGTCATGATAGTAATATAAAGCTTTTTTTAGTTTCTAAAGCCATTACTTTAGTTAATAAATTATTTAATCCCTTCGATAACATTAATAACACATTGGTGTTAGCGGGAATGTTTCACTCGTTCACAAGAATTTAAAAAAAGTTAAATTATAAAAGGTCAAACCAATACACCATGATCAATATAAAACCTTATAAAACAACAACAAACAAAAACACCAAAATTTAAATGTTATAGTTTTGATACATAACATACGTAAAATCAGCGAATAACCACACTACCCAGAGTGGTTATTATAAAAAGTATAAAAATAGCCATTCAGTTCCGTTTTTTTGATCGCGATCAATAGTTATGGCATTCAAAAGAGCAATATAAAAACATCATCATTTTTTATTTAGCGCAAACCAAAATGCGTTAAATCGCTATTAGTGAAAACACAAAACCGCACCTTAAATAACTAAAAAAAGCAAAAAGGATATTTCAATCGAATTTGTGTTTTCGCCGGGCGACGAATTTTTGACAACTTAAGACGTGAAACTATGAATACAAAAACTGCTGTAACGCCTCCTGCGGCGAATCTGGCATCAAATGGAACAGCAAAACGACTGCTGATGATGGCTTTGCCCGTCATTGTTGCCGTCCTGCTGTTGTTTGTCCCCGTTCCGGAAGGGCTGCCGCCATATGCGTGGCACTACTTCGCCATCTTTGTCGGCGTCATCGTCGGGTTAATTTTCGAACCGCTGCCGGGCGCCGTGATCGGTCTTACCGGCGTCGTGGCGATTGCGCTGTGCAGCCAGTGGGTGCTCTTTAGCCCGGAACAGCTGGCTGACCCAAAATTCAAGCTGGCGGGCGCCTCCTTTAAATGGGCGGTCAGCGGGTTTGGTAACTCCACCGTCTGGCTGATTTTCGGTGCCTTTATGTTCGCCGCAGGCTACGACAAAACCCGCTTCGGCCGCCGTCTGGCGCTGATTCTGGTGAAGTACCTGGGCCGTCGCAGCCTGACGCTCGGTTACGCCATTACCTTCGCAGACCTGCTGCTCGCGCCGTTCACCCCGTCCAACACCGCGCGCAGCGGCGGGACCATCTACCCGATCATCGCCAACCTGCCGCCGCTGTACGGTTCAAAACCCAACGACCCAAGCGCGCGCAAAATCGGTTCGTATCTGATGTGGGTAGCCATCACCGCGGCCTGTATCACCAGCTCGATGTTCCTTTCCGCTCTGGCACCTAACCTGCTGGCGCTGGCGCTGGTAAAAAGCACGGTCGGAATTGATATCTCCTGGGGGACCTGGTTCCTCGCCTTCCTGCCGCTGGGCATCCTGCTGATCCTGACCATGCCGCTGCTGGCCTACTGGTTCTACCCGCCGGAAGTGAAAGTGAATAACGAAGTCCCGCTGTGGGCGACCCGTGAGCTGGAAAAACTGGGCAAACTGTCGCGCAATGAGATCCTGCTGCTGGTGTTCGTGTGCTGTGCGCTGCTGATGTGGATCTTCGCCGCGGCGTGGATTGAACCGGCCATGGCTGCCCTGCTGATCGTTGGTCTGATGCTGTGGACCGGCGTGCTGGAGTGGAACGATATCACCGGCAACAAAGCCGCGTGGAACACCTTCGTCTGGTTCGCTACCCTGGTAGCGCTGGCGGATGGCCTCTCCTCCACCGGTTTTATCAGCTGGCTGGGTAAAGAAGGCGGCCTGTTGATGAGCGGTATCTCTCCGGGTGTCGCCACCATCGTGCTGCTGCTGGCGTTCTACCTGCTGCACTACCTGTTCGCCAGCACCACCGCGCACACCACGGCGCTGCTGCCTGCGATGCTGACTATCGCCTCCACCATTCCGGGCATGAATATGGAAGTGTTCGTCCTGCTGATGGTGACCTCGCTGGGCGTGATGGGGATCATCACCCCTTACGGTACGGGTCCAAGCCCGATTTACTACGGTAGCGGCTACCTGCCAACCAAAGACTACTGGCGCCTCGGCACCATTTTCGGCGCCATCTTCCTGGCAGCTCTGCTGCTGATTGGCTACCCGTGGATGTCCATGATGTTCTGATTCCTGACCGCCGGACATTTCCTCCGGCGGTTAAATTTTTGTGGAGCAAGCTATGTCAAACAAACCCTTTTTCTACCAGACCCCCTTCCCCCTCGCGCATGACGACACCGAATATTATCTGCTGACCAAAGAGCACGTCTCCGTTGCCGAGTTCGACGGTCAGGAAGTGCTGAAAGTCGAGCCAGAGGCGCTGACCCTGCTGGCACAGCAGGCCTTCCACGACGCGGCATTTATGCTGCGCACCTCTCACCAGAAGCAGGTTGCGGCTATTCTGAGCGACCCGGAAGCCAGCGAGAACGATAAGTACGTTGCCCTGCAATTCCTGCGCAACTCCGAGATTGCGGCGAAAGGCGTGCTGCCCACCTGTCAGGATACCGGTACGGCAATCATTATGGGTAAGAAAGGCCAGCGCGTCTGGACCGGCGGCGGCGACGAAGCGGCGCTGAGTCAGGGCGTGTATAACACCTATATTGAAGACAACCTGCGCTACTCGCAGAATGCGGCGCTGGATATGTATAAAGAGGTGAACACCGGCACCAACCTGCCCGCGCAGATCGACCTCTACAGCGTTGATGGTGACGAGTATAAATTCCTGTGCATGGCGAAAGGCGGCGGCTCTGCCAACAAAACTTATCTGAATCAGGAAACCAAAGCGCTGATCACCCCGGCGAAGCTGAAAAATTATCTGGTTGAGAAGATGCGGACCCTGGGTACCGCGGCCTGCCCGCCTTACCATATCGCCTTCGTTATCGGCGGCACCTCAGCGGAAGCCACGCTGAAAACCGTCAAGCTCGCCTCTGCGCGCTACTACGATGGCCTGCCAACCGAAGGCAATGCGCACGGCCAGGCATTCCGCGACGTCCAGCTCGAGCAGGAACTGCTTCAGGAAGCGCAAAACCTCGGCCTTGGCGCGCAGTTCGGCGGGAAATACTTCGCGCACGATATTCGCGTGATCCGTCTGCCGCGCCACGGCGCCTCCTGCCCGATCGGCATGGGGGTCTCCTGCTCCGCTGACCGCAACATCAAGGCGAAGATTAACCGCGAGGGGATCTGGATTGAGAAGCTGGAGCACAATCCGGGCCAGTATATTCCTGAATCCCTGCGCCAGCAGGGGGAAGGCGACGTGGTAAGCATTGATCTGAACAAGCCGATGCCCGACATTCTGGCGCAGCTTTCCGCGCACCCGGTATCCACCCGCCTGTCGCTGAGCGGCACAATCATCGTGGCGCGCGATATCGCCCACGCGAAGCTGAAAGAGCTGCTCTACAACGGGGAAGAACTGCCGCAGTACGTTAAAGATCACCCGATTTACTACGCAGGCCCGGCGAAAACGCCAGAAGGCTACGCGTCTGGCTCCTTAGGCCCAACCACCGCCGGGCGTATGGACTCCTACGTGGACTTACTGCAATCCCACGGTGCGAGCATGATCATGCTGGCCAAAGGTAACCGCAGCCAGCAGGTCACCGACGCCTGCCATAAGCATGGCGGCTTCTACCTCGGTAGCATCGGCGGCCCGGCGGCGGTGCTGGCGCAAAACAGCATCAAGAGCCTGGAGTGCGTGGCGTATCCTGAACTGGGAATGGAAGCCATCTGGAAAATTGAAGTGGAGAACTTCCCGGCGTTTATCCTGGTGGATGACAAAGGCAACGACTTCTTCCAGCAGATCCAGAATAAACAGTGTAAAGGGTGCTCACAGCGCTGAACGTTGCCATAACGCCGGAAGCAGCGACAGCGTATCGTTGATCAACCCGCGCTTGTCGCTGCCCGGCTTCCAGATAGTGACCATCGTCTGGCTTATTCCCTGGCTGCCCACTTCGGTGGGCAGCCTTTTTACATTTTTCCACTGCGTTGCCTGAAGATGGGTCGGCAAAAACCCCCAGCCGCAGCCCTGCTCCAGCAGGCCGCGCAGCATCTCCAGTTCGTTAGTGAAAAGGGTGTGCCCTGAAATTTGCAGGCGACGGGCGACCGGCTCGTCTGATGCGGCATGCATAATCACCTGTGGGACCAGAGAGAGATCGAGCAGCGACACCGGCGATGCCACCTCCGCAAAAAGCGCCGTTGCAGCGTAAAAATCCATTTCGATCGCCCCCAGCGCCCGCCACTCCATCTCATTGCCCACGCTGCGGTTGCGCGCCTGGCAGATCCCCAGATCGGCCTGACCGCTCGCCAGCATGGCTTCCGCCTCATCGCGTGACGCGCTGGTCAGGCTCAGGCGGATCTTTTTTGCCGCCAGTGTGGTAATCAGCGCCTGTAAAAAAGCTCTGGGTGTGAACGGATCGTAAACGAGGGCAATGTCCTGCGTCGCGCTGTCCGGTACCGATCTGGCAAACGCCTCAAACGCTTTGACCTGCCGCATTAGCAGGTGCGCCTGCCGCTGAAGCTGCTCCCCCTCCGGCGTCAGGCGCAGGCTGCGCCCCTCCCGCAGGAACAGAGCGTAGCCCAGCCCATCCTCAAGGAAATCGATCAGATCCCGCAGGGTAGTACGATCTTTGCCGAGTTTACTCGCAGCCTTCATCAGGCTGCCGTGTTCAGCGACGGCAGTGAACGCTTCAAGCTGGGCAAAGGAATAGATCAGTGATGCCACGTCATTCTCCACGCGATTTTTCGGGGGATTTTCCCCCATAACGCGTTTTTTATTATAGGCCGCAGGTTCTTAAACTGAAGTCCTTCCTGAGCCAAACGAGATAAATATGAAAATCAAAACAAACCGCACGCTGCTCGCGGCGCTGGTTGTCAGCAGCCTGCTCTCGCCCGCCGTTATGGCGGCCTGCAAGGGTACCGACCTCACCACCTGTCCGGCGCCTTTCGATGCCAGACTCCCGGACGCGCATACCATGCTCACCTGGAGCCAGGCCGATCGCGTGGTGGGCTTTCGCAATGACTACCGCAACTACGCGGGGGATGTGTTCCGCCACGGCAACGCTACGCCGCTGCTGCCCGCAGAAAAACCGCTCACCGATGCCCGCTATCAGGTGAAGGGTAAGAGTTACACTCTTCAGGATTACCTGAAACGCCAGAACGTCAGCGGCATGCTGGTGCTGAAAAACGGCAAAGTAGCCTATAAATACCTGGGAGAAGGCAATACTGACTCAACGCTCTGGACGTCGCGTTCCGTGGGCAAATCAGTGGTCTCCGCGCTGGTGGGTGTTGCAATTAAAGAAGGGAAAATCCACTCCCTGGACGACCTTGTCACCCAATACGAACCGGATTTAAAAGGCACCGCCTGGGACGGCGTAACGCTGAAACAGCTCATCACCCACACCTCTGGCGTGGCGTGGAACGAAGATTACACCAACCCGCAATCTGACTTCGCCCGGCTTGCCGAATGCGAAGCGAAGCCGGGCACCTACGACTGCGTGCGCACCCTGGTCAAGGGGTTATACCGTGAACACCCAGCGGGCGAAAACTGGTCGTATTCCTCGGGTGGCGCCTGGCTGTTAGGCGATGTGCTTGAGCGCGCCACCGGCATGACGCTCGCGGCGTATCTGGAGAAAAGCATCTGGCAGCCGTACGGCATGGCGAGCGACGGCGTGTGGCATGCCTACAGCAAAGGCCAGCACGACGTGGGTGCGCATGGGTTTAACGCCACGCTGGAAGACTGGGGGCGTTTCGGGGAGTTTATCCTGCATAACGGTACGCTGCCGGACGGAAAACAGATCCTCCCCGAGGGCTGGGTGAAACAGTCCTCAGCCTGGACACAGGCTAAAGGATCGGTGTCCGAGGCGCATCCGAAGGGGTTGTACGGCTACCAGTGGTGGAACAACGAAGTGCCAGCCACCGCCACACACGTGGAGCCGAAAGTCGAAAATTCGCTGAAGGATTCCCTGTGGGCGCTGGGTATTTTTGGTCAGATGATCATGGTTAATCAGAAAGAAAATCTGGTTATCGTCCAGTGGTCCACCTGGCCGCAGGCAGAGCCGTCATTCAGCGCCCAGCCGCTGGAAGCGTCGCTGATGTTTAGCGCGATTGCGAACGCGCTGCGCTGATAATCCCAAGCCAGGCCCCGCCTGGCTTCTCACCTGCGCGATGTCACAAAACTGATATATCAGCAACTTAGCGAAACGTGGTGAATAAAAGATCACTGAAATGTTAACTTATTGTTGAATATGTAAATACTGGTCAACCCTTTGTCATTAATGCACCACACGCATCGGTTCATGCGCTATTTGCGCTTATTAATTTCCACTTCCTGATCCAGTTTTCAGAAACAGACGAGCATAACGTCACTATAAAACTGGAGATAATCATGGTTTCCTCAACCTCACCTGCAACGGTTCGTGCCAAAGCGGGCGCGATTTTCCGCGTCACGTCGGGCAACTTTCTTGAGCAATTCGACTTCTTTCTGTTCGGCTTTTATGCCACCTACATCGCCCATACTTTTTTCCCGGCAAGCAGTGAATTTGCGTCCCTGATGATGACCTTCGCCGTCTTTGGCGCGGGCTTTCTGATGCGTCCGATCGGGGCCATTGTGCTGGGGGCTTACATTGATAAAGTGGGTCGCCGTAAAGGGCTGATCGTCACCCTGTCGATTATGGCCGCCGGAACCTTCCTGATCGTGCTGATCCCGTCTTATCAGAGCATTGGCCTGTGGGCGCCGCTGCTGGTGCTGACTGGCCGCCTGTTGCAGGGTTTTTCGGCAGGCGCCGAGCTGGGCGGGGTTTCGGTTTATCTGGCGGAGATCGCCACACCGGGCCGCAAGGGTTTCTACACCAGCTGGCAGTCGGGTAGCCAGCAGGTCGCCATTATGATCGCGGCGGCGATGGGCTTTGCGCTGAATGTGGTGCTGGAAGAGAGTGCCATTCGCGAATGGGGGTGGCGTATTCCGTTCCTGTTTGGCTGTCTGATTGTGCCGTTTATCTTTTTCCTGCGCCGCAAGCTCGAAGAGACCGAGGAATTCAGCGCCCGTCGCCACCATCTGGCAATGCGTCAGGTCTTCACAACGCTGCTCGCCAACTGGCCGGTAGTCGTCGCGGGTATGCTGATGGTGGCGATGACCACCACCGCGTTTTACCTGATCACCGTTTACGCCCCGACCTTCGGTAAAAAAGTCCTGATGCTTAGCGCGTCGGACAGTCTTCTGGTCACGCTGCTGGTGGCGGTGTCCAACTTTATCTGGCTGCCGGTGGGCGGCGCGCTGTCGGATCGCTTCGGGCGTAAACCGGTGCTGATCGCCATGACGCTGCTGGCGCTGGCGACCAGCTATCCGGCGCTGACGATGCTGGCCGCAGCCCCGAGCTTCTCCATGATGCTGACCGTGCTGCTGTGGCTCTCTTTCCTCTACGGCCTGTATAACGGCGCGATGATCCCGGCCCTGACGGAGATCATGCCAGCAGAGGTGCGCGTGGCGGGCTTCTCACTGGCTTACAGCCTGGCAACGGCGGTCTTTGGCGGTTTCACGCCGGTGATTTCGACCGCCTTAATTGAGTACACCGGCGACAAAGCCTCCCCGGGCTACTGGATGAGCTTCGCGGCAGTCTGTGCCATGCTGGCCACGCTCTATCTCTACCGTCGCAGCGCGCTGCATCTGCAAACAGCCCGTTAATCCGGAGAGGATGATATGCACACATTTATACGTTCAGGACTGACCGGGCTGGTCTTGCTGGCAACCAGCGCAGCAGCGCTGGCCCAGGAGGTGACCGTCATGATCTCGGGCGGTTTTAAAGCCGCCCTGGAAAAGCTCGCGCCAGAGTATGAAGCCAAAAGCGGCGACCGCATTGTGCTGATCCCGGGGCCATCGATGGGAAAGACGCCTCAGGCAATCCCCAACCGGCTGGCGCGCGGTGAAAAAGCAGACGTGGTGATTATGGTCGGTGATGCGCTGGTGCATCTGGCGAAGGACAGGATGGTCCAGGACGGCTCGCGCGTTGAGCTGGCGGATTCGCCCGTCGGCGTGGTGGTCAAAGCCGGTTCGCCGGTGCCGGATATCGCCACCGATAGCGCCCTGCGCCAGACCCTGCTGAAGGCGAACGCTATCGCCTACTCCGACAGCGCCAGCGGGCGGTATGTGCAAACTCAGCTTTTTAAAAAACTGGGGATTGAAGAGCAGGTTGCGGGAAAAGCGCACAAGGTTGAGCGGATCCCGGTCGCGTCGGAAGTGGCAAAAGGGAAGTACAGCATCGGACTCCAGCAGGTGAGCGAGCTGCTGCCTGTTCCGGGGGTAACCTTTGTCGGCAAGCTCCCGGATAATCTGCAATACATTACCCGTTTTGCCGGTGCAGTGACGGTCCACGCGGATCACCCCTCAGAGGCGAAAGCCCTGCTGGATTACCTCGCGTCAGCCAGCGCGCAGGAGACCATTACCGCTACCGGGATGATCCCCGTCGCTACGCCGCGCGATAGCGCGCGGTAATCAGCGTTTCCAGCTCAGCGGCAATCCACGACTGAATACGCCCGCTGCGCCGGATCAGCCCGACAGTACGTTTGACTTCGGGCTCGGTCAGCGGGATCTGCGTCAGAATCGAATGTTCAGCGTGCGGCATTGACATCGCGGGGACGGCCGCAATGCCAATCCCCGCCTCCACCATTCCCAGCATCGTAGTGACGTGGCGCGTTTCACAGATCCCCGGACGCTCGGGCTTAATGTGGCCGAGCATCTGGTCGAGCAGGTTGCGGTTTCCGGAGGTGATATCCAGGCTGATGTAATCCTGCTGATAAAACGCCTGCCAGGTCAGATTCTTACGCCCCGCCAGCGGATGATCGCGACGGCACGCGGCAACGTAGACATCCTCCACCAGCGGAATGAACGTGATATCCGGCTGCAGGCTTCTCGCAAAACAGATGCCAAAATCCGCCTGCCCGCTGGCCACCGCCTCAATCACGTTGCCCGCGCTGCTGTCGATAAGCTTTATGCGCACCCGCGGATAGCGGCTGTGGAACTGGCGGATCACCTCCGGCATAAAATGACAGGCAGCCGAAGGCACAGTGGCGACGGTTATAAGTCCGGTACGCTCCTCGCTCACCTTGTCGATATCGGCCAGCATCGACTCCACGTTTTCCAGAAGCGCCCCACAGCGCTCGGCAAAGGTTTGCCCGAAGAGCGTCAGCATCACGCGCCGGGTGGTTCTGTCGAACAGTTTGGCCCCCACTGCCGCCTCCAGCTTTTCGATGCGGCGGCTTAAGGCAGACTGCGAAATGCAGATAGATTCTGCCGCAATACGGAAATTACCGTATTCCACCAGGGCTCTGAAGGCGTAAAGATCGTTGAGGTCGAAATTGACGGGCATACTTTCTGGCAATCCTTAGCGCTTTCTGGAAACTCGAATATTCATAATAGCGACTTATGAATCAGCGGCAACCTCCGCCGCTGATGTGTATCCAGAAAGCGCGATGTGCCTTAGTGGGAGTCGATGTAAGACTCCGTTACCGAATCCACCAGCGCCATCTCTTCGCGGCTCAGCAGCATCTCAATATTCACCAGAATAATCATTCGACTGTCGAGCACGCCCAGCCCAAGCAGGTAGCGGCCGGAGAGCACCGAGGCCACGTCCGGGGTCGGCTTGATGTTATCCACGTCAATCGACAGCACGTCCGCCACGCCGTCAACAACAATGCCCACCACGCGGTCATTCAGATTGAGCACAATGACCACCGTTTTGTCGTCGTGCGACGGGTCGGGCAGATCGAAGCGCACGCGCAGATCGACAATCGGCACAATCACGCCGCGCAGGTTGGTTACGCCGGTAATAAAGTTCGGCGCGTTCGGAATACGCGTCAGGCGATCGCAGCCGCGGATCTCCTGCACTTTGAGAATATCGATACCATACTCTTCGTCGCCCAGGCGGAATACCAGGTACTCCTGCGCGATAGCGTCGGTTGCGGCGGGTTTACTGGCGGTTGCTACAGTCATGCGTTTACCCCCTCCCTCTGGGGTTGTGGAGCGTTGAGCGTCGACAGCTCAACCACATCAAGGATCAGCGCCACGCTGCCATCCCCGAGGATGGTCGCTGCGGAGACGCCAGGAACTTTGCGGTAGTTATGTTCAAGGTTCTTCACCACCACCTGCTGCTGGCCGATAAGCTGATCGACCCACAGCGCATAGCGGCAGCCCGCGCTTTGCACGATGACCACAATGCCGTCGTCGGCAGGGGCTTCGCCTGCCACCGAGAGGCGTTGGCGAAGCAGCACCAGCGGCAGATATTCGCCGCGCACCTGCAGCAGGCGCTCTTCACCCACAAAGCGGCACAGCATTTCGTCGGTCGGCCGTAGCGATTCCATCACCGCGCCCAGCGGCAGAACGTAAATCTCGTCTCCCACCTTCACCAGCATGCCGTCGAGGATCGCCAGCGTCAGCGGCAGAATAATACGGATGGTTGTTCCTGCACCCGGCGTCGAGAGCACGTCCACGTGGCCGCCCATCGCCAGAATGTTGCGTCGCACCACGTCCATGCCGACGCCACGCCCGGAGACGTCCGTCACGCTCTCGGCGGTGGAGAAACCGGCGGCGAAGATCAACATCCATACGTCGTCGTCACTCATGGTGTCGCTGATGGTCATCCCCTGTGAACGGGCTTTGGCGAGGATCTTCTCCCGGTTAAGTCCCGCACCGTCGTCGCTGACCTCAATCACGATATTGCCGCCGTGGTGTTCGGCCGAAAGCGTCAGGTTCCCGGTCACCGGTTTACCTTTTGCGGTTCGCACCTCTTTCTCTTCAATACCGTGATCGAGGCTGTTACGCACCAGGTGGGTAAGCGGGTCGATAATGCGCTCAATGAGACTCTTATCCAGCTCGGCGGAACCGCCTTTCAGGGTCAGCTCGACCTCTTTATTCAGGCGAGAGCCCAGATCGTGCACCAGACGCGGGAAGCGGCTAAAGACGTAATCCATCGGCATCATACGGATGGACATCACCGACTCCTGCAGCTCGCGGGTGTTGCGCTCCATCTGCGCCACGCAGCCGGACAACAGATCGTAGCTGGCCGGATCGAGGGTGCGGGACAGCTGAGAGAGCATTGCCTGGGTGATAATCAGCTCACCGACCTGGTTGATGATCTGGTCCACTTTACTCACCGCCACGCGAATGCTGCCCGACTCCTGATTGGCTGCGCGTGGTGCGGGTGGCGCTTTTTTAATGACGGTTTCAGGTAGCGCAGCAGGCGTTGGTACCGGCGGGGTGGCTTCTGCAGAGCGGACCTCGATCTGCTGGCTGTCGAGCACAAAGCAGAGCACGGCGGTGATGTCATCCGCCGAGGCGGTGGTCTGTAGCGTGACCGTCATGCTGTCTGACGTCGCCTCAACGTCTTTCACCTCGCCCATGTTGGTCAACTCGTCGCGCAGCGTCGTCTGCTCGCGCGCCCCGACGTTACGCAGGGTCACCACCAGCGTGGTTTCCGCTTCCTGCGTCGTGCTGGCCGACGTTGGCGCGGGTTCCACTGGCGTCACAGGCTGCTGGCCTTCAAGGGCAATCTCCCTCAGGGCTTCACAGATATAGCGATAACGGGCTTCATCAGGCTCCTGCGAAGACTGATAGGCTTCCAGCTGCGCTTGCATAATGTCCTTACATTCCAGAAAAAGGTTGATGATTGAGCGACTGAGCGTTCTCTCCCCTGCCCGCGCCTGGTCAAGGAGATTTTCCAGCAGGTGGGTCGTCTCCTGTAATGCGATAAATCCAAAGGTGGCCGCGCCCCCTTTCAGCGAGTGTGCGGCACGAAAGATAGCGTTCAACTGCTCCTGGTCCGGTGCCGCCAGGTCTAGCTGCAGCAGCTGTTGTTCCATTTCGGCCAGCAATTCTTCCGCTTCGGTGAAGAAAATCTGCGAAAAATCATTCATGTCCATCGGTATAGCCCTGCACGTTTTGCAGATTGATATCGCTCAGCACGCTGTCAGCACGCTGAGCCTGCGTATCTTCCAGGCGGATCTCCTGCTCTTTTGAGCGACTGAGAACCAGGATGCTGATACGGCGATTCACCGCACTTTCCGGCGACGTGTTCTCCAAAGGCATTCTGCTGGCGGTGCCGATCACCCGTAAGAAGCGCTCATCGTTAAGGCCGCCCCGGACTAACACCCGGCGGGCGGCATTCGCGCGCCCGGCAGAGAGTTCCCAGTTGCTGTAGCCGCCGTCGCCACCGGCATACGGCAGCGAGTCGGTGTGTCCCGTCAGGCTCAGCGCGTTCGGCAGTTCCTGCAGCAGCGGCACCAGCGCCTGCAGAATGCCGTTCATATAAGATTCCGGCAGTTCGCTGCCGACGCGGAACATCGGGCGGTCCTGCGAGTCGGTGATCTGGATCAGCAGCCCGTCATTAGTGAGGTTGAGCAGGATGTTGGATTTAAAGTTATTGAGCCGCGGATCGGTTTCGATCATCTTTTGTAGCTTCTCTTTCGCCTGCTTCAGGCTCTCGACGCGCTTGTGCCGATCCAGATTGCCGATTTTTGCCTTAAACACTTCCCCCTCCTGTTTGATGAGATCATCCCCGCCGCCGGGAATGACGCTGTCGCTCAGGCTGGTTTTATTGCCGTTGGCCATCGAAGGCTTAAGCGGCATGCGGAAATAGTCCGCGATCAGCTCTCTTTCCATCTCCGTGGACTGCGACAGCAGCCACATCACCAGAAAGAACGCCATCATCGCGGTCATAAAATCGGCATAGGCAATCTTCCAGGTACCGCCGTGATGTGCGTGTTTTTTCTTTTTACGCTTACGGGAGATGATGACAGGGGTGGCGTTCTTCATGCGGCGCTGTCCGTGGTTTTGGTTTTCAGCGTGGCGTTGGATTTCACCTCTCGAACGTGCTCTTCCAGCTCTTCAAACGACGGGCGTTCGCTGGTAAAGATGGTTTTACGCCCGAACTCCACGGCAATCTGCGGCGCATAGCCGTTAAGGCTGGAAAGCAGCGTCACTTTGATGCACTGCAAAATTTTGACCTGGTCTGAACTCTTCTGACGCAGCAGCGTGGCCAGCGGCAGAACAAAGCCGTAGGCAATCAGAATACCGAGGAATGTCCCGACCAGCGCGTGGCCGATCAGCATACCCAGCTCTGCGGCTGGACGGTCTGCGGAACCAAGCGCATTCACAACCCCCATCACAGCCGCCACAATACCGAACGCCGGAAACGCGTCGCCCACGGTGTTGAGGCTGTGGGCTGGCACTTCCAGCTCTTCTTCGCAGGTTTCAATCTCCTCATCCATCAGGGCTTCGATTTCATGAGAGTTCATGCTGCCGCCAATCATCAGGCGGAAGTAGTCGAGGATGAAGTTGGCGAGCATCGGGTCGCTCATCAGACGAGGATAGGCGCTAAAAATGTCGCTGTTCTGCGGGTCTTCAATGTCTTTTTCCAGCGACATCAGGCCGTGAACGCGACTCTGCGACAGCAGCAGGAACATTAGCGCCATCAGGTCCATATACACCGCTTTGTTGTAGCGCTTGCCGATAAAGACTTTGACCAGCGCTTTCCCGGTCGCTTTCAGGGATTTTACATTGTTGCCGACAATAAATGCGCCCAACCCGGCCCCACCGATAATCAGCAGTTCCAGCGGCTGGAACAGCGCCATCAGGTTACCGCCTGAAAGAATAAAACCGCCAAACACGGTAAAAATGACAACAAGATAGCCAACAATAACTAACACGATCTCTCCTTTTACTTTTGAACCGATGCCAGCATGCCCGGCATCAGGTAAACGCCATCTTGCGCCTTGCCGCCCGGCGTTACGCCGTCATGATCTCTGGCGTGCTAAAATTCCCCAGCAGGCCGGCATTGCTGACCTGGGATTTTTTAAGCGCACGCGACGGTGGGCTGCACAAACTGCAGGTAAATGGGTTTTTAATAAATTCCGTGGTGACGATAAAACCGCCGCCGCAGACATTACAGGCTTTACGGGAAATAATGCCGCAGTCAATAAACCGTAATAATGTCCAGGCGCGGGTCAGCCCTAACACCGGCTTCTCATCGGAACAGGTGCTGCACTGCTCCAGATACAGGCGATAGGTTTTCATCAGCATTTCAATAGAGCGACCCTGCTCGGTTTTTTTCAGATACAGGTAAATGTTGTAGAACATGGAAGAGTGAATATTCTGCTCCCATGACATAAACCAGTCTTCTGAAAACGGCAGCATGCCTTTCGGTGGCGGACACCCGCGTAATTCTTTATATAAACGAAGCAGACGGCGACGACTGAGTGATGTTTCAGATTCGAGAACCTGCATTCTCGCCCCGAGAGAAATTAACCCCATCGCAATGTTCACTTCTTCGATTTCCTGGAGCAGACTCTTTTCACCACACATATTATGCTCCCTCTGCGGTCATGGTTTCTTCTTCGCTTAACGCATTAAGAAGATTGGTCGACAAAATAATACCCGTGTGGATCTGCTGCAGTGCTTCAATACGAGAATCTTTGGTCAGGTTTTCAATAACCACTTCGTCATCCACACGCAAACGGCAAATAAGCTGATTGGTTGTTGCCAGTTTCATCAATTGCGGCAACGAAAGTTCTTTAAGGTTATCAATTGTCCCTTCCGATAATCCGAGGCGAAACCCGGCCGCAAATTTGTCCTGGCGAATCAGTTGCTGAGCCAGAAGCAGATAGGACAAATTAATATCATGGATATTTTGCAGATACTCGTCAAAATTAGACACAGGTGAAAACTCCCAATGTTATTCAGCCATTAGCTGGCATGTCAGTTTAGATACATAGCATGATCGAACTGATGCAGAGAGTCTTTTGGTATTGATATTCACCGACGTAATTATTTCATCAGTAAATGACATAATGCTCTTCAATGCCAAAGGAGGCTGCATCACAAAACTGGCAAAATCATAAACACTCAGGATTTTCCGAACAAGCGACAGAAATTTCCCTAAATCACCAAATTGCTGTTAACACATTGATTTTTAAAGTTAAATAACCATTGTTAAACGTTATTAAACCTCTGAATTAATGATTAAAACGACTTTATTTGCTGTTAATAACCTTAATGTTAAACAATTGTAAGTATTAATAAGAGGTCTCCATGCGACTTCGTAACCTTTTTAACGCCAGACTGTGTAGCTGGCTGACGCGCGTCTCGGTGATCCCCAGAACCTTTCCAATCTCTTTCATGTTCAAATCCTGAAGATAATAGAGCTGGAGTAATACCTGCTCTCGCTCGGGGATGTATTGAATATGATCGGCGATCTGCTCCATCAGGTTCTGTTTAAGGGTGCTGTGCAGGGGATTAAGCTGCTCATTCTCGTCACCATTCGTTTCCCAGCTATCGGCGTAATTCTCCTGCAGCTCATCCATGGAGTACATCTGGCTACTGTTATTATCCGCCAGCATCTGCTGAAATTCTTTCAGCGATACGCCCATGCGTTCTGCAATATCCGCTTCCGTGGCTTCGCCGCCTTTTTCCTGTTCGATTTGCTGAATGAGAGCGACAATTTCCCGCGTATGGGTTCTTACTCGTCGCGGAACCCAGTCATTTTCCCGCAGCTCATCTAATAAGGCCCACTTTACGCGCTGGGTGATCCATGCGCTAAGGGTTACCCCTTTTTTCGGATCAAAGGTCTCCACTGCATTTAAAAAACCAATGGCCCCGGCCTGTATTAAATCATCCAGCTCGACGCTGGCAGGAAGTCGCTTGATTAAACGCAGCGCTTCCTGCCGCACCAGATAGTGATACTTAGACCACACTACCGTTTTATCTTCCAGCCCTTCGGCCGTATAAATACCGTCCACGATCGCATTCCACCTGATATTCTCTTTGAGAATTATCCGGTGAACACCCGTATTCAAATAGTGCAATAAGCCTTTATAATAATGCGCATACTGCTACTTCATTTTATATCACGCGTTATTTAACAAATAACGCTTATCAATGTCGGCATTTATCGGAATTAAAAGGTTTCCCACTGAGCGAGCGTATTCTCCTGCTGGCGCTGGGGCTTCACTGGCTCTACCGCCGTTATTTCCACGTTGCTCTGCTGGTTCAGCCTGAACTGCGCCACCAGTTTTTCCAGCGCGTCGGACTGCGCTTCCAGCTCCCCAGCAGCCATTGCCGCCTCTTCGACCATTGCCGCATTCTGCTGGGTCACCAGATCCATCTCATTCACCGCCTGTGAAATTTGGTTAATCCCCGCGCTCTGCTCATCAGACGCCGAGGTGATCTCGCCCATAATCTGCGTGACCTGCGCAACGGAGGTGACAATGTCTTGCATCACGGTGCTGGCCTGCCCGACCTGGCGTGAACCGATATCAATATTGTTAACGCTGGTGTTGATGAGCTGATTAATCTCTTTCGCCGCATCCGCGCTGCGCTTCGCCAGGTTACGTACCTCTTCGGCGACCACGGCGAAGCCGCGGCCCTGCTCGCCTGCACGCGCGGCTTCCACTGCGGCATTCAGCGCCAGGATGTTGGTCTGGTTGGCAATGCTGTCGATCACGCCGTTAATATCTGCAATCTGGCGCGAGCTGGTGGTGATTTCCGCCATGATCTGCTCCAGGCTCTGCATCACTTCCCCGCCGTTATGCGCATTGCTGCTTGCGCTCTCTGCCAGTTCGCGCGCCGCATGGGCGTTATCCGCATTCTGACGCACGGTGGTTTTGATCTGCTCCATGCTGGCCGCCGTCTCCTGCAACGCTGCCGCCTGCTCTTCGGTACGGGAAGAGAGATCGTTATTGCCGTGGGCAATTTCCTGCGCATTGGTATGAATGCGTTGAACGCTGTCGCGGATCCCCAGAATAGTGCTGGTCAGGGAGGTACGCATGGTTTCCAGTTCGGCGAGCATATGGCCGATTTCGTTCTGGCTGCCGCTGTCAATGGTCTGGCTCAGGTCACCTGCCGCCACGCGGCGCAGCGTCTCCACGGTAGTCTCCATCCGACGAACCAGGGTATGACGCAGCCAGTAGCGAATGGCAAACAGCAGCACAATCGACATCAGCACCACGGCAAACCCAACGCCCATCATAATCTGGTAGCCGCGCTCGGCTTCACGAATGTAGGTTTCATTCAGGCGGGCGCTGGCATCCGTGTACTGCTCAACTTTATTCCGCAGCTGGGTGCGCAGCTCCATATCATGCTCAAGTGAACCGGTATACCCCGCCGGGTTTTGCAGATATCCGAGCTTCGTTTCAGCGACTTTATAGACATCATTGAAGGCGGCATTCACCTCGGCTGCGAAACGGCTTTCTTCCTGCGTATTGAAGGGAGACGCCATAAAGTCATCCATGTTGCGGCGCGCCGTTTTCAGCACGTTGTGCGTGTGTTTTGCCACGTTATCCGATATCGGGTTGCCGTGTGCCGCCTGCAGCATCAGGCCGTTGGTGTTCGCCATTACCGCGCTGATGTTATAGGCCGCATCGCGCATCTGATCGTTATTTTCAGCAGCCACCACAATACGTTTAAAGTTGCTGTTGTTGGACACCGCGTTGTACACCGACCAGGCGGTTACGCCGAGCAGCATGACGGCCATCAGGCCAATAAGCAGGCTGATGGCGGTATAAATTTTCAGTTTTGTCAGCATCGTTTTTCACCTGCCCCGCACGGTATACGCCATACGCAGCAGGTGCCTGTTGAGTGAGAGAGGTTTATTGATTAAACAGACTCATCGTCTGCATTCTCTGGTAGACATACATGGAGGCGCTAAACGCCAGCTCGGACATTTGCGACTCAGAGGCCAGGGTGACCAGCATGCTGGTGTCGGCCCCAATGGCGTTCTGCACTTTAACAATGGTGTCATTGATCAGCACATCCCCGGAGAGATCCAGCGCGTCAAGCTGCTGCATATTGGTACCCAGTTCAGCCTGCACTTTGCCCAGGCGATCGATGCCCGCATCGATCGCTTTGCTGGCAGCTTCGAGCGCATCATCAAGCATCGCATCATCAATAGGATCCATGGTCAGCGCAGCCACTGCATCGTTCAGTACCATAAAGATATCGCCGAAGATCTCGTCGCCGAGATGGCCCGTTTGCATTTGCGTTCCATCAGCCACAGTCTGCTGACGGACCTCATTGCCGCCACGGTAGTTACCCACTTCATCAAAGGCGGGGGTATCAGTATTGAACCCCGAGAAGATGTAGCGACCATTACTGTCACGCGTATTCGCAAGATCCAGAATATTGGCGCGGATCCCTTTAATCTCCTCCCCCAGCGCACGACGATCTTCCGGAGAATAGGTATCGCTTTTCGCCGCAACGATCTTTTCCTTCAGCGAGGTGGTCAGCAGGTTGCCCACGCCGTTGAGAATATTGTCCTGAAACTCCAGTCCCCCGCGCACGCGGGAACGGACGTTGCTGTAAAGCTCAAGCTTCGCCAGCGCATCCTGATGTTTCACCGCGTCCGTCGCAGCAGCTGGGTCGTCCGAGGCCTTTAACAGCGTTTTGCCTGCCGACATGCGTAAATAAACGTCGTTGCTTTGACTCATGCGTTTCGTCATGCTCTCGGCGCTTTTCTGATACATATAAAGCGTACTTAATCGCATCATCGGTTCCTTATCTGATAGAGAGAAGCGCGTCGAACATATCGGTCGCGGTTTGCAGCAGCTGCGCGTTAGCGCGGTAGTAGCCCATAAACATGTCGAGGTTGATACGCTCGTTATCCATGTTCACGCCCGAAATGCTCTGTTTCGTTTCGTATTTGGTGGTGAAGTCGATTTCCGCACTGGTGGCTTCGGATCTGACGCTGCGCGCCCGGTCACCGATGGTACCCACCAGGCTGGCATACGCTTCGCTCAGGGTATTTTTGCCAATCAGTTTTTCATCCTGGATTTTCAGCATCGCTTCCAGGTTGGTGTTATTACCTGCCCCAGTGGGGCTATCTGAAGCAGCGAACTCTTGTCCGCTGGTGATCTTGCGGCTGATCCCTTCTGCGGCTCCCGCCATAGGGTTAAGGGTGAAAGTGTCCCCTGCCATGGCACCGGATGGGACAGGAATGGTAATCTCGATCCCGTCAAACTTTAGCGTTCCCAACGGGCTTGCCTCGAGAGTAATGGTACGGCCATCTTCCCCAGTGACAACCCAATCAGTACCGTCAAAGGTGACGGCGTAATTTTCCGATTTCACATTTTTGTAATCGGTAACCCTGATCTGATCGAGCTGAGCGCTACCCTGATTTTTCGCATTGGCTAACGCTTTAATATCCGGGAGCGAGAAAAGATCGCCCCCCAAATTGCCATTCGCATCGTATCCCGCCGCGTTCTGCTCGTTCATGCGATGCGCCATCATAAAGGCCATCTGATCCAGCTCCTGGCGAGCAATCGTCAGATCTTCATTGCGGAATTTAAACAGCCCGCCGAGACGCCCTTTGGTCACGCTGCTCTCATCCAGCGGCGTGGCTTTGCCGTTCGCGTCCACATACGAGACGATGGTTTTATTCGGATCGCTGTCCGACGGCGACGTTTGCAGCTTGTAGGCCGTGTCGCCGGAAACCAGCGGACGTCCATCGGCAAGCGTTACGTCAACCCGTCCGGTGGTCTGGTTCTCGGTTACGGTGATGCCAATATGCTCACTCATCTTCTCCAGCAGAGCGTCGCGCTGGTCGAGCAGATCGGCAGGAGGCGTGCCGCTCCCCTGCGCGCGCTCGAGCTGTTTGTTCAGCTCGGCCAGCTGCTGGGTATAGCTGTTGATATCTTTAGCGCTTTGTTCGATCTGGGTATTGGTGCTTTTTTCCAGTGCGGTGAGGCGCTTAGCGCTGGCGTTATAGCGGTTGCTGAGTGTGCCAAGGGAGTTAAACACCGCCGCGCGTGCCGGGCCGTCCGCCGGATCGCCGCTCAGCGTTGCCATGGCCTTAAACATGTCGTTCAGCGCAACGGAGACGTTATCGGACTCGTCGGCCAGCATGTTGTCGATATCGCTCAGTTGCTCCATACGCCCGCTCAGGGAGGCGTAATGGGAGAGCGATCCGCGCAGCTGGTTATTGGCGAAGGCGTCATAGGCGCGTTCGATGCCGCTTACCTGCGCGCCGAAACCGTAAAAGCCCTGCGTGGTCGATCTGCCACCGAGTTCACCAATCGTAATATTGCGTCGGCTGTAGATGCCGGACATCCCGTTGGTCAGGTTATCCCCTGTCACCCGAAGCGCCGACTGCGCCACGCTGAGGCCCCCTCTTGCGAGGTTAAAAAGATTATTCATTGTCTCTGGATATCCCTTTTTTGCTGCCCCGGGCGTGATGTCCGGGTCAGAAAGTTCATGGTTCTGCTTTATTCATCGGTGATTACAAAATTCTCTAAAAAATTTTGTCGAGATCGTTTCGGTAAGCATTAACCCCCTGATGAATGTCGCCTTTTACCTTCTGAATAATGGCGATCAGTTTTTTGGCATAGGCCGGGTCGGTCGCGTAGCCGCCCGCCTGCAACGCTTTTGCGCCCTGCTCTGCCGAGTCAGAGTGCACCACGCCGCGGTAGCGCGGGTTTTTGGTCAGTAATTTCGCGTAGTCTGAAAGGGCATGTTCGTAGGAGTCATAGACGCGGAACGCGGCTTTCACCTTCTGCTTCACGCCGTTGATGTATTCCGTGGTGGTGATTTCGGTGGTTTTTCCGCGCCAGTCGCCGGTCGCTTTAATACCGAACAGGTTATGGCTCGGGCTGCCGTCAGCCGCAGGGATTTCACGTTTCCCCCAGCCGGACTCCAGCGCCGCCTGGGCCAGAATCAGGTGCGGATGCAGCCCACTCTGCTGTGCGGCCTCCTGCGCCGGACGCAGCAGGCGTGAAATAAACGGATGTGCCCCTTCCGCCGCTCTGGCGAACGACACTGGCGCGGGCAGGCGCAGCGGCCCGGTTGCCGGGGCAGAAGCGAGCCCCGGACGCAGCAGATCGCGACCCGGCGTTGACACCACGGGCGCATCGCTCTCGCCGCCGAGCTGGCGGACGATGAGATCGGCAAAGCCGAGCTGACCACTCCCGGCGATATTTTGCGCGACCTGCTGATCGTGCATGGCGGTGTACATCTCGGCCGACTGGCTGTGGAGCAGATCGTCCTTGAAGGTGGCATCGCGCATGCTTTTCATCATCATCTGCACGAATACCCCCTCCAGCTGCTTCGCCGCCGCCTTCAGCGCGCCGGGCGATTGCCGCCCGGCCTCCCGTTTTAACGTATCCAGCGATCGGACATCAAAGGCGGGTTGATCGAGCTTGTCGAAGGCGTTCATCAGTTCACCTCCAGCTTCGCCCGCAGACAGCCGGCGTTTTTCATCGCCTGCAGGACGGACATCAGCTCGTTCGGCGTCGCGCCCAGGCTGTTCAGCGCCCGGATGACGGCGTTCAGGTCGGTGCTGCTGCGCACATGCTGCAGCGAACCGCCGCTGTCGCGCACGGAAATATCGGTCTGCGGCACCACCACCGTCTCCCCGCCGGCAAACGGCGTATCGGGCTGGCTGATGACGTTGTTCTGCATCACCTCCACGGTCAGTGAACCGTGCGCCACCGCGCAGGAGTCCAGCGACACGTGGCGGTTCATCACCACCGAGCCGGTGCGAGAGTTGACAATCACCTTCGCGTCCTGGACGTTTACCCGCAGAGGAATGTCCTGGATATTCGCGAGGAAGCGGACGCGGGACGGGCCGTCCGGCGGCGCAAACAGACGCACGGTACGGGCATCTTCCGGGATGGCCGCCCCGCCGCTGTAGCGCTGGTTAATGGCATCGCTGATCTGCTGCGCCAGGGAGAAATCACTCTCGTTGAGCTGCAGGCGCACAATGTTCTGGGTGGCGAAATCGTTCGGCACTTCACGTTCGACGGTTGCCCCGCCGCTGATGCGTCCCCCGTTCAGCTGGTTGACCTGCACGCGGCTGCCGCCCGCCTGCGCGCCTGCGCCGGAAATCAGAATGTTGCCCTGAGCGATGGCGTAGATCTGATTATCCGCCCCCTTCAGCGGCGTCATCAGCAGCGTGCCGCCGCGCAGGCTTTTGGCGTTCCCCACAGAGGAGACCACTATGTCCAGCTTATCGCCGGGACGGGCAAACGGCGGCAGCTCGGCGGTGACCATCACCGCCGCGATATTTTTCAGCTGCATATTGGTGCCCGCCGGAACGGTGATCCCCAGCTGCGAGAGCATGTTATTCAGGCTCTGGCCGGTGAACGGCGCCTGCATGGTCTGGTCGCCGGTGCCGTCAAGGCCGACAATCAGGCCGTAGCCCATCAGGGAGTTGGAGCGTACGCCCTGTACCGTCGCCAGATCGCGGATACGTTCCGCGTGTGCCAGTTTTGGCACGCCCAGCGTCATGCCGTAGAGCAGCAGGCTGAGAAACAACAGGATAGATTCTTTTTTCATGGTCATATCAGAAAGGAGAAAGGTTCAGGAACAGACGCTGCAGCCAGCCCATGTTCTGCGCTTCGTTGATGTAGCCGTTGCCGACGTATTCGATGCGGGCATCGGCCACCTGGGTGGACGGCACGGTGTTGCTGCCGCTGATAAAGCGCGGGTTGACCACGCCGGAGAAACGGATGAACTCGGTACCCTGGTTGATGGCGATCTGCTTTTCGCCCACCACCCGCAGGTTGCCGTTGGGCAACAGTTCGTTCACGGTCACGGTGATGGTGCCGGTAAAGGTGTTGCGCGCCGCCGCGCCGCCTTTGCCGGCAAAGTCATTCGTGCCCTGTGCCTTGAAATCGGCCTTCCCGTCACCCAGCCAGCTACCCGCCCCCGTCGGTACGGCCAGCAGTTCCATCCCGGCCGATCCATTACGGTTGGCACTGGCGGAGGAACTTTTGCTGGCGCTCACGTTCTCCTGCAGCAGGATCGTCAGCGTATCGCCCACGTTACGCGGGCGGCGATCTTCGAACATCGGCTGATAGCCGTAGTTCATTCCCTGCCCTGCCTGAAACAGTGAGCCGCCGGTCGCTGCCGGTGCCATCGGTAATGGTGTTGCCGTCGTTGGCCCCTCGACGAGAGGTTTTTGCATAATGTGCGCGCAGCCGCTCAGCAGCAGCGTGCCTGCCAGCAGCGCCGCTGCCGGGATGTGCATTGAGAGTTTATTCATTTCAGTGTCGATAAAATGTCTGGCCGCGCGAGCGGCCAGAGAAGGACATTACAGCTGGGAGAGGCGCTGCAGCATCTGATCGGATGCCGAGACCGCCTTACTGTTGATTTCGTAGGCGCGCTGCACCTGAATCATGGTCACCAGCTCTTCCGCCACGTTAACGTTGGAGATCTCCACGTAGCCCTGCTTCAGCGTGCCCGCGCTCTCCATGCCGGGGTTCAGCTCGTTGGGCGCGCCGGAAGACTGCGTCTCCCGGTAGAGATTGCCGCCGATGCTTTCCAGCCCCGCGTTGTTGACGAAGGTCGTCAGCGTCAGCTGGCCGATCTGCTGCTCTTCCGCCTGACCCGGCACCTTCACGCTGACAATGCCGTCGCTGCCGATGGTCAGCTTGGTGGCGTCCTGCGGGATAACGATGCCTGGCTGGATCGGATACCCTTCGGCATTGGTCAGCTGGCGATCCTGGTTTGTCCCGAAGTGACCGTCCCGGGTATAGGCGGTGCTGCCATCCGGCATCTGTACCTGGAAAAAGCCCTCGCCTTCAATGGCAACGTCATACTCATCACCACTGGAGTTCATCCCCCCCTGAGTGTGGATGCGCTGAGTGGAGACAGGACGTACGCCGGTACCGAGCTGCAGACCCGACGGCAGGTTATTCTGCTCCGTGGCCTGCGCGCCAGGCTGGCGCATGTTCTGGTACAGCAGATCCTGAAACACGGCGCGCTGACGCTTAAAGCCGTTGGTATTGACGTTCGCCAGGTTGTTGGAGATGACGTCCATATTGAGCTGCTGTGCTTCCAGCCCGGTTTTTGCGATCCATAAAGAACGAATCATAGTATGACTCCTTGCGCGCGATTAGCTCACGCTGAGTAGCTGGTTGGCCTTCTGGGCGTTTTCGTCGGCGGTGCGGATCACCTTCATGTTCATGTCGAAGCCGCGGGAGTTGGCGATCATCTGGGTCATCATCTGCACCGGGCTGACGTTGCTGCCCTCGATGGCCTCCGGGGTCAAACGCAGGGTTTCGTCCTGCGCCAGCGGCTGACCGTCCGCGGGGCGGAACAGCCCGTCGTCGCCGTGAACCATGCCGTTCATCTCCGCATTGACCAGCTTCAGGCGGCCAACCGGCACCAGCGCGGTCGGGTCATCGCCCATGCCCAGCGCCGAGACGGTACCGTCGCTGCCGATGGTGACGTGAGACTGCGGCGGCACTTCCAGCGGCCCGCCATCGCCCATCAGCGGACGGCCGTTGACGCTCAGCGCCCCGTTCTGATCGACTTCAATGGCGCCGTTACGGGTGTAGCCTTCGCCGCCCTCCTCGGTGGCGACAGCCAGCCAGCCGTTTTGCGGCAGCGCCACGTCCAGGCTGCGCCCGGTATGGGTAATCGGCCCCATGCTCTCATCATGGAAGGGGGTGGACTCGGCCACCAGCGCACGGGTGCGCAGGCTTTCGCCCTCGACGGGTACCGAACGAAACGCCGCCAGCTGAGCGCGAAAACCTGCGGTTGAGCTGTTCGCCAGATTATTGGAGGTGACCGCCTGGCGGTTGAGCGCCGCATTCGCGGCACTCATGGCGGTATAGATAGCGCGATCCATCACTCAGCCTTAACGCATATTAACCAGGGTCTGCAGCAGCTCAGACTGGGTTTTAATGGTTTGTGAGTTGGACTGGTAGTTGCGCTGGTAGACGATCATGTTGACCATCTCATCACCCAGCTCGACGTTCGAAGCTTCAAGACTCTGCCCGTTAATGCTGCCAAAGCTGCCCACACCGGAGGTACCCAGGAAAGCCTGACCCGACTGTGGCGTCTCTGCCCAGACGTTGTTCCCCTTCGCTTCCAGACCGCCGCTGTTTGCGAAATCGGCGAGGATGATTTGCGCTACGACCAGCGTCTGGCCATTACTGTACGTCGCCACAACTTCGCCATTATCGCCAATGGTAAAGTTCTGGTACTGGCCCGGGGGGTGGCCGTTAATCTTCTCTCCTTTTACCAGACTTTCACCCGCCTGTTTGGTCATGCCGGCGAGATCCAGTTCTACGGTTATGTCAGAGGAGCCATTCACCGCAGCACCAAATACTTTCAGCTTCGGGTTACCCTGGATTGTACCGTCCGTGTTAAACACTAACGCCACTTCGCTGTAATCCAGATCGGGTCCTCCTCCGGGATCGGTGATTTTCTTTGGTGCTGTCTCATCGTAACCATATGCCTTCCACTGACCCGCGGCATCCTGAACAAAGTACACCTTCATAGCGTGTTTGTTGCCGAGGCTGTCTGTTGCTTCGATATGGCTGACGTAGTTATAGGTTTCAGGATCAGTATGGTCAAAAGGTGCCGTAATGACTTTCTTATCCCCGGCATCCAGGTTACCGGTCAGGGAACCCGTGGTGGAGGCTTCAGGCGCCATGTTCCCGGTAGGGATAGTGACGGGTCCAATCGGTGAGCCGGGGACAATCTGCCCGTTCACCGCCTGATAGCCTGTCAAAAACAGGTTATTGACTTTATTGTAAATATTGCCGTTTTTATCTTTCTCGAACTGGCCGTTTCGCCCGTAAAAGATGCTGCCATCTTCACTTGCCATGCGGAAGAACCCGCGACCGTTGATGCCGATATCCATATTACGGCCAGTATAGTTAAGGTTACCCTGACCAAAATCCTGGGTAACGCCAGCAAGCTGCACCCCCAGACCGACGGCACCGGCGAAAATATCGGCGAAAGCGGCAGTCCCCGCTTTAAAACCGATCGTCTGTGAGTTGGCGATATTGTTACCGACAACATCGAGTGCTTTAGAGGCGGCTTTGAGGCCGCTAAGACCTTGTGAAAAACCCATAATTACATTCCAGAAAGTAAGTAATGTTTATTTTTGGATGACAACCACATCACCCATGCCAATTGGATCGTGGTTACGCAGATGCAGAATCGGCCCGTTCGCTTCGATGGTGACGCCTTCTACCTGCTCTTGTATCAGGCCGAATATTTGCGGTTTCTCCCCTTCAGGATTGCTGGCCTCAAAACTCAGGGTGTATTCGCGATCCTGCGGTGGACCAGGCTCTGGCTTGAAGTTTTCGAGATCGTCAAGGCTATAAGTCTTGACGCCCGCCTTCACATTTTTCAGCTCTGCGGTATAGCCGTTGCCTTGATCGTCCGTCAGGGTGACGGTGACCGTCTCCGCGTCGCCGCCGAGGACAAAACTAAAATCATCCGCGGCAGGTCGCTCTACCCCTTCCTGATCGATACCGATACCGCCGAAGGAGGCTTTTGGATCTCCCTCAATCAGCACGCTGCGCCCCACCCAGGCGGAGGCGCTCATACTGCCAAGCTGAACCATCAGCGCCTGCACCCCTGTCACAGAGGTGTTGAGCTTCTCTACACCCGCCGCCATATTGAACTGCGCCAGCTGGGAGGTGAGCTGGTTGTTGTCCATCGGGTTGGTGGGATCCTGATTTTGCATCTGCGCCACCAGCAGTTTCATAAACTGGTCCGACAGATCGGCCGCGCTGTTGCCCGCGCCGGTGTCACCGTTCCTGCTGTCGTTATTTACTGAAGAAACCGCCATATCGCCTCCTTACTGGCCAAGGGTTAAGGTTTTCAGCATCAGGCTTTTGGCGGAGTTCATCACTTCCACGTTGGCCTGATAGCTGCGAGAGGCAGAGATGGTGTTGACCATCTCGTTCATGACGTTAACGTTGGGCATGCGCACGTAGCCCTGCTCGTCGGCAAGCGGGTTGCCCGGCTCATAGACCAGACGGTCCGGGGCGCTGCTCTCCACCACCTCGCTGACCTGCACGCCACCAATGTCCTGACCCACGGCGTTATCGACGCTAAACACCACCTGACGGGCGCGATAGGGCTGACCGTCCGGCCCCGCCACGCTGTCGGCGTTAGCCATATTGCTGGCGCTGACGTTCAGGCGCTGGGACTGGGCCGCCATCGCCGACCCCGAAATATCAAATACGCTGAAAAGCGACATGGTTTATTACCCCTGGCTTAACACTGTCATCATTTTCTTAATATCCGCGCCCAGGAAAGTCAGTCCTGACTGGTATTTCACAGCGTTATCCGCAAAATTGACGCGTTCACGATCCATATCCACGGTATTTCCATCAGCACTCGGTTGATCCGGAATGCGATAGAGCAACTGACTGTCGTCTAACGGCATGGCTTTACCTTCGATATGCCGGTTTGACGTTAATGACAGTGATACGGGAGATTTGGCCATGGCGTTATTTTCCATGGCGCTTTTTAACTGTTGCGTAAAATCTATATCTCGCGCCTTGTAGCCTGGCGTATCGGCATTCGCAATATTCGAAGCCAGTATTTCCTGACGGCGTGAAAGCAAACCTAACGCCTGCTGCTGAAAGCGAAAGGCATCATCGAGTTTATTCATGACAATAAGGCTCCGGCCTCGCAAAATGAAAACTGCGATAGTGTAGTCAGCGCGGGTGAAATATCACACCGTGAAGACCCGACACAAATAAGCCTATTTAGGGGAATAAAAATAAACCGGAAAAAATTAAAACGCCGATGAATTTAAAAGCCGACAAAAGTGTCATTATTTAAAACAATAAAAGCATCGTCCTCACGTATATAATTTAGCCACATTCATTCGTATTAAGGCACCAAGATGACCTCCCGACTCGCCGGTGCGGCGCTCGCCGCACTGTTCTGCGCCGCGAGCGCCGCAGCCAGCGTTCCGTCTGAGCAAACGGCAAAGCAGCGCCTGCTGCTGAAGCTGGATGTACTGATCAAACAGCCCGAGAACGGCAAAGATATCGTGCGTACGGCAACGTTGCTCGCCACGCCTGCGCAACTGTCCGCTGTCTGCGATAACCCGGAACTGAGCCTGGTGGGCCGCGACAGCCGTCTGACGGGCAAGCGAACGGTGCTTGCCCAATGCGGTGCCCGGCGGCATTTTCTACCGATACGCATCAGCGCCCAGGGTACCTGGTGGGTGGCCAGCCAGAGTCTGCCGGGTGGCGCTATCGTCCAGCGTAGCGACATCGAACCGGTCACCGGCAGCCTCGACGGCCAGCCCGGCGGCCTGATCTTCAACGCCGACGAGATTATCGGCCAGCGCCTGACCCGTGCGATCAACGTCGGTAAACCGCTGCTGGAAAATCAGCTGCGCCAGCAGTGGCGGCTGCGTACCGGGCAGACGGTAGACCTGGTCACCACCGGAGAGGGCTTTCGTATTCGCAGTCAGGGCAAGGCGCTAAACAACGCTGCCGTGAATGACACGCTCAACGTCAAAACCCCTGGCGGACGCACCGTCAGCGGAAAAGTCGGCCCGGACGGCCAGGTGATGATTTTTTCACAACAATAAATTTTAGCTTTTTTGTGAACCTCCGATGAAAGGGGTATAGGTCACACACATTTTTCTCTGCGAGGACAACTTATGAGTATCACCAGCAGCCAGCACGCCGCCCCGATTGCGAAAATCGCGCCGACTCAGGAACTGCGTCACCGCACACAGGCCCAGGAGCAGGACGCTTCCACCCACGTGGTGAAAAGCGACAAAACCGACGTCACGCTCAGCTCGCTGACGCACAAAATTCAAACCGACGACAGCCGCGACATTGACTACGCACGCGTAGAGGCGATCCGCGCTGAACTGGCGGCAGGTACGCTGCGCATTGAGCCTGAGAAAATTGCTCAGGCTCTGGTGCAGGAAATGTTTTCGTTTTAACCGTTAGCAGGACCGTTATGGACAAGCTCTACCCTATTCTCACGCAGATGAAAACGTCTCTGGATGAACTGGAGGCGATCATGATTGAAGAGGTTAATCAGCTTAACCGCGCGCAGATCAACCCGGTTTCGCTGCAGGTGCTGGCCGACAATAAGAGCCAGCTCCTTTCAACCATTCAGTATTACGACGATATGCGTCGCCAGCAGGAGCAGCTTTGCCGGGCGGAAGCCCCCTACCCGGGCCTGGGTAAGCTGTTTGCCAGCTGGCAGCAGGTGACGGAAAAAGTGCGTCATTCAAAAGCGCTGAATCAGCAGGTGGAATCGCTCCTGCAGAGCCATATGAAGAAAAATCAGCATATTCAGAAGGCGATCGAACAGGTGGGCCACGCCGGCTCGCTGTATGGCCCGGCGGGTGAATCCAGCCACGTCCCTTCTGGTCGCAAATACAACATCAGTATCTGACCGAATCTGTCTGCGTTGTCCTCTTTTGCTCGCCTCTGGCGGGCCTTTTTTTGTCTGTTGGAAGAGCCCCCTCACCCCAGCCCTCTCCCTCAAGGGAGAGGGGGCCGTCCGTGCGCGCATTAAGTGGTGTGGGAGAGAGATTAGACAGCGGTATACGCTTTCGCGGAGGCGTTAGATTTGCGCAGCGTGGAGAGTTCGCTGCTGATGGTAGACAACCGCGCCTGAATCGCCCGCGTCAGTAACGCATCCTGATCCAGCAGTTGGGCGAGCAGCGCGCTCACCTGCGCTTTTGTCTCCTGTCCCAGTTGGGTTAAATCCACTTCACACAGCGTGCGCATCCCCATCGCGTACGCCTCGGATTCATCAATAAACGCCGTCCACTCGCCGTTATCGGCCTGCTGCAGCAGCGTCGCGTTGCTTATCAGCATCTGTTCAAGGAGTTCCATAATGCTGTTATCCATGCTTCACCAACTTCTGCTGTGGGGCAATGGCCTGCCAGGTTTCGGACATGTCGGTCATCAGCGCGATCAGATGTGGCAGCTTTTCGCCTGATTTGTTCAGGTTCGCCTCCAGCAGCGTGCGGGAAATGTATTCGTAGAGGCTCTCCAGCTCGGTGGCAATCTGTCCGCCTTTTTCGTGGTTAAGCCCGGCGCGCAGGCCGTTGTCGATGATGTTAATCGCTCGCGAGAGCATCTCGCCCCGACGGGCGATATTGCCGGACTGGAAGTAAATCTCTGCGCGCTTCATGGCGTTAATCGCCCCGTCGTAAAGCAGGACGATAAGCTGGTGTGGTGTCGCGCCCGTAATCTGGCTCTCCAGCGAGATATCAGAGTAGGCGCTGTTACCTGTTTTGGTGTACATCGTTAAATCCTGCCGGGCGGGATGGCCACCCGGTCATTTGTAAGTGAAAAATAATGCGTTTAAAGGCTTTTTGACAATTCCAGCAGCGACTGCTGCAGCCGGTTACTGATACTCGTCATATCGCTCATGGCTTTATCGAGACGCTGAAACTCTTTTTCCCGGCGCAGCATGGTCTCTTCGATACGGCGTTCCATGGCAGTAATCTGTTTTCCGATACGTTTCTCCTGCTCCCGCAGTGACTCCAGCGTGGTTTCAATCACGCCGTCTTCCTTTTTGATCGCGTCTTTATCACCGAGGTAGGTATCGAAAATCCCCTCCATACGGTCTTTGATGCCCTCTTTACCGCCCTTGCCGAGGAACAGCGCTTCAACCTCTTTTGGGTTATCCTTCAGGGCCGCGTCCAGCTTTTTGGAGTCAATGGAGAGTTCGCCCAGAATCCCGCCACGCTCGTCGCCGATCTTGCCATCAAACTTCACGGTAATACCGATACTGCCCAGCGTCTGGATAACGTCCCCCGCATCGGGATAGGTCCCGCCGACAGTGGCCTTGAGCTGGCTGGTAAGACGACGCAGGGAACCGTCGCTGAACAGCGCACCGTTGCTCGGGTCCGGCTGTGGGAGAGCGTCAGAATTGGTGTTGCGGTCCGGCGCGGTGTATTTAGTCAGGCTGGCCGTGGTACTGAGGTAGCTGTTGTAGTTCTTGACGAACTCCTCAATCAGCGTTTTTACCTGTGAGGTGTCCCGGGTGATGGTGAGAGACTCAGTTTTGAATTCGCTTGCGTCAGGATCACCCGGATAATCAGGATTTTTCTCCGAGACTTCACGCAATTCCAGCGTCACGCCGGTAATTAAATCGCTGATTGTGTTCGAGCTACGCTCTATTTCTTCGCCATTCAGATGAATGATTGCGTTTTTGGGTTTGGTTTCTAAAGTGGGTGTTCCCATTATGGCAGTAAAGGCTGAGTCGCCTGACACCTTCATCTCAATCTCGCCGTCCTTACCCGTTTTTTTCGACGTAAGAACCAGCTTATGTTCACCCTCTGTGACCGTTACCACTTCTGCGACAACATCACTATTTTGCGCATTGATTTTTTTAGCCATTTGGTCAAGTGAGGTCTCATTTTTTTCGAGTGACACCTCAATGGGCTTAGCGCCATCCCCTACGGTTAGGGTAATTTTCGCTTTGTTGCCAGAAATGGGTTTATCGCGTTCGGTATGCACGAAGTTCATCTGGTGTGCCGATGCCAGCTGCTCTACGGCCATGGTATAGCTGTTTGGCATAGCCCCACTTCCGGCCGTCGCTTTAAAGGTTTTGTTGTCACTGACGCTAACGCCGTTGAACCCTTCATCACTTAGCTTGCTGAGATTATCTTTCAGCGTGCTTAATGAACTGGAAATCGAACCCCAGCCAGAAATCTGTCCTTTATAGGTACTCTGTTTTTGCAGATACGGATTCAGCTTTTGAGTAATGCCTTTACGTTCGTCCGCCAGCCATTGATCAAATGGCAGGCCGGAGCCCACGCCTAAAAAATTGGTTGCTGCCATAATAATGGTTCCTGTAATAAAGAGATAATACGTCACTCTTTCTATCGGGGATTAAAGCGGCAAGTTTAATTTTTCTCTGCTAATAACAACACGACTAACCGACAGGAAAACAGAGATATGCGCTTATTGGGTAATTGAACTCAGCCATTTAATGAATTACCGTCAAAACTGTCACCAATTCTGTTTTTTAATAAAAAAACGAAAAAATAATTTATCCCATTTTTTATTCCCCCGATGAATGAGGTATGCGCAGCAACTAACGCATATCTCATACTATCGTTAACACTTAAAAGGATATAAAAATGGCACAGGTCATTAATACCAACGCGTTGAGCCTGATGGCTCAGAACAACCTGAACAAATCCCAGGGTCAGCTGGGTACCGCAATTCAGCGACTCTCTTCCGGTATGCGTATCAACAGCGCAAAAGACGATGCAGCGGGCCTGGCTATTTCTAACCGCTTCACCTCCTCTATCCGCGGTATGACCCAGGCGGCGCGTAACGCCAACGACGGTATCTCCCTGGCGCAGACCACCGAAGGCGCGCTGGAAGAAGTGACCGAAAACATGCAGCGTATTCGTGAGCTGACCGTACAGGCGAAAAACGGGACTAACTCCGCAAGCGACCTGGACTCCATCAAAAAAGAAATCGGTACCCGTCTGGAAGAAATTCAGCGTGTGGCCGATGTAACCAACTTCAACGGCGTGAAAGTGTTTGACGGTTCCAAGTCTGAAATCACCATCCAGATTGGTGACAAAGACGGTGATACCATCGATATCAAACTGAACAAGCTGGATATGCAGACCCTGGGTCTGGACAAATTCATGGACGACTTCGCCGATATCGGAATCACTATGAATGGTGTGGGTACGGCTAGCAGCCAGTACGAGCAAGCTGCCGTTAAAAAGAATGCAACCGAGGACACAGGCATCGATGCAGGCGGCGGCTTAGGTAACTGGAAAGTACATGCTGATGATGCAGCTAAAATCGAGGCCGGGATGACTGGCACGAATACTCCTGCAGCTGAGGTTTATGTACTTGATGACAAAGCCTTTGCTTATGATACTGCCAATGACAAATTATATGAAATCGACCTTGCTGCGGTGCAATTTGAAGATGACGGCAGCGGCGCTTCTGCCAAAATCCAAGCAGATTTAACTGCTGCTAACCTTAACGAAGTTACTGACGCAGCCGATAAAGATATGCTGCTGAAAGGTCCATCCCAGCTGGGTAACCCAACCAAACTGGCTCTGGGTGACACAATGACAGCTGCTGATGGTACCGATGTGACGGTGGATCAAACTCAGTTGGATGCAATTGCCAACTCTGCTTTTGGTCAGGACGCAGAAGCAGCTAAAATGCAGCTTTTCTCCGTAACTGAGGGCGGGGCAACTAAGGTCTTCGCCTATGGTAAAGATGCAGGTGGCAACGATGTTGTTACTGAAGTGAATTTCGCTACAGGTGGTGCGACACCAGGTGGTCTGACCACGCCAGCAGCACGTCACCATGACGCTGAGTTTATCAAAAAAGAAGCTGGCGCCGCTGCTGGCGATAAACTGCTGGAAAAATTGGATAACGCTATTACCCAGATAGCTGATTTCCGCGCCGACCTGGGTGCCGTTCAGAACCGCTTCAGCTCCATCATTGCGAACCTGAACACCAACATCATCAACACCACCGAAGCGCGCTCCCGTATCCAGGACGCTGACTTCTCCGTTGAAGTGTCCGCCATGAGCCGCGCTAACATCCTGCAGCAGGCGGGTGTGTCCGTACTGGCCCAGGCGAACCAGGTTCCGCAGAACGTCCTGTCCCTGTTGCGTTAATCTGTTTTACACCTCAATGTTATTACGCGCGTGTTTCACGCGCGGTTTGCCCTCCTCCCCCGGAGGGCTTTTTTATGCCTTGAGCGTACCTTTAGCATTGCCCGGCGGCGCGGCGCTTGCACGGGCCTGCAGGTTCCGTAGGCCGGGTCAGGCAAAGCCGCCACCCGGCATGTTTTTTAAGGCTGCAGGTATGGCTCCTTCACGAAGCCCGCCAGCAGATACACCATATCATGCAACAATCCCGCCAACGCGTAATTCACGCTCTGAGGCAGGGTGATCCCCTGTATCGCCTGCGCCAGTGCCTGCGCGTACTTCACCGGTGTGATTGTTTCCTGCCAGCTATCCGGCATACAGGACGGGGCAGCCTCACCGGCAATGAGCTGTTCAATCAGATGCTGCGGTAAATCGTCATCGCAAAGCCGTTCCAGCGCAGTCAGGGCATGCAGCAAACGTCCGCAGAGGGCATAACGCTCGCTGACGTTATCCGTTTCAACCAGGACGCTGGCGAAGGCGGCACAGAGGTCAGCCACCTCAAAGAGATCGGCAGTTGCCGGAAGGGGTAACGCGATGAGCTGCTGAGTGAAGTTAGCGTTGAAGGGGGGATTAGAGAGGGTGGAGAGAATAGTCATATGAAAAGCTCCTTGTATATTCATACAACTACCACCAGAGTTCTCACGCTCATAGGTGGTAGCGCTGACGGAGGTGAGAATCGGCATACAAGGAAGACGACCAACCTGATGGTTGCTCCGCCAGCGCCGCCATGATTGTAACGACGTGTGCGCTTATACGACACAAAAAATGTATCGCCTTGTATTTTCAGGTTCTCACGCCCGGTTGCGGATGTTGCCGCAACGCAGGCACTTTACGTTCTGATGCAGGTAAAAAACAGCCTAAAGCCTTATTTTCACCAGGTTATTTGCTGGATTGCGAGGCGCCTTCCAGATCCGCCCTGAGTGGCACGACCTCCCTGCTCTCATTTCTGCGTGTTCTGGCACTTAAATGCCTGCTGCTGCCCGGCGTGGATCCGCAGTAACGGTGTGTATCCCGGCTTGCTCATGTCGAACTGCAGTTGCTCCCCGGCCTCATTGCGAAACGTCATTTTCGACGTGTCCATCGTTTCCCCCGACGGTGCCACAAAGCGATACGTTTTCCCGTCAAAAGTCACGGTTTCACTTTTGGTGTACATTTTCGCCATACGGTCTGGGCCGCTGCCGTCACTGCAGGCCATCGTCAGCGCGGAAAAATCCGGCTCTGGCGAGGGGGGAACCGGGTCCGTCGTTACCGTTGAACGTTCGGCGCAGCCTCCCAGCGCTAGCGCCACAAACAGCCCGTACACAGGTTTCATCTTCATTTTTCTCTCCTTCGCGTTAACGGGATAAGCCTGGCAAAACTTTCCGCATTCTGCCTTATAAAAATAAAAAGCCCTCCATACGGGAGGGCTGAGAGAGTAAATTATGCTGCGTTTTGCACGGCGCGCGGTATCAGACCTTAAACCGCTGCACCACGCTGTCCAGCTCGACGGACTGCTCTTCCATCGCCTTCGCCGCCATCGACACTTCCGCCACCAGCGCGGCGTTCTGCTGGGTGGCGCCTTCCAGCTGGCAGACGGCCACGTTGACCTGCTCAATGCCGACGCTCTGTTCGCGGCTGGCGGTTTTGACCTCTTCCATCAGGGTAGAGACTTCATGCACGGAGGTAACCAGCGCGTTCATGGTTTCCCCGGCGTCCTGCACCAGCGTGCTGCCCTCCTGGATGCCCGTTACCGCGTCGTTGATCAGCGTGCGGATCTCTTTCGCCGAGCTTGAGGAGCGCAGCGCCAGGTTGCGTACCTCGGTAGCCACCACCGCGAAGCCCCGCCCCTGCTCACCCGCGCGGGCGGCTTCCACCGCCGCGTTCAGCGCCAGAATATTGGTCTGATAGGCAATGCCGTCAATAACGCCCACGATATCCGTCACCCGTCGCGAAGAGGATTCGATATGGCCCATCTTCTCGACCGCCGCACGCATCAGTTCCGCCCCGCGCCCGGCCACGGCCGCCGCCTCGGTCGCCAGCTTGTCCGCATGCTCAGCGTTATCCGCGTTGTTCGCCACAATGCCGGCAATCTGTTCCATTGAAGCCGCCGTCTGCGTCAGCGAGGCGGACTGCTCCTCGGTGCGGGACGAGAGCGAGTGGTTGCCGTCGGCAATCTGGTGTGAAGCTTCCGCGATGGTGCGTGTGCTGGTACGCACCTGCTGCAACAACCCCTGCAGATAGGCCATAAACGCATTCACGTTCTGGGCAATGGCATTCAGCTCCTGGCTACGGCTCTCCGGCAAGCGCTGCGTCAGATCGGCCCCGCCAGCAGACAAGGTGGCAAGCCGATCGCTGACGGTGCGCAGGTTCCCCATCACCAGGCGTACCGTCAGGAGCAGCACCGCCGCCAGCAACAGCAGCAGCGGGATCTGCACCGCCCCCAGACGCCACAGGATATTGTCCGTTTGCTTGCTCAGCAGGCTGGTCCGGGTATCCGTTGCCACAAACCACGGACTGCCCGCAATAGGGTAGACAAAAATGGTGTGCTCCCCGTCATCGGCGCGGTAAGTCCGCTCCTGCGCGCCGCGGTGCGCCTGGGTTAACATCTCCTGCAGAATGGTGATTTCATGCCCCGGCAGCTCGCGGATGTTTTTCAGCAACGGCGCGTTTTCCGTGGTGCGGCTGTAGCCGACAATATTGCCGTTGGCCTCGACAATCAGCACGCCCCCTTCCAGCGGCTCGGCGATTTTGCGCGCGAGCTGACCGAAAAAGCCGAGCGTGACGTCCAGCGTTGCCACGCCCCAAAGCTCCCCGTTACGCCAGATGGGCATTGCGCAGTTGGTTCGGGGCTGCGGACTGGCGGCATCCACGTAGGCAGCCGCCCAGGCGCACTGCCCTTTCTCCGCCTTCAGCCCGGCCTTAAACCACGGCTGCTGCCAGTACTCTGGCGCTTCAGGCGTATTCCAGGTGGTGTTCAGGCGCAGCTGGTGCTGATCGTCACGGGCAAAGAAGGTGCTGAATTTCGCCAGCCCCGGCTCACGTTTTCCCGGCAGCGGCCAGACGCCGCCGCCAAACAGATTCCGGTCGCCGTACTGGTTCACCAGCGCGGGTAACAGACGGTCGATATCGGCGCTGTCCAACTGCGCGACGGTTTCAGTCAGCCCGCGCTGCTGGGCCTGCACGCGTGACATCATCTGCGAGATAGCGGCGGCCTGCTCACCAATCTGCAGGTGCACCCGCCGGTACTCATCTTTCAGCAGCGGCGGCGCAACAAAGGACATGACAACCCAGAGGGTAAGCGAGATAAGCAATAAAAAGAACGCGGAGACCAGCAAGATGGCTCTGCTTTGAAGGGTTTTAAACATCATTATTGGCTCTGAAATAAAAAAGATCCCCGCCCGCAGACGAGGAACGAAATTGGCTCAGGTGTGTAACCGCTGCGTCAGCGTATTGGCCACGGTATAGACCTCTTCTATCAGGACGCTGTTATTGTGCGCCACGGACGGAGCGCCGCTCTGGGCCTGCATCATCGCGTCCTCCACCAGCGCCCGAAGCTCTTTCGAGGAGCGCGCGCAGCGGCTGGCGAGGTTGCGCGACTCAACGGCAAACACGCCCTCTTCGTTATGCAGCGAATAGCTGTAGGCCCGGCTGGCAAGCTGCACCAGCACGCCGCTGCTGTCGGCAATGTTCAGCGCGGCACCGTGCAGGGTATGCATGGCCAGCACCACGTTCGTGGCGCTGTCAGCAAGCGTCGCCAGCTGGTTGGCGCTCGCCTCCGGTACGCGCAGCAGACGTTCATTAGCCTCCGCAATGGCGATGGCCGCCCGGGCCACCGCGCTGACCTGTTCCCCCAGCTCCTGCATCAGCGGGGGCAGATGCGCACCCTGCTCGTTTTGTAACTGTGACGGCAGCTCTTCATTGAGGCGGGAAAGGTGCAGGTTGAGGCTGCGCAACAAGGTCAGCGTGGAGACCAGCAGCAGTGCTGCCAGCGGCCAGGGTTTATGCAGCAGAATGCCGGGACGTTCCCCCATGCGGCGGGTAGGCACGTCGAGGGCGATTAACCACGGCATTTCCGCCAGCGGCTGCACCACCAGCGTATGCTCGCCGCTGGCGCTGCGAAAACGGGTATGGCGCAGCCCTTCACCCGACTGCGACAGCAGCGAACGCAGCGGTACCGCCATCGGCAGATCGGTATCATTCAGAGACTGCACGTTCGGCGCACCGGCGGCATCGCCAATGATGCAGCCGGTCTCCTCAACGATCCAGACGCGACCGCCGAGGCGCTCCCCCATCTCCTTGACCAACGCATTAAAAAACTGACGGCTGTTGCCTGACTCTTCGGTGATATCGGTGTCGCCCGGCGCGCTCTTGTCCAGCGCGAAGCTTTTCAGGGTCACCACGCTTTCGGTCATCGAGCGCTGCTGCGCTTCAACGCGATCCAGTTGCTCGCGTAATTCAGAGGCCAGCGCATCCACCTGCGAGCGCAGCCGATCCCCTTCCGTGCGAATAAACCACGGTATCACCCCGGACTGCACCAGGATCAGTAACGTAATAAAAATAACGACCAGTGTGACTGCAAATATCATGACATCAGCGCCCGTAAATACACGGCAGCACAGCGCTGCCTCCAGGCGCTATTTTATTATGTGCAGGGCAGGAAATATGCTCTTCAAACCGTTGATAACCGCGCATTCCTGTCATCCCTCGACAAAAACTATTTGGCGCATACCCTGCCAGCGCTTCACCAGTCAGCCATCAAGGCTGTAGAGCGTGCCACCCCAGATGATGAACAACAGGCTCAGCACCATGTAGAGCGTCTCCGGCAGATAAAACAGCCAGCTTAACCATGCCATCAGCGTCAGTCCCTGAGGAATGGTGTAGATACCGATGGTGACCAGCGCCACGCCGCTGATGATAAAAAGCGTCAGGGCACTTAAGCGGCTGAACAGCCCCAGCGCGAGCAGCATTCCCATGCTGCACTCCAGAAACGCCACCACCACAGCCATCACGGCCGGGAAAGGGATCCCTGCATCGTGCAGGGTATCCACCATCAGTTGCTGGTTTTCAGGCACAAATAATTTATTGAAGCCCGTTGTAAAGAAAAATATCCCCAGAACCAGCCGGGCGATAAGCGCGGGTAACATTGCCGGGGTATCGGACGTTTGCATAAAACGTTTTAAAGTTAACATCTGCCATCCTTGAAAAAATGTGAATTAATAAATTCAACAACATGCGATAAGTCAGTATAAATTCCATGGCTTCCTGCGCAACCACTCGCACGCTACTCCCCCTACAATTAATAATTGTATAGACATTAAAATTTATTAATTACAGGGTTATTTTCCCCACAGCAATAACCCCATCCACTATATGGCCTTTGTTATTTAGTGGTTGCAAAAAGGCGAGCTAAGACATAAAAAGCATGTCGCTTTAGCTTACGGGCTAGCAATAAATTGTATTGATTACTATTAATTACATTAAGCAGTCGCCTTACCCATTACACCAAAAGAATCAAATAACTATGCTCAATCATATTGCGATTGGATCGTTAATAACGCTGGATCTCCAGACGCGCATCCTCACCCGCACGGACCGTGGAGAAAGCGTTACCCTGCCGCAAAGCGCCTGTTTGTGCCTTGCCGCACTGGTGGAAGCCAGCGGAGAGGTGCTCTCACAGGAACAGCTGATGGAGATCGGCTGGCGAAGCGCCGGGGTTGAAGTCACCGACAACAGCGTTCGGGTCATGATCACCAAACTTCGGCGCGCGTTCACGCAGCTGGAGATGCAGGACGTTATCACCCTCATGGCGGTGACGCGCACTGGCTATCGCCTGGTTGTTCGCAGCGACAGCAGCGAACATCAGCCCTTTACCGATGCGGAACCGATAGCAACATCTGAGGCCACCGAAGCATCTGCCGCCCCTGAAGCGGTCATACCCTCTTCTCCCCCTCCGACCCGTAACCTGTTACTCCCCCGGCTGCTCATCACCCTGAGTGGGCTGGTGGCGGGCATTGCGATAGCCATGATCCTGCGCAGCCTGTTCGATTTTAACCCGCAGCCCATCCACTTTGTGCGCTGGAACGGGCCGGGTATCCCGCCCGGTACGGTGGTGATGGTCCAGCAGGATAAGCAGACACAGCGCGATCTGATCGAATCCACACTGCAGACCTACACCCGCCACGTGCTGGACAGACGCCCTGCCGAAAAGCCCGCTGGCGTGCTGTACGTCACGACCGGCTCAGAAAAAATGAGTAAATTCCAGGGGCTTATTGCCTGCCAACAACCCTTTAAGGATTCAGGGAATGATTGCGAATCGTTCTATTTTCGCCACTATTAAATCGCCACGCGTCCTGCTGTTTCTTGGCGGGCTGGTCGCCGGATTAGGCGGGATGGCGTTCTATGCTTTCTCAACCTCGCCGTACAAGGCCGTCTGCATCGCGCCCATGTCGTATTACACCATTGAGGACGTTAACAACGCGACGCTGGCGCGCGGTATTTACCGTTCCTACCGTGATGGTCTGTTTAGCGGGCATACCACCTATATCGGCAGCATCAGCCATTTCAAAGATGGCAAACGCGACGGGTTACCTAAAGCCGTAAACCGTGAAGTTCGCTACGATGTCGGTATGTCAGGCAAACGGGTCCATCTGACCGTCACCAGCCAGCACCGTAAGCTCGGCGGTCAGACCACGGATGAAGATGTGGCTGAATATATCTTCCCACAAATTAAGCCGGGTGAAATCGCCACCAGCACCGTCTACCTGCTTGACGGCAAAGTGTTGGCCTCCGGGTCGGAAACCGTCGCGCGTATTGCCTGTATGAACTGACGGCTACACCAGCGCCTGAAGCAGCCCGGCCAGGTTATCAAACCCAAGGGCCATCAGGCGCTCAAAGAACGGTGCCAACGTCTGCGCAATCAGGAAGAGCGCCAGCATGCCGAAGGTGAGCGTGAGCGGGAAGCCGATGACAAAGACCGAAAGCTGCGGCGTCAGACGGTTTAACAACCCGAGAATGAAGTTGATGCACAGCAGCAGCGCAATAATCGGCATTCCGAGCATCAGCCCCTGACTGAAAATCAGCCCCGCGTGGGTCACCAGATACATAAAGCCCCCCGCATGCAGCGGCATGGCGTTAACCGGCAGGACCTGGAATGATTCCGCCAGCAGCGCCAGCAGCCAGAGATGGCCGTTAAAGACCAAAAACAGCAGCATCACCAGCAGGTTAAGGAAACGGGATATCACCGGGCTGTTACCGGCGCCGGGGTCAAAGAAGGTCGCGAACGACAGCCCCATCTGCATGCCGATGATCTCACCCGCCATCCGCACGGCAGCAAAGAGTAACTGCAGCGTCAGCCCCATCGCGGCACCGATAATGACCTGCTTCGCCATCACCCAGACGCCTTCCCACGAGTAGAGACCTACCTGCGCGTCCGGCAACGTGCCGCCAATCAGGATCGCCGTCAGCAGCGCAAGACATGCCCGCAGCCGGGGGCTGATGCTTTTCTCGCCGAAGATCGGGGCGACATGCAGCAGCGCCCCCAGGCGCACCATAATAAAGAAGTAGTGACTGAGCAGCCCGTAAAGCTGCTCGAGAGGAAGTCCAAAGGCCATTAGCCGATCACATAAGGAATGCTGGCGAACACCGCGCGGGTATATTCAATAAAGATCTTCATCATCCACGGCCCCAGCGCCACCGCGATACCGACAATCATCAGGATTTTCGGGATGAAGGTCATGGTCATTTCGTTAACCTGCGTCGCGGCCTGCAGGATACTGATAATCAGACCGGTGACCAGTGCGGCCAGCAGCATCGGGGCCGATATCATCAGCCCTACCTTAATGGCCTGCATACCAATGACCATCACGCTTTCTGGTGTCATCAGTCTCTCCTAACTGTAAAAGCTCTGGGCCAGCGAGCCCACGAGCAGTTGCCAGCCATCCACCAGCACAAACAGCATCAGTTTAAACGGCAGCGCAATGGTGGTAGGTGGCACCATCATCATCCCCAGCGCCATCAGAATGCTCGCCACCACCAGATCGATGATCAGGAACGGAATAAAGATGGTAAAACCGATCTGGAAAGCCGTTTTCAGCTCGCTGGTGATAAATGCCGGTACCAGAATGCTGAGCGGTACTTCCTCCGGCGAGGCGATATCCGGCGTTTTCGCGATTCGGGCAAACATCGCCAGATCGCTTTCACGGGTCTGGTCGAGCATAAAGGCACGCAGCGGCTTCACCCCTTCCGCCAGGGCGACTTCCATGGTGATTTTGTTCTCCTGCAGCGGCTGCCAGGCTTTTTCGTAGATCTGACTGAAGACCGGTGACATCACAAAGAAGGTCAAAAACAGCGACAGCCCCACCAGCACCTGGTTTGGCGGTGCCGTGGGCGTGCCCAGCGCGTTACGCAGTAAGCCCAGCACAATGATGATGCGGGTGAACCCGGTCATCATCAGCAGCACGGCTGGAATAAAGGTAAACCCACTGAGCAGCAGCAGGGTTTGCACCGGTAGCGTCCAGCCTCCGTCCCCAGAGGCCTGTCCGAGGGTGATGTCCGCATTGGCGGCCAGTCCACTGGCGGCAGGCAACATCAGGCTAAGACCGACCACCAGGTGCAGCATCCGGCGGCTCACTGTTCACCTCCCGAACGGTATCTCTGGCGCAGCTTGTCCAGCATCTGCGGGAACGCCGCCGGCGCGGTGTCCTGCGGCGCCTGTTCCGGACGCGCCTGCGTTGCCAGACAGGTGATCTGCGAGGCGGTCACGCCCAGCACCAGACGCTGCTCGCCAACGTCAACCAGCACCAGACGCTCGCGCGGCCCCAGCGACTGGGTGGCGACCAGCGTCATGCTTCCCTGGGCACCCTGCAGACGACGGGCCAGACCGCTGCGGCGGGCGGCCCATGCCAGCACCACCAGCAGCAGAACAATCAGCGCCAGCGCGCCGCTGATGGTCATCAGAACCGACCCCGTAGCCGGGAGTGAATCAGTGGCGTTCATTAGCGACTCAGACGATGCATACGCTCGGACGGGGTAATAATGTCCGTAATGCGGATGCCAAATTTATCGGAGACCACCACCACTTCACCCTGGGCGATCAGATAACCGTTGATCAGAATATCCAGCGGTTCCCCCGCCAGCCCGTCCAGCGACACCACCGAGCCCTGGCTTAAACGCAGCAGCTCTTTAATGGTCATCTTGGTCCGTCCCAGCTCCACGGTCATTTTGACCGGAATATCCAGGATCAGATTCATCTCGTCAGAAAATTGTGGTGCAGCCATTGTGTCGGTAATTCCCGCAGCGTGCTGTTCGGTCATTGCATCACCCCAAAGATTATCAATGGACTGATCGTCAGAACCCGATGAGGTGTTCTTATCGCTCATGGGGAAATTACTCCTTGTTTAATGATAGTAATGAAGGCTGAATCATCTGCTCGACCTTCAGGGCATATTGATTGTTGACGGCACCGTATCTGGCCGTGAAAACGGGCACGCCGCCCACGCTGGCTTCGATAAACTCCTGCTTATCCAGTGCGATGACGTCACCTTTTTTCATCTGCATCACGTTTGACAGCCGGGTACCGATATCCGCAAAGCGCGCCGTCAGCTCCAGCTCCGTTTCACGCATCTGGCTGGCAAGCATGCCGCGCCACTGGGAATCTTCCTGCCGGGAGTTGTCCATCGGCGGGTTACTCAGCAGCTCGCGCAGCGGCTCGATGGTGCTGAAAGGAATACAGATATTGAACTCCCCCCGGTGCGAGCCGATCTCCACCGAAAACGGTGTGGTTACCACCACATCATTAGGCGATGAGGTGATATTGGTAAATTTCACCTGGATTTCTGAACGGATATATTCCGTTTTGATTTTGTAGATCGAACTCCAGGCAAATTCATAGGCTTCGCGGGCCATCGACAGCATGCGGTGGATCACGCGCTGCTCGGTTGGCGTAAATTCGCGACCGTCGGCTTTGGTCGGAAAACGACCGTCGCCGCCAAACAGGTTATCCACGGCCATAAACACCAGCCCCGGCGAAAAGGCCATCAGCGAGGTGCCGCGTAGCGGGTTAAGGTGCAGCAGGTTCAGGTTTGTCGGCACCGGCAGGTTACGGGCAAACTCGTGATACGGCTGGATCTTAATATTTCCCGCCGTAATATCCGGGCTACGGCGCAGCAAATTAAAGAGCCCCATACGGAACTGACGGGCAAATCGTTCGTTAATAATTTCCAGCGAATGGAGACGTTCGCGAATAACCCGACGCTGCGTATGCGGATCGTAAGGTTTGATTCCCGCATCGCTGCGGTTGTTCTGGAGATCGCTGCTGCTGTCGGCATCTGCGTTAAGCAGACGGTCGATCTCATCCTGTGATAAAAAGCTGTCAGCCATAATAATTACCGCAGAATAAATTCGTTAATAAGAACATCAGTGACGCGAATAGACTGGTTAAATGCCAGCGGTTTATCCAGCTCACCCTGAATGGCATTAATCAGCCGACGTTTTCCTTCATCCGTTGCTAACTGCTCATACGTCTGGTGGGTCAGCAACATAAATATGCGGCTGCGGTATTCCGGTAAATATTTTTCCAGAACCGTCAGCGACTGTGGCTCAGCGACCCGAATTGATAACCCCAGATATAACACCCGATCGGACTCGTTCTCGGTAGGTTTCAGGCTGACGGTAAAGGTATTCATCGAGGCGTACAGTGGCTCGACCTGCACCGGTGCGGGGGGCGTTTTGGCCTCACCTTCTGCAGCCACCACTTCCGGTTTGGCAAATTTCATTTCCCAGAACAGGTAACCCGAAACGCCGCACGCCGCAACCGCAGTCAAAAACATGAATGCCATCAGAAGCGAACGAGAGCCTCCGCCGCTGGCGACTTTTTTATTTTTATTACTCATTGAACGTACACCTGATAAATAAGTGAGGGCAGCAGACTACCCTCTTGTCAATATGGCGGACATTGTAGTCCATTTAATCATCCTGATAATCAGGCGATAAAATTTCATTCCTGAAGGTAATTCAGCGCTTCAGGCAAAGGTATTAATTCCGTAGATATTGCCAGGTGTGGTGGTTAATAACGTTGGCACGCTTTCCTCATTCAGCGGCTGTTCTTCACCCTCACCGGACGCCTGCTGTTCAGAAGAGGGGTTATCGCCCCGCTCACCTGCCGCCCCGTACTGGGCATCCGCACTGACGTTAGCCTGGCCGAGCTGAATGCCCGATTCCGCCATGGCGGCCCGCAGCTGTGGCATGGCCTGCTCCATGGCGTGACGCACATGTGCATGTTCGCTGACGATATGGATCTGCGCCTGCTCCTGCTGAACGCGCAGGGTGATCTGGAGTGCCCCCAGCTCTTCCGGATGCAGACGGATCTCGGCGCTGTGCAGCCCGTTGCGGCTAAAAATAGCGATATGCTGGCTCACCGACTGTTTCCACTCCGGCGTCTCCGGCGGGTGGTTCACGGTGACGACCTGCTGCGGCGCGTGGGCCACACTGGTGCGTACCGCAGCCGGAAGCGCTACGGCGCTCACGGTTGGGGCGGAGGTGACCTCCACCGTCGCAACCGCCTCACTGGCGACGGGCGCAGGTGGCGCCGTCAGCACGCCTGGCGCGGCGACCGGCGTTTTATCGGCAGCCGTCATTGGCGCGGCCAGTTTGCCGGATGGTACACCGGGTTTTTCAGGGGTAATGCCGTCGGCGATTTTACCTGTATTCGCCCGAACGCCGGGCTCAGCCCCTGCAACGTTGCGGGTGACCAGCTGCTGCAGTTGCCACTGCGGGCTCTCTTCCCCTTCACCGTCGCTCAGCACGATCTCTTTTAGCGTTTCCGCCAGCCCTGGCGCTGCCGTAAGCAGTAAGCCCTCGGCTTCAACCTCATCATCAATGGGCGCTGCATCGGTCAGTTTCGATGGCAGCAAACTCGCCGATAAGCTTGCGCCCGCCAGCGCCGTCTCTGGCAGCGCCACCAACATGTGCAGATCCAGCCCCGGAAAGCGCTCGGCCAGCGAGGCCAGCTTCTCATCCAGCGTCTGGCTGAAGCCTTCTTCGGAGAGCAATCCCGTTTTCGGTTTGCCCTGCGCTCCACCCAGTAACAGGGTGGCAAGATCAATATTCATAGCCTTTCTCTCTTCTGTCCGGCGCGCTGGGCAAATTCATCCATCAGCTTTTGTTCATGCCTGCTTTGAATCAGCGCCTGTGCCGTCGCGCGGCGCTCGATTAACGTTTCAAACGCGTTCAGGCGCTGCTTTTTGTGCAGCCAGTTCTGTTTCACGTCATCTACCGCTTTTTCACAGGCGTTCACATGTCCTTCCTGCTGCTTCACAACCTGCTTAAGCGATAAGATAAATGACTGGTGATTCACCAGGTCTGCCACCGACATCCCGCTGTCCATCATTCCCTGACGCAGCGACTGCTGGTACTCCTGCTCGTAGTGCTGAAGCTGTTCGTGCTGCACCACCGCCTGCTGGAGCTGTTGCTGTACGCCCCCCAGCGCGCGGGTGGTTTCCGTCAGTTGCTCCTGCGCCATATCACGCAGGAGCGTCATGGGGTTATTGACCTTCATTCCATTACGCCTTTATGTCCGGGAACAGCCCGTCAAGCGCGCGAATGCCCTCGTCATAGCCGCTGCGCTCGTGGATCGCCTGGTGAAGAAACGCCTCCAGCGACGGGTATTTTTCGATGGCCAGATCGAGCATCGCGTCGCTGCCTTTAACGTACGCCCCGACGCTCACCAGATCGCGGTTGCGCTGGTAAGCCGCCAGCAGCTGTTTAAACCGCTGAACCTTGCGGTAATGAGCATGTGGGATCAGCTCGGTCATGGCGCGGCTGATGGAGGCTTCGATGTCTATCGCCGGATAATGGCCCGCTTCAGCAAGGCGGCGCGACAGAACGATATGCCCGTCGAGGATCGCACGCGCTGAATCGGCAATGGGATCCTGCTGATCGTCCCCCTCCGTCAGAACGGTATAAAACGCGGTGATCGAGCCGCCCCCCTGCACACCGTTACCGGTACGCTCGACAAGAGCAGGCAGGCGGGCGAATACGGAAGGCGGATAGCCTTTGGTGGCCGGCGGTTCACCGATTGCCAGCGCGACTTCACGCTGCGCCATCGCGTAACGGGTCAGGGAATCCATAATCAGCAATACGTTCAGGCCACGCTCGCGAAAATCTTCCGCGATGCGGGTGGCATAGACAGCCCCCTGCATACGCAGGATCGGCGAGACGTCAGCAGGGGCCGCCACCACAACCGCACGGGCCAGCCCCTCGTCGCCGAGGATGTTCTCAATAAAATCTTTAACTTCGCGCCCGCGCTCGCCAATCAGTCCCACCACGATCACATCCGCCGTGGTAAAGCGCGCCATCATGCCGAGGAGCACGCTTTTACCGACACCGGAGCCGGCAAACAGACCCATACGCTGCCCGCGCCCCACCGTCAGCAGGCCGTTGATCGCCCGGACGCCCACGTCGAGCACCGATTTGATCGGGTCACGGTGGAGGGGGTTTAACGTCGGCGTAAATAGCCCGGCGACCGGTTTTCCCGGCGCGGGTCGGCCATCCAGCGGACGCCCCTGGGCGTCCAGAACGCGACCCAGCAGATGCGGCCCGACGGGGAGCTGCTTGCCGCTGTGGCTGTCCGTCTGCAGCGCGTAAATACGCGCTCCCGGCAGGATCCCGTCGACGTGCTCCAGCGGCATCAGGAACAAGGTCTGGCCATTGAATCCCACCACTTCGCTCTCTACCGGAACGATCCCGGCGTCGGTCTGGCGTTCGACGATACACAGCGAGCCAATGGGCAGCCTGAGCCCCACGGCTTCCATCACCAGCCCTGTTGCCCGGGTCAACTTGCCGTACTGACGGAAATCAGGCACCTGTGAGAGTCGCGCTTCCACGCGGTCAATCGCCGACAGCCAACTTTTTAACTGCTGGCTCATTGCGAGAGCTCCTCGCGCGCCAGATGACACAGCGCCTGCCAGCGTGTGTCCATGCTGGCATCAACCTCAACATCCGGTGAAACCGCGCGACAGCCGCCTGCGACCAGTTGCGGATCTGCGTGCAGCTCCCAGCCCATTGACCGGAGCGTGTCGCCCAGCGCATTCTCAACCGTGGCAAGCTCAGCGGGACTGACGTACAGCGTAAAGGTGCCATGCAACAGGACGTCTTGTTTCATCAGGGAGCGGATCTGGCTCACCAGCGCCTGGTTGTCCGCCATGCTGACGTTACCGTAGAGCTGCTGCACGGCCGTCAATGCAAACTGTACCAGACGGCCGGGAACCAGGCTTTCGAGGTTTTCCAGCGCCAGCGTAAAGTTGTTCACCCACAGCTCAGCCTGGCGCAGCAGCGCCTGTTGTTCCTGACGCGCCTGCTCCATGCCCTGGGTAAACCCGGCCTCCCGGCCCTCTTTGAGGCCCGCTTCGTAGCCCTGCTTTCGTCCCTCTTCCTGGCCCTGCTGCTGGCCCTGCGCAAACCCCTGCTGCTCCGCCTGCTTGCGCAGACGTGCCAGCTCGGCCTTGAGCTGCGCCTCCGACTGGGTGTTATCCAGCGTCGGCAATGGCGTGTCTACGGTTTCACCCAGCAGATTATCAGGCTGCCAGCTCTGCCATTGCTGGTGGTTGTTATCAAACATAGGCATCGTCGCTGCCTCCGATCAGGATTTCGCCGGACTCGGCCAGACGACGCACCACGTTGAGGATAGTTTTCTGCTCGGCCTCAACCTGCGACAGGCGCACCGGCCCACGGGAAGCCAGATCGTCGGTCATCAGTTCGGCCTGACGGCGGGACATATTGCGGAAGAACTTCATCCGCAGCGGTTCGTCGGCCCCTTTCAGCGCCACAATCAGCGTTTCGCTCTCGATCTCCTGCAGCAGACGTTGAATGCTGCGGTCTTCGACATCCACCAGGTTTTCGAACAGGAACATCTCGTCGATGATCTTCTGCGCCAGCTCGCCGTCGAAGTCGCGTACCGCCTCGATGGCGGCCTCTTCCTGGTGCGATTTCATCAGGTTGAGGATCTCGGCCGCAGGACGCACCCCGCCCATCTTGCTGCGCTTCAGATTCTGACCGTGCAGCAGATTGTTCAGTACCTCGGTCAGCTCCTGCAGCGCAGCCGGCTGTACGCCGCCGAAGGTTGCGATACGCAACATGATGTCGTTACGTTCACGATCGTCAAATTTGCCGAGCACGTCTGCCGCCTGGTTACGCTTAAGGTGCACCAGAATGGTGGCAATGATCTGCGGATGCTCCTCGCGGATGAGATCGAACACCGCCTGCGGATCCATAAAGTTAAGCGTTTCAATGCCGTTGGTGCCCTGGTGGGTATCCAGCAAATCTTCCAGCAGCGACGACGCGCGCTCTTCGCCCAGCGCCTTCACCAGCACGCTGCGCAGATAATCGTTGGTGTTCAGGCTCAGCGCCGCGTACTCGCTGGAATCTTTCTTAAACTCTTCCAGCACGCTCGCCATCTGGTCGTGAGTAAAGCCCGCCATATTGACCATGGAGGCACTGATCTGCTTGACCTCGTGGGCATTGAGGTGCTTGAACACCTCCGCAGCCAGGACATCTCCCAGCGTCAGCATGACGATGGCGCTTTTTTCTGAAGCATTCATTATTTTGGCTCCTTACTCATCCACTGACGGAGCACCAGGGCGATAACGCGGGGCTCCTGCTCAGCCAGTTCACGCAGCTGTTGACTATTGAGTTCCGTATCCACCTTCTGCTGCGCCCGATCGCGATTGATTTTGTCAGCCGCACGTTTTTTCGCGGCCATCTGCTCTTCGCGGGCCTCTTTTTCCATCTCCAGGCGACGGATGGTGGTCTCCTGATGACGCTGCCAGGCGGGCTGTACCAGCTTGCGCCACATAACCCAGGCGATGATTGCAATCACCAGATAGCGGGCAATCGACATTAACAACGCATAGAAACGATCCTGTTCCCAGAACGACGGCACGGCCTCTTCCACCACGCCGTTAAACGCCGAGTTAAGAATATTGACGCTGTCCCCGCGCGCGGCGTTATAGCCAATGGCCTCTTTCACCAGGGCATTGATGCGGGTGAGTTCCGCCTCGCTAATCGGCCCAGGCTTCCCCTCTTCTCCCTGTGGAAGATGGTTGATCACCACGGCGACGGACAGACGCTGGATGCGGCCGGTGTTGGATTTGGTGTGCGTCAGCGTGCGATCCAGCTCAAAGTTGGTGGTTTCATCACTGCGGTTGTTGTAAGGCTGCGCAGGCTCACGACGGGTGTTGCTTGCCGCGTTTGTCTCTTTTTTCTCGTCCGCGGGGGTATCTAACGGCTGAGTGACCGGCGCGGTGGCCGGTGCGGGCGGCGTATTGCTCAGTGCCCCCGGCACACCGCTGGCCCCACGGCGGTTACCCTGCTCTGCCAGGCTGGCCTGACGGCTGCGGATCGCCATTTTTTGCGGATCCGCGTTTGGCTGGTACTGCTCCTGCGTCTGTTCCTGTTCGGTGAAATCAATCTGTGCCGTCACCTGCGCACGAATATTTTCATCACCCACTAACGGCGCGAGGATGCGCTGGATACGCTGCTGATAGTCGGTTTCGATCTCATTGGTGTATTTCAGATGCGCCGTTTGCAGGCCTCGGACGCCGCTCTGGGTCAGCAGGCTGCCGCGCTGGTCGACAATGGTGACGCTCTCTGCCGCCAGCCCGGTTACCGCACTGGAGATCAGATGGGTAATCGCCACCACCTGCGCGTCGTCCAGCGTACGTCCCTGGATCAGATTCACGGTCACTGACGCAGTGGGCTTTTTCTGCTCACGCACGAACATGGACGGTTTTGGTGTCGCCAGATGCACTCGCGCGCTCTGAATGGGCCCCAGATTTTCAATGGTGCGCGCCAGCTCGCCTTCCAGCGCGCGCTGGTAGTTAACCTGCTCGGTAAACTGACTGATGCCAAACTTTTCCTGATCCAGCAGCTCAAAACCTACCGAGCCGCCCTTCGGCAACCCCTGCTGGGCCAGCTTCATGCGCACCTCATGCACCTGCGAGTCCGGCACCATGATAACGCCTCCCGGCGTCTCAATGCGGTAAGGCACATTCAGTTGCGTCAGCTGCGCCACGATCGCGCCGCCCTCTTCATCACTGATGTTGCTGAACAGCACGCGGTAGTCTGGCTCTTTGGCCCAGAACAGTAAGGCGATAATGACGGAAAGCGCCGCTGCGCCGCAAATCACCAGCAGTAGCTTTGGGCTACCGCGAAGCGCGGACAGCATCGATTTCATTCGCTCTGCTGGATTATTCGTTAAATCATTTAGTGTGGCACTCATGCCGTATTCCTGTATGAAATAGCACGCATCAACGATGCGCGTCAGCTCACGAAATTCGCGAGAGTGATGTCGACGATTCAAAAATATAAGAATTTTTCAGGCGGGCATTATCGTCTGAAAGGTGTTTTTTTTAAGGATAAATAAGCTCAAAGTTCTGTCGGCTTATTGGATTTTCTGCCGTTTTTATTCACGTGTTAAGCTGGCAACGTTTAAAAGATATGCAATAAATAGCGGTTTTTATCTCATTAACCAGGAATAAAAGAATGTCAGCGACATTAATGCGTGGCGTCCTTGAGCAAATACAGACTCAGGCGCAACAGGTCGGCGGCCCGGCAAATCGCCTGCATCCGGCTCGCACCGACGGCCCGTCATTTTCGGATGCGTTACTAAACAGCATTAACGAAATAAATAAAACTCAGGTCGAAGCAAAAACCAAAACCCAGCAATGGATGTCCGGCAGCAGCGATATTGGCCTGAATGATGTCATGCTGGCAATGCAGAAATCGTCCATTTCTTTCAGCTTCGGCATGCAGGCCCGAAATAAAATGATCGGCGCCTATCAGGAAATAATGAATACTCCGGTTTAAGGTCTCCCTCTTTCAATGAGTGAAATTAACAGCATTCCTGCACGCTTATCTCTGAATACGCTTTCATTGACCGACGGCGAATTACAGCGTGTCGGCAAATTAATCTATAAGCGCGCGGGAATTGTCGTCAATGCCCAAAAGCGAGAGATGATTTTTAATCGTCTCTCTCGCCGTGTGCGCTCGCTGGCGTTTAGCCGTTTTAGTGACTATATCGAGTTGCTTGAGTCGCATCCGGAGCATCCGGAATGGCAAAACTTTATTAACGCGCTGACGACCAACCTGACCTCCTTCTTCCGTGAGTCTTATCACTTCCCGGTTCTGGCGGAGCATGCGCGCCTGCGCGCAAATGGTTATCGCGTCTGGTGTACCGCCGCGTCAACGGGTGAAGAGCCCTGCTCTATTGCCATGACGCTGGATGAAAAGCTGGGGGTGTCAGTGGCCGGCCCGCGCGTCTGGGCATCCGATATTGATACCGAGGTGCTGGCAAAAGCCGAAGCCGGTGTCTATCGGTTGAGCGACCTGGAGTCGCTGACGCTGGCGCAAAAGCGCCGTTACTTCCTGCGCGGCGCTGGCGATAACAGCGAATGGGTGAAAGCCAGACGAGAGTTATTGTCCGCCATCCACTATCAGCAGCTTAACCTGCTGGATGAGAAGTGGTCCGTTCCGGGGCCGTTCGACGCCATTTTTTGCCGCAACGTCATGATTTACTTTGATGCCCCTACCCAGCAGCGGCTGTTGCAACGCTTCACGCGCCTGCTGAAGCCGGGTGGCTTGCTGTTTGTGGGCCATTCAGAACATTTTAATCACTCACATATTCCGCTGCGCCTGCGCGGTCAGTCGGTCTATGAACTGACGGAGACGACACGGTGAACCCGATTCGCGTGCTGGCGGTCGATGATTCAGCCCTGATGCGTAACATGCTCAGTGCGGTCGTGAATCAACAGCCAGATATGGAAATGGTGGGAACGGCTCCGGACGCGTTTATTGCACGTGAGCTGATAAAACAGCTCAACCCGGACGTGTTGACGCTGGATATCGATATGCCGCGCATGGACGGACTGGAGTTTCTCTCCCGCCTGATGCGCCTGCGTCCGATGCCGGTCATCATGATCTCCTCCCTGACCACGCGTGGCTCAAAAGCGACCCTGGCGGCTCTGGAGCACGGCGCGGTGGATTTTCTGCCCAAACCGGAACACCGCGGGGCAGATAATATCGAATGCTGGAGCCAGCAGGTGGTGGAGAAGATCCGGGTTGCCACACGAGCCAGGCTGGCCCAGCGTAGCCTAACCGACATCCCCATCCTCACCGGTATTACCGTGCGCCAGCAGAGCATCATCGCCATAGGCTCTTCCACGGGCGGCACGGAAGCGCTGCGTCGGGTTCTTATGCCCCTTCCCGTCAGCACGCCGGGGATTGTCATTGCCCAGCATATGCCGGCCGGTTTTACCTTTTCTTTTGCACAGCGTCTCGACTCTCTGTGCCAGATAGCCGTGCGCGAGGCGCAGGATGGCGAACCCGTGCGACCCGGCACGGCCCTGATTGCACCGGGCGATCGCCATATGGAGATCATCAGCCAGGACAACGGCTACCGGGTCAGGCTCAGCGATGCCCCGCCAGTGAATCGCCACCGTCCCTCCGTGGATGTGCTGTTTGATTCCGTGGCCCGTCAGGCCAGCAAACACGCCAGCGCCGCCATTCTGACTGGAATGGGCGGCGACGGCGCGCGGGGCCTCTTGCATCTGCGTCAGACCGGCGCGTTTACGCTCGCACAGAGTGAGGCCACCTGCGTGGTCTTCGGCATGCCGCGTGAGGCGATTGCCCTGGGCGCGGCGAAAAAGGTGGTCGACCTGGATGATATTAGCCAGTGCCTGCTGGACAGTTTTAACTATAAAAACTCAACTCAAACCGACTTACGACGTTAAGGAGATCCCCCCATGTCGGATAAGAATTTGCGTTTTCTGGTGGTGGACGATTTTGCCACCATGCGACGCATCGTACGAAACCTGCTGCAGGATTTGGGCTACAAGCACATCGATGAAGCCGAAGATGGCCAGGATGCCCTGAATAAGCTACGCACCAGCGATTTTGACTTCGTGGTCAGCGACTGGAACATGCCGAATATCGATGGCCTGCAATTACTCAAAACCATACGCGGTGATACAGCGATGGCCAAACTGCCGGTGCTGATGGTCACTGCCGAGGCGAAGAAAGAGAACATCATTGCCGCCGCCCAGGCGGGCGCCAACGGTTATATCGTCAAGCCTTTCACCGCGGCGACGCTGGAAGAGAAGCTTGGCAAAATCTTTGAAAAACTCGGGTAACCCTCATGAACACCCCGTTAAACATGCAGGCGGATAACGCCAAAGAGATTTTCGTTCGCATTGGACAACTGACCCGTCTGCTACGCGACAGCATGGCCAATCTGGGCCTGGAACAGGCGATTATGGAAGTGGCGGACGCGTTTCCGAACACCCGCGATCGCCTGAACTATGTGGTTGGCAAAACGTCACAAGCTGCCGATCGCGCGCTGACCAGCGTTGAAGTGGCGCGTCCGCTGCAGGAAGGGCTGAGTGAAAACGCCTCCGCCCTGAGCGCCCGCTGGGATGCGTGGTTTGAAGCGCCGCAGCCGCTCGATGAAGCCCGTGAACTGGTCAAAGCGACCCGCGGATTTCTGAGCGAAGTCCCTGACGTGACCCAGCAAACCAATCGCCAGCTGACGGAAATCATGATGGCGCAGGATTTTCAGGATCTGACCGGCCAGGTGCTGCAAAGCCTGATGCACGTGATTGAGACCGTTGAGAAAGAGCTGATCAGCGTGCTGGTCGAAAACATGAACGAGCGCGACATTGATGCGCAAACCAGCGACGCGCACCTGAAGAATGGTCCGCAGATCGACACCACCGCCGAAGGGATTGTTGCTTCACAGGAGCAGGTGGACGATCTGCTGGAGTCACTCGGCTTCTGATAACGCCGGGCAATTGCCATGTCAGAACAAAACGACAGCGAAAAAACAGAAGACCCCACACCCCACAAAAAGCAGAAAGCGCGAGAAGAGGGACAAGTTCCCCGATCGCGCGAGCTGACGAGCCTCGCCATGCTGCTGGCGGGCTGGGGGTTGATGCTGGTGGCCGGAAGCTATCTGGCCAAAAAGCTGCAGCAACTGCTGCACAACGGTTTAACGTTTGACCGGCTGCTGGTCAGCGATCCACAGCAGATGCTGCATCATGCCGGATCGCTGCTCGGTCTGGCGTTTCTGGCGATCCTGCCCTTTGTTGGCGGGCTGTTTATTACCGCAGTCGCCACGCCGTCAATCATTGGCGGCCTGAATATGAGCGCCAAAGCGATCAAGTTTAACCTCAAAAAGCTCAATCCATTGAGCGGCATTAAGCGCCTCTTTTCCGGGCAAATGGTGTCGGAAATGGTGAAGAGCGTACTGAAGGTCATGCTGGCGGGGATCGGCGGCGGGCTGTTTTTGTGGTTCAACAAGGACCGCTTTATCAACCTGGTGTTCGAGCCGCTGCACATCGCCCTTGGCGATGTCAGCGCCCTGCTGACGGGCTGCATGCTGGTGATTATTTTATCGCTTATTCCGATGGTGGTTTTCGATGTGGTTTACCAGCTCTGGAGCAACTTTAAAAAGCTGCGCATGAGCCTGAAAGAAATCAAAGACGAATTCAAAAATCAGGAAGGCGACCCGCAGATTAAAGGCCGCATCCGGCAGCTGCAGCGCCAGATGGCGCAGCAGCGAATGATGACCGATGTCCCCACTGCCGACGTGGTGGTGAATAACCCGACCCACTATTCGGTCGCGCTGAAATATCAGGAGGGCGCAATGGGCGCGCCTCTGGTCGTTGCCAGCGGCAGCGGGCTGATTGCCCTGCGCATCCGCGAGCTGGCCGAAGAGAACCGGGTCCCGATGCTGGAAGCGCCGCCGCTGGCGCGCGCCCTGTATCGCCACTGTGAACCTGGCACCCCGGTACCTGCCGAGCTGTATAGCGCGGTGGCGGAAGTCCTGGCCTGGGTTTACGGCCTCAAGCGCTGGCGTAAAGGCTACGGCCTGCGTCCGCTGACACCTAAAGATCTTCCCGTTCCGGCGGAGATGGATTTTGCACAAGAGAGTAGAGAGTGATGGCCAATATCGCCACCAAGTTACGATTACCCAACATGAAGGAAACCCAGTGGCAGGTGCTGGCCGGCCCGGTGCTGATCATGACCATCCTTGCGATGATGATCCTGCCGCTGCCGACCTTCGTGCTCGACCTGCTGTTTACCTTCAACATCGTCCTGTCGATCATGATTCTGCTGGTCGCTATGTTCACCCAGAATACGCTTGAGTTTTCGGCGTTCCCGACGGTGCTGCTGTTTTCGACCCTGCTGCGTCTGGCGCTCAACGTCGCCTCAACGCGCGTGATCCTGATGAATGGCCATACCGGCTCCGAAGCGGCAGGCCAGGTGGTTGAAGCGTTTGGCCACTTCCTGGTGGGCGGCAACTTCGCCATCGGTATCATTGTGTTCATCATCCTGATCATTATTAACTTTATGGTTATCACCAAGGGTGCCGGACGTATCGCCGAAGTGGGCGCGCGCTTTTCTCTCGACGGAATGCCAGGCAAACAGATGGCGATTGACGCCGATCTCAACGCCGGGTTGATTGGCGAAGAAGAAGCGAAACGCCGCCGTAAAGAAGTGACGCAAGAAGCCGACTTTTACGGCTCAATGGACGGGGCGAGTAAGTTTGTCCGCGGCGACGCCATCGCCGGATTGCTGATTATGGCGATCAATATCATTGGTGGCCTGGTGATCGGCGTGATGCAGCACGACATGTCCGTGGGCGTGGCCGGTGAAACCTATACCCTGCTGACCATCGGTGATGGCCTGGTGGCCCAGATCCCGGGCCTGGTCATCTCCACCGCTGCGGGCGTTGTGGTGACTCGCGTCGCCAACGATCAGGATGTCGGCGAGCAGATGGTCGGCCAGCTGTTTACGTCTCCACGCGTTATTGTGCTGGCGGCAGGCGTGATTGGTTTACTGGGTCTGATCCCCGGCATGCCGAACTTCGTCTTCCTGCTGTTTACCGCCGCGCTGCTGGGCGTCGCCTGGTGGCTGCGCGGTCGCGAAAGCGAGGGGAATAAAGCGGGCGGCGTGACGGCAACGTCTGACGCAGACGAAGTCGACGTCGCGCCGGTGAATGAAGCGACCTGGTCTGACGTTCACATGGAAGATACACTGGGGCTGGAAGTGGGCTACCGCCTGATCCCGATGGTGGATCACGAACAGCAGGGTCAGTTGCTAACGCGTATTCGTGGGATCCGCAAGAAATTTGCCCAGCAGATGGGATTCCTGCCCCCTGCCGTGCATATTCGTGACAATCTTGAGCTGGCGCCGACGCACTACCGCATTCTGCTCAAAGGGGTTCGTATTGGCCAGGGCGAAGTTCAGCCGGATCGCTGGATGGCGATCAACCCCGGCTGTGCCGAAGGTGAAGTGCCGGGTACGCCCTGTACAGAGCCTACCTTTGGCTTACCCGCGCTGTGGATTGACGAAGTTCACCGCGAGCTGGCGCAGACGCTGGGCTATACGGTGGTGGATCCCAGTTCGGTTGTGGCGACCCATTTGAATCACCTCATCAGCACCCATACTGATGAACTGTTTGGTCGTCATGAAGCGCAACAGCTACTTGACCAGATCACGAAGCAGTCACCTAAGCTGGTTGAAGATTTGATCCCGGCAGTCATTAGCCTCACCACGCTGCACAAGGTTCTGCAGAACCTGCTGTCAGAGCGTGTGCCGATCCGCGATATGCGTACCATCATCGATACGCTGGCGGAGTTTGCCACAGCCCAGAGTGATGCCGATGAGCTAACTGCCCGCGTGCGTGCCCGACTTTCCCGTGCCATTACCGAGCAGTGGTTCCCCGGTGAGGGCGACATTCAACTGATTGGTCTGGATCTCTCCCTGGAGCAATTGCTGGTCCAGGCGACCCAGAGCGGCAGCGCGATTGAACCCGGTATTGCAGAAAATCTGATGAAGCAGACTGAACTGGCCCTGCAGCACCAGGAAGGGCTGGGTGCGCCACCGGTTCTGCTGGTTAATCCGGCCCTGCGCCTCATGCTGTCTCGTTATCTACGTCGCATCTTCCCGCAGCTGGCGGTGTTGTCCAGCCAGGAACTCAACACGCAGCGCAACGTACGTATGACGTATCTTATTGGAGGAAAAGGATGAGGAGAGTCGGGCTGGCGCTGCTTCTGATTTCACCCCTGGCGCTGGCGGCTGATGGCTCCTGGAGCAGCGACAGTTTTGGCGGCACCCTGACGCGTGGAAGGCTGGTTCTGAAAAGCAAACCGGTGCAAAGCCCCTCTCCTCTCCCTTCCGGTGCGGTGGCCTCACGCGTCCACTGGAAGATTAAGACCTCAGGTTACACGCCCGACGGGTTTCGTATTCGCCTGTGCAGCGCCACGCGCTGCCTGCCATTGTCTGGCTTTAGCGGTGAAATCCCTTTGCCAGCCGGTTTTCCGGCTGCCGGGCCATTTCGTTTTGAGTATTATGCCGCCGTGGGCGGCCGGCTCGACTCTCCCCTGACCGTGCTGAGTAATCAGGTCACGGTGAGTTATCGCCTCGTACGCTGAAAGCGTGCTTTACCGGCTAACCGGTAAAGCACGTGTTGTCTTTAGAAATCCACACGCAGACCGATATTTCCCACCACCGGCGACTCGACATGCTCGCTTTTCGCGTAGCTCGCATCCAGCCAGACCATGGTTGATGGTGTAACCATGACGCTGATACCGCCCGAGAACTTACCGCCCGTGCCGGTGAAGTCGTTGGTAAAGTCATAGGTTTCGTTAATTCGGGTAGCGCTGTTTTTCACCAGCCCCTGACTCAGCGCTGCCGTCACGTAAGGCATGACCTGCATTTCACCCACTTCCAGACACGTGGTCACCCGCAGGCCCGCCTGCGCCTGAAGCGAACGTCCGTCACCGGTTTCAGCCGTCATCCCGTTGTTCAGCTTGACGGACTCAGACGGGATCATCCAGCCGTCAAGACCCGCAAACGGTGTCAGACGCGTGGCATCGCTGAGAGCGATATGACGACCCGCTTCCAGACCCAGTCCATATCCCCAGCTGTTCCAGTCGGCACGCGCCGTTGCGCCATCGCTCATGCGGGCGCTCAGTTTGTTGGCAAAATGGTTAATTTGCGCGGAGCCGCTGGTGTACCAGCCGTTAGCCGAGTTCAGCGTGGCATACAGACCGCCGCCGTAGCTGGTTACCCGGCTCTGGCCACCGCGGGCATGCTTAACCTGGCCGGTTGACTGGCTCAGCCAGGCGCCTGTGGTCAGTTTCCCTTCCGCAAGAGCGTTCACCTTATCGCCACCCAGCATCATACCGTTCTGTTCCAGACGGTAGGCAGAACCCCAGCCACCGTCTACATCACTGCGGCCGTGCAGCACGGTTCCCCACATGCCGGACTGTGGCTGAGTGCGGGTATCATCAAGGCGCGAGCGCAGGATGTTCAGCTCATTTTCGTGGATAAACTGCGGCGCGGAGGCCATGGAGAGCATCGCATCGGTCGAGGCGGAGGTAGAACCTGTCGCCTGAACCAGCTCCCACTGATTACCGCTACGCACCAGCTCGTGCTGCCACGCGCCCATGTCAAGACGTCCACCGTTGAGGGCAAACTCCGCGTCACCTCCGTTGGTACGGACCAGCGCCAGCGCATCACTGCTCACCGCTTCGCGCCCCGTTGCCGCCAGGTGCAGTATATACTTCCCGCTCGCGTTGCCGGTGATATCCAGAAGATCGCCCTGCCAGCTAGCGGTATCGACATTCATCATAAAATGGCCATTGCCGGAGAGCGTGCCAAGCGTCAGCGTGCCGTATTCTTCCCCTGCCGCAAACTTCACCGTACCGCCCGCTAAGGAGAGCGCGTTGATATCGGAATTCGCCGTCATTTCATAGCGCGAAGTACCGTCGAGTGAGAGGGAATTGACGTTGGTCATGCCACCGGAAAGCTGACTGCCATTGGCAAGGACAACATCCACCACAGCGCTGTCTTCTGCGCGAATGTCGCCCGCTGCATGACTGGCATTGAGCGTCAGGGCAACGTCACTGCCTTTTTTGGCTGTCAGCAACTCCCCCGTCAGTGAACTGGCGCTGCTGCCATTTTGCAGGAGAATATGTTGCGTACCGCTGGCAACCGCAAAAGCGGGGCCGTTTACTGCCCAAACGCTGCTTCCGGCGAGGTCAACACTGTTATCCCCACTCAGATACACCCCGGCGTTATGGCCCTTAATGATGCTGCTCGTAAACGCGGCGTTGGTACCCGCTAAATCAACAGCCCCCGTATACGTATCATCAATGTTGGCAAAATAGCCGTTATCAATAGCGATATCACCGTAACTTGCATAAAACTGTTGGGCACGAATGTGTGTCGCAGAGAGTTGCGCGTTAAAGACCACCAGCTGAGTTTCAATCGTGGTATTACGAAGTTGTGCGTCGCCCATTAGCGCGGCCAGTTTAATCGTCGCGTTATTAATGGCTGCTGTACTGCCAGCATCAATCTGTAGATATTCTGTGATCTGCCCCCCGTCCATCGCCAGATGTCCCGCAGTGACCATCATCTGACCGGCAACCGCGCCATTTGCGGTGAGTGTCGCGCCGTTTTTAACCTGATAGTCTTCATTGACGGGGGAATTGCCATCAATCAGGGTGTCTTTATCGATAAGGGTGGCGGCAGAGGTAACACCGGTCGTCCCAAGTAGTGCAACAAGGATCGCCTGGCGTAGATAAGAGTATTGATATAACGGTTTCATGAATTGCCTTTGTATTTAGAAATTAATTAAGAGGAATTCCTCTCTGTTAATTCATCGGTGAAAAGGCAATCTACTGAAATTATTCAGACAGCATAGTGTTCTCTTTTGCTGCAGTAAAAAGGCCACGCAATGTGGCCTTTTTATAGTTAGAAGTAGAAGGTAAATTGCGCGACACCGCCTATCGTACGGTCACGACCGGCAATGGCGGTTAAGTCAAACTGCATGGCGTCACCGGCAGAGAGTCCCACACCGCCCGTGACGACGCGGCGATCGTTGCCACGCATATCAAGGCGATAACCTGCCCGCACCTGGACCCAGTCAGCCGTGCGCCATTCAGCACCAAATGCGGCATACTGATTTTTATCGACATACTGGAAATGGCTGACCGGTGTCAGGTCAATATCTGCGCCCAGCGTCACTGATCCCGTTTGCCATGCTGTACCGGCGGTGACCTGCGGGCGAATAACAAAAGCAGGCTGATAGCCGTTCACCTCACGGGTTTTAACGCGGTTTTCAAACAGGTTTTGTGCTGACAGCGCCACCATCCAACCTGGCGTGGGTGAGGCAAAGAAACCGGCATCGATGTTGGCACTCATGGTCTGGTGCTGCCAGTTACCATCGCGCAGATCGGAGGTATCATAGTTGTTGATGGCAACGTTGTAGTTCCACGTTTCAATACGCTGGATCTTCGGCGTGATCCCCACGCCCATCGGCATATCGCCCACGGTAAACGGATGCGCAATCGACACGCCGTATTCGGTGACCAGCGCAGCCATCCCTTCAGCGCGGGAGGTTAAGTTATCCAGATCGTCTTTCACAGGAATAATTGACCCGTTGGCAACCCCTTCCAGATAGTCCAAATCGCTCTGGCTCACTAACGCGCGCGCATTCCCTTTGGCCCAGCTATTTACGGATAACGCGATGGGAAGTGAATCATCAGGTACCGCAAGCACCATTGCCAGGCCGACATTCGCATAGGCATTTTCCCCGGAGAGGCCAGACACAATATCACCCAGCTTACCTGCGGCTTCAGCTTCTGTACCAGTGCCGAGGGCGTTTTCCAGCGTATCCCAGGCCGATTTGACGTCATCAAAACCGTCAATCAGGTTTGCCGAATCGCTGACCTGCGCGCCGAGGGACGGTGCAATCAGGCTGATTTTATCTTGTGAGCGTGAGGTCGCAAGCAACGCCGGGTTCACTAACGGTGCCGCACCAAAGTGTGCCGACGCCACACCGGTTCCTCCCATCGCGGTGCTGCGCGCATCAAAACCGTTATAAGATGCAGAGGCAAAAGGTACTGCCGTGCTAAAACCTGCGATTAACAGGCTGCGCATAATGATATTCTTCTTCATTTTATTCCCGGAGTAATATTGAGCGGTGTGTCAGGCTGCTCATTGCGTGTGATATAAATTTCTCTTTATCATGTTAACAAAAAGTTCATTTTGTTTATTTGGCGATAACCTGAAAGACATTCCCGTTATTGATGACTTTATTCATCAGATTTTTTTATTTCCCACCCCATTCACTGAAATGCTTACAAATATGATCATTTATTAACGCTACAAACGATTGCTTGTAATAAACAGGCTGCGATAATAGATCCTCAACTCATCTTTGCGGGAGAATAACCGTGCGCTATTTCGCAGTTGTGGTTTCATCAATTTTAATGTGTGGATCATCGCTGGCCGCGTCCGTGAACGCCGCAACCCTTCCTGAGCTGGCTGCGACATTAAACACACGATTTGAGGTGATGAAGGATGTGGCGGGTTATAAGGCGGCAAACCATCTTCCCATTGAGGATCTCCCTCGAGAAAAAAATGTTCTCCTGAAGGCAGAGGCCGCTGCCCGTGACGTCATGCTGGATCCGCAGAGTATTGATGCGTTTGTCCAGACACAGATGGCCGTCAGTAAAAATATCCAGTATCGCTATCTTGATCGCTGGCGCTTACAGCCTGAAAAAGCGTGGCAACCCCGCCCACTGGCAGAAGTAAGAGCACAAATTCTTAAACTGGATAACACCATTCTGAACCTGATTAGCCGTCAAATCATGACCGGGGGCGGATTTGGTGATGAGCAAGAGCGCATATTGACGCAGTCACTGAATGATAAGCAGTTATCCGTGCTGGAGAAGGTGCAACTGATTGACGCACTCAGGAAGATTAAACGTCTCTAACGGTCTGCCTGGCCCGTCATATTTACGACGGGCTCAGGGTTTAATTTTCAATGCACATTGTGCAAAATCTGCCTTTAACGCTTTGATTTCATCCTGCTGTTTTCGTACAATTTCAATCAGCGGAGCCACCCGTTTTTGATAGTCAACCTTTTCCCCCCTTCCATTTTGACTCGTTCAGGGTAGATCTTTTCCACACTTTGCGCCAAGGTCGGCCAAAGCAGAGGTTGAAAACATTAGAGGAATAGCAATAAAAGCGGTTTTCTTTAATTCCATAATCACTCCATAAATGTATGTAATTTACTGCATTTGCAGGATTAGATATTTAAAAATAAGTGTACCAGCAAGATATCACCGTGATGACGATAAACGTCAGCAATCTTTTTAATTTCAAACCACACGCCCTACCGGTCAATAAGAGCGTATTATTGCCGGCAATTACTACGAATAAACTGCTCGCCCCTCCCATGTCTTAAAATAGTCATTCTGTGCAGTTCTATTCGTTTATTTCACATTTGGAAACTGGAAGCATCGCGTAAAATATTGCCCCCATTACACTAACAAGGGTCATCATGAGAACTTTTATTTTGTTGATTGCGGCACTGGGCCTAACGGCGTGTCAGACAAACCGTGAGCTACCGGTGCGGGTGGTACCTCCGGTCGCCATAGCACCAGCACCGGTTGTAGTAGAAGTCGCCCCGGTCACCACAGTCTCGACAGAGGACAAATTGAAAGCATGTCATCAAAAAATAGATGAACTAAAACACTACGATAAGAAGCGGGCAAACGCAGCACGTTATACTCTCTCCAGGGCGATAAAAACCAAAGCCGAAACGCAAGCCAGCGCAGCGCATATTTCGCCGGAGGCACTCCACTACGCCCTGTACCATCAGGATCAAAGTATCGAGGTGACGTGCACGCAAGTTTCGCAACGCTTGGACAGATTGATTCTGAACAAAGTGATGAAGACATCTGCCTGATCCCTTTTGTCAACACACTGATGCCCATGGTACCAAATCTACGAAATCCCTGTATTAACATGGTTATATTTATGGGATTTTCGTTTATTAAAGAAACGGGACAAGTGCTTGAATAATGGCCAGAGAGGCCAGCAACTCTGGCCATTCCGACATCTCGACGTTTTGTAGTTGCCTTCATGACCCCGCACAGGTTATGCGGGAGAGCTTTAGTCGGTGAGCTTAGGGGGACAAACACCATTTCCGATGGAAGCTTAATACGCTTTTTCAGCTTCAGCTGGCAGGATGTTCCCGAGACGTTCAAGTTATCTGCAATTGTTGTACCTCTCCCCTCTAGTCAGTGTCGCCAGTCCAACCACAGCATGGATTTGCAGTGCAAGCGGTATCCCCCACCTTGTAAAGGCAATTGATGCTTTCGGCCATTGCATTTTCATACAAGTCTCCTCTGTTTCCTGCGGATGCCAGCAACACTACTTCCTTCAGCTCTTGTATGTATGAATATGAGGCGTACTACAATCGATTGGCCAAGCGATGGCTTATTCCGTACAGGTGACGGGACCACAGTGCTCCTCAAGCTCATCCACTACGAACGCCGCCCCCATCGACGACACCCGACAAGACCATGATGACCCCGGTGAACACATTTATATCTATGATGATCGCTACATACGCGATACCTTGGCAGATGCTGACACAGCTCCAGGTGCTGATAATATGTTAACAGGGCGATACCCAACTTATGGCATACCGGTCCGCCCCCAAGGCTCCCGCTGAAGGGAGCCAGCACTGGCATCACTTTTCCCATAGACGGTTAAACCACCTTCACGAAATAAGCTGAAACCAGCCGCAGGAAATCGTTATTGCGTGGCAGTTGCCAGACTTCCCAATTCAGATCATTGATTCGTTCGCGTTCCGAACGGCACTCACCGCGCTGCTCCAAGAACATCCTGACAGACCTCTATCCAATGTCCGGGGAGTAAAGGTTGGCTGATTTCGAAGTCATTTATGGTCTTCTTTTACTTAAAGATTAGTCTCCCGGCCCCTTCTCCAAGAGTTGTCGGGCATTACCTCATACTATCAGGTAATGCCCGACAACTACGGCGGAAGATGTTTGCGCTGGTTTAGCCGGGTGTTAAATGACTTTCAGAGATGTTGAAACAATCAAGTGATCCAGTTGTCGCCCTGGGTCGACTTACCTATGCTTCCCTGCTCAGCAGTTGATAGATACCCTAGCTAATACTCAGTGGTGAAGAAAACTTTGCACCCCGCTTCATGGAGTCAATGTGCCAGAAAGACCCGCTACTGAAAATGGGACAACAGTTATCCCTCAGCTTCTACCGGATGTTGGAAACGTAGAATAATTAACTGTTAAACCAATGGTTCTCTGATTCATCCTAAGTGGGTTCGTTGACCTTCGGCGCCATGTTACCGGGATGGAAGCTGGTGCAACAACAATACACGAAACGATATGAACCAGCTGGAGTAACGGTATTTTAGTAAACCATCTATATCGTCTGAAAATGCCTAAAAGACAGATGTATGGTCGGGTTGCCTTCGTGTTACTGCACCGACGAATCATGAGCCTATTGGCAGAAAATCCCCACCCAAACAGACTCCTTTTATGGCGTGAGATCATTCACCTGTCAGACGTTTTGATTTATTCTCTTAATGCGGGCATATATGTCCCGGGATAACAGAGATACAAAAATGAATCTTTCACCAGAAATTTACCAAGCCAGCCAGAACATCACGACCGTTTTAACAAACTTTCACGCAGGAAAAATATCACAACCGTATCCGGTTGCCTCATTTCCAGCAGTGCTAGAAAATATAATCCGCTCATTGCACGAATCTACGCACATCCCTGCAGAGCTCATCGGTAATGTTGTACTGGCTGCAACATCGCTCGCCTGCCAGTCACTGATTGATGTCATTCAGCCACATACAAATACCCCAGAATCGTGTTCACTTTATCTTATGACCATCGCGGAATCGGGGGAAGGCAAAACGACTATCAATAAACTGGTGATGAAACCTCTTTATGCTTATGCCGCCGAAATGAAGCGTGAATATGAAGAAAAGTTAGAGCCCTACAGACGTGAACATAATATCTGGAAAATAAGAAACCAGGCCCTTAATAGCAACCTGAGACAGGCAATTAAAAAAGGGTATTCTAGTGAAGATGAAGAACGCGAAATTGTAAAACATGCGGAGTCCGAACCACATCGCCCAGCACGCCCGAATTTTATTTATGAAGATACCTCGCTGAAGGCACTCGTTGAAGGCCTCGGTGAACACCCGGAAGCCGGTTTTATTTCTGACGAAGCCATCACGTTTTTTAAAAGCTATCTGAAAAACAATCCGGGCCTTCTGAATAAAGCCTGGGACAGTGAGATGTTTGATTTCCGCAGAGCGGACGGAGAAATTTACCAGATTAAACCACTCCTAACATTTTCCTTAATGTCCCAGCCGGATGTGTTCAAGGAATACCTAAAAAAATATACCGTCACCGCCAGAGCCAGCGGGTTTCTTTCTCGTTTTTTATTTGCATGGTGTGAAAGCACCATCGGCACCCGTAACGGTCATGCCGATTATTCCAACACAGAGCAGGCGCTGAATACCTTTTATGACCGAATCAATGAATTATTGAGGCAGAATAAAGCCCGCTTCAGTGACAATACACATACACCTAAAAAAACATTAGCACTGTCAGACCTGGCCCTGTCAGACTGGAAAACAAATCGAACTAAAACAGAAAAGAAAATTTCCACTGGCCATGAATGGGAGCATATTCGGGATATCGCCTCAAAATCAGGCTCCAATACACTAAGATTAGCCGCTCTGTTACAGTATTTTTACGACGATACCTCTGTTTATGTTTCACAGGGAGCTATGGGGTCAGCCATTACCATTATGGACTGGTATTTGAATCAGGCAAGTCAGATATTCTACCCGCAGTCTGAACGCTGGCAGTTTGAGCATGATGTTCGGGAACTATTTCACTGGATTATGAACCGTATACGACAAAACAATGGTTATGCCATCCTGAAAAATGACCTTGAAAAATATGGACCACACCGACTGAGGCGAACGGATAAGCTCACCCCTGTTCTAAACCAGTTAATTAGCCAAGGGTATTTCGGAGTCATCCAGATGATTAAAAATGGTGCCCTTTATGTTACTCTCCGTCATCCGAACGGCACATTTAATCTACCTGCCGGTTATAATTACATTGATCATGCGTTTATCATCCAGTCTCCGGCTAACACTAATGGCCGACCTTATCCAGTGAACATCAAAGGCTTCTGAACACTCGGCATACTCCAAGAATATGCAAACATCACTGAAAAAAGCGTAAGCATAAATGCTTCGTATGAAAGATAGTTAACCTGTTTCTTCTGGATGATAAAAAAGACTAAAATAACATCAATTTCAATACCATTATCTCTTCAAGGTCCGGCTTCAGTTGCTACTGTAGCAATTGAAGCCAGATAAAAGTCATATGCAATTCCTTTTTTGTGTGTTTTTCATACACTCACAGGTGCCTTCTCTCAACAGCATACATGCATAACAGACCGTATTTCGGTGTAACAACTTTCGAATCAACAGGTATTTCTTTTTTGGAAAAAATAGAACTTTACGACATCAATGATATTAAAGGATATAAGCTTCGTGACGCCGATATAAGATCCCCCATCATTCTTCAACTACACTTATGAACCCAGACTAACTACGTCCCGCTTTAATGGAGTTAGGGAAGAATTGATTATGAATTAATTTATAACATAACTGTCGCATCATGCTGAAAATTCCGCAATGGATGTCACACACTCATCTTATCCTTGAACAGGACTCTTTTTTTTATCAGACATGAATATTCCTCAGTGTTAAGCTAATGAAGGACAGGGGCACCGTTAAGTCGTCGTTTATCCTGAGTCTGGTGCCCCCATAACTTTCCTCTCTCCAGTAAAATAATATTTATGACGCAGTCAGTATTGACTACAACCAAAGTTACGCTGACCATCGAAATTATCTTTGCTGTAGTCCTTGGCCAGATAGTTCAACCTGTCAGTGACATTTGATAACTGATTCGTAAAGTTGTTATGATTTTTACTGAGGTGGGAATAGCAACTGGCAGGAAATTCCACCAGAGAATAGTACTGTTGATGGTTATTTACTGTATTCAGTCCCAGAGCCCGAATCCAGGCCTCCATAATCATCATGGCCAAATTGTGGGTATATTCTCCGTCTGTACTTGTATAGGTTCCAGGATAAGCATATGCTTCGCGATTAAAGAGTAAGGCCACGTGATAATGTTTTTTCCCGTGCTCATTAAACTCCCTCGCCCAGATATGACGAACATAACAAGAGTGAACCCGCTTCCCCGCATTATATTTTTTCAATAAATCAGCTTCAATCTGTGATTTTAGAGACACAATGAAACGGGTAACGATGCCTGAGTCAGACTTGTATGTTCCTGTTTCAATCTCAGGTAAACGAAGATCCCCCCTCAGTACCATAAGTCGGGGATAATCATTAAGGGCTTTTGTGATAGTCTCCTGAATACGTTTAACGTAGTTCTTATTCAGCACACCGTAGCTGTTAGTATTGATACTCATGATGAAAGACCTTATGTTAGTGAATATGTTCAATAGAATACATATAGACAGTAATAAATTAACCTCAGTCTTTAAGATTGATACTTGGGAGTGTAATGCTATACAAATATGTATTACTGATTTAACGTTAGGAAAAGTCCCATTGATCATTCGCGGTCAATGAGCTTGTTTATTAGCTGATTTCGTTTGCATTATGCATAATCGTAGAATGTATTCAGCACGCTTATTAACATACTCACAAAAAATCAGTAATGTGTATCTATATTAATATATTACCAACCCGACAAAAGCCTGAGTATTTTTATACAAAAATGCAATAGAAGAATAAAATACTTAAAACTCGTGTTTTCACATCAAATAAGCGCTTGATTTTACTCTCAAGTTAGCACTTTTTCACATACAATAGACAGCTTAGAAAATGATCTTTTACACCTACTCTGTCATACCCAAATCTGCCCTCTCTACAATAACAGTTCATCTCCTTCAAAATTAGATTCAAAAAAAATTCAGACCGATATTACCAGTCTGAGAACGGAAGCAGAAATGCTGCCGTTTTGTTTTTTCACTCATGGAGGTTAATGTGTCCGATAAAACTGAACAGGGCCTTGATACCCTGAAGCAACAGCTGTCTATCCTACCTGAAACACTCTCCTGCACGATACTGAACCGCATCAGGCAGCATATCCATTACGAACCAGTCATTGGCATCATGGGTAAAACAGGGAGTGGAAAAAGTTCTCTCTGTAATGCTCTCTTTCAGCAGCCCCTCAGCCCGGTCAGCGATGTGCAAAGCTGTACCCGTGAACCGCTTCGCTTCACGCTTGATACAGGAGGACGCCGCATGACACTGGTCGATTTACCCGGTGCAGGAGAATCTCTCATCTATGACCGTGAATATCAGCAGCTCTATAAAGAACAACTACCGAAGCTGGATTTAATTCTCTGGGTGATCAAAGCGGATGACCGAGCCTGTTCAACCGATGAGGCGTTTCACCGGTTCCTGCTCAAATGTGATGTTTCACCAGCCAGCATTGTATTCGTCATTAACCAGGCCGACAAAGCAGAACCTTCGCTGGAATGGGACAGGGAAGCATCTCAGCCCTCCACCGGCCAGTTGCTGACCCTGACCGCACGAAGCGCAGCCATTTCACGACAGTTCTCCTGCCCATATCCTGTTCATGCGGTGTCAGCCAAAACCGGTTACAACCTAGCCCGTCTGGTTGAAACCATGATGTTTGCCCTGCCCTCGGAGGCCAGCAGCGGCGTGTTTCGTCAGGTCAGAGAAGAGCACCGAACTACGGAGGCAGAGAGTACTGCCCGAAAAGATTTTGGCGATTTGCTAAGTGAACTGCTCAGCCAGATTATGGACGCAATTCCTCTGCCAAAGCCCGTCCGGGAAGCACTTGTAACGATCCGCGAAGGCATTGTGAATGTCGCATCTGCCCTGTGGCACTGGTTTTTTTGATAGATGGGAAAATTATACTCATGAAGTTGACATGGCCTCTTTTGAGCATGCTGCTGCGACATCTCTGCAGACGGCCAGTTACCCGGCCCCTGTATTACTTTCAGCGCAGGCTTGCCGGAACAAGAATCCTGAATGTCCATTTGGCTTTCATCGTTTTGCTGCGCATTTTGTTGCATGTACTGAGTGAGCGATTTATACAATGCTGCAGAACTGCCTCTTTTAGATTTGCCAATTCCACCTGCCGACATCCTTATTGACAGGGTATGTCCATCTGCAGTCACCCTGAAGAAGCGATCGTAATCTTTCTCTTTAATTCAATAAGTTACTATGGGAAAAATAATTCATCTTTTCTGCCAGTCTCACTCATCGCTGGTCATAACCTGTCCAGCACGTCCTGCATAATAACCGCTTGAGTTATTTCAGTGTTTTTCATTTACGGAGGGCATATGCGCGCCACGGATCCTGCGCATCGTCACGACAGGCTGGCACTCAGGCTGTCAGTTATTATCAGCCGGCTTCTTGCCGGAGAATCCCTTTCACTGAAATCTCTGTCTGACGAATTTGGCGTGTCTGAACGCACACTGCGCCGGGATTTCTCTCAGCGACTGCTGCATCTAGATCTCACTGGCGATAACGGCTGCTGGCGTTTACGGACGAACCCGTTGCGCGATCATACTCCTGGTGCGCTGGCATTTGCCCGCAACACTGGAATTGCCCGCCTTATTCCCTCACAGAGCCGTCAGTTAATGCAGCTGTTGATGAATGAAAATGGCACATCTCCGTGTCTGATAGGTCATGTATATCAATCTGCAGGGATCCGCCCGGACTGCTTTCAGCGGCTTGCTGAAAGCATTTATCTCCATCGGATGGTCAACCTGCTCGTTAAGGGTATTCATCACGACCACCTTGAGCCCTACCGGCTGATTTTTTCACATGCAAATTGGTATCTGGTGGCCTGCCGGCAGGGAGTCATTCAAGTTTTTTTGCTTGACGAAATTAACTCTGTCTCACTGTCAGAGCAGAATTTCAAACATCGCAACGAGACTAACGCGCTTATCGTCATGGAGGACTTCATCAATGCGCTCCCGCATTTTCACTTTATCAGCAACGTTATTCATACCTTCGGAGAGCCTTCTCCCGAGACTCAGACCAAACCAAAAGGAGTCAAAACATGAAACACGGTACACCTCTTCTGTTAAGCGCAGGAATAATGCTCTCATTGATGTCGGCCGCAAATGCCACGACGCCCGAAGCTCTTATACAGGCGCATCACCAGCGCTGCGGCAAGCCCGTCTTCTATGCTCAGACCCCTAACCACAAAAAAGAGGTCGAGATTTGCATCATCACCCCGTCGGTATCGTATTCATTCGGCAGGATCGGCACAGAACCTAAGGAAATGAACATTACCGTACCGACCACCGCCACCACGTATGCATACCAGAGCAATCAGGTCATCAGCCTGCAGGAATTTACTGTCCGTAACGGTGATATCTCATACCTGGTATCTGCCGGGACAAACGATGAAGGTAAACCTTTCGCGTCCCTAGACGTTTATCAGGGAACACCCGATGCGGGTAAGCATCTGGCAGAAATCCGGCTCGACCCGGATACGGTGGTGAACAACATCAGCCATGCCCTTGCACAGGAAGGTGTAGCGCAATCAGACAGCCTCTGAGCAAAGATGTCTAAACATATGGATATTTACAGAATGATTAACAGGCAATTAAAAATGACGACGGCTCCCCGGGGCGTATTAGTGTTCTTCACTCTTCTGTCAGCTCTGGCCGTCAGCGGTTGTGGTGACAAGAACGAAAGCGAGTTTATCCGGGGCTGCAAGTCCAGTGGGGGAACCACCGCGGTCTGCAACTGTATTTGGGATACGCTTAAGACGATATATACCCACGGGGAACTGGAGAAAATAAACCAGCAGTATGGCTATGTGCCGCCACGTTTTATGAACAACATGCAAAGAGCTGCTTTGCAGTGCAGAAATAAGGACTGACCAGAATGACGATTGTTCTTAAATATTTCGCGATTGCCTTCGCCATCGCGCTTGTGGTTCTCCTGTTTAACGTATTCGGGAACACGGGCGAAATTCGCAGTTTCGGACAGGGGATGGGGTATCTGTTCTGGATGACGCTCGGCCCCGGAGCCGGTATGACAGTCGGCGCGTTCCTGCGCCTGTGGCTGATGCCGGACAGCGTCTATACCACCGGTGGAATGGGAGGCCTGCTGAAGGCACGTTTGTTCTGGCTTGTAGGCCCTCAGTGTATCGGCTGGCTGGCCGGTCTGATGACGGTTGGCAAACAACTGATGTAATGCGTTACACGTCCCCATGTCCATATAAGAATCGCAAAAAATTTATATATCCTTCAGAAAGGAAAGACCATCATGTTTAAACATGTACTGACCGCCACGCTGATCATCATCAGCACCTCAGCCCAGGCTGACACTGCGCCTCTGTCCGTAAATTCACAGGGAACGTATCTGATTAATAATCCGAATCTTCCCGTCTGGCAACTCACTCTGACCAGTCTGGAAAACGACATCACCATTCAGTCGCTCACGCTCAACCGAGGCAACTGTCTGATTTCCATCGCTGGACGGGGTAAGAATATGAACAAACGTCTGGGCTACGGGCAAACGTTTTCTTTCACCACGCCGAGTAACAGTAACTTCACCCGTTGCCGTCCACTGGAACTGACGGTTCAAACGAGCAAGGGTCCCTATACCTTTAACTGGCAGTAATGGCAACCACTTCTTTTGCACTTAATATTTGAATTCATTATCTGATAAGGAAATTATCCCATGGTCGACATCAATACCCTCAGCCAGCGGCTCAATACCCGTACGCTGCATTTGATCCTGCTCAGCATGGCCAGCTGTGGAGTCTGGCCCCTGCTCTGGCTCTACAAAAAACAAGATATCATTAGCGATACCACGGGTTACCCGCTTTACGGCAAGATGTTTATTATTTGGTTGACCGTCTGTTTCGGGCTCAGCCGCCAGCTGGGTGCAATGGCAGCGCCTGACCCCTACGGCTATGACTCAACCGGTGATATCCTGCTTGCGCTTAGCGGACTACTCTCAATGGCCAGTGGCATCATGTATGTGGTCTGGGCCTTTAAAGCCAGAACGGCGCTACGTCACTATGCGCTGAACACGTTTCGCTTCGACCTAAAGATGAACGCCTTTTATACCGTGCTGTTTAATGTCTTCTACATCACATATTGCATCAATGACATGCACCAGGCACTGGCGAAACACATGATTATTCATGGTACTCCCGCAACATCGAACGCCCCCGCTCCGGCCCGGACAGAACAGACAAACCTGCCCTGATAACTGCCACAACATCAGTACCCTCCGACGCCCTGCTCATCCGAGCGGGGCGTTTTCTTTTGTTTCTCAGAAAGGAGATATCCATGCGTTTAGCCAGCCGTTTTGGCGCAGTCAACCTTATCCGTCGTGACCGACCGTTAACCCGTGATGAACTGGCACATTATGTACCCAGCGTTTTCAGTGAGGAAAAGCATGCTTCACGCAGCGACAGATATACCTGTATTCCCACCATCACCCTCCTTGATAACCTCCAGCGCGAAGGGTTTCAGCCGTTCTTTGCCTGCCAGACCCGCGTGCGGAACCCTGACAAACGTGAACACACGAAGCACATGCTGCGCCTGCGGCGTGAGGGCCAGATTACCGGTAAACAGGTCCCGGAAATCATTCTCCTCAACAGCCATGACGGCTCCAGCTCATACCAGATGCTGCCGGGGCTGTTTCGTTTTGTCTGTCAGAACGGTCTGGTCTGCGGCGAAACCTTTGGGGAGGTGCGGGTGCCGCACAAGGGTAATGTGGTGGAGAAGGTCATTGAGGGAGCCTACGAAGTGCTGGGGATATTTGACCGGGTGAAAGAAAAGCGGGACGCCATGGAGTCGCTGATACTCCCCCCACCGGCACAGCAGGCGTTTGCCAGAGCCGCGCTGACGTATCGCTTTGGTGAAGCGCACCAGCCGGTAACAGAGTCTCAAATCCTCTCTCCGCGCCGCTGGCAGGATGAGAGTGACGATCTGTGGACAACCTGCCAGCGCATTCAGGAGAACCTGATGAAAGGTGGCCTGCCGGGCAGAACCGCAAAGGGGAAGCGGGCCCATACGCGTGGGGTTAACGGTATCGACAGCGACGTGAAGCTCAACCGGGCCCTGTGGGTGATGGCAGAAAGCCTGCTGGAAAACCTGAAATAATGTCGCGTATACCCGATGGTGTGATTCAGGTATCAACTCATTCACGTCCCCTGACCCGCCAGGACAGTTGTCGCGCCATCTCAGACGACGACCTGTGCGACAGGTGTTCGCACCTTCTTTACCGCCCCGGTGAACTCAGCCTGTGCAGCTTAAGCCTCCCCGAAGGTCACTGGCCCTCATGCTGTGATGAAGATGGCTATACACATGCCTGTCCGTCACTTCGCTGAACAATCCCTCTCAATAATAAAGGAAATCGCATGAACAACGCATTTCACCTCTCCGGCACGGTGACGGAATCTCTCACATCACCACATGATGCAGATGGAATCGTGTGCACACCGGTGCCCGATGAACAGCGTGTCGACTTCTGGCCACAGCACTTTGGCAGCATACCGCAGTGGATAATCCTGGAGCCCACAGTCTTCGCCTGGATGGACCGCGTCTGTGAGGATTACAGTGGAGGCATCTGGCAGTTTTATACGCTGAGCAATGGCGGTGCGTTTATGGCGCCCGTAGCCGCTGCCGGCCACGATGAAAAGTGGAGGTTATTTAACGCCATGAACGGCAACGGTGCCGAAATGAGCGCAGAGGCTGCCGGGCTGGCAGTCTGCCTCATCGCGTACAGCCATCATGCCTGCCGCACGGAATGCGACACCATGACGGAGCACTATTACCGATTGCGGGATTATGCGCTGGCGCATCCTGAATGCAACGCCATCATGCACATCATCGACTGAGACCAGCCACTATGAAACAACAGCTACCCTTGTTTGCCACCGCACTACCGGCATCCGCACAGCAGACTATCCGGGAGGCTATCACTCTGCTGGAAAATCAATTACGTGAACCCGGTACACCATTCACGTCCAGCCAGTCAGTACGTGACTGGCTGCGTCTGCAGTTTGCCACGCTTGAGCGTGAAGTCTTTATCGTGATATTTCTTGATAACCAGCATCAACTGCTGGCTTACGAGATACTGTTTCAAGGCACCATTAACAGTATTACCGTGCACCCACGTGAGGTGGTCAAGGCCGGACTGAAACATAATGCCGCAGCAGCCGTTCTCGCGCACAATCACCCGTCAGGCTACGCAGAACCCAGCACTGCCGACAGGCAAATTACAGAATGCCTGAAACAAACACTGGCATTGGTTGAGATCCGGCTGCTGGACCATCTAATTATCGGTGGTATGGATATTGTTTCTCTTGCAGAGCGCGGCTGGCTATAAGAGTCAGGAAGAAATATGTCTGTAATTAATATGTAATTCTCTTATGAATATACGCTATAGGCACAAATGCCACGAGTTCAGCACGGTAAACAAGAACAAAATCATTATCAGAAGAGGGAAAATAATCAGAAGCAAACGAAAATGCCACATAAACCACATATGGAATGGGTAATATTATAAGCTAAAGTGAGAATGCCTTCCTTAAAAGGGGCATTCTCAATCCTCCAGGGGGTAATTATTTTTTTGCTGATTTATAAGACGAACTCAGCTTAATAACATTTATTTTTGTAGCTCTGCTTCGGCTTCCTGCAAGTCTGCCCTGGATTCGTTGAGCTTAGCTTGTTTTTTTGCGATCTTATCAGCACGTCCGGATGCGTTTGCCTCCTGAAGCTCCTGTTCCCGCTCGATGACCTTTTGCTGTTTTTTAAGCACGTCAGCCTCACACTCTTTTGTGAGCGAGGCATCCGTACAAGTTGCGACAACTTCTGCATAGGCTTTTTTTAAGCCCTTAACGCGATAACTATTTTCGTGCGTTTCCGCCTGCCGAATTTGCTGCTCGATGTTATACCGTTTAGCAGCACATCCCGTTAATGCTTCCTCCGCCTGTGCTGAAAGAGAAATGCCCATCGTAACAATTACTGCGATAATTGATTGCTTATTCATATTTTGATTCTCCATTTATTTAACTCGTCTACTTTGAATTATTTCGGCAAACATAGGATTTTCTGAAATTTTCATTTTCCATAGATGAAGGATTGACGATGAAAGAAACAATAATTTATGTTACAAGTTAATAAATTTTAAAAAGAGGAAACCTGTTCCCATGAAAAAATCGACTATACTAGCATTACCGTTCATTGCGATAACCAGCTTACTTGTTGGTTGTCATGCACAAAAGCAAACATCGGTCTCCAGAGATCACATTCAATTTAAGACTCAGACAGTGCCTTTGCCGTATAACGTGGTGCTCTCAGGCTCTGTTGATGATCGTATGCAATGTGAAAACTGCGGTAATAACGGCAAAAAGACCTTCATCAAAGGAGGTGAGCAGCTCAGCCAGTACAGTATGATGATTGACAGCCCGTACTTTGTCTTCCTCTGTAATACTCAACCGACGACTGTCGCAACGGAAAATGGATTGCAATTAATAAAAATCTCGTCGAACCGCATGTCAGGACGATTTCACTCGCCGGCGATACGGTTCTTAGCGATCTCCGCCCGGCAAATGATGCGCATAACACCTGGCTACAGGTGACTTATGCCAATGGAGAGCAGCACGTTTTTACTTTCGACAACAATAAATAGTCGCAGATCAACCGACTTTTCTCGCCTGGTTTTCTCAATGGGATTCTTGTCACTGAAAGGAAACGGGATAAGTGTTTGAATAATGGCTGAGAGGCTGGCCTCTCCTGCCATTCCGACATCTCTACGTTTTGTAGTTGCCTTCATGCCGGGTTCTTTGGCATGTTAACGGAACCTGACCTTTCAATTTTGTACACGTGACGAGTTTGCGAGCACAGCGATGATTAAGTGGCCCTGGAAAACGAATGATGCTGGCCGGGATATGGCGCTGCCGTGGGATGACGCGTTGGCGATCCCCGTGCTGGCCAACCTCCAGCCGGATGAACAGTCAAAACTCATTCAACTGGCGGAGCGCTTTTTGCAGCAAAAACGCCTGGTTCCGCTGCAGGGGTTCGAGCTGGATCCGCTGAAAAATACCCGTATCGCCCTGCTTTTCTGTCTGCCGGTGCTGGAGCTCGGCATTGAGTGGCTGGATGGCTTCCACGAAGTGCTGATCTACCCGGCCCCTTTTATCGTCGATGACGAGTGGGAAGATGACATCGGGCTGGTGCACAACCAGCGCGTGGTGCAGTCCGGTCAGAGCTGGCAGCAAGGGCCGATCATTCTCAACTGGCTGGATATTCAGGATTCGTTTGATGCCTCAGGTTTCAACCTGATTATTCATGAAGTTGCGCACAAGCTGGATACCCGCAACGGCGATCGCGCCAGCGGCGTGCCGCTGATCCCGCTTCGTGAAGTGGCCGGATGGGAGCACGACCTGCATGCGGCGATGGAGAATATCCAGGATGAGATAGACCTGGTGGGGGAAAGCGCGGCCAGTATTGATGCCTATGCCGCGACCGATCCTGCCGAGTGTTTTGCGGTGCTGTCAGAGTATTTCTTTAGCGCACCAGAACTCTTTGCCCCACGCTTCCCGGCGCTGTGGCAGCGTTTTTGCCAGTTTTACCAGCAGGATCCGTTGCAACGTCTGCGGCAAAACGAAGAGCCGGGCGGTAATATGTCCCGCCAGGTCCATTAAGCGTTTTCAGCATGGGGACGCGCGGAGCAGCGTACCCCTATGCTCACCAGCAAAAACAACAGCGCCATTCCCCATGCGGCAGCAATTAAAAACGACTCACCATAAAAGCGGGTTACGACCGGCACCAGCATCGCACTCACCCCGTATCCTAACGTATGGCTGGTGGCGATAACTCCCGCCCCTTTCCCTGTCGTCAGCCTGTCGTTCAGCAGCAGTTGATACCCCGGCGTTGCCATCGCGGCACCCAGCGAAGTCATCACAATTCCCACGTAGAAAAGCGCGAGATCCGCGACATACATCAGCCCAAGCCCCGTCACCATCAGCACCGCGGCCAGGCAGAGCAGCGTCATCGGGCTGAAATGCTGCGGGCGGACCACCAGAAACTGGGCGGCGAGCGTAGCCAGTGCGGCCAGGCTCAGCAGCATCGCAACATGATGGCTGATTTGCACCGGGTCGCCCTGGAGCAACGGATGCAGATGCGGTGACAGGCCAAGCTGCATCAGGCTCACCAGCGCCGCCAGCAGCAGCGCCAGCCCCAGGAACGGCAGCATCGACACCTGTAGCCGGGTCGACTGGTGCGCCACCGGCGGCAACGGGGGATCGGCGGCTTCGCGCAGCACCAGCAGCAGCGCGATGAAAGGCGCTATTGCCATTAGCCAGAGCGGCGCCACCGGGTTAACGCTAAGCATCAGCGCCGCCAGCGGCGGCCCCAGCAGACGTCCGCAGCTGAGACCCGAGCTAATGGTCGCCAGCGCCGCCATTCTCTTCTCCAGACCCGCGCGCTGAATGGCCCACGTCTGCGCGGCGGGCACCAGCCCGGAGACCGTCAGGCCGTACAGCGTGCGCGAGAGAACAAGCCCCGCCAGCCCCCACAAAGCATTCAACACGCCGCTGCTCATCGCCCAGACCACCAGCGCCATCACCAGGAAACTGGCCAGATAGCCACCGAGGGAGGCGATCATGACCACCTTGCAGCCGTGCCGCTCGCTCTGTCGTCCCCACCAGGGAGAGGCGGGTAAAAAGAGCATTGAGCCAAACATCAGTAGCCCCGCCCAAACGGAGAGTGAGAGTCCGGTCAGGCTGACCAGCTGCGGCAGCATGACCAGCAAACCATTTTGCCCGATACCTAATAAACCTGCGCACACCGCCAGGGGCCAGTTCGCTTTCGGGGTGACGTTGTCCATCAGAGTTTCAGAGGTTGGGTGCATAGAATTGTGAAGATAGTGTCAATAAATATGTGGAAATTATGAAGTTTATGAAAACAAATATTGCAAAAATAGTTGCGGCTGTAAACAGAATGAATATCATAACGAGAATTATTATCAGTCATGGAATGAGGTACTTTTATGCGTGCTCTGCCCCGCTCCGCCGGTACAGACGTTGCGGCCCAGTGTTTTTTGAACGCGCTGCTGCGCGAAACGAAGGACTGGCGTTATCTTCCCGCAGCCCGCGCGGATGAGCTATCGCAGATTCATATCCCGCTTTCCCCATCCCGGGCCATCCGGGTTCCGGTACACTATTTCTCCCCCACTCAGCATCATCAGTATCGCTTTCCGGCAACGCTGATTCAGGCAGACAGCGACGAAGGTGACGTGGTCACTTTCACTCAACTGATTGATTTAATAATTGAAAAAGACGCGGTCCAAGGCTCGCTTGATGCCGGTACGCTGGCGCGCTTCAGGCAGCGCGTGCTTGAAAGCCATACGCATACCTGGCAGGCCATTGACTTACGCCACGGCTGGGCCACCCTGCGCGACGGGCCGCTGACGTTTGCCGAAGCGGAACAGGCGCTGCTGGTCGGCCACGCGTTTCACCCGGCGCCCAAGTCGCACGAGCCGTTTAACGAAGCCGAGGCGCGTCGCTATCTGCCGGATTTTGCCTCCCGCTTCCCGCTGCGCTGGTTCGCGGTGGAGAGTACGCAGATTACCGGCGACAGCCTGAACGTCTCCCTGCGCGAACGCCTGCTGCGCTTTGCGGCACAGAGCGCGCCCGGGCTTCTTGGGCACTTCACCGACACCCGCTGGCTGCTGCCGATGCATCCCTGGCAGGCGGCGTATCTGCTTGAGCAGCCGTGGTGCCAGCGTCTGGTAGAAAAAGGCGCCCTTCAGGATCTCGGCGAAGCCGGAGCGCAGTGGCTGCCCACCAGCTCCTCCCGCTCGCTGTACAGCGAAACCAACAGCGACATGATTAAGTTTTCCCTGAGCGTGCGCCTGACCAACTCCGTGCGCACGCTGTCGGTAAAAGAGGTTAAGCGCGGAATGCGCCTGGCACGCCTGGCGAAAACAGAACGCTGGCAGGAGCTTCAGGCCCGCTACCCGACCATGCGCGTGATGCAGGAAGACGGCTGGGCGGGCCTGTGCGACGAGCACGGCGTCGTTCAGGAAGAGAGCCTGATGGCCCTGCGCGTCAACCTGCTGTTTGATACCCCTGAAACGCAAACCAACGTGCTGGTAAGCCTGACGCAGGCCGCGCCGGACGGCGGCGACAGCCTGCTCGCGGCGGCGGTGCGCCGTCTGAGCCAGCGCCTGGCGCTACCGCTCGACAAGGCCGCGCGCTGCTGGCTTGATGCCTACTGCGATCGCGTGCTGCTCCCGCTGTTCAGCGCCGAGGCGGATTACGGTCTGGTCCTGCTGGCGCACCAGCAAAACATCCTCGTTGAGATGCAGCAGGATTTCCCGGTCGGGCTTATCTACCGCGACTGCCAGGGCAGCGCATGGACCGAAGGGGCCGACGCCTGGCTGAAAGCGGCGGGCGAAACCGAGGTGGAAAACCGCTTTGGCGAAAGCCAGCTGCTGCGCTACTTCCCGTACTACCTGCTGCTTAACTCCACGCTTGCCGTCACCGCCGCCCTCGCCGCTGCCGGTTTCGACAGCGAAGAGAGCCTCATGTCCCGCGTGCGCGACGCGCTGGCCGGCCTGCGCAGGACGGCGAAGCAGACCCGCTGCCTCGACTACGTGCTCGACAGCCCGACCTGGAACTGTAAAGGCAACTTCTTCTGCTACCTGCACGACCGCAACGAAAACACCATTGCCGATCCTGCGGTGATCTATTTCGACTTTAGCAACCCGTTTTACAAGGAGAAGGCGTGATGGCCATTGCGAATATCGTACATTCCGGCTTCGGCTTCCGCTGCGCCGCAACGGAGCTGGCCCTGCCGCTGACGCTGGGTCTCGACGGTAGCGCGGTGCTGGAACGCCTGGCCGGGATCCCGGACGGCTGGCTGGTGGAAGCCCTCGATCAGCTGTTCGTCGCCGCCCCCGCCCTGACCGGCATTACCCTGCCGTGGGCAGCCTGGCAGGATGAACCGCAGGCACAGGCGCTGTTCAGCCTGGCCCACGGAGATTACCTGGCGCGCGAAACGTTCTGGCAGCTGCCGCTGTGGCTGAAGGGCGAACGGCCGCAGGCTAGCGGCGGGATGCAGTTTGATGATAGCCGCCAGCTCTACTTCCCGCTGCGCCCGCATCGCCCACAGGGCGAGGTGTATCGTCGTTACGATCCGCAAATCAAACGCACCCTGAGCTTCCGCGTGGCGGACGTGGCGCTGGACGGCGAACGATTCACTCAATGGATGAATAACCCGCGCGTGAACGCCTTCTGGGAGATGGCCGGCCCGCAGGCCGAACAGGAGAACTACCTGCGCCGTCAGCTCGACTCGGCGTACTGCTATCCGGCGATCGGCTGCTTTGACGACCAGCCGTTCGGCTATTTTGAACTCTACTGGGCGGCGGAAGACCGCATTGGCCGCCACTATCGCTGGCAGCCGTTTGACCGCGGGCTGCACATGCTGGTGGGTGAAGAAAACTGGCGCGGCGCGCAGTATATCCGCAGCTGGCTTCGCGGCCTGAGCCACTATCTGTATCTCGATGAGCCGCGCACGGCGCGCATTGTCGCCGAGCCGCGCTTCGACAACCAGCGCCTGTTCCGCCATCTGGCGTCCGCCGGTTTCGACACGGTGAAAGAGTTCGACTTCCCGCACAAGCGTTCTCGCCTCATCATGAGCGAGCGTCACCGCTTCTTCAGCGAGGTGGAACTGTGAACGCGCGCTGGCAGAAAGTAAATCGCGAGATGGTGGCGAAGATCCTCGCCGAGCTGGAATACGAACGCACCCTGCGCGCGGAGCCGGTTTCGTCGGACGGCTGGCGCATCACCATGGGCAGCGAGGCCTGGCAGTTTCGCGCCTCGCGCGGGATCTGGGGCTGGCTGCATATCGACCCTGATACCCTGACCACCGCCAGCGGCGCCACGGTAGAAGCGGAGCACGCGCTGCTGCATCTGGCGAGCGTGCTTGAGATGAGCGACGCGCAAACGGCGGAGCACATGGAAGATCTCTACGCCACGCTGCGCGGCGACATGCAGCTGCTGCAGGCGCGCGAGGCGCTGGATGCCGACGCGCTCATTCATCTCGACCCGGACGAGCTGCAGTGCCTGATGAACGGTCACCCCAAGTTTATCTTCAACAAGGGACGCCGCGGCTGGGGGCTGGATGCCCTGCGCCAGTACGCCCCGGAATATCGCGGGCGTTTCCGCCTGCACTGGGTTGCCGTGCAGCGCGACCAGCTGGTCTGGAGCAGCGACGCCGATTGCGATATCAATGCCCTGCTGTCCAGCGCCATGGATCAGGCCGAGCGCGCCCGGTTCGACGCCCGCTGGCAGGCGCTGGATCTGGACGACAGCTGGCTGCCGGTGCCGCTGCACCCGTGGCAGTGGCAGCAAAAAATTGCCATTCATTTCGTAGCGCAGCTCGCGCGCGGCGAAATGGTTGAGCTGGGCGAGTTTGGCGATGAGTATCTGGCGCAGCAGTCCCTGCGCACGCTGACCAACGCCAGCCGTCGCGCGCCGTATGACATCAAGCTGCCGCTGACCATCTACAACACCTCCTGCTACCGCGGCATTCCGGGCAAGTACATTGCCGCCGGTCCCCTGGCCTCGCGCTGGTTACAGCAGCAGTTCGCCAGCGATGCCACGCTGGTTCGCTCCGGGGCACGGGTGCTTGGCGAACCCGCCGCCGGGTATCTGGCGCATCCGGGTTACGCCGCCCTGCCGAAAGCGCCCTACCGCTACCAGGAGATGCTGGGCACGATCTGGCGCGAGAACCCGTCCCGTTATCTGCAGGACGGCGAACAGGCGGTGCTGATGGCGGCGCTGATGGAAACCGACAATGCCGGACGCCCGCTGATCGACGCGTGGATCGCACGTTCGGGACTAGCCGCCGAGGCATGGCTGGAAAAGCTGTTTGAAGCGACGGTTATTCCCTTCTATCACCTGCTCTGCCGCTACGGCGTGGCGCTGATCGCCCACGGCCAGAACGTCACGCTGGTGATGAAAGACTACATCCCGCAGCGCATCCTGCTGAAGGATTTCCAGGGTGATATGCGTCTGGTGGACGAGGATTTCCCGCAGGCGCAGAGCCTGCCCGACCCGGTAAAAGCGGTCACCGCGCGCCTCAGCGCGGATTACATCATCCACGATCTGCAAACCGGCAACTTTGTGACGGTGCTGCGCTTTATCTCGCGACTTACCCTGCAATGCGGCGTCAGCGAAACGCGCTTCTACCAGATCCTGGCGCAGGTTTTGCGCAGCTATATGACCGCGCACCCGGATCTGGCGGAACGCTTCGTCAAATTCGATCTCTTCAAGCCGCAGATTATTCGCGTGATCCTCAACCCGGTTAAACTGACCTTCTCCGAACACGACGGCGGCAGCCGCATGCTGCCGAACTACGTCAGCGATCTTGATAACCCTCTTTTTCTGGTCTCCCAGGAGTCAGCGCAATGAAAACGTATGATTTCATCGGCATCGGTATTGGTCCGTTCAACCTCAGCATCGCCGCACTGGCGGAGGGGCTGGACGGTTTTAGCTCGCTGTTTCTTGAACGTAAGCCGCATTTTTCCTGGCACCCTGGGATGATGGTGCCGGACTGCCACATGCAGACCAGCTTCCTGAAGGATCTGGTCAGCGCCGTGGAGCCGACCAACCGCCACAGCTTTCTGAACTACCTGGTGCAGCGTAAAAAGTTCTACCGTTTTCTGACCACCGAGCAGCGCACCGTCTCCCGCGAGGAGTTTGCCGACTACCTGTGCTGGGCGGCGGATAACCTCACTAACCTGGCCTTCAGCCAGCAGGTGCAGCAGGTCAGCTTTGATGAGCAAAGCGGCCTGTTTGAGGTTATGACCCAGCGGGTTCGCTTCCTGGCGCGCCACGTCTGCGTGGGGATTGGCAAACAGGTCAATCTGCCCGACTGCGTCACGGCGCAGGATGATAGCTGCTTCCACGCCAGCGAGATGATGCTTCGCGCGCCGGATCTGGCCGGCAAGCGCGTCACCGTCGTCGGCGGTGGCCAGAGCGGTGCAGATCTGTTTTTGAATATCTTCCGCGGAGAATGGGGCCAGCCGCTGAGCCTGAACTGGGTGTCGCGCCGCAACAACTACAACGCGCTGGATGAAGCCGCCTTTGCCAACGAATATTTCACGCCGGAGTACGTGGACAGCTTCTCCACCCTCGGCGATGACGCCCGTCGCCAGATGCTGCACGAGCAGAAAATGACCTCCGACGGGATCACCACCGAGTCGTTACTGGCGATTTACCGCGCCATGTACCACCGCTTCGAAGTGCTGCGCGAAAAACCCTGGGCGCACCTTCTGCCGTCACGCTCGGTGACGGCGCTGGCGCGCCAGGAAAACGGGCAGCGCCTGAGCATACAGCATCACCTCGACGGCGGCCGCGAGCAGCTGGACAGCGACGTGGTGATTTTCGCCACCGGCTACCGCGCCGTGCAGCCTGCGTTTCTGGCCCCGCTCTCTCACCGCCTGCGCCTGGACGAGGATGAAGCCTTCTGCATTAACAATGATTTCACCCTTGAATGGGACGGCCCGCAGAGCAACCGCCTGTTTGCCGTGAACGCCGGGATGCACCGTCTCGGCATTGCCGAACCCCAGCTCAGCCTGATGGCCTGGCGTGCGGCGCGAATACTCAATCGCGCCCACGGCGACGAGCCGTTTGAGCTGGCAACCACCCCCGGCGTTATCCACTGGCGGAGCACCGCCGGCCCGGAGAGCAGCCAGGTTTTTAAATCTTTAGCAAAAACCACCGAGTACTGACACACACATTCAGGATCAACATAACAATGAAACGTTCTCATCTTTGGGTATTAAATCCGTGCCTGCTTGCCATGCTTTCTACCTCTGCGTGGGCGGAAGAACAAAAGGAAGAAGATATTGTGGTTTCCGCCAGCCGCGCGCACCGCAGCGTGGCGGAGATGGCGCAGACGACCTGGGTCATTGAGCGTGCGGAAATTGAGCAGCAGGTTCAGGGCGGGAAAGAGATTAAAGACGTGCTGGCGCAGCTGATCCCCGGCATGGACGTCAGCAGCCAGGGGCGTACCAACTACGGCATGAACCTGCGCGGTCGCTCCATGATGGTGATGGTAGACGGCGTACGCCTGAACTCCTCCCGCAGCGACAGCCGCCAGCTTGACTCTATCGATCCGTTCAACATTGACCGTATCGAGGTTATCTCCGGTGCCACCTCGCTCTACGGCGGCGGCAGTACCGGCGGCCTGGTGAATATCGTCACCAAAAAAGGCCAGCCTGAGACCGAAGTGGAGTTCCAGACCGGGGCAAAAAGCGGATTTAACAGCCATAACGATCACGATGAGAACGTCTCCGCCGCGGTGAGCGGCGGTAACGACAACGCCTCTGGCCGTCTGTCGGTCTCCTATCAGCGCTACGGCGGCTGGTACGACGGCAACGGCGACGAGGTGATTATTGATAACACCCAGACCGGCTTACAGTATTCCGACCGTATTGACGTGATGGGCACCGGCACCATCAACATTGACGACCATCAGCAGCTCCAGCTAACCACGCAGTACTACAAAAGCGAATCCGACGGGAAGCACGGCCTGTTCCTCGGGGAGAATTTCGCTGCGGTAACAGGCGATGCCAAAGCCTACAACAAAAACAACCTGGACTCTGACCGGATCCCGGGCACAGAGCGTCACCTGATTAACCTGCAATACTCGAACACCGACTTCTGGGGCCAGGATCTGGTCGCGCAGATTTACTATCGCGATGAGAGCCTGACCTACTACCCGTTCCCGACGCTGAGCAAAGGCACGGTGACGAGCATTGGCGCGTCCCAGCAAAAAACCGATTTTTACGGCGGCAAGCTGACGCTGAACAGCAAGCCGGTGGACGACCTGACCCTCACCTGGGGCGTGGATGCCGATCACGAAACCTTCGACGCCAACCAGCAGTTCTTCGACCTGAGCAAAGCGGCCGCAAGCGGCGGCATGAAGCTGGACAACGCCTATAACGTGGGCCGTTATCCGGGCTACAGCATTACCAACCTGGCCCCGTTCCTCCAGGCCAGCTATGACATTGACGCCATCACCCTGAGCGGCGGCGTGCGTTACCAGTACACCGAAAACAAGGTGGACGATTTTGTCGGTTACGCCCAGCAGCAGGCTATCGCCACGGGCAAAGCGACCTCGGCAGACGCGGTGCCGGGCGGGAAAACCGATTACAACAACTTCCTGTTCAACGCGGGGATCCTGGGACGCCTGACCGAACGTCAGCAGCTGTGGTTCAACTTCTCCCAGGGCTTTGAAATCCCGGACCTGGCGAAGTACTACGGATCCGGTACCTATCAGCTGGTCGACGGTCACTATCGTCTGCAAAACAGCGTGAACGTGAACGACTCCACGCTGGACGGCATTAAGGTCAACGCTTATGAACTGGGCTGGCGCTTCACTGGCGATAACCTGCGTACGCAGGTGGCGGCCTACTACTCGCTCTCGGATAAGACCATTACCATCAACAAGAGCGACATGACCATTAACCTGGAAGACGACAAACGCCGTATTTACGGGGTTGAAGGCCAGGTGGATTATTTCTTCACCGACAGCGACTGGAGCACCGGGGCGAACTTTAACGCCATCAAGTCCGAGACGCGCGAAAACGGGAAATGGGAGAAGCTGACGGTAGACAGCGCCAGCCCGTCGAAGGCCAGCGCATGGGTTAACTGGGCGCCGGGCGACTGGGCGTTGCGCGTGCAGAGCACGCAAACCTTTGACGTGTCCGATGCCGACGGCAAGAAGATCGATGGCTATAACACCATTGATTTCCTGGGCAGCTATGCCCTGCCGGTGGGTAAAGTCAGCTTCAGCGTGGAAAACCTGCTGGACAAAGACTACACCACCGCCTGGGGCCAGCGCGCACCGGGGCTGTATAGCCCAACCTACGGCGCACCGGGCCTTTATACCTATAAAGGCCGTGGACGTACCTTTGGTCTGAACTACTCCGTCCTGTTCTGATCCTTCGCGCCGCCTGCGGGCGGCGCAGCCTGCTGTGCAATTTGAAAGCAAATTTGCTATTAAATCATCGGTTTGCTGAAATTGTCGGCAAACGAACAAAAACGCCGTTTTCCCCTTTGACAAGGCGCACGCAGGTCGATAATATTCGCCTCGTTCACACGATTCCTCTGTAGTTCAGTCGGTAGAACGGCGGACTGTTAATCCGTATGTCACTGGTTCGAGTCCAGTCAGAGGAGCCAAATTTGAAAAGCCTGCTTTTGAAGCAGGCTTTTTGCTTTTCTGCATTCGGTTAATTTGCCAGGTGACGGCTATGCCCTACCCGGTCAGCAAACTCTCTGACTGCGCGCGGAAATTTAAATCTGATAATCAATCGCCACTTCTTCCGGCTCCATCACCTGACGTTTGATCTCGTCTACCGAGAGCCCGGCGTTGCACAACTCAATAAATCGCCACACGTAGTTGCGCTGGAGCTGCCCGCGCTTCAGGCCCAGCCAGACGGTATTCGCGTCGAACAGATGGCGCGTGTCCAGACGCACCAGGTTCCCGGCTTCACGCTCGCCGCCGGACTGTTCCGCCACCAGGCCAATCCCCAGCCCTAACTCGACGTAGGTTTTGATCACGTCGGAATCCTGTGCGCTCAGCACCACGTCCGGCGTGAGCCCTTTGCGCTTGAACGCCTCATCAATGCGCGAGCGGCCGGTTATGCCCTGCCGGTAGGTGATGAGCGGCCATTTGCCGATCTCTTCCAGCGTCAGCGGCGAAACCTGGTTCAGCGGGTGATCGTCAGGCAACAGCAGGCTGTGATGCCAGCGGAACCACGGGAAAGCCACCAGCAGCGGGTCGTTGCTCAGCCGTTCACTGGCAATGCCGATATCGGCCCCACCGTTATGCAGCAGCACTTCGATTTCCTGCGGCGTGCCCTGGATCAGCTCGAGACGGACGTCCGGGAAGATCTCACGAAAGGCTTTGATCACCGTCGGGAGGCTGTAGCGCGCCTGCGTATGGGTGGTGGCGATGGTCAGCACGCCGGAGGCATCGCTGGTAAAGAGATCCGCCAGCCGGCGCACGTTGCTGGCCTCGTTGAGTATGCGCTCGGCGATGGTCAGCAGCGCCTTGCCGGGCTCCGTCATGCCGAGCAGGCGCTTGCCGCGGCGGATGAAGATCTCAATGCCTAACTCCTCTTCCAGCTCACGGATGTGTCGGCTGACGCCCGACTGGGAGGTGTAAAGCATGTTGGCGACTTCGGTCAGGTTGTAATCCCGCCTGGCCGCCTCACGAATAATTTTAAGCTGCTGGAAATTCACGATTCACTCCGGCGCATCTGACATAACGCTATTGTTAGAGTCAGCCGGGCTGTAAAACAAATAATAAAAACCAGCATCTTATGCTTATCTGGAATATCAGCTTACGAGCTGCAGTTCGCGATTTTCCAGCGATGGCTTGCTGACCAGAGACATCAGGATCTCTTTCACCGCCTGCGCCTGCGGAGAAAGCGAACCGCGCGCGGACATGTTCAGGGACAGCGGCAGGCTCATGGACGGCGTGGTGATGCGGGCCATCCAGCCGTTCGCCGCGCTGCACAGCGAACGTGCGGCGGACTCGGGCAGCACCGTCACGCCCATCCCGCTGGCAATGGCGGCAGTCAGCGTGGAGATGGAATCAATCTCACCGATAATTTTCGCCGTGAGGCGGCGCAGCGAGAACGCCTCATCGACGCGCACGCGCACCGCGCTGTAGTCACGCGGCAGGAACAGGTTCATCTCCGCCACCGCCGTTAAATCAATGCTCTGCCCCGGGCAATCGCGGGTACCGACCAGATAGAGGTCTTCCTTCAGCAGCGGCTGGCTGGTTATCCCGGCAACCGGTGAGCGATCGTAGAGTACCGCCATGTCCAGCTGGCCGCTGAGCAGCTTGTCATTCAGGACGGCACCGCTGTTCTCATGCAGGTAAACCAGCACTTCCGGCAGCTCTGCGCGCACCGCCTGGAGCAGCGGCATGGTGACGGACGATGCGGCCGTACCCGGGGCCAGCCCGATGGAGACATGCCCGCTCAGGGTCTGACCAACGTTGTGAACGGCCAGCTGCGCCTGTTCACACTGACGCAGGATGGTGCGAGCGTGGGTATATAAAATTTTACCTGCTTCGGTAGGCGTTACGCCGCGCTTGGTGCGGATCAACAGCTGCTGGTTCATTTCGCCTTCCAGAGTCGCGACCTGCTGGCTCAGCGCAGGCTGCGCGATGTGCAGCACTTCAGCTGCCTGCGTCAGGCTGCCGATATCGACGATTTTTACGAAGTATTTCAGTCGTCTTAAGTTCATGTTGCCCCCTGTTCGAAAATACCGTGCCGCTAACGGCTGTGTTGTTGAACAGGTTTTGCAATATGAATGCCAGTTTTTGCAGATGGTCCGATATCGTCGCTAAGCGGCTGAAAATAAGGAAAGCCAATCGCTGAAGCCCTTTTTCAGGCGCAGGCAACGGTTTCCGATCTGCCCCATTCGGGGTATATCTGCACAAAAATGGTGCATTACGTTGGCAAAATCGTCACTTTGCTGTTTTTGTCAGCAAACGATCGAAAGACGGCGATCCATCCTTTGACAAGGCGTACGCGGGTCGATAATATGCGCCCCGTTCACACGATTCCTCTGTAGTTCAGTCGGTAGAACGGCGGACTGTTAATCCGTATGTCACTGGTTCGAGTCCAGTCAGAGGAGCCAAATTTGAAAAGCCTGCTTTTAAAGCAGGATTTTTGCTTTTCTGCATTTGCGCTGTCGCAGCCGCCCGTCGAACTATCCTCACATGCCGATCTTCACCGGCATCCCCGACCGCCGCTCCAGTTCGGCCTGCGCGCCATCGCTAACGAGCTGCGCCCGCAGCGCGGCGGTTATGGGCAGCGGAACCTTATTCGTGGACTCAAATTCGGCGCGATTGCGCGAAAGCGGCTCGTGCACTTCTACCCAGCGGCTGCCGTCCGGCTCCGTGGTGACCTTTACGGGCATATCGATAAGCTGCACCCGCGTGCCCACCGGGACGTTATCAAACAGGTACTTGATGTCGTCATTGCGCAGGCGAATGCATCCCTGGCTGACGCGCAGCCCGATTCCGAAATTCGAGTTGGTGCCGTGAATGGCATACAGCCTGCCAATATAGATGGCATACAGCCCCATCGGGTTATCCGGCCCCGCGGGTACGAACGCGGGCAGGGTTTTGCCCTCTTTCGCGTAAGCGCGACGCGTGTTGGGCGTAGGTGACCAGGTTGGGCCTTCCTGCTTACGCTCCACGGCGGTTACCCAGTTACGCGGCGTTTCGCGTCCGGCCTGGCCGATGCCGACAGGCAGCACCTCCACCGTATTGCCGTCGGGTGGATAATAGTAAAGGCGCATTTCCGCCACGTTCACCACGATCCCCTCCCGCACCGTTGGCGGCAGAATCAGCTGCTGCGGCACCACCAGCCGCGTTCCGGCTCGGGGCAGAAACGGATCGACCCCGGGGTTGGCTTCCAGCATATTGCTTAGCCCCTGCCCGTGCTGCGCCGCGAAGGCTTCGAGCGGCAGGGTATTGCCCTCGGGCACGGTAACGGTGACGGGTGCCCCCACCAGCCGGCTTCCTTCTGGGGGGAGCGGATAGGTTACGGCAAACGCCGCGGGCGCCAGGGAACAAAGCGTAAGAATTAACGTGGCAAATCGAATCATAATGTTCTGTGCTCGGTTAAAAAAGAAAGCCTGCCGGTGGGCAGGCTTATCATACTTGCATAGCTATGCTTTTGGCGTGCGCCACTTCCGGGTGAGGACTTTTTCCGCTTCGACAATCATGAACATCGCAAACCCAATCAGGAAGGTAATGATCCAGTAGCGGAACGGCAGCGCTTCGGTACCGAACAGCATCTGCATAAACGGTGCATAGACGATCAGAAGCTGAAGCATCAGCAGCACGCCGCTGACAATCCATATTCCCTTATTGGCCAGCAGACCTTTGCTCAGGGAGAAACCGTCGGTGACGCGGCAGTTGAGCATGTAGAACCACTGGGCCGTCACCAGCATTTGCAGCAGCACGGTGCGGATGAATTCCGGCGAGTAACCCCGCGGCTGCAGCCAGGCCTCCAGCACAAAGGCGCTGATGGCAATCATCAGGCCGACAAACGCCACCCGCCAGATGGCGAAACCGTCCATGACGTGCAGATTCGACTTCCGCGGCGGCCGGTGCATGATGTCCTTCTCGCCGGCTTCAAACGCCAGGCCAAACGACAGCGTTGCCGACGTCGCCATGTTCATCCAGAGGATCAGCACGGGCGTTAACGGGATCAGGTTCCCCGCCAGCAGGGCAATAATGATCAGCAACGCCTGGGCGATGTTGCTTGGGATCACAAACAGAATGGTCTTCTTCAGGTTGTCGTAGACCCGCCGCCCCTCGTGCACCGCCCTGGCGATGGTGGCGAAGTTATCATCCGTTAGCACCATGTCGGCAGCTTCTTTGGTGACCTCGGTACCTTTGATGCCCATTGCGATGCCGACATCCGCCCGCTTCAGCGCCGGAGCATCGTTCACGCCGTCCCCGGTCATCCCCACCACTTCCTGCTTACTTTGCAGCGCCTGCACCAGACGGAATTTATCTTCCGGGCTGGTGCGCGCAAAAATATCGTATTTCTGCGCCGCCTCGCTCAGCTGCTGGTCGTCCATTGCCTCCAGCTCGCGTCCCGTGATGGCGCTCGCGGCGTTACCGATGCCCAGCATCTGGCCAATACTCATTGCCGTTTGCGGATGATCGCCGGTAATCATCTTCACGCGAATCCCCGCCTGCAGGCAGTCGGCAATGGCCGTAATGGCCTCCGGACGCGGCGGATCCATCATGCCGGCGATACCGAGCAGAATAACGCCCTCCTGCAAATCCGCATGCTCCAGCTCGCGCTGGCCGCTGGCGGCAGGTTTCCAGGCCGCCGCTACCATGCGCAGCCCTTCACGGGCATACGCTTCAATTTTCTCTTCCCAGTAGGGCTGATTGAACGGCTCCAGCCCGCCGTTCGTCTGCTGCTGCTGGCAAAGGCGGAAAAGCACGTCCGGCGCGCCGGTAATCAGTATCACCTCTTCGTCGCCAAGACGATACAGGGTGGACATGTACTTGTACTGCGAATCAAAGGGGATTTTACCGCGCAGCTCAGAATCGACGGCAGGCAGCGGGATTTTCGCCGCCAGCACCTTCAGCGCACCCTCGGTCGGGCCGCCCGTGATTTTCCACAGCCCCTGCTCATCTTTAATCAGCTGGCTGTCATTACAGAGATCGACGGTGCGCAGATAGCGCTCCAGCACCGAGCCCCGGGCCACGCTCGCTGGCGTCGGGTCGTCAACAGGGTGAATATTCCCCACCGGCTCGTAGCTGTCCCCCTCCACGCGATAGATGGTATCGGCGGTGATGACCGCTTTTACCGTCATTTCGTTCATCGTCAGGGTGCCGGTTTTGTCCGAGCAGATAACCGTCATCGCCCCCAGCGTTTCCACGGTGGGCAGCTTGCGAATAATCGCCTTGCGGCGCGCCATCGCCTGAACGCCCAGCGAGAGGATGATCGAGATAATGGCCGGTAATCCTTCCGGCACCGCCGCCACTGCCAGGCTTATCAGCGACAGCACCAGCTCTGAAACGGGCATATCCCTGAAGATGAGGCTGAAAACAAACAGCGCCACCATCATCACCAGAATGGTGATGAAAATGGTCTTGCCGAGCCTGTCCATTTGCACCATCAGCGGGGTACGGTGCTTTTCGATGTCCGACATCATCTGGTTGATGTGGCCGAGCTCGGTCTCGCCGCCGGTCGCCACCACCAGCCCTTTCCCCCCGCCGGAGCTGACCGTGGTGCCGGAATAAAGCAGATTGTAACGGTCGCCTAACGGCAGTTCGCCGCTGAGCGCATCGCTGCTTTTCTCCACGACGGTGGATTCGCCGGTGAGGATAGCCTCTTCTACCCGCAGGTTGTGGGCCTCTATCACGCGAAGGTCGGCGGGAATGCGGTCCCCGGCGCGTATCACCACAACGTCTCCCGGCACCAGCGCCGTGGTGGGGATGGTTTCATGGCTGCCCTGCCTGATGACCACCGCCTCGCTGGAGAGCATATTGCGAATGCTTTGCAGCGATTTCTCCGCGTTGCTCTCCTGAATATGGCCGATCAGGGCGTTAATGACGGCGACCCCGAGAATGACAAACATATCCACCCAGTGTCCCATTATCAGCTTCAGCAGCGCCGCCGCCAGCAGAACATAAATAAGGACATCGTTAAAATGGGCTAAAAAGCGCAGCCAGCCGGGTTTACCCGCTTTTTGCGGCAACGCGTTTTCACCGTATTGTTCCAGCCTGGCGGTGGCTTCCGTACGGCTAAGTCCGTCGGGGCTGGATTGTATATTTGTCAGGGTTTCTTCAACGGTCTGTTGATAATACGGACGGTGAGGTTTTTCTGTTTTCATCGTGCCTTCCTCGGGTTCTTTTCAGAAATCACCTTGCTTCACGCCATTAACGAATAACGAAAACAGGAACATGCGCGTAACGAACGATACTCGCCGCCTCCGATCCTAACAAGTGGGTTTGAATATTAGGATTGCGCGACCCTACAATTATCGCTCCGGCGTTAAGTTCATCCGCCAGCTTTATTACCTCATCACGAATATTTCCGCTGCGAACGTGGAGATGGACGTGGGCTTCCGGCAGGTTGACTTTTTTTACCAGCGCGGCAAGCTTTTCTTTAGCGTTATTAATCATATATTCATCCATCTTTCTTGCGTCTGCAATAAAGCCGCGCGTCAGTTCAGCGGAGAACTTTGGCATAACGTGCAGCAGGTGGATTTCACCCGACGCGCTTTGCGCCAGGAACTGAGCGTGCTGAAGCGCTTTGTCAGAGAGGGTTGTCTCATAGACGTCCACCGGAACCAGAATATTTTTATACATACCGAGCATCCTTTTTATGACCATCACGACGGTGTGTGAACCAGGAGAGATCGCATAACGCGCAGGGGTATACGCGTGAATGACGTTTAGAGAAAAAAGGGATGAATGCTATTAAACGTAGCACAGGAATATCAGGATGTTATTCAAAGCGAACCAGCTTTTGTTACTAACGTTCAGCCCGCAGGCGACACGCCGCTAATAATGGTTATTTAACATTTATTTATTCACCGACTATGCTCATAGTCAGGCACGCAACGCGCTCACTGATATTTATCCCGCGCCACCTTCCACCTCATGGAGGAATGCATGTACGGTTTAAGCCTGATTCGACTTGGTTTGTTTATCGCGCTTGCCATTATCGCCAGCACGGCAATCGGCTTATTTACCTATGCGGTCGTCTCGGCCCTGGCAGAATAGCGCCGCCTCAGCATTGATGACGAAATAAAATAATTATTTTCAGGGGAATACCGTGAAACGTTACGTCTCTTTTCTGCCCGTCGCTTTACTGCTGCTGACGGCGTGCGACTCCAGACCCGATCCCGCCGCTCCCCTGCCCAAAATGGTAAAAGTCGCGGAGGTGGCTGAAGCCGGCAGCGCGCAGCAGCGGGTTTTCCCCGCCCGCATCGAATCCGGCGACGCCACGGATCTGGCCTTCAAGCGTCCCGGGCAGATTGAGGCGCTCGATATTCGCCAGGGCACCGTCATCAGGCAAGGGCAACCGCTCGCCAGGCTCAACGCCCGCGAGGCGCAGCAGCGCCTGAACGACAGGCAAACGGCGGCGACGCTGGCCCAGCGGCAGTTCGACCGCTTCCAGACGCTGGCGGGACGCCAGGCCATTTCGAAGGCCGAGATGGACGTTCAGCGCGCGCAGCGCGACTCCGCAAACGCCGCGCTACAGATTGCCCGCGAAGAATTAAGCCAGATGACGCTCGTCGCCCCCTTTAGCGGGACTGCGGCCAGCGTGCACGTGCGAAACCATCAGGTCGTTTCAGCAGGCCAGCCCGTCGTCACGCTGACCCGCACGGACACGCTGGACGTGGTGTTCAGCATTCCTGAGAATCTGTTCAGAACCTTCGATATCCGCAACATGCAGTATCGCCCGGTCGTGAGGATTAACGCCCTGCCTGACCGCGAATTTACCGCCGTCTACAAAGAGCACTCGGGCAGCAGCGACAGCAATACCCTGACCTGGCAGGTAATTTTAACCATGCCCCGGCCGGACGATTTTCCCGCCGTGGGGGGCGTCAGCGGGACGGTCACCGTCAATCTAACCAACCTTCCCGCGGGGGTGGGCACTCAGGCGCTGGTGGTGCCGGTTGAGGCGGTCTTTAACCCCGATAACAGCCCGCGCAATGAGCCGCACGTCTGGGTGGTCAAGGGTGAGGGCGATGCGTTGCACCTGGAAGATCGCAAGGTCAGCGTGGGCCAGGTCAGCACCGAGGGAGTGGTGATCACGCGCGGCCTTCATGCCGGCGAGCGCGTGGTGGCCGCGGGCGTGGGGGAATTGCATGCCAACCAGCCGGTTCGCATCTGGACGCGTGAACGGGGACTGTAATGGATATCACTCGTCAGTTTATCAACAACCCGGTTCGCGTCTGGCTGACTATTCTGCTGCTGGGCGTTGGCGGCGTGTTTGCCCTGCTGAATATCGGCAGGCTGGAAGATCCCGCATTTACCATCAAAACGGCGGTTGTGGTCACCCACTATCCGGGCGCGTCGGCGCAGCAGGTTGAGGAAGAGGTTACTCTGCCGCTGGAAAACGCGCTTCAGCAGCTACCGTACCTGGATAACGTCAGCTCCATCTCCTCCAGCGGCCTGTCGCAAATCACCGTGAATATCGCGTCGCGCTACCATTCAAACGATCTGCCGCAGATCTGGGATGAACTGCGCCGCCGCGTGGGGGATGCCGCGCGCCAGTTTCCGCCGGGCGTGGTGACCCCGTTTGTGAATGACGATTTTGGCGACGTGTTCGGCTTTTTCTTTGCCATTTCCGGAGATGAATTTAGCAATCCGGAACTGGTGCGGTATGCCGAGCAGCTGCGCCGGGAGTTGGTCCTCGTGCCGGGCGTGGGCAAAGTGGCCATCGGCGGAGCCCTCACCCAGCAGATTAACGTGGACATTTCTCTGAGCAAAATGGCCGCGCGCGGGATTACGCTTAACCAGCTTTCTGCCCAGCTCAGCAGGCTGAACGTGGTTTCCAGCGCAGGAGAGATCCCCTCCGGTACTGAGTCAATTCGTCTGCATCCTACAGGTGAATTCGAAAGTATTGACGAGCTGGCCGATCTCATAGTGACCCCGCCCGGCGTTGGGGCGGCTACCCGCTTACGGGATATTGCCACCCTGTCACGTGGGCTGGATGCGTCCCCTGCCAGCATCTACCATGCCAACGGCAGAAAAGCCGTCACCATGGGCGTCTCCTTTATCCCCGGCGTTAACGTGATCGACGTGGGACATGCCCTGGAGGCGAAGCTTGAGCAGATGTCAGCCGAGAAACCGGCAGGTATCCATATCGACCTGTTTTACGATCAGGCGGCGGAGGTCGGGCATTCCGTCAACGGATTTATCATTAATTTCCTGATGGCGCTGGCGATTGTCGTCGGTGTGTTGCTGATCTTTATGGGCTTACGCAGCGGGCTCATTATCGCCTTTTCCCTCGCGCTCAACGTGCTGGGCACGCTGCTGATCATGTATCTCTGGGGCATAGAACTACAGCGTATTTCACTGGGGGCGCTGATCATCGCCCTCAGTATGCTGGTCGATAACGCCATCGTGGTTGTCGAAGGGGTACTGATAGCCCGGCAGCAGGGCTCGCCCCTGCTTAACGCCATTAACGCTATAATTCGCCGCTCTGCGCTGCCGCTGCTGGGTGCGACGGTCATCGCCATCCTGGCTTTTGCGCCCGTCGGGCTGTCACAGGATTCCACCGGCGAATACTGTAAGTCGCTGTTCCAGGTGTTGCTGATTTCGCTGATGCTGAGCTGGTTCTCAGCCCTCACCATTACGCCGGTGCTGATTAAATGGTGGCTGTTTAAACATGACGCTGCACCGCCAGACGCCGACGAAACGGATCCCTACGACAAACGCATCTATCGGATCTATCAGGCGGTGCTCAACGCGCTGTTACGGCGTAAAGCGCCAACGCTGATGGTGATGGCCGCGCTGCTGGCTGCCGCCATCTGGGGCTTTGGCTCGGTGCGGCAGAACTTCTTCCCCTCATCCAGTACGCCAATTTTCTTTGTCGATCTCTGGCTCCCTTACGGGACCGACATTAACTGGACCGAGAAGATGACCGGCGATATCGAGAAAACCATTAACGGCCAGCCTGGCGTGGAAACTACGGTCTCGACGATTGGTCAGGGAAGTATGCGATTTATTTTGACCTACAGCGGACAGCGGCAGTACAGCAACTATGCACAAATCATGGTGAGAATGGACGACCAGCGTAACATCCCCGCCCTGACCCGCCACGTTGATGAGTACATCGCACGGAACTACCCGCAGGTTAACGCCAGCACGAAACGGGTGATGTTTGGCCCCTCCGGTGACAGCGCCATTGAAATACGTATTAAGGGCCCCGATCCGGACAGGCTGCGTCTGATCGCCAGCCAGGTAGACAGTATTCTTACGCGCGATCCGGCGACGGACACCGTCAGGAACGACTGGCAAAACCGCAGCAAAGTGATCCGCCCGCAGTACGTCACCGCGCTGGGACGTGAGCTTGGCGTGGATAAGCAGGACGTCGATAACGCCCTGGAGATGAATTTCTCCGGCAGCCGGGCGGGACTGTACAGAGAAGGAAGCGACCTGTTACCCGTGGTGGTGCGCCCGCCGGAAAGTGAGCGGCTGGACGCCAATCACCTGAATAACGTCCTGGTATGGAGCCAGACCCGTCAGCAGTATATTCCGCTGAGCAACGTCGTCAGCGGCTTCGCGCTGGAGTGGGAAGATCCGCTGATCCTGCGTCGCGACCGCTCGCGCGTGCTTACCGTGCAGACCGACCCTGACCCGCTAAGCCAGCAAACGTCCGGCGATATTCTCGCCCGCGTGAAGCCGCAAATAGATGCCCTGCCTCTGCCTCACGGCTACAGCATCGAATGGGGCGGGGACGCGGAGAACTCCAGCGAAGCGCAGCAGGGGCTATTTACCACGCTGCCGCTCGGGTATCTGGTGATGTTTGTGATCACGGTGCTGATGTTCAGTTCGGTGAAAAACGCCGTCGCTATCTGGCTGACCGTGCCGCTGGCGCTGATCGGCGTTACGCCCGGTTTTTTACTTACCGGGATCCCCTTTGGCTTTATGGCACTGATTGGCCTGCTGAGCCTGAGCGGGATGCTGATCCGCAACGGCATTGTGCTGGTGGAAGAGATTGAGCAGCAGAAAGCGCAGCAGGATCAGCACAGTGCGATCGTTTACGCCGCCACGTCGCGCCTGCGTCCCATCCTGCTCACCGCCTTTACGACCGTGCTTGGCCTCGCCCCCCTGCTGCTGGATGTGTTCTTCCAGAGCATGGCCGTTGTGATTATGTTTGGGCTTGGGTTTGCTACAATCCTGACGCTGCTGGTACTCCCCGTAATTTACGCGTGTTTTTATCGTAAGGACGAAGCTGAACAACAATGAATGCGACAGGGCTGAACATCATCAAGACGCTGGGCTGTATGACGGCGGTCACCTTCTTCACCATCTACAACACCTGGGACCATTACGATTATGACTATCACTGGATCCTCGGTTTTTTAACCTTCATTTCGACCATCGCCACGCCGTTGTTTTTTGTGGTTGCAGGGTATCTGGATGGGCAATCCCGACACGGCACGCGATGGCAGCTGGATAAGATCAAAAGCCTGGTGATCGTCTTTCTGTTCTGGGTAACCATTTACTACCTGTGGGAGCCCTATCAGCGCGGATATCTGATCCAGCCCTGGTTCGTGTTCGCGTTTGTCGTGATTTACACTTTTCATCCGGCGGTGGAGTGGCTCAGCCAGCGGCGAACGCTGTTTTGCGGGGTGATTGCCACACTGCTGCTTTTCTCATACGGGTACGATTTGCTGTCAGCCCTCTATCCTGATGTCCACGTGCTTTCATTGTCGCCGCAGTATCGCCTGTGGACGTGGCTGCTGTTTTATCTGACGGGGCAGCTCTTTTGCGATCCGCAGATTGCGGCGTGGATCGGCCGCAAAAATGTGGTCAGGGCAGCGGTGATTGCCATACCGTTTATCTATCTCTTCACGTGGTTTTACGAACGGCATTTCTTTTTTGCGCTATTTAAAGCGGACAGAAACGCCTTTATCCTCACCGGATCGCAAATCTACATCCTGATTATTGCCCTGGTGATTGCGGCCAACGGCGTACGTTTTCGCCGCAATGCGGAGTTTAAAGAGTCCGTGCTGGCCGCCATTAGCAAAACGATGACCGGGGTCTATATCATGCACTACTCGGTGTTTCACCTGCTGACGGCGCTCATTCCGGTAACGTCCCTGAGCACCAAACTTGCTCTGATTGTGCTCACCTTTGTTACGTCGGTCCTGTTTTCGCTGCTGATCCTGTCCAACGCAGTGGCCAAAAAAGTGATCACTCTTTAAAAGCCCAGGCGCAGCCAGGCAAACAGCACGTTGCCGTTGTTGTAGGTTCCGGGAATATAGGTGAACTGGACGGTGACGCGCTTATATCCGGCAGAGAAAAGCGGGAAAATAAATGGCAGCGGGACATAGTTGGCAAAGTCGTCGCGCGCGGTGATCCCCGCGGCGGCCCCCAGCCCCAGACGGAAATCTTTTGCGTTATCCAGATACCAGCCCTTTTCCCAGCCGTAGCCCATCGCGGGCTGCCACTCGCTATGTGAATCTTTAAACATCATGGCAAAGAGTGCGCTCCAGTTGCCCTCGTCGTTGTAGCGAGAAACGCCCAGTCCGCCGCCCCACGGCATTTCGTTGTAGTTATCCGTTTTCTCTTTGTCATACATAAAGCGGGCATGCCAGCTCAGAAACGGCAGGTAGAGATCGTAACGATCCGGCTGCTCCCAGGTCTGGGAAATATCGTCTGTTACCGCATCCCACCAGCGGTGGATGCGCTGTTCGCCGTAGACTTTTGGCTCCGCATGCAGCGGCGAAGCCACCAAAAACAGGACTACCCAGAGTGCAGGAAAGAGGCGTTGCATCGTTATTCCCTCAGCTTACGTCACACAGCGATCATTATTACTGTAAACCATTCAGCCCTAACCGGAGCCAAACAGGCTGATTTATATTGGGACCCGATAAGATGAAATTTATTGATTCTGCGCTTTCAGGAAAGATAAAAACGTTTTCTCAGGCCGTCTGTCGCGGTAGTCTCATACGTTCCGTCAATATGACGGCTGCAACGTGAGTGACCTTTTCTTATACCAATAATTAAAAATCAGTACAGACAGGACAACTATGGACTCCACCCTCATCTCCGCTCGCCGCAACGAGGAGACACCTTCGCTTAACCGCGCCCGCCGCGCCGCTTTAGGTAGCTTCGCAGGCGCCGTCGTCGACTGGTATGACTTTCTGCTCTACGGTATTACCGCTGCGCTGGTCTTTAACCGTGAATTCTTTCCTCAGATCAGCCCCGCCATGGGCACGCTTGCTGCGTTTGCCACCTTCGGCGTCGGTTTTCTGTTTCGTCCGCTGGGCGGGATAATTTTCGGCCACTTCGGCGATCGCCTTGGCCGTAAGCGCATGCTGATGCTCACCGTCTGGATGATGGGCATTGCCACCGCGTTGATCGGTATTTTGCCCTCCTTTGCATCGATTGGCTGGTGGGCCCCGGTGTTGCTGGTGACGCTTCGCGCCATTCAGGGCTTTGCCGTCGGCGGCGAATGGGGCGGCGCGGCACTGCTGTCCGTGGAAAGCGCGCCGAAGAATAAGAAAGCGTTCTACAGCAGCGGCGTGCAGGTAGGTTATGGCGTGGGTCTGCTGCTCTCCACGGGCCTGGTGTCGCTCATAAGCCAGCTCACGACAGACGAGCAGTTCCTAAGCTGGGGCTGGCGTATTCCGTTTATCTTCAGCATTGTGCTGGTCGTGGTGGCCCTGTGGATCCGTAACGGCATGGAAGAGTCGGCTGAGTTTGAGCGGCAGCAACGCGAAAAACTGGTCGCGAAAAAACGGCTGCCGGTGATGGAAGCGCTGGTGCAGCACCCTGGCGCTTTTCTGAAAATTATCGCCCTGCGCCTGTGCGAACTGCTGACGATGTATATCGTCACCGCCTTCGCCCTCAACTACTCCACGCAAAACCTAGGCCTGCCGCGGGAATTGTTCCTGAATATTGGCCTGGTGGTGGGTGGGATCAGCTGTCTGACCATCCCCTGCTTCGCCTGGCTGGCGGATCGCTATGGGCGTCGACGGGTATACATCACGGGCGCGCTCATCGGCACACTCAGCGCCTGGCCGTTCTTTATGGCGCTGGAGGCCCAGTCGGTCTTCTGGATTGTCTTCTTCGCGATCATGCTCGCGAACATCGCTCACGATATGGTGGTCTGCGTGCAGCAGCCGATGTTTACCGAGCTATTTGGCGCAAGCTACCGCTACAGCGGCGCGGGCGTGGGATATCAGGTGGCGAGCGTGGTCGGCGGCGGGTTTACGCCGTTTATCGCCGCCGCGCTGGTGACGTTCTCCGGCGGGAACTGGCATAGCGTGGCGATTTATCTGCTGGCAGGTTGCCTGCTTTCTGCTGCCACCGCCCTGTTGATGAAGGAAACCGCGCACAGCTGATCTCCTCACTTTTGTTTCACAGGCGTGTGACATACTATCGGTTATAGCCGCACACCTGTGGAACAAGGAGACAGACATGAATAATAAGGGCTCCAGCCTGACCCCGACTCAGGCGCTGGAAAAACTCGACGCGCTGTATGAACAGTCCGTCAATGCACTGCGCAGCGCCATCAGTGACTATATCGAAACAGGGAAACTTCCCGATGAAAAGGCCAGAACCCAGGGCCTTTTTGTTTATCCATCGCTCTCTGTCACCTGGGACGGCAGCGCCAGCAGCAATCCGAAAACCCGCGCCTATGCGCGTTTCACCCACTCCGGCTGTTACAGCACGACCATCACGCGTCCTGCGCTGTTCCGCCCCTACCTGGAAGAGCAGCTTACCCTGCTGTATCAGGATTACGGCGCGCATATCAGCGTTGAACCGTCCCTGCACGAGATCCCTTACCCGTACGTGATAGACGGCTCAGCGCTGACGCTGGATCGCTCCATGAGCGCGGGGCTGACCCGCCATTTCCCGACCACTGAGCTGTCGCAGATTGGCGATGAGACGGCGGACGGGATCTATCACCCGGCAGAGTTTTCACCGCTGTCGCACTTTGATGCCCGCCGTGTCGATTTTTCGCTGGCACGCCTGCGCCACTACACCGGCACCCCAGCCGAACATTTCCAGCCGTTCGTACTGTTTACCAACTACACCCGCTATGTAGACGAATTTGTCCGCTGGGGCTGTAGCCAGATCCTAGACCCGGACAGCCCTTACATCGCTCTCTCCTGCGCGGGCGGGATCTGGATCACTGCCGAAACCGAAGCACCGGAAGAGGCCATCTCCGACCTGGCGTGGAAAAAGCACCAGATGCCCGCCTGGCACCTGGTCACCGCCGACGGTCAGGGCATTACGTTGATTAACATCGGCGTTGGCCCGTCGAATGCGAAAACCATCTGCGACCATCTGGCGGTTCTGCGCCCGGACGTCTGGCTGATGATCGGCCACTGCGGCGGCCTGCGTGAAAGCCAGCTGATTGGTGATTATGTCCTCGCCCACGCTTATCTGCGTGACGACCATGTCCTTGACGCGGTTCTGCCGCCGGACATTCCTATCCCGAGTATCGCTGAAGTACAGCGCGCCCTGTACGACGCCACCAAAGAGGTGAGCGGCATGCCGGGTGAAGAGGTGAAGCAGCGCCTGCGTACCGGTACGGTCGTCACCACCGACGATCGTAACTGGGAGCTTCGCTATTCCGCCTCCGCCCTGCGTTTCAATCTCAGCCGTGCGGTCGCGATCGATATGGAAAGCGCCACCATTGCTGCGCAGGGCTACCGCTTCCGCGTCCCGTACGGCACGCTGCTGTGCGTGTCCGATAAACCGCTGCACGGCGAGATCAAACTGCCGGGTCAGGCGAACCGTTTCTACGAAGGGGCGATCTCAGAGCACCTTCAGATTGGAATTCGCGCCATCGATTTACTGCGTGCAGAGGGCGACAAACTGCATTCCCGTAAGCTGCGCACCTTCAATGAGCCACCGTTTAGGTGATAACAAGGACATTTCACGCACACCGCTTACCCGGCCTGAGATTCTGTAGGTCGGGTAAGCGGAGCGCCACCCGACAATTTTACTGAACGCAGAAAAGCAAAAAGCCTGCTTAAAAGCAGGCTTTTCAAATTTGGCTCCTCTGACTGGACTCGAACCAGTGACATACGGATTAACAGTCCGCCGTTCTACCGACTGAACTACAGAGGAATCGTGTGAACGGGGCGCATATTATCGATGCGCCCTGAGGATGTCAAAGGGTGAATGCAGATTTTCAATCGTTTGCCGATTTATTCTCCACTTCGCACATTTGTCAGGCACTTGCCGTTTCCGAAACCTCCTGCTCCGGTTTTTTTCGCGGATATTTCCACAGCCAGCGTCCGCTCACCATGCGCCAGTAGAACAGCGCCCCGCGCACGGCCCAGTCAAGGAACATCCCCAGCCAGACGCCGACAACGCCCATACCTAACATTACCCCCAGCGTGTAGCCCGCCACGACGCGGCAGCCCCACATGCCGAGCATGGAGACCCACATCGCAAACCGGGCATCGCGCGCCCCTTTCAGCCCGGCAGGAAGTACCCAGGACGCGGCCCAAATTGGCATAAACGCCGCGTTGAGCCAAATCAGCACCTTCACGACCTCTTTCACGTCATTTTCGTGCGTATAGAACGAGGCCATTAGCCCGGCTAAAGGCGCAGTTCCCCACGCAATCGCCGTCAGTCCAATGGTTGAAAGCCAGAAGACATGCCGAAGCTGCCGTTCCGCCTGCCCTATCTGCCCCTTTCCGAGGCGTCTGCCGGTGATGATCGTCGACGCCGATCCCAGTGCGTTTCCGGGCAGGTTAATGAGCGAGGCGATGGAGAAGGCAATAAAGTTGCCGGCGATGACGTCTGTTCCCATCCCGGCAACAAACATCTGCGTCAGCAGTTTCCCACCGTTAAACAACACGGATTCGATGCTGGCCGGAATACCGATCCCCATCACTTCCCAGATAATGGCGAAGTTAAGCGGACGGAAATAGCTTTTAAGCGTCAGGCGCAGCGATGGCGTAATTCCCGCCATCAGCACGCCGATTATCGCCGCCGCACCAATATAACGGGAAATGGTCAGCCCTAATCCCGCGCCGACAAAGCCCAGCCCCTCCCAGGAAAAGACACCGTAAATCAAAACACTGCTGATAATGATGTTCAGGATGTTCATGCCGCCATTTATTAGCAGCGGAATTTTGGTATTCCCTGCGCCACGAAGCGCACCGCTACCAATCAGCGCGATGGCAGCCGCCGGATAGCTCAGCACCGTCATTTCCAGATAGGTGAGCGCCAGATCCTTCACTTCACCTGTCGCTTCACCCGCGACGATGTCGATAATTTCTTTGCCGTAATAATGGATAACCGCCGCCAGGATGATCGAAAAGAGGGTCATGATCATCAGCGACTGTCTGGCCGCCTCCCGGGCGCGTTTTGGATCAAGTTTCCCAAGACTAAACGCCACCACTACCGTTGTACCGAGATCGATAGCGGCAAAGAAGGACATCACAACCATGTTGAAACTGTCCGCCAGCCCTACCCCGGCCATGGCTTCTTTACCGAGCCAGCTCACCAGGAAGGTGCTTAACACCCCCATCAACAGGACGCAGGTATTCTCCAGGAAAATAGGCACAGCAAGGGGGGTGATTTCACGCCAGAACAGAACTCGATAACTCTTACGTTTTGCATACCAGGGCGTGCGCATAATCGCCTGGCGCAGGGGTGCGGTGACGTTCAAAATGGGCCTTAACGAGAAAGTTGAAACTCCATTTCAAATGATGGGGCAGAAATGCGTATCCTGCAAAGTATTTTCCATAAAATTATGTTTGGATTTACAACAAAATGACGACAGAATCATCAAACAATCACTTTTGCCTGAGATCAGGTTTGACAAAAGTTTTTTCGCCGCTAAGATAAGCCTCCACAACGATTCCTCTGTAGTTCAGTCGGTAGAACGGCGGACTGTTAATCCGTATGTCACTGGTTCGAGTCCAGTCAGAGGAGCCAAATTTAAAAAGCCTGCTTTTAGAGCAGGCTTTTTGCTTTTCTGCGTTCAGTAAAATTGTCGGGTGGCGCTGCGCTTACCCGACCTACGGTCCTGTAGGCCCGGTAAGCGCAGCGCCACCGGGCAACAGAGTATGCGATTACTCGCCTTTAGCGTCGACGTTTTTGATTTCGCCCATCACTTTCAGCTTTTTGGAAATGTCGCGACGCTCTTTGGACAGCTCAGCGTTTTTGATGATGTAGTCATCAACGCGATCTTCATAATCGCTCTTCATGCTGGCGATGATGCCCTGAATGGCTTCAACGCTCATACCTGGCTTGATGTAGTCGCTCAGGTTGTCCAGCAGCAGGACACGTTTCTGGTTGTCACGGATCTTCTTCTCTACGTCCTGGATTTCGCGCTGTAGCTTGTTTTTGCGGCGGAACAGGCGGACGAACTCCAGAACATCCTGGAACGAAGGCTTGGTAGTTTCCATTTTTACACCCCTGATAATGTGAGATTCGGATTCGTTAAAGCAACCGTTTTAACAGACAGCGGCTGCGAATGACAATGAGTATATCGTTTAAAACCATCATAACCCTAATTGTTGCTGAATCGAAGCAGCAGGCATCACATACGCTTTTTATTTGCGCAGTGCCCGGCAAATCAGCTGCGATAACAACTCCAGCTGTCGCGCCAGCTCCATACTCAGCCAGACATAGCCGTGGATGGGCGTTTCCGACACATTGTCGCCCTGACGCTCATTCATCAGCTGTTTGAGCTCGATGACGATGTCATTCAGCCGCTCGCTGTTCGCCCGTATCGGCTGTGGGTTACCTTCGTAAAGTGCATGAGCGATGGTCAGCAGGGTCTGTTGCGTCATCTGCTGCGTCTCTTTCAGCGTATGCGCGTTGAGCATCAGAAGATGGCTGGGGCGTGAGGCCCAGTGGGCATTGATTTGCAGTTCAAGCATACAGACCAGATTACGGCTGACCGTTTGAATGGCTTCAAAAATAGCTTTCTGGATATGCGTCTCTTTGCTTGCCGGGGTAATTAACCCGCGCATTTTGACCACATCATTAAGGATTTTTTGCAGGTGCTTTTCCAGCCGCGGACGCTCAATCAGATTCGGCGAAAACCCGGCCTGGTAGACCCGGTTAAATGCCGTGACGTAGTTTGCCATCTGAATGCGCCAGTGCAGGAAGGCGCGCTGCGGCCAGATGCCGGTAAACAGCATGGCGAGCAACGAGCCGAGGATCACGTCCCCGCTTCGCCACAATGCGGTGGTCATATCGCCCGCCGGTGCGCCGACCACAACGGCGAGCGTAATGCCAATCAGCAGCGCCTGATACGGTTTCTTTCCGAGGGCCAGCCATCCGCAAAGAAACATCGCCACCGCGCACCACAGCAACATGAACGGAAATGAAATTAGCTCCAACTTCAGGGCGATAAGCCCAAGCGCCGAGCCTAAAACGGTACCACCTATGCGTTCGAAAGCGCGAGGGACCACGTTCCCCCAGAATGAGATCGGCCCCATCACCACCACCAGCGTGATCAGCGGCCACGTTCCTTCCGGGATATCCAGCAAACGAACCAGTACGAAGGTCAGCACAAACGCCAGCGCAATGCGGCAACCGTGCACCACGCGATAATGTTTGTATAACCGAATTTCAAAAGGGGTTAATGACTTGTCGGGGCGCACACCCGTCTCCAGCTCTACGGCAAACCACAATTGTACTGTGTTTTCAGCCGGGTGGATCGCGCCCGGCTGAAAAACCCTGCGTTTCGCAGGATTATCCCACTTTGTGCTCTACCGGTACAAACATCTCAATATCCCAGTAGCCGTCAGCATTGCCATCGTTCAGATAGCGTTCGAAGCAGGGTTTTGGCGCAATCTGGAATTTGCTGTCTTCCAGCAGGGAGTTGAAGAACTGATACCATGGGGTGGCGAAATCATGATTTTCGACGCGCGCGGCGGCAATAGCATACTCTCCGGCAGCAATTTCGGTCAGCATTACCCCTTCGCTGTTATCAGGGATAGTGAAATCGTCCGCTACCGTTACGGCGGTAACACAGCGAAGCTTTTCTGCCGGCACGTCTTCCGGATTGTCATAATAAACGGCCACCCACTCCTGCGGCTGAATATGACGTCCATCTACCCACATGACCAGCTGTTCAAATCCCTGCTTGACCGTCTTTTCCCACGGTCCCACGAGATGAAAGCCAGCGATCGTACGTTTCTGTTGCTGCCTGATGCTGTAGTCCATGCTGCCTCCGTTTATTACTGTATATATATACACTATAAAGCAGAATCGAGATTATCGGCAAACCAGGAGTGTTTATTATGTGAGCAGACTCGCAACACTGCCAGTCTGCCCGAAAAGGTTAGAGTTTATGATGCAGATAATCGCCGAGGCGGGAGAAAAGGCCGCCCTTTTCAACGCGCTCCAGCGTAACCAATGGCCAGTGCGCTACCACCTTGTCACGATCGTACAGCTGGATCTCCCCTACCCGCTGATGCGCGGCGATCGGCGCTTCCAGCTCTTTTTTATCCATTACATATTTCGCCTTGATGTTCGGCACTTCCGTTTTGGGTAATGCCAGCCAGAAATCCTGATCCGTGCCCAGCGCGATCTGCTCTTTATCGCCATACCAGATGCGTTCGGTTCCCACTTTTTTGCCGTTATGCAGGATCTGCACCGTATCGAAATTTTGCTGTCCCCAGTGGAGCAGCTTGCGCGCCTGATCTTCACGTCCTTTCGGGCTGTCTGCCCCCATCACCACCGCAATCAGTCGACGCTGACCGTCCACCGCGGAGGCGATCAGGTTAAAGCCCGCGCCCGAGGTGTGTCCCGTTTTCAGACCATCCACGTTCATGGTCTTATCCCACAGCAGGCCGTTGCGGTTCTGCTGAGTGATGCCGTTCCATGTCAGACTCTTCTCGCTGTACATGTGGTAGAACTCAGGCTCGCCGTGGATGATGGCGCGGGAAAGTACGGCGAGATCGTAAGCGGAGCTGTGCTGACCCGGTGCATCCAGCCCGTGTACGGTTTCGAAGTGGGTATCGCGCAGGTTCAGCTTTTCAACGTAGTCATTCATCATCCTGACGAACTGCGGCTGACCGCCCGCCACGTGATCCGCCAGCGCCACGCAGGCGTCATTGCCGGAATCAACAATCAGGCCGCGGCTGAGATCGCGCACAGAAACCCGATCGCCCTGCTTCAGAAACATCAGAGACGAACCGTCAAAGACCGGATTGCCTTTTGCCCAGGCGTCACGTCCGACCGTCACAATGTCATCGGGGCTGATGCGGTGGCTATCAATGGCACGATCGACAACGTACCCCGTCATCAGTTTGGTCAGGCTCGCCGGATTACGCTGCTGATGTTCGTTGCCCGCCGTTAAGATTTGACCCGTGGTGTAATCCATCAATACCCAGGATCCTGCCTGGATGGCAGGCGGCTGAGGTGAAAAATCCAGCGGCTCGGCAGCCAGCGCGGATGAAATACTCGAAGCGAGTAAAGAAACAGCAATAAACAGACGGCGTTTCAACGGTATATCCTCAGGTCAGTAAAAATCGATGACCTTTTTACGGGAGTTCTGATGTCGTTACCTGCCTTAATTGCAAAAAAATGTGACAGCACGCAGATTTTTTCGGAACAAATCTCGCAAATTTCTTGCCTGAAGGTGCTTTTTATTCGGACTGCTCACCCCAATCGTTTACCATAGAGACGTCAATTTTTAACAGGATGAGATTACTGGTGTCTGACTCTGCCGCGCGCCCGACTTTTTTGTTCCACGATTACGAAACCTTTGGCACCCATCCGGCGCTGGACCGACCGGCGCAGTTTGCGGCTATCCGAACCGATGACGAATTTAACGTCATCGGCGAACCCGAGGTGTTTTACTGTAAACCCGCCGATGACTATCTGCCGCAGCCGGGCGCGGTGATGGTGACGGGCATCACCCCTCAGGAAACGCGGGATAAAGGCGTTAGCGAAGCAGAATTTGCCCGTCGCATCCACGACCTGTTCACGGTGCCCAATACCTGCGTGGTGGGTTACAACAACATCCGTTTTGACGATGAAGTGACGCGCAATATCTTCTACCGCAACTTCTACGATCCGTATGCCTGGAGCTGGCAGAACCGCAATTCGCGCTGGGATTTGCTGGATATTATGCGCGCCTGCTATGCGCTGCGCCCGGAGGGAATTAACTGGCCGGAGAACGACGACGGCTTGCCGAGCTTCAGGCTCGAGCATCTGACGCGGGCCAACGGCATTGAGCACAGCAACGCCCACGACGCGATGGCAGACGTCTACGCGACCATCGCTATGGCGAAGCTCGTAAAAACCGCGCAGCCTCGCCTGTTTGAGTATCTGCTGAGCCATCGCAGCAAGCAAAAGCTGATGACGCTGATTGACGTGCCGCAGATGAAACCGCTGGTGCATATTTCAGGGATGTTCGGTGCGTGGCGCGGGAACACAAGCTGGGTGGCGCCGCTTGCCTGGCATCCAGACAACCGTAACGCCGTCATCATGGTGGATCTTGCCGGGGATATCTCGCCGCTGCTTGAGCTCGACAGCGACACCTTACGTGAACGGCTTTATACGCCGAAAGAGGCGCTGGGTGACCTGCCAGCCGTACCGGTAAAACTGGTGCACATCAATAAATGCCCGGTGCTTGCGCAGGCCAACACGCTGCGCCCGGAAGACGCCGACCGGCTGGGGATTAACCGTCAGCACTGCCTCGATAACCTGAAAGTGCTGCGCGACAACCCGCAGGTGCGCGAGAAAGTCGTCGCCATTTTTGCCGAAGCAGAGCCGTTCGTGCCGTCTGAGAATGTGGATGCGCAGCTTTATAACGGCTTCTTTAGCGATGCCGATCGCGCGGCGATGAACATCGTGCTGCAAACCGACCCGCGTAATCTGCCCGCGCTGGATATCACCTTTGCAGACACGCGCATTGAGAAGCTGATGTTCAATTATCGTGCGCGCAACTATCCCGGCTCGCTGGATGAAGCAGAGCAGGAGCGCTGGTTACAGCATCGGCGCAACGTGTTTACGCCTGAGTTTCTTAATAGCTATGCCCAGGAGCTGGAGATGCTTTACGGCCAGTATGAAGGGAATGCTGAGAAACAGGCGCTGCTGAAAGCGCTGTTCCAGTACGCGCAAGAGATTGTCTGAGTAGCGGGTACAAAAAAGCCGGAGGCGATGTCTCCGGCTTTTTTTTGCCGGGTGGCGCTAACGCTTACCCGGCCTACAAAACTGTAGGTCGGGTTGAGCATAGCCGCCACCCGACACAGTCTTACGCGACGTCTTCGTACTGAGGAACCGGGTTGCGGAAGCTCTTCGTTACGCAAGCCAGGTAAATCAGACCGATTGCACCCCAGATCAGACCCAGAACCATTGAGCTCTCTTCCAGGTTGATCCACAGGGCGCCCACCGTCAGGGCACCACACACTGGCAGCACCAGATAGTTGATGTGGTCCTTCAGCGTCTTGTTGCGCTTCTCACGGATCCAGAACTGCGAAATCACGGAGAGGTTAACGAAGGTGAACGCCACCAGCGCACCAAAGTTAATCAGCGCAGTGGCCGTTACCAGGTCGAACTTGATCGCCAGCAGGGCAATCGCGCCCACCAGCAGCACGTTCCACGCCGGGGTACGCCATTTCGGATGCACGTAACCAAAGAAGCGAGTTGGGAACACACCGTCACGGCCCATCACGTACATCAGACGAGAAACGCCCGCGTGCGCTGCCATACCGGATGCCAGTACGGTGACGCTGGAGAAGATCAGCACGCCCCACTGGAAGGTTTTACCCGCCACGTACAGCATGATTTCAGGCTGCGATGCATCCGGATCTTTAAAGCGAGAGATATCCGGGAAATACAGCTGTAAGAAATAAGACGCACCGATGAAGATCAGGCCGCCAATCAGCGCGGTCAGGAAAATCGCTTTCGGGATCACGCGCTCGGCATCTTTGGTCTCTTCAGACAGAGAAGAGATACCGTCGAAGCCCAGGAACGAGAAGCACAGGATAGTCGCCCCGGTGATCATCGGCACAACGTGCGCACCTTCAGACCAGAACGGACGGGTGCTGGTCAGCGTACCTGCGCCCTCACCGTGGGAAACGCCGTAGATGATCAGCCCAACGATAACCGCAACAATCCCCATCTGAAGGATCACGATCAGGGTGTTGAAGTTAGCCACGGTCTTGATGCTGCGCAGGTTAGAGATGGTCATAAAGGCCACCAGCGCCACAACGAAGATCCACGACGGTACGGAAGGCACCAGCGCTTCGAAGTAAATTTTTGCCAGCAGAATGTTGATCATCGGCATGAACAGGTAGTCCAGCAGTGATGACCAGCCCACCATAAAGCCAACAGCCGGGCTAATGGATTTCTGAGCATAGGTGTACGCAGAGCCAGCGGACGGGAAACGGCGAACCAGTTTACCGTAGCTCAGCGCTGTAAAGAGAATGGCGACCAGTGCAAAGGCGTACGCCGTTGCAACGTGACCGTCAGTAAGGCCTGATACGATACCGAATGTATCGAACAGCGTCATCGGTTGCATATAGGCAAGGCCCATCATAACAACCGGAATCAACGTAAGCGTTTTACGTAATTCCACGCGAGAGGTGTTTGGAGTTGCGTTATGCGACATAGTTATTCTCCTTTACGGTGATAACCGCCACGTAAGCGAAAAATTGCCCCATTTCTTTCTTCCTCAGCGACAACAACTGTCGGATTTTAGTAAATATCTATCCGGTACGAAGCCCGGCCTCTTGGTTTTTAGTTTCGTTTCGTACATGCAAAAAAAAATAACCGACGCCTTTTATATCGTCGATTATTCATTTGTTTGCAGCGGCGGCATTTTGCCCTATTCCAGATACAAAAGGCAATACATTGAGAAACCTGCCCATAAATTAATTTTACTAACTGGTTGATTTCCCATCATCTGCCTGAGTGTAAACTGTCGCGATAGCACTATTTGCTAAAATTTCGTCTCGCCACCAGGCGCTGGCAAGCCCGGCGGTCTGTTCATTCCAGCCCACCCATACCGATTCGTTACTGCTCTGCGCTAAAACCTGTTTTTCCACCAGCGCGCCGCTTTCAATAAAGCGCTGTGCTAGATAACGGGGAAGGTAGCCGCACCCCAGGCCGCTTATTTGCAGTTCCAGCTTGGTTTTAAAATCAAAAACGGTGATGGCCTCCTGCTCATCCAGAAGCTGCGATGAAATGCCGCACTCGGGGCGGGAGTTGTCTCCCACCACAATGGCGCGATGGTTTTTAATGACGCGTCTTGAAACAGGCTCCGGTTCATTCGCCAGCGGGTGGTGAGGCGCAACGGCAAAGATCTGCTCCAGAACGCCCAGCCGGGCGAAACCAAATTCACTCAGTTGAGGAGGCTCATGCAGCGCTCCAACGATGATATCCGCCCTGCCCTGCGTTAAGGCGTCCCACGAGCCGCCCAGCACGCCGTTGATAAAAACCAGCCGCGTGACGCTATGGCGCTGATAGAACGCCTCAATAAGCGGGGTAAGCAGCGAAAAAGGGAAAGTATCATCAACCCCAATCACCAGCTCATTTTCCCAGCCCTGATGAAGTTTGACGGCCTGTTTTTCCAGCTCGCGAACCGTATGCAGCACGTCACGCCCTTTTTCCAGCAGCATCTGCCCAGTACGGGTGAAACGCGCGCGATGGCCAGTGCGGTCAAGGATTTGAATATTAAGATCGCTCTCGAGCTTTTGCACGGTGTAGCTCAGAGCCGAAGGGGTTTTATAGAGCTTCGCCGAGGCGGCGGCAAAGCTCCCCTCTTTTTCCAGCGCATCCAGAATAACAAGAACATCCAGCAGCGGTTTCATCTTCGCCCCCTTGCGGTGTGCGATGGCCTCCGCCGGCGCAATTATTCCATGGGCATAACCAGCGGATCGGGATACTGATATTCAAATCCCAGTTCATGGCAAATACGATTGCCATCAATAATTTTGCCTTTGCGCTCCCCCTGCGCCTCACTGAACACCGGCGGCGCCAGACCCAGCTGGCGCGCCATCATCGGATAAAAGGTGCTGCGTGGCGGATGCGAAGGCGCACATATATTATAGATGTGCCCCCCTTTCGGAGCCTGTAAAAGCAGCTCTATCGCACCGATAACATCTTCAAGGTGTACAAGGTTAACGCCGTGCTGACCATCCGGCGCGGATTTACCGGCAAAGAAGCGTCCCGGATGACGCCCCGGCCCCACCAGCCCGGCGAGGCGTAAAATATCCACCTGCGTGCCAGGCAGATTGTGCAGCCAGTCTTCCAGCTCTTTCAGTACCCGTCCGCTGGCGGTTACCGGACGGCGCTCGGTGTTTTCTTTCGCCGTACCGTCGATATCGCCATAGACGGAGGTCGAGCTGGTGAAAATGATACGCGGAATATGGTGCGCCAGGGCGCTGTCGACAATCTCCTGCACCGCCTGCAGGTAAAACGTCTCGCCCGGCCCGCTGCGCCGCGCTGGTAAGGTAATGACCAGCGCGTCCACATTCATCAGTTCATCCAGCTCGTCGGTATCGCAGATAAGCTCGGGTTCGAGACGCAGCTCGACACCATCAATGCCGCACATGCGCGCCGCCTCAACCCCGTCCCGCGTGGTCTTACTCCCTGTCACCTGCCAGCCTTTTGCGGCTAATGACATCGCCAGTGGCATTCCTAACCACCCTAATCCGACAATCGCGACCTTTTTCATGACATTCTCCGCTTAACGACGCCTGTTATAAGGCTACGCCAGCCTTATGGAACGCACAATTCATACCATCAATATGAAATGAATTAATGATCAAAAAAAGCCCTTGCTTTATGGCGTACAACTGGTTTAGGTTAAAAGACATCAAATGCATAAGCATTCAACGAGAATTTATATGACACGCGTTCCTTTTAAAAACCACCATCATCACCATCATCCTGACTAGTCTTTCAGGCGATGTGTGCTGGAAGACGTTTGGATCTTCCAGTGGTGCATGAACGCATGAAAAAGCCCCCGGAAGATCTTCTTCCGGGGGCTTTTTTTTGGACCGCATTCAGACAGATTAAAACAGGTTAACGAGGAACACAGAATGTTAGATAACTCACGTTTACGCATAGCTATTCAAAAATCAGGCCGTTTAAGCGATGATTCACGCGAACTACTGGCCCGCTGCGGGATTAAAATCAACCTGCACACCCAGCGCCTGATCGCCCTGGCTGAAAATATGCCGATCGACATTCTGCGCGTACGTGATGACGATATTCCGGGCCTGGTCATGGATGGCGTCGTTGACCTCGGCATCATCGGCGAAAACGTACTGGAAGAAGAGTTATTAACCCGCCGCGCGCAGGGCGAAGATCCACGCTACTTTACCCTGCGTCGTCTGGACTTCGGCGGCTGCCGCCTGTCGCTGGCCACGCCGGTTGATGAAGCCTGGGATGGCCCGGCCGCGCTGAACGGCAAACGTATCGCCACCTCTTACCCTCACCTGCTGAAGCGTTACCTCGATCAAAAAGGCGTGCAGTTTAAATCTTGTCTGCTGAATGGCTCTGTTGAAGTGGCGCCACGCGCGGGCCTGGCCGATGCCATCTGTGACCTCGTCTCCACGGGCGCCACGCTCGAAGCGAACGGCCTGCGCGAAGTGGAGGTGATCTACCGTTCCAAAGCGTGCCTTATCCAGCGCGACGGCGAGATGGCGGAGGCTAAACAGCAGCTCATCGACAAGCTGCTGACCCGTATTCAGGGCGTGATTCAGGCGCGTGAATCCAAATACATCATGATGCACGCGCCGACCGAGCGCCTGGACGAAGTGATTGCCCTGCTGCCAGGTGCTGAGCGCCCAACCATTCTGCCGCTGGCGGGCGACCAGCAGCGCGTGGCGATGCACATGGTCAGCAGCGAAACCCTGTTCTGGGAAACGATGGAAAAACTGAAGGCGCTGGGCGCGAGTTCTATTCTGGTGCTGCCAATTGAGAAGATGATGGAGTAACGACCATGAGCTTTAACACAATCATCGACTGGAATACCTGTAGCGACGCGCAACAGCGTGAGCTGCTGATGCGCCCGGCAATTTCCGCCTCGGAGAGCATCACCCGCACCGTGGCGGAGATCCTCGATAACGTCAAAGCCCGCGGAGACGACGCGCTGCGTGAGTACAGCGCGAAGTTTGATAAAACTGAGGTCGACGCGTTACAGGTCACCGCACAGGAGATCGCCGGGGCGGAAAGCCGCCTTGGGGATGAGATCAAACAGGCGATGGCCGTCGCGGTGAAAAATATTGATACCTTCCACACCGCGCAGAAATTGCAGGCGGTGGATGTGGAAACCCTGCCCGGCGTGCGCTGCCAGCAGGTGACGCGCCCGGTGGCGTCCGTTGGCCTCTATATTCCTGGCGGCTCTGCCCCGCTGTTTTCGACCGTCCTGATGCTGGCCACTCCGGCACGTATTGCCGGTTGTCAGAAGGTGGTGCTCTGCTCTCCACCACCGATCGCCGATGAGATCCTGTATGCGGCGAAGCTGTGCGGCGTGCAGGCGATCTATAAAGTGGGCGGCGCGCAGGCGATTTCCGCCCTGGCGTTCGGGACGGAGTCTGTTCCCAAAGTCGACAAAATCTTTGGCCCGGGCAACGCATACGTTACCGAAGCGAAGCGCCAGGTCAGTCAGCGTCTGGACGGCGCGGCGATTGATATGCCTGCCGGTCCGTCTGAAGTGCTGGTGATTGCCGACAGCGGCGCTACACCGGATTTCGTGGCCTCTGACCTGCTCTCGCAGGCCGAGCACGGCCCTGACTCGCAGGTGATTTTACTGACGCCAGATGCCGACATGGCAAAACGCGTGGGCGAGGCCGTTGAGCGTCAGCTGGCCGACCTGCCGCGTGCGGAAACGGCGCGTCAGGCGCTATCGGCCAGCCGACTGATTGTGGCTCGCGATATCGACCAGTGCATCGCCATCTCCAACCAGTACGGTCCTGAGCACCTGATTATTCAGACCCGTAACGCGCGCGATCTGGTCGACAGCATAACCAGCGCAGGCTCGGTGTTCATCGGGGACTGGTCACCGGAATCCGCCGGGGATTACGCCTCCGGCACCAACCACGTGCTGCCCACGTATGGCTATACCTCAACCTGCTCCAGCCTGGGGCTGGCGGATTTCCAGAAGCGCATGACCGTGCAGGAACTCTCCCGCGAGGGATTTGCCTCGCTGGCGTCGACCATCGAAACCCTGGCCGCCGCCGAGCGCCTGACTGCCCACAAAAATGCCGTGACGCTGCGCGTTGCCGCCCTGAAGGAGCAAGCATGAACATTGAAGAATTAGCCCGCGAAAATGTCCGTCGCCTGACGCCCTATCAGTCTGCGCGTCGTCTGGGCGGGAACGGCGACGTCTGGCTGAATGCCAACGAATACCCCACGGCGGTGGCCTTTGAGCTCTCGCAGCAGACGCTGAACCGCTACCCGGAGTGTCAGCCGAAAGCGGTGATCGAGAACTATGCGCAGTATGCAGGCGTGAAGCCTGAGCAGGTACTGGTCAGCCGTGGGGCGGATGAAGGGATTGAGCTGCTGATCCGCGCCTTCTGCGAGCCGGGTAAAGACGCGGTGATGTACTGCCAGCCCACCTACGGGATGTACAGCGTCAGCGCCGAAACCTTTGGCGTGGCCTGCCGCAACGTACAGGCGCTCGACAACTGGCAGCTGGATTTGCAGGGCATCGCCGATAACCTCGACGGCGTGAAGGTGGTGTTTGTCTGTAGCCCGAACAACCCGACCGGGCAGATTATCAATCCGCAGGATATCCGTTCCCTGCTGGAAATGACGCGCGGCAAAGCGCTGGTTGTGGCCGACGAAGCCTACATTGAGTTCTGCCCGCAGGCGACGCTGGCAGGCTGGCTTGAAGAGTATCCGCATCTCGTCGTGCTGCGTACCCTGTCGAAAGCCTTCGCTCTCGCCGGTCTTCGCTGCGGTTTTACGCTGGCAAATAAAGCGGTTATCGACCTGCTGCTGAAAGTGATCGCCCCGTATCCGCTCTCAACGCCGGTTGCCGATATTGCGGCACAGGCGCTGGCCCCGCAGGGCATCAGCGCGATGCGCGAGCGTGTGGCGCAGATCCTGGAGGAGCGTCAGTATCTAGTCGATGCCCTGAAAACGATTCCGTGCGTGGAGCAAGTGTTCGACTCGGAGACCAACTACATCCTGGTGCGCTTCACCGCCTCAAGCGCGATATTTAAATCGTTGTGGGATCAGGGCATTATCTTACGAGACCAGAATAAACAACCTACCCTGAGCGGCTGCCTGCGTATTACCGTCGGCACCCGCGCGGAGAGCCAGCGCGTGATTGACGCCCTGAAAGCGGAGAAAGTATGAGTCAGAAGTATCTCTTTATCGATCGTGACGGCACCATCATCTCGGAGCCACCCAGCGATTTTCAGGTCGATCGTTTCGACAAGCTGGCCTTTGAACCCGACGTGATCCCGGTGCTGCTGAAGCTTCAGAAAGCAGGCTATAAGCTGGTGATGATCACCAACCAGGACGGTCTGGGCACAGACAGCTTCCCGCAGGCGGACTTTGACGGCCCGCACAACCTGATGATGCAGGTGCTGACCTCGCAGGGCATCGCCTTCGACGAGGTGCTGATCTGCCCGCACATGCCTGCCGACGAGTGCGACTGCCGCAAGCCAAAAGTGAAGCTTGTTGAGCGTTATCTGGCCGAAGAGGCGCTGGATAAAGCCAACAGCTATGTGATTGGCGATCGCCTCACGGACATCACGCTGGCCGAAAATATGGGCATTGCGGGTCTGCGCTATAACCGCGACACGCTAAACTGGGCGATGATTAGCGAGCAGCTCACCAGACGCGACCGCTATTCTCACGTAGAACGCAACACCAAAGAGACGCAGATCGACGTGAAGGTCTGGCTCGATCGTGAAGGCGGCAGCAAGATCCACACCGGCGTCGGTTTCTTCGACCACATGCTGGATCAAATCGCCACTCACGGCGGCTTCCGCATGGAGATCGCCGTTAAGGGCGACCTGTATATCGACGATCACCACACCGTGGAAGATACCGGCCTGGCGTTGGGCGAAGCCCTGAAGCTGGCGCTTGGCGACAAGCGCGGCATTAACCGCTTCGGCTTTGTTCTGCCGATGGACGAGTGCCTGGCGCGCTGCGCGATGGATATCTCCGGACGTCCGCACCTGGAATATAAAGCTGACTTTACTTACCAGCGCGTGGGCGATCTCAGCACCGAGATGGTGGAGCACTTCTTCCGCTCGCTTTCTTACACTATGGGCCTGACGCTGCATCTGAAAACCAAAGGCAAAAACGATCACCACCGCGTCGAGAGCCTGTTCAAAGCCTTTGGCCGTACCCTGCGCCAGGCGATCCGCGTGGAAGGTGACGCCCTGCCCTCGTCGAAAGGAGTGCTGTAATGAACGTGGTGATTCTGGACACCGGATGCGCCAACCTGAACTCCGTACAGTCGGCGATTATGCGCCACGGCTACGAGCCGGTGGTGAGCCGCGATCCGGACGTGGTGCTGCGCGCGGATAAACTCTTTCTGCCGGGCGTAGGCACCGCCCAGGCGGCGATGGATCAGATCCACGAGCGCGAGCTGGTTGATCTCATCAAAGCCTGTACTCAACCAGTGCTGGGCATTTGCCTCGGCATGCAGCTGCTTGGCCGCCGCAGCGAAGAGAGCAACGGCGTCGATCTGCTGGGCATTATAGAAGAAGACGTGCCGAAAATGACCGACCACGGCCTGCCGCTGCCGCATATGGGCTGGAACCGCGTTTATCCGAAGGCGGGCAACAGGCTGTTCCAGGGAATCGAAGACGGCGCGTACTTCTACTTCGTCCACAGCTACGCCATGCCCGTGAACACCTACACCATCGCCCAGTGCAATTACGGCGAGGCGTTCACCGCTGCAGTGCAGAAAGATAACTTTTACGGCGTGCAGTTTCACCCGGAACGCTCCGGCGCCGCCGGCGCGCAGCTGCTGAAAAATTTCCTGGAGATGTGATGATAATTCCCGCTTTAGATTTAATTGACGGCACGGTTGTTCGTCTCCACCAGGGCGATTACGGGCAGCAGCGCGACTATGGCAACGATCCGCTGCCGCGATTACAGGCTTACGCCGCGGAGGGCGCTGAGGTGTTGCACCTGGTCGATCTGACCGGCGCGAAAGATCCGGCGAAGCGCCAGATCCCGCTGCTTAAAACACTGGTGGCTGGCGTGGACGTCCCGGTGCAGGTGGGCGGCGGCGTGCGTACGGAAGCCGATGTTGCCGCCTTACTGGACGCGGGCGTGGCGCGCGTGGTAGTCGGTTCGACCGCTGTGAAAGATCCTGAGACGGTCAAGGGCTGGTTCCGCCGCTTCGGCGCGGATGCGCTGGTGCTGGCGCTGGATGTGCGCATTGACGAACAGGGTAACAAGCAGGTCGCGGTCAGCGGCTGGCAGGAAAACTCCGGCGTGACGCTGGAAGAGCTGGTTGAGATGTATCTCCCCGTAGGGCTGAAGCATGTGCTGTGCACAGATATTTCACGCGATGGTACGCTCGCAGGCTCTAACGTCTCGCTGTATGAAGAGGTTTGCGCGCGTTATCCGCAGGTGGCGTTTCAGTCCTCTGGTGGTATCGGCGACCTGGCGGATATCGCCGCTCTGCGCGGAACCGGTGTACGCGGCGTGATCGTGGGTCGCGCGCTGCTGGAAGGCAAATTTACGGTGAAGGAGGCGATTCAATGCTGGCAAAACGGATAATTCCCTGCCTGGACGTGCGTGATGGTCAGGTTGTAAAAGGCGTGCAGTTCCGCAACCACGAGATCATTGGCGACATCGTTCCCCTGGCTAAACGCTATGCCGATGAAGGCGCAGACGAACTGGTATTTTACGATATCACCGCCTCCAGCGATGGCCGCGTGGTGGACAAAAGCTGGGTGGCGCGCGTGGCAGAGGTGATTGATATTCCCTTCTGCGTGGCGGGCGGGATTAAATCTGCTGACGATGCGGCGAAGATTCTCTCTTTCGGTGCGGACAAAATTTCCATTAACTCCCCTGCCCTGGCCGATCCGGAGCTGATTACGCGTCTGGCGGATCGCTTTGGCGTGCAGTGCATTGTCGTGGGGATCGACACCTGGTTTGATGCCGCAACGGGAAAATATCACGTCAACCAGTACACCGGCGATGAAAGCCGCACGCGCGTCACCCAATGGGAGACGCTGGACTGGGTGCAGGAAGTGCAAAAACGCGGTGCGGGTGAAATCGTTCTGAACATGATGAACCAGGACGGCGTTCGTAACGGTTACGACCTCGAGCAGCTGAAAAAAGTGCGCGCGGTGTGCCAGGTTCCGCTGATTGCCTCCGGCGGCGCGGGCACCATGGAACACTTTCTTGAAGCCTTCCGCGATGCGAACGTGGACGGCGCGCTGGCCGCTTCCGTGTTCCACAAACAGATTATCAATATTGGTGAGTTAAAAACGTACCTGGCCGACCAGGGCGTGGAGATCAGGGTATGTTAACAGAGCAACAACAGGCGCAGCTGGACTGGGAAAAAACTGACGGATTACTGCCGGTGGTTGTACAGCATGCCGTTTCAGGCGAAGTGCTGATGCTGGGATACATGAACCAGGAGGCACTGACAAAAACGATCGACAGCGGCAAGGTGACGTTTTTCTCGCGCACCAAACAGCGCCTGTGGACGAAAGGGGAAACTTCGGGTCACTTCCTGAATGTGGTCAGCATTACGCCAGACTGCGACAACGACACCCTGCTGGTGCTGGTCAACCCGATTGGGCCGACCTGCCACAGAGGCACCAGCAGCTGCTTCGGCGAGGCGAGCCATCAGTGGCTGTTCCTCTATCAGCTGGAACAGCTGCTGGCAGAGCGTAAATCAGCGGATCCCGAGAGCTCGTACACGGCGAAGCTGTACGCCAGCGGCACCAAACGTATTGCGCAGAAAGTGGGTGAGGAAGGCGTTGAAACGGCACTGGCGGCCACCGTGCATGATCGGGAGGAGCTGACGAACGAAGCGTCGGATTTGATGTATCACCTGCTGGTGCTGCTTCAGGATCAGGAGCTGGATTTAACGACGGTGATAGAGAATTTGCGGAAACGGCATAAATAAAAAAAGACCGGGGAGACCCGGTCTTTTTTTGTATGTAAATCAGGCTCTTGGTTTGTAGTTTCTCAGCGCGTTACGGCCGAGGACAACAGCAGAACCGATGATCCCGCCGAGGAGAACGGCAAGGATGAGGGTGATGGCCTTTTTAGGGCTGTCACGCTTGATTGGCAGATCTGGTTTCATTACGTAACGATAGACGTGTAACGTGTCTGGGTTAACATTGAGGTTTTCAATGTCCAGTAAGTTCTTTTTGGTCTGATAGTAAGAGGTGGGGAAGACCAGCGGACGGGACGCCTCGTTATCAACCATTGATTTGAGCGCTACGGTGCCCAGCAGGAACATGGTTTCCTGAGTAACATCCTGCGTTTGCTGGAGCTGCGGTGTGCTAATTTTCGCCGCTTCCGCGTTCTTAAGCGCTTCAGAAATCTGCTTGATACGCAGATCTTTTTGCTCCTGTGCCACTTTCTCCTGGTTCTGAAGAGAGTCGTTCAGGGTTGTGATCTGCTGCTTGAGGTTGTCTCTGAGGTCAAGCGTTAATTCTTTTGCGGTCTGTTCGTCGACCTGCTGGATGTATTGGGCCAACTGCTTTTGTGCTGCTTCAGCAGAATCACTCTGATAGCTTACTGTTAAAGGTAAAGATTGTCCTTTAACCGTCGGTTCAATAGTCAGCTTCTCTGGTGCATCCTGATTCTCAAGAGCCTGCGCTAATGCTGAGAAGGAAGAGTTGAAACGTCCAATGGCACGATTCTGTATGTCAAGCGTTGAAGGTGCTGCACCACCATAAAGGATATTCAACGCATTGGAATAGGTGGCGATCTGTGCCGCATCAGGCTGAGCAATGATGGCGGATGACGTCCATTTTTCTTTTACAACTGTAAGATATACAGCCGCGAGAACGATAAAAGCAGCAATAAAAGCCCCTATTACCCACTTACCACGCCACAGCTGTAGCGCTAAATCCAGTAAATCAATTTGCTCCGGGTCATTGTTGCGTGCGACCAGGTTATTGTTGTTTTGCGTCATACAATCCCTAACAAATGAAAAAGGGCAAAAATAATCTTGTTTCCTTAGTGTATCTGTTGCTGGCGATTTTTCTATAAGAATCCGATGAGTTATATCGGAAAGATGGGTTATGTAAGTGAAGTGCGACGCGCTATCATAGACGGATTCTGATGTCCTGGGACATCAACAAGAACACTGTGAATGAGGGAAGCTATGAAATTTCTGGTAACTGGCGCGGCGGGCTTTATCGGTTCTCATGTCAGCAAGCGCCTGCTTGATGCAGGGCATGAAGTTGTTGGGCTTGATAATCTGAATGATTACTATGACCCTAACCTCAAACTCGCTCGCCTCGAACTGCTCAAATCCGAGAGTTTCACCTTCCACAAGCTGGACTTAGCGGACCGCGAGGGCATGGCTGCGCTCTTCGCCAATGAGAAATTTGACCGCGTAATCCATCTTGCCGCACAGGCGGGCGTGCGTTACTCGCTGGAAAACCCGCATGCCTACGCTGATGCAAACCTGGTAGGTCACCTGAACGTGCTGGAAGGCTGTCGCCACAACAAGGTTCAGCATCTTCTGTATGCGTCATCCAGCTCTGTGTACGGCCTCAACCGTAAAATGCCGTTTTCTACTGACGACTCCGTAGACCATCCGGTTTCACTGTATGCGGCAACCAAAAAAGCCAATGAGTTGATGTCGCATACCTATTCGCATCTGTACAATCTGCCGACCACTGGCCTGCGCTTCTTTACCGTCTATGGCCCATGGGGGCGCCCGGACATGGCGCTGTTTAAATTCACCAAAGCCATGATTGAAGGCAACAGCATCGACGTATACAACTACGGCAAGATGAAGCGCGACTTCACCTATATCGATGATATTGCGGAGGCGATTATTCGCCTACAAGACGTCATTCCTCAGGCCGATGCCGACTGGACAGTCGAAACCGGTTCGCCAGCAACCAGCTCTGCCCCGTATCGCGTGTATAACATCGGCAACAGTTCACCTGTCGAACTGATGGATTACATCACCGCGCTTGAAGAGGCGCTGGGCAATGAAGCGGTGAAAAATATGATGCCGATCCAGCCGGGGGACGTGCTGGAGACCAGTGCGGACACCAAAGCGCTGTATGACGTTATTGGGTTTAAACCACAAACCTCAGTCCAAGAAGGCGTGAAAAACTTCGTCGACTGGTACCGCAACTTCTATAACGTTTAAAAACAAAAAACCCGGCAGATTGCCGGGTTTTTTTATATCACGATTTTAATCAGTCGCTGCCGAACAAATCGCGGGTATAGACTTTATCTTTCACGTCCGCCAGCTCTTCCGCCATACGGTTGGAGATAATTACATCCGCTTCTTTCTTGAATGCATCCAGATCGCGAATGACGCGAGAGTGGAAGAACTCGTCTTCCTGCATGGCCGGTTCATAAATAATGACCTGTACGCCCTTCGCCTTAATACGCTTCATGATCCCCTGAATGGAAGAAGCGCGGAAGTTATCGGAACCGCTCTTCATGATCAGGCGATACACGCCCACCACTTTCGGCTGACGCGCGAGAATGGAATCCGAGATGAAGTCTTTACGCGTGCGGTTGGCATCCACAATGGCGGAAATCAGGTTGTTCGGCACCGCCTGATAGTTAGCCAGCAGCTGCTTGGTATCTTTTGGCAGGCAGTAGCCACCATAACCGAAGGATGGGTTGTTGTAATGGTTACCGATACGCGGGTCAAGACACACGCCCTCGATGATCTGACGGGTGTTCAGACCTAAGCTCTCGGCATAGCTGTCAAGTTCGTTGAAGTAAGCCACACGCATCGCCAGATAGGTATTGGCGAAAAGCTTAATGGCCTCTGCCTCGGTGGAATCGGTGAACAGGACCGGAATATCTTTTTTGATTGCGCCTTCCTGAAGCAACGCAGCAAAACGCTCTGCGCGCTCGGAACGCTCGCCAATCACGATACGGGATGGGTGCAGGTTATCGTATAACGCCCTGCCCTCGCGGAGAAATTCCGGCGAGAAGAAGACATTATCAATACCCAACTCTTCTTTAATCGATTTGGTGAAACCCACTGGAATTGTCGACTTGATGATCATCACTGCGTTCGGGTTGATTGCCGTAACGTCTTTAATCACCGCTTCAACGGTTGATGTATTGAAGTAGTTAGTTTTGGGATCGTAGTCGGTCGGCGTGGCGATGATGACGAAATCCGCATCGCGGTAAGCATCTTCTTTGTCCGTGGTAGCGCGGAAGTTCAGCGGTTTGGTCGCGAGGTATTCTTCAATCTCTTTATCGACGATCGGGGACTTCTTCTGGTTAAGCATGTCCACTTTTGCCTGCACGATATCCAGCGCAACCACTTCATGGTTTTGTGCAATCAGAATACCGTTTGAGAGACCAACATAGCCTGTTCCGGAGATGGTTATTTTCATTCGTTTAACTTCTTCAAGTTTGAGTTTCTGGAGGCGTAAGCACACCACCGCAATAAACAACTGTTGAGGTTTTTACCTCTTAAGTTGAGGGACTGTCAAGGCGAATGCCTTGCTTCAGAAAGGGATAAACGTAGTGATTTATGCGGCAATGAAAGTGGTTGGCTGGAGAAAGTAAGTCAACATGGGACTGAAAGCGATAAAAAAAGCCCGGTGAGTCTCACCGGGCCATGCTATCAGACTGAGTTAAATCAGATTAATCCAGCCATTCTGTGTGGAACACACCTTCTTTATCCGTACGCTTATAGGTATGCGCACCGAAGTAGTCACGCTGTGCCTGAATCAGGTTCGCTGGCAGAACGGCAGCACGATAGCTGTCGTAATATGCCACCGCAGCGGAGAAGGTCGGAACCGGGATACCATTCTGCACCGCGTACGCAACAACATCACGCAGCGCCTGCTGATATTCGTCAGCAATTTGTTTGAAGTAAGGTGCCAGCAGAAGGTTTGCGATACCCGCGTTTTCAGCATAGGCATCGGTGATTTTTTGCAGGAACTGAGCGCGAATGATACAGCCGGCACGGAAGATCTTCGCAATCTCGCCGTAGTTCAGATCCCAGTTATTCTCGTCAGATGCCGCGCGCAGCTGAGAGAAGCCCTGCGCGTAAGAGACGATTTTACCCAGATACAGCGCGCGACGGACTTTCTCAACGAACTCAGCTTTGTCGCCGGCTGGTTTAGCCTGTGGACCAGACAGCACTTTAGATGCCGCGACGCGTTGCTTTTTCAGAGAAGAGATATAACGTGCAAATACGGATTCGGTGATCAGGGATAATGGCTCACCCAGATCCAGAGAGCTCTGGCTGGTCCATTTACCGGTACCTTTATTCGCAGCTTCATCCAGAATCACATCAACCAGGTATTTACCCTCTTCATCTTTCTTGGTGAAGATATCTTTGGTGATGTCGATCAGGTAGCTGTTCAGCTCGCCTTTGTTCCACTCGGTGAAGGTCTCTGCGAGCTCCTCGTTGGAGAGGTTCAGGCCCCCCTTCAGCAGAGAGTAGGCTTCAGCAATCAGCTGCATATCGCCATATTCAATGCCGTTGTGAACCATTTTCACGTAATGACCAGCGCCATCAGGACCGATATAGGTCACGCACGGCTCGCCGTCTTCAGCTACGGCTGCGATTTTAGTCAGGATTGGCGCAACCAGTTCGTACGCTTCTTTCTGACCGCCAGGCATGATGGATGGACCTTTCAGAGCGCCCTCTTCACCGCCGGATACGCCGGTACCAATGAAGTTGAAGCCTTCAGCCGACAGTTCACGGTTACGACGAATGGTGTCGTGGAAGAAGGTGTTGCCGCCATCAATAATGATGTCGCCTTTATCCAGATACGGTTTCAGGGAATCGATAGCAGCATCGGTACCCGCGCCCGCTTTCACCATTAACAGGATACGACGAGGTGTTTCCAGAGACTCAACGAACTCTTTAACCGTATAGAAAGGAACCAGTTTCTTGCCTGGATTCTCAGCGATGACTTCTTCGGTCTTATCACGGGAGCGGTTGAAAACGGAGACGGTATAACCACGGCTTTCGATGTTGAGCGCCAGGTTGCGCCCCATCACTGCCATACCGACAACGCCGATCTGTTGCTTGGACATTACATACTCCTGTCAGGTGTGGTCGCCGCGACACTTGCGCGGCTAGAATGTATAGTCAATGTTAACTCAGGTTGCCGACGAATGTGTAGTAGAAGGTGCAATCAGATGCAGACGGTAATTAAATTCACTATGAGTCACTACGCAAAGAGATATTTGCGTTTCAATATTGAATAAGGTGTCAATAGCAATATGAGCCCTTTAAGCGAAAATACTGAAGTCAACGAGAGGAAAGCGTAACGCATTCTGTGTATATAAGAAGTTGATGCAGCCGATAGCGCAACGCGAAAATAAAGATTAGCCATAAAGTGATTCCGCTGATTATCATTAATTAGTGCACTGTATTTATTCAGCAAAAACTCCCCGGTTTCAAGATACTTAATAAAATTAGAACTTATTTGCTTCTTATTATTATGAACTGTATAAATGACTGTGGCACTATTATCATGCTTAATCTTGCAATGCTGAGACATTCTGATCCAAAGATCATAATCCTGCATGCAAGGCAACGCCTCATCAAATCTTCCCGCCGCCAGGAAAAAACTCTTACGAATCAATACTCGTGATGTAGACCCGATCACATTGCCTCTGGAGAGCAGAGCCTCGGTGTAATCATCATAGTCACGAGGAAGTACGGTTCGTCGAACATTATTAAGCTCTGAACTTAAAACTATTTTTATGCCAGTAAAAACAAGCCCAATCCGATCATCTTTTAACAGAACATTTATCCTTTTTTGGAAGGAATCCTTTTCAACTGCATCATCATCATCTAACAAAAAAATGTTTTCGGTAGAGGAAAGTTCAACCCCTTTATTTCGGGAGTAATTAGCCCCCATGCTTGACACATTATTTTCTACTATTAAAATGACGCCCCCAAAATCAATATCTGAAAAATCAGGTTTTTTACCACCATCATTCACGATAATAATTTCTTTCGGAAGTAACGATGAATTAAGTATGCTATTTACGGCTCTACGAAGAAAATCCAGTCGGTTTTTTGTTGTAATTACAATTGAAAACATTACCCACCTCATTTACAGCAATAAAATGTCGTCAGTTAACGCATGTTGCGATACATAAAGCGCATAAATGAAACAGGCAATAGGTGAAAAACAACTCGTGACGTAATCAATAAAATGTTTTTAACCGTAAGTTGTTTTAAAACCATCATATATTTAACGCGTAATTTCACTTCACTTATCGATTTTTTGAAACCACGGCGGCGCAGAATAGTATCTTCAGTCAGACGATAATCAAGTAACACCTTATCGACATTGCCGAGCGTATAACCGGTGCTAATCAACTCAAACCATAATGCCATATCTTCCGTATAGGTTGTATAAGTTGGGTAGCGATGACCGCTTGCAAAAATATGACGTCGGAACATCACAGTTGGATGAATGAAAGGACATCTGGCGATACTGAATTTTACTAAATCCTTATGGGCTTTAGGAAGACACTTTTCCGTTAAGGCATAGGTGCTACCGAACTCCTGACAATACGTTCCACAGAGATCAACCTCAGGATGCATCTCAAGAAAAGCAATCTGTTCGGACATTCTCTCTGGTCGTGAGATATCATCGCTATCCATTCTGGCAATAAAAGCGTAATCCTCCTGAAGAACGCGGTCGATTAGCGTATTGAGCCCATGAGCTAACCCTTTATTTACCGAACCGGTAGTTAACTTCACTTGATAAAAATGGAGATAGCTTTGCAAAACATCGTTAAGTTGCGAAGGTATTTCACCATCCTGGTAAAGAAAAATGTCACATGGGTAAGTCTGATTAATCAAACTATCTAATGACACTTTAAACGCTTCCGGGTCATCAGATTTATAAATTGACATAATTACTGCAAGTTTACCGTCCATACTATTACCTGCGAGGTTGTATCTGTTTTCGTCCCACATTAAAAACTTGCAATGCCATAATGACGGAAATAAAAACTAATAATGATTGAATGTAGTTAATAAATGGGATGAACCAACCGTGACATACCAGAAATAAACACATTAGCCAGGTTAACGTTAAGAAGTAACGACTAGACATCAGTTTTCTGGAAAGAAGTATACTGAGGAAAATAAATATTATCATCAATGTATAAACCAGTATACTGTAAAAACCAAAGAAAGGGATATATCCCAGAAAACTGATATGTGAAGACCAGGTATCTTGACCATTTATTGCTGTTGCCATAAAGTCTTGTGGCGCTAAACCTGTCGCAAAAACATTCTCTCCGAAGACTCTTCTGAGCACTGCATCAATAAACCAGTATGAGGAAAGGAAACTATACCCACCGTTTACCGCATTATTGTATGCATTTGATAAAGCCTCCCAACGTTCCATAATGAATTGTATATTCGCAACCATTTGAAAACGCTCAATACTTTTAAAGAAAAAGTCGAAATACATTTCAACAACACCGTCACTAATATTATTCTGGAAAGTGCTGACTAATGCCACATTTTGCCGACCGCTGCTGACAATTGCATATTTCAAAAATCTAATAACTGGATAAATAGCTAACCCTAATGCGGTTAGCGTAAATAATTTTCTGCCCGTAACCTTAACCTGTTTAAGTTGAAGATAAATAATGAATAAGGCAAACAAAGTCAGGATATTAATTGTCTGTGCGCTGACAATAACATACACTATATATAACAATACATTCAGTAGAAATAGTTTATTTACCCGAAAAGGTACTGCTCTATAGAAAAGATAAATCAGTGCAAAGTTTACAGGCTGAAAAATAGAAATCAAAAAGAAATAAAACTTAGAACTACCGTCAGGCTCATCAAGTTTTAGCCCAGAGATTCCAACATTAAGATTAATTGCTGCATGGATGGATAATGACAATAATATAACTACAAAATAATCCAAGAGGTTGCTTCGGCAGTATGATAATTCTCTCACCCTTATTTTTTCAAAAAAAGGGAAAAGGAATGAAAGTATAAAATAAAAAATAGATAATACGATTATGATGGCGATAAACATCAAGGTAGGTTCGGTGGAGTATTCCCTTTGAAAATCACCACCCAAGCTTCCATCATAGATAAAATAAAAACCGCAAACTACGTTAAAAAAAAGATAAATTGTTAAAAAAAATCTTCTTATTAGTAAGGCCTGGTTTTGTTCAATATAGGACATATTAATTAAGCCTCAAATAAGCGTTTCCATTTCTCAGCAATGACATCAATTTTATAACGATGTAAGTATTCAGGACATTTATCAGACATCTCGTTTCGCAATGCATCATTATGCAACAAGGTGGATAATTTATTGATAAACTGATCTTCATCGCCGTTTTTTACCAAATAGCCTGTTTCACCATCGACGATAACCTCAGAAGGCCCACTAACATCGTAAGCAAGAGCGGGAAGACCAAAGGCTTGCGCCTCTATTAAAACCATGGCCAATCCTTCATGGTAGGATGTCATTAATATAAGCTGGCTGTCGTTGTATATTTTTCCAATATCTGAGGTAAACTCTGATATCGTTGCATTTGCTATACCGGCATTATCTATTTTTTTACTTAATGATTCCTTTAATGGCCCATTGCCAATTATCTCAAGAAAGTAAGGTGTTTGCGGATGCCGCGCAAGAAATTTCTCCCAGATATTTAATAGCCGATCAAAACCTTTAACCTGCACCAAACGTCCCACGGCGATTATTCTTTTGCTTCTATTAGGATATGGAGACAACACAGTATCATTAGAATAGGGTGAAGGATTGGGTATGACGTTTACTTTTCTATTATTCCATGCCCGTGCATCATGCGTAGTAAGCACAACAATAGAGTCGGCAAACATTAAAGATAACTTTCTTCCCAGACGAGCCCAGAGTGGTTTCCTGTCAAAACTAGTATGATCGCAGCAAATATATTTTAGTTTATTTAACAAGGCGGGCAGAAAAGACCAAATGACACTTTCCATACCATTCGCGATAAAAACATCAATATTTTGTTTTTTCAAAAAGAAATAAAGTTTAGGTATTGCAAAGAGCGTCTTTATCTTTTTAATGATTTTATTTTGCGTGGCGCTCTTGTTAATGAAAGCTTTGAAATTAACGTTTTTATTTAATTTGTATGGTAAATAACTAATATCATCGCCATCCTTATAGAACATACTAACAATCCATATTTCGTTACCGTTTATGAAGTGATTTGAAAGCTCGGAAATGACACGTTGAATACCACCTTCATCAGAAGCGTCAGTCAAGAAAAAGCAAATTTTTTTCATCTTAAATCCAGGTTATTTATTTAGCTTATTTATTTAGCGCTGACTTAAGCTTATGCAAATAATGCAAAAATACTGGAAAACCCTTGAATTTTAAATACAACTTTTGTTTTGTAGAAGAGTATGGGTGGCAACAATATGATTTTTCAAGATATTGTTTAAAAGACTTATAATCTTTACGTATAAGAAATTTGGTTGCAAGATCGCAATAAATCCTTGAAAAGCGAAGATCGTAAATTCCTTTGTGTTTTTCGAAATCCGTAATACTTTTCTCAGTATATTTGATGATATTTTTCTGCGTCTCTATATTTTTGATGAAATCTTTTTTGATGGCACTTGACCATGAGTTTTCAGCAAACAGGCGATACACGGACATGGGTGAAGGTAAATACAGCCCACCGGCATCTTTCATTGCATAGAGTTCAATAAAGAGATCGCCCACAGGCGCATTTTCAAACCATGCCGGAAGCGATGCCACAATCTTTTTTTTGAACATGTATGAAGACGTAGGAGAGAATTGCCCATTTGTATTCAAGACATCTTCTACACTAAAACGACGCACCAAATCACCTTTGTCAAAGCGCTTTACTTTGCTGCCATCAGGGTGTAACGCATAGGCAGGATGAAAGCAGAAGTTAACATCTGGAGACAGAATCATCGCATCGTATTGTTTTTGGATTTTATTAGGGTCCATCCAATAATCATCTCCTTCACAAAAAGCTATATAACACCCCTGCGCATGTGAAATGACATTCCTGATATTACCGTTCGCACCAAGATTTTTATCTGAGGTAATAACCTTAACAATTCCCGGAAATTTATCCCTATATTCTTTGATGATAGCAAGTGTGTTATCGGTTCCCTTGTCTTCGCCAATTAATATTTCAAATGCAAAATTTGTTTGCTGCGATAAAAAACTCTCAATCGCTGTAGCAATGTATTTTTCATGATTATACGTTATACAACAAATAGAGACTTTAATCTCTGAATCTTGCCAAGTTTTTTGAATCAATGCCTGCTTTTCATTAAACATCAGTTTTACCTGTCGGAGCACGTTGAATATTTGTATTCAGCTGTGCTTCAAGTTCTAAAAGTTGTTTACTTCTTTCTCTTATTCTACGCGCAGGATTACCTGCATATATTGTAAAGGTTTCACAGCTGTTTTTAACCAATGAAAGGGCACCAATCGCACATCCCTCGTTGAGAGTCACTCCCGGTAAAACGATACTTCCTGAGCCGATAATGACATGTTTACCCACGACAACTGAATCATGCGTGACATTTGTGAAATCCGTCGGCACCATAGGATTACTCATGTAATTTCCAGAGTAATCATCGTTACTTGAGTAAATGGAAACCCGTGATGAAATATTTGAGTAATCCATTAACGTAATTCTCCCTGCACCAATCAGAGATGAATATACCGCTATATGTACATAATCACCGATAAAAACGCCTTCTGCTCCTGCGGAAATAACACAAAAATCATCTATACGGACATTATTCCCGATATGGATTTTAGATATACCGTAGAAAGACGCTTTCGTTGAGATGAGAACATTTTCCCCAACGGAGGCAAATCCCATCGTTTCAATTTCTTCACGGGTTAATATAGCCATACTACCCTCGGATAATTTTTATAATACGAGAGAAATCATTGTCATCCAATTCTTTGAAAATTGGCAGACACAATACCTTATCCGAAACAGTATTAGACAAAGGCAAATTTTCAACAGCTGCGGATTCAATTCCTCGGTACATTGGCATATTGCTAATCAGAGGATAGAAATAACGACGCGATAAAATATTATTCTTTTTCAACTCAAGATAGAGCTCATCCCTGGTCATCCGGAACTCAGGCTCGATCAGAACAGGAAAATACGAATAATTACTGTTAGAGTGTACAGAAGCAGCAGGAACAGTAATACCCTTAATTTGTGCAAGCTCCTGCCGGTAGGCCAGATCTATTTTTTTACGCTGCTCAATAGCACTATTGATATGTTTCAACTGTACTAAACCAAAAGCAGCATTGATCTCACTCATTTTACCGTTGATACCTGGCGCAGTGACCGTCAACTCGTCAGCAATACCAAAATTCTTCAACCTATCAATACGCTGCTTGGTCTTGGCGTCCTGACAAATTATTGCGCCGCCTTCAAAGGTGTTGAAGACCTTTGTAGCATGGAAACTCAGGATGGACATATCACCAAAGCGTAAAATGCTCTGGCCTTTATACTTTACGCCAAAAGCATGTGCTGCATCATAAATCACGCGAAGCCCATAATTATCAGCAATTTCCTGAATTGCTTCTACATCGCATGGACTGGAATAGCAGTGCACTGGCATAATCGCGGTTGTATTAGGCGTAATAGCCGCTTCGATTTTCTTCGGGTCAATGTTGAATGTGTCGGGATCAATATCAACGAATACCGGCTTCAGTCCGTTCCATAGAATAGAATGACTGGTGGCAATGAATGAGTACGGTGTGGTAATCACCTCACCTGAAATACGTAATGCCTGAAGCGCTGTGATTAACGCGATTGTTGCGTTATTAAAAAGAGAAATGTACTCAACATCTAAATACTCGCACAATTCTTTTTCAAGTTGCTGGTGGAAAGGACCATTATTTGTTAACCACTTATTATCCCATATTTTTTCAAGGTAAGGAATAAATTCACTTAGCTCAGGAAGAAAGGGTTGAGTCACTGGTATATTTTTCATTTAGTTTTCTCTATTCTCTGATAGACAACACAATCTTAAATAATTTTCTTTGCGTGAGGTAAATCATTCCGATATATATACCAGGCGCTAAAGTCAACATAATTACTATCTGCCATATATCCTGCATTGCAAGGTGCATGGCAATTAATTTGGCCATAAAGCAGGAGATCAATGTTATTAACCAGATGGGCGACACTTCTTTAAATTGTCGCCAGACCGTTAAACCAGTCAGTTTTCCGGTGTAATAAGTATTTAATACGAGTGCAAGGTAAGAATGAATCAATAAACCAAAACACATTATGTAAATGCTGTAATTCATCGTTAATGCGACTATTGAAATCCCGATCACTTTTTTTATTATTTCCAGCTTCAGGAACAAATCGCTACGACCTTTCACCTGTAAAACATTCAGGTTTATGGCATGGATTGGATAAAGCATATAAGCCAGGGCAAGGATTGTCACAAGACCCGCTGCTTCATGCCATTGCGAACCTAACACCAGTTGAAGCAAAGGTTGTGCGAGTATTGCAACACCAGCCATTAATGGAAAGATGAACAACGCAGCCACTTTCATTGTGAGCAGGTAGTATTCGTCCATTTTATGACTATCTTCCTGCATATGACTAAACATAGGATACGTTACACGCTGAATAATATTCGTCATCGTCATGGCAGGAATACTTGATATCTGGTTGGCCTGCGTAAATTGACCAACATGTTCAGCGCTGAATTTCTTGCCGATAATTAATTGATAAGCGTTGTTATAGGCTGTATCAAGCAGTCCGGATAGCAATAACTTGCCGCCAAAGCCAAACAGATAATCAAATGATTTTTTTGAAAAACTGAGGGCTGGAACCCAACGTGTTATAACATTAAGAAATAGTGCACTCAGAACTGACGCCGACAGGGTTTGTGCAACCAACGCCCATACGCCATATCCTTTCCAGGCTAAAATCAGCGCAACGACACCGCCTAGTGTGACTGAACAGATCGACGCTTTTGCCTGCGCTTTGAAATTCATAGATACTGTCAAAATCGTTCTGGGCACAACCGAGAAACTATTGGCTATGAGCGTTAAACCAATAACTTTAGTTAACAACACTAACTCAGGCTGCTGATAAAAATCAGCTATATATCCTGCTGAGAAAAAAAGCAAAGTATAACAGCAAACAGCAACAATAATATTGAAATAGAACGCAGTCGAGTAATCGATATTCGTGCGGTCTGTCTTTCTAATCAGTGCTGAACTAAAGCCGCTATCGATAAACACCTGACCAATAGCAATAAATATGGCTAACATTCCAATGAGACCAAAAGCTTTTGGCCCTAATAGGCGAGCCAGTATCAGCATCAGAAAAAGTTGTACACCCTGGGAGAGGATCCTCTCCAGGGCACTCCATTTTAAACCATTAACGGTTTTATTCTTGAGTTCGGACACTATTCGTTACTTAATCAGTTGGGACAGATATTGACCGTACCCATTTTTGGACATTAAGGCAGCCTGTTTTAATACCTCTTCCTTAGCCAGCCATCCATTGTTATAAGCAATCTCCTCAAGACAAGCAACTTTAAACCCTTGTCTTACTTCGATTGTCTCGACAAACTGTGCCGCTTGTAAAAGGCTTTCATGCGTCCCTGTGTCTAGCCAGGCAAAGCCACGTCCCAGCATTTCTACAACGAGGTTACCCTTTTCAAGATACATCTGGTTGATTGAGGTAATTTCAAGCTCCCCCCGTTCTGAAGGTTTCACCCGTTTTGCAAATTCAACCACTTCGTTTGTATAGAAATAAAGCCCAGTGACAGCATAATTACTTTTTGGTTTTAAAGGCTTCTCTTCTATCGATAGCACATTGCGGTTTTCATCGAACTCAACGACGCCAAAGCGTTCTGGATCTTTAACCTGATAACCAAACACCGTTGCTTTAGAGGTCGCTCGGACCGCGGCTTCTTTTAACTTAGGAGAGAACCCCTGACCGTAGAAAATATTATCGCCTAAAACCAGACAAACGGGATTAGTACCGATGAATTCTTCACCAATAATGAATGCTTGTGCCAATCCGTCTGGTGAAGGCTGAATCGCATACTGTAAATTCAGGCCCAGAGTTGCCCCGTTACCAAGAAGACGAATAAATCCTTCCTGATCTTCAGGCGTCGTAATAATTAAAATATCTCTTATGCCTGCCAGCATTAATACCGATAATGGATAATAAATCATCGGTTTATCATAAATAGGTAATAACTGCTTAGAAACCCCCATTGTAATAGGATACAGACGCGTTCCCGAGCCACCCGCAAGAATAATTCCTTTCATTTTATACTAACCCCAGACGCTCACGTTGATAACTACCATCCTGCACTCTCATGCACCAATTTTTATTTTTCAGATACCATTCCACGGTCTTACGAATTCCGCTTTCGAACGTCTCTTCAGGCTTCCAGCCCAGTTCCACCCCAATTTTATGCGCATCAATCGCATAGCGGCGGTCATGTCCTGGGCGATCGGCAACATACGTAATTTGGTCGCGGTACGAGCCTTCTTTCGGGACGATCTCATCCAGCAGATCGCAAATAGTGTGCACAACGTCCAGGTTTTGCTTTTCGTTATGACCACCGATGTTGTAAGTCTCACCCGGTTTGCCCTGAGTCACTACGGTGTAAAGCGCACGCGCATGATCTTCTACATAAAGCCAGTCACGGATCTGGTCGCCTTTGCCGTAAATCGGCAACGCTTTACCGTCAAGGGCGTTCAAGATCACAAGTGGGATCAGCTTCTCAGGGAAATGATACGGTCCGTAGTTATTCGAACAGTTAGTCACGATGGTCGGGAAGCCGTAAGTGCGCAGCCAGGCACGAACAAGATGGTCGCTGGATGCTTTGGAGGCAGAGTACGGGCTGCTTGGCGCATAGGCAGTGGTTTCGGTAAACAGCGGAAGCTCTGAGGATGCCGGATGTTCATCCGGGTGCGGCAGATCGCCGTAAACTTCATCGGTGGAGATATGATGGAAGCGAAACGCTTTTTTCGCTGCATCATCGAGCGTTGACCAGTAAGCACGGGCAGCTTCCAGAAGCACATAGGTCCCAACAATGTTGGTTTCAATAAATGCCGCCGGGCCGGTAATGGAACGGTCAACGTGGCTTTCTGCCGCCAGGTGCATCACCGCATCCGGTTTATGCTCAGCAAAAATACGGTCCATAGCCGCTTTATCACAAATATCCGCATGCTCAAACACATAACGTTCGCTGGCGCTGACATCGTTAAGGGATTCCAGGTTACCGGCATACGTCAGTTTATCCACATTGACGACTTCATCCTGGGTATTGGTAATAATATGTCGTACAACCGCTGAGCCGATAAAGCCGGCTCCACCCGTTACAAGAATTTTCACGTTATCTATTCCGTTTTGTAGATATGTCGAGATATCGGCGTTCTTAATCCTGGTATTAATTCAGGATTAGAAATTTTTGCACGCTACCGCCCCTGGCTTAACAGCTACCAGTGCACTGAGCGAGTGTTGAATATAAAATTGACTGTCTGATTTCAGACAAAAACTGGCGTTAATTGTCGTCCTAAATGGATTCGGAAACAAGCACAAATCGTTACAAATCAGCCCAGATTTGAAGCAGGTAACTCTCTGTTATCACAGGAATTAATAACAAAAAGCGGCAGCCATCATTTTGTTTATGTAACAACATAACAAAATGATGGCTGCCGCGCATAAAGTCTTTCAGACTGCGGAAGGACTATCAGTCGTTAGCCAGCAGCTTCTCAATCCGGCTTCTGAACTTCGCCCCTTCCTTCAGGTTACGCAGGCCATAGTTCACAAACGCCTGCATATACCCCATTTTCTTACCGCAGTCATAGCTGTCACCGGTCATCAGCATGGCATCAACCGACTGCTTCTTCGCCAGCTCAGCAATCGCATCGGTCAGCTGGATACGGTCCCAGGCACCCGGCTCGGTTTTTTCCAGCTCAGCCCAGATATCCGCATTCAGCACATAACGACCAACTGCCATCAGGTCGGAGTCCAGGGTCTGCGGCTGATCGGGTTTTTCGATAAACTCAACGATACGGCTCACCTGCCCTTCCGACTCCAGCGGCTCTTTAGTCTGAATAACAGAGTACTCAGAGAGATCACCCTTCATACGTTTCGCCAGCACCTGGCTGCGACCCGTTTCGTTGAAGCGTGCAACCATTGCCGCCAGGTTGTAACGCAGCGGATCGGCAGAGGCGGTATCAATGATGATATCGGGCAATACCACGATAAACGGGTTATCGCCTACGACCGGACGCGCGCACAGGATCGAGTGGCCCAGACCCAGCGGCTGCGCCTGACGCACGTTCATGATGGTCACGCCAGGAGGACAGATAGACTGAACTTCCGCCAGAAGCTGACGCTTAACGCGCTGCTCAAGCAACGCTTCGAGTTCATAAGAGGTGTCGAAGTGGTTCTCTACCGCATTCTTCGAAGAGTGCGTCACCAGAACGATTTCTTTGATCCCTGCAGCAACAATCTCGTCGACGATGTACTGAATCATCGGCTTGTCAACGATCGGCAGCATCTCTTTAGGAATTGCCTTCGTGGCTGGCAACATATGCATGCCCAGACCCGCTACCGGTATGACTGCTTTCAAATTAATCATTATTTCTTCCACCTTAAAATGGTTGACGAATTATAGCTTTTAAACCTGTTTTCGCCAGCATGTTTTGCCGTAAATATGAAGTAATCCTAGGTCACCCCACCACAAATTACAGTAGTTGTAATCTGAATAGATCGCGATTTCGTTCCAGGAATTGTCGCAAAATAGTCTGGATGATTACCTGTGCGGCAGCGCAAAATTCAACCGTTCCGTATTCACCACGTGTTGATCAACGCGATCAATATCCACCGAGCTCTGCCCCTTTTCATTAACCGCTTTTATGTTCGCAAGCGACAGCAACGTCTCGTTTTTAGCCATAAACTTCCCGCGCACGTCTTTGCGCAAATCGAAGTTCATCTTCAGAGCCGGTCCCGTCGTTGACTCCTGCATCACGTTGATATTACGTAAGAAAAGGTGTTGGGGTTTGTTATGCAGCTCAAGCGTTGCCCGCTGCATCTCCACGTTGGTGATGGCAACAAACGACGTGGCATTGCCGGAGGAAATCTGTATCCCGCGTAGCTTATAGGCAAGCTGTCGGTTATCCAGGCGAATATCGTTAAGTTTGAAGTTCTGCGGTATCGACAGATAATCGCCCTTGATCACGCCATAGCCAATTAGCATTCCGGCGCTGTTGACCATATCGACATTATCAATAACGAAATTATCACAGCCATAAATAGCTACCGTCGCGTTATCAATTCCGGCCTTTTTACTGAAGTCAGGAGTAATATTGCTGGCCTTGATATTACGGATCACAAAGTGTTTACCGTTTTCGACATGCACCAGCTGCCGACAGTTGCTGCCGGTGATATTTGCCACCACGAAGTTTTTAACGGTCTGCTGTTCCGGATAATCATTGTCGTACGTACTGCCGGCCAGCCCAATGCCTATGCCCCAGTTGATCTTGCCGTTGGTGCAGTTGATGTTATCGATCACGTGGTCAGAGATCAGGATGTTGCGGTCGTTAATCGCCACGTTCCACTCAATCGCGTCACCCTGCAAGTGGCTGAATTTACTATTGGTAATGCGCGCACCGTCCACCTGATTGTGGAACCCCTGACGTAGGATCGCGTAGTTGGCTTGCGTCACGGTAATGTTATCGATGAGCAGGTTGCGCATCACTCGCCGCTTTTTACCGCCGATGTAGATCTGGGTGACGGGGCCGAAGCCGCTCATCGCCAGCCCTTTAATGACACAGTCGGAGCCACGCACGTCCAGCGTGATGTTATGCGTGCGCCCTTCTCCTTCCCCAATGACCTTGCAGCCTTCCTGGAGTACAAATCGTCCGCGCCCGTTGCCCTTCAGCGCACCGCGGATCAGCAGGGTTTTGCCATCAGGAATGAAAATGCCGGTATTGATGTTTTCACAGGTTAACCCGGCGGGAACAACAACGGTATCGCCCTCGGTAAATGCCTGCTTAAAGGCGGCGATCCAGTCGTTATTGTTGTAGCGATCGACAGAAACCGTCTTCCCGGTTGCCGCCCGCACAGCACGGGGCGACAGCAGCGGCATAGTAGCCAGGACGGATAAAGAAGAGACAAATCGGCGTCGGGTAATCTTATTCAGCATACAACCTCAGCGTTACAGCGTTTGCAGCAGGCTCGCTAACTGGCGATTAATCACCTGCTGATTGAATTCTGCTTCAACTTTTTGCCGCGCATTTTGCAGCACAGGGATCAGCGTCTGCTGATCGATATCACTGAACGCGGCCAGACGATCCGCCAGCGCCAGCGCATTGTTTTCAGGGACCAGCCAGCCGGAATGCTCAGAGGTGATCAGCTCCGGGATGCCGCTGTGTAACGTCGAGACCACCGGAATGCCGACGGCCATCGCCTCCATCAGCGCCACGGGAATGCCTTCCATATCGCCGTCAGCGCCGGTTACGGAAGGCAGCAGGAACACATCCGCCTCGTCGAGCATGGCCTTCACTTCGTGGCTCGGCTTGAAGCCCGGCATCTCGACCACGTCTTCCAGCTGATACTGTTCAATCAGCGTGCGCAGACGACGCTCCCACGGCCCGATACCCAGGATGCGGTAGTGGAAGTCCACACCGCGTGCCTTCAGCTGCCGACAGGCTTCGATGGCAACGTGCAGTCCTTTCTTTTCGGTCAGGCGGGCAACAGAGATAATTTGCAGCGGCTTGCCCGGCACCTTGACGGGTCGCAGGGTGAAGCGTTCCATGTCCACGCCCATGCGTGAAACGGTGATTTTCTCGCTCGGGCACCCCATGGTTTTCAGGCGCCCGGCCCACAGGTCGCTTATCGGCAGCATCATGTCGCCACGGCGAAACAGCTGCTGATATTCCGGCGTGTAGTGGTTCAGCACTTCACGGCTGGAGATATCGATACCGTGGAAAATCGTGGCGATTTTGCCGTCAATCACCCCCAGCTCACGCAGTTTTGCCGCCGTGACGCCAGCCGGGCCAAAGTGGGCGATAAAGACATCGGCCCGGTACGGCTGGGCCGTTTGCCCGCAAATGGCGGATAAGATAAGGTTGCGGGCCTCCGCGCCATAGCGCGACATATTCAGCGCCCGCCACGTCGAGGCGCGATGCAGGCCGCGCAGCGTCTGTCCGGCGCGATGGCGCAGTTTGTTCATCCGTCCGGCGGGTTCGTCCTGCAACCAGCGGGTTTTCGCCTCCAGCCCATACTGGGTATACGCCGCATGGGTGTTTTGCGTATCGCCCTTTTGCAGGGCGATAATCTCCACGTCATACCCCATATCGATAAACGCGGTGATTTGGTTCAGCACAAAAGTTTCAGACGACAGCGGAAATTTCAGTAAGAAGAAACCAACCTTCATTTCCCCTCCCGGACGCGGTCGAGGACGGATTTCACCATGCCAATACCTTTTTCGCGTTCGGCTTTCACCGCCACCGCCAGACGTTCGTTGATCGCAGGCAGCTGGCCGAGCGTGTCGCCCACCATCGCACCCAGCGAACCGTCCAGCAGATGACGAATATCGACGGCCATTTCCGGCATACCGAGCTGCTGCATAATGCCCGCGGACTTGTGTTCGTAGTTGATGGCGATGGCTGGCGTGCCGAAGTTCATCGAGATAATGGCCGAGTGCAGACGCGTGCCCACGGTCAGGTCGCAGGCGGAGAGCAGCTTGCCCATCTCCAGGTCGTTCAGTTCGTCCATCACCACGTGGTAGCGGGACGGGTCGTTGACCAGGTTACGCAGGTTGAGCGCCACCATGCGGTCATCTTTGTTGTAGCTGTCGATACCGGTACAGGTGGAGAGCGCCAGCACCTGGTAACCGCTGTCCAGCACGCGGTTCACCACCTCGGCAAAGGCTTTTTCATACGCCGCCTGAGTCGTGCCGAGGCGTTTATCGAAGGGCGCAAGTTCACGCAGGGTAATGGCGACGGTTTTCTGTTTTGCCGCCACGTCCAGCCAGTGCTGTACCGCGTAGCTGGCCTGGAAGCTGTCATCCTGATGATCTACCAGCCAGGCGGTGTCTACGCCGTGCTCCACTTTGGTGGTGTCGATTTCGCTGCGCTTCATCATGTCGAGGCTGACCGATTCGCGCAGGATCAGCGCGTCACAGTGGCCGAAGACATAGTTCGCCAGCTGGTTGAACTGCGGATCCTGGAACGGCCCGACGCTGTGGCCGATCATAAACAGCGGTTTTTTCGCCATAAAGGTGCAGAGCGCATGCTCAAACTGTGGCACGCCGTACAGGTCGACGAAGAACGAACCGCCCACCTGAATAATGGCGTCATAGCCGGACAGCAGACGCACGAAATCGGTAAAGCCCTGCGCGATGGCGATGTTGCGCAGCTTGCCGGTGTCGGTTACGCGAGAAAGCAGCACCTGATGCTGGTAGCGGCGACGCAGTACTTTCTTCACGCGCCCCATCACGCCCGCAGCGTTGTTGTGCTGTTTCATCTGGCTGTAGAGCGGGTCGCCCATCACCGGGCGGTTCAGTAACCAGGATGAGCTGACCGGATAACGGCTCATCACATCCACTTCTGTCTCAGGCTTAAGGGTGTTAATTGCATCCAATAAACCGCGCAGGATGGCGCTGTCGCCACGGTTGCCGCAGGTATGGTTGCCAAGAATAAGTAATTTCATAATGGCCTCGTAAAATTAGCCTGCGCGAAGCAGCGTTTTCATTTTTTCGTTACGGCAAAACTGGCGCTTTATCTCAACCACCAGCGCATTGCGTGACAGTACAATCATCACGCCGAATGCCAGCGCGCCTGCCGCGACCTGCACCGCAAGCAGCGCTGCCAGCGGCAGATGCCCGTTGAGCACCACGCCCAGGCCGTAGCTCACCGCCAGAGTCGGTAAGGAGAGATAAAACGGCAGCCACAGGCTGAGAATGTACTGACGGTAGCTGGAGCCCAGCACCGGTTTGATCATCACGAAGTAACTCAGCACAGTATTGACGATCTGCACCAGCAGGAAGCCGAGCGTCACGCCAATGGCGCCCGCCATGTGACCGCCCACAATAATTGCCGGAATAAACAGGAAGGTTTTAAACACGTTGAACTTGAAGCTGATATCCACGCGCGCCTTCGCCATCAGCAGAGAACCAATCGGGTTCCCCACCGAGCGCAGCAGCCCCACAACGCACAGCAGTTGCAGGATCGGGATGATGCTGTTCCACTTCTCGCCAAACACCAGCGGTACGAAATTGCTGGCGACCACCATCAGTCCCAGCAGGACCGGGAAGTTGATGATCCCCACCACGGAGAGCAACTTGTAAAAGTTCACGCGCAGCTTCTCGGTATCGTCCTGAATTTTGGCGAACGCCGGGAACAGCACGCGGGTAATGATGGGGTTGAGCTTCATCGGCGGGACAACCGCGACGTTATACGCCAGGTTGTAGCCGCCCGCGACGCTCGCGCCCAGAATGCGCGCCAACACCAGCGTAGAGAGGTTAGTATTCACATAGTTGATAATGCTGTCTGCCGTCAGCCACGCGCCGAAGCGCAGGTTGGATGAAACAGACGCCAGCGAAAAATGCAGTCCCGGGCGATAAATCTTGCGGCCAAAGAAGCCAAACAGCAGCGTGCGCACGGCAGAGTTAACGAGGTAGCCGAGAATGGCGGTCATCGCCAGCGGCCAGAAATGGGCGCTGACCACGGTGAAGGTAAAGCCCGCCAGCACGGCGCTGGTTTCAATCATGCCGATTTTGTTGAACTCCAGCTCTTTCTGCATCAGCGCGCGGAACTGCTGCCCGTGCGGGATCACCACGAAAGCAAACGACAGGGTGCGCATCAGCGGCGCCAGGTCCGGGTTATGCAGCACGCTGGCAATCACATCGCTCAGCAGGAACACCAGCACAAAGACGAAGATACCCAGCCCGACGTTCAGCCAGTAGAGGGTGGTCAGCTCAAGATGGCTGATCTCTTTGCGCTGGATAATGGAGTTGGCGATACCAAAGTCCGACAGCGTATCGGCCAGGGCGATAATCACCAGCGAGACGGTCAGCAGACCAAACTGGTGGTTATCGATAATGCGCGCCAGCACCGTCATCTGCACCAGGCCGAGGCCAATGATGACGATGGTGGCCATGGCTGACCATTTCGCGCCGCTGATGGTTTTTTCTCGTAAGCTCATCTTAGTACGCCGCTTTGTTCACGAAGCCTTTGAAAATGGTCAGAAAAACAATCTTGATATCGAACCAGAGGCTCCACTCGCGGATGTACTCCAGATCGAACTCGATGCGTTTTTCCATTTTTTCCAGCGTGTCGGTCTCGCCGCGCCACCCGTTGATCTGCGCCCAGCCGGTGATGCCTGGCTTCACCTTATGGCGCAGCATGTAGCCTTCAATCAGGGTACGGTACTGCTCGTTATGGGCCACGGCGTGAGGACGAGGCCCGACGATGGACATCCCGCCGGTGAACACGTTGATGAACTGCGGCAGCTCATCGAGCGAGGTACGGCGCAGGAAGTTACCCACGCGGGTGACGCGCGGATCGTTCTGCGTCGCCTGGGTCACCACCTTGTCGTTCTCCATCACCTTCATGGAGCGGAATTTCCATACCATGATCGGCTTACCGTCCATGCCGTAGCGGGTCTGACGGAAGATGATCGGCCCCGGAGAGCTGAGCTTCACCGCCAGCGCAATGCAGCACAGCACCGGGGAGATGAGCAGCAGGATCAGGGACGAAAGTACGATATCCTCCACGCGCTTCAGCACGCGGTTAATCCCCGACAGCGGCGTGTCGTACAACGGAACAACCGGTACCCCGTTCACCTCTTCAATACGGGAGTGGAGAATATTGAAGGTAAACACGTCAGGGATGAGGATCACCGAGCAGGTGGTATCGGCCAGCTCGCGCATCAGTGTCTTGATGCGGGATTCATCTTTCATCTGCATGGCGATGTAGACGTTGTGAATTTTGCCGGCTTTCGCGTCTTCTATCAGCTGTTCGTAGCTGCCCGCCCAGTCAGATGGTACGCCGCCGGGCTTCGCGTCGTGATAAACCCCCACCACTTCAAAACCTAACCACGGCTCTTTGCGGAAGCTGTCAAGCAACACCTGTCCCACCGGCAGGTCGCCCGCCACGGCAACAAAGCGACGGTTATACCCACGGTTGCGCAGCCAGCCCGCGCCAAAGCGGATCAGCGAGCGGCAGACCACCATGCCAACGCTGGTTAACAGATACCAGCAGAGATAGGTCACAAGCCGATTATCAAAATCATGGCTGAACGCCACCAGGCCTGCGCTGAAAATCAGGCTTAAGGTCCAGTTCTGGAGCAGCAGCATCAGTTCGGTGGTCATTTTGACGCCACGCCATGAACGATAGAAATCGGTCATGCCGCCGATCATCTGAAACACCACCAGCGCAATCAACGCCATCAGCAAGTGCATGTATAAGAACGACTGCCCGCTGACCCAACACACCGCCCACAGTCCGCCGACCATGATGGTGATATCAGAAAAACGCTGCACCATAGAGATTAACGATGCATTCGTTCTCGCTCGCTCGCGCTTTTTTAGATTTGTCATCGTTGTTCCTTTAGTTCTAAACCTTTCCCCTCGCCCCTCACCCCGGCCCTCTCCCCAAAGGGGAGAGGGTGTTCAAGTTCCCTCTCCCCTTTGGGGAGAGGGTTAGGGTGAGGGGTAAGGTTTTCTTTTTACTGATTCAACAGCGCCAGAATGTCCTTCGTTCGGGCTTCCATCAGCGCGGTATCGGCGCGGGACTCCACGTTCAGGCGCACCACCGGCTCGGTGTTGGAAGAGCGCAGGTTGAAGCGCCACTGCGGGAAGGCCATGCTGATACCGTCGGTACGGTCAATCTCCAGCGCATGAATGGCAAAGTGCTGTTCGACGCGGGCGATGGCCTCGGCTGGCTGTGCCAGTTTGCTGTTGATCTCCCCGCTCGCCGGGAACGCCGCCATGCGGTCGCGCACCAGTTCGCCCAGGCTCTGTCCTTTCAGGCACAGCAGCTCGGTTACCAACAGCCACGGGATCATCCCGCTGTCGCAGTAGGCAAAATCACGGAAATAGTGGTGGGCGCTCATCTCGCCGCCGTAGATGGCGTCTTCCTCGCGCATACGCTCTTTGATAAACGCGTGGCCGGTTTTAGACATCACCGGCTCGCCGCCCGCGGCCTTCACCACGTCGACGGTGTTCCAGGAGAGGCGCGGATCATGAATGATCTTCGCCCCCGGATTTTTCTCAAGGAACGCTTCCGCCAGCAGACCGACAATGTAATAGCCTTCGATAAACTGCCCTTTCTCGTCGAACAGGAAGCAGCGGTCGAAATCGCCGTCAAAGGCGATACCCATATCGGCGCCGTGCTCAATCACCGCGTTACGGGTGTCGTCGCGGCACTCCGGCAGCAGCGGGTTAGGAATACCGTTCGGGAAGTTGCCGTCAGGCGTGTTGTGCACTTTGACGAAGGTCACCGGCACGTTCAGCGCCTTAAAGCGGGCTTCAAGTGCATCGACAACCGGGCCTGCCGCGCCGTTGCCGGAGTTAATCACCAGCTTCAGCGGTTTGAGGTTCGCCACGTTGATGTAGCCCAGCAGGTGGTCGATGTACTCTTTTTGCAGGTTGATCTGCTTATAGCTCCCGCGCTTCGCTTCGTTCACCGGCGGGAAGTCGTTGGCCTCGGCCAGACGTTGCACGTCGCGCAGACCGGTGTCGCCGCTGATAGGACGCGCGCCCTTGCGCACCAGCTTCATGCCGTTGTAGTCCATCGGGTTATGGCTGGCCGTCACTTCGATACCGCCGTCCACGCCCAGGTGGAAGGTGGCAAAATAGATCTCTTCGGTACCGGAAAGTCCAATGTCCAGCACGTCGACGCCCGCGTCCTGTAGCCCTTTCGCCAGCGCCAGCTTCAGGGATTCGCTGGTGAGACGCACGTCGCCACCCAGCACGATAGTTTGTGGTTTCAGGTATTCGCCGTACGCGCGGCCGATGCGCCACGCAATGTCTTCGTTCAGCTCTTCGCCCAGCTTGCCGCGAATATCGTAGGCTTTAAAACAGGTTAATTTTTCCATGATGACCCCTTTTTCAGGCAACAGTTGGCCCGCCCGTTAACAGGCTTAATTGTTTTTTATTCATTCGTAGGCCGGATAAGCGAAGCGCCATCCGGCGTTAAGACGGCGCTACACCCGCCCGTAGCGGTCCTGGAAGCGCACGATATCGTCCTCTTCCAGATACGAACCGGAACGCACCTCAATTAAGTCGAGTGGAATTTTCCCCGGGTTTTCCAGGCAGTGCGTGGCACCCAGCGGAATATAAATGGACTCGTTTTCACCGAGCAGCTTCACTTCACCGTTGATGGTCACTTTGGCGGTTCCCGCCACCACTACCCAGTGTTCGGCGCGGTGATGGTGCATCTGCACCGACAGCCCTTCACCCGGCTTCACGGTGATGCGTTTCACCTGGTAACGCTCGCCGGCGTCAATGGAGTCATATTTGCCCCACGGGCGGTAGACTTCGCGGTGAATATGGTGTTCGTGGCGGCCATCGGCCTTGATCTTCTCCACCACTTTTTTAACGTCCTGCACGGCATTACGGTCGGCAATCAGCACCGCGTCTTTGGTCTGCACGACCACCAGATCTTTCACCCCTACCGTGGTGACAAGGCCAGATTCGGCGTAGACGTAGCTGTTTTCCGTTTTGTGGCTGATCACATCACCGTGATGGACGTTACCCTCCGGGGTATGGGCGCTAATCTCCCACAGTGACGACCAGGAGCCAACGTCGCTCCAGCCCGCATCCATCGGCACCACTACCGCATCTGCCGTACGTTCCATCACCGCATAGTCAATGGACTCTTCCGGACAGGCGAGGAAGGCTTCTTCGTCCACGCGGATAAAATCAAGATCCGGATCCACCACCGCCATCGCTTTTTCGCAGGCATGTAAGATATCCGGGCGATATTTTTCCAGCTCTTCCAGGTAGCGACCGGCGCGGAACAGGAACATACCGCTGTTCCAGTAGTATTCACCGCTGGCCACGTAGGCCTGGGCGGTTTCCAGATTCGGTTTTTCGACAAACTGCGCCACGTCAAAGGCCACGTTGTCGCCTTCACCAGGCGTAATGCTGCCGCGGCGAATGTAGCCATAGCCGGTTTCCGGGAGATCCGGCACGATGCCGAAGGTCACCAGCTTGCCGTTCTCAGCGTAAGGAATCGCCGCGCGAACCGCGTCGCGGAAGGCGTCTTCCTGCTGAATAACGTGGTCAGCCGCCAGCACCAGCATCAGCGGGTCGCAGTCCGGGCTGCTGCGTTTTGCCGCCAGCGCCGCAAGAGCAATAGCAGGCGCGGTGTTGCGTCCGGCAGGCTCCAGAATGATATTTTCGGTCAGTTTATTCAGCTGGCGCAGCTGCTCGGCAACGATAAAGCGGTGCTGCTCGTTACAGATCACCACCGGGCTTTCACACTCCACGCCGTGCAGACGGTTAACCGTCGTTTGCAGCATGGTGAGGTCGCCCTTCAGGCACAGAAATTGTTTTGGATAAAGCACGCGGGACAGTGGCCATAACCGGCTCCCGGATCCACCCGCCATTACGACCGGATACAAAGTGGTTTGACTCATGATTTATCCCCGTATATCTGCAATAAATTGGCTCAGCACGTTCTCTTTCTCGAGCGTGCGTTCGGCATATTCACGTGCCACCGTGTTCTCTTTTGGCATGGCGAGTGCCTGCTCAATTCCGGTCACCAGCGCAGGAACCGATTCTGGCTCTACGCAAACGGCAATGCCCGGGTAGCTGTTGCACAGCTGGCCTAATTCTGTTGCGGCTTCTGCCGTAATCACCGCATTTCCGCCCACTGCCAGAATGTTGGTCAGCTTGGACGGCAGCACCGCATCCGCCGCGCCGCGTTTTTGCACCACCAGATGGCAATCCGCCATTTTCAGCAGCGCGGGCAGCGCGTCATAAGACTGAAGCGGGAAGAAGCGGATGTTGGTCAGTCCGCGCTCGCTGGCCATTTTTTCCAGCCGCGCTTTACCGCCGCCCTGCCCGACTATCACGAACATCCACGGGTGTTCGCTCAGCTGAAGCGCGGCGTCAATCACGCTCTCCAGCCCCTGTTTTTCGCCGATGTTGCCTGAGTAAAGAATGATTTTTTGATCTTCAGGCAAACCGAGCTGCGCGCGTAACGCCTGCGCATCCTGGTCTGTCACATCGCGGAAACGCGCCACTTCGGACCAGTTCGGAAAGAAGATCACCTTCTCCGCCGGGACACCCTTCTCCTGCGCCTTGTTCATCATCGAGCGCGAGATGGTCGAGACGTAATCCACGTTGTGCAGGCCGCTGCGCTCAAAGGCGCTGGCGAGCTTCGCCACCTTGCCGCCCTTGCCTTTCCCGGCCATCCCCAGCCCGAGCATGGCGTCCACTTCATAATCCTGAATGTGCAGCAGGGTGCGCGCGCCGGAGAGTTTGCCCAGCAGGCGCATGCCTGGCGTGCAGAACAGCGTCGGCACCACGCCGATGATGCGATCCGGCTTCCAGCGACGTTGCGCCATCAGCGGGAAAAAACTGCTCAGGGCAAAGCTGCCCAGATGAATTAAACGTTTCAGCGTCGAGGGCTGTTTCGGCACGTAGAGCGGGCAGCGCCAGACGGTCGCAGCCCCCTCTTCGCGGCGGTAGCGCCAGCTGGAATAGCGTTCGCCTACCTTCCACTCCGGGTAATACGGCGGGGCGGTAATCACCCGCACGTCATGTCCCTGGCTCGCCATCCACTCGACCATCTCGCCGGTGTATTTCCCGATACCGGTAAGCTCCGGCGAGTAGTTAATTCCGTAGACGAGGATTTTCATAGGCCTGGCACCTCGGCCTGACGTTCCGCAAGGAAGTACGCCCGACTGTTGTCATGGACGTTGTCGCTTGCCAGCAGCGCCTCTGGCGTTAACCAGCGGTAATCGTCATGCTGAGAATCAGGCAGACGCAGGTCTGCCTCACTCACCTTCAGGCGGAACCCCAGCACGACGTAGTGCGTGGTGAACCCGGTGCCCGAAAAGTTATCGTCATAGAAGTGCTGCCAGACCCCGTAAAACTGGCCCGCTGCCATCGGCAGTTGCAGGCCCAGTTCCGCCAGAGTGAGACGCTCAAACGCATCGCTTAGCGTCTCATCCTTCTGCACGCGCCCGCCGGGCACGAACCAGAAGCCCTGTGCAGGACGATTGGTTCGTTTTCCCAGCAAGAACTCGCCGCGTTCGTTCTCCACGATCAAATCAATTGAGATGAGCGGAGTGGAACGCACCACCGTGGCAAAATCTTCCTGACTTAAAAACATCATTACCCCCGGAAGCGGTGCTGGTTTTCCAGGAACCACTGGTAGGTGCTGGCCAGCCCCTGCTCCAGTGAGACCTCGTGATACCAGCCCAGCTGATGCAGACGGGTCACGTCCAGCAGCTTGCGCGGCGTGCCGTCCGGTTTGGTGGCATCAAACACCACGCGTCCTTTGTAGCCCACCACCTGCGCGATGGTCTGCGCCAGCTCGCGAATGGTGCAGTCCACGCCGGTCCCGACGTTAATGTGCGACAGCATCGGCTCGGTGTTTTCCTGCCACACCTCGCGATCCAGCTCCATGACGTGAATGCTGGCAGCCGCCATATCGTCCACGTGCAGGAACTCGCGCATTGGCGTACCGCTGCCCCACACCACCACGTCCGGGGCGTTTTCGGCAGTCGCCTCGTGGAAACGACGCAGCAGCGCCGGGATCACGTGCGAATTGCTCGGGTGGAAGTTGTCGTGCGGTCCGTAGAGGTTGGTCGGCATCACCGAGCGATAGTCGCGGTTATACTGACGGTTGTAGGATTCACACAGCTTGATCCCGGCAATTTTGGCAATCGCATACGGCTCGTTGGTGGCTTCCAGCGTGCCCTGCAACAGTTCGCTCTCGGCGATCGGCTGTTTCGCCATTTTTGGGTAGATACAGGATGAACCGAGGAACAGCAGCTTGTTCACGTTGTGCAGATGCGCCGCGTGAATGATGTTGCTCTCGATCATCATGTTCTCGTAGATGAAATCCGCCGGGTAGGTGTTGTTAGCGACAATACCGCCCACCTTCGCCGCCGCCAGATACACCTGGTCGATACGTTCGCTGGCGAAGAAGTCCTGCACCGCTTTGCTGTCAAGCAGGTTCAGCTCGTCACGCGTGCGAACAATCACCTCGACGTCGCCGCGCTGTTCCAGCTGGCGAACAATCGCGGAACCCACCATTCCGCGATGACCGGCGACAAAAATACGTTGTTTTGTCATTCTCAGGACTCCAGCGCGATGGCAACCTCGTAGCCATGGGACTTGAGCAGGGAGTGTTTTTTCGCTGCTTCAAGATCTTTGGCCACCATCTCGGATACCATTTCTTGCAGGGTGGTTTCTGGTTTCCAGCCCAGCTTCTCGTGCGCTTTGGTTGGGTCGCCCAGCAGGGTTTCCACTTCAGCAGGACGGAAGTAACGCGGATCCACCTGAACAATCACGTCGCCTGGCTTCACGCCCGGTGCGTCGTGGCCGGTCACGGAAACAACGATACCCTTCTCTTCCACGCCAGTGCCTTCGAAGCGCAGCTTGATGCCCAGCTGTGCCGCAGCCATCTCAACGAACTGACGTACGGAGTACTGCACGCCGGTCGCGATCACGAAGTCTTCTGGCTGTTCCTGCTGCAGCATCATCCACTGCATTTTCACGTAGTCTTTCGCATGGCCCCAGTCACGCAGGGAGTCCATGTTGCCGAGGTGCAGGCAGGATTCCAGACCCTGAGCGATGTTGGCGATAGCGCGGGTAATTTTACGGGTCACGAAGGTTTCGCCACGACGTGGGGATTCGTGGTTGAACAGAATGCCGTTACAGGCGTACATGCCGTAGGATTCACGGTAGTTCACAGTGATCCAGTAAGCGTACAGTTTCGCTACCGCGTACGGAGAACGTGGGTAGAACGGCGTGGTCTCTTTCTGCGGAATTTCCTGCACCAGGCCGTACAGCTCAGAGGTAGATGCCTGATAGAAACGGGTTTTCTTCTCAAGACCCAGGAAGCGAATCGCTTCCAGCAGACGCAGCGTACCCATGGCGTCCACGTCAGCGGTGTATTCCGGGGATTCGAAGGAAACCGCAACGTGGCTCATCGCGCCCAGGTTGTAGACTTCATCCGGCTGTACTTCCTGCAGGATGCGGGTCAGGTTGGAGGTATCGGTCAGGTCGCCGTAGTGCAGGTGGAATTTCGGGTTCGCCGCGTGAGGATCCTGATAAATATGATCGACACGTTCGGTGTTAAATGAAGACGCACGACGTTTAATACCGTGTACTTCATACCCTTTTTCCAGCAGTAACTCTGCCAGGTAAGAACCATCCTGCCCGGTAACGCCGGTGATGAGAGCGACTTTAGACATGTTTATATTCCTCTACTTATGAATTTAATCAGTTTCAACGCGTTCGCGTATCACCACTGCGGGGTTGCCACGGCAAATTTTATTTGCCGGTAGCGATTTAAAAACGCTGCTGCGGGCACCGACTACCGTGCCATCGCCAACAGAAACACCGGGTGCAACAAAGACGTCTGTTGCCAGCCAGCATTTTTCACCGATCACAACAGGCGAAGCGGTAATATCAAAATGCGGGCTCATAAAATCGTGGCTGCCGGTGCACAAATAACACTTCTGTGAAACCACCGAATTTGCGCCAATCGTAATCTCGCCAAGGGTATATAACACCGCGTCATCCCCAACCCAGGCGTAATCCCCAAGCGTTAATTTCCAGGGATAAGTAATTTTCACCGAAGGACGAATGACTACGTTTTTTCCTATTTTTGCGCCAAACAGACGCAGTAAAAATGCGCGCCAGCGGTACAGTATTTGCGGCGACCAGGCAAATAACGTTGCCTGTACAGCCCACCACAGTTGAACTTTAATACCGCTCCCGCCCCGAAAACCTTTCGGCACGGAGAATCCATTTAATTCCTGCATTACGTTTCCTTATATCTCAGGCTTTGTTATATAAGGCTTTCGCTTTACCCGTCGTTTTCAGACGTAAGAAATAAGATAATTCCGCCCAGAACCCCGGCACGCGTAATATTTTACGCTGCACGTTTTTGGCATCCTGGCACAATTCCAGATTATTCGAGGTTGACACGCCGCCCATTGAAAATTCGGATACCAGTCCTTTAATTCGACGGAACGGGTAGCCAGATTTGTACAGGCTGGCGGCCAGGGCATAATCTGATGACACTTTATAACGCAAATCGTAAGGCTGCTTTTTCAGGCCGCTCATCGGAAAGAAAATAGCCTGATGGCTTGCCGGCAAGCTGTGGTAGATATACCAGCCTGGTTTCGCGCCGCGCAGCACTTTTTTCCCCTCGCCGAAATCAAGCAGCGCATCACCGATAAACATGGCATCTTCTTTCTGGCGCGCCAGCTGGCGTGCAAACAGCGCCACATCTTCATGGAACACGTCGCCGGAATTGAGGAAGATGGCGTAGCGCCCCTGCGCCATGTTGATGCCTTTATTCATGGCATCGTAAATGCCTTTATCTTTCTCGCTGATGTAACGTAAGTTGAACTCACCGTTAAGTTTTTCCAGGAACTCCGCCGTGCCGTCGTTCGAGCCGCCATCGACCACGATCCACTCAAAGGTGAGGCTCGGATCGCGCGCCAGGTTGCGCAGCGAGCGCCAGGTTTTTACCACCCCTTCGTGGTTACGAAAGGCGACAGTAATGACGCTAAGAAACATAAATCACCTCATTTCTTCATACGCTCGTAATATTCAGCGCTTTGCGCAAAATAAACGGACATACAATTAAGAATGCATATTCCGGGCTAAATATTGACCCGGTAAAAAACAACGACACCGGTGTGAACAGATAAAGTTGCACGCGAAAGTTCTGGTTATCACCAAACGCGTTAATCATCATTTTGAAAACTTTAAACAGATACCACAGTGTCAACAGTACGGCGAACCAGGAAAAATAGATAATTAACAGATACAGACCATTGTCTATGGTTTTACCGACATCCGCACCGTTAAAGATTCCGAATGATGCAACATATTCGTAAAGTGAGCCGAATCTTACTACGCCATCAATATGGGTTAAGGAATAACCCACCATCACCAGTGGACCAATGATGCGATAATAGGACGACGAACCTTCCGTTCCCAAATCACCCAGACGTTCAGAAATGTAAGGGAATGCGAATATTACGCCCACTAAAAATACCGTCAGAGAAATGATCGCCAGCGGCAGTTTTTTCTTAATCGCCTCTTTGTTCAGGTACTGGAACGCCCACTCCAGCAGGTAAAACAGAATAAACGTCATTACCCCTGAGAACGACCCTGACAGAACGATTCCTGCAAGAATCATAGCATCGGTCTTGGGGGTTTTGATACCGAACTGTTTGATGCTGAGCCAAATTGAGATTAATGCCAGAGCAAAAAACGCCGGTTCAAAATAGAGCGCAGTGGTACGCTTGCCACCAAACTTAATGAAGTTCAGTACATAGCTGTTACTGTATATAAGATATTTCGAAATTATTTCCATCAGGCTACTGCCGCCTGTGAGAATAATTTGCGCCATCTCCAATGCCGCAAGCATAACAATCAGCCCGACGACAATATAAAAGAACCTGAGGATTTTCCTATAATTGTGCGGAGAGATAGTTTTAAAACGAATACTCCACACCATGCCAATAATGATAACGATATAAACAAACAGCATGGTGGAGGTGACATATTTGCTGGCGTCCAGCGACTGACCAAAGATGTAGTTAAACGCCGTCAGACCAAACCCGATCCCAAGCGCAATCATCAGCTTTTTGAGGTTAAGCTTATCAACGTATAGCAACAGCAGAACCGGCAGGAAGGTGACGATGGTGATTGGGAAGCTTTCACCGAGCTGGGCAATCTTGACGTTGACCAGCAGGTAGATCAGCGGCAGCAGCAGATAACTACAGATTCTGATAGAACGAGACATACTCCTCCAGCATCTGTTGTCCACTGTACGCTTTGCGGCTGCGGTTGCGGAACGATTCCAGGTCCGTGCCAAAAACAGCCTGCGCGATATCGGCCTTCGACAGCTGCACCAGCGGCAGCACCTCGTTCTCACTGAAGGTTTTACCGCCCGATTTCTCCAGCACTTCGCGCGCCGCGTCGCTGTGGGTGGCAATGACCGGCACGCCAATGGAGAGCGCTTCGCACAGGATCAGCGGGTAGTTGTCCACGCGGGAGCTGAACACCAGCGCGTCCATACCGTTGAGCGCGCTCATCAGTTTGCGCTTGTCGGTTTCAAACCCGTGATTCACCACGTTAGCGCCTTCGAACGGCGAGAATTTGCCGAAGGTATGCAGTTCAATTTTGTCGCCGAGCGCCATCATGTCGCGCACCAGCTGTTGGTTGGTTTTGCCGTCGTAGCGCAGGTCATGGGCGACGACAGCGATTTTCGGCTTGCCCGTGGTAATGGCTACGGGCGTCAGTTCGGCCAGGATCTCTTCCGTCGCCACATCAATACCGTTGTTGATAATCTGGCAGCGCCCTGCTCCGTACAGGCTATTAAAAGCATCTGCCACGTGCTGGCTTGGAGAGATAAAGGTGCAGCCGAGCGAGAGCATGTCGCGGAACAGCTGACGCTTGCCCTCAACCAGCTGATGCGCGCGATCGACCTTCACCGGCGGATAGTTGCTGAGCGTAGGGCATTTCTGGCAGTTATCTTTCCAGCCTTCGCAGCCGTCGGTAAAGGCGCAGCGTCCGGTCACGCTCCAGTGGTCGTGTAGCGTCCAGACGAAACGGGTGTCCGGCTTGTGCGCCTTCACTTTGCCACAAAACGCTACCACCTCTTCCAGATTCAGCCAGTAGCTGTGCAGCACGTGGAAGTGCAGCACAACCGGCCCGCGGGTGCGGGTGACGGTGCGGTAGAGGTTATTCAGGTTGCCGAACAGGTCGCGGTTAAACAGGCGGAACAGCGCAATATTGGCGATGGAGGTCAGACGTGGCGTCTGCTTCAGCACCTGCGGATAGTTATCATGGCTGACGCTTTTCTTGCCACCCTTGCCGTAACCGTAAACAAAGCGCGACTGTAATCCTTTTTGCAGCGCGCGCTGGTGCAGATCCAGCGCTACGCCTGCCGCCCCGCCCTCTGCGAGGCGTACGTTAAATTGCAGAATGTTCATTTAATCACCTTCACGCGGGCTTTCTCGCCCACCACCAGCGCATTGTCCGGAATGCTGTCCAGCACTACGCTACCTGCGCCAACCGTCACGTTATTGCCCACGGTAATCTCCCCGATCATCACCACGTTGGCGCCCAGCTCGACGTTATTGCCAATCACCGGGCAGGCCAGGCTGTCTGGCCCACGGTTGCCGATTGTCACCCCGTGGCGAATGGTGAAATCATCACCCGCGACGACGAACTTGTTGATGACGACCGCATAGCCGTGATGAATGGTAAAGCGGCGGCCAATGGTGGCAGCGGCCTGAATTTCATAGCCAAAAAAGCATTCGGTGATGATGCGGTACAGCACCAGCACCGGCGCGGCCCAGATATTGTTCAGCACATTTTTTTTGCGCCACACCGAGCAAAAGTGCGCAATACGGTAGGCCAGAACCATGCAGCACGGGCGCAGGCTCCAGCTGTTAGCGCGGCAATCTTCCAGAAACATTATTTCCCCCGAAGCCCGTCAGCCAGACGCTTGCCGTTACGCACCGACAGCAGCGTCAGCAGCGTGCGCCAGTTCATGCGCTTGTTACGGATCTGATAGAGGGTAAAGAGCTGATACTTCCGACTGGCACGGTCAAACTTGTCCTTGTGCTTGCGGTAAAAATGGAAGTAGCCCGAGAATTTTTTCGGTGACGAGGTGATCTGCATCTCCCCGTGGTTGATGTGCAGGATCTGCGTGGCCTCTTCCACCTTCCACGGCTCGCCGTACTCCACCACCATCCGCAGGAAGATGTCGTAATCCTGCGCGGCCTTCAGCTCGGTATCGAACAGACACTCCTTAAAGCGCCAGGCCCAGGTAAATACCTGATTGCCAATGATGTTGCGCTTGTAGAACAGGCGGCGGGAATACGGTGATTTCGGATACAGCGGCAGGCTGGCCGGCTGCGAATAGACCTCGCCCTGACAGACATAGTCGTTGGCATACAGAAACGCGTGGGTCACCAGCTGCGCTTTGTGCGACAGGAAGATCGACAGACGGTTTGGCGTCCATTCGTCATCATCGTCGATACCGGTCAGATACTGCCCTTTCGCCTGCATAATCGCCTGATTGCGCACCGCGCACGCCCCGGAGTTGATGGCGTTGTGCGTGTACACCACGCGCGGGTCGTTCAGGTCTTCGACAAACTTTTGCAGCTGTTCGTAAGAGGAGGAACAGTCATCCACGATAATCAGTTCCCAGTTATCGTAATCCTGACGCAGGACCGATTTAATCGCGCGGATCGCCAGCTGCTGACGATTCCATGTCGGCATATAGATAGAAATCAAAGGGCGTTGTGTGCTCATGTATTCCTCCTGCCCCTCACCCCGGCCCTCTCCCCGGAGGGGAGAGGGTGAAAGACCGCACCAGGCAGTCCCCTCTCCCCTCAGGGGAGAGGGTTAGGGTGAGGGGTGTGGGGTGTGTTTTGTTATTTAGAGTCAGACTTGTATTCGTACTCGTAGTAGCCGTAATCCTGATAACCCGTCGCACGGCGGAAGATGGAGTTCAGAATGACCCCTTTCACCTCAATACCGTTCTGCTCAAAGCGGCTCAGGCTGGTTTCCACTTCCTTCAGGGTGTTCACCGCATAGCGTGCAACCATCAGCGTGGTGCCCGCATGACGCCCTACCACGGCGGCGTCGGTGACCGCCAGAATTGGTGGGGTATCGATCAGCACCAGGTCATAGTTTTTGCTTGCCCACTCGATCAGCTGCGTGAAGCGCTCGCTCATCAGCAGTTCAGACGGGTTCGGCGGTACCTGGCCACGCGGGATCAGGTCAAATTTCGGAATCGAGGTCGGCTTGGCGCTCTCGCTGATCTCCCCTTTACCCAGCAGGATTTCCGACAGGCCGTTAACGTTGTTGGTACCCAGCAGCTCATGGGTGTAGCCCTTACGCATGTCGCAGTCGATCAGCAGCACGCGCTTGTTGGTCTGGCTCACCACCGCCGCCAGGTTGGCACAGACGAAGGTCTTACCAATTGACGGGCTGACACCGGTCATCATCAGGACGTTGTTTTTGGCCTGCATCATGGCGAAGTGGAGGCTGGTACGCAGGCTACGCACCGCTTCAATCGCCAGGTCGGTCGGGTTACCCACGGCCAGCAGCTGGCTCTGTTTGTAACGCTTGACGCCCTTAACGGTTTTGACGCTGTCACGGGACTTCTGCCACTCCGAAAGCGGGATGCTGGCGTACACGCTGATCCCGTTCTCTTCCAGCACCTGCGGGCTTTCGATACCGCGGTTGAACAGCGAGCGCAGCAGCACGCCGACGATAGAGAGCATCAGGCCGAGAATAATGCTGCCGAGGATAATCAGCGCTTTCTTCGGCTTCAGCACGCCCGGCTGGGTAATCGCCGGGTCAACGATACGCACGTCGCCCACGGTGCTGGCTTCGGTGATTTTCAGCTCCTGCTGCTTGTTCAGCAGTTGCATGTAAACCTGCTGGCCGGATTCCACATCACGCGTCAGGCGTACGATTTCCTGCTGCGTCTTCGGCATCGCGGTCACGCGGTCATTCAGCTTCGCCTTCTCTTCTTCCAGGGTACGACGTTTCTCGAGCAGCGTGCGGTACGCCGGGTGACGTTTGGTATAGAGCTTGGAAATTTCCGCCTCTTTAAAGGTCAGCTCGTTCAGCTGCGCATCAATATTGACCATGGAGTCGAGAACCGATTTCGCCTCCAGCGGCAGGTCGACGGAGTCTTTATCCTGACGGTATGCGTTCAGCTTGTTCTCGGCGTCATCCAGACGGGCGCGCACCTCCGGCAACTGTTTACTGAGGAACGCGAGGCTTTTAGCGGCTTCCGCTGACTTGCGCTCAACGTTCTGCTCAAGGTAGTTACGGGTGATGCTGTTCAGGATGTCGCGGATTTGATCCTTGTCTTCACCTGTGAAGGTCATGCTCAGGACGCCGGTGTCCTTGCCGTTTTCGGTGACGGTCAGGTTGTTTTGCAGATTGTTGATCATTCCGAGCGTCGAGAATTTGGTGACCGTAAACTCACCGCCCTCGTGCGCCTGGATGGCACCAACCCTGATGCTCACGCCATCTTTGGTCAGCATCTGCCCCACTTCGCCGCGCGCGCTGAAGCCTGCGTCGCTGGTCAGCTGATACTGTTTTGGTCCCAGCACGGTCAGGGTAAAGGTTTGGTCCCCTGCCCCTTTTGGAATCACGAAGTCGGTCACTTTTACCGTATCGTTACTGCGCCCCATCAGGCGATCCCAGCCTGCGCCAAACACCGGGAAGGTGTTTTTGGTGACCGCGATATCCAGCCCCAGATCGTGAACCGTTTTGCCCAATACCAGGCGCGACTGGATCAGCTGAATTTCAGCCTCCGATGCCGGCGGCTTGTTGGCCAGCGCAGAGCCGATATCCTGAACCAGCGAGTTTCCGGTATTTTGTTCGATCTGCACCAGCGCGTCGGCGCTGTAAATAGGCGTCGCGAACAGCGTATAAACGATCGCCGCCACGGCAAAGATGGCGGTTATACCCAGCACCCACCATTTCGCTTCAATAACGGTCCCGACCAGGCGACCGATATCGATTTCATCACTGCCCGACGTCGGGGCGGCAGAAGGTCTTGTTTTTTCTGTCATTGTTATCCCTGCTGAGCTTTCAGTGCCTGCGCCCACTGGCGGGCAGACTGGTCTAGTAAGGTGTATACCGCCTCAAAGGCCTCGCGGCTCTTGCGATACGGATCGGGAATTTCGCGCTCACCATCCCAGTGACCAAACAGCATCACCTTGCCGCGCATCTCCGGTGCGATATCGCACAGCGCGTGAATGTGGCGTTTTTCCATCGCGAGGATCAGGTCATATTCCCGGCACATTCGGCCAGAGACCTGACGGGCAACGTGCCCGTCGAGTGAGAGGTTATGCTCAAGGGCGACGCTTGCGGCACGTTCGTCGGCACCTTTTCCGACCAGCGCGCCCAGCCCTGCGGAGTCGACCGTTAACGCAGGCTGGTAATTTTTCAACAGCCTTTCAGCCGTGGGGGAACGGCAAATGTTCCCCACACACACCACCAGAATTTTGTTAAACATCGCGGCTTACCAGGTATGAATGTCGCTCGCCGTATCCGTCATGTAGCGAACGCCACTGATGGTAGGCAGCAACTGGTTGATCAGACGGTTCCAGCGGGCAACCGGCGCGGTGGTGACATAGACCACATCGTATGGCTGGAGACGGAACGACGTTGCCATGACCAGCGACGTCGCGTCGGACATGTCCAGCTGGTAGATGTTGGCAATCTTGCCTTTCGCGTTTTCGCCTTTGATCGGACGGATCACAAAGATGCCGCTGGCGTTGGAGGCGGTCAGATCGATACCTTCCGCGTTGCCCAGCGCTTCGGTCAGGGTCATACCGCTGAAGTCCATCTTGAGGGTGCTCTGTTTCTTCACTTCACCCATCACGAACACTTTCAGATCGTCGTTGCGCGGCACGTAAAGAATATCGCCCGGATAGAGGAGACGGTTCTGGGTCAGGTCACCGTTTTGCATCAGCGCCTGAAGCGAAATGCGCTGCTCTTTGCCGTTGTGGGTCAGCACCACGTTGCGCCAGTCAGCACCGTCGGTTAAGCCGCCTGCGGCATTGATCGCATCAAGAACGGTGAGCGGGACGTTGGTGATAGCCTGCTGGCCGGATTTGTTGACCTGGCCTGAGATATAGGCTTTCTGGGATCGGAACGCGGCGATATTAACGTCCACCTGCGGGTCAGCAATGTACTGCGCCAGGCGGCCGGTAATATCACTACGGATCTCAGCAAGCGTTTTGCCCGCGACGTGCACTTTGCCAATGTAGGGATAGAACATGGTGCCATCGGACTGTACCCAGTTACCGGTGTCGCTTGAGCTACGGTACTGGCCCGCAGGTGTGGTCAGTTCCGGGTGATCCCAGACGGTCACGTTAATGACGTCACCTGGACCAACGCGATACTGGTAAGAGGCAATTTCCTGGTCCAGAGACATATTTGGCTGAGCAACATTCGGACGTGGGCGTAATTGTTCTACCAGACGTGGGGTTAATGGGTAAACATTCACCATTTTGTCGAGATCAAAATCAGCATCCTGCTGTTTAATCACATCCTTGCCCATTGTTGACATATTGCTGCCGGGAAAGACCGTGCAACCACTCATCAAGGTCACAGACACCAATAATGGCATCAATTTCATTTTGGATTTCATCATTGATTATTTATCACTTTGGCAGAGTAATTATCCTGTGCAATTAAAATAAGCGCGGGTCGTGGTGACAATCAGAATGCAGTTAATCATTTAGCAATATAACTGGCATCAGTCCTAAAAAAAGCTTATTCATCCATTGGCTATTGACAGAATAATTGAGGCTGATTCACACGCTTTCAGGCACGCTACCGCCCTTGGCTTTCAGTTACCAATCCACTGACTAAACAATGCGTTATGGTTAGACACCCTCTTGGATCAGGCCTTTTGAGAAATATATCCGCCACCTTAAACGGGTGATTGATAATGTATAACCTTCACCAAAGACTGAAACAAAAATAGCAACAAGGAGATTTAACATTTGATGCTGGAAGAATTGTTGCAGCTAACCTAATAGCAGGCAAGGAGACAACCGTCCTAATATTCGTTTTTAAGATTAATATTAAGAGCAAAGTTTTGAGTTTTTCGGATTTTCTTTATATTGACAAAATAGAGCGCCAGACCATTTATTGCGATATATCCTAAATGTCGTCTTTTGTAATTAAATCTTCGCATTTAACTTATTTACACAGCCCCGTAAATGGGTTTTACCTGAGTGTAGCATTAAGAGAAATCTCACCCCGGCATTGCAATTTCCGTCTGCTTTATCCATGATCGAAGTGTGACATTAGTCATATAACAGAAGGTATTGCATTTACTATGGAATGGATTGCCGATCCATCAATCTGGGCCGGGCTGGTGACGCTGGTCGTCATCGAATTAGTGCTCGGCATTGATAACCTGGTGTTTATCGCCATCCTTGCCGATAAATTACCCCCTTCACAACGCGACCGCGCCCGCGTGACGGGTCTTCTGCTCGCCATGGTGATGCGTCTGCTGTTACTGGCCTCAATCTCCTGGCTGGTGACGCTGACCAAACCCTTATTCAGCGTGCAGGGTCTGAGCTTTAGCGCCCGAGACCTGATCATGCTTTTCGGCGGATTGTTCCTGCTGTTCAAAGCCACGGTTGAGCTTAATGAGCGGCTGGAAGGAAAAGACAGTGAAAACCCCACCCAGCGGCGCGGCGCTAAATTCTGGCCGGTGGTCGCGCAGATAGTGGTGCTGGATGCCGTCTTTTCTCTCGACTCCGTGATTACTGCCGTCGGGATGGTTGACCATCTGGCGGTGATGATGGCCGCCGTGATCATTGCCATCACCCTGATGGTGCTCGCCAGTAAAGCCCTGACGCGCTTCGTGAACAGTCACCCGACTATCGTCATTCTGTGTCTGAGCTTCCTGCTGATGATTGGCTTTAGCCTGGTGGCGGATGGTTTTGGCTTCCATATCCCGAAAGGATATCTGTACGCTGCCATTGGTTTCTCGGTGCTTATTGAGTTTCTTAACCAGCTGGCCATTTTCAACCGCCGCCGTTTTCTTTCCGCGAACCAGACATTACGACAGCGCACCGCAGATACGGTGATGCGCCTGCTGAGCGGCAAAAAAGAGGATGCCGAGCTGGATGCTGAATCCGCTGCGATGCTAGCCGACCACAGCGACGGGCAGATCTTCAACCCGCAGGAACGCCGGATGATAGAGCGCGTGCTTAACCTCAACCAGCGCTCGGTCAGCAGTATCATGACCTCCCGCCACGACATTGAGCATATTGACCTGACGGCACCGGAAGAGCAGATCCGTGCCCTGCTGGATAAAAACCAGCACACCCGCGTGGTGGTGACCGGCGGAGAAGAGGAAGAAGAGCTGCTGGGCGTGGTACACGTGATTGACCTGCTGCAACAGCAGCTTCACGGTGAGCCGCTCAACCTGCGCGCGCTGGTGCGCCAGCCGCTGGTCTTCCCGGAAGCGCTGCCGCTGCTCTCCGCGCTGGAGCAGTTCCGCAACGCGCGTACCCACTTCGCGTTTGTCGTTGATGAGTTTGGTTCTGTGGAAGGGCTGGTGACGCTCAGCGACGTGATGGAAACCATCGCCGGTAATCTGCCTAATGAGGTGGATGAGATCGATGCACGCCACGATATTCAGAAAAACGCAGACGGCAGCTGGACCGCCAACGGCCATATGCCGCTCGAAGATCTGGTGCAGTTCGTTCCGCTTCCGCTGGACGAGAAGCGCGAATACCACACCATCGCCGGTTTGCTGATGGAATATCTGCAACGTATTCCGCAGCCGGGCGAAGAGGTCCAGGTGGGGGATTACATGATCAAAACCTTGCAGGTAGAGAGCCATCGCGTGCAGAAGGTGCAGCTGATACCGCTGCGCGGTGAAGATGAGATGGATTTTGAGGTGTAAAAAAGCCGGGTGGCGCTTCGCTTACCCGGCCTACGGTGTCTGGCTTTTGTAGGCCGGGTAAGGCGAAGCCGCCACCCGGCACAACAGGAATCAGAGCTTATCGAGCAACTTTTTCACGTCCTTACCAGACTGAGACTCTTTATTGCGGTCCGCCCAGTCATTCAGCCGACGTTTCGCTTCATCCTGAAGGTGCTTACGCAGGATCTGATCGACCTGCAAACTGTAATTCAGTTCCTGCCATTTTCCGTACACGCGCAGCGGTATCGGCGTCTGTTTCAGGAACTCGACAAGCTGGCCTTCCCCTTCCCAGCCGGCCTTCACGCGGACGTTGAAGCGGGTGTCAACCGTCTCTTTCACCAGATCCAGCGCGCCGTTTCCTGTCAGCGCCAGCAGGGACGAGATTCCCTGCATCTCGTCGAGCGAGAGCTGACCGTTGTCGAGGGCAAGCTCGCTGGTAAAGCTGTCGAGACGGGTTGCGCTGTCGTAGTTTTCATTCGCCTTCACGCTGCTGCTGCGCTCTACCGCCTGCTGCACCAGTTGCTGGAAGTTCAGCCCTTCCATGCGCGAATCTTTTAGCTCAACGTGCGCCTGCCCCTTCCAGCTACGACGGAAGGCGTCCGCATCAATCTTCGTGCCGGAGAAATCCCCGGCTAGCGACAGCTGCCCCGTGAGGGAAATCGGGTAATTAAAGGCTTTCAGGATGGTGCCAATCTCAACGTTTTCCAGACGCGGCTGGAACGTGGCGCTGGCAACGTCTTTACGTACGTCCAGCGTGCCCGGCAGGGAGAGATTTCCTGCCCCCATTTTTCCGCTGAGCTCAGAGATGACCAGCAGGCCGTTGTGGTTGAACATCTGGCTGTTGACGTCAGTAAAATCAATCCCACGCCAGCGCACGCTGTTCGCTTTCAGCAGAATGTCGGCGGTAAATCCGCGCAGACCATTGTAGTCAGGCAGATCGAGACTGGAGGAGATCACCGGACGCGACTGCGTGACCTGGCTTTGCCCTACCTGCGCGACACCCTCATCGGTCGCATTCACCGTTTGGGCCGCGAGCAGGTTCTCAAGGTTCAGCTTGTCGAATTGCAGATCCAACACCCACTTGGGTTTCTCATCAAGCGTGACGCTTGCCTGCCCCTTCAGGGAACTGTCGTTGGCCTGGAGGTTGAGCGCGTTCAGTTCGAGCTGTTTGCGCTCTTCGTGCCACACCGCCTGCATCGTGCCCTGGCCGGCGATCCCCTTCGCGGGTAAATCCGCGCCGGTCAGCTGCCAGTTGACCTGCTGAACGTCCGCCGTCAGCTGGTGCGGGTAGTCAGAGGCGTTCACGTTCGCATTCATCGACAGGTTGAGATCGCGCTGATTACGGTTGATCCGCCCGGAGAACTCCATGGTCGCGTGATGGTTGGCGTCCTGCTCCATCCTGAGGTTGATATTGCGGACGGTGATCTGTTCGTCATCCTCATGCTGGAAAACCAGCACGCTGTCAGCGACTTTCAGATTACCAATATCGAAAGACCAGCCGGTGTCAGACGGAACGTCAGGCAAAGTATTTTCACGCGGTGCGACCGGAGCATTCGCCTGACGAACGGCTTCGGTTTGTGGCGTAAGCTGAATCACCGCCCCTTTCAGCATCACCTGTTCAACCTGGAGCTGATGGGATAAGAGCGGGATGAGCGCGACATCAAGACGCATGTTATCCGCCGTAACAAGCGGCTGCGCGGCGCCCGGCGCGGTGAGCGACATACGTCCGGAGAGAATGCTGAGCTGCGGCCAGACGTGCCAGCGCAGCGGCCCGTCCAGCTTGAGTTCATACCCGCTGCGCGCTTCAACCTGCCGCACCATGTAGGCCCGGAAGTCATTCGGGTTAACCAGCAGCACCAACGCTGAAAGGCCAGCCACCAGCACCACCAGCAAAATCATCAGCGTTGTCAGAACTCTTCTCATGGCTTCCTCAGTGAACTCACAGATCAGTCTTTATCGATACGGCTGGCAACCGCACCCTGCTGGTCGCGATATTTTGCGTCCTGACGGCGGTTATAAGGACGGTCTGCCGGGCCGGTCAGCGGTTCGAAGCTCAACGCACCGATCATCATTCCCGGGCGAAGCGCCAGCGGCAGTTTACCGGCGTTAAAGAACTCCAGCACGATACGGCCAGACCAGCCCGGATCGATACGGTGCGCGGTGACGTGCACCATCAGGCCCAGACGCGCCAGAGAAGAGCGTCCGTCAAGCCAGCCGACCAGATCCGCAGGCAGCGTGACCGATTCAAAGGTCACCGCCAGCGCCAGTTCGCCAGGATGGAGATAAAACGCCTCTCCTTCTTCGATGACGATTTCGTCACTCATGACGCGATCCAGCGCCGCACTGACTTCGTCTTTCGGCCCGCTGAGGTCGATAAACGGTGCCGTGTGGCCGCTGAAGGTGCGGAACTTATTCCCCAGACGTACATCGACGGTCACGCCGTTAATACGCTCAACCGGCGGACGCGGGGTGATAGACAGGCGGCCTTCATCCAGCCAGGCTTCTATATCGCGGTCACAAAGACGCATGGCACTTTCTCCTTTCGTGCATCGCGCCCTGAATCCTTACGGCGTCAGGGCAAAACCAGGTTATCTCTGAACGGTACACAATTCACACGGCTTATTCAAAAAACTGACTGATTTTCGCTTTTAAGATATCAATGGCAATACGGTTTTTACCGCCGCGAGGCACAATAATATCGGCGTATTGTTTAGAAGGCTCAATAAATTGCAGGAACATCGGGCGAACGGTTTTCTGATACTGCGCCATCACGGAGTCCATGGAGCGACCGCGTTCGTTAACGTCGCGTTTAATACGCCGCATCAGGCAGATATCCAGCGGGGTATCGACGAAAATCGAGAAGTTCATTGATTCGCGCAGACGGGCGTCGGTGAGCAGCAAAATCCCTTCAAGAATAATCACCTTCTTGGGCTCAATGCGGATCGTTTCCTGGGTGCGGGTATGTTCCACGTAACTGTAGACGGGCAGCTCAATCGCCTCGCCGCGCTTCAGCGCTTCCAGATGCTGGAATAGCAGACTGTGATCCATCGCACTGGGGTGGTCGTAGTTGGTTTTTACGCGCTCTTCCATCGAAAGATGGGATTGATCTTTGTAATAGCTATCTTCGGGAATAACACCGATATGCTCATCACCCACTTGTTCACGCAGTTCGCGATAAAGCGTACTGGCAATAAGACTTTTACCTGAAGCCGATGCGCCGGCGATGCCTATGATGACGCACTGATGAGACTTATCAGTCATAAATTTAGCGACCTGATTAACCTGGATGTAAGGAAGGACGACGCCGGAGCGTCAAACGCGGCAATTATAGGGATTTCGGGGGCGTGATACCAGTCGAATGCGCAGGTTATGCGAGGCGGGCTGAAAAGCGCCGTTTCACGCCTTTAGCGAAATTTTTACGCACGGATTTTCACCATTTCATCCCCCTTCTTCGCAGAGTAACTATTTTATAAGTCTATGAAGTCAAAATCTGAGCACTCAGCATATGAATTGTAAAATGTTTGTACTAGCATAAACCAAATTAATGATTTCACGCGTCCGGAGCTGGCTCCTGACAACACGGCGTCCCTGGATAGAGCGGTAATGAATAAACAATACCAGCGGGTTTTGGTTACTACCCCACATCCTTTACTGCGGCTTGTCTGTCTGGGTCTGGTCACGTTCATCTTCACCTTATTTTCCCTTGAGCTGACTCGCTTCGGTTCGCTGCTGGCGCCATTGTGGTTCCCGACCTCCATTATGATGGTGGCGTTTTACCGCCATGCGGGAAAAATGTGGCCCGGCATCGCCCTCGCCTGCTCCTTTGGCAATATTTTTGCCTCGTGGATGCTCTTTTCATGGGAATCAATCAACTTAACCTACACGGCAATCAATATTATTGAGGCCTGTGTTGGTGCGGTGTTGCTGCGTAAGCTGCTCCCCTGGTATAACCCGCTGCAAAACCTCAACGACTGGATACGCCTTGCCCTCGGCAGCGCCCTGGTGCCGCCGCTGGTGGGCGGCATTCTGGTTCATTTTCTGGTGCCAGGCGCGGAGCCGCTGCGTAATTTTCTGTTTTGGGTACTTTCAGAAGCCATTGGCGCGCTGGCGCTTGTACCGTTAGGTCTGCTGTTTAAACCGCATTACCTGCTGCGCCACCGCAACCCGAGACTGCTGCTGGAAACGCTGGTGACCCTGGTCGTTACGCTGGTTCTTAGCTGGACGGCAATCACCTGGCTGCCGTGGCCGTTCACCTGCATCATCGTTTTGCTGATGTGGAGCGCGGTACGCCTGCCGCGAATGGAAGCATTCCTGATTTTTTTATTCACCATCATGATGGTGTCCTTGATGATGGCGCGAAACCCGCCCTCCATGACACCTTCAAACATGATGGTGACCTTCAACGCGCCATGGCTTCCCTTCCTGATGATGCTGCTCCCCGCCAACATTATGACGATGGTGATGTATGCCTTCCGGGCCGAGCGTAAACATATTACGGAAAGCGAAGAACGTTTTCGTAATGCGATGGAATATTCCGCCATTGGTATGGCGCTGGTGGGCATTGAGGGCCAGTGGCTTCAGGCCAACAAGGCGCTGTGCAATTTCCTCGGTTACAGTCAGTCTGAGCTTCAGTCGCTCACGTTCCAGCAGTTAACCTGGCCGGAAGATTTAAATACCGACCTGGAGCAGTTGCAACAGCTGATTAACGGGGAGATCAACAGCTACAGCCTCGAAAAACGCTACTACACCCGCAGCGGCGAGGTGGTGTGGGCGCTGCTGGCCGTTTCCGTTGTGCGCCATGCCGACGGTACGCCGCTCTACTTTATTGCCCAGATTGAAGACATCAACGACCTGAAACAGACCGAGTGGGTGAATAAGCGTCTGATGGAGCGTATCACCCTCGCGAACGAAGCCGGCGGCATCGGGATCTGGGAGTGGGATCTCGAGCCGGACGTGATCAGCTGGGATAAACGGATGTTTGAGCTGTACGAGATCCCCCCGCACATTAAACCCACCTGGCAGCTCTGGCATGCGGCCATGGTGCCTGAAGATCGTGCGCACGCCGAACAGGTACTGCGTGAGTCACTCCAGGCCAGGGTGCCTTTCAAGCTGGAATTTCGCATTCGCGTCAAGGATGGCATTCGCCACATTCGTTCGCTGGCGAACCGGGTGCTGAACAAACAGGGCGAAGTGGAGCGGCTGTTAGGGATCAACATGGATATGACCGAGGTGAAGCAGTTGAACGAGGCGCTGTTCCAGGAAAAAGAGCGCCTGCATATCACCCTCGACTCCATCGGCGAAGCGGTGCTGTGCACCGATATCGACATGAACATCACCTTTATGAACCCGGTCGCCGAGAAGATGAGCGGCTGGTCGCAAAGCGAAGCGCTGGGTCAGCCCGTTCTGAAGGTGCTGCACATTACCTTCGGCGAGAACGGCCCGTTAATGGAAAACATCCACAGCGGCGATATGTCCCGTACCGATATCGAACAGGATGTGGTGCTAAACTGCCGGAATGGCGGCAGTTTCGACATTCATTACAGCATTACCCCGCTCAGCACCCTGGAGGGGCACGCTATCGGCTCGGTGCTGGTGATTCAGGATGTCACCGAGTCGCGCAAAATGCTGCGCCAGCTGAGCTACAGCGCTTCCCATGACGCCCTTACCCACCTGGCGAACCGCGTCAGTTTTGAAAACCATCTTAAGCGCTTGTTGCAGACGGTACAGGAGACCCATCAGCGTCACGCGCTGGTCTTTATCGATCTTGACCGTTTTAAGGCGGTGAACGATACCGCAGGCCACGCGGCGGGCGACGCGCTCCTGCGCGAACTCTCTTCGCTGATGCTGACCATGCTGCGCTCCAGCGACGTGCTGGCGCGTCTGGGCGGCGACGAGTTTGGCCTGCTGCTGCCGGACTGCAACGTCGAAAGCGCACGCTATATTGCGGGCCGGTTGATCGACGCCATCAACAACTATCATTTTTCCTGGGAAGGACGCCTGCACCGCATCGGCGCCAGCGCGGGGATCACGTTGATTGACGACGCTAATTATCAGACAGCGGAAGTGATGTCTCAGGCCGATATCGCCTGTTACGCCTCGAAAAACAGCGGGCGCGGTGTGGTCACCGTCTATGAACCCCAGCAGGAGCGGATCCACAGCACGCGCAGCATGATGTCGCTGGATGAGCAGTGGCACATGATCAAAGATAATCATCTGCTGATGATCGCCCGCAGCGTCGCCTCACCGCGCATTCCCGAGAGCAGTAGCTTCTGGCTGATTTCCCTGCGGTTGTGGACCAGCCAGGGGGAAGTGCTGGAAGAGCATGCCTTCCGCGCCGGGCTGGCGGAGCCGGAGCTGCTGCACGCCCTTGACCGACGTATATTCAGCGAATTTTTCCGTACCTATGCCGCACAGGTGGCGGCCAAAGGGATGGGCGTCGCGCTGCCGCTCTCAGAAGCGGGTTTAGCCAGCGTCACGCTGGTGGATGAGCTGCTCGACCTGATCACCAGAGGTCCGCTGCCGGCGCGGCTGCTGCATCTGGCGATCGCCGTTGATGTGCTGAGCAATACGGATGAAAACGTGCAGCAGGGTCTGCAAAAGCTTCGTCAGGCTGGCTGTCGCGTGGTGCTGACCCGGGTTGGACGCGATATGAACGTCTTCAGCCAGCTCAGCGCCAACACCGCTGATTATTTGCTGCTGGATGCAGACGTGGTAACCAACGTCCACGGCAATCTGATGGATGAGATGATGGTGACCATCATTCAGGGCCACGCCCAGCGTCTGGGCATAAAAACCATTGCCGGGCCATGCCATCAGTCGATCATGATGAATACGCTGTCGGGCATCGGCATTGACTTTATTTACGGCGACACCATCGGGGAAGCGCAGCCGCTCGATCTACTGCTGAATACCAGCTATTTCGCCATCAACTGACGGCGACCAGCCGTCGGTGTACCAGATATGTAACAGCGCATACGAGCGCCACGGCTGCCAGCGCTCGGCATAGCGACGGATCTGCGCGGGCGTCATACCGGCAAAGCGCTGTTTAATGAGATAATCATCCGGCAGGAAAACATCCTTCGCCTGCCAGCCGCGCAAGGCCAGATAATTAGCGGTCCAGCGCCCGATGCCGGGGCGCTGCTGTAGCGCCTTCATCCCGGCCTCGACGTTCGCAGGCGGGAACAGCGGGAATTCACCGTCCACCACCGACTGCGCCAGATGAATCAACGACTCCGCACGCTTGAGCGGCATCCCAAGGGCTTTCAACGCCAGCGGATCCACCGCGGCCAGTACCTCTGGCGGAGGAAAACAGAGGTAGCCCGGCGCGTCCTGAATGGGTTCACCGCACAGCGCCACCACTCTTGACGCCAGTTTTGCCGCCATCGCAACGCTCACCAGTTGCCCGAGAATGGCGCGCACGCCCTGCTCATAGGCATCCATCGCGCCCGGCAAACGTAACCCCGGCCGCGCCGCGCCGAGGTCGCCCAGGGTCTGCGCAATTCTTAGCGGGTCGCAATCAAGATCGAACAGGCGGGCAGTGCGGTCCAGGCAAATATCCGCCACCGGGATCAGGCCAGGGCTGAGCGACACCGCCAGCGTATGGGTTGCGCTGTCTGGCGTAACCCGTAAAACGCCCTGGTGCCCCGCATAGCCAAAACTGCGTTCGTAGTAATCCTCCGTAACAGTCTCAACCCCTGTGACCGCACGCGCGGCAAGAAAGCCAAACATCCACTGCCAGTCGTAGGGCGGTTGCCAGTTCAGGGTGTACATCGTCTCTCCTTTTGTATTTACCTCAGCATAAACCGAAAGATCGCGTTGCGCCTTGCTTTCATATTCCTGTTGTCGCCTGGCAGACATTTCGCTAAAGTCTCGCCCCTTCTCACCGGCATGGGGATTTATTGTGTTTATTGGATTCGACTACGGCACCGCAAACTGCTCGGTTGCGATAATGCAAAACGGACAACCACAGCTCCTGAAAATGGAAAACGGCAGTACGCTGTTGCCGTCAATGCTCTGTGCGCCCACGCGTGAAGCGGTGAGCGAGTGGCTGTTCCGCCATCATCAGGTTCCGGCCACGGCGGCGGAAACCCAGGCGCTGCTGCGCCGTGCGGTCAGCTTTAACCGCGAGGAAGATATCGACGTTACCCCTTCCAGCGTGCAGTTCGGCCTCTCTTCCCTCGGGCAGTACATTGAAGACCCGGAAGAGGTCTACTTCGTTAAATCACCGAAATCCTTCCTCGGCGCCAGCGGCCTGAAGCCACAGCAGGTGGCGATGTTTGAAGATCTGGTCTGCGCGATGATGCTGCACATCCGCAATCAGGCGCAGTCGCAGGTGCCGGATGCCATCACCCAGGCGGTGATTGGCCGTCCGATCAACTTCCAGGGGCTGGGCGGCGACGAAGCCAACCAGCAGGCGCAGGGGATCCTTGAGCGTGCAGCGCACCGGGCTGGCTTCCGTGACGTGGTGTTCCAGTATGAGCCGGTTGCGGCGGGACTGGATTTTGAAGCAACGCTGACGGAAGAGAAACGGGTGCTGGTGGTGGACATCGGCGGTGGTACGACGGACTGTTCATTACTGCTGATGGGTCCGCAGTGGCATCATCGTCGCGATCGTGAAAACAGCCTGCTGGGACACAGCGGCTGCCGCGTGGGCGGTAACGATCTGGATATCGCCCTGGCATTCAAGAGCCTGATGCCGCTGCTCGGCATGGGCGGTCAAACCGAGAAAGGCATCGCCCTGCCGATCCTGCCATGGTGGAATGCGATTGCCATCAACGACGTCCCTGCCCAGAGTGATTTTTACAGCACCGCGAATGGGCGTTTCCTTAACGATCTGGTGCGTGATGCGCAGGATGCAGAGAAGGTCGCGCTGCTGTATAAGGTGTGGCGTCAGCGTCTGAGCTACCGGGTGGTGCGCACCGCCGAAGAGAGCAAAATCGCCCTTTCCGATCGTCCTGAGCATGCGGTTACGCTACCGTTTATCAGGGACGATCTGGCTACGGCTATCACCCAGGAAGGGCTGGAAATGGCGCTGGCTCAGCCGCTACAGCGTATTCTGGAGCAGGTGCAGCTGGCGCTTGAGAATGGCAAAGAGAAACCGGACGTGATTTACCTGACCGGCGGTAGCGCCCGTTCCCCGCTGATCAAGAAAGCGCTGGCGGAACAGCTGCCGGGGATCCCGATTGCCGGCGGCGATGACTTTGGCTCCGTTACGGCAGGACTGGCCCGCTGGGCGCAGGTGGTGTTTAGCTAATGGGGTTGTGCCGGGTGGCGCTGCGCTTACCCGGCCTACGGTTCGAGGATCTTGTAGGCCGGGTAAGGCGAAGCCGCCACCCGGCGAAACAACGCACCACACTCAGACCATTCCTGACAGTCTTCCATATTTCCTCCATTTTTCCGCTGTGTTACCTGACTAAACTAGTATCATTCCCCGAAAGTGTTTCAGGACGAGAACGTATAACGATGAAAGGCAGTAACAAATCCCGCTGGGCAATCGCCGTTGGTCTGATTGTGGTGGTCCTGGCCGCCGCCTGGTACTGGCACAGCCAGTCCGCGAACTCCACGGCACCTGCTGGCGCCAATAGCCCCTCACAACGTCCAACGGGCGGCGGGCGCCACGGTATGCGCGGCGCGGCGCTGGCACCGGTGCAGGCGGCAACGGCGGTGAATAAAGCGGTGCCTCGTTATCTCTCCGGGCTGGGAACCATTACCGCCGCCAACACCGTGACGGTACGTAGCCGCGTGGACGGTCAGCTGATGGCCATCCACTTCCAGGAAGGCCAGCAGGTGAAAGCCGGCGATCTGCTGGCGGAAATCGACCCAAGCCAGTTTAAGGTGGCCCTGGCGCAGGCGCAGGGGCAGCTCGCGAAAGACAAAGCCACCCTCGCCAATGCCCGCCGCGATTTAGCCCGCTATCAGCAGCTGGTAAAAACCAACCTCGTGTCGCGCCAGGAGCTGGATACCCAGCAGTCTCTGGTCAGTGAATCTCAGGGCACCATCAAGGCCGACGAAGCCGCGGTCGCCAGCGCCCAGCTCCAGCTCGACTGGAGCCGGATCACCGCGCCGATTGACGGCCGCGTGGGCCTGAAACAGGTTGATATCGGCAACCAAATCTCCAGCGGCGACACCACGGGCATCGTGGTGATCACCCAGACGCACCCTATCGATCTCGTCTTTACCCTGCCGGAAAGCGACATTGCGACGGTGATACAGGCGCAGAAGGCCGGAAAAGCGCTGGTGGTTGAAGCCTGGGATCGCACCAACAAGCAGAAGCTGAGCGAAGGTTCGCTGTTGAGCCTGGATAACCAGATCGATACCACCACCGGCACCATCAAGCTTAAAGCACGCTTCAACAATCAGGACGATGCCCTGTTCCCGAATCAGTTCGTCAATGCGCGAATGCTGGTCGCGACAGAAGAAAACGCCGTGGTGATCCCGACGGCGGCCCTGCAAATGGGCAGTGAAGGCAACTTTGTCTGGGTGCTGAACAGCGAAAACAAGGTCAGCAAACATCTGGTGAAAACCGGGATCCAGGACAGTCAGACGGTGGTGATCAGTGCCGGGCTGTCCGCTGGCGACCGCGTCGTAACCGACGGTATTGACCGTCTGACCGAAGGGGCGCAGGTCGAGGTGGTGGAAGCGCAGAATACAGGAGCAAAAGCCTGATGCAGGTGATGCCGCCGAGCTCTACAGGTGGGCCATCACGCCTGTTTATCTTACGTCCGGTTGCGACGACCCTGTTGATGGTGGCGATCCTGCTGGCCGGGATCATTGGCTACCGTTTTCTGCCCGTGTCGGCGCTGCCGGAAGTGGACTACCCGACCATTCAGGTTGTCACCCTCTATCCGGGCGCCAGTCCGGATGTGGTGACGTCCGCCATCACCGCCCCGCTGGAGCGCCAGTTCGGCCAGATGTCTGGCCTGAAGCAGATGTCCTCCCAGAGCTCCGGCGGCGCCTCGGTCGTCACGCTTCAGTTCCAGCTCACGCTGTCGCTGGACGTCGCCGAGCAGGAGGTGCAGGCCGCGATTAACGCTGCCACTAACCTGCTGCCGTCTGACCTGCCGAATCCACCGGTTTACAGCAAGGTCAACCCGGCAGACCCGCCGATCATGACCCTTGCCGTCACCTCCTCGGCCATGCCGATGACGCAGGTGGAAGACATGGTTGAAACCCGCGTGGCGCAGAAGATTTCGCAGGTGACCGGCGTGGGACTGGTGACGCTGGCGGGCGGTCAACGCCCCGCTGTGCGCGTTAAGCTCAATGCCCAGGCCATTGCCGCGCTGGGGTTAACCAGCGAAACCATTCGCACCGCCATCAGCAGCGCCAACGTTAACTCAGCGAAGGGCTCGCTCGACGGCCCAACCCGTGCGGTTACGCTCTCCGCCAACGACCAGATGCAGTCCGCCGATGAGTACCGTCAGCTGATTGTGGCCTATCAAAACGGCGCGCCGATCCGCCTCGGCGACGTGGCAACCGTCGAACAAGGCGCGGAAAACAGCTGGCTCGGGGCGTGGGCCAATAAGCAGCAGGCGATTGTCATGAACGTTCAGCGCCAGCCGGGCGCGAACATTATTGATACCGCCGACAGCATTCGCACCATGCTGCCGCAGCTGGTGGAAAGCCTGCCAAAATCGGTGAGCGTGAAAGTGCTTTCTGACCGCACCACGAATATTCGCGCCTCGGTGTCAGACACCCAGTTCGAGCTGATGCTGGCGATTGCGCTGGTGGTGATGATCATCTACCTGTTCCTGCGCAACGTTCCGGCAACCATCATTCCCGCCGTCGCCGTGCCGCTCTCGCTGGTCGGGACGTTTGCGGTGATGGTGTTCCTCGACTTTTCGATTAATAACCTGACGCTGATGGCGCTCACCATCGCCACCGGGTTCGTGGTGGACGATGCCATCGTGGTCATCGAGAACATCTCGCGCTATATCGAAAAAGGTGAAAAGCCCTTAGCCGCCGCGCTGAAGGGCGCAGGAGAAATTGGCTTTACCATCATCTCGCTCACCTTCTCGCTGATTGCGGTGCTGATCCCGCTGCTGTTTATGGGCGATATCGTCGGGCGGCTGTTCCGCGAGTTTGCCGTGACGCTGGCGGTCGCCATTCTGATCTCTGCCGTGGTGTCGCTGACGCTGACGCCGATGATGTGCGCCCGCATGCTGAGCCACGAATCTTTGCGCAAGCAAAACCGCTTCTCGCGCGCCTCCGAGCGGATGTTCGAGCGCATTATCGCCGCCTACGGCCGCGTGCTGGCGAAAGTCCTGAACCATCCCTGGGCGACGCTCGGCGTGGCGCTCGGCACCCTGGCGCTCAGCGTGATGCTGTGGATTTTCATTCCGAAAGGCTTCTTCCCGATTCAGGACAACGGCATTATTCAGGGCACGCTTCAGGCGCCGCAGACGGTCTCCTTCGCCAACATGGCGCAGCGCCAGCAGCAGGTGTCTGAGATCATCATGAAAGATCCGGCGGTGGAAAGCCTGACCGCCTACGTGGGCGTGGACGGCACCAACCCGTCGCTCAACAGCGCGCGCCTGCAAATTAACCTTAAACCGCTTGATGACCGCGACGATCGCGTCAACGCGGTAATTGAGCGCCTGCAAAGCGCGGTGGCGCGCGTGCCGGGCATTGAGCTGTATCTGCAACCGATCCAGGATTTAACCATTGATACGCAGGTGAGCCGCACGCAGTACCAGTTTACGCTGCAGGCCACCTCGCTTGATGCACTCAGCACCTGGGTGCCGCAGCTGGTGGATAAGCTGAAAGCACTGCCGCAGGTTTCTGACGTCAGCAGCGACTGGCAGGATAAAGGGCTGGCGGCGTACGTGAACGTCAACCGCGACACCGCCAGCCGTCTGGGCATTACCATGTCCGACGTGGATAACGCCCTGTATAACGCCTTTGGTCAGCGACTGATCTCCACCATTTACACCCAGGCCAACCAGTATCGCGTGGTGCTGGAACATAACACCGAGAACACGCCCGGGCTTGCCGCGCTGGACTCGATACGCCTGACCAGCAAAGACGGCGGGATTGTGCCGCTCAGCGCCATTGCCAGCGTGGAAGAGCGCCACACCCCGCTGTCGATTAACCATCTCGATCAGTTCCCGTCCACCACCATTTCGTTCAACGTGCCGGATGGGTATTCGCTGGGCGAAGCGGTGGAGGCCATTCTGGGCGCGGAGAAAGAACTCAGCTTCCCGTCCGATATTCAGACCCAGTTCCAGGGCAGTACGCTGGCGTTCCAGACCGCGCTGGGCAGCACCGTCTGGCTGATTGTCGCGGCGGTGGTGGCGATGTATATCGTGCTTGGCGTGCTGTATGAGAGTTTCATCCACCCGATCACCATCCTCTCCACCCTGCCGACGGCGGGCGTGGGGGCGCTGCTGGCGCTGATGCTGGCGGGGAGCGAACTGGACGTGATTGCGATCATCGGCATCATCCTGCTTATCGGCATCGTGAAGAAAAACGCCATCATGATGATCGACTTTGCGCTGGCCGCCGAGCGCGAGCAGGGTATGGCGCCGCGCGAGGCCATTTACCAGGCCTGCCTGCTGCGTTTTCGCCCGATCCTGATGACCACTCTCGCCGCCCTGCTGGGCGCACTGCCGCTGATGCTGAGCACCGGCGTGGGGGCCGAACTGCGCCGTCCGCTGGGCATCGGCATGGTCGGCGGTCTGCTCGTGAGCCAGGTGCTGACGCTGTTTACCACGCCGGTTATCTACCTGCTGTTTGACCGTCTGGCCCTGTGGACAAAAAGCCGCTTCCCGAAACGTGAAGAGGAGGCGTAAGTGAAGTTTTTCGCCCTCTTCATTTACCGTCCTGTGGCGACGATTTTACTCTCCGTCGCTATCACTCTGTGCGGCGTGCTCGGCTTCCGGCTGCTGCCGGTGGCCCCGCTGCCGCAGGTCGATTTCCCGGTGATCATGGTCAGCGCCTCGCTGCCGGGCGCATCGCCGGAAACCATGGCCTCATCGGTGGCGACGCCGCTTGAGCGATCGCTTGGGCGAATTGCCGGGGTTAACGAGATGACCTCCAGCAGTTCGCTGGGCAGCACGCGCATCATTCTGGAATTTAACTTCGACCGGGATATCAACGGTGCGGCGCGCGACGTGCAGGCCGCGATTAACGCCGCCCAAAGCCTGCTGCCGAGCGGCATGCCGAGCCGTCCAACCTACCGCAAGGCCAACCCGTCCGATGCGCCGATCATGATCCTGACGCTTACGTCAGAGACCTACTCCCAGGGCGAGCTGTACGATTTTGCCTCCACCCAGCTGGCGCAAACCATCGCCCAGATTGACGGCGTGGGTGACGTGGACGTCGGCGGCAGCTCCTTGCCCGCCGTGCGCGTGGGGCTGAATCCGCAGGCGCTGTTTAATCAGGGCGTGTCGCTGGACGACGTGCGTTCCGCCATCAGCAACGCCAACGTGCGTAAGCCGCAGGGTGCGATTGAGGACAGCAGCCACCGCTGGCAGATCCAGACCAACGACGAGCTGAAGACCGCCGCCGAGTATCAGCCGTTGATTATTCACTACAACAACGGCGCGGCGGTGCGCCTGAGCGACGTCGCCAGCGTCACCGATTCGGTGCAGGACGTGCGTAACGCCGGGATGACCAATGCCAAACCGGCGATTTTGCTGATGATCCGCAAGCTGCCGGAAGCCAACATCATTCAGACGGTGAACAGCATCCGCGCGCGGCTGCCGGAGCTTCAGGAAACCATTCCGGCGGCCATCGATCTCCAGATTGCGCAGGACCGTTCCCCCACCATCCGCGCCTCGCTTGAAGAGGTAGAGCAAACGCTGATCATCTCCGTCGCGCTGGTAATTCTGGTGGTGTTCCTGTTCCTGCGTTCGGGGCGCGCCACGCTGATCCCGGCGGTGGCGGTCCCGGTATCGCTGATAGGCACCTTTGCCGCCATGTACCTGTGCGGGTTTAGCCTTAACAACCTGTCGCTGATGGCGCTGACGATTGCTACCGGGTTTGTGGTGGATGACGCCATCGTGGTGCTGGAGAATATCTCTCGTCATCTGGAAGCGGGCATGAAGCCGCTCCAGGCGGCGCTTCAGGGGACGCGCGAAGTAGGCTTCACGGTCCTGTCCATGAGCCTGTCGCTGGTGGCGGTGTTCCTGCCGCTGCTGCTGATGGGCGGCCTGCCGGGGCGACTGCTGCGCGAATTTGCCGTCACGCTCTCCGTCGCCATTGGTATCTCACTGGTGATTTCGCTGACGCTAACGCCGATGATGTGCGGCTGGATGCTAAAGCGCAGCCAACCGCACTCACAGCCACGCCGGAAAGGCTTTGGCCGCGTCCTGATGGCGATGCAGTCCGGCTACGGCAAATCGCTGAAATGGGTGCTGAACCACACGCGTATTGTCGGGCTGGTGCTTATCGCCACCATCGGGCTCAACGTCTGGATGTATATCACCATCCCGAAAACCTTCTTCCCGGAGCAGGATACCGGCGTGCTGATGGGCGGTATTCAGGCAGACCAGAGCATTTCGTTCCAGGCGATGCGCGGCAAGCTTCAGGACTTTATGAAAATCATCCGGGAAGATCCGGCAGTAGACAACGTTACCGGCTTTACCGGCGGCTCGCGCGTTAACAGCGGGATGATGTTTATTACCCTTAAGCCGCGCGGCGAACGTCACGAAACGGCGCAGCAGATCATTGACCGCTTGCGGGTGAAGCTCGCCAAAGAGCCGGGGGCGAACCTGTTTTTGATGGCCGTTCAGGATATCCGCGTCGGCGGACGACAGGCTAACGCCAGCTATCAGTACACCCTGCTCTCGGATGACTTAGCCGCCCTGCGCGAGTGGGAGCCGAAGATCCGTAAAGCGCTGGCCGCGCTGCCGCAGCTGGCGGACGTGAACTCCGACAGCCAGAACAACGGCGCGGAGATGGCGCTCACCTACGATCGTGAAACTATGGCCCGCCTGGGCATTAACGTGGAGGCGGCCAACAGCCTGCTTAACAACGCCTTCGGGCAGCGTGAAGTCTCCACCATCTATCAGCCGATGAACCAGTACAAGGTGGTAATGGAAGTCGATCCGCGCTACACCCAGGACATCAGCGCGCTGGACAAGATGTTTGTGATCAATAATGACGGCAAGGCGATCCCGCTGTCGTACTTCGCCAGCTGGCAGCCGTCGAACGCGCCGCTGTCGGTGAACCACCAGGGGCTTTCCGCCGCCTCGACCGTGTCGTTTAACCTGCCAACCGGCTCGTCGCTGTCTGAGGCCAGCGATGCCATTAACCGCGCCATGACCCAGCTCGGGGTGCCCTCCTCCGTGCGCGGCAGCTTTGCCGGTACGGCGCAGGTGTTCCAGGACACCATGAACTCGCAGGTCATTTTGATCCTGGCGGCCATTGCCACGGTGTACATCGTGCTGGGCGTGCTGTATGAAAGCTACGTGCACCCGTTGACCATTCTCTCCACGCTTCCCTCTGCGGGCGTGGGGGCGCTGCTGGCGCTGGAGCTGTTCGGTGCTCCATTCAGCCTCATCGCGCTCATTGGGATCATGCTATTAATAGGTATTGTGAAGAAAAACGCGATAATGATGGTCGACTTTGCCCTGGACGCCCAGCGCAACGGCAACCTGACGCCGGACGAGGCGATATTCCAGGCCTGTCTGCTGCGTTTTCGCCCGATCATGATGACTACGCTGGCCGCGCTGTTCGGCGCACTGCCGCTGGTCATATCCGGCGGTGACGGCTCTGAACTGCGCCAGCCGCTGGGGATCACGATCGTTGGCGGCCTGGTGATGAGCCAGTTGCTGACGCTCTACACCACGCCGGTAGTCTATCTGTTCTTTGACCGCCTGCGGCTGCGTTTTTCGCGTAAAAAGAGAACCACGGTGACCGAGTAAATGACCGACCTACCCAGTAACGTTCGCTGGCAATTGTGGATCGTCGCGTTCGGCTTCTTTATGCAGTCGCTGGACACGACCATCGTGAACACAGCCCTCCCCTCAATGGCGAAAAGCCTGGGGGAGAGCCCGCTGCACATGCATATGGTGATTGTCGCCTATGTGCTGACGGTCGCCGTGATGCTGCCTGCCAGCGGCTGGCTGGCGGATAAAGTCGGCGTGCGAAACATCTTCTTCACCGCCATTGTGCTGTTTACCACCGGGTCGCTGTTTTGCGCCCAGGCCAATACCCTCGACCAGCTGGTGATGGCGCGCGTGCTACAGGGCGTCGGCGGCGCGATGATGGTACCCGTCGGGCGGTTAACGGTGATGAAAATTGTTCCGCGCGCGCAGTATATGGCGGCGATGACCTTCGTCACCCTGCCCGGTCAGGTCGGCCCGCTGCTGGGCCCGGCGCTGGGCGGTATTCTGGTGGAGTATGCCTCCTGGCACTGGATCTTCCTGATCAACCTGCCGGTCGGTATTATCGGCGCGATTGCCACCCTGACGCTGATGCCGAACTATAAAATGCAGACCCGGCGCTTTGATTTCTTTGGCTTCATCCTGCTGGCAGCTGGCATGGCGACGCTCACCCTGGCGCTCGACGGGCAAAAAGGGCTGGGGATCTCCTCCCTGTCGCTCGCCCTGCTGGTAGCGCTGGGTGTCACCGCCATTCTCTGGTATCTCTGGCATGCCAGAGGCAACGCTAACGCGCTGTTTAGCCTGAACCTGTTCAAGAATCCCACCTACCGTCTTGGTCTGTTCGGCAGCTTTGCCGGACGCATCGGCAGCGGCATGTTGCCGTTTATGACGCCGGTATTTTTACAGATTGGGATGGGCTTCTCGCCGTTCCATGCCGGGCTGATGATGATCCCGATGGTGCTTGGCAGCATGGGGATGAAGCGTATTGTGGTGCAGGTGGTAAACCGCTTTGGCTATCGCCGCGTGCTGGTGGCCGCCACGCTCGGGCTGGCGCTGGTTAGTCTGCTGTTTATGGCCGTGGCGCTGCTGGGCTGGTACTACATCCTGCCACTGGTGCTGTTCTGCCAGGGGATCATCAACTCCATGCGCTTCTCGTCGATGAACACCCTGACGCTGAAAGATCTGCCGGACGAACTGGCGAGCAGTGGTAACAGCCTGCTGTCGATGATCATGCAGCTCTCTATGAGCGTGGGGGTCACGGTCGCCGGATTGCTGCTCGGCATGTACGGTCAGCACCATCTCAGCGCCGACACCCCCGTCGCGCATCAGGTCTTTTTATACACTTACCTCAGCATGGCGGTAATTATCGCCCTGCCCGCTTTTATCTTTGCCAGAGTACCGAATGACACGACCAAAAACGTCGTGATCCGACGCGGCAAAAGGAGTGCACCATGAAATTCTGGCGTCCGGGGATCACCGGTAAGCTTTTTGTGGCGATTTTCGCCACCTGTATCGTCCTGCTGATTACCATGCACTGGGCGGTGCGGGTCAGCTTTGAGCGCGGCTTTATTGACTACATCAAGCACGGTAACGAACAGCGCTTACAGGGCTTAAGCGACGCGCTGGGGGAACAGTATAGCCTGCACGGTAACTGGCGTTTTCTGCGCAATAACGATCGTTTTATATTTCAAATTCTGCGCTCGCTGGAGCACGATAATGACGACGACCGCCCGGGGCCGGGCATGCCGCCGCACGGCTGGCGCACCCAGTTCTGGGTGATCGATCAGGAGATGCACGTGCTCGTTGGCCCGCGCTCGCCGGTACCGCCGGACGGTACAAAGCGCGCCATTACCTCGAACGGCGCCACGGTGGGCTGGGTTATTGCCTCGCCGGTCGAGCGGCTGACGCGCAACACCGACATCAACTTTGACCGCCAGCAGCGCCAGACCAGCTGGCTGATTGTCGCGCTTTCTACCCTGCTTGCGGCGCTCGCCACCTTCCCGCTGGCGCGCGGCCTGCTGGCGCCGGTTAAACGCCTGGTGGAAGGCACGCATAAGCTGGCGGCGGGTGATTTCTCGACCCGCGTGGACACCCGCAGTCAGGATGAACTGGGCAAGCTGGCGCAGGACTTCAACCAGCTCGCCAGCACGCTGGAGAAAAACCAGCAGATGCGCCGCGACTTTATGGCCGACATTTCGCACGAGCTGCGCACCCCACTGGCGGTGCTGCGCGGCGAGCTGGAGGCGATTCAGGACGGCTTGCGGCAGTTCACCCCCGAATCCGTGGCCTCGCTACAGGCGGAAGTCGGTACGCTGACCAAGCTGGTGGACGATCTGCATCAGCTTTCCATGTCCGATGAAGGCGCCCTGGCCTACCAGAAAGCCCCAATCGACGTGATCAATATCCTTGAAGTCGTGACCGGCGCGTTCCGCGAACGCTTCGCCAGCCGTGACCTGAAAATCAACCTCTCGCTGCCTGACAGCGCGGTGGTATTCGGCGACAGAGATCGCCTGATGCAGCTGTTCAATAATCTGCTGGAGAACAGCCTCCGCTACACCGACGGCGGCGGCGGGTTGCATATCTCCGGCAAGCAGGAGAACGGGCGCTTTGCCCTGACCTTTGCGGACTCCGCCCCTGGCGTGAAGGATGCGCAGCTGGAAAAACTGTTCGAGCGCTTCTATCGCACCGAAGGTTCACGCAACCGCGCCAGCGGCGGCTCCGGCCTTGGCCTGGCGATTTGCGTTAATATTGTGGAGGCCCACGGCGGCACAATCCGCGCCGCCCATTCGCCTTTTGGCGGGGTTAGCATTACAGTAGAGTTACCTCTGGAACGGGATTTATCGAGGGAAGCATGACCGAGTTACCGATTGACGACAACACACCGCGTATTTTGATCGTGGAAGACGAGCCTAAACTTGGGCAACTGCTGATCGACTATTTGCGCGCTGCGAGTTACGCGCCAACGCTTATCAGCCACGGCGACCAGGTGCTGCCCTACGTGCGCCAGACGCCGCCGGATCTGATCCTGCTGGATCTGATGCTGCCGGGTACCGACGGCCTAACCCTGTGCCGCGAAATTCGTCGTTTCTCCGATGTGCCCATCGTGATGGTGACGGCCAAAATCGAAGAGATCGATCGTCTGCTGGGGCTCGAAATCGGCGCCGACGATTACATCTGCAAGCCTTACAGCCCGCGGGAGGTGGTCGCTCGCGTGAAAACCATCCTCCGCCGCTGTAAGCCGCAGCGTGAATTGCAGGTGCTCGATGCGCAAAGCCCGCTGATCGTCGACGAAAGCCGCTTCCAGGCGAGCTGGCGCAGCAAACTATTGGATCTCACCCCCGCGGAGTTCCGCCTGCTGAAAACCCTCTCCCACGAGCCGGGAAAAGTGTTTTCCCGCGAGCAGCTGCTCAACCATCTGTATGACGATTACCGCGTGGTGACCGACCGCACCATCGACAGCCACATCAAAAACCTGCGCCGCAAGCTGGAGGCGCTGGACGCCGACCAGTCGTTTATTCGCGCGGTGTACGGCGTGGGGTATCGCTGGGAAGCGGATGCGTGCAGGATTGCCTGACAACATTCTCCCCTCACCCTGCCCTCTCCCCAGGGGGGAGAGGGCAGGGTGAGGGGTCCGGGCTTTACCTCCCCGCCCCGCAGCGCTACAATGCCCGCCCTTAAAGTGGGGGATCTCCCCTTACCGCTGCACCTGGTGCACGCGGATCTGACCTGTCATCAGAACGAGAACAAACATGTTTAAACCGGAACTCCTTTCCCCGGCGGGAACGCTGCAAAATATGCGTTACGCTTTCGCCTATGGTGCCGACGCCGTCTACGCGGGACAGCCGCGCTATTCGCTGCGCGTGCGTAACAACGAATTCAACCACGAGAATCTTCAGCTCGGCATCAACGAAGCGCATGCCCTGGGCAAAAAATTCTACGTGGTGGTGAACATCGCGCCGCACAACGCCAAGCTGAAAACGTTCATTCGTGACCTGAAGCCGGTCGTGGAGATGGGGCCGGACGCGCTGATCATGTCGGACCCGGGTTTAATCATGCTGGTTCGGGAGAACTTCCCTGATTTGGACATTCACCTCTCGGTGCAGGCTAACGCCGTCAACTGGGCAACGGTGAAATTCTGGAAGCAGATGGGGCTGACCCGCGTCATTCTGTCTCGCGAGCTGTCTCTCGAAGAGATCGAAGAGATCCGCACCCAGGTGCCGGATATGGAGATCGAAATCTTCGTTCACGGCGCGCTGTGCATGGCCTACTCCGGCCGCTGCCTGCTCTCTGGCTATATCAACAAGCGTGACCCGAACCAGGGCACCTGCACCAACGCCTGCCGCTGGGAATATAACGTTCAGGAAGGCAAAGAGGATGACATCGGTAACATCGTGCATAAACACGAGCCGATCCCGGTCACCAACGTTGAGCCAACGCTGGGTATCGGCGCGCCTACCGACAGCGTGTTTATGATCGAAGAAGCCAAACGTCCGGGTGAGTACATGACCGCCTTCGAAGACGAGCACGGCACCTACATCATGAACTCGAAGGATCTGCGCGCCATCGCGCACGTGGAGCGTTTAACCCAGATGGGCGTGCACTCCCTGAAAATCGAAGGCCGCACCAAGTCCTATTACTACTGCGCTCGTACCGCGCAGGTGTATCGCAAAGCCATCGACGATGCCGCCGCCGGTAAACCGTTCGACACCAGCCTGCTGGAAACGCTGGAAGGCCTGGCGCATCGCGGTTATACCGAAGGTTTCCTGCGTCGACATACCCACGACGACTACCAGAACTACGAGCATGGCTATTCGATTTCCGAACGCCAGCAGTTTGTAGGCGACTTCACCGGCGAGCGTAAAGGCCCGCTGGCCGCCGTCGCCGTAAAAAACAAATTCACTAAAGGCGACAGCCTGGAGCTGATGACACCGCAGGGCAACATGAACTTCCGCCTGGAGCATCTGGAAAACAAAAAAGGTGAGGCGATTGAGGTCGCACCTGGCGACGGCCATGTGGTCTGGCTGCCGGTTCCTGAAGAAGTAGAGCTGGAGTTTGCGCTACTGATGCGCAATTTTGAAGGTGAAAATACCCGTAATCCACACGGCAAATAGTCAATCAACGGGATTTTTTCACGCTGGGATAATTCTTAGAATCGGATCACATACCGCTTCGTTCAATACGGGTATTATCCCCCCGCTGAAAAACATAACCCATAAATGCTAGCTGTACCAGGAACCACCTCCTTTAGCCTGCGTAATCTCCCTTACGCGGGCTTATTTTTTGCCTTTCATCCTGTTCTTACCCGCTTTTTCCCTCTCTGGGATACACTCTTTCTATAGCTAAAAAAGGGAGCAACCCGGATGGCAACCTATCCAGACAGTTTATTAATTCTTAACGGCAAGAGTGCAGGCAACGATCTGCTGCGCCAGGCGATTACCGAATTGCGTGAAGACGGAGCATGCATACACGTGCGAGTAACGTTTGAAAAAGGCGATGCGGCGCGCTACATCGACGAGGGCATCAGGTTAGGTGTTCAGACCATCATTTCCGGCGGCGGCGACGGAACGATCAACGAGATCGCCGGTGCGCTCATTGACCTCAACGACGCAGCTCGCCCGGCGATGGGGATTTTACCGCTCGGTACCGCCAACGATTTTGCCACCAGCGCCGGTATTCCGGAGGATGTAGGAAAAGCGCTACAGCTGGCCATTCTCGGTAAGGCTACCGCCGTCGATATTGCTCAGGTGAATGAAAAAACCTGCTTTATCAATATGGCGACGGGCGGTTTCGGCACCCGCATTACCAGCGAAACGCCCGAAAAACTCAAGGCGGCGCTGGGCGGCGTATCATATTTGATCCACGGCCTGATGCGCATGGACACCCTCAAGCCCGACAGCTGTGAGATCCAAGGTGAAAACTTCCACTGGCAGGGCGACGCGCTGGTGATTGGTATCGGCAACGGGCGGCAGGCGGGGGGCGGTCAGCAGCTTTGCCCGGAAGCATTGATCAACGACGGTCAATTACAGCTGCGTATTTTTACCGGCGACGGGCTGCTGCCTGCGCTGTTTACGACGCTGACGCAGCCAGAGGAGAGCCCCAATATCATCGACGGCACATCCGCGTGGTTTGAGGTGATCGCCCCCCACGGCATGACCTTTAACCTCGACGGAGAGCCGCTCAGCGGCGAGCGATTCCGCATTGAGGTGTTGCCCGGGGCGTTGCAGTGCCGGTTGCCGCCGGACTGTCAGCTTTTGCGCTGATGTGTTGCCGGGTGGCGGCCCTCTTCCGTATGCACTGAACAGTCCCCTCTCCCCGTTGGGGAGAGGGTTAGGGTGAGGGGAAAAGACTTAAGCGATCGTGACCTTACTGTCCAGATAGACGTCCTGAACCGCGTTGATCAGCTTCACGCCGTCGGCCATAGATTTTTTGAACGCCTTACGGCCGAGGATCAGCCCCATGCCGCCCGCGCGTTTGTTAATCACCGCCGTGCGCACCGCATCGGTCAGGTCGGTTTCACCGCCTGCCGCACCGCCGGAGTTAATCAGCCCGGCGCGGCCCATATAGCAGTTCGCCAGCTGGTAGCGCACCAGATCGATCGGGTTGTCGCTGGTCAGCTTGCTGTAGACGCGGTCGTCGGTATAGCCAAAGTTCACCGCTTTATAGCCGCCGTTATTCTCGGCCATTTTCTGCTTCACGATGTCCGCGCCGATGGTCGCCGCAAGGTGGTTTGCCTGACCGGTCAGATCCGCAGACACGTGGTAATCCACACCGTCTTTTTTGAACGAGCCGTTACGCAGATAGGCCCACAGCACGGTTACCATGCCCAGCTCGTGGGCGCGCTCGAACGCCGCGGAGATCTCTTCTATCTGACGACGCGACTGTTCAGAGCCGAAATAGATGGTTGCCCCGACCGCCACCGCACCCATATTGAACGCCTGCTCGACGCTGGCGTAGAGCGTCTGGTCGTATTCGGTTGGGTAGCTCAGGGTTTCGTTGTGGTTCAGCTTAACGAGGAACGGAATGCGGTGGGCATAGCGACGCGACACGGAGGCCAGCACGCCGTAGGTGGAGGCCACGCAGTTACAGCCCGCCTCAATCGCCAGCTCGACGATATTTTTCGGATCAAAATAGAGCGGGTTCGCGGCAAACGATGCCCCCGCAGAGTGTTCAACGCCCTGGTCAACGGGCAGAATAGAGAGGTACCCGGTTCCGCCCAGGCGGCCGGTATTATAAAGCGTCTGCATGTTTCGCAGTACGGCAGGAGGACGGTTGTTGTCGACCATGACGCGGTCTACGTAATCATGGCCAGGCAGATAAAGCTGGTCGGCTGGAATGGTCATACAACGATGCTGTAAAAGGCTGTCGGCGTCTTTGCCAAGCAGCTGCGCAATATCAGTCATAGTGATGCTCCCGTATGTCCGACATGATGTCGGAGCGTGTGATCCAAGCCCACGTTTTTGCAGGCAGACTAAGCCTGGTACCGACTTAACCTATTTTCCACCATTTGCAACTTTTTTAAGCACAATCTGCTGGCTCGTTTCATGTACAACATTTTTGTTACACTGATCAAACAATCGCCTTAAAGGTATTTAAAAGGTATTATCACATGGTATGTTACATGCGTACCTCTGACATGCAGGATTAAAAAATGAAAACGAAAGTCCAACTGTCATTCATGATGTTTGTTGAATGGTTTATCTGGGGCGCGTGGTTTGTGCCGCTGTGGCTGTGGCTGAGCAAGAGCGGGTTTACCGCCGGGGAAATTGGCTGGTCCTATGCCTGTACCGCTATTGCCGCGATCCTCTCTCCTATCCTGGTCGGCTCGCTGACCGACCGTTTCTTCGCCGCCCAGAAAGTGCTGGCCGTGCTGATGTTCGCTGGCGCGATTCTGATGTATTTCGCAGCACAGCAAACCCAGTTCAGCACCTTCTTCCCGCTGCTGCTGGCCTACTCCCTGACCTATATGCCGACCATCGCGCTGACGAACAGCATCGCTTTTGCGAACGTCGATGACGTGGAGGCTGATTTCCCGCGCATCCGCGTGATGGGCACCATCGGCTGGATTGCATCCGGTCTGGCGTGCGGCTTCCTGCCGCAGATGATGGGCTATAGCGACATCTCTGACACCAATATCCCGCTGCTGATGACCGCTGCCAGCTCCCTTCTGCTCGGCGTCTTCGCACTTTTCCTGCCGAATACCCCGCCGAAGAGCACCGGCAAGCTGGATATCAAAGTGATGCTGGGGCTGGATGCGCTGATCCTGCTGCGCGATAAAAACTTCCTTGTGTTCTTCTTCTGCTCATTCCTGTTCGCCATGCCGCTGGCTTTCTACTACATCTTTGCCAACGGCTATCTCACCGAAGTGGGGATGAAAAACGCCACCGGCTGGATGACCCTCGGCCAGTTCTCTGAAATCTTCTTCATGCTCGCTCTGCCGTTCTTTACCAAACGCTTTGGTATTAAGAAGGTCTTGCTGCTGGGGCTGATCACCGCCGCCATTCGCTACGGCTTCTTTGTTTACGGCGGCGCCGAACAATACTTCACCTACGCCCTGCTGTTCCTCGGCATTCTGCTGCACGGCGTAAGCTATGACTTCTATTACGTCACCGCGTACATCTACGTGGATAAAAAAGCGCCCGTGCATATGCGCAACGCAGCGCAGGGCTTGATCACGCTGTGCTGTCAGGGCTTTGGTAGCCTGCTGGGTTACCGTCTCGGCGGCGTGATGATGGAAAAAATGTTCGCCTATAAAGAGCCGGTGAATGGGCTGACCTTCAACTGGGCCGGAATGTGGACGTTTGGTGCAATCATGATTGTAGTGATTGCCGTGCTGTTTATGCTGTTTTTCCGCGAATCGGATAAAGAGATCACCGCAATTGAGGTGGTTGATGGCGATACCGCGCTGACACGAGGGGAAGTTAAATGAAACAAGACCGTATTCTCGGTGCTCTTTACGGGCAGGCGTTAGGGGATGCGATGGGGATGCCGTCTGAACTGTGGCCGCGCAAGCGGGTGAAAGCGCACTTCGGCTGGATCGACCGTTTCTTACCCGGCCCGGCTGAGAATAATGCCGCCTGCTACTTTAATCAGGCCGAATTTACGGATGATACGTCGATGGCGCTGTGCCTGGCCGACGCGATTATCGAATGCGACGGGGAAATTAATCCTGACGTTATCGGTAAGCATATTCTGGACTGGGCGCTGGATTTTGACGCGTTCAATAAGAATGTGCTCGGCCCGACCTCCAAAATTGCCCTGAACGCCATCCGTGACGGCAAACCGGTGAGCGAGCTGGAAAATAACGGCGTCACCAACGGGGCGGCGATGCGCGCCTCCCCGCTGGGATGCCTGCTACCGGCCACGCGTCTGGCACATTTTGTTGAACAGGTTGCGTTAGCCTCCAGCCCGACCCATAAATCGGATCTCGCCATCGCCGGTGCGGTGGTGATCGCGTGGGCGGTTTCACGCGCTATCGACGGCGAGCGCTGGCAGAACATCGCCGATGCCCTGCCGGGTATTGCCCGTGCGGCGCAGGAGGCGAACACGACCACTTTCAGCGCATCGCTTTCCGCTCGTATTGAGCTGGCCCTGAAAACCGTGCGCGAAGCCAACGGTACGGAGTCCGCCAGCGAGCAGATCTATCAGCTTATTGGCGCGGGCACGAGCACCCTGGAGTCCGTTCCGGCGGCGATTGCGATGGTCGAACTTGCGGGCACCGATCCGAACCGCTGCGCGGTGTTATGCGCTAACCTGGGCGGTGATACGGACACTATCGGCGCGATGGCAACGGCCATCTGTGGCGCGCTGCACGGTGTACAGGCCATTGATCCGGCGCTTAAAAGCGAACTTGATGCCGTAAACCAGCTTGATTTCGGACGCTACTGCGAAAAACTACTGCACTTCCGGGAGCAAAGGGAGGGCGTATGAGTGCTTTTGCCCGCCGTCTCGAAACCCTTCACGCTACGCGCCCCGTAACGGTGCTCGGCGCGGCGGTCATCGACGTGATTGCCGACGCCTACGCCCTGCCCTGGCGCGGGTGTGATATCGAGCTGAAGCAACAGGGAGTGAATATTGGCGGCTGTGCGCTGAATATCGCCATCGCCCTCAAGCGGCTCGGCATTGCAGCGCAAAACGCGCTTCCCGTTGGCCACGGCGTGTGGGCCGATATTATCCGTAATGCCATGGCGAAGCAGGATCTGCACAGCGCCGTGGAAGCGGAAACGGGCGATAACGGCTGGTGCCTGGCGCTGGTGGAGCCTGACGGTGAACGGACCTTCATGTCGTTTAGCGGTGTGGAGAATCAGTGGCAGCAACGCTGGCTGGACGGGTTAAGCGTGCCAGAGAAAAGCCTGATCTATTTGTCCGGCTACCAGCTGGCGTCGCCCAGCGGCGAGCTGCTGACGGCCTGGGTGGAACGTCTTCAGGATGTGACGCTCTTTATCGATTTCGGTCCGCGCATCGCGGATATTCCCGACCCGCTGATGGCGCGGATTATGGCCCGTAAACCGGTTGTCTCGCTCAATCGGCAGGAGGCGGAACTTGCCGCCGAATGGCTTGGCGTGAACGTGGAACAGCTCGGCACTCAGTGGCAGCAACGGTTTGGCGCTGCGCTAATCGTACGCCATGATAAAGACGGGGCGGTCTGGTACGACGGTGACGCTTCCGGACACGTTCCGGCGTTTCCTGCTACCGTGGTCGATACCATCGGCGCCGGTGACAGCCATGCGGGAGGTACCCTTGCCGGGCTGGCTGCGGGATGGTCACTGCCAGAGTCGGTGCAGCTTGGCAATGCCGTGGCCGCCTGGGTAGTCAGCCATCGCGGTGGAGACTGCGCCCCCACGCGCGAGGCCCTACTCCTCGCACACAAAGACGTATAGGTCGCTGCGGCAGTAGCTGATGCTGTACTCAATTGGCCGCTGCTGTTGATCGAGCGCGACTTGCTTGATCACCAGCACCGGTATCTTATCGTCCATCTTGATATGCGCCTGAAACTCGCTGTCCGGCATCCGGGCGCTGACGCGCGAACGGGTGCGCTGCGGAAAGATATTCTGGCTGCGGAAGTAATCATAAAGCGAGACGCCAATGTCGTCCGGGTTGGGAATTAATCCTACCGGTACCCAGGACTCCTCTATCGATACCGCATCGTCATCCACGTAACGGATGCGCTTAAGCAAAAACACATCGCTTTCCGGCGCAAGGGAAAGATGGCGGGCGATCTCTTCCGGGCACTTCACGATGCGTTTATTGACCCACAGGGTGTTGGGCGTTTTGCCACGCAGCACCACCTGCTGAGAAAAGCCGCGCGCCTCTTTCAGCGAATATTCAAAGATATTGTTGATTTGCGTCCCGTATCCACGCGCGCGGGTAACGACGCCAGCCTCTTCCAGCGCCTGCATGGCTTTACGCACCGTAATACGCGACACACCGGCCAGCTGGCTCAGATCGCGCTCGCCGGGCAAAATATTACCGTGCGCGAGCACACCGCTGCGCACCGCGTTCTTGACCGTTTCGGCAAATTTCAGATACAGCGGCGTGTTGTCCGGTGCGGCAATTCGTTCCTTGAGTTGAGCAATTAACCGGGTATGCGCTTGTTCCATCTCTGTTTTTCTCTGGCATGAGTTTCATGCCAGTATACGGCTTACCACCATGCATGAAAATGGTGAACCGGACCAATACCGTGACCCACTTCCAGAGAATCGGCTTTTGCCAGCGCGCCCGAGAGCCAGACCTTCGCCTCCTGCACCGTATCCGCCCATGTGGCGTGACGAGGACGCAGCGCCGCCAGCGCCGCCGAGAGCGTACAGCCCGTGCCGTGGGTGTTTTTGGTCTGGACGCGTGGCGCGGTGAAACGTTGCGTGCCATCGTGGGTGAAAAGCCAGTCCGGGCTTTCTGCATCATCAAGATGGCCGCCTTTCATCAGCACCGCGCGACACCCCATCGCCAGCAGCGCATTCCCCTGCTCTTTCATCTCACGTTCGTTTTGCGCGTGTGGCGCATCCAGCAGCGCGGCGGCTTCAGGCAGGTTTGGCGTGATCAGCGCAACCTGCGGCAGCAGCTTTTTACGCAGGGTGTCGACAGCCGAGGCGGAGAGCAGCGGATCGCCGCTTTTGGCCAGCATCACGGTATCAAGCACCACGTTTTTTATCTGGTAGTGCTTGAGACGTTCAGCGACCGCTTCAACAATGTCCGCCTCTGCCAGCATGCCGATCTTGGTGGTGTCGATACGTACGTCGCTGAATACCGAATCCAGCTGCGCGGCGACAAAATCCGGGTCAATGCGATACACCGACTGTACGCCGCGCGTGTTTTGCGCAACCAGCGCGGTGATAACCGAGCACCCGTATGCGCCGAGCGCAGAGAAGGTTTTCAGGTCTGCCTGGATCCCCGCTCCGCCGCTTGGATCGGTTCCCGCAATAGTCAGGGCATTAATACGTGTCATACCTGTTCCTCCAGCGCGTAAAGCGCGTCCAGAAACGCGGAGACAAAGCTGCCGGGCCCCCGGCTTTGAGTCAGGGCAACTGACCCTGCGCGCTTCATAAAGCCGCAGGCTGCCGCCGCGTTATCAAGCCTGTCGCCAGGCAGCGAGCAGCAGGCGGCGACGACCGCCGAGAGCGCACAGCCAGTTCCTACCACGCGGGTCATCAGCGGGTCGCCCCCCGCGACCGTACGGGTTCGCTGGCCGTCGGTGATGTGATCCACTTCCCCTGTGACGACTACAACGGCGTGGGTCTGGCGGGCAAGCGCCTGCGCAGCGGTCAACGCGCTCGCTGCCGTATCGGTGGAATCGACCCCACGTCCGCCCGCACTCATTCCGGCAAGGGCGAGGATTTCGGAGGCGTTGCCACGAATGGCCGCAGGTTTAAGGGATAATATTTGCTGGCAAAAACGGGTGCGGAACGCCAGCGCGCCAACCGCGACGGGGTCCAGAACCCAGGGTGTGCCCGCGGCTACCGCGCTCTCAATAGCCCGACGCATCGACTGGGCGCGCGGCGCGGTGAGCGTGCCAACGTTGACGAGCAGGGCATCGGCAAGCGCGGCAAACTGTTCCGCTTCCTCGGCTTCGATCACCATTGCCGGGGAAGCACCGAGCGCGAGCAGAACGTTGGCGGTGAAGGTCTGCACGACATCGTTGGTCATACAGTGCGTGAGCGGGGAACGGGTTCGGAATTGATGTAAAACGTGTGAGTCGAGCAGGTCAGGCTGCATGGTTTCGCTCCTGCCGTGCGGAAAGAAGCGATGACCGGGTAGGCATCTGACTTCCCTACGCTGGCATTATCCAGATCAGGTAATACGGGTATTTCTCAGCCTTCACAAAGAAGGGCACCCCGAGTCAAATCATTTATAAAACAAAAGCTTAAACAATACTTTATTATTTAGTGTACCCGTGGTTGAGCCTGCTGACAACCATTTTCCCTTTATCTCACTGCCTTATAAGGTACAGACGGGTTCAGGTTACACAAAAAATGAGAAATTCTATTGTTCGTTTTCCGGTATTATTTGTACTGAATAAATAACTAACATTGAATTCACATTACAAATATCTTTATTTAATGTTTACATTGGAAATCTTACGGAAGAATATCTTGCCCATTATTTAAATACACCCGCTCGATAATGTTTACTTTCAGCTTTAAAGGTTGTTATTTTCATTTGAAAACCCCGTGTAAACCTTAATTTCCATCACTTAAATAAAAACCGCATAAGTGTTAAAATAAAATCTCATAAAAATCATAAGGTTAAATTAAGACAGTTCGCAAGCGCATCACAACAAATTGATTTTAAAGAAGAAACAATGCAAGAGCATTATTTCTCATCATTCTTATCATTAATAAGAAACATGATCAAAATCAATATTTCTCGCCGCGAAATATCTATAGTTTCGCTCCGTTACCAACATAAATATTAAATACAACTATAAAATTCGACACACTTAAACTTACCCATTCAGCTCTGCTTAAACAAACGTTAGCAATATCGCTAGCGTATATTTTATCTGCCAAACACTGTGAGTCATTTCAAATGAAACCTGTTAGTAAAACCGTCATCGCTGTCGCTATTATCGGTGCTCTTTTTGCTGGTTCAATGAACGTAGCTAAAGCTGCTGATGTAAATGTAAATCTTAACGATAATGTTACCAATTCAGGTACTTTTATTCAGGTTCAAGGGACTAACAACACCGCATATAACCTTGATAACATCAAGGCTAGCAACACTCAACAAGACGCACAAATCTATAATCTGCAAGGGGATGTTGAGAAGGCAAACATTGCTATCAATAATGCACAAGATACTGCTAACACTGCTGTAAATAAAGCTGATGCTGCTCAAGCTGGTGTTAATGCTAATGCACAATTTAACTCTACTTTGAATCAGAAAGTAGAGGACAACAAAGCTGATCAGACCTCCACCGACAACAAACAAAATATTTTGATTAATGACATTAAAAACAAAGCAGACACTGCTTTACAAGGTGTTGTTAACAATGGTTCCGATATTAAATCATTGCAAGATGAAAGCGCGTTACAAGGTTCTGTATTGATTAACCATGATCAACGGATCACCGCTTTAGAGAACCAAACACCACCTAAAGACGGTGTTAATGGTAAAGATGGTGTTGACGGTAAAGACGGGGCAACGGGTGCTACAGGCGCTGCAGGTGCAACTGGTGCGCAAGGTTTAAAAGGTGATACAGGCGCACAAGGAATAGCTGGGAAAGATGGTGCTCCAGGTGTTAAGGGTGAGAAAGGAGATAAAGGAGATTCCATCAAAGGTGATAAGGGCGACACTGGCGCTAAAGGTGATAAAGGGGATGCAGGTAAAGCTGGCTCTAACGGAATCACAACTACCATCACTAAGAAAGAAGTTGATACTAAAACTATCAATCTGGTTAAGTCACTCAATACCCAAACTACAGCACAAGCTAAAGATCTGAAAGCTGCTCAACAAGTGTTCGCACAAGCGCAAGCTAACACTAACTCTCAATTCAAGAGCCTGAAAGATGAAGTTGATAGCAATAAGAAAGAAGCCCGTTCAGGTGCTGCTAGCGCTGTAGCTATCGCCTCTATGCCTCAAGTAGAGAAAGAACAGGCTGTCATGTTCTCTGCTGGTGTAGGTAGCTTTAAAGACGAGCAAGCTGTTAGTGTGGGTGCATCCTTCCACGTTGGTAGCAACACCATCGTTAAAGCTGGCGTAAGCGATTCTACAAATAATGATCTTGCTATGGGCGCAGGCATCGGGATTGGCTTTTAAGAAAAACACGTAACTCGACTACATTCATAATAGAGGAAGCTTTTCAGGGCGACAGTACTTCGCTGATGGAAAGTATGATGATGGCCAATAACATGCTCAAACACATTTTTATTTCAGCTGCCCTGTATCTATTGCTTATTTCGGTCGGGGTCTGGATCGGCATTATGTACGTTTCTTATTATTTGTGTCGTTTTTAAGGTGATAAAATGAAAAAATCAATGATGCTAGTGTTAAGCGCTGCCGTACTTGCTGGGTGTATTTCGCCTGCACACGCCATTAGCGCACACTATCGTGCTCAGTTAGAGCGCTCGGGATGCACGCAAATTAGCGCTGGCGATGGATCTTGCGATATCAGCAAAACCAAAGCGGAAAACGCGGCACAACACGAACCAACGGCATCCGTTCACGATCCCCTTCGCGAAGCCTCGTTCTCGTCGGATACGGTTAACGCTACCCTTTCTAACGGCTTTTTTAGCGCTACCGTGAACGGCAAAAAAGCCAGCGTTAAACGTCTGAATGCGAATTTCTATGAGATCCATGGTAACGGTTTTGTGATATCGATAAGCCTGGATGAAAACGGTATTACGGACGCGTCATGGAATAAAACAAAGGGACGTGAACACGGCGTTTTACGCGTTACCCAAAAATAAACAGTCTAAGGAGGCTCTCCGCCTCCTTTTAGCCTGCCAGGCGCACAATTTGCCACACTCTTTCATCTGATTTTACAATGCTGACAATCCATATATAAACCACTGTTTTTATTGAGAATAAACTGCATATTTTTGCCAGAAAATGAGGTTATCCCCTCCCCTGTGCCCTGTGTCACAAAACAGTAAACAAATTAACCATTGAGCCCGGTGACAAAAGGCTCTATATTGGCGGCGTTTTTTTCAGGCCCCATCTGTTTTTTAACTTTTTATTCAATCGTTGCTCATAACGAAGCGGCGGTTGTAGGAGTGATATGATGACGGATAAAGTCCGTATTGACACCGTAGATGCCCACAAAAGCAACGAAACCTATCTGGCCCGTCAGGCCGAGTTTGAATCTAACGTCAGGAGTTATCCGCGCAAACTGCCTTTAGCGATCACGAAAGCAGAAGGCGTGTGGATCACCGATGCAGATAATAAAGAATACCTTGACTGTTTAGCAGGCGCAGGCACCCTCGCGCTTGGCCACAATCATCCTGATGTGCTGCAAAGCATCCAAAATGTCATTACCAGCGGCTTGCCGTTACATACCCTGGATCTGACTACGCCGTTGAAGGACGCGTTTTCAGAATACCTCCTCTCTCTGTTGCCTGGTCAGGGCAAAGAGTACTGCCTGCAATTCACTGGCCCGTCCGGGGCTGACGCCGTTGAAGCGGCGCTGAAGCTGGCGAAAAAAGTAACCGGTCGCAGCGGTATCATCAGTTTCTCTGGTGGTTACCACGGTATGACCCATGGTGCACTGTCCGTCACCGGTAACCTGTCTCCGAAAGAAGCGGTTGACGGTATGATGCCAGAAGTCCAGTTCATGCCTTACCCACACGAGTACCGCTGCCCACTGGGTATCGGTGGTGAAGCGGGCGTGAAGGCGCTGACCTACTACTTCGATAACCTGATCAACGACGTTGAAAGCGGCGTGCGTAAACCTGCCGCGGTGATCCTGGAAGCTGTTCAGGGCGAAGGCGGCGTGAACCCGGCTCCGGCTGAGTGGTTGCAGCGCATCCGTAAAGTGACTCAGGAACACGGCATTCTGCTGATCCTCGACGAAGTTCAGGCTGGCTTTGCCCGTACCGGTAAATTCTTTGCCTTCGAACACGCAGGCATTGAGCCTGACATCATCGTGATGTCCAAAGCAGTTGGCGGCGGTCTGCCACTGGCTGTGCTCGGTATCAAGAAGCAGTTCGATGCGTGGGCGCCTGGTCACCACACCGGTACCTTCCGCGGCAACCAGCTGGCGATGGCAACCGGTCTGACGACGCTGAAGATCCTGAAAGACCAGAATATCGCGGGCAAAGTTGCCGCACAGGGCGAATGGCTGAAAGGCCAGCTGAAAGAGATGGCGAAACGCTATCCGGTGATCGGCCACGTTCGCGGTCTGGGCATGATGATCGGTATTGAAATCGTTAAGCCACATGAAGCCGCCGACCACATGGGTTGCTTCCCGGGCGATGGCGAGCTGTCTGCACTGATCCAGAAGAAGTGCTTCGAAGCAGGCCTGATTCTGGAGCGTGGCGGCCGTAACGGTATCGTTCTGCGTCTGCTGCCGTCACTGCTGATCAGCGATGACGAGCTGAAAGTCTTCCTGGATAAATTCGAGCAGGCACTGCTTGCTGCGGGCGTTCGCCCGGCGTAACCGGAGTTGTTGATTACGATGTCTGATTCAAACCCAATTTTGTTCTCCTCTGCCCAGAGCATTGAAGCTTACCAGCAGGCGATTGAACAAAGCACTCAGGCTGTGATGCAATGGCTGAAACAACCTGAGATGTACCAGGGCAAAACGGTCGCGGAGCTGCGCGACCGTATTAAGCTGGATTTCAACCCGAAAGGGCTGGGCAACGAAGCGGCGATTGAACGCGCCGTGGAGTTCTTCCTGAAAGACAGTTTGTCCGTTCATCACCCGCAGTGCGTGGCGCACCTGCACTGCCCAAGCCTGGTCGTAAGCCAGGCGGCGGAAGTGCTGATTAACGCCACCAACCAGAGTATGGACTCCTGGGATCAAAGCCCGTCCGCAACCATTATTGAGATCAAGCTGATCGAATGGCTGCGTACCCGCGTGGGTTATCAGGCTGGCGACGCAGGCGTCTTCACCAGCGGCGGCACCCAGAGTAACCTGATGGGCCTGATGCTGGCGCGTGATGCGTTCTTCGCGCGTCAGGGCCACTCGGTACAGCAGGACGGTCTGGTGGGCGATCTGCGCAAAATTCGCGTGCTGTGCTCTGAAAACGCCCACTTCTCCGTGCAGAAAAACATGGCGCTGATGGGCCTGGGCTACCAGTCCGTGGTGCAGGTGAAAACTGATGAATTCTCCCGCATGGATCTCACCGATCTGGCGGCGAAAATCGAACAGTGCAACGCGAACGGCGAACAGATTCTGGCGATTGTGGCCACGGCCGGCACGACGGATGCGGGTGCTATCGATCCGCTGCGTGCTATTGCTGAGCTGGCTGCGAAACAGAATATCTGGGTACACGTTGATGCGGCCTGGGGCGGCGCGCTGCTGATGTCTGAGCAGTATCGTCACTATCTGGACGGCATTGAACTTGTGGACTCCGTAACGCTGGACTTCCACAAGCAGTTCTTCCAGACCATCAGCTGCGGTGCCTTCTTGCTGAAAGAAGCGCGTCATTATGAGCTGATGCGCTATCAGGCAGCTTATCTGAACTCTGAGTTCGATGAAGAAGCGGGTGTGCCTAACCTGGTTTCCAAATCTCTGCAAACCACCCGTCGTTTCGACGCGCTGAAACTGTGGATGAGCCTGGAAGCGCTGGGTCAGGAGCAATACGCGGCAATTATCGATCACGGCGTGACGCTGGCACAGCAGGTTGCGGCTTACGTAAAAGAGCAGTCTGCTCTGGAACTGGTTATGCAACCCCAGCTGGCAAGCGTGCTGTTCCGCTTCCGTCCGCAGACCCAGATGGATGACGCCGGTATCGCCCTGCTGAACCAGAAAATTGGCGATGCGCTGCTGGAATCCGGCCGCGCAAACGTCGGGGTGACCGAGCATAACGGCGTCACCTGCCTGAAGCTGACCCTGCTGAACCCAACCGTGACGCTGGAGGACGTTAAAGTCCTGCTGTCTCTGGTTGAGCGTACCGCGCAGGAAGTGATGGCGAAGTAATGCTTTTCCCTCTCCCATCCGGGAGAGGGTTTATTTTCCCGTCCTGACGCCCCTATCCTTTTTTCCTCGAAGCATAACCGTAGTCATACTGGCTGTACCCCGAGCTGTAAAACAGCGCTGCGGATTTAACAATATCGTTGAGGATTGTGCCGCTGACCTTCACGCCAACGTGCTGTAGACGTTTAACGGTATTCTCCATCTCTTTCACGCTGGTTTTATCGTAACGGGCAACCATTAGCGTTGTTCCGGCTGCTCTGGCAACCAGCGCAGCATCATTGACGGCAAGAACTGGGGGTGTATCGATGATGACAATGTCATAGTGCTCGTTAACCCAGGACATGATGTCAATGAACCGTTCGCTTAACAGCATTTCTAACGGACGCAGGGGTTCCGGGCCGCAGGTGATGACGTCAATTCCCCCTTTTTCAGCATGCTGAATGACCTCCCCAAAGTCGCGCTTCCCTTCCAGCAGGCAGGATAATCCGTGGCGGTTCTCCAGGCCAAAAATATTATGCACATAACCCTGGCGCATATCCGCATCAATAAACAGCGCCCGCTGACCGCTCTGCCCGGCAATGGCCGCCAGGTTCGTCGCCACCAGCGTTTTTCCGCAGTCCTGCGTGGGGCCAGAAATCATCACAATGCGATTCTCAGCCTCCATCATGGTGAAATGCAGACTGGTTCGCAGCCCGCGTACCGCTTCAACAAACATATCAGCAGGTCGATCGACTGGCAGGAAAGGTACATCCGAGGTTTTGTGTGTCCAGCGACGAGAAAACGGATTTTTTCTGCGCAAATGCGTTTTACTCCACAGCCACTGTGAACGTGGTAACGTCGCCAGAACCGGCATCCCCTGCGCTTCCAGCTGTTCGGAAAGCGTGATCCCACGTTTGAACGCCTGACGTACCAGTACGGTCCCCATTGAAAGGATGAGCCCGAACAGCACGCCAAGCGCAATGATTAGCGCTTTTCGCGGTTTTATCGGATCCGGGAGTGTAACCGCCTCATCAATGATCCTCACGTTCCCGACAGCGCTGGAGCGGGAAATATTCAGCTCCTGCTGACGCGTCAATAGCTGTAAATAAATCGTGCGGCCCGACTCAACATCGCGGCTCAGGCGTAAAATCTCCTGCTGCGTGGAGGGCATCGAGGACACACGGTTATTAAGACGATCCCGTTCCCGCACAAGGGTTTGTCTTTTTTCATGCAATGCACGGTAGGTAGGGTGACTCTTTTTAAAGAGCTGGGAAATTTCTGCCTCCCGGAACGTCAGCTCATTTAGCTGATTCTCAACGTTCACAACCTGATCCAGGACGGATTTTGCCTCTAAAGACAGATCCACAGAGTCGCGCTGCGCCCGGTAGGCATTCAGCCGCGCTTCAGCCTGATCCAGGTCCGCTCTGATTTTCGGTAACTGCTCCTGTAAAAAATCCAGACTACGCGAATCCTGAGCCTCCTGGCGCGCGATATTTTGCTGAAGATAATTTTCAGCAATCGCATTCAGCACCCGTGCGATTTTGTCAGGATCTTCACCCGTCAGGGTTAAGGTCACAATACCGCTCTGTTTCTCCGATTCCACGACCGTCAGACGCTTCTTCAGTGCATTGATCGTCTCCAGGCGCGTCAACGACTTAAGCGAAAACTGTGTGCCTGGCGTCGCCTCAATCGAGGTCACCCGCAGCACGATCCCTTGCGTAACCAGCGTTTTACCCACCTGGCCGTCTGCCTCAATGTTTTCGCCCGTCAGGTGATACCTTCCCGCTTCCTGTACGGTCAGCGTGAGTTCTTGCGCTTTGCCCTCCACCTGCGGGATCTGGAGTTCGCCTAACGTTATGTTGCCCTGGCCACGCCCTTGCAGACGCTGCCAGAGACGCCCCACCACAGGCAAAACGCGCTGCTTTGCCTGATACGTCAGATCTAATTTGTCGACGGTCTCGCCGAGGATCATGCGAGATTTCAACAGTAAAATTTCAGGGGCAACATCCGGCGAAATATCGGTGCCCAGCTGGCTCAAGCCTTTGAGCAGGCCGTTATCCTGTTTGCTTTCTATTTGCACCATAGCATCCGCCTGATAAACAGGTGGCGTAACCCAGGCATAGAGGCCCGCGCATAAAGTGAAAAGGAAAGTCACGCACAATATCATCGTGCGGTGGTCGATCATTTCGCCGAGCAAACGAACGAGATCGATTTCATTTTGTTCGGGTGCCCCTGCACCATAACTGTCTGTTGTGTAAGACGACATTAATGCTTTATTCCTTTCTGTCCTAAACGACGTGCCCATTCCTGGCTGGCTTTACCCAATAGCCCGAACACATATTCAAACGCTTCACGGCTTTTACGATAGGGGTCTGGGATATCCTGCGGCTCCAGCCACTGCCCAAAAAGCAGCGACTTCCCCCTGTTTTCCGGTGCCATGGCTGCAATGAAGCGAAGATGTTCCGGCTCCATAACCAGGATGAGATCGGATCCCTGCATCAGCCTGCGTGTCAGCCTGCGCGCCACATGACCGTCGAGGGAGATCCCATGCCGCCAGGCCACGTCCTGGGCGCACTCATCCGCCGGATACCCCTCAAGGCCGAGTATTCCCGCCGAGGTGATGTGTCTGTCGGGCAAGTGCTGGCGCAAAAGCCGTTCTCCAATCGGAGAACGGCAGACATTTCCGGTACATACTACGAGTATTGATTCGAACATTATTGCGGCCACGATCTGATATAACGAACCGTTTCGGTGAGGTCATGCACCCCGCTGATTGTCGGAACAAGCTGTGTTATTACGCGATTCCATCGGGAGAGTGGAGCAGTGGTGACATAGACAATGTCGTAAGGCTCAAGCTGAAACTCGGTGCCCAGCACCATGGCCGAAGCGTCTTTTGCATTCAGTTGATAGATATTCGCAATTTTCCCGGACTCGCGTACCGAGCGGATAACAAAAATACCCGTCGCATCAGCCATATTCTGGTCCAGGCCACCGGCATTGCCGAGCGCTTCAGCCAACGTCATGCCGCTGCGATCCATCTTCAGCGTGCTCTGTTTAACAACTTCGCCCATCACGAATACTTTCAGCGCATCGTTGCGGGGAATAAACAAGATGTCGCCAGGGTTGAGCAGCTTATTCTGGGTTAAATCGCCATGCTGCATCAGGGCATACAGGGAAATTCGGGAATCCTGGCCGTTGTGAGTCAGCACCACGTTCCGCCAGTCCGCATCAGCAGTAAGCCCACCTGCGGCATTAACGGCATCCATAACCGTCAGCGGAATGTTGGTGATGGCCTGCTGGCCAGATTTCGCCACTTCTCCCGTAACGTAGGCTTTTTGCGAACGGAAAGCGGCAACGCTGACGTCGACCTGGGGGCTTTCAATGACGTTATCCAGCCGCGCGGTGATCTCCTCGCGCACTCTGGAAACCGTTTTTCCCGCCACGTGCAGTTTACCCACGTAAGGATAAAAGAGCGTGCCATCGGCATTGACCCAGTTTCCCGTATCGCTTGCGCTGCGATACTGTCCCGCGGGCGTAGTCAGCTCCGGGTGATCCCAGACGGTGACCGTCAGGATGTCACCGATTCCAATACGGTATTCCCAGTTTTTGACCTGCTCATCAAGATTAGGATTTGCCTGAGATTTAGCTGCTGCGGGACGTAGTTTCTCAATTAATCCGGGCGTAAGTGGATAAATTTCGATTTGTTTATCTAAACTATTATTGAGATCAGCCGGCGCAATTATTTTTTTGCCTGCGGAACTTAACGTTTGGCCGGGAGAAATTACGCACCCCGCCAACTGACTTATTGCTAAGAATATTACAGATAATGCTGTTGTGTTTTTCATTTATATATACTTATCATCCCTGCTCGTAGCGAACGCCCGACGGGGCGCAGCCCTGCGCTAACCCACGCTTGAAATAAGTTTCTTTTCAAGGGAATACTAAAACGTAATCTAAAAGTGAAGACACGAATTGCCCGATCTGTGACGGGCAATTAATTAAAATATAATCTTCCTGAAAATCTTAAAGCCTGTGGCAAAAAAAAGCACGATCTACAGTTTATAAAATTACGGCAACAATGTATTTTCAGAATTAATTCAGCAAAACGATAGTTACAATGAATTATTCCCGTCAGCACGCATTCATATCAAAAATACTCACAACCGCTGGCACTACACAAAACCGTTCACTTTTGTTACATTTTTTTTCAAACACACCCTGTTTTGATACTTAAAATGGGCTGTCTGCCGCACTGTCCCCCGCAGACAAGCGTATCCGTAACGATATCACTGGAGAAAAAATGGCTAAGCGTAAATTGGTGCTTCTGGGTGTATTACTGTCTCTGGCGGGCTCCGCATTCGCAGCCCCGCAAACGGCCGCCGCGCCTTCCGGCATTAAGGCTTATGAAGAGCAGGAGTTCATCGCCGACTTCACCAAATTTAAGATTGGCGATACCGCGCCCGCGCAGTATCAGACGCCAGAGTACACCATCAAACAGTACCAGCTACGTAACCTTCCCGCGCCCGATGCCGGTACGCACTGGACCTACATGGGTGAAAATTACGTTCTGATTGGCGATGCTGATGGCAAAATCTACAAAGCCTATAACGGAGATATTTTCTATCACCGCTGATACGATGATCCGGCCCTGGCAGGAGGACGACCGGCCATTTCTGCGCACGCTGTACCTGCATGCACGACGCGTGGCCTGGCCATGGCTGGACAATTCTGAATGGCAGCTTGAGGATTTTGACGCCGCAACGCGTGACGAGCAGATCTGGGTTGCGATTCACGACGGTCACCGGGTAGGGTTTGCCTCCGTCTGGGAAAATGATAACTTTTTGCACAATCTGTTTGTCGACCCGCTGTATCAACGTCTGGGAGTTGGCCGTTTGTTACTGGAACAAGTACAGAGGACGTTTACCAGTACAGGCGCGCTGAAGTGTCTGGTGAAGAATGAGCGGGCGGTTGCGTTTTACCAGCGCCACGGCTGGCAAATTGAGGCGACGGGGGATTCTCCGGAAGGAGAGTATTATTTGATGCACTATCGGCTTGGGTAAAGTCAGGTGGCGCTACGCTTACCTGACCTACAAAATCGAGGTAGGCCGGGTAAGGCGAAGCCGCCACCCGGCACTAACGCGCAGAGGCGTTACACCGCGCGGAAGGCGATCTCGCTCGGGATCACTTCCCCCTGCCAGTACAGTTGCGCCGCAACGCGCCCCGCCAGCTGACGATAGATTTCCGTGAATTCGCTATCAGGACGGCTGACCACCGTCGGCTTACCGCTATCCAGATCTTCACGCAGTGTGATATGCAGCGGCAGTTGCCCCAGCAGCTGGGTGTGATATTGCGCCGCCAGCTTCTCCGCACCGCCGGTACCGAAGATCGGCTCATGGTGTCCACAGTTGCTGCAAATGTGCATGCTCATGTTTTCGACGATGCCGAGTACCGGCACCTCCACCTTCTCGAACATCACGATGCCTTTTTTGGCGTCGATCAGCGCGATATCCTGCGGCGTGGTGACCACGACGGCGCCGGTGACCGGAATGTTCTGCGCCAGCGTCAGCTGGATATCACCGGTGCCCGGCGGCATATCCAGTACCAGATAATCCAGATCCGGCCACATCGTCTCCTGCAACATTTGCAGCAAAGCTTTGCTGGCCATCGGGCCGCGCCAGACCATTGCGTTATCGTCCGTGACCAGGTAACCAATGGAGTTGGTCGCCAGACCGTGCGCCACGATCGGCGCCATGTGGGTACCGTCCGGCGAAGTTGGACGCTGGTTTTCAGCACCCAGCATGTTCGGAATGGACGGGCCATAAATATCAGCATCCAGAATGCCGACTTTCGCCCCTTCTGCCGCCAGCGCAAGCGCCAGGTTCACGGCGGTCGACGATTTACCCACCCCACCCTTGCCAGAACTGACGGCGATGATGTTCTTCACGCCGTTAACGCCCGGCTGATTTTTCACGCGCTTGAGCGTGGCGATGCTGTGGCTTAGCTTCCAGTCAATTGCTTTTGCGCCAGTAATGCGCAGCAGCTCAGAGCTGGTTTGCTCTTTCAGGGCATCAAAGGCGCTGGTCCAGACGAACGGCATCTGCAGCTCAATGTGCAGCGTATCGTCCAGCCATGCGACATGATGAAGCGCTTTCAGCGTCGTGAGATTGTGCTTCAGGGTTGGATGCTGAAAATTAGCCAGCGTCCCGGCGACCATTGCTCGTAAGGCTTCCGGTGATTTGGCCTGGGATTGAGAACTCATCCCGACTCCTTTGTTCTTGTGAATAAGACCTTAGATGAACAAGTTTACCTGAAAGGCCGTGGTTTGTGCTTACTTAATAATGCCCCTTTTGGTAATATCGAAAACCCTTTTCACAGTTAAAAGAAGTAATGCCTACTATGACTCAAGTCGCGAAAAAAATTCTGGTAACGTGCGCCCTGCCGTACGCCAACGGCTCAATCCACCTCGGCCACATGCTGGAGCATATCCAGGCTGATGTCTGGGTCCGTTACCAGCGAATGCGCGGCCACGAGGTGAACTTCATCTGTGCGGACGATGCCCACGGCACCCCAATCATGCTGAAAGCGCAGCAGCTGGGAATTTCCCCGGAACAGATGATCGCCGAAATGAGTCAGGAGCATCAGACCGATTTTGCTGGCTTTGACATCAGCTATGACAACTATCACTCCACGCACAGCGACGAGAACCGCGAACTGTCAGAGCTGATCTACACCCGTCTGAAAGAGAACGGTTTCATTAAAAACCGCACCATCTCTCAGCTGTACGATCCGGAAAAAGGCATGTTCCTGCCGGACCGTTTCGTCAAAGGCACCTGTCCGAAATGTAAATCCCCGGACCAGTACGGCGATAACTGCGAAGTGTGTGGCGCGACCTACAGCCCGACCGAGCTTATCGAGCCGAAATCCGTGGTTTCCGGCGCCACGCCGGTGATGCGTGACTCCGAGCACTTCTTCTTCGACCTGCCGTCGTTCAGCGAAATGCTGCAGGCGTGGACCCGCAGCGGCGCGCTGCAGGAGCAGGTGGCGAACAAGATGCAGGAGTGGTTTGAATCCGGTCTGCAGCAGTGGGATATCTCCCGCGATGCGCCATACTTCGGCTTCGAAATCCCGAACGCGCCGGGCAAATATTTCTACGTCTGGCTGGATGCGCCAATCGGCTACATGGGCTCCTTCAAGAACCTGTGTGACAAGCGCGGCGATACCCTAAGCTTCGACGAGTACTGGAAGAAAGATTCCACCGCCGAGCTGTACCACTTCATCGGCAAAGACATCGTTTACTTCCACAGCCTGTTCTGGCCAGCGATGCTTGAAGGCAGCAATTTCCGCAAGCCGACTAACCTGTTCGTACACGGCTACGTAACGGTCAACGGTGCGAAGATGTCCAAATCTCGCGGGACGTTTATTAAGGCCAGCACCTGGCTGAACCACTTCGATGCGGATAGCCTGCGCTACTACTACACCGCGAAGCTCTCTTCCCGCATCGACGATATCGACCTGAATCTGGAAGATTTCGTGCAACGCGTGAACGCGGACATCGTCAACAAGGTGGTGAACCTGGCGTCCCGTAACGCAGGTTTTATCGCTAAACGCTTTGACGGCGTGCTCTCTGCCGAACTGGCCGATCCTGAGCTGTATAAAACCTTCACCGACGCCGCCGCTGCGGTTGGCGAAGCCTGGGAAAGTCGTGAATTTGGTAAAGCCATTCGCGAAATCATGGCGCTGGCAGACGTGGCCAACCGATATGTCGACGAGCAGGCACCATGGGTGGTGGCGAAACAGGAAGGCCGCGACGCCGACTTGCAGGCGATCTGCACCATGGGTCTGAACATGTTCCGCGTGCTGATGACCTGGCTGAAGCCGGTTCTGCCGCAGCTGGCAGCCCGCGCGGAAGCATTCCTGAACACCGAACTGACCTGGGATGCCATCCAGCAGCCGCTGCTCGGCCACAAGGTGAACACCTTCAAGGCGCTGTATAACCGCATCGAGATGAAACAGGTTGACGCGCTGGTGGAAGCATCAAAAGAAGAGGTGAAAGCGGCTGCCGCGCCGGTGACCGGCCCGCTGGCGGACGATCCGATTCAGGAGACAATCACCTTTGATGATTTCGCCAAAGTCGACCTGCGCGTGGCGCTGATCGAAAACGCGGAGTTCGTGGAAGGTTCTGACAAACTGCTGCGTCTGACGCTGGATCTGGGCGGCGAGAAACGTAACGTCTTCTCCGGCATTCGTTCCGCGTATCCTGATCCGCAGGTGCTGATCGGTCGTCAGACCGTGATGGTGGCAAACCTGGCGCCGCGTAATATGCGCTTCGGCATCTCTGAAGGGATGGTGATGGCCGCAGGCCCGGGCGGAAAAGACATCTTCCTGTTAAGCCCTGACGAAGGCGCGAAGCCGGGTCAGCAGGTGAAGTAATAAAAAAGCCGGATGAGAATCCGGCTTTTTTTGCCCGGCGGCGCTACGCTTGCACTGGCCTACGAGTTTTTAGGCCGGGTAAGGCGAGGCCGCCACCCGGCTAAAAATCACCCCTTCTGGTTATGCACCCGCTGCGTCAACCCACGCAGGAAATAACGCAGAAACTGATCCCCACACTCGCGGTAATTTTTATGATCCGGCGCGCGCATCATGGCGGTGATTTCCGGCATCGACACGCGAAATTTCTGCTCGGTCATGATCGCCAGAATGTCGTCAGTTTTCAGGGAGAACGCAATACGCAGCTTTTTCAGCACCGTGTTGTTATTCACCCGACGCTCAAGCGCCAGCTCAGGCGCAGATTCATCTTTGCCGCGCTTGTCGTAGATCAGGCCGTTCAGGAAGCCCGACAGAATGATGTCCGGGCAGCGAACAAAACCCTCTTCATCTTCTTTAGTCATCCAGGTGTCGAACCCGGCGGACGTGGATTCCATGTCGGAGAGCGCAAGAATGCGCACCATGTCATTATTGTTCGCTTTCAGGGTGTAGCGCAGGCTACGAAGAATATCGTTACTTAGCATAGAGCCTTCGAATGTCGATGATGCAATGGCGCGCAGTGTACCAGTTTTACAGCCCTATCGCCTCTTTCAAACTTTTCAGATAGCGACGACTGACGGGCACGGTTTGCCCTGCACGTAGCACCAGTTCGGCCTGGCCGTTATCTTCCAGGCGGATCTCCTTCAGGTGCGCCATGTTCACCAGGTACTGACGATGGCAGCGGATCAGCGGCGTGCGGCTCTCCAGCGTGCGCAGGGTCAGCTCGGTAAAGCCTTCGTTACCTTCGGCGCTGGTGACGTATACCCCGCTCAGACGACTGCTGACAAAGGCAACGTCGTCCATTTGCAGGAGGTAAATCCGGCTGTGCCCGGTACAGGGGATAAACTTCAGGGGCTGCTGATGCTCCGGCAGCAGCGTCACGTCCTGCGCGGTACGCTCCTGGCGCAGACGGGTCAGGGTCTTTTCAAGGCGTTTCTCTTCAATCGGTTTCAGCAGATAATCAAACGCGTGCTCTTCAAACGCCTTTACCGCGTACTCATCAAAGGCCGTCAGAAAGACGATATAGGGACGGTGCTCCGGGTCGAGCATGCCGACCATCTCCAGACCGCTGATGCGCGGCATCTGAATATCGAGGAACAGCACGTCCGGGCGCAGTTTATGCACAGCACCGATGCCTTCAATGGCATTGGCGCATTCCCCCACGACCTCAATATCACTCTGCTCCTGCAACAGGACACGCAGGTTTTCCCGTGCTAACGGCTCATCATCAACAATCAGCACTCTTAACATGCGTTCTCCTCCAGCGGCAATCGTAAGGTAATTCGGGTATAGCGGTCTGGCTCACAGGCGACGGTGATACCGCAGTCATCACCAAAATGTGCGCGCAGGCGCTTATCCACCAGGCTCATGCCCAGACCGCCTGACGCGGAGACTTCATACAGCCCCGCGTTATCTTCAATATCCAGCACCAGATGGTGGTTAAAACGGGAAGCGGAAATCATGATTTCTCCGGTTCCCAGCAGCTGCGACGTCCCATGCTTAATGGCGTTCTCCACAATCGGTTGCAGGGTAAAGGCCGGAAGATGCTGATACGCCAGCTCATCCGGGACGGATAACGACACCTGTAATCGTGACTGGAAGCGCGCTTTTTCAATTTGCAGATAGGCGTTTACATGCTCAATCTCGTCCGCGAGGGTGACGATCTCCGAGGGACGCTTCAGGTTTTTGCGGAAAAATGTCGACAGAAATTGCACCAGCTGCGCGGCCTGATCGCTGTCGCGGCGGATCACCGCCTTCAGCGTGTTGAGCGCGTTAAACAGGAAATGCGGATTCACCTGAGCGTGCAGGAGCTTAATTTCTGACTGCGTCAGCAGCGCTTTTTGCCGTTCATACTGCCCCGCCAGGATTTGCGCCGAAAGCAGCTGGGCGATACCCTCCCCCAGCGTGCGGTTGATGGAGCTGAACAGGCGATTTTTGGCTTCGTAAAGCTTAATGGTGCCCATGACGCGCTGGTTTTCGCCCCGCAGGGGAATAACCAGCGTAGAGCCAAGTTTGCACTGCGGATGCAGGGAACAGCGGTACGGCACTTCATTCCCGTCGGCATACACCACTTCACCCGTTTCAATAGCGCGCAAAGTGTAGGCCGAGGAGATCGGCTTACCTGGAAGATGGTGGTCGTCCCCGGTACCGGTAAACGCCAGCAACTTTTCGCGATCGGTAATCGCCACGGCCCCGATATCCAGCTCTTTATACAGCACCTGCGCCACCTTCATGCTGTTCTCCTCGTTGAATCCCTGCCGCAGGATCCCTTCCGTCGACGCCGCAACTTTTAAGGCGGTGGCAGAAAATGCCGAGGTGTATTTTTCGAACATGGCGCGTTTGTCGAGCAGAATGCGCATAAACAGCGCCGCACCTACGGTATTGGTGACCATCATCGGTGCGGCAATGCTGCTGACCAGATGTAACGCATCGTCAAACGGGCGCGCGATCAGCAGGATGATCGCCATCTGCGCCATTTCCGCCACGAAGGTGATCGCCCCGGCGGTAAGGGGACTGAACACTTTATCCGGCCGTCCGCGCTTAATCATATAGCTGTGGACGAGACCACCGAGCAGCCCTTCGACAATGGTGGAGATCATGCAGCTTAGTGCCGTCATACCGCCCATCGAATAGCGGTGCAGGCCGCCGGTTAACCCCACCAGACCGCCCACGACCGGGCCTCCGAGCAGCCCGCCCATTACCGCGCCAATGGCGCGCGTATTGGCGATGGAATCTTCAATATGGAGACCAAACCAGGTCCCCATAATGCAGAATATGGAAAATACGACGTAGCAGAGGAATTTGTGCGGCAGACGGACGGTGACCTGCATCAGCGGAATGAACAGGCGCGTTTTGCTCATCAACCAGGCGATGACAAGAAACACGCACATCTGCTGAAGCAACAGCAGCACCAGATTAAACTCGTACATACTCACAAACCGCACATTCTAAAAACGCGTAACATACACTGATGGCGGTTAACTTTCTTTGAAACGTGCCAAAAAAGCGATAAATCGTGTCCGTCATCACACCTTTTGCCGGAGATAACCTGTCTTTCGTATAATTTGTACAAAAAAGAATCAAATCTTCCTGGTTCCGCAAAGTGGGTCTACAGTTAAGCTGGGGACGCGCAAGCCTGGGGGCGAAAATGGCGCTTTACACGATAGGTGAAGTGGCACTCCTGTGTGATATCAATCCCGTTACGCTACGGGCGTGGCAGCGACGGTATGGATTGCTTAAGCCGCAAAGAACGGACGGCGGGCACCGCCTGTTTAACGATGCGGATATTGACCGGATCCGCGAGATCAAAAGCTGGATCGACAATGGCGTACAGGTAGGCAAGGTGAAATCGCTTCTGAGCCAGGACGATCCTGATACGCAGCATCTCTGGCGCGAGCAGCAGGAAACGCTGCTGAGGCTGTTGCAGACCGGCAATTTGCAGCGTCTGCGCGGCTGGATCAAAGAACAGGGTCGAGACTACCCCGCGCAAACCCTGATCACCCATCTTTTTATTCCCCTACGGCGTCGGCTTCAGTGTCAGCAAACCACCTTACAGGCACTGCTCAGCATGCTTGATGGCGTGCTGATTAACTATATTTCCGTCTGTCTTGCCTCAGCGCGGAATAAAAACAGCAAAGATGCGCTGGTGATCGGCTGGAACGTCCACGATACCACCCGGCTGTGGCTCGAAGCCTGGATTGCCACCCAGCAGGGCTGGCGCGTTGACGTGCTTGCACACTCCCTGGCACAGCTCAGGCCGGAACTGTTTGAGGGGCAGACGCTGCTGGTCTGGTGTGGCGAAGTCCCCTCCGCTTCCCAGCAGCAGCTCCTGACGGAATGGCGCGAACATGGTTATCCCGTTTACTCGCTGGGGCCAAATGCGTTGTAACGGCATTTAATGGTTCATTAACAGCTGCGCTTCACCGTATAATTGTTCCGTTAACAACAGGAGCGCATGATGAAGGCAACGAAACTGGCCGTAATTACCCTTTTTGCACTGATGGCCGTCAGCGGTATCGGTGGCGTTATGCTTGCAGGTTACTCGTTTATTATTCGCGGCGGTGTTGGCTGAGGTATCCGGCCAGGCGTTCAAACAGGCGATCCACCACAATCGCCGCCAGCGCAACCAGAACCGCCCCCTGAATAATATAAGCCGTGTTAAACCCGCTTAACCCAATTATGATTGGCGTCCCCAGCGTATTGACCCCGACCGTCGACGCGATGGTTGCCGTACCAATGTTGATGATCACGGACGTCCGCACACCGGCAATAATCACCGGTGCGGCCAGCGGCAGTTCAACCTTCAGTAGCCGCTGCCAGGCGCTCATTCCCATCCCTTCCGCTACGCTCAGCACCGATGCAGGCACCGCCGCAATGCCCGCCAGCGTCCCTTGCAGAATGGGCAACACGCCGTACAAGATCAGCGCAATGATGGCAGGCTCCTGCCCAAAACCGATCGCCGGCACGGCAATCGCCAGCACGGCCACCGGCGGGAAGGTCTGCCCCGTTGCGGCGATGGTCTCCACCAACGGACGGAACTCCCTGCCCGCAGGCCGCGTCACCGCAATACCGGCACCTGTGCCCAGCACGATGGCAATCACGCTTGACGCCGCTACCAGCCAGAAGTGCGCCAGGGTGAGATTAACAAAGCTCTCCTGCTGGTACACCGGGCGCGGCAGCCCGGGAATAAGCGCATTAAACAGCGCCGCGCTGTGCGGCATCAGGTAGAGTAAGGCGATAAACAGCCCTGTCAGCCAGAGTAACGGATCACGGACCCACTTCACGCGTCACCTCCCCCGCCAGCAGATCGCGAAAATGGATCGTCCCGCATAGCGTACCCTGCCCGTCCGCAACGGGTAACACCTCACACTGCCGGGCGACAAACGCCGAAAGGGCATCGCGCAGGCTCATCCCGTCATGCAGCGGTTCACCACCGATTTGCGCATCCTGCGGACGCAGATAGTCCCTGACGGTGCGCAGCGAGAGCAGCCTGACACCCAGCTCGCTGCGGCCAAAGAACTCACGCACAAAATCGTTTGCCGGCGACGTTAACAGCTCAAGCGGCGTACCCTGCTGGACGACTTCGCCGTGATCCATCAGTACCAGACGATCGGCCAGCCGCAGTGCTTCGTCGATATCATGCGTCACCAGCACGATAGTGCGCCCGAGAATACGGTGGATGCGGCTCATCTCGGCCTGAAGTGCGCCGCGGGTGACCGGATCCAGCGCGCCGAAGGGCTCATCCATCAGCAGTACCTGCGGGTTAGCGGCCAGCGCGCGCGCCACCCCGACCCGCTGCTGTTGTCCGCCGGATAGCTGGTGCGGGTAGCGGTCGCGAAGCGACGCGTCCAGGCCCAGCAGCGCCATCAACTCGTCGACACGCTCATTGATCTTCCCCCGGGACCATTTTTCCAGCTGTGGCACGGTGGCAATGTTCTGCGCCACCGTCCAGTGGGGAAACAGGCCGATGGACTGAATGGCGTAGCCCATACGCCGCCGCAGCTCCAGCACCGGCAGGCTGCGGATCTCCTCTCCGGCAAAGCGAATCGTCCCGCTGTCGTGCTCCACCAGCCGATTGATCATCTTCAGCGTCGTCGATTTTCCCGACCCCGACGTCCCGATCAATACCGAGAACGCCCCCTCGGCAAAATGCAGATTGAGATGGCTTGCCGCCGGACGGCCCGCAAAGGTTTTACTCACATCATGAAATTCAATCATTGGCTCTTCTCCTGAGCAGCGCGAGCCACAGGGCAAACAGGGCATCCAGCACGACCGCCAGCGCAATCGTGGGCACAACGCCCAGCAACACCAGATCCAGCGCGCTGCTGAGCAGCCCCTGGAACACCAGCGCCCCAAAGCCGCCCGCCCCGATCAGCGCGGCAATCACCGCCATCCCCACGGTTTGCACCGTCACCACCCGCAGGCTGCGAACCAGCAGCGGAAGCGCAAGCGGCAGCTGTATTTTCCAGAAACACTGGCGCGCACTCATCCCCATCGCATGGGCGCTTTCCAGCACGTCGGGCGGAACCTGGCTTAACCCAGCCACCACGCCGCGCACCAGTGGCAGCAGCGCATACAACACAAGGGCAATCAGCGCCGGGGTCAGCCCGGTTCCGGCAATGCCTGCCGCGGCCAACGCAGGGAAGGATTTAACCAGACCAGCGAGGGGGGCAATCAGCAGGCCAAACAGGGCAACGGAGGGGATGGTCTGAATAACGTTGAGCACGGTAAAGACGGCACCCTGGCGGCTGGGATGTCGGTAGCACCACATGCCCAGCGGCACGCCCAGCAGCAGCGCCGGGACCAGCGTCCCGAACAGGATCGTCAGATGTTGAGCCAGTGCGTTGTCAAACACCTCCTGGCGGTTGACGTACTCTTTTAACAGCGAGAGTTGATTCAGATCGCCGCTGAAGAGGATCAGCAGGGGGATAACCCAGAATTGCGCGTTCAGCAGCCAGCGCCACACAGGTATCGGCGTCAGGCGGCGAATGGCATCGCTACAGGCCAGCAGGCAGAGTGCCAGCCACAGCCACAGGCCGCTGCCAATCGACGTGCGCGCCAGCGGGCTTTCAACCGAGGCCATCTGCGTTGCCGCCTGTCCCGCGCTCCAGAACAGTACGATAAACAGCGCTTCGCTGAGCAGAAGCGTCAGCCACAGCGCGTTTCGCCCCGGCCAGAAGGCTAAGACTACGGTACTCGCCAGCGCCGCGCCCAGCAGCAGCGGCGTAAATGCCCAGATCTGCCACAGCGCGCGCGGTTCGCCCGACACCAGACGGTTTGGCGCGACATTCACAAAAGGTAACGCGACCGCCACGATGGCCACACAGACCAACAGCAGCAGGACGCGGTTATGACATTTTATTGGCACAGCCTTATCCCGTTACTTCACAAGCCCTTGTTGTTTCAGGAAGTCGGCAGCCACTTTTTTGGCATCCAGCCCCTCTACGGCAATGCTGGCATTCAGCTGTTGCAGCGTTTTCGCATCCAGTTTTTCAAACACCGGTTTGAGCCAATCGTCGATATCCGGGTAGGCTTTCAGCACCGCCTCGCGCACGACCGGGGTTGGGGCGTAAATTGGCTGAACGCCTTTCGGGTCGGTCAGGGTTTGCAGACCAAGCGCCGCGACCGGGCCGTCGGTGCCGTAAGCCATCGCCGCGTTGACGCCGGAGGTTTTCTGCGCCGCCGCCTTAATGGTCACCGCCGTGTCGCCGCCCGCCAGAGAGAGCAGCTGTGCCTGATCGAGCTTGAAATCATAAGCTTTTTCAAACGCTGGCAGGGCATCAGCGCGCTCGATAAACTCTGCCGAGGCCGCGAGCTTAAACTCGCCCTTATCTTTCAGGTAGCGGCTGAGATCGTCAAGCGAGGTGAGCTTGCCTTTCTCGGCGATATCTTTGCGCACCGCGATGGTCCAGGTGTTATTGGCCGGTGCCGGTGTAAGCCAGACCAGCTTATTTTTTTCCGCGTCCAGCTTTTTGACTTTTTCGTACCCGGCTTTGGCATTTTTCCAGGCCGGATCGTTTTCATCCTTGAAGAAGAATGCCCCGTTGCCGGTGTATTCCGGGTAGATATCCAGCTCGCCGGAAGTGATAGCACCGCGCACGACAGGCGTAGTGCCAAGCTGCACTTTATTGACCGTTTTCACGCCGTGGCTTTCGAGCACCTGCAAAATGATATTGCCGAGCAACGCGCCCTCGGTATCAATTTTGGAACCCACCTTAACCGGCTCTGCGGCCTGTAACGGCAGGCTCAGCGCCGCCAGAAGCACCGCCGACCCTGTTATCCCCTTAATAATCGTCATTCTACTTTCCTCATTATTTTGTGGCCTTTTTCATAGGCTTGAGAGAAAAGCGTAGCTTAAAACAGTGAATTTAACCGTTTTTCGTACCAGATGAGAGGCATCCCCCGCCAGGCGGGGGATGGGGAGAAAGGTAAGATTATTGCAGTTCAAACTCGGCTTTGTTCACGCGGGCGGAATCCACGCCGATGAAGACGTTGAATTTGCCAGGCTCGGCATCGTATTTCATCTGCTGATTCCAGAACTTCAGCGCATTTACGTCAATCGGGAAGCTGACCGTTTTGGTTTCGCCCGGTTTCAGGTTGACCTTTTCGAAGCCGCGCAGCTGTTTCACCGGACGGCTCATGGAGGCCGTGACATCCTGAACGTACATCTGGATCACCGTCGCACCTTCGCGTTTGCCGCTGTTGGTCACTTCCACGCTGGCGGTCACTTTGCCGTCACGCTTCAGGGTCGGCGCCGACATTTTCACGTCAGAGACCTTAAACGTGGTGTAGCTCAGGCCATAGCCAAACGGATAGAGCGGGCCGTTAGCCTCGTCGAAGTAACGGGACGTGTACTTGTTCGGCTTGTCGGCGTTGTACGGACGACCGGTGTTCAGGTGGCTGTAGTAAACCGGGATCTGCCCGACGGAGCGCGGGAAGGACATCGGCAGCTTGCCGGACGGGTTGTAATCGCCAAACAGCACGTCGGCAATGGCGTTACCGCCTTCGGTACCGGCGAACCAGGTTTCCAGAATGGCGTCAGCCTGCTGGTCTTCTTTCACCAGCGCCAGCGGACGCCCGTTCATCAGCACCAGCACCAGCGGCTTGCCGGTGGCTTTCAGGGCCGCGATCAGGTCACGCTGGCTTTGCGGGATCGTGATGTCGGTCCGGCTGGAGGCTTCGTGCGCCATCCCCTGCGCTTCACCCACCACGGCGACCACCACGTCGGACTGCTTCGCGGCGTTAACCGCTTCGTCGATCATCTCTTTCGGCGTGCGTGGATCCACCTTCACCGCTTCCTCGTACTGGTTGAGGAAGGTCACGATGTCTTTATCGTCGGTGACGTTTGCGCCTTTGGCGTAAACCACTTTTGCATTATCACCCACAGCGCTCTTAATGCCTGTCAGCACGGTAACGGACTGATCCGCCACGCCTGCGGCGGACCAGCTGCCCATGACGTCACGCTTGCTGTCGGCCAGCGGACCGACCACGGCAATGGTGCCGGATTTTTTCAGCGGCAGCGTGTCGAGACGGTTTTTCAGCAGCACCAGGCTTTCGCGCGCCACTTCGCGGGCTTCTTTGCGGTGCAGGCGGCTTTCAGCATTGGTGTCTGCCGGGTCAGACTCCTTCGGCCCCAGATGGCTGTAAGGATCGTTAAACAGCCCCATGTCATATTTCACGTTCAGCACGTGGCGAGCGGCATCGTCCAGCTCCGCCATCGTCACCTTGCCGCTCTTCACCAGCCCCGGCAGGTATTTGCTGTAGTACTCGTCGCTCATGCTCATGTTGATGCCGGACTTGAGCGCCACGCGTACCGCATCTTCCGGGTCAGACGCTGTGCCGTGCTTGATCAGCTCTTTAATCGCCCCGTGATCCGAAACGGTGATGCCCTTGAAGCCCCACTGGTCGCGCAGCACATCTTTCAGCAGCCACGAATCGGAGGTGGCAGGCGTGCCGTTGAGAGAGTTCAACGCCACCATCACCGCGCCGCTGCCTGCGTCCAGCCCCGCTTTGTACGGCGGCATATAGTCGTTAAACAGGCGCTGCGGACTCATGTCCACGGTGTTGTACTCTTTGCCGCCTTCCACCGCGCCATAGGCGGCGAAGTGCTTGACGCTGGTCATCACCGAGTAACGATCTGCCGGACTTTTGCCCTGCATCGCTTCCACCATGGTTTTGCCCATCGTGGCGGTTAAATAAGTATCTTCCCCAAAGCCCTCCGAAGCACGGCCCCAGCGCGGATCGCGGGAGACGTCTACCATCGGCGCCCAGGTCATGTTCAGGCCGTCGTCTGCGGCTTCATATGCCGATACGCGCCCGACGGTTTTCACCGCATCGAGGTTAAAGGAGGAGGCTAAGCCGAGGCTAATCGGGAAGACGGTACGCTGGCCGTGCACAACGTCGTAGGCGAAGAACAGCGGAATTTTCAGGCGGCTCAGTTCCATCACCTGATCCTGCATTTTGCGGATATCCTGGCGGGTAACGGTGTTAAAAATGGCTCCTACCTGCCCGTCTTTGATCATCTCGCGAATGGCTTCTTTCGGGTTATCCGGGCCGACGCTGATCAGGCGCAGCTGGCCGATTTTCTCATCGACCGTCATCTTTTTGAGTAAATCCGTGACAAAGGCGTCGCGGGCTTCAGGCGTGAGCGGGTGATTACCAAACAAATCCTCTGCCAGCGCAGGTTGCAGCGCCAGGCTGACGGCGACACCTACAGAACATAGCCATTTCATGTTGTTATTCTCTCTCATCAATAACCGCGGGAAGCACCCGGCCAGACCGTGCGAAAAGCGCAGTGTGCCACAAAGCCTGAAAACCTTGCAGGGTTATTCTCTGATTTTTCTCATGAATACCCGACCGCTCAACGGCTAATCGCGCTATGCTTTACAGCGAGAAATTTGCCCCACCACAAGGAGTGGAAGATGTCTTCTGTTCGAACTAACGATAACACTACTTTTATTAACGAACTGTCGCGCCTGGTTGGTCACTCTCACCTGCTTACCGACCCGGCCAAAACCGCCCGCTACCGTAAGGGCTTTCGCTCCGGCCAGGGCGACGCGCTGGCGGTGGTCTTCCCCGGTACGTTGCTCGAACTGTGGCGCGTGCTCAGCGCCTGCGTTGCGGCAGACAAGATTATTTTAATGCAGGCTGCTAACACCGGCCTGACTGAAGGCTCCACGCCGAACGGCAACGATTACGATCGTGACATCGTGATTATCAGCACCCTGCGCCTCGACAAACTGCACCTGCTGGACAAGGGCGAACAGGTACTCGCCTTCCCCGGCACCACGCTCTACTCGCTGGAAAAGGCGCTTAAGCCGCTGGGTCGCGAACCGCACTCGGTGATCGGCTCTTCGTGCATTGGTGCCTCGGTGATCGGCGGGATCTGCAATAACTCCGGCGGCTCGCTGGTGCAGCGCGGCCCGGCCTACACGGAGATGTCGCTGTTTGCCCGTATCGATGAAAACGGCAAGCTGACGCTGGTTAACCATTTGGGGATCGATCTGGGTGTAACGCCAGAGCAGATCCTCAGCAAACTTGACGATGACCGCGTGAAGGACGAAGACGTTCAGCACGATGGCCGTCACGCGCATGACCACGATTACATCACCCGCGTGCGCGATATCAATGCCGATACGCCAGCGCGCTATAACGCCGATCCGGATCGCCTGTTTGAATCCTCCGGCTGCGCGGGCAAGCTGGCCGTTTTTGCGGTGCGCCTCGATACCTTCCCGGCAGAGAAAAAGCAGCAGGTGTTTTACATTGGCACCAATCAGCCGGAGGTGCTGACGGAGATCCGCCGTCATATTCTGGCCGAGTTCACTCACCTGCCGGTGGCGGGCGAGTATATGCACCGGGACATTTATGACATCGCTGAGCGCTACGGCAAAGATACCTTCCTGATGATCGACAAGCTCGGCACCGACAAAATGCCGTTCTTCTTCACCATGAAGGGCCGCACCGACGCGATGCTGGAGAAAGTGTCGCTGTTCAAACCGCACTTCACCGACCGCTTTATGCAGAAACTGGGCAACGCCTTCCCGGCGCATTTACCGGAGCGGATGAAGACCTGGCGCGATAAGTATGAGCACCACCTGCTGCTGAAAATGGCCGGGGACGGAATTGCCGAAGCGCAGAGCTGGCTCACCGAGTTCTTCAAAACTGCCGACGGGGATTTCTTCGCCTGCACGCCGGAAGAAGGCAGCAAAGCCTTCCTGCACCGCTTCGCCGCGGCGGGTGCGGCTATCCGTTATCAGGCTGTGCATTCCGAAGAGGTAGAGGATATTCTGGCGCTGGATATTGCCCTGCGTCGCAACGATACCGAGTGGTTTGAACATCTGCCGCCGGAGATTGACAGCAAGCTGGTGCACAAGCTCTATTACGGCCACTTCATGTGCTATGTCTTCCACCAGGATTACATCGTCAAAAAAGGGGTGGATGCGCATGCGTTGAAAGAGCAAATGCTGGCGTTGCTGCACGAGCGTGGCGCGCAATATCCTGCCGAGCATAACGTGGGGCATTTGTACAAAGCGCCGGAGACGCTTAAACAGTTTTATCGCAAAAATGACCCTACAAACAGTATGAACCCCGGCATTGGTAAGACAACGCGGAAGAAATACTGGAAAGAGAGTGCCGAAACAGAGGAGCACAATACGCAAGCCTCTGATGAACGCCTATAGCCAAATTTAAGAGATTGTTAAGCTCTCCTCAATCGTACTAGAGTATCTGCCTGTTGCCAGAGAAACGTTTCTCTGGCTTTCCAAACAAGGAGCGGGCAGAACATGTCGGCTGTAGAGATTTTACCCGAAACTGAAATCGAGGTGCGCGACGCCCTTCCTGACGATGCACATGCCATCTCGGCGATATACGCCTGGCATGTGCTTCATGGCCGTGCGTCGTTCGAGGAAGTTCCCCCCACCGTCGATGAGATGCTTCAGCGGATGAAGAGTGTGACCGACAGCGGTTTACCGTGGCTGGTTGCGCTGTATCGCGGCATTGTCGTCGGCTACTGCTACGCCACGTTTTATCGTCCACGTCAGGCCTACCGGTACACCCTTGAGGAATCCATCTATGTGGATGCCAGCACCACCGGGCGCGGGTTTGGCTCGGCGCTGATGGATGCCCTGATTGCACGGTGTGAGCAAGGTCCCTGGCGGCAGATGATTGCTGTGGTCGGTGACGGAAACAATAATGCGGGATCGTTACGGCTGCATAAAAAACATGGCTTCGAGGTTGTCGGTCAACTGCGCAGCGTAGGGTATAAGAAAGGCGACTGGCGGGATACGTTGATCATGCAGCGTCCACTCAACGATGGTGACTGGACGCTGCCGGAGTAGGCGCTTTCGCCCGGTGGCGCTCCGCTTACCGGGCCTACGTATCGGGGCCGCTTTAGGGCCGTAGGCCGGGTAAGGCGAAGCCGCCACCCGGCACAGACAGGCGACTCAGTCGTTCTGCGCCGTCGCCATCTGTTCCGCTTTCTGCTTTTTATACGCCAGCGCTGAAGCCGGCACCGGCTGCACTTTCCCGGTTTCAATCCAGGTGCGCAGGCGGCTGGCATCCGCAAAGTGGGTATATTTGCCGAAGGCATCCATCACCACCAGCGCCACTGGTTTACCGTTAAACACGGTGCGCATCACCAGGCAGTGCCCTGCCGCATTGGTGAATCCGGTCTTGGTTAACTGAATATTCCAGTTATCGCGATACACCAGATGGTTAGTGTTGCGGAACGGCAGCGTATACGCCGGGTTCGAGAATGTCGCCATCTCCTCACGCGTGGTGCTGAGCTGACCAATCAGCGGGTATTGCTTACTGGCGATCAGCAGCTTGGTTAAATCACGCGCCGTCGAGACGTTATGGATCGACAGACCGGTTGGCTCCACGAAATGGGTATTTTTCATCCCCAGCGCTTTGGCTTTGGCATTCATCGCGCGGATAAACGCGTCGTAACCGCCAGGATAATGGTGGGCAAGGCTCGCCGCCGCGCGGTTCTCTGAGGACATCAGCGCCAACAGCAGCATATTTTTACGGCTGATTTCACTGTTCAGACGCACGCGAGAGTAGATCCCTTTCATCTCTGGCGTGTGGCTGATATCCACTTTTAGCTTTTCGTCCAGCGGCAGTCGTGCATCAAGCACCACCATCGCGGTCATGACTTTGGTTATGGAAGCGATCGGGCGCACCAGATCCGGGTGACTGGCGTAGATCACCTTGTTGGTATTCAGGTCAACGATCATCGCGCTGCCGGACGCAATCTGGGGTTGCGCAGCAGCGGTGGCAACTGCGGGCGTTTTGGCGATGGCTGGCGCGGTAGCGGAGACGCCCAACAGTAGCGCAAGACTAAGGAGTGACACTCGAAATTTCAGCATGATGAGACTTCTGATAATGATTCACGCACGTTATGACGTACACCGCCTGTGTCGACGGATAAACACAGGCTGGCTTCGGCATCATAGCGGTCACCGTGCGTTGTCGCCAGCGGAGAATCATAACCAGATGCTGCATTGCTGGCATTTACGCCAGCAATGCAGGGGACTTAAAAGAGACGGTATCCATAACCCCAAAGAATAACTGTCAGGGCCAGTAGCGCCTCAAGGACCAGCACGCCGATGGCAAGCGTAGAGCTGGAGAAGCTCAGGCCCTCTTCTTTATTGATGTTGAGGAAGGTTGGCACTCCTACATACAGCAGATAACCGGTGTAAAAGAGGGCAACCGTACCGATCAGCGCGCACAGCCAGACCAGTGGATAGAGCGCAACAATACCGCTTAAGAACAGCGGGGTCGCGACGTATCCGGCGAAGACCATACAGTGTGCCAGCGACGGGCGCTGCGGATAGTTGCGCGCCATCCAGTGGATGACCCGCCCCATTACCGCCACCCCGGCCAGCATCAGGCCATAAAACAGAATGGCCAGGTACAGTCCGGTAAACCAGGAAAGCTGAACCACGGTGCCGTCACCAAAGTTCCAGCCTATTTGCGTAGTACCAATAAACGCGCAGACCACCGGCACCGCTGCCATCAGCAGGACGTGGTGGGTGTAGTGATGCGCGACCGTTTCGTTCTCGTTACGGATGACCTGCATTTCACGATCGGGATGGGAGAAAAGTCCCCAGACATGGTTCATAACGCCCCCTTGTTGTCGGCCCGTCAGCGATAGCTAAAGTATAATGCAGGCTTTAGATTATTTTATGTACAGTGGGAAATTTCCGTTGATTGCCGCGTGGTTGATGGATGGGGTATATGATTAACGCAGGCACAGTAAGGGAGACGACATTTACTTAATGGATATCAACGGTCTTATTGAACAATATGGATACGCCGCGCTGGTCATCGGCAGCGTGGCAGAGGGTGAAACCATCACGCTGCTGGGCGGAGTGGCCGCACATCAGGGATTGCTGAAATTCCCGCTGGTGGTCGCCGCCGTCGCACTGGGCGGTATGATTGGCGACCAGCTGCTCTACTTTCTGGGTCTGCGCTTTGGTCCGACGCTTTTACAACGTTTTGCTAAGCATCAAAAGAAAATTCGTCGTGCTCAGCGGCTTATCCAGCGGCATCCCTATATGTTTGTGATTGGCACCCGCTTTATGTATGGCTTTCGCATCATTGGGCCAATATTGATTGGCGCGAGCCGCTTACCGCCGAAAATTTTCCTGCCGCTGAACATTATCGGGGCGATTGTTTGGGCGCTGATTTTTACCACGCTTGGCTACGTGGGTGGCGAAGTGATAGGCCCGTGGCTGCATAATCTCGATCAGCATCTTAAACACTGGGCCTGGTTGATCCTAGTTGTTGCGGTGGTGATTGGGGTACGGCTGTGGCTCAAGCATCGTGAAAAGCGGCGGGATGAAGAGTGAGTGCGGCCTGCTGCCCCTCACCCTACCCCTCTCCCCAAAGGGGAGAGGGAACTCTATACACCCTCTCCCCTTTGGGGAGAGGGCTGGGGTGAGGGGAATTTTTATTCTGCTGGCTTAAACTGCGGATTCGCCAGCATAAAACCGCCGTCGACGATAAACGACTGCCCGGTGGTGTAGCTGGCGTCGCTGTCACACAGCCACGCCACCAGGCTGGCTATTTCTTTGGTATGCCCTGGCCGTGCCAGCGGGATTTCCGGCATCGAACCTTCTTTCACTTCGCTGTCGTCCATATCATTCATCGGCGTGGCGATCGCACCAGGCGCAACGGCGTTCACCAGAATCTTATGTTTAACCAGCTCCAGCGCCATCGATTTTGTTAACCCGCCCAGCGCATGTTTGGCCGCCGTATAGGCGCTGGCGTCCGGCAATGGCGTATGTTCATGCACCGAGGTGATGTTCACGATCCGCCCCCCTTCTCCCTGCTTCACCATCTGACGCGCCGCGATTTGCGAGCAGAGAAATGCGCCGTCCACGTCAACGGTGAATATGTGCCGCCAGTCGTCAAACGACAGGTCCAGAAATGGCGCTTTGTTCATCGCCCCGGCATTGTTAACCAGCACATCCAGCCGCCCGAAACGCGTAATCAGGGTTTCAATGGCCTTTGCGCCTTCCGGCAAATTGCTTAAGTCGAGCTGGATGGCCTCGGCACGCTGCCCGCGCGCTTCAATTTCACGGCAGGTTGCCAGCGCCCCTTCCTCATCTGAATGCCAGGTCACCCCGATATCAAACCCGCGTTCGGCCAGCATCAGGGCCGTCGTTTTGCCAATTCCTGAATCCGATGCGGTAACAATTGCGACTCGCGTCATACTCACCTCCTGAAAATCTGCAAAGAGGTAAGTATAGATAATGCGCGATTTTAGCTGTGATGATATCCGCCACCCAGCGCGGAGGTGAGCTGGAGCGTAGCATCCACGTACTGACCTTTCAGCATCAACCCGGCAATACGCTCTTTGAGCGCCGGAATTTTTGCTTCACTCACCCGCGAGCCGGCAATGATCCCCGCGCTGAAGCGCGCCTGTGCCAGCGCAACGACGCGCGCCGCATCTTTTTCGATCTGCTGCTGGTGCTGATTTTTGGCGGTCAGGGTTTCCACTTCGCTGGCCGTCCGGGCAACCTGGTTTACGGCGTCCACTACGGCCTTATTGTAGTTCGCCACGGAGAGGTTGTTTTGCGCCTGGGCGATATCCAGGTTCGCATTCAACCGACCACTGTCAAAAATTGGCAGCGTCAGCCCCGCGGTTACGCCCATTTGCTGAGCAGATGAGCGGAACAGGTCGCTAAGGTGCAACGCATCCTGCTGCAAGAACGCCATCAAATTGATGTCAGGGTAGAACGCGGCTCTGGCGGCATCCACTTCGCTCATGGACGCTTCGATATACCAGTGCGCCTCCTGCAAATCCGGGCGGCGAGCCAGCAGCTCATAACCGAGCGTTGACGGCAGCGACGCCTCTGCGTCAGGTAAGGCATGCCGGGCGAGCGTAACTGAAGGGGTATTGGTCAATGCATTCAGACGCGCCTCAATGGCCTTCATTTTGCCGTGCACGTCAGCGAGCTGTTCATCGGTTTTGCTGGCATTGATATCTGTTTCAACGCCTTCCACCGAGGAGGTAATGCCGTGCTGATAAAGCTCACGATCGGCACCGATGATATTTTCCTGCTCCCGTTTGATCTGCGCGAGCACGTCACCCACCGCGGCCTCGGTCTGCCAGTCCCAGTACAGCCGCGCGACGCTGCTGGCGAGCAGCTGGCGGGTCTGCTCCAGCTCCGCTTTTTGCGCATTCACCTTACCGATGCGGGCCTCAATTTGGGCGCGGTTTTTACCCCATAAATCCAGATCCCATCCGGCCGTCAGACCAAAGGTGCCGTTGGTGTACCAGGGTCCGGTTGTCCCCGCCGCCGGGTCAGTCAGGGCGAATGGCCCCATCAGCCCCTCTGCCGACATCTTTTGCCGTTCCACATCTGCGGAAAAATCCATTTGTGGACCATCAGCAGCGACAGCGGCTTTCGCCTGTGCTTCTGCCAGGGTGATGCGCTGCCGGGCAATTTGCATATCCGGTGCATCCGCCAGCGCTTTAGCAATCAGCGCGTTAAGCTGAGGGTCATTAAAATCTTTCCACCATTCGTTTTTTGGCCAGTCGGCATGACTTAGTTGGGTATTTACAGCAGCGGCGGCGGCTTGCGTTTTCACTGGAGACACCGTGGCATGTTCCGGCGCGCAGGCGGACAGCATAAAAATAAGGGGAGCACTCAGAGATAAAGTAAGAGAACGTTTCATTACGCCATAAACTCAAAAAAAATAAAGGCGCAACTTACGCTTACTGACGTTCCGTTTTTTAGTAACGCGTGGCAATCCGCATATTGTTATACATTTTCATATCCGGAAATTTATTCCTCAAGCGAATGATTTAATTTCACCTATTCATACCAATTATGAATTGACTGCTACACTTACTGAAGACAGACATACGCAGGAGAGGCGAATGAAAATATTATTGTGGGCTATTTTGATTATATTTCTGATAGGGCTGCTGGTGGTAACCGGTGTATTCAAAATGATTTTCTGATACGTTTGCCCGGCTCCGCGCCGGGCAAACGTATTCACACTTCACTCAGTGCTTCGACTGGATCACACGGGCAATATCCGCCGACGTCTGTAGCGTACGGATCTCCTGAAATAATCCCAGCGCGTCGTCGTACTCTTTCCGTAAATAACTCAGCCACTGCTTAATGCGCGCGACGTGATACAACCCGGTATCGCCCTGCTTTTCCAGCCGCGTGTATTTTTGCAGGAGTTTCACCACGTCCGCCCAAGGCATCCGCGGCTCATTGTATTTCACCACCCGGCTGAGGTTCGGCACGTTCAGCGCACCGCGGCCAATCATCACGGCATTACAGCCGGTCTCTTTGAGGCAGGCCTGCGCGCTCTCATAATCCCAGATTTCGCCGTTAGCAATCACCGGAATAGTAAGCCGTCTGCGGATCTCGCCAATCGCCTGCCAGTTAATGCGCTCGGCTTTATAACCATCCTCTTTGGTTCGCCCGTGCACCACCAGCTCGGTGGCGCCCGCCTGCTGCACCGCGTCGGCAATTTCAAACTGCCTGTCGCCGCTGTCCCATCCCAGACGCACTTTGACCGTCACCGGTAGATGCGATGGCACCGCCTCACGCATGGCCTTTGCGCCGCGATAAATCAATTCCGGATCTTTGAGTAACGTCGCCCCGCCGCCGCTGCCGTTGACCAGCTTTGACGGACAGCCGCAGTTAAGATCGACACCGTACGAGCCAAGCGCTACCGCGCGGGCGGCGTTTTCCGCCAGCCACTCAGGATACTGGCCGAGCAGCTGGACGCGCACCAGCGTACCGGAGGGGGTGCGGCTCTGACGATGCAGTTCCGGACAGAGACGATAAAATGATTTTTCTGGCAGCAACATATCGACCACGCGCAAAAACTCCGTCACGCAGAGATCGTAATCGTTCACCTCGGTAAGCAGCTCGCGCACGAGAGAGTCGAGCACGCCTTCCATCGGGGCCAGTAAAACACGCATTCTGAGTACCTGTGAAAAAAGACGCGCTATAGTAGCTGCTCTCTATGTATGTTGAAAGCCCGGCGTTCCATTCTGGAATGTCTGGTATGCCCAAAATTCATGATGTGATCCGTGGCACATTTTCAGGTTTAATTGTATGATGAATACGTCTCAGCAAGGACTTTCACCATGAGCAAATCACTGAATACTATCTGGCAATACCTTCGCGCCTTCGTCCTGATTTATGCCTGCCTGTACGCCGGCATTTTTATCGCGTCGCTGCTGCCTATTACCATCCCCGGTAGCATTATCGGCATGTTGATCCTGTTTGTGCTGCTGGCATTACAGGTGCTGCCCGCGAAATGGGTCAACCCGGGGTGCTTCGTTCTCATTCGCTATATGGCCCTGCTTTTTGTGCCTATCGGCGTTGGGGTTATGCAGTATTACGATGTGCTTAAGGCGCAGTTCGGCCCGATAGTGGTCTCCTGCGCCATCAGTACGCTGGTGGTTTTCCTGGTCGTAAGCTGGAGCTCACATATTGTGCATGGCGAACGTAAAGTCATCGGGGAGAAAACAAAAAAATGATGGCGAATATCTGGTGGTCCCTGCCGTTAACCCTGGTGGTGTTCTTTGCTGCGCGTAAGCTTGCGGTTCGTTTCAAAATGCCGTTGCTCAACCCGCTGCTGGTCGCCATGGTGGTGATTATTCCTTTTCTGCTGCTCACCGGCATTTCTTATGAACGTTACTTCGCCGGGAGCAAGATCCTCAACGATTTGTTGCAGCCTGCCGTGGTGGCGCTGGCGTTTCCTTTATATGAGCAACTGCATCAGATCCGCGCGCGCTGGAAATCCATCATAACCATCTGCTTTGTGGGTAGCCTTGTTGCGATGATCACTGGTACCTCGGTGGCCCTATTGATGGGCGCATCGCCGCAGATCGCCGCCTCTATCCTGCCTAAATCCGTTACTACGCCGATTGCCATGGCCGTGGGCGGCAGTATCGGCGGCATTCCGGCCATCAGCGCCGTGTGCGTGATTTTCGTCGGTATCCTGGGCGCGGTGTTTGGTCATACGCTGCTGAATATCATGAAAATTCGGACCAAAGCGGCGCGCGGTCTGGCGATGGGTACCGCCTCGCACGCGCTGGGCACCGCACGCTGCGCGGAGCTGGATTATCAGGAAGGGGCATTCAGCTCCCTGGCGCTGGTGATCTGCGGGATTATAACCTCCCTGCTCGCGCCGTTTATCTTCCCGATTATTCTGGCAGTAATGGGCTAAAATTTGCGATGCGTCGCGCAAATTTCATTTTCATTTCATAAGTTGCATACATAATGAGATTTGGATCACATATAAAGGCCGTACGGCTCCGTACACTACCGATCCATTAACCTTGATGAGGCAACGTCATGCATCCACGTTTTCAAGCTGCTTTCTCTCAGCTTGCAGAGAATTTGCAATCAGCCCTGGCTCCGGTTCTGGCGGATGCGCATTTCCCCGCCCTGCTGACGGCAGATCAGGTCACGACGCTTAAACAGGCAACGGGGCTGGACGAAGACGCGCTGGCATTCGCCCTGCTGCCGCTGGCGGCTGCTTGCGCCCGCGCTGACCTTTCCCATTTTAACGTAGGCGCAATTGCGCGCGGCGTGAGCGGGACCTGGTACTTCGGCGGGAACATGGAGTTTCTCGGTGCGACCATGCAGCAAACCGTTCATGCGGAGCAGAGTGCCATCAGTCACGCCTGGCTGCGCGGCGAAAAGGCCCTGCGCGCCATCACCGTCAACTATACCCCTTGCGGCCACTGCCGCCAGTTTATGAATGAGCTGAACAGCGGTCTTGAACTGCGTATCAACCTGCCGGGACGCGCGCCGCATACGCTGGGTGATTACCTGCCGGATGCTTTTGGCCCTAAAGATCTTGAGATCAAAACCCTGCTGATGGACGAGCAGGACCACGGTTACGCGCTCTTAGGGGATGCGCTCAGCGAAGCGGCCATTGCCGCCGCCAATAAAAGCCACACGCCATACAGCAAATCACCAAGCGGCGTCGCCCTTCAGTGCCGCGACGGCCGCATCTTCACCGGCAGCTATGCAGAGAACGCCGCGTTTAACCCGACGCTGCCTCCGCTCCAGGGCGCCCTGAACCTGCTCAGCCTGAACGGGTATGACTACCCGGATATTCAGCGCGCGATCCTCGCTGAAAAGGCCGATGCACCGCTGATCCAGTGGGACGCGACCGCAGCCACGCTGAAAGCGCTGGGCTGTTCAACCATCGACCGCGTGCTGCTGGCATAATCTGTTCGGCGGGCAAATTTGCCCGCCAGTCTGACGAAAAACCCCTCAGTTGAATCGCTGTTTCTTGCGCTAACCAGGCGGGTACAGTAGCCTGAGGGAAATTTCATCATCGGTACGAGCCATCTGCATGTTAAAGCGCGTGTTTTACAGCCTGTCTGTCCTGGTCGGCATACTGCTGTTGATCGTGCTGGGTCTCGACCGCTGGATGAGCTGGAAAACAGCTCCCTACATTTTTGATGACCTACAGGACCTCCCCTACCGCCAGGTTGGCGTGGTGCTTGGCACCGCCAAGTATTACCGCACCGGCGTCATCAATCAGTATTACCGATATCGTATTCAGGGCGCGTTGAACGCCTATAACAGCGGCAAGGTGAACTATCTGCTGCTGAGCGGCGATAACGCCCTGCAAAGCTATAACGAGCCGGTGACGATGCGCAAAGATTTGATTGCCGCAGGCGTCGACCCGGCCGATATCGTGCTCGACTACGCCGGGTTCCGCACGCTTGATTCCATCGTGCGTACCCGCAAGGTGTTCGACACCAACGATTTCATCATCATCACCCAGCGTTTCCACTGCGAGCGGGCGTTGTTTATCGCCCTTCATATGGGGATCCAGGCCCAGTGCTACGCCGTGCCGTCGCCAAAGGATATGCTGAGCGTACGCGTACGTGAGTTTGGCGCCCGTTTTGGCGCGCTGGCTGACCTGTATCTGTTCAAACGTGAACCGCGCTTTTTAGGCCCGCTGGTGCCGATCCCAACGATGCACGAAGTGCCTGAAAATGCGCAAGGTTATCCGGCGGTGACGCCGGAGCAGCTGCTGGAAATGCAGAAGAAGTAATAACTGATGTCGGGTGGCGGCTTCGCCTTACCCGACCTACGATCGCGATTTTGTAGGCCCGGTAAGCGTCGCGCCACCGGGCAAAAAAAGGCCCGCTACGTGAGCGGGCCTTTCCATTCTGAAGAACTTATTTCTTACGCGCGTACTTCAGTGAATCCAGGGCAACCGCGAAGATAATGATCGCGCCCTTGATGATGTACTGCCAGTACGGGTTCACGCCGATGTAGGTCAGGCCGTAGTTGATCACGGTGAAGATGATCACACCGGTCACCACGCCCAGCACGGTACCCACGCCGCCGCTGAAGGAGACGCCGCCGACCACGCAGGCCGCAATCGCATCCAGCTCGTACATAAAGCCGAGGTTGTTGGTGGCAGAGCCGATACGGCCTGCTTCCAGCATCCCGCCGAAGGCGTAGAACACACCGGACAGGGCATAAATCATCAGCAGGTTCAGAGCCACGTTGACGCCGGAGACTTTCGCCGCTTCCGGGTTGCCGCCGATAGCAAAGATGTTTTTACCGAAGCGGGTTTTGTTCCACAGGATCCAGACGAACGCCACCGCAATCAGCGCATAGAAGGTGATATAGGAGAGACGGAAGCTGCCCAGCGCAACAAACCCCTGCGTGAAGGTCGAGAAGCCGCTTTCGAAGCCAGAGATTGGAGACGCGCCGACGAAATCGTAGTACAGGGAGTTGATACCATAAACGATGATCATCGTGCCAAGCGTAGTGATGAATGGCGTCACGTTCAGGTAAGCAATGATGATGCCGTTAATCAGGCCAATTACCGCGCCGATGGCGCATACGATCAGGATCACCACGAAAATCGGCATGGTCGCCATCTCCGGGAACACCTTGTTGGCGTTTTCCATCGACTGCAACAGGGTTGCCGCAATAACCGCCGCCAGACCCACCTGGCGCCCTGCCGAAAGGTCTGTCCCCTGGGTAACGATGAGCCCAGCCACGCCCAACGCGATGATAATACGTACGGAAGACTGGGTCAGAATATTACTTAAGTTCAGCAGACTTAAGAACGTTGGGTCCTGGAAAATAATTATCGCCAGCAAGACTAAAAGAACAACGTAAATACCGCCTTCTTTCAGATAAGTGAGAAAACTTTTTTTATTTAACGCACTCATGAGGAGCCCCTGATCTTAAAGGTGCAAAGACGCAAGACGCAAAATTTCGTTTTGCGTTGTCGTTTTGGTTTCAACAATACCGGCAACGAGACCATTGCTCATAACCAGAATACGGTCTGTGATCCCTAACAATTCCGGCATTTCGGAAGAAATAATAATGATCCCTTTATCTTTTTTCGCCAGCTCTGCGATCAGCTGGTAAATCTCGAATTTTGCACCCACGTCGATACCGCGCGTAGGTTCATCCAGCATCAGTATTTCAGGCTGGGTTAATAGCCAGCGTCCAATAATGACTTTCTGCTGGTTCCCTCCCGAGAGTGAGCCAATTTGCGTGCGGTGGCCCGGCGTTTTCACGCGCATGGAGTCAATCACCCACTGGGTATCGCTCTTCATGCGGGAATTATCCAGCAACCCGACCTTGTTTTTGTAATTGCGAATATTAGAAATTAACGAGTTAAAGTTAATATCAAGATAAGCGTAAATACCGGTGGAACGACGCTCTTCCGTCACCAGCGCGAAGCCATTATTAATGGCTTCGTTGGCATTATGGTTGTTGATTTTCTTACCGTGCAGGGTAATGGTGCCTTCGGCTTTCTCACGGATACCAAACAGGGTTTCCACGATATCGGTGCGCTTAGCGCCCACCAGCCCTGCGATACCAAGGATCTCGCCCTTGTGCAAATCGAAAGAGACATCGCGGATGGACGGCTGACGCAGTGAGGTCAGGTTACGCACCTCCAGAATCACTTCGCCCGGCTTGTTTTCTTTATCCGGGAAGCGCTGGTTCAATGAACGGCCAACCATCATGGCGATGATCTTGTCCATGTCCAGCCCTTCCAGCGGCTGGGTGGCAATCCACTGGCCATCGCGCAGGATGGTAATTTCATCGCACAGCTGGAAGATCTCTTCCATTTTATGTGAGATATAGACAATGCCGCAGCCGCGATCTTTCAGCTTACGGATGATGGTAAAAAGGTGGTTAACCTCTTTTTCCGTCAATGACGATGTCGGTTCATCCATGATCACGATTTTCGCATCATAGGAGAACGCTTTGGCAATTTCGATCATCTGCATCTGGGAAACGGATAATGTCCCGACGCGTGCGCGCGGGTCAATATCAATATCCAGCTCATCGAAAATGGCTTTGGTGTCGCGATACATTTTATCCTGATCGACAAAGACACCTTTGGTTGGATAGCGGCCCAACCACATATTATCCATAACTGAACGTTGCAGAACCAGGTTTAATTCTTGGTGTACCATCGAGATACCGTTCTCCAGCGCTTCTTTCGCTGAATGGAAGTCGATCTCTTTTCCCTGAAAAAGAATGCTGCCAGAATCTTTTTGATAGATCCCAAAAAGGCATTTTAATAATGTTGATTTACCCGCACCGTTTTCACCCATTAACGCATGAATAGAGTGAGGACGAACTTTTAAATTAACATTATCGAGCGCCTTAACACCGGGGAATGACTTGTTAACACCGGTCATTTCCAACAAGTATTCACCGGACGACTGAGTAGTTGTGCTGACCATAATTATACCTTGTTGGCCTCGCATATCGCGTTATAAAAGGGCGCAACGAATTGCGCCCAGTGAAGACAATTCAGATAACTTATTTACCGATAAACTCAGCCAGGTTGGACTGGTCTACGCCCACGTAAGGAACGCGAACGATTTTGTTTTCAATTTTCCAGCTGGTGCCGTCAGCAGCGCCTTTACCATCAGCGAGGTTTTTCGCCAGATCGAAGGTGGCTTTCGCCTGGTTGTTAGCATCGTTCAGCACGGTACCGGCCATTGCGCCAGATTTCACCAGCGCCAGCGCTTCTGGCAGGGCATCCACACCGAATACAGGAATGGCGGATTTGTTGTGTGCTTTCAGCGCTTCAACTGCACCCATTGCCATTGCATCGTTGTTGGCGATGACCACTTCAATTTTGTTGGCGTTCGGGCCAGAGAGCCACGCATCCATCTTATCTTTCGCCTGAGCGGTGTCCCACATTGCGGTGTCTAACGCCAGCTGCTGGGTTTTCAGGCCCTTGTCGTTCAGCTCTTTAATAACGTAGGTGGTACGTGCTTCAGCATCCGGATGGCCCGGTTCGCCTTTCAGCAGAACGAACTGAATCTGACCATCTTTGTTCATATCCCAGTTTGGGTTCGCCGCCCAGTGTTTCGCAATCAGATCGCCCTGGATAATCCCGGACTCTTTGGAGTCAGTACCCACGTAATACGCTTTATCGTAGCTGTCCAGCGCTTTACGGGAAGGCTCTTTGTTGAAGAAGACAATCGGCACGTTCTGGCCGCGTGCTTTCTCGATCACCGTACCTGCCGCAGCCGGGTCAACCAGGTTAATAGCCAGCGCTTTCACGCCTTTTGCCAGAAGAACGTCAATCTGATCGTTCTGTTTAGACTGGTCATTCTGGGAGTCATTCATCAGCAGCTGCACGTCTGGCGCTGATTTAGCATCTTTTTCAATTGCCTTACGCACAACGGACATGAAGTTGTCGTCGTATTTATAGATAGTCACGCCAATACGGGTATCCGCTGCGTGTGCTGCTGCGCCAAAAAGCATGCTTGCCATGACAGCAGACAGAGTCAACACCTTCTTATTCATGGTATCTCCGGTTTTTTTTATGCAGGGTAGTTCTTGTGAAAAACGGTCGGCGGGCAGATGTTAATAAAACGTTACTGATCGCCGAAGTTCACTTATAAAATGTCCAGCTTCCGTGTTCGGTAACGCTCCAGAAATGCGTTTTATTCGTTGTTTGAGGCATTCTGGTAACGGTAAAAGTGAATAATCACCGTTACATTGTGTTTCAGCCCCTAAAACGCTGACATCATAGACAGCGGCTTGTTAAGATACTGTGAATTTACTCACAGATTGAAAACGGTTACATCACGTGATGTTATCAGTTAGTGATCGGAGCCACAGTTTGTCGGATAGCGACCGAATGGCGGCGTACTAAAGTCGGCATAAAACAATGCGTTGCGTCAGGATCTAACAGTCCTGCCGCCCCCTGTAACGCCAGCTCTGTCGCCAGTTTCGCCATCGACGCAATGGGGTAACGCACCGTTGTCAGCTGCGGATCGGTGTAACGGGCAATCGGAATATCATCAAAACCGATCAGCGATAAATGCTGCGGCACCGCAATGCCATTATCTTTCAGCGCGGTAAGCGCACCTGCCGCCATGCTGTCGTTATAGGCAAACACGGCGGTCAGCTGAAGGTTACGCCCCAGCAGTTCAACCATTGCCGCTTCACCGCCCTGCATGTCCGGCGAACCGGTACCAACCCAGCTCTCCAGCGGCGCAATGCCCTGTTCTTTCAGGGCGTTTTGCCAGCCCTCGCGGCGCATCATGTCGTCTTCAATACCGTGGCTTGAAGCCAGATAACCAATGCGCTGATGGCCGTTGCTGATGAGCATCCGCGTCGCCATCATCGCGCCGCTGATGTTATCCAGACCGACACAGCGGTGCGCATAACCGGGGACGATACGGTTGATCAGCACCATACCGGGGATCTGCTCCATAAACCCGGCCAGCTCTTCATCGCTCAGGGCTTTTGAGTGCACAATCAGGGCGTTACAGCGCTGGCGGATCAGTACCTCAATGGCATAACGCTCTTTTTCAGCCTCGTGATAGCTGTTGCCAATCAGCACATATTTCTGGTGCTGCTGAGCAACGACGTCCACCGCTTTGACCAGCGCGCCGAAGAAGGCGTCCGACACGTCCATCACCACGACACCAATGGTATCGCTGACCTGCGTCGCCAGCGCCTGAGCATTGGCGTTTGGCCGGTACCCCAGCTGGGTCACGGCTTTCATTACGGTTTCACGCGTTTCAGGGCTGACCAGCGCACTGTTGTTCAGCACGCGGGAGACAGTAGCAACAGAAACACCCGCCTGGCGGGCGACGTCACGAATGGTGATCATATTCACCACCCTTAAAAGGATTGCAGCAACTCACAGACACCCCCTGTGTTTAGCAAGGTGGCTATTTTGGCAGCGAGAGAGAGGAGACTACGTGAAGAAGCTCACACAGATGAAAACGCTTACATCCGTTTTGTTAATGATTGTGATCCAGATCGTTATCTGGATGTATTACGCAATGACACGCCCGACGCAAGGGCGGTTAACCGTCGCCATACCCACTCCAGCGGGCCCTGGCGGAAAAAACGCAGCCAGATAACTGAAAACACCACGTTAACAATCCAGACCGGAATAACAAACGCCAGCAGCGTCAGGCGGTCGAATTTCATAAACAGGCCGAATCGGTAGAAAAGCGTGGTGCATATCAGCGTTTGCAGGATGTAATTGCTTAACGCCATCCGTCCAACGCAGGCCACCGCACTGACGATCCACAGGCGAGAAAGCCGGGGCCAGAAGCCATAGATCAGCGCCGCATAGCCAATGGTCTGGAACGGCGCGCTCAGCTCTCGCGGCACCTGCAACAGGAACGCGCACCAGCGGTAATCCCACTGAAGATGCCACTGTACGATCACCGCCGGAAGGTTAATCATCACGCCGAGCAGTACCAGGCCAGCGCCTGTGAGACGATAGTGTCGCAGGCTAAATTCTCCTTTCAGCCAGCCGGTGCGCATCAGGGCTGCGCCCATCAGCATCATCCCCGCCAGCTGCCAGCCGTATTGCGCCCCCAGCGCCAGCAGGTTATCGCCGAGCATATCGGCCCGGTTGCCGATCGCTTCCATGCCGCCTTTCAGCTTCCAGAACTGCTCATATTGCAGATTGGCCGCATCCGGGATCCACGAACGACTGGTGGAAGCATCAGCGATCATGCCAAGCAGCAATAACACGGTCAGTCCCATGACATAGAGCATCACGCCAGTGTTAAAGAGGCTTTTTACACCGGGCGCGTCGCGGATCAGCCGCCAGCAAATCAGGCCCACCAGACCATACGCGAGCAGAATATCGCCGTCCCAGAAAAGCAGCCCGTGAATAAAACCGAGGATAACCAGCAGCGTTAAACGCGACTGGATCCAGCGCGTACCGCGTTTGAGGAGAAGCTGAAGTCCCGCGCCAAACAGAAGCGCAAAGAGGGTCAGAAATTTAACCTGTGCGAAGAGATCAAGGATTGCCCACGTCCAGGCGTCGCTGCGCGTGATGTCGCCATACCATGCAGGGTTCAGATAGGCGGCCTTCGGCAGACCGAAGGCGCTGATATTCAGCAGCAGGATACCGAGAATGGCGACGCCGCGAACAAAATCGAGCGTGACGTTTCGCTCCATGGTCCCTGCCCTGTCTGATTAGTTGTGGTGGCGCACGGCGCGCAGAAACTCCTGGCGGGTGTTCTGGCTCGATTTGAACAGGCCGCCCAGCGAGGTGGTGGTAGTCGCGCTGGTTGCATCACGCACGCCACGCGCTTTCACGCAGTAGTGAACCGCGTCGATAGACACCGCCACGTTGTTAGTCCCCAACAGGGTTTGCAGTGCGGTCAGGATCTGCTGCGTCAGACGCTCCTGCACCTGAGGACGCTGGGCAAAGAACTGCACGATGCGGTTGATCTTGGACAGGCCAATGACCGTATCTTTTGGAATATAGGCCACCGTCGCTTTACCATCGATGGTCACAAAGTGATGCTCGCAGGTGCTGGTCAGCGTGATATCGCGTACCGTCACCATCTCATCGACCTTCATCTTGTTTTCAATGACGGTGATTTTCGGGAAGTTCGCGTAATCCAGGCCGGAGAAAATTTCGTCGACGTACATTTTCGCGATGCGGTGCGGCGTCTCCATCAGGCTGTCGTCGCTCAGATCGAGATTCAGCAGTTGCATGATCTCCGTCATATGGCCGGCGATCAGACTCTTGCGGGTAACATTGTCCAGCTCCTGCACGGGCGGGCGCAGTGGCGTTTCAAGACCGCGCGCAACCAGCGCTTCATGGACAAGGGCTGCTTCTTTACTGAGTGATGACATTCTTTTCTCCTGCAGGTGTGGCGTCTTTTGCCCTCGTTGTGGCAAAAGTGTGCGCTCATTGTGCGTGAGGCGACGCACATAATCCAGTATTCACGTCGATAATTATTGCAATTGCTGTTGCCTTTCAGCCTGACGGTTCCAGACTAACGCTCCGCCAGCGAACAGCGCGATCCCCGCCAGCCCCAGCGCAGGTTCCAGCCGGTGCGTGAGCCAGGTCGAGAGTGCCGACGTGACCGGACCAATCAGCTGACCAATGGCATACCCGGTGGTGAGCAGTCCCGCCATATAACGCGTATGATCTGGCGCCAGCTCGCGACCGTACTGAAGAGAGAGCTGCACGGCGCAGAGGAACCCGCCGCCCACCAGCAGCCCACCCGTCAGCAAGCCGCCAATGCCCGGCAGCAGCCAGGCCGCCAGCACGCCTATCCCCTGTAACCAGAGAACAATCGCCAGCCTGCGGTTAGCGCTTGATGTATGCCGCAGGGCAATACTGATCGCAATCCCCACCACCGAGGCGGCGCCAAATATTGGCCAGACAAACTGGGCAAACAGGCTGCCGGGGAAACGCACCGCCGCCATTTGCGACAGGAAGGTCGCAGGGAGGATATAGCCGAACCCTGCCAGGCTGTAGCTCCAGACCAGACGCCTGAGATCCGCGGTCAACAACAGCGGCTCAGGCGCGGTACCGGGGCGATGAAGCTGGCCCGCGCGCGGCAGGTAGCGCGCCACCAGCGCAATCAGCACCAGCGCCAGTACGCCGTAGATTTGCCATGCCGCGCCGGCAGACAGGGATCTCGCCTGAATATAGACCGCCAGCAGGCCACTCAGGGCGATACCGGCCCCGGGTCCGGCAAAGACGGCTGCACTAAGCCCCGGCTTGCCCAGCTGCCCCAGCCGCTCGTTGGTCCAGGCGGCAATCAGCACCATCGACCAGCCGCTCATGCAGCCGATCACAAAGCGCAGCAGACCGTGAACGACAGCATTATCTGCCGCCGCAGAGAGCAGCGTCAGCGCCACCGCGCCAGTGATGCCAAGCCAGAGACGCGTTTCAACGAAGCGATGAGCGCGCATAGCATCCCATGCCCCCACCAGATAGCCCAGGTAGTTCATTGCCGCCACCAGCCCCGCGCTGGTGAGCGTGAGTTGCCCGGCGGCAATCATCAGCGGGACCTGAGGCGTGAAGGCGAAGCGCCCTATCCCCATCGCCACGACCAGAACCACAAATCCGCTGAGCGCGATACGCAGCGCCATGATCGCTCCAATTGTTAAAGAAAAGTAAATTTATGATGCAACATCTCGCCGTCCTGCGAAAGTGAAAGTTGCTCACAGGTCAATGAAAACTCTGTATTATGCGTTTTATGAATAGTCTTTCGGATAAGGAGCCCTGCATGGAACTGCTCGAAGAGCATCGTTGTTTTGAAGGTCGACAGCAGCGCTGGCGGCACGACTCCACCACGCTGAACTGTGCTATGACGTTCAGCATTTTCCTGCCCCCTGCGGACAATCCACCGGTGTTGTACTGGCTTTCAGGCCTGACCTGCAACGACGAAAATTTCACCACCAAAGCGGGTGCCCAGCGTATTGCTGCCGAACTGGGCATTGCGCTGGTGATGCCAGATACCAGCCCGCGTGGCGATGACGTGGCCGACGATGCCGGATACGATTTGGGTAAAGGCGCCGGGTTCTATCTCAACGCCACGGAACAACCGTGGGCGAGCCATTACCGCATGTATGACTACATTCGCGATGAACTGCCTGCCCTGGTGCACTCTCAGTTCGCGGTCAGCGAGCGCTGCGCGATAAGCGGACATTCGATGGGTGGCCACGGGGCGCTGATAATGGCGCTGAAAAATCCGGGGAAATACACCAGCGTGTCCGCATTTGCGCCGATTGTGAACCCAACGCAGGTGCCGTGGGGGCAAAAAGCCTTCACGCACTATCTGGGTGAGGATGCAGAGAAATGGCAGGAATGGGACAGCTGTGCGCTGTTGCTGGCAAGCCAGCCAGAAGACGCTATCCCGATGCTGGTGGATCAGGGTGATGCCGATCAGTTCCTCGCCGGGCAGTTACAGCCTGCGGTGCTGGCGGAAGCCGCGCGCCAGAAGGACTGGCCGCTGACGCTGCGCATACAGCCGGGATACGATCACAGCTATTACTTCATGGCGTCCTTTATTGAAGATCATCTTCGCTTCCATGCGACACATTTGTTCGCGTAAATACAGCTGTTTGCCCGATAGCCTCTCGCCTGTCGGGCCTTTCCCCTCATTTACATAATCCTATCCGCTTGAATCCAGCGTGTTTTCCGTCGCCCTCACTCAAACACAAATGATTTCAATTATCATTTGTGTTTACAATTCTACATTCTTTTGTACAATTCCAGGCTCTTCTCCATCTCAAAGAGTTCTTACAAGACAAAAACATACAGTTCTCAGGGTTATCCCGATGGAGTTTTTTTCATTTTTATACGGAATGTACAAATGACAATACCACGCATTAAGCTCCTGGCCGTCGCCATTGGCGCTGCCACATGTTCCCCCTTCGTTCACGCAGCCGATCAGGATACCGTTGTCGTTACCGCGACGGGTTTTGAACAAAAAATCCAGAATGCCCCCGCCTCCATCTCTGTGATTTCAAAACAGCAGATTGAAGATAAAGCCTACCGTGATGTTACCGATGCCCTGAGAGATGTCCCGGGCGTCGTCGTCACCGGCGGTGGAAGTAGCAGTGATATCAGTATTCGCGGCATGGCCTCTCAGTACACCCTGTTCCTGGTGAACGGCAAACGCGTCAGTACGCGAAGCACCCGCCCAAACAGCGACAACTCGGGTATTGAACAAGGCTGGCTGCCGCCGCTGGAGTCCATTGAGCGCATCGAGGTCATCCGCGGCCCGATGTCCTCGCTTTACGGCTCCGATGCTATGGGTGGCGTCATTAACGTCATTACCAAAAAAGTCTCGAACACCAAAGCATGGACCGGTTCGTTGCATGGCGATGCAACCTTCCAGGAAAATCATGACTCCGGCGATATCTTCCAGACCAACGCCTACGCCTCTGGTCCCCTGATTGACGGGCTGCTGGGTGCAAAAGTGACGGGGCTGTTGTCACGCCGCGCAGAAGATAAAATCGTGAACGGCTATAACGAGCAGAAAATGCGTAACGGTGGCATTACGCTGAACTTCACGCCGGACGAGAAGAACGATTTCGATCTCGACTTTGCTCGCGAGCTTCAGGACAGAAACAGCACCCCGGGGATGTCGAAAGCAGCTGAAACCTGCCGGGGAACAACCTGTACGCCAAATACCAAAAGCGACTCGCGCTATGAGCACACGACCTACTCGTTAACTCACAGTGGTTATTACGACGACTTCAATACCACCAGCTATATCCAGCAGGAAGAGACCAATAATCCAGGTCGCAAAATGCGTTCCTACAACACCACCTTTAACAACCAGAACCAGATCTTCCTCGGCGATCATACGTTGACCCTCGGCGGGCAGTACCGCTATGAGAAACTGCGCGACAAGGGTAATCAGCTGGAAGCTGCTGACGGCCTGAACAAACTGACGCGCTGGAGCTGGGCCCTGTTTGCCGAAGATGAATGGTCAATGACGGAAAGCTTTACGTTGACCGGCGGCCTGCGTATGGATAAAGACCAAAACTACGGGACGAACTGGACGCCGCGCGGTTACGGCGTATGGCACCTGGCCGATCAGTGGACGTTGAAAGGCGGTGTTTCTGCTGGCTATCGTGCGCCGGATCTGCGTCAGTCGTCTGCCAGCTGGGGCCAGGTGACAGGTGGCGGCCGTCTTGACGGTATCATCGTCGGCAACCCGGATCTGAAACCCGAGAAGAGCCTGAGCGAAGAGCTCGCCCTGCTCTGGGATAACAACGATAACCTTAATGCCGGTGTGACCCTGTTTAATACCGACTTCAAGGACAAGATTACGGAAGTTCGCCGCTGTAACAGCAGCGCCGATCCCGCCTGTACGATTGGCGATCATAGCTATGATTTCGTCAGCGATCGCGTCAACGTGGACAAAGCCAATATGCGCGGTGTGGAGTCCTCCTTCGGCTGGAAAATCACGCGCGATGTGAACTGGACTGCAAACTACACCTATACGGAATCCGAGCAGAAGAGCGGCCAGTTCTCCGGCAAGCCACTGAACAAAATGCCAAAACACATGTTCAACACCACCCTGGACTGGCAGGCGACGCCCGACGTCGGCTTCTGGAGCCGTCTGAACCTGCGCGGTAAAACGTCTGAGTACCTGAGCCGCACGTCTATGTCTCAGGGCACACCGTCCTACACTCAGGTGGATGTCGGTATGCGCTACAACGCCAACAAAAACCTGCTGGTTACTGCCGGTGTATATAACATGCTCGATAAGCAGATTGACTACGATACGTATGACACCGTGCTGGATGGCCGTCGCTATACCGTAGGCATGACCTACAGCTTCTGATCTGCCCATAAAAAAGCCCGCTCGATTGAGCGGGCTAAAAGAGAGGAAGTGCGGTTATTGTTTAAATCGTTCCGGGAAATCCATTTCACTGTAGCGAACGAAGCGCGTTCCTTTCGTCAGTTTGTAGCCAAACCAGATGATCAGGAACAGCGGAATGCCGATATAGGTGGCCGTGACGGCGCCCCAGTCAATGGTGTCCGCAAGGAAGGCCTCATAGTTCTGGCCCAGGGTAATGATCAGGCACAGAACAAAGGCGAAGATCGGCCCCAGCGGGAAGAACCCTGACCGGTACGGCAGGTTATTCAGATCATGACCCTGCTTGACGTACCCGCGACGGAAACGGTAGTGGCTGATGGCAATGCCCAGCCAGGCAATGAAGCCCGTCATACCAGAGGTGTTAAGCAGCCACAGGTAGACCGTCTGGTTGCCGAACATGGAGGTCAGGAAACAGAGACCCGCAATCACCGTGGTCGCATACAGCGCGTTGCGTGGCACGCCACCGCGAGACAGTTTCGAGAAAATACGCGGCGCTTTACCGTCGCAGGCCAGGGTGTAGAGCATGCGGGTAGAGGCGTACATACCGGAGTTACCCGCAGACAGTACCGCCGTCAGGATCACCGCGTTCATCACCGCCGCCGCAGAGAGCAGACCCGCGTGCTGGAAGACCAGGGTGAACGGGCTGACGCTGATGTCTTTCACATCGTTACGCAGCAGGCTTGGGTCGGTATACGGAATGATCAGGCTGATAATCAGGATCGCGAACACATAGAACAGCAGGATACGCCAGAACACCTGACGCACCGCGCGCGGGATGGTCTTCTCCGGGTTTTCGGATTCACCGGCCGCAATGCCAATCAGTTCGGTGCCCTGGAAGGAGAAGCCGACAATCATCGCCACGCCAATCATCGCCGAGAAGCCCCCGGCAAACGGCGCATCGCCTATTGTCCAGTTACTCCAGCCCGCCGGTTCGGCCCCTTTGAAAATACCAACGATCATCGCCACACCGACGACGATAAAGATGATGACGGTTGCCACTTTAATCAAAGAGAACCAGTATTCCGCTTCGCCGAAACCGCGCACGGAGATGTAGTTCAGCAGGAAGATGACCGCCAGGAACAGGGCGCTCCAGATCCAGCCGGGCGTGTCCGGGAACCACCAGGTCATCACCAGCTGTGCGGCGACGAGGTCAACGGCGATGGTCACCGCCCAGTTGTACCAGTAGTTCCAGCCCAGCGCGAAGCCGAAGCCTTCCTCAACGTATTTTTGTCCGTAGGTCGAAAACGAACCAGACACCGGCATGTATGCCGCCAGTTCGCCCAGGCTGGTCATCAGGAAGTAGACCATCAGGCCAATCAGGATATAAGAGAATAATGCCCCACCCGGGCCGGCTGCCGAAATTGTTGCGCCAGAGGCAACGAAAAGACCCGTACCGATGGAGCCGCCAATGGCGATCATCGTCAGGTGACGCGCCTTAAGTGCGCGACGTAGCGCGGGCGCTTCTGTGGTTTTAGTTTCTGAAACCATGTGAAAATGCTGTCCATTCAATAAATGAGGCGCGATTGTAGCAGACGATCTGCGTTGCTTCCGGCAGAAATGCTCAGTTATAAGAGAGCTTCATGACTCGGCCAGGATTATAAGTAAAGCATAAAAATGTGGAGTGATAAGCGCACCTGGCCCCGGTAAGCGAAGCGCCACCGGGAAACGTTAAATGGCACAATAGCGCAGAAAACGCTGGAGCGAGCTGGAAAGGTGTTTCTGACGATGGTGGATGCACCACAGCGTGCGCACCAGCTTCGGCAGCGGAACGGGGATCTCAACCAGAGAGCCGGTTTCCAGCTGTTCGGCGATCACCCGTCGGGAAAGACAGCTAATGCCCAGGCCATGACGTACGGCATGCTTAATGGCCTCGGAGTTACCTAACTCCATCCCTAGCTGGAATTGCGGCAGATGGGACAGCAGTAGATAATCGACAATCTCACGCGTGCCGGAGCCCTGCTCTCGCAGGATCCACTGCGCCTGCGCCAGACGCTCCAGCGTAACCTCGCCCTTGAGTAAAGAAGAGGCCGGGGAAGCAAACACCACCAGCTCATCCTCAAGCCAGGGCTCCGCAATGATATCGACGTTGTGGCACGGCCCTTCGATAAGACCGATGTCCACGCGGAAATCAATCACCGCGTTAATCACGTCCTGGCTGTTGCCGACGCTCATCTCCAGCGGCAGGGTCGGAAAATCCCGGCGGTAGCGGGCGATCACTTCCGGCAGGATGTAGTTACCGATCGTGCTGCTGGCGTAGACGCGAATAGCGCCGTTGTCCTCGCGGAACAGCTGTTCGATCTCCGTTGCCTGCTCAAGCAAGGCCAGGGCACGCGGATACAGCAGGCGGCCATGTTCGTTCACCACCAGTCGCTTTCCTACCCTGTCGAAAAGCTGGACGCCCAGTTGCCCTTCAAGATCGGTCAAGGCCGCGCTAACGGCGGACTGCGAGAGCGCCAGCATTTGTGACGCCTGGGTTGTCGAGCCGCTTTTCAGCACCTCGGCAAATACTTCCAGCTGACGCAATGTAATGTGCATGGTTGCTTACCACTTATAAAGATTGATTATAAATATATAATCAATTTTATTTTTAAGCCAGAGCGCCGTAACCTTTAGCCAGACAAAGGAGAAGGTTATGTCAGAAATCACCTTACAACATCATCGTACAGTGTGGCACTTCGTGCCGGGTCTCGCGCTCAGCGCCGTGGTTACCGGCGTGGCCTTATGGGGTGGCAGTATACCGGCTGTTGCCGGTGCAGGGTTCAGCGCCCTGACGCTGGCCATTCTGCTCGGCATGGTGGTCGGGAACACCGTTTACCCGCACATCTGGAAATCCTGCGACGGCGGCGTGATTTTCGCCAAGCAGCATTTATTACGTCTCGGGATCATCCTTTATGGCTTCCGTCTCACCTTTTCGCAGATTGCGGATGTGGGTGTCAGCGGGATTGCCATCGACGTCCTGACCCTTTCGAGCACCTTTTTACTGGCGTGCTTTATCGGCCAGAAGATCTTTGGACTGGACAAACAGACCAGCTGGCTGATCGGTGCGGGTAGCAGCATCTGCGGCGCAGCGGCTGTACTGGCAACAGAGCCGGTAGTCAAAGCCGAAGCCAGTAAAGTCACGGTTGCCGTCGCGACGGTAGTTATCTTCGGTACGTTGGCGATCTTCCTGTATCCAGCCATGTATCCGCTGGTGGCGCACTGGTTTAGCCCGGAAACCTACGGCATTTATATCGGCTCAACCATGCACGAAGTGGCGCAGGTGGTGGCGGCAGGTCACGCCATTAACCCGGAAGCGGAAAACGCGGCGGTCATTGCCAAAATGCTGCGCGTGATGATGCTGGCCCCGTTCCTGATTTTCCTCGCGGCGCGGGTTAAACAGCTGGCTCCTGCAGGCGGCAGCGAGAAAAGCAAAATCACCATTCCGTGGTTTGCGATCCTGTTCATCGTGGTCGCTATCTTCAACTCTTTCCACCTGCTGCCAAAAGCGATGGTGGATATGCTGGTCACGCTGGATACGGTCCTGCTGGCGATGGCGATGGCGGCGCTGGGCGTCACCACGCACGTCAGCGCGCTGAAAAAAGCCGGGGCGAAACCGCTGCTGATGGCGCTGGTGCTGTTCATCTGGCTGATTGTTGGCGGCGGTGCGATTAACCTTGCGGTACACAGCCTGTTGGCATAAACCATCTCGTCCTTCTCCTGTTAACCCGCTATCATAGGCATTTCGGGTTAACAGGAGTCTTTTTATGAAATATGTTGGAGCGCACGTCAGCGCTGCCGGTGGCCTTGCGAATGCCGCCATTCGCGCCGCCGAAATCGAGGCGACCGCTTTCGCCCTGTTCACCAAAAACCAGCGCCAGTGGCGCGCAGCTCCCCTCACCGCGGAAGTGATTGATGACTTCAAAGCCGCCTGCGAGAAATACCGCTATGGGCCTGGGCAGATCCTCCCGCACGACAGCTACCTGATTAACCTCGGCCACCCGGTTGCTGAGGCGCTGGAAAAATCCCGCGAAGCATTCCTGGATGAGGTTCAGCGCTGCGAACAGCTGGGGCTGACGCTGCTGAACTTCCATCCCGGTAGCCATCTGATGCAAATCGACGAAGACGCCTGTCTGGCGCGCATCGCCGAGTCCATCAACATGACGCTGGATAAAACCCAGGGCGTGACGGCGGTGATTGAGAATACCGCCGGTCAGGGCAGCAACCTCGGCTTTAAGTTTGAGCATCTGGCGGCGATCATCGACGGCGTGGAAGACAAATCCCGCGTGGGCGTGTGCATTGATACCTGCCACGCGTTTGCCGCCGGGTATGATCTGCGCACAACCGAGGCCACAAAAAATACCTTCGAGGAGTTCGAGCGTATTGTTGGTTTTAAATATCTTCGCGGTATGCACTTAAACGATGCGAAAAGCGCGTTCGGCAGCCGCGTAGACCGTCACCACAGCCTGGGCGAAGGTAATATCGGCCACGATGCGTTCCGCTTTATCATGCAGGATCCCCGCTTCGACGGCATTCCAATGGTGCTGGAAACCATCAATCCGGATATCTGGGCAGAAGAGATTGCCTGGCTGAAGGCACAGCAGACCGCTGAACAGGCGGCATAAAAAAAGCCGGGCGCTTAACGCGACCCGGCTTTTTTGTAGGTCGGGTAAGGCGAAGCCGCCACCCGACACCTCTTTTAGGCTGCTTTTGCGACCACTTCCGCTTCCGGACGCTTCAGCACCGCGTAAGACAGACCCGCCACCAGCGTACCGGCAACAATCGCCAGCAGGTAGCCCAGCACCGGCGTGATGGCGCCAGGGATCAGCAGGACGAACAGACCGCCGTGCGGTGCCATCAGTTTCGCACCTACCGCCATGGAGATAGCTCCCGTTACCGCACCGCCGACGATACAGCATGGCAGAACACGCATTGGATCGCGCGCCGCAAACGGGATTGCGCCTTCGGTAATGAAGCACAGACCCAGCACCAGCGCCGCTTTGCCGCCTTCCTGCTGCGCTTTATCGAACTTACGACGGGCAATGATTGTCGCCAGGCCAAGTGCCAGCGGAGGCACCATACCTGCCGCCATGATCGCTGCCATCGGCGCGTAGGTCTGGGTACTCAGCAGGCCAACGCCGAACGCGTATGCCGCTTTGTTTACCGGACCGCCCATGTCGGTACACATCATACCGCCGAGGATTGCGCCCAACAGCACCGCGTTCGCCGTCCCCATGGTTTGCAGCCAGTGGGTCAGACCTTCCAGAATGCCCGCGACCGGCTTACCAATCAGGTAAATCATCGCCAGACCGACCACCAGGCTGGAAATCAGCGGGATGATCAGGATAGGTTTCAGCGCCTCCATACTCTGCGGCAGCTTCAGCTTCGAGCTGATGAGCTTCGCCACGTAACCGGCAAGGAAACCGGCGATGATACCGCCGATGAAGCCAGAACCGGTGCTCACGGCCAGCATACCGCCGATAAGACCCGGCGTCAGACCCGGACGGTCAGCGATGGAGAAGGCGATAAAGCCCGCCAGCACCGGCACCATCAGCGCAAACGCGGAGCCGCCACCAATCTGCATCAAGGCTGCCGCCAGCGTGCCCTGCTCTTTAAAGGCTTCGATACCAAAGGCAAAGGAGAGCGCAATACACAGGCCGCCCGCCACCACCATCGGCAGCATGTAGGAAACCCCGGTTAACAGGTGACGATAGGCACCCGCAGACTCTTTCTTACCTTCGCCAGGCGTTTTAGCCGCACCGGTCGCCTGATAAGGTTTGGCTTCCGCCAGCGCTTTATCAAACTCCTGCGCAGTTTTCTTCAGCGCCAGGCCGGTTGAGGTGCGGTACATCGGCTTACCGGCAAACTTCGCCAGATCCACTTCGATATCGGCCGCCACGATCACCAGATCGGCTTCGGCCACCTCTTCCGGCGTGATGGCATTACCCGCGCCAACAGAGCCACGAGTTTCAACCTTCACCCACCAGCCGCGTTTTTTCGCTTCGGTTTCAATGGCTTCAGCCGCCATAAAGGTGTGAGCCACACCTGTCGGGCAGGCCGTTACCGCAACAATGCGTTTCGGCCCAGCGGTTGCGACCGGCGCGGCCTCAACGGGTGCGCTGTAAACCGTCGCATGACCTTTTGCTTCGCTCAGAAACAGTTCAGGGTGTGCCACCGCGCGGTTAATATCGCCCAGCCACACTTTTTTGCCGTTCAGGGCGCTGTCCGCGGGGATTTTTTCGCCCAGAACAATCGCCATTTCAGCATCACCCGGGTTATCAATGATATCCAGGTGCGCTTTTTGTGCCGCCGCGCCCAGCAGGGTCTTCGCCATATAGGCACGAGCCTGTCCGAGACCGGAGTCAATGATCAGCAGCGTTTTCATTATTCCTCTCCTGCTGTTAGTTAAAAGGTTTTAAGTCAACGCGCGCCATCATCGCGGCTAACTGGGTACGATCGGTAATACCGACATTGCTCTGGCTCACGGCCAGGGCCGCAACGGCGGTAGCAAGGCGTAGGGTATGTTCACTGGATTCGCGCATCAGCAGACCGTAGATCAGGCCGCCAACCATCGAATCCCCGGCACCCACGGTGCTGACCACTTCCATAGAAGGCGGTTTGGCAATCCATTCCCCGGAGGCGTTAACCCACAGGGCACCTTCTGCACCCAGCGAAATCACCACATGAGCGATACCCTGCTCGCGCAGCGCATGGGCAGCGTCAATCACATCCTTTAATTCTGGCAGCTTACGGCCCGCCCAGATTTCCAGTTCACGGCGGTTAGGCTTAACCAGCCATGGCGAGGCTTTCAGACCGGCGACCAGCGCGTCGCGGCTGCTGTCAAAAATAATGCACGGGCACTGGCTGCGCAGGCGCGTCATCCAGTCGGTGAACGCTTCCGGGCTGACGCCGGACGGCAAGCTGCCGCTGACGCACACCATGTCAAACTGGCCCAGCCAGCTCAGGGAATCGGCAACGAAGCGCTCCCAGTCAGCCGGGGTCACTTCGAAGCCGGAGAAGTTCAGATCGGTCACTTCACCGTCTTTCTCGGTCAGCTTAACGTTAATACGGGTACGGCCCTGCACAACCTGAAAACGGTTAGCGATGCCCAGTTCACTGAACAACTGCTGAAAACCGTCCTGGTTGTCTTTGCCAAGGAAGCCGCCAACGGTGACGTCGATGCCGAGATCTTTCAGCACCTTCGCCACGTTAATCCCTTTCCCTGCAGCATGCAGGCCGGTGGTTCGCACCAGGTTAACTTCGCCACGCTCAATTTCCGGGCAGAAGCCCACCAGATCGTAAGCCGGGTTCAGCGTAATGGTCGCAACACGTCTGCTCATTATGCGCCCTCCCCCAGACCGGCCGCGATGGCGTCGCCAATCGCTTTCAGCGCCTGTTCAGCATCAGCACCCTGCGCGGTAAAACGCAGACGATGGCCTTTCTTCACACCCAGCGCGACAACTTTCATCAGGCTGCGCCCGTTGGCTGGTTTACCCGAACCGTCCAGATTGGTCACGGTGATCTCACTTTCAAATTGTTTAATGGTATTCACCAGCATGGTGCCCGGACGGGCATGCAGGCCGTGTTCGTTACGCACCACGTACTCCGCGCTCAGCAGGTTGTCCGTCAGCGCATCGTCGCTGGTCAGCAGGGCCAGCACCGTCGCCGCGTCTGCGTTCAGCAATTTTTCAGCTTTATTGTTCAGCAGCAGATCGCCAAGGCGCTTCAGGACGGATACCGGCTGATCGTCAGCCATGGCAACGGTTACCAGCATCGCGGCGCGTTCGCCGTCTGTCTCAAAGGCAACCGCAGCACGGCTGACCGCGATAGCACTGCGCAGGTTGCCTTCAGCACTGTCGTTCAGCCAGATGCCCTGACCCAGGTTTAAAGGCTTATCATTGATGGTGCGGGTCACAAAGGCGGTATCAGCCCCCCCCACCTCTTTCAGGCGAGCCGCGTTCAGCGCCTGGAGCGTCACCAGATCGGACGCAACGACGTCCAGCATCAGGGTTTCATTATCCAGCTTCAGCGCTTCGCTCTGTTTTTCGCCCATCAGCAGGGCACGCAGCTCTTCAGCAGTGGTGGCGGATTTAAGCTGTTCCGCGACGGCATCATCGCTCAGCACGTGCGTCAGCTGACGCAGCAGGCCCAGATGTTCGTCACCGCTGGCCGCGATACCGATCGCCACGTAAGCCACCTGCCCCTCGCCCCAGAGCACGCCCTGCGGGAACTGGTAAACCTGCACGCCGGTTTTCAGCACCTGATCGCGGGTGTCCGTGGTGCCGTGCGGAATTGCAATACCGTTACCGAGGAAGGTGGAGGTCTGCTGTTCACGCGCCAGCATGCCGTTGACGTAGCCGTCCGCCACGTTGCCAGCCTGCACGAGCGCAGCGGCGACCTGGCGAATAGCCTCTTCTTTATTCCCGGCCTGTTCGCCCGGGTGGATATCCTGAACAGATAACTGGAACATGATTCTCCTCTCCTGCTGAAATTGAATCGTTTCAGCTTAACTGAGAAAATATGCGCTAACCTGCTTCTACAGGACATGCAAGATAGCGCTGAAACGTTTCAATAAGTCTTGTCTTTTCTACAAAAGGTTGCAAGAAAAGTTACATTTCTTGTTGCAGAATTTAGAAGTGCAGCACATTTCTTCTTCAATAGGGAGGTTTTTGCTGATGTTCAGCAAACAGGTTCAGCACGCTTCAGCGAAACAGCGTTAAACTGAAATGCTATTTTGATTTATTGTGGCAATCTTGATTTTGCCCTCTGTTTATTTAATGACAGGCGGCGTAAACTCCGCCTCTCTCTGTTACTCGCAAAGACTGAACATGCATAACACCCCCGCTGCCGCCTCACCAAAGCCCTTTGATTTGACGTCAACGGCGTTTTTGATTGTTGCTTTCCTCACCGGTATTGCCGGTGCGTTACAAACGCCTACGCTGAGCCTGTTTCTGACCAACGAAGTCCACGCCCGCCCGGCGATGGTTGGCTTCTTCTTCACCGGGAGCGCCATCATTGGCATCCTGGTCAGCCAGTTTCTGGCCGGGCGTTCCGACAGAAAAGGCGATCGTAAAAGCCTGATCGTCTTTTGCTGTCTGCTGGGCGTTTTCGCCTGCGTGTTGTTTGCCTGGAACCGCAACTATTTCATTCTGCTGTTTGTTGGGGTGTTCCTGAGCAGCTTCGGCTCGACCGCCAACCCGCAGATGTTCGCCCTTGCCCGCGAGCACGCCGACCGTACAGGACGGGAAGCGGTGATGTTCAGCTCGATACTGCGCGCGCAGGTGTCGCTTGCGTGGGTGATTGGCCCCCCGCTCGCCTACGCGCTGGCAATGGGTTTTGGCTTTACGGTAATGTACCTCAGCGCGGCGGTAGCCTTCGTGGTGTGTGGCGCAATGGTATGGTTCTTCCTGCCTTCCATGCGTAAAGAGCCGAAAGTGGCGACCGGTACGCTGGAAGCACCGCGGCGTAACCGGCGCGACGCACTACTGTTATTCATTATCTGTACGCTGATGTGGGGAACGAACAGCCTCTATATCATTAATATGCCGTTGTTTATTATTGATGAGCTGCATCTGCCGGAGAAGCTGGCCGGGATCATGATGGGAACCGCCGCGGGGCTTGAGATCCCCACCATGCTGATTGCGGGCTATTACGCGAAGCGCTTCGGCAAGCGCTTTTTGATGCGCATCGCCGCCGTTGCCGGGCTGCTGTTTTATATCGGTATGCTGACGGTTCATACGCCAGCGCTGCTTCTTGCTTTACAGCTGCTGAACGCCATTTATATCGGCATTCTGGCCGGTATCGGCATGCTCTACTTCCAGGATCTGATGCCGGGTCAGGCAGGCGCTGCCACCACCCTTTATACTAATACCACCCGCGTGGGCTGGATTATTGCAGGCTCACTGGCGGGCATTGTGGCTGAAATCTGGAACTATCATACGGTGTTCTGGATTGCGCTGGTGATGTGCGTCCTGACGCTGAGCTGCCTGACGCGGATCAAAGACGTTTAAGGCGCGGTGAGCGCTTCCAGCTCAAGCAGGTAAGTGATGGCCTGCTGGCGCGTACTGCCGCACATTTCGGCGCCAGGCTGGAGCCCGGAGCACACCTTCGGGCGTAAAGGCGAGCCAAAGATCATGCACAGGTTGGAGTCAGAGAGCTGAACGCAGCGGGTATTGGCAGGCTTGCCTTGTGGCATGCCTGGAATGGGGCTTGAGATGGACGGTGCGGTACAGCACGCGCCACAGTCGGAACGACAATCCATACATGCTCTCTGTTGGTGGCAGATGCCCGCGCAGTCGGGCATTGCGCGCACAGTAACACCTTTTATGTATTGATAGCAAAACCCACGAATTCCGCTTGCCTGAAAGGCCGCGCGCGAGTAATTTGGCGCGATATTTTTTACCTCCCGTAAACAGGATTACTGCAATGCCAAGAGCGAACGAAATCAAGAAAGGTATGGTACTGAATTACAACGGCAAACTGCTGATTGTGAAAGATATCGACATTCAGGCACCCAGCGCCCGTGGCGCAGCAACGCTGTATAAAATGCGTTTCTCCGATGTCCGTACCGGCCTGAAAGTGGAAGAACGTTTTAAAGGCGACGATATCGTGGATACCGTGACCCTGACCCGTCGCTACGTTGATTTTTCTTATATCGACGGCAACGAATACGTGTTCATGGATAAAGAAGATTACACCCCGTATATCTTCACCAAAGATCAGATCGAAGAAGAGCTGCTGTTTATTCCTGAAGGTGGAATGCCGGACATGCAGGTGCTGACCTGGGATGGCGTGCTGCTGGCGCTGGAGCTGCCGCAGACCGTTGATCTGGAAATCGTTGAAACGGCACCGGGCATCAAAGGCGCCTCTGCAAGCGCGCGTAACAAACCGGCTACCCTGACTACCGGTCTGGTCGTACAGGTGCCAGAATACCTGTCAGCGGGCGAGAAAATCCGTATCCATATCGAAGAAAAACGCTATATGGGTCGCGCTGACTGATTGTGGCGTTTGCCGGGTGGCGGCTGCGCCTTACCCGGCCTACAAAAACACAAAAACCGGCCTCAGAGCCGGTTTTTCGTAGGCCCGGTAAGCGTAGCGCCACCGGGCAATCAGGCTTACAGAAGCTCTGGATACTTCGTCATTTTCAGCGCCAGCTCGATACCGCGCACTTCCGCCATCCCTTTCAGACGGCCAATCGCCGAATACCCTGGATTCGTTTTCTTGCGCAGATCGTCCAGCATCTGATGCCCGTGATCCGGACGGAACGGGATAGGACGTACATCCCCCGCCTGCTTACGACGTACTTCTTCAGAGAGAATGGCATCCACCACCGCAACCATGTTCACGTCGCCGCCAAGGTGGGCTGCTTCATGGAAGGTTTTTGGATTCTCTTCACGGCAGGTTGCACGCAGGTGAGTGAAATGAATGCGATCCCCAAAGGTTTCGATCATCCGCACCAGATCGTTATCCGCACGCACGCCGTAAGAGCCCGTACACATGGTAAAGCCGTTGTAGATGCTGTCCACCGTCTCTTTTAGCCACTGCATATCCTCAATGGTCGACACGATACGCGGCAGGCCGAGGATTGGGCGCGGAGGATCGTCCGGATGGACCGCCAGCCGCACGCCCGCTTCTTCTGCCACCGGCACGATAGCGCGCAGGAAGTGCGCCATGTTTTCACGCAGCTGGTTTTTATCGATATCGCCATATTCCGCCAGGCGCGCGCGGAACTGATCGAGGGTATAGCCCTCTTCCGCCCCCGGCAGGCCCGCGATAATATTGCGAACCAGCTTCTCAATGTCCGCTTCACTGGCGGCATTGAACCACGCCAGCGCCTGCTGCTGCTCTTCGGCGGTGTAGTCTGCTTCCGCCCCCGGACGCTTCAGAATGTGCAGCTCGAAAGCCGCAAAAGCGATTTGATCGAAACGCAGCGCCTTCGAACCATCGGCCATTTCATATTCCAGGTCGGTACGCGTCCAGTCCAGAATTGGCATAAAGTTATAGCAGACGGTATCAATACCGCAGGCCGCCAGGTTACGAATGCTCTGCTGATAATTCGCAATCCAGGTTTCACACTCACCGGAGTGGGTTTTGATATCTTCGTGAACCGGAATACTTTCCACGACAGACCAGGTTAGCCCCTTCTCTGCCAGCTGTGCCTGACGCTTTTGGATTTCCTCCACCGGCCACACCTGACCGTTCGGAATATGATGCAGCGCCGTGACCACACCCGTTGCGCCAGCCTGACGCACATCATCAAGAGAAACCGGATCGTTCGGCCCGTACCAACGCCAGGTTTGTTCCATTGCCCCACCCTCTCAAGTTGTTATACCAATATGGATTACCTCAATGACGACTACCATACATGTTTAATCGAAGTGGTCAACACAGCGCGCGACATTGATTGATCAAACTCACATAACCGGGATATTTACGGCTTACCAATTTAATTTGTTGTCATATAACTTTACACTGGCATTGTTAATTAATGGTTAATCAGGTGTGTACTACATGAAGACTATTGCCTCCACCGCGCTTCCTGCTCATGTCCAGCAGCCCCGCTACGATCGCGAGCAGTTACGCTCCCGCATCGTCCATTTCGGCTTTGGCGCGTTCCACCGGGCGCATCAGGCGTTGTTAACAAACCGGGTGCTGAACGCCAAAGGAGGCGACTGGGGTATTTGTGAGATTAGCCTCTTTAGCGGCGATGTTCTCATGCGCCAGCTCCGCGCGCAGGATCATCTGTTTACCGTGCTGGAGAAAGGTGCCGAAGGCAATCAGCCCATTATTATCGGTGCGGTAAAAGAGTGCCTGAACGCAAAACTCGACTCGCTGGCAGCCATTATTGAGAAGTTCTGCGAACCGCAGGTGGCCATTGTCTCCCTCACCATTACCGAAAAAGGCTACTGCATCGATCCGGCGACGGGGAAACTGGATATGCACAACAGCCGCATTCTGCACGATCTTGAGCATCCGTCTGAGCCGCATTCCGCGCCGGGTATTCTGGTCGAAGCGCTTCATCGCCGCCGCGAGCGCAGCCTGCCAGCGTTTACCGTGCTCTCCTGCGACAATATTCCCGACAACGGCCACGTGGTGAAAAATGCCGTTCTCGGCATGGCCGGAAAGCGATCCGCAGAGCTGGCCGGATGGATCGAGGCGCACGTGAGCTTCCCTGGCACCATGGTCGACCGTATCGTGCCCGCCGCCACTGACGCCTCACTCGCGGAAATCACCCAGGAACTTGGCGTTGAAGATCCCTGCGCCATCAGCTGTGAACCGTTCATTCAGTGGGTAGTGGAAGATAACTTTGTCGCCGGGCGTCCGGAATGGGAGGTTGCAGGCGTACAGATGGTTGAGGATGTCCTGCCCTGGGAGCAGATGAAGCTGCGGATGCTGAACGGCAGCCACTCCTTCCTGGCGTATCTGGGCTACCTTGCCGGCTACGCGCACATAAATGAATGTATGCAGGACGACAGCTTCCGCGAGGCTGCCCGCAGGCTGATGCTGAATGAGCAGGCCCCTACGCTGCGCATCACCAACGTCGATCTGACAGCCTATGCTGACAGCCTGCTTGACCGCTTCGCCAACCCGGCGCTACAGCACCGCACCTGGCAAATCGCTATGGACGGCAGTCAGAAGCTGCCTCAGCGCATGCTGGATGGGATCCGCATGCATCTTGAGCGTAACACCGCCTGGCCATTACTGGCGCTGGGCGTCGCAGGCTGGATGCGCTACGTCAGCGGGACGGACGACCAGGGCAACGCCATTGACGTGCGCGATCCGCTGAGCGACAAGTTTCAGGCCATTGTCGCTACCAGCAGTGACACAGAACGCGTTAGCGCCCTGCTGACGCTAAAAGAAATCTTTGGCGACGACCTGCCGCAAAACCCTGTCTTTGTCGAGGCAATCACCGGCGCGTACCAGCGCCTCGTCCGGCTCGGCGCGCGTCAGGCCGTTATCGAAACGTTAAAAATTTAGCGATTATTGCGTTTAAGGCGAACGGTTTTACGCTCCGTTCGCCCTCCCTCTTCTCAATGCCCGATTTTTTCGTCAGGATGATAGATAGTTGTTACTACATCACAATTATTTATCGGAGCGCACGTGACCAAAACCAACCTGATCACCGGTTTTCTCGGCAGCGGTAAAACTACGTCCATTCTGCATTTGCTGGCCAATAAAGATCCGGCGGAAAAGTGGGCCGTGCTGGTCAACGAATTTGGCGAAGTGGGGATCGACGGCGCGTTGCTCGCCGACAGCGGCGCGATGGTGAAAGAGATCCCGGGCGGGTGTATGTGCTGTGTGAATGGTCTGCCGATGCAGGTCGGGCTGAATACGCTGCTGCGTCAGGGCAAGCCTGACCGTCTGCTGATTGAACCCACTGGGCTGGGTCATCCGAAGCAAATTCTTAATTTACTGACCGCCCCGGTCTACGAGCCGTGGCTTGAGCTGCGTGCGACGCTTTGCCTGCTCGACCCCCGCCAGCTGCTGGATGAAAAAGCGATCAATAACGACAATTTCCGCGACCAGCTCGCCTCGGCAGATATTATCGTGGCGAATAAATCCGATCGCGCGACGGCTGAGAGTCAGGCCGCGTTCGAGTCCTGGTGGCAGCAGGCTGGCGGTGGACGTCAGTATGTGCAGACCACCCAGGGCAACATTGATGGCGCCCTGCTCGATCTTCCCCGCCTCAACCAGGCGCAACTGCCTGCCAGCGCAGAGCATTCGCATAGCCACGGCGCGAAGCAAGGTCTGGCAGCGCTGAGCCTGCCCGAACATCAGCGCTGGCGTCGAAATCTGAACAGCGGCCAGGGACACCAGGCCTGCGGCTGGATCTTCGATGCCGATACGGTTTTCGACACCATTGGTATACTGGAATGGGCGAGACTGGCGCCGGTTGAGCGGGTAAAAGGGATCATGCGCACCCCGGATGGTCTGGTGCGCATTAATCGTCAGGGCGAGGATTTCTTTATAGAAACCCAGAACGTCGCGCCACCCGACAGCCGGATAGAGTTAATTAGTGCGGTTAATACCGACTGGAATGCCCTCCAGTCAAGCCTGTTGAAGCTTCGTTTAAGTTTGGGCGGCTAACGTTGCCCCTGATTTCACACATTGCTGAAGACTATGACGACTCGACTTCCTGCTATTTTATTGCTCAACGCTGCCGGTCTGGCGATCTTTTTCTCCTGGTATATCCCGGCGGATCACGGATTCTGGTTCCCGCTGGATTCCGGGCTGTTCCACTTCTTTAACCAGGCGCTGGCGAAGAGTGAAGCCTTCCTGTGGCTGGTGGCGATCACCAACAACCGCGCGTTTGACGGCTGTTCGCTGCTGGCAATGGGCTGTCTGATGCTCTCCTTCTGGCTGAAGGAAGACAAAACGGGTCGTCGCCGTATTCTGATTATCGGCCTGGTCATGCTGCTGGCAGCCGTGATTATCAACCAGCTGGCGCAGCATCTGATGCCGGTTAAACGCGCCAGTCCGTCGCTCTCTTTCCCGAATATTAACCGCGTCAGCGAGCTGCTTCATATTCCAACCAAAGACGCCTCGAAGGACAGCTTCCCGGGCGACCACGGTATGATGCTGCTGATTTTTGCTGGCTTCATGCTGCGCTATTTCGGTAAAAAAGCCTTCGCCATCGCCCTGGTTATTGTGGTGGTATTTGCATTCCCGCGGGTGATGATTGGCGCTCACTGGCTGACAGATATCGCCGTAGGCTCCCTCACGGCGGTGTTAATTGGTTTACCGTGGGTGCTGATGACTCCCCTGAGCGATCGCGTAATAGGTATTTTTGATCGCTATCTTCCCGGCAAATTTAAACAAGTCTGAAACAAATAAATAACGCTAATTAACACCATTCATCAGGGATCGTTTTCGATCCCTGAGTCACTTCTTTCCGGCATCATTCAGCGCTGTCATCATTCCGTCATACAATTCGTGATAAAAATGAAGCAATTGCAGGGATTACCGGTATGAATGGCGGCATTTTGAGCAATTCCGCGCTGTAACGTTGTGTATCACATTTTCTTATAAAAAAACGGTCTTTTTTGCTCGCAATGCCCTTTGCAATCGGTTAACCTCGAACTCGTTTTGCCCCATTGAGATAATTATTATCGTGGTGAATAATTTTGTGCGTTGTGCCACAGATTTCACCATAAGGAATTGTCTCATTGTGAACAGATAATTAGTCTCGTCACGGTTGGCATTTTTATAACGATATTTTCGTTAAGGACTTCAAGGGAAAACAAACAAAATGGTCAAATCTCAACCAATTTTGAGATATATCTTGCGGGGGATCCCGGCGATTGCAGTGGCGGTTCTGCTTTCGGCATGTAGTACGACGAACACCGCGAAGAATATGCATCCTGAGACGCGTGTTGTGGGAATGGAAGATTCCTCTTCACTGCAAGCCTCTCAGGATGAATTTGAAAATATGGTACGTAATCTCGACGTTAAGTCGCGTATTATGGATCAGTATGCTGACTGGAAAGGCGTGCGTTACCGCCTGGGCGGCAGCACCAAGAAAGGCATCGATTGCTCCGCATTCGTACAGCGTACTTTCCGTGAGCAGTTTGGGTTAGACCTTCCGCGTTCTACTTATGAACAGCAGGAAATGGGCAAGTCCATTTCGCGCACTAAACTGCGTACGGGCGATTTAGTCCTGTTCAGAGCAGGTTCAACCGGTCGACACGTTGGCATCTATATCGGTAACGATCAGTTTGTCCATGCTTCCACCAGCAGTGGTGTGACGATTTCCAGCATGAACGAACCTTACTGGAAGAAGCGCTACAACGAAGCTCGCCGCGTTCTGAGCCGTAGTTAATATTGCTGTCGTATCGTTGGTTATCCCTTGGCTGGCGATACGATTAAAAAAGCACTGCTCCGGCAGTGTTTTTTTTTGCCCGTTACACTGATAGACATCCAGCGTCATTTCAGGAATCACGACATCTATGTTTACCCGCTACTTCTCCAGCAACCGCAAGATACTGTTTCTCAGTATTCTGACGGGGTTGTTTACCGCCCTGCTTCTGAGTGCGTTACAGTTTTACTGGAGTTATCACAAGCGAGAAGTCAGGTACGATACCCTCATTACAGATTTAAGCGTCTACATGGAGAGCTTTTTCGACGAGCTTAAAACCTCTATTGATACGCTCCAGCCGCTCACGCTGAACAGCTGTGAAGAGGTCAGTGCGGCGCTCACCTCACGCGCGGCCTTCAGTATTAACGTGCGCGCCTTTTTGCTGGTCCGGGATAAACAGGCCTTCTGCTCTTCGGCAACAGGTCCGATGAATACCCCAATGGAAACGCTTATCCCTCAGCTACACATCAGCAAACCTGTTGATATCGCGCTCCTGCCGGGTACGCCCATGCTGCCGGATAAACCCGCGATCGCTATCTGGTATCGCAATCCGCTGGTAAAAGACGGCGGCGTATTTACCTCCGTGAACATCAACCTGACGCCTTACCTTCTTTATACGTCACGTCAGGATGAATTTTCCGGAATATCGATCGTCATTGGCGACTCCGCGTTATCCACCCAGTCCGGAATGCTGGTTCAGGCGCGGGATTTGCCTGAGGTCCCCGCTCGCACCGCCACGCTGAAAAATATTCCTCTGACCGTTAACGTCTATGCGCAAGCCTGGAAGACCGATGAACTGCTCTACGCCGTGTTCTTCGGCCTGGTCTGCGGTATTGCGGCAGGTCTGCTGAATTTCTATATTCTCACTATCCGTCTGAATCCCGGGAAAGAGATCCTTACGGCCATCAAGCACGACCAGTTCTACGTGGTCTATCAGCCCGTCGTGGATGCGCAGTCGCTCAGAATGACCGGGCTGGAAGTCCTGATGCGCTGGAAGCACCCGGTGATGGGCGAAATTCCACCGGATGCCTTTATTAACTTCGCTGAAGCGCAGAAGCTGATTGTCCCGCTGACGCTGCATCTTTTTGACCTGATTATCCGCGATGCCCCTGTCCTGCAAACGGTGCTCCCGCCTGGGGCCAAGTTTGGGATCAACATCGCGCCCGGTCATCTGCATGCGGAAAACTTTAAGGAGGATATGCGCGCGTTTGCCGCTGCCCTTCCGCCCGATCACTTCCAGATTGTGCTGGAAATAACCGAGCGCGACATGATCAACCACCGCGAGGCAAATCAGCTGTTTGAATGGCTGCACAATGAAGGTTTTGAAATCGCCATCGATGATTTTGGCACCGGCCACAGCGCGCTGATCTATCTGGAACGCTTCACGATGGATTACCTGAAAATTGACCGTGGCTTCGTGAATGCCATCGGGACTGAAACCGTTACCTCGCCAGTGCTTGACGCGGTGCTGACGCTGGCAGAACGCCTGAATATGTTAACCGTCGCCGAGGGTGTTGAAACGCCCGAGCAGGCGGCGTGGCTGCGCGAGCATGGCGTGAACTATCTTCAGGGCTACTGGATCGGCCGACCAATGCCGCTGGAGCAGTTCAGGACGTGGCAACCCGACATCACGCTCGGGGAATAATTTCACAATCACGGCGCTGTCCCTTATTATTCTCCTCAACCGAGCCTGCCTGTGAACAAAGGGATCCGCCGCACTATGATTATGCGCGTTGTATTGATGCTGTTGGCGCTGGTGAGCCTGTCGAGCCAGGCGCAGACCATCAAAGAGAGCACGGCCTTTGCCGTCATTGGCGAGCCGAAGTATGCGGTCAACTTTACTCACTACGATTATGTGAACCCCGCCGCCCCGAAAGGCGGGAACGTGACGCTTTCCGCGACCGGAACGTTTGACAACTTTAACCGCTTCGCCCTGCGCGGCGTGGCGGCAGCGCGTACCGAATCCCTCTATGACACGCTGTTCGTCACCTCCGACGACGAGCCCGGCAGCTATTATCCCCTGGTCGCTGAGAACGTGCGTTACGCCGATGATTTTAGCTGGGCAGAAATCGCGATTAATCCGCGGGCGCGTTTTCACGACGGTACGCCGGTTAGCGCCCGCGATGTGGCGTTCACCTTTCATAAATTTATGACCGAAGGCGTGCCGCAGTTTCGTCTGGTGTACAAGGGCACCACGGTGAAAGCCATCGCCCCGCTGACCGTGCGAATCGAACTCCCTGAGCCAAACAAAGAGAATCTGCTGAGCCTGTTCTCCCTGCCCGTCATGCCCGAATCATTCTGGAAAAACCATAAGCTGAGCGATCCCCTCTCTTCCCCGCCGCTGGCCGGAGGACCGTATCGCATTACCGACTGGCGAATGGGCCAGTACGTGATCTATTCCCGCGTGAAAGATTACTGGGCAGCCACGCTGCCGGTAAACCGGGGCCGCTGGAACTTCGATACAATCCGCTACGACTACTACCTGGATGATAACGTGGCCTTCGAGGCGTTTAAGGCAGGCGCATTTGATTTACGTGTCGAGAACAGCGCCAAAAACTGGGCGACCCGGTATATCGGAAAAAATTTCGCGAAAGGCTATATCGTTAAAGACGAACATAAAAACGAATCCGCGCAGGACACGCGCTGGCTGGCGTTTAATATTCAGCGCCCGGTTTTTTCCGATCGTCGGGTGCGTGAAGCTATTACCCTGGCGTTTGATTTCGAATGGATGAACAAAGCGCTGTTTTACGGAGCCTACAGCCGGGCGAACAGCTATTTCCAGAATACTGAATATGCCGCCCGTGATTATCCCCACGCGGACGAGCTGGTTTTGCTGGCGCCAATGAAAGCGGAGCTCCCGCCGGAAGTGTTCACCCGCCTATTTGAACCGCCAAAATCCGACGGAAACGGGTTCGACCGGGACAACCTGCTAAAAGCCAGCAAACTGCTGGATGACGCTGGCTGGGTGTTGAAAAATCGGCTACGAGTAAATGTTAAAACTGGTAAGCCGCTCAGCTTCGAACTGCTGATTGCCTCCGGCGCAAACGATCAGTGGGTGCTGCCGTTTAAGAAGAACCTTGCCCGTCTTGGGGTGACCATGAATATCCGCCAGGTCGATATTGCCCAGCTGACCAACCGCAAGCGCAGTCGCGATTACGACATGATGCAAACCCTGTGGGCTGCCCAGCCGTGGCCGAGTTCAGACCTGCAAATCTCCTGGGCATCGGGGTATATCGACTCCTCCTACAACGCTCCGGGGGTAAAGAGTCCGGTGATTGATGCGCTGATCGCGAAAATCGTTGCCGCTCAGGGCGATAAAGAGAAACTTCTGCCGCTCGGGCGCGCGCTTGACCGGGTGTTAACCTGGAACTATTACATGCTGCCGATGTGGTACATGGGTGAAGATCGCGTGGCCCGCTGGGACAAATTCTCCCTGCCCGCCGTTCGCCCGGTTTATACGCTTGGTTTTGATACGTGGTGGTATGACGTGAATAAAGCCGCAAAACTGCCCGCAGCGCGGCGTTGAGGAGTGACGATGGGCGCTTATCTTATCCGCAGGCTGCTGCTGGTTATCCCGACGCTATGGGCCATCATTACCATTAACTTTTTTATCGTGCAGATTGCCCCCGGCGGCCCGGTGGACCAGGCGATTGCGGCCATAGAATTTGGTCACGCTGGCGGCATGCCGGGCGGCGGCGGTGAAGGAATGGGGGCCAGCCATGCCCGGACGGGCGTGGGCAATATCAGCGAAAGCCACTACCGGGGCGGTCGGGGACTGGATCCGGAGGTGATCGCCGAGATCACCCATCGCTATGGTTTTGACAAGCCGCTGCACGAGCGTTATTTCAGGATGCTCTGGGATTATGTCCGTTTCGATTTTGGCGACAGCCTGTTTCGCAGCGCCTCGGTGCTAACCCTGATCAAGCAAAGCCTTCCGGTTTCCATCACGCTCGGACTGTGGGGGACGCTGATTATTTATCTGGTCTCCATTCCGCTGGGGATCCGCAAAGCGGTCTACAACGGTAGCCGTTTTGATATCTGGAGCAGCACGTTCATTATCATCGGCTACGCTATCCCGGCGTTTCTGTTTGCCGTGCTGCTGATTGTCTTTTTCGCTGGCGGCAGTTATTTCGACCTCTTCCCGCTGCGCGGGCTGGTCTCTGCGGATTTCAGCACGTTGCCGTGGTATCAGAAAATCACCGATTACTTCTGGCACATCACGCTTCCGGTGCTGGCGACGGTTATCGGCGGTTTTGCGGCGCTTACGATGCTGACCAAAAATGCCTTTCTTGATGAGATCCGCAAACAGTACGTCGTCACCGCGCGCGCCAAAGGCGTCGGTGAAAAGCAGATTATGTGGAAGCACGTTTTTCGTAACGCCATGCTGCTGGTGATTGCCGGTTTTCCCGCCACGTTCATCAGTATGTTTTTTACCGGCTCTCTGCTGATAGAAGTGATGTTCTCTCTCAACGGTTTAGGGCTGCTCGGCTATGAGGCCACCGTCTCCCGTGATTACCCGGTGATGTTTGGCACACTGTACATTTTCACCCTGATCGGCCTGCTGCTGAATATCATCAGCGATATCAGCTATACGCTGGTCGATCCCCGTATCGATTTTGAGGGCCGCTGATGTTGCGTTTAAGCCCCGTCAATCAGGCCCGCTGGGCGCGCTTTCGCCACAACCGTCGCGGCTACTGGTCGCTGTGGATCTTCGCCGTCCTGTTCGCCTTAAGTCTGTGTTCCGAACTGATTGCCAACGATAAACCCCTGCTGGTGCATTTCAAAGATCGCTGGTACGTGCCGGTGCTTACTACCTATAGCGAAAGCGATTTTGGCGGTCCGTTTGCGACGCCAGCCGAGTATCAGGATCCCTGGTTACGTGAACAGATCGCGGAGCACGGCTGGGCGCTTTGGGCACCGATTCGCTTTGGCGCGAACAGTATTAACTACGCCACGTCCACCCCCTTCCCTTCCCCGCCTTCCTCGCAAAACTGGCTGGGAACGGACGCCAACGGCGGCGATGTGCTGGCGCGCATCCTCTATGGCACCCGCATCTCGCTCCTGTTTGGGCTGCTTCTGACGCTCTTTAGCAGCGTGATGGGCGTCGTGGCGGGCGCCATGCAGGGCTATTACGGTGGAAAAATCGATTTGTGGGGGCAGCGCGTAATTGAAGTCTGGTCCGGTATGCCGACGCTGTTTCTGATTATCCTGCTGTCCAGCGTAGTACAGCCTGGCTTCTGGTGGCTGTTAGGCATCACCGTCCTGTTCGGCTGGATGGCACTGGTCGGCGTGGTGCGCGCGGAGTTTCTGCGCACGCGAAATTACGATTATATTCGCGCCGCGCAGGCATTAGGCGTGAGCGATCGCGCAATTATCTTCCGTCATATGCTTCCCAATGCGGTGGTGGCGACCCTCACCTTCCTGCCGTTTATTTTGTGTAGCTCCATTACCACCCTAACGTCGCTCGATTTTCTTGGTTTCGGTTTGCCGCTGGGCTCACCGTCTCTTGGCGAACTGCTGTTGCAGGGCAAAAACAACCTCCAGGCCCCCTGGCTGGGCATCGCCGCATTCCTCTCCGTGGCGATGCTGCTTTCCCTGCTGATTTTTATTGGCGAAGCCGTGCGCGATGCCTTCGATCCCAACAAGGCGGTATGACATGACCCGGCCTCTTCTGAGCATAGAAAATCTGTCGATTGCGTTTTCAAAGCAGGGCGAATCTCGCCCGGTGGTGACGGATTTATCGTTGCAGATCCAGCGCGGAGAGACGCTGGCGCTGGTCGGGGAATCCGGCTCCGGTAAGAGCGTTTCGGCACTGTCGGTGCTGCGCCTGCTCCCTTCCCCGCCGGTCAGCTATCCGCACGGGGATATTCTGTTCCATGGACAATCCCTGCTGAACGCTGATGAGCAAACCCTGCGCGGCATTCGTGGCAATAAGATTGCCATGATTTTTCAGGAGCCGATGGTGTCGCTCAATCCATTGCATACGCTGGAAAAACAGCTCTATGAAGTGCTGTCACTTCATCGGGGAATGCGTAAAGAGGCAGCGCGGGGGGAAATTCTGGACTGCCTTGAACGCACCGGCATTCGTAATGCGGCGAAACGGCTGAACGATTTCCCGCATCAGCTTTCCGGCGGCGAGCGCCAGCGCGTGATGATCGCGATGGCGCTGCTGACGCGCCCCGAACTGTTGATTGCGGATGAACCCACCACCGCGCTGGACGTCACGGTGCAGGCGCAAATTCTGCAACTGCTGCGTGAACTGCGCGACGAGCTGAACATGAGCCTGCTGTTTATTACGCATAACCTGGGCATCGTGAAAAAGCTCGCTGACGCGGTGGCCGTGATGCAAAACGGCCGCTGCGTCGAACAGAACAGGGCAACTGCCCTGCTGAGCGCGCCTCAGCACCCGTATACACAGCGCCTGCTCGATAGCGAACCCTCTGGCGACCCGGTTCCGCTTAACGCTGACAGCGCACCGTTGCTGAAGGTTGAGGACCTGTCGGTGTCATTCCCGATCCGCAAAGGCATTTTGCGTCGCGTGGTCGATCACAATCATGTTCTGAAAAACATGAGCTTCTCTCTGCGTCCGGGCGAGTCGCTTGGGCTTGTGGGCGAATCCGGTTCGGGCAAAAGCACCACCGGCCTGGCGCTGCTGCGCCTGATCGCCTCGCAGGGAAGCATTCTCTTTGACGGCATGCCGCTGCAAAACCTGAGCCGCCGCCAAATGCTGCCCGTCCGCCCGCGGATGCAGGTGGTCTTTCAGGATCCGAACTCTTCGCTGAACCCGCGGCTGAGCGTATTGCAGATTATTGAAGAGGGCCTGCGCGTTCATCAGCCCGCGCTGACGGCACAACAGCGTGAAATCGACGTGAAGCGGGTGATGGCGGAAGTGGGTTTAGATCCCGATACCCGGCACCGGTATCCGGCTGAGTTTTCCGGCGGACAGCGCCAGCGTATAGCGATTGCCCGCGCGCTGATCCTGAAACCGGAGCTGATCGTGCTGGACGAGCCTACCTCTTCACTGGACCGCACCGTGCAGGCGCAAATTCTGGCGCTGCTGAAGGGGCTACAGGAAAAGCATCGGCTGGCCTATATCTTTATCAGCCACGATTTACAGGTGGTGCGTGCGCTTTGCCATCAGGTGGTGGTATTGCGGCAGGGAGAAGTCGTTGAGCAGGGAGAGTGCCAGCGCGTATTCACTGCGCCTGCGCAGGATTACACGCGCCAGCTATTGTCCGCTGACTAGCACTCAGAAAGGATATTGACCGGAGAACGGTTCGGCAATTGCCACGCCGAAGTTTTTCAGACGGCAGGTTGCAGCAAATTCATCCTGGCTGTTAACAAACAGGCACGGCTCACCTTCGCATTCCAGCACGGAGCTGTCTACTTCGATGTCCGTCAGCGCCTGGCTGAGACGTTCCATAACCGGCCACGCATTTTCATCGCTCGGGCTAAGCAGCTTGAGCGCCACCAGACAATTATCCTCCCCGGCAACGCTTTGCGGAATCGGTTCAACTTTCGAACCTGCAAAACCCGTCGACCAGCGATAGCTCTGGGGCAAGCGATGGACAATGGAGAGTTGTAATGTATTCACGTTCAGATCCCCGGAAGCAAATTTACTTCACAATTTATTTACATTTATAGTAACACATCATCGCCAACCTGCACTGTTTAGCGGATTTTATAGGCGTTGCAGGCTCGCGTCGGCGCTATATGTACCCGTTTCTGCGATCTAACTCAACCTTTTTAAATACAATGATGTGACTTTTTACATAAATAGATTTTACATAAAAGAAACAAACACCGGGTAAACGAACCGAGGGTTGGTTGATATGGGTCAACAAAAAGGCCCGTTTCGGGCCTTAAGTGCTCATTTATGCGCCGTCTTACGGGGCCGGCTGGCGTAAAGATAGAAGAGGATGGAGCAAGTCGCGCAGAGGGCAATCGCCCACAGCATCGGCCAGGCAGTATTAAACGTCGCCATTGAGAGCAGCGCCCCGACAATCGCGCCAATCCCGAAACGGAACGTCCCTGCCAGCGACGAGGCGGTGCCCGCCATATGCGGGAATTCGTCGAGGATCACCGCCATCGCGTTGGATGAGACCATCGAGACGCAGCCAACAAACGCCGCCACGCCCACCACCAGCGCCCAAAAACCTACGCCCAACAATGCGCTCAATACCAGCCAGATAGCCATCACGAACTGGATCCACAGCCCGGCGCGGAACATATTCAGCGCCCCGACCCGCCGGACAAAGCGGCTGTTGATAATGGTCATCACAAACAGGAACACGATATTCAGCGCGAAGTAGTAACCAAAGTGCTGGGGTGACACATGGTTCAGTTCGATGTACACAAACGGCCCCGCGCTCAGGAACGAAAACATCCCGGCAAAGCTAAAGCCGCTGGCAAGCATATAGCTCAGCACGCGCTTATGGCGAAACAGCGAGGCAAAGTTGCCAAGCGTGGTGCGGACGTGAAACTTCTGACGGCGCTCGACCGGCAGCGTTTCATCGATAAAGACGAAGATCATCACCGAGGCCAGCAGCGCGGCAATCGCCAGGATCCAGAAAATCGCATGCCAGCTGAACCACACCAGCACCGCCCCGCCCACCATGGGGGCGACCAGCGGCGCAATGGTTGTGACCAGCATGACGAACGACATCATGCGTGAGAACTCTTCCTTCGGGTAGATGTCGCGCATCAGCGCGTTAATCACCACGCTTGCCGCAGCCGCAGCCAGGCCATGGAAGAAACGCATCACGATCAGCTGATCGATACTCTGCGCCAGCGCGCAGGCCACCGCCGCCGCGGCAAATATCAACGTCCCGCCCAGAATAACGGGTTTGCGCCCCAGGCTGTCTGCCATTGGGCCATAAAAGAGCTGGCCGAGCGCAAAACCAAGAATGTAGGTGCTGAGCGTCATCTGTGCGCTGCCTGCCGGTACGCCAAACTGCGCGGAAATCACCGGCAGCGCGGGCAGATACATATCGATAGACAGCGGCATCAGCATGGCCAACAGGCCAAGGATAAATACGATTTTAAACGACGAGTGTGGCCTGGTGGTCACAGGGTTCTCCTGAATTTAGCGTGAAAGCAGCCCGACGCTGGCAATCTCTTCTTCCGTCAGCGGGCGATATTCCCCTGGCGCCAGGTCTGGATCGAGTTCAATCGCGCCGATACGTTCACGATGCAGCCCCACAACGTGGTTGCCCACGGCGGCAAACATCCGTTTCACCTGGTGGTAGCGGCCTTCACTGATGGTCAGACGGACGTCCGTTGGGGTAATGACTTCCAGCACCGCCGGTTTGGTCAGATCTTTTTCATTATGCAGCTGAACGCCTTTCGCGAATTGCTCTGCCGTGTCATCCGAGACCGGCGACTCAAGTGTCACCCGATAGGTTTTCTCACAGTGATGACGCGGGGAGGTGATGCGGTGCGACCACTGACCGTCATCGGTCATCAGCACCAGGCCGGTGGTATCAATATCCAGTCGCCCTGCCGCATGCAGCTTGTGCGCCACAGGTTCGTCGAGGAAGTAGAGCACCGTCGGGTGATCCGGATCGTCCGTTGAACAGACGTAACCTTCCGGTTTGTTGAGCATGAAGTAGCGCGGGCCATTCTGCTGGGTCAGCGGGTTGCCGTCATACTCCACCTGGTGGTCAGGCTGGAGTTTAAAAGCGCTGTCTTTCACAATGTCGCCGTCCACGGTTACGCGGCTGGCGCGAATTTCACGCCCGGCAATAGCGCGGCTTACGCCGAGTTGCTGAGCGATAAACTTATCAAGTCGCATGAAATCTTTTTAGCCTTAATGGTGCTGGAAGTCGGACTACGCGTCCGAAAAAGAAGCAGTCAGAAACAGTTCAGTATAATGGTCTGGTTGCGCCACTCAAGGGAAAAAGTTTCGTGGCATACTATATGCGAGTTAACTGAATAGAGAAGCCATGACGTTCACACTACGCCCCTATCAGCAAGAAGCCGTTGATGCCACCCTCGCCTGGTTTCGCAAGCACCGGGAACCCGCCGCCATCGTGCTCCCGACCGGAGCCGGTAAAAGCCTGGTGATTGCCGAACTGGCGCGCCTGGCTCGCGGGCGCGTGCTGGTGCTGGCGCACGTAAAAGAGCTGGTGGCGCAAAACCACGCCAAATATTGCGCGCTCGGCCTGGAGGCCGATATTTTTGCCGCCGGGCTGAAGCGCAAAGAGAGCCACGGGAAAGTGGTGTTTGGCAGCGTACAGTCCGTTGCGCGCAACCTGGACCTGTTTCGCAGCGAGTTTTCCCTGCTGATTGTCGATGAGTGTCACCGCATCAGCGATGACGACGACAGCCAGTATCAGCAAATCCTCACTCATCTGAGAGAGGTGAACCCTCACTTACGCCTGCTTGGCCTGACCGCCACGCCATTTCGTCTGGGCAAGGGCTGGATTTATCAGTTTCATTATCACGGCATGGTGCGTGGCGATGAAAAGGCCCTGTTCCGCGACTGTATCTATGAGCTTCCGCTGCGCTACATGATCAAGCATGGCTATCTGACGCCACCGGAGCGGCTGGATATGCCGGTCGTGCAGTACGATTTCAGCCGCTTACAGGCGCAGAGCAACGGGCTGTTCAGCGAGGCGGATCTTAACCATGAGCTAAAAAAACAGAAGCGGATCACGCCGCATATCATCAGCCAGATTGAAGAATTTGCGCAAACGCGCAAAGGGGTGATGATTTTTGCTGCTACCGTCGAACACGCGCGCGAAATCACGGGGCTTCTGCCCACCAACGACGCGGCGTTAATTACCGGTGAAACCCCCGGGCCGGAGCGCGACAGCCTGATTGAGGCTTTCAAAGCCCAGCAGTTCCGCTACCTGGTGAATGTCTCCGTATTAACCACCGGGTTTGACGCACCGCACGTTGACCTGATTGCGATTCTTCGCCCGACCGAATCCGTCAGCCTGTACCAGCAGATTGTCGGCCGTGGCCTGCGCCTGGCACCGGGCAAAACCGACTGTCTGATCCTCGATTATGCCGGTAATCCGCACGATCTCTACTCCCCGGAAGTGGGCACGCCAAAAGGCAAGAGCGACAACGTGCCGGTACAGGTGTTTTGTCCGGCCTGCGGGTTTGCCAACACTTTCTGGGGCAAAACTACCGCCGACGGCACGCTGATCGAACATTTTGGCCGCCGCTGTCAGGGCTGGTTTGAAGACGATGAGGGCCATCGCGAACAGTGTGATTTCCGCTTCCGCTTCAAAAACTGCCCGCAGTGCAACGCCGAGAACGATATCGCTGCCCGCCGCTGTCGGGAGTGTGACACGGTGTTGGTCGACCCGGATGACATGCTGAAAGCGGCGCTGAAACTGAAAGATGCGCTGGTGCTGCGCTGTTCCGGCATGGTCTTACAGCCCGGTGCGGATGAAAAAGGCGAGTGGCTAAAGATTACCTATTACGACGAGGACGGCGCAGACGTCAGCGAGCGGTTCAGGGTCCAGACGCCCGCCCAGCGCACCGCGTTCGAACAGCTCTTTATCCGCCCGCATACCCGCACGCCCGGCGTGCCGCTGCGCTGGATAACCGTTGCCGATATCGTGCGCCAGCAGGCGCTGCTGCGCCATCCTGATTTTGTTGTCGCCCGTAAAAAAGGGCAGTTCTGGCAGGTGCGTGAGAAGGTCTTTGACTATGAAGGACGCTTTCGCCGGGCAAACGAATTGCGCGGTTAACGGGACTTTTCGTTGATGCGCGAGCCATTTGAGTATAAAATGCCGCCCGCTTCACATCCGTGAGGCAGAACACTCACCTGCTGCTGGGTCGCCTGTAGCAGGGTTTTAAATACAGAGAGAAATCAATGTTCACTATCGAAGCAGAAGTACGTAACGTGCAGGGTAAGGGTGCGAGCCGCCGCCTGCGTAACGCTAACAAGTTCCCGGCTATCGTTTACGGTGGCGAAGCTGCTCCAGTTGCAATCGAACTGGATCACGACAAAGTGTGGAACATGCAGAACAAAGCTGAATTCTACAGCGAAGTTCTGACCATCGTTGTTGGCGGTAAAGAAGAAAAAGTGAAAGTTCAGGCTGTTCAGCGTCACCCGTTCAAGCCAAAACTGTCTCACATCGACTTCGTTCGCGCGTAATCGCAAACCTGTCGAGAAAAACCCCGCTTCTGCGGGGTTTTTTTATGGCCGCTACTTACCGCCTGAGGTGCGACGCTGGAGCTGATCGCGCAGATTCGGCGGCGTGCCTTTAATGGTCAGCGTGTCGGTCGCCGGATCCCAGAAGATACGTTCCCCGAGCAGCATGGCATCAAAGTTAATGGTTAACCCACCGCCGCTACCGGCAAATTTCGTCAGCTGACGCAGCGTACTGCGATCCGCCGGGAAGCTCTCTTCCAGCTCATAGCCTTTTTCCGCGGTAAATTCCTGGAAGCTGACTTCGCTGACGCCCGCCAGCTCTTTGGACAGCGACTCCAGCTCAATCTCTTCCCCGGCCTGTAACTGCTCGTTACAGTAGCTGTAAACCTGCTGACGCACGGTCTGACGCTCAGATTTATCCAGCTGCGCCTCAGCGGTAAAGTCATCCACCGCCTGGAGCAGACCTTTGTTCTGCGCTTTGGCGTTCAGCCCTTCACTGGCACCGAGGAAGTCCATAAAGAAATCGGCCACTTTGCGGCCCACGCGGCCTTTAAGGAAGGTCAGGTAGCGCGTCGATTCCGGATTGGTTTCCCATTCGGTTAAATCAATACGCGCCACAATATCCGCATGGTTGATATCCAGATAGTGCGTTGAGCTAATATCCAACTGCTCGTTCACACGCATGCTGCTTAAATTATTCAGCACGGTGACCAGCAGATACTCTACCGCCAGATAGCGGTAGTGGCAGAACAGGACGATACCGCCATCGGCGAAGGGATATTTCGCCAGTTCGTCACGAAGACGGCCGGTTGCAGCGCGGCTGAATGCCAGGAAATCCTCTTCGCCCTGACGTTGCAGGCGCAGGCTATCCGCCAGCTCGCTCTCTTCGCTGAACAAGCCATAGGCTTTATTTTTCGCGCTGTAGACGCGATGCAACTCCGCCATCATCTCGACAACGGTAGGCGTTGGTTCCAGTAACGAATCGCGTAGCACCACTTCAAGGGTTTGCTCATCACGCTTGATAAGCTGGTGCAAGGCAATCTGGTTGATTTCCAGACTCATGATAAACTCTCCTTTTAGACCGGGCGGTATTCAACCACCACCAACGCATGTGTGCAACAGAAGATAAAAAAGGGGAAAAAAAGCTGTTGCTACGGTAATATGTCGCCCTTCTCTCAACAAACTGATTTTGATTTATGCCACAACATTCCCGCTACAGTGACGAACACGTTGAACAACTGCTCAGTGAGCTGGTCAACGTACTGGAAAAACATAAAACGCCAACCGATCTCTCCCTGATGGTTTTGGGAAATATGGTTACCAACCTGATCAATACCAGCGTTGCTCCGGCTCAGCGTCAGGCGATCGCCAAATCTTTCGCCCTGGCTTTGCAGTCATCCGTTAGCGACGACCAGGCACACTAAGGGAAACGAACAACAGTTTATGGTGACGAATCGTCAGCGCTACCGTGAAAAAGTCTCCCAGATGGTCAGCTGGGGGCACTGGTTTGCCCTGTTCAACATTCTGTTGGCGATGGTGCTCGGCTGCCGTTATCTTTTTGTGGCAGACTGGCCAACCACGTTAACCGGGCGTATCTACTCGTGGATGAGCCTTGTTGGTCACTTTAGCTTTCTGGTCTTCGCCACCTATCTGCTGATCCTGTTCCCACTGACGTTTATCGTCATGTCGCAGCGGCTGATGCGCTTCCTGTCCGCCATTCTTGCGACGGCGGGCATGACGCTGTTGCTTATCGACAGCGAAGTCTTTACCCGGTTCCACCTGCACCTGAATCCTGTCGTCTGGGAGCTGGTGATTAACCCGGATCAGAACGAGACCGCCCGCGACTGGCAGCTGATGTTTATCAGCGTGCCGATTATCCTGCTGATCGAAATGTTGTTCGCGACGTGGAGCTGGCAAAAGCTCCGCAGCCTGACCCGACGCCGACATTATGCGAAGCCCGTCGCGGCGCTCTTTTTCGCCTCATTTATCGGTTCGCACCTGATGTATATCTGGGCAGATGCGAACTTCTACCGCCCTATTACCATGCAGCGCGCGAATCTGCCGCTCTCCTATCCGATGACGGCACGTCGTTTCCTTGAAAAACACGGTCTGCTGGACGCGCAGGAGTATCAGCGTCGTCTGGTCGAACAGGGTAATCCGGAAGCGGTCAGCGTGCAGTATCCCCTGAGCGATCTGAAATATCGCGACATGGGGCGCGGTCAGAACGTGCTGCTGATTACCGTCGATGGCCTGAACTATTCTCGCTATGAGAAGCAGATGCCTGCCCTGGCTGAATTCGCTGAGAACAACATCGTATTCACTCAGCATATGAGTTCCGGTAATTCGACCGACGCGGGTATTTTCGGTCTGTTCTACGGCATTTCACCGAGCTATATGGACGGCGTGCTGTCGGCCCGTATTCCGGCTGCATTGATTACCGGGCTTAATCAGCAGGGCTACCAGCTGGGGCTGTTCGCCTCTGATGGTTTCAACAGCTCGCTGTACCGCCAGGCGCTGCTGTCTGATTTCTCACTGCCAGCCGCGCAGAGCCAGTCTGACGATCGGACTGCTGACCAGTGGATAGACTGGCTGAAGCGCTATGCACAGGAAGATAACCGCTGGTTCTCCTGGGTTGCGTTTAACGGCACAAATCTTGATGACAGCAATCAGAAAGGCTTCGCGCGCCGCTATAGCCGTGCGGCGGGTGATGTCGATGCGCAGATCGCTCGCGTGCTGACCGCCCTGCGCGACGCGGGCAAGCTGGACAATACGGTCGTCATTATCACGGCGGGGCATGGCGTGCCGCTCGGCGACGAAGCGAAGGGCATGGACTGGTCGCGCCCGAACCTGCATGTCCCGCTGGTGATCCACTGGCCGGGCACTCCCGCGCAACGCATCAATATGCTGACCGACCATAAAGACGTCATGACCACGTTAATGCAGCGGCTGCTGCACGTTAGCACGCCGGCAATTGAATACTCGCAGGGACAAGACCTCTTTAGCGCCACGCGGCGTCATAATTGGGTCACGGCTGCTGGCGAAAACACGCTGGTGGTGACCACGCCGACGCTGTCCCTTGTGCTGAACAGCAACGGCAATTACCAGACGTACAGCCTCGAAGGTGAGAAGCTGAAAGACCAGAAACCGCAGCTCAGCTTGCTGTTGCAGGTGCTGACAGACGAGAAGCGCTTTATCGCTAACTGATTATTTATGAATCAGTTAGCGTTGCTTCCCCCTTGCAATCAAAAAGGAATCGAGTAGTATTCCTTTTATGCGTCGGCACGTAGCGCAGCCTGGTAGCGCACCGTCATGGGGTGTCGGGGGTCGGAGGTTCAAATCCTCTCGTGCCGACCAAAACTACACAAAAAAACCAGCCGCTTATGGCTGGTTTTTTATTGCCTGTCTTCGCATGCACAATGCTTAGTGCTTCTCACGCCCACCGAGAAAGAAAATCCCCAGCGGAATCGCCAGCAGAACGGTGAACACCAGACTGTAAACAAAGATCATCGCTGATTGCAGGACAAACATGCTGGTTGTCCACGCAGAGAGCGGGATGTTGTACTGCTCGATCACGCCGACAATGGTTGCTCGCCCCACGCATGCAGCAGCAATCATAAACACAACCAGTAACGCCAGCAGGAACTTGCGGCCTTCAGGTGTCTTCAGTTTTTCCCGTACCATCTCTTCTCCCTTTACAGATGAATAACAATAATTAACGCGTAAAATAACACGATCTCTGCACCGACTCCACCACAGCATTAAACACCAATAAAAGAGCATAAAAGCAGTGCTTTACTCCGTTTAAAATGAAAATGTGAGTAAATTACGCCAACCATTCACATACATTATGTTAGTCTTTCCGGGATCGTTTTAACAAAAAGGAATGACAGTGAAAAACGCACCTAAATTTGCCATCGCCCTTATCGCCGCTGCGTGCGCGAGCACCAGCGCTTTCGCCAGCGAAACCCCAAAAGAGCAGCCGCTGGAAAAAGTTGCCCCGTATCCGCAAGCGGACAAAGGGATGAAGCGCCAGGTTATTCAGCTCCCGGCTCAGCAGAATGAAGGGAATTTCAAAGTCGAGCTGTTAATCGGCCAAACGCTGGAAGTGGACTGCAACCAGCATCGTCTGGGCGGCCAACTGGAAAGCAAAACACTGGAAGGCTGGGGTTATGACTACTATGTCTTCGACAAAGTAACCTCGCCAGTCTCCACCATGATGGCGTGCCCGGACGGCAAGAAAGAGAAGAAATTTATCACCGCCTATCTGGGTGATAACAGTCTGCTGCGCTATAACAGCAAGCTGCCGATTGTCGTTTATACGCCGGAAAACGTGGATGTGAAATATCGCGTATGGAAGGCGGATGAGACGGTAGGACAAGCAGTAGTTCGTTAAAAATAAGTCGGGTGGCGCTCACGCTTACCCGACCTGGAAAGGGTGCGTTCTGGTGCCCTCACCCCAACCCTCTCCCGGTGGGAGAGGGAGAAAACACGAAAAACGGTAACGGATGTTACCGTTTTGCGTTTACCTTACAGCGCGATATCCGCAACCGGCTTGTTTTCCGCCTGAGGCTTCAGCTCTGCCTGTGGCGCAGCATCCGCAGCCTGCGGTTTGACGTATTGCAGTTGCAGAACGCGACTGGTGTATTCCAGCTCTTGTTCTGTGGCGTCAACGTTACCGTTCAGCTTCGTACCGTAGGATGGAATAATGGTTTTCAGCTTCGCCTGCCATTCCGGGCTGGATACTTTGTCCTTAAACACTTTTTCCATCAGGTGTAGCATGATTGGCGCAGCGGTAGACGCCCCCGGGGATGCTCCCAGCAGCGCGGCAATAGTGCCATCCTTATCGCTTACTACTTCGGTACCCAGACGCAGCACACCGCCCTCTTTCGGATCGCGTTTGATGATCTGCACGCGCTGACCCGCCTGCCACAGACGCCAGTCTTCTTTCTTCGCCTGCGGATAGTACTCTTTCAGCGCCTCGAAGCGTTCTTCATCAGAGAGCATCACCTGGCTAATCAGGTATTTCACCAGATCGAAGTTATCCAGTCCCACGTCCATCATTGGCTTGACGTTTGACGTCGTGGTCGCGCTCAGCAGATCCCACAGGGAACCGTTTTTCAGGAACTTGGTAGAGAATGTAGCGAACGGCCCGAACAGCACCACGCGCTTACCGTCCAGCATACGGGTGTCGATATGGGGAACGGACATCGGTGGCGCACCAACAGAAGCCTGACCGTACACTTTAGCCAGATGACGTTTAACCACTTCAGGGTTTTCCGACACCAGGAACTGGCCGCCAACCGGGAAGCCGGCGTAGTCGTCCGCTTCCGGAATACCGGACTCCTGCAACAGTTTCAGCGCCGCGCCGCCAGCACCGATAAACACGAACTTCGCCTTAATCACATGCTCGGCTTCGTTGTTTTTCAGATCGGCAACGGTCACGCTCCAGCTGTTATCCGCGTTGCGCTTGAAACCACGCACTTCGGAGCTGAGTTGCAGGTTAAAGTTCTCTTTTTTCTTCAGAGAGGCCACCAGCTGACGGGTGATTTCACCGTAGTTAACGTCAGTACCAATTTCAGTGCGGGTCGCCGCCACTTTCTGGTTCGGATCGCGGCCTTCCATAACCAGCGGCGCCCACTCTTTGATTTGAGCGTGATCTTCAGAGTATTTCATCCCGCGGAAAAGCGTGCTCTGTTGCAGGGCAGCGTAGCGCGCACGCAGGAAGTTGACGTTTTGATCGCCCCACACAAAGCTCATGTGCGGAACGGTGTTGATGAAGGAGTGCGGATTGTGCAACACACCGCTGTTCACCTGGTGAGACCAGAACTGACGTGAGATCTGGAACGCTTCGTTGATCTCTACCGCCTTCTCGATACTAATGGAACCGTCCTTTTTCTGCGGCGTATAGTTCAGTTCCATAAGTGCCGAGTGCCCCGTCCCGGCGTTATTCCAGCCGTTAGAGCTTTCCTGCGCCACGCCATCAAGGCGCTCGACCATGGTCATGGACCAGTTCGGCTCTAATTCCTGAAGATATGTGCCCAGCGTGGCGCTCATGATGCCGCCACCAATTAAAAGGACATCCGTTTCCTGCTCTTTTGGTGCGTCAGCCTTCGCCGCCAGCGAGACGGCGTTCAGCCCCACGGCCAGAGAAAAGAGCACGGCAGTCATTTTTTTCATCATTTATGCCTTAGTTGAATAGTGCTTGATGCGTAGAAATTACAGGTGAAACACGCTGCGGTGGCACGGTAGCAACTTTTAAATATTGTTTAAAGGTTACGAAATTATTGTAATTGTGAAATTTAATGATGGATTGTTTGTAGGGTTTTGGCATACAGGCTGGCACCCGACGATTTTCCTGGCTATGATGCTGCACTTTGTGATCGCGCGCACGGAAGCCTGCCCCTACCAGCGAATTGTTATGTCATTACCTCACTCGTCTGTACCCCAAGAAGGCCATGTCGCCACCGTTTTACGTTCGCCTCAACGTCTGATGCGCGAAACCCTGGCCGGCGTGATTACCGCGCTGGCGCTGATCCCGGAAGTGATTTCGTTTTCCGTGGTCGCGGGCGTGGATCCGAAAGTGAGCCTTATCGCCTCCGTGGTGCTCTGTTTCGCCCTTTCCCTGCTCGGCGGGCGTCCGGCCATGGTGACGGCGGCGGCCGGTTCCGTCGCGCTGGTGATTGGCCCGATGGTCCATCAACACGGCGTACAGTACATTCTGCCCGCGGTGGTGATGGCTGGCGTGATTCAGATCCTGTTCGGCGCGCTGGGAATGGCGCGGCTGATGCGCTTTATTCCCCAGTCGGTGATGACCGGGTTTGTTAACGCCCTTGGCATTTTGATTTTCTTTGCCCAGGTGCCCCATTTCTGGAGCCGAAGCCCGCTGATAGTGGGCCTGTTCGTGCTGACGCTGCTGATTGTGCTGTGGGTGCCACGCTATATCAAAAGCGTGCCCTCCCCGCTGATTGCCATTGTGCTGCTGACTTTGTTCACCGTCACCAGCGGGCAAATCCTGCCAACGGTAGGGGATGAAGGCTCCATGAGCGGCGGTTTGCCGGGCTTTACGCAACTGCTGGTGCCGCTCAATCTGGAAACCCTGAGCATTATCTGGCCGTGCGCGCTAAGTATCGCTTTTGTTGGCCTGCTGGAATCGCTACTGACGGCTAAGCTGGTGGATGAACTGACCGTTACCCCTTCAAGCAAGCGCCGCGAGAGCATCGGTCTGGGCGTGGGGAATATTATGGCCGGGTTCTACGGCGGCATTGCGGGCTGCGCGATGATTGGGCAGACCATCGTTAACGTGGAGATGGGGAAAGGCAGAAGCCGTATCTCCACCCTTGCGGCGGGTATCGTACTGCTTGTGCTGGTTACGGCGCTCAGCGAGGTGATGGCCAAAATCCCGATGGCGGTACTGGCGGGTATTATGGCCATTGTGGCCGTCAAGACCTTTAGCTGGCATAGCGTTCAGCCCGGAACGCTGAAAAACGCGCCGGTGGCTGAAACCGTCGTGATGCTGGTGACGGTTGTGGCAACGGTTTACACCGGCAACCTGGCGATTGGCGTGCTGGGCGGGATTGTGATGATGTTCATCCTCCCTGCCCGACTTAAGCAAAAAGCACTGGCTACAGAAGAAAAATCGTCGCCAGTCCAAGAAAAATAAAGAAACCGCCGGTATCGGTAATGGCGGTGATCATCACGCTCGACCCCACCGCGGGGTCGCGCCCCAGCCGGGTCATCGTCAATGGGATAATCACGCCCATCATCGCCGCCACCAGCAGGTTCAGCACCATCGCCAGCATCATGACCCCGCCCAGCGCCATATCATCGTACAGCCACCAGGTAATGCCGCCCATGATGCCGCCCCAGACAAGGCCGTTAATCAGCGCGACGCCCATCTCCCTGAAAATCAGCCACGAAAAATTACCCGGCTGAATGTTTTCCAGCGCCAGGGCGCGAACGATCATGGTGATAGTCTGGTTGCCGGTGTTCCCGCCGATCCCCGCCACAATCGGCATCAACGACGCCAGGGCCACCAGCTGGGAAATGGTATGTTCGAAGCCGTCAATAACGCGGGACGCCACGAACGCGGTGCATAAATTGATGGCGAGCCACGCCCAGCGGGTTTTGACGGCCTTGCCGACGGAGGCATGAACATCGTCTTCGGCACTGATACCGCCAAGGGCACGCAGGTCGTTATCGGTCTCTTCATAGACCACGTCAACGATCTCATCAATGGTCAGACGCCCCATCAGCTTGCCCACCGAATCCACCACCGCCGCGCTCACCAGGTCATCACGTTCGAAGGTACGCGCGGCTTTTTCGGCATCGTCTTCCGGCGAGAAGACCATCGGCTCGGTTTCCATGACCTCACTTACCCGCTGCTGGGTGCTGTTCAGCAGGATCGTTTTAAGCTCCAGCTCCCCGAGCAGGGTCTTATCCCGCGAGGTGACGAACAGTTTATCGGTGTTGTCCGGCATACTGCCCAGGCGACGAAGATAGCGCTGCACCGTACCCAGGGTGACGTCCGGACGCACGGTGATGACGCCAAACTCCATGATCGCGCCGACGCTGTTTTTCTCGTAGTGCATCACCTGACGCACGCGCGCCCGCTCCTCGGCAGGCAGGGAAGCCAGCAGGCGTCCGGTCAGGTTGCGCGGAAGATGCTGAACGAGGTAAATCTGCTCATCGATATCCAGCGTTTGCAGGGCGTCAAGAATGTCCCGATCGCTCATCTCATCGATAAGGTCATCCCAGACGTTTTCCGAGGCTTCAAGCAGCACCTGACCGCGCTCATGATCCTGCACCAGCCGCCACAGGGCGTGGCGCTCCTCGGAAGGCAATGCCTCCAGGGTGTCCGCCAGATCCGGAGGTGGTAAATGTGCAACCAGCGCACCTACCTCAGCAATATCGTCGGCCAGCGTGCCGACATCATATTGCTCAGCCAGGGTTAGCTTACCCAATAACGTTGACGTGACCGCTTTATCGGTCGTCAGGAGCCAGATGAGCCGCGCACGCTCCTGGTCACGCTGCCTGGCGCTGTTTTTCTTTAATACCGACATCAATCATAAATCCATTAAATGAGTTGGCGTTAAGCATAGCGCGGGGATATGTAAATAAGAATAAACGGCGGGTCGGGATGGAGAAAAAAACGGCATATATGAAAAATGAGTGTGCCGGGGGCCACCCGGCACAATTGCAATCAGGCCGTGCGCGCCACCGCGTCCCGTGACGCCGCATCGCGCTCATCGCCGGTCAGCTCGCTCAGTTTGCCGTCGCGCATCTCCAAAAGACGGTCGGCGTGAATGAAGTAGTGATCGTCATGGCTGATGGCAAAAATGGTTTTCCCCATCGCCTGCATCAGCGGCAGCAGGACCTGATAGAACTCGCGACGGAAGTGCGGGTCCTGATCGGCGGCCCATTCATCCAGCAGGATGATGTCGCGCTCTTCGGCCAGCGCCAGCAGCAGCGCCACGCGCTTCTTCTGCCCTTTCGACAGCTTGAGATTCAGGATTTTGCCATCCTGTAGCTCCAGCTTGTGTGACATTTGCAGATGCGCAAGCCACTTCTCCACCAGCGCCGGATCCGCCTGCTGCCCTTCCGGGCCCAGCAGCCGGTCGAACAGCCAGACGTCGGTAAATACCGCCGAGAAGAGCTTGCGGTAGTCCTCCGGTTTCTCCGCGCTCAGCGCTTTGCCATCCAGCAAAATTTCGCCTGATTGCGGCTGGTAGAGGCCCGTCAGCAGCATCGCCAGCGTGGATTTGCCGCTGCCGTTACCGCCGATCAGGAACAGCAGTTCGCCGCGGTGAATGGTCAGATTTATCGGCCCCACGGAGAAGGCGTTATCCTGATAGCGGAAGGTCACGTTACGCAGCTCAAGCGTTTGCCAGTTCGGAAAGGCCTGCGGGCGCGGGAACTCAGACTTAAACGGCGCAAGGTCGAACTTCTTCAGCTTGTTGAAGGCCACCTGTGCGCTCAGCAGCGTCGGCAGTGCGCCAACGGCCGACAGCAGCGGCGTGCGTAAAAACAGCAGCGTCAGGGAGTACGTTGCCGCCACGTTGGTATCCGCCCACCCCAGGCTGTTCGCCATCCAGAACACCAGGCCAATGGCACCCAGCATCATGATGTTGGACCAGTTCACGGCGCTCAGGTGGAACGTATCGGCGCGAATAATGTGATGACGATATTCGTGCGCATCCGGGATATAGAGATGGTTGAAGATATGTTCGGCGCGCTCGCGGTTCAGCGTCAGCTCTTTGCGCCCTTCCAGCACTGTCTGATAATCGTTATAGAGCTTGTCTTCCGTTTCGCGCAGCACCGCCATGTGCTTATAGACGCGTGATACCAGCAGGAACCCGCCCCAGATGGTAATAACAATCCACAGCGCCGTTACCGCCAGCATTTTGCTGGAGAGCCAGGCGAGATAGGCTGCCGAGCCAAAGGTCAGGATGATCCCCTGCACCAGCTCCGGCAGGCGCACAAAGGCGATGGTAATGGCGCGCACATCGCTGGTCAGCCCCGCCAGCAGAGAAGCACTTCCCAGCTGTTCGATGCGTTCCACTTGAGTATCAAGGATCCGTTTGATGAACTCGCTGCGCAGACGGAAAACGAAGTGGTGGCCGAGCGCGGTCAGCGCCAGCTGTGACCCGAGCGTGACTGCCATCAGCAGCAGCAGTAAACCCAGAAATTCCGGCAGGACGGAGAGTGACGTGTCGACCATTTCGATCAAACGCACGTTAATGAAGGCAATCAGGCCGATCCCCAGCGCCGCGCTGGCAAGGCTTAGCGCCATCACCGCGATAAAAGGCCAGCGATACTGCCGCCAGACAAGAAGAAGTAGTTGCATGCAGAGCAATCCGGACAAGAAAAATCAGCCAGCAGTGTAAACTGCCTTTCACACACATCAAGAATAATTCTTATTTTTATTCTCTGTACGCTGCCTGGCGGAACGTGAGGTTGTAGCGAAACGCCCCCGCCACCGGGTGATCGCCATTTTTAAGCGGCTGAATACCGTGATAAAAAAGCCGTGATTCACCGCCCCAGACCACCACATCGCCATGCTCCAGCATCAGCCGTTTGAGCGGGTCGTTGCGCCGCAGGCCGCCAAACTGAAAGACAGCGGGCAGCCCAAGGGATACCGAGACAATCGGCGCGCGCAGGTCAGGCTCGTCCTTATCCTGATGCAGGGAGAGCTTTGCCCCGACGGCATAGCGGTTGATCAGACAGGCATCGGGACGAAAATCAGGATAGCCGGCCGCGACGGCGGCATCGTGACACAGCGCCTGAAACGCCTCCGGCATCGGCGGCCACGGCCGATCCGTCAGCGGGTCGTTCGCGGCATATACATAGCCCCGCTCATTCGTCGCCCATCCCAGTTCGCCGCAGTTGGTCATCGCCACGGACATGGTATACCCGCCCGGCGTGACCATATGGCGAAACGGCGAACGGGCGGTGACGGTATCAATACCGTCGAACAGCGCCGCCGCGCGGGAAAGCGCAAAACGTCTCAGGATCGTCGCCCCCGGCGCGAGCGGCTCCTGCCAGGGTTCAGCATCAGCAAAAAGATCGAGCATTATCCCTCCGGGTTGTTCGCCTCACGTTTCAACAATAGCACCTTACGCGCTGCGCCCCAGCGATAACCCGACAGCGCACCGTCGTTACGCACCACGCGGTGACAGGGGATAACTATCGCCAGTTTGTTGGCTCCGCAGGCCCCCGCCACGGCACGTACGGCATTGGGTTTACCAATGGCCTTCGCCACCTGCTGATAGCTCGCCGTTTCACCGCAGGGGATAGCCCGCAGCGCCTGCCAGACCTGCTGCTGGAAAGCGGTACCCCGGATATCCAGCGGTAACGTCAACGGCGTCGCGCGGCTGTCGACAGAGGCAATCACCTGACGAACACGCCCGGCAAATGCGCCTTCCATCGGTTCGCGGACGGCAAGCGGAAACAGTGACAGCAGCTCAGCCGTCAGCCCGGCGTCGTCATCACCCAGCAGTATTGCGCAGATCCCGCGCTCGCTTTCCGCCACCAGACAGTGGCCCAGCGAGCAGTCGCTGATGGCATAGCGGACCGCAGCCTCTCCGTTACGGTACTGTTTCGCCGTCATGCCCAGCGCGCCGTTGGCTTTACGGTAGTAGCTGCTGCCGTCCGGGAAGCCAGCGGCCAGTACGGCGTCGGTGATTTTACCGCCCTGTGCAAGCAGGCTACGCAGGCGTTGTTCACGCGCAGCCTGCTGCCATGCTTTCGGCGTCATGCCGGTAACGGATTTAAACAAGCGGTGGAAATGGAACGGACTCATGCCAACCTGCTGCGCCAGTGCCTCCAGGTTCAGCGCGGCATCCTGCTCAAGCAGTCGGCAGGCCAGCGCAACGTTGGCCTTTTTCTGCGCCATAGGGTCGACCTGGTCCGGCCTACAGCGCTTACAGGGGCGGAAACCCGCCTGCGCGGCCTGGTGAGCATCAGGATAAAAGCAGACATTTTTACGCAGCGCGTGGCGGGCACGGCAGGACGGACGACAATAAATGCCGGTCGTCTGCACGGCAAAGACAAACTGGTTATCCGCACGCGGATCGCGGGCCAGAACAGCCTGCCAGCGATCCTCATCGGTAAGATAGGTTGTGTTTTTCATCATCGGCTCCTCTTACAAGCATACGCTCAGCTTGCCTGAACGCCACCGAACAAAAACCCGCAACCTTGCTTTTTAATTTTTTTCGCTCACCAGGAAGCTGTTGAACTGCGGTGAACTCCAGGTTTTAAACCCGTCAGCCTCTTTGGTGATCATATAAACGGCCAGCCCTTCCTGACGCACCACCTCTTTGGCCTTCTCCGTGCCGAGCACCATCAATCCGGTATCCCAGGCGTCGGCTTCCAGCGCAGTTGGCGCTATCACCGTCACGGACACCAGGTTGTGGGTAATCGGGCGTCCGGTTTGCGGATCAATCACATGCGAGATACGTTTGCCATCCAGCTCGTAATAGTTGCGGTAGCTTCCGGAGGTGCTGATACCGTGCCCGTTGATGTCGACAATCGCCTGCACCGCGTTCTGCTGATCGGTTGGTTTTTGGATGGCCACTCGCCACGGCCTGCCGCTGGCGTTCATGCCCCGGCTGACGAGCGCGCCCCCGACGGAAACCAGATAACGGGGAATACCTTCCTGCGCCATCAGGGCCGCGAGATGATCCGCAGCATACCCCTCGCCTACCGTGGAGAGATCCACAAACAGGTCGGGAATGTCTTTTTGCAGGTATTGCTGACCGTACTGGGAGATCACCGCCAGATGCTGTAACCCTGTACGCGCGCGGGCGTCGTCGATGGCGGCTTGATCGGGTGTGGTCACCGGCTGCTTGTTGGGGCCAAATCCCCACAGGTTCACCAGCGGCCCAACGGTCACATCCATTGCGCCGTTGGTTTTGTAGCCCACGCGCATGGCTTCCGTGACGATATCGGCCATTGCTTCGCTCACCGGCCACAGCGAGGTGCTGCTGGAGCGATTGAAACGCATCAGCGCTGAGTCATTTTTATAGGTAGAGAGTAGCTGATCGTCGGCATCCAGCTGCGCCTGAATTTTACCGCGTAGTTCTTCAGCGCGGGATTTATCGATATTCATCACGCTGACGCGCCAGAAGGTCCCCATGGTTTTCCCTTCCAGCACCGTCGCGGCGGGTGCGTCGATTTTTGCGGGCTGTGTAGAAGAGTCACACGCGGTCAGGAGTAAAAAAGTCGCCAGAACGCTGGCGCGTAAAAAAGTCATATCCATTGGTTATTATCCTCATGCCAGGGCGGCAAGAGTACACTAAAACAGCGTATTTGTAAGACCCTAAAAAAGCATGAAAAAAGGGGCCTGATGGCCCCTTTGTCGCTGTATGAGCAATTAGAACTGGTAAACCAGACCCAGCGCGACGATATCGTCAGTACCGATACCTGCTGCGCGAGTGAAGTCGTTCTCATCAACCAGGTTGATTTTGTAATCAACGTAGGTGGACATGTTTTTGTTGAAGTAGTAAGTCGCGCCAACATCAACATATTTCAGCAGATCCTGGTCGCCGTAGCCGTTTTCCAGGTCCTTACCTTTAGATTGCAGGTACGCCACGGATGGACGCAGGCCGAAGTCGAACTGATACTGAGCAACCACTTCGAAGTTCTGCGCTTTGTTAGCCCAGCCCTGATCGCCAACGCGGGTCGCGTTGTAAGTCTGAGTATACTGTGCAGCCAGGTAGATGTTGTTCGCGTCGTATTTCAGACCACCGGTGTAGGTCTCTGCGCGATCGCCTTCACCGTAGTAGCCCGCAGCGTTCTGGTCAGCAGTACGTTTAGAACTGGTAACTGCCGTACCGAGTGCGAAGCCTTCGCCCAGATCGTAAGTCAGAGAGCCGCCGTAGCCGTCACCGTTCTGACGCAGCGCGTCACGACCGTTGTTGGTCTGGCCTTCGCCGCTTGGGCTGCCGTTTTTACCCTGGTACTGCAACGCGAAGTTCAGACCATCAACCAGACCGAAGAAGTCCTGGTTACGGTAGGTCGCGAAGCCGTTACCACGCTGCTGCATGAAGTTGTCAGAACCGTAGGTATCGCCGCCGAACTCCGGCAGAACGTCGGTCCAGGAAGTCACATCGTAAACAACGCCGTAGTTACGACCGTAGTCGAATGAACCCGCATCAGCGAATTTCAGACCTGCGAACGCCACACGCGTCCATGAGTTGTTTTCGTTCTCACCAGAGTTACCCTGGATCTGGTATTCCCACTGGCCGTAACCGGTCAGCTGGTCGTTAACCTGAGTTTCGCCTTTGAAGCCCAGACGCATGTAGGTCTGGTCGCCGTCTGCACTGTCGTCATCAGAGAAATAGTGCAGGCCATCCACTTTACCGTACAGATCTAATTTGTTGCCGTCTTTGTTATAAATTTCAGCCGCATTTGCTGCGCCTGCCACCAGCAGAGCTGGTACCAGGAGGGACAGTACTTTAACTTTCATTTTATTAACCCTCTGTTATATGCCTTATTATTTACCACTGCTTACTGGTCAACCCTCTTAACCAGTCGGCAAGTTCATTCTCCTCAAAAATGCAGAATAATCCAACAGGAATATGATACGAAAACTTTGAAGATGTTTCACTTTACCATCAAGATGTTTCAATATGTAAATTTCAAGGAACTTTCACAAAGCATCAAAAGTTTAAAAATATAGCACGGATAATCAAAACAAAAATATATCCTATAAAATTCAAAAGACTAACTTAAAAAAGAGTACAGCACTGAATGACAAAAAAATTCCCGTCAACACCACTAAAATAACCCTCGCTATCATCATTAACTTTATTTATTACCGTCATTCAGTTCTGAATGTCTGTTTATCCCTAATTGAACCGGATGCTCCGCATTCGGTTTTTTTTTACCTTTCTTTACGTCAACAGACATTTTATGTGCTACCCGTCTGTAATGATAACGACTATTAACTAAATCCATCGCCCGGCGTTTACAGATTTTCCTCTTCACTTTCAAAATTAATTTCTTGTTAATTCGTGCTATTTTACTGCCGTTGTAACAGCATATTTGTACATTTCACTGGGTTTTGTACATCTTTCACACGGATGACGTTGAAGCGGGTTGTGACAGATAAAAAGTCAAGGTCATACCGATAACGACGCTGGAAATTCAGTTATTACCCTTTATACTGCCCTATCCCATTACCGCGCGGCCATTACGGGTTAAACACATCGATGAGTCAGACTGAAACTACCGCCCCGAGCAAATTCTCCCTTCTACCGGGCAGCATCACCCGTTTCTTTCTTCTGTTGATCGTTGTGCTGTTAGTCACAATGGGAGTGATGGTTCAGAGCGCCGTGAATACCTGGCTTAAAGATAAAAGCTATCAAATTGTCGATATCACCCATGCGGTGCATAAGCGCATTGATACGTGGCGCTACGCGACCTGGCAAATCTACGACAATATCGCCGCCGCACCTGCCACCTCATCAGGCGAAGGGTTGCAGGAAACGCGCCTTAAGCAGGATGTGTATTACCTTGAAAAACCGCAGCGCAAGACGGAAGCCCTGATTTTCGGCTCGCACGACAGCGCAACGCTTGAGATGACGCAGCGGATCTCCTCCTATCTGGACACCCTGTGGGGCGCCGAGACCGTACCGTGGTCCATGTATTACCTGAACGGTCAGGACAACAGCATGATCCTGATCTCGACCCTGCCGCTTAAGGATCTCTCGTCGGGCTTTAAAGAGACCACCGTTGGCAGCATTGTCGATTCCCGTCGGGCAGAAATGCTGCAACAGGCCAACGCGCTGGACGAGCGCGAAAGTTTCTCGTCATTACGCCGTCTTGCCTGGCAGAATGGCCACTACTTTACGCTGCGAACCACCTTTAACCAGCCGGGCCATCTGGCGACCGTGGTTGCCTTCGATCTGCCAATTAACGATCTTATCCCGCCGGATATGCCGCTGGACAGTTTCCGACTGGAGCCAGACAACAGCACCCAAAATATGCGCACGCCGTCGGATAAAGAAGGCCCGGACAGCGTAGCGATCTCCTTTAATGGCTCGAAGATTGAGATTGCCTCATCGCTCAACTCAACCGGTATGCGGCTGGTGTGGCAGGTGCCTTTTGGCACCCTGATGCTTGATACCCTGCAAAACATTATGCTGCCGCTGCTGTTGAATATCGGCCTGCTGGCGCTGGCGCTGTTTGGCTACAGCACCTTCCGTTTCCAGTCGGGCCGCCAGAGCGACTCGACGTCGGTATCAGCCGGGACCAGCAACGAGTTGCGTGTTCTTCGTGCCCTGAATGAAGAGATTATTTCCGTGCTGCCGCTTGGGGTGCTTGTTCACGATCAGGAGGCAAACCGGACGGTGATGAGCAACAAAATTGCCGATCACCTTCTGCCGCATCTTAACCTGCAAAATATTACGGCCATGGCGGACCAGCATCAGGGCGTCATTCAGGCCACCATTAATAATGAACTGTATGAGATCCGTCAGTTCCGCAGTCAGGTCGCCTCGCGCACGCAAATCTTCATCATCCGCGATCAGGATCGCGAAGTGCTGGTGAATAAAAAGCTCAAGCAGGCGCAAAGGCTGTATGAGAAAAACCAGCATGGCCGCGCGGCGTTTATGCAAAACATTGGCGATGCCTTTAAACAGCCGCTGAAGTCACTCGCCACGCAGATTGCTGATTTAAGCACGCCGGAAAGCCGACAGCTTAGCAGCCAGGCCGACTCGCTGGTTCGTCTGGTGGACGAAATCCAGCTTGCGAACATGCTGGAGAATGACATCTGGAAGGGCACCCCTACGCTCTTCTCCATCCAGGATCTGATTGATGAGGTGGTTCCGGAAGTCCTGCCGGTGATCAAGCGCAAAGGGCTCCAGCTGCTGATCAACAACCATTTACCGGCCAACGACGAGCGTCACGGCGATCGCGATGCCCTGCGTCGCATCCTGATGATGTTGATTCAGTATGCCGTCACCACGACACAGATCGGCAAGATCACCCTTGAAGTCAGCACCGATGAGTCCACCGACGATCGTCTGACGTTCCGTATTCTGGATACGGGCGAAGGCGTCACCGTGAGCGAAATCGATAACCTGCACTTCCCGTTCCTGAACGATACCCAGCGCGACCACTACGGTAAGGCGAATGCCCTCACCTTCTGGCTCTGCGATCAGCTGGCGCGTAAGCTGGGCGGTCATCTGAACATTAAGGCGCGCGAATCCCTCGGCACTCGCTACTCCTTGCATGTTAAAATGGCGGCGAATCCTCAGGAAGAGGATGAAGAGCGTCTGCTGGATGATGTGGTGGTGATGGTGGACGTGACCTCCAGTGAGATCCGTAATATCGTCGTTCGTCAGCTGGAAAACTGGGGCGCGTCCTGCATTACCCCGGACGAAAGGCTCGCGAGTCAAGAATTTGATCTATTTTTAACTGATAATCCGTCTAATCTTACTGCCTCCGGCTTGCTTTTAAGCGATGATGAGCCAGGCGTGCGGAAAATCGGCCCTGGGCAGCTGCGCGTCAACTTTAATATGAGCAATGCAATGCAGGAAGCTGTATTACAACTGATTGAAGAGAATCTGGCGCAGGAAGAGATCCTGGAGTCACCGTTAGGCGGCGATGAAAATGCCGAACTCCATGCCAGCGGATATTATTCGCTCTTCGTTGATACAGTACCAGATGATGTTAAGCGGTTGTATACTGAGTCCGCTGCGCAGGATTTTGCAGCGCTGGCACAGACAGCACACCGGCTTAAAGGGGTGTTTGCCATGCTTAATCTGGTTCCCGGCAAGCAGTTATGTGAAACGCTGGAACATCTAATTCGTGAGAAAGATGCCTCTGGCATTGAAAAATACATCAGCGACATTGACGCTTACGTCAAGAGCTTGCTGTAGCAAGGTAGCCTTATACATGAACAATATGAACGTAATTATTGCCGATGACCATCCGATTGTACTGTTCGGTATTCGCAAATCACTTGAACAGATCGAGTGGGTGAATGTAGTCGGTGAATTTGAAGATTCCACAGCCCTTATTAACAACCTGCCTAAACTTGATGCGCACGTGCTCATTACCGATCTCTCCATGCCTGGGGATAAATACGGTGATGGGATTACGCTCATCAAATACATTAAACGCCACTTCCCGGACATTTCGATCATTGTTCTGACCATGAACAATAACCCGGCGATCCTGAGCGCCGTTCTGGATCTTGATATTGAAGGGATTGTGCTGAAACAAGGCGCACCTACCGATCTGCCTAAAGCGCTGGCGGCGCTACAGAAAGGGAAGAAATTCACGCCTGAGAGCGTCTCACGCCTGCTTGAAAAAATCAGCGCAGGTGGCTATGGCGACAAGCGTCTCTCGCCTAAAGAGAGTGAAGTTCTGCGTCTGTTCGCTGAAGGTTTCCTGGTTACTGAAATCGCCAAGAAACTGAACCGCAGTATCAAAACCATCAGTAGCCAGAAAAAATCCGCGATGATGAAGCTGGGTGTGGATAACGATATCGCCCTGCTGAACTATCTCTCTTCCGTGACGCTGAGCGCAACGGACAAAGATTGATCGTCGCTGTCTACGCCGGGTGACCCTCGCGGTTACCCGGTCTAAAGACCCCGTAGGCCCGCGCAAGCGCAGTGCCGTCGGACACATAAAAAAGGCCCTTTCGGGCCTTTTTTATTGTCTCGCTTTTCGCACCCGCTCCGCATACACGGATAGCGTCTGCTTCAGTACATCCAGTGTGACCGGCTTCGACAGACAGCTGTCCATTCCCGACTCCAGACAGCGCTGCTTCTCCTCCGCCAGTGCGTTGGCTGTCACCCCCACCACCGGCAGCGTCAGCCCCAGCTGTCGGATACGCTGCGTCAGACGATAGCCGTCCATGTTAGGCATGTTCACATCACTGAGCACAATATCAATATGATTCTTACTTAAGACATTCAGGGCATCCACGCCATCATTGGCCGTTTTACACTGATAGCCCAGAGAGCCAAGCTGGTCTGCGAGCAGACGACGGTTAATCGGATGATCGTCGACGACCAGAATCATCATATCGTCATTCACCGATGCCAGCTCATCAGGGGAAGCCAGCACGGTAGCGCCATCGCTGTCCTCAAGCTGTACGCTGTAAATACGCGCCAGCAAGCCCAACATTTCGTGCGGTGTCGCCACACTGTGCACCCATACCCCGGGCGAACGCTCAATCGGAATACCGATATGACGGCGGCAGAACATCACCGCGCCCCGCCCCGCCCACGCCTTGTCTGGCTCAACGTCAGTAATCAGCATGTCATCTGCGTCCGGCGTCTGGCCTTCATAGCGTGAGACCCGCACGCCGCTGCTGGTCAGCATCGAGGTCAGGAAATCATGTAAGGAGGCGTTGTGCACCGCCAGCCAGCAGTGCTTTTCGCTCAGCCCGTCGACCGTGGTTTTCACTGGATAGTGTGCCGAGTAGAGCGGGATACGGATGGTGAACTGGCTGCCCATACCCGGCTCGGTATCGACGGAGATATCCCCGTCCATCATGCTGATAAGCTTCTCGCAAATCGCCAGACCCAGCCCGGTCCCCTGGAAATTACGCTGGACGCCCGTCCCCACCTGGAAGAACGGATCGAACAGGCGAACGACCTCTTTCGCCGGAATGCCAACTCCCGTGTCGCGTACGCGAATAGTCAGGTACTCCCCTGCCCGGCAGACATGCAGCACAATACAGCCGATATCGGTGAATTTGATGGCGTTGCTTAGCAGGTTCGAGATGACCTGTTGGAGACGCATCGGATCGCCATGCAGCGTCAGCGGCACATCCGGCTCGATAAAGCAGTACAGCCCCAGCTGTTTGCGCACCACCAGCGGCAGATAGTTGGCGCTGATATGGTTCATCACCTCGCGCGGGGAGAACTCACGCGGTTCTATTTTCAACTGCTCGGATTCAATTTTAGAGAAGTCGAGAATATCGCTGATAATTTTCAGCAGCAGGCTGGACGAGTTGTTCATCGCCGTCACCAGGCGGTCGACCCCTTTCGGCAGCTCTTTGGTCTGGAGAAGATCGAGGTTACCGATAATGCCGTACAGCGGCGTACGCAGCTCATGGCTGACGGTCGCGAGGAACATCGATTTCGACTGGCTGGCCTGCTCCGCCGCCTGCGCCATATCCTGCAATGACTCTTCCATCTTAACGCGCGCGGAGACGTCCACCAGCACGCAAATCGCCACGTTTTCATTGCGGTAGCGCGAATGGACGAAGCTGATTTGCAGGTTGGTGTGGGTGCTGGTCAGCACATCCACAAAGTTAACCTGTTGCCCACAGATGATCTGCGTTAACCGCTGGCGGTCTTCATGCGTCAGCATGTTCAGGTAGTTATGGGCAAGCTCGTTACTGAGGATATTTGTCCCGTCCTGAGTACGCAGGATACAGATCCCCACCGGCGCCGAGGCGACAATCTTACGGTTAAACTGCTCGTGCTCCTCCAGACGCTGAGCATCCGCTTCCGCCGGAATAAAGATCCGCCGCTCATACATTCTCGCCAGCATAAACAGCGCGACGCCTACCGCGATGTTCAACAAAATGGCGTTAAGGATCAGGATGCGAATGCGCTCCAGCACCTTGTCCACCGGCAGCGAATAGACAATGCTCAGCGATGATGGCGGCAAACTTTTCTTCAGCACCAGCTCACGGAACCCGGAGGTATAGCCAAACCATGACCGCTCCTGCATCCAGCTGGGCTCCACCTTCAGGCGGTTTTCAGGCCCGGTAAGGGAGATGAGTGGGTGGCCGTTCTCATCCAGAATGGTCACGCCCATCGGCAGACTGCCCGGCGTGAAGAAGTTTTCCATGCGGATGGTTTGTTCAATCCCCAGCAGCGCTTGCAGACGGTTTCCGAGGTAAACCGGAGTCAGGGCATAGAAATAGCCGACGCCCATGCGCGGCCCCTGGCTTATCCAGAAGATGTTGTTCCCGCGCTCTTCCTGAGGCGCATTGCGGTATTTCACTATCCGCTCATGCAGGCTTTTCAGCGCGTCTTCGCGTTCGACGGGCATATCCCGCAGACCGAAGTCCGCCATGCAAAGATTTTCGTTGCCAATCAGGTAGACGCGGTTTAGATCGTAAGCGGCCGAAAAATTATCGCGCCAGTAGCGCATAAACCATGACAGGGACTCCAGTGAGCCACGCCAGGCTTTGCCCATCGCGGAACAATCGGAGTCCGGGAAGAGCGGTTCGAAATCAGGTACTTCGGTTTTTTCATCCCGACCGCGGAGGGCAAGAATGCCGTTCTCCGCCGTCAGTCGATTCTCAGCGATATACTTAAGCTCTTTCATCACATCAGACGTGCGCTGGATATAGCGCTGGGCCTGATCCGAGCTTAAGTTAAACTCCTGGCGGATCTCCGCTTCTTTCTGGTGTAACGCGTTAACGATGTAAAACACCGAGAGCAGTGCCACCAGCAACCATAGCAGTAGCGCAAGCGCCCGAAACAGATAGCGAGAGACTTTTAACGTGGTACGAAAGGAGACGAGGTATTTCAAAGGGGCGAGGCTCCGCCATCGGGGAAAAAAGAATGTGGTTAAGGTAGCGGTAAACGCGGCTTGTCGCAACGTTCACTTGTCTGCTTGCGCAAAACAAAAGGGCCGGAAACCGGCCCTTTATGCGTCAGGAGACGTTACTCGTCAGCGTCATCCGCTGCTTCATCATCGGTGTCCGCTTCCGGGACGATTTCATCATCCCCTTCCGCGACGCTGCCGTCGATAGAGTCGAGCTCTTCGTCATCCACCGGCTCAGCAACGCGTTGCAGACCGACGACGTTTTCATCTTCCGCAGTACGGATGAGGATAACGCCCTGGGTGTTACGACCCACCACGCTGATCTCTGACACGCGGGTACGCACCAGCGTACCGGCATCGGTGATCATCATGATCTGGTCCGCATCGTCCACCTGTACCGCGCCAACAACGGAACCGTTGCGCTCGGTCACTTTGATGGAGATAACGCCCTGCGTGCCGCGAGACTTGGTCGGGTATTCGCTTTCCGCCGTACGTTTACCGTAGCCGTTCTGGGTGACGGTCAGGATTGCGCCTTCGCCACGCGGAACGATCAGGGAAACCACGCTGTCTTCACCCGCCAGCTTGATACCACGCACGCCGGTCGCCGTACGACCCATTGCGCGCACGGCGTTCTCTTTAAAGCGCACCACTTTACCGGCCGCAGAGAACAGCATCACTTCATCAGAACCGGAGGTCAGATCCACGCCGATCAGCTCGTCGCCTTCGTTCAGGTTCACCGCGATGATCCCGGCGGAACGTGGACGGCTGAATTCGGTCAACGCGGTTTTCTTCACGGTACCGCTCGCGGTTGCCATAAAGACGTTCACGCCCTCTTCGTACTCGCGTACCGGCAGAATGGCGGTGATACGTTCGTTCGCTTCCAGCGGCAGCAGGTTAACGATAGGTCGACCCCGCGCGCCACGGCTCGCTTCCGGCAGCTGATAGACTTTCATCCAGTACAGACGGCCCCGGCTGGAGAAGCAGAGGATCGTGTCGTGGGTGTTGGCCACCAGCAGACGGTCAATGAAGTCTTCTTCTTTAATACGCGCCGCAGATTTGCCTTTACCGCCACGACGCTGTGCTTCGTAGTCGGTCAACGGCTGATACTTCACGTAACCCTGGTGAGACAGCGTCACGACCACGTCTTCGCGGTTGATCAGATCTTCAATGTTGATATCAGAGCTGTTAGCCGTGATTTCGGTGCGACGCTCGTCGCCGAACTGATCGCGAACCAGCTCCAGCTCTTCACGGATCACTTCCATCAGGCGCTCTGCGCTACCCAGGATATGCAGCAGCTCGGCAATCTGCTCCAGCAGCTCTTTGTACTCGTCGAGCAGTTTTTCATGCTCAAGGCCGGTCAGTTTCTGCAAACGCAGATCCAGAATCGCCTGGGCCTGCTGTTCAGTCAGGTAGTACTGACCGTCACGCACGCCGAATTCCGGCTCCAGCCACTCAGGACGCGCGGCATCATCGCCGGCACGTTCCAGCATCGCCGCCACGTTACCCAGATCCCATGGACGCGCAACCAGCGACGCCTTCGCTTCTGCTGGCGTCGGCGCACGGCGGATCAGTTCGATGATCGGGTCGATGTTCGCCAGCGCAACGGCCAGTGCTTCAAGGATATGGGCACGATCGCGCGCTTTGCGCAGTTCAAAGATGGTACGGCGAGTCACCACTTCACGGCGGTGACGCACAAACGCGCTCAGGATCTCTTTCAGGTTCATGATCTTCGGCTGGCCATGGTGCAGCGCAACCATGTTGATACCGAAGGAGACCTGAAGCTGAGTCTGGGAGTAAAGGTTGTTCAACACAACTTCACCCACCGCGTCGCGCTTGATTTCAATCACGATGCGCATACCGTCTTTGTCAGACTCGTCACGCAGCGCGCTGATGCCTTCAACGCGTTTTTCTTTTACCAGCTCGGCGATTTTTTCAATCAGACGCGCTTTGTTCACCTGATACGGGATCTCGTGAACAATAATGGTTTCACGGCCGGTTTTGGCGTCCGCTTCCACTTCGGCGCGAGCACGGATGTAAATCTTGCCGCGACCGGTACGGTACGCTTCTTCAATACCGCGACGGCCGTTGATGATTGCCGCCGTCGGGAAGTCCGGGCCCGGGATGTGTTCCATCAGCCCTTCAATGCTGATGTCTTCATCGTCGATGTAGGCCAGGCAGCCGTTAATCACTTCCGTGATGTTGTGCGGCGGAATGTTGGTTGCCATACCCACTGCGATACCGGACGAACCGTTCACCAGCAGGTTTGGGATCTTCGTTGGCATAACGTCAGGAATTTTTTCCGTGCCGTCGTAGTTATCAACGAAATCAACCGTCTCTTTTTCCAGGTCAGCCATCAGCTCATGGGCAATCTTCGCCAGACGGATTTCCGTATAACGCATTGCCGCGGCGGAGTCGCCGTCGATAGAACCAAAGTTACCCTGACCATCTACCAGCATGTAACGCAGCGAGAAAGGCTGCGCCATACGGACAATGGTGTCGTACACCGCGGAATCACCATGGGGATGGTATTTACCGATTACGTCACCAACGACACGGGCAGATTTTTTGTAGGCTTTATTCCAGTCATTGCCCAATACGTTCATGGCGTATAGTACGCGACGGTGTACCGGCTTAAGGCCATCGCGGACGTCCGGCAGCGCACGGCCAACAATGACCGACATCGCATAGTCCAGATAGGAGCTTTTCAGCTCTTCCTCGATGTTAACCGGTGTAATTTCTCTCGCAAGGTCGCTCATCTAACCGCTATCCCTCTACTGTATCCCGGATTCAAAGGTCGCAAATTATAACACAGCCGCGGTGATACAGGTAAACCTATACGCTTTATTCACAGGGATTGCCTGATATACTCATTTGTCTTGCTAAATAAGGAGTAAAAGCGCCCATGAATGCCGAAAAATCCCCGGTGGCTCACAACGTTGACCACGAAGAGATTGCCAAATTTGAAGCGGTGGCGTCCCGCTGGTGGGATCTCGAAGGTGAGTTCAAACCTCTGCATCGTATTAACCCGCTACGTCTGGGCTATATCGCGGAGCGTTCCGGCGGTCTGTTCGGTAAGAAAGTGCTCGACGTCGGCTGCGGCGGCGGCATCCTGGCGGAAAGCATGGCGCGCGAAGGGGCCACCGTCACCGGTCTGGACATGGGCTTCGAACCTCTACAGGTTGCGCGTCTTCATGCGCTGGAGTCCGGCGTACAGGTAGAATATGTCCAGGAAACCGTGGAAGAGCACGCGGCTAAACATGCGCACCAGTATGACGTGGTGACCTGCATGGAGATGCTGGAGCACGTTCCCGATCCGCAGTCGGTCGTCAACGCCTGTGCAAAACTGGTGAAACCGGGTGGACAGGTCTTCTTCTCGACCATCAACCGCAACGGCAAAGCCTGGCTGATGGCCGTGGTAGGCGCGGAATATGTGCTGCGCATGGTGCCGAAAGGGACGCACGACGTGAAGAAGTTCATCAAGCCTGCCGAACTGCTGGGCTGGGTTGACCAGACATGGCTTAAGGAACAGCACATGACGGGTCTGCACTACAATCCTCTGACGGATAAATTCAAACTTGCCCCGGGCGTGGATGTTAACTATATGTTGCACACAACCGCCAAAAACGACTAACGTCATTCGTTATTCTTATAAAGATTGCGCGACATCATGTTGCGCAATTCTGACCTCCCGTTGAAGAAATCAGCACTCGATCAAATTTTGAATTTTTTTTCTGGAATATTGACATCTCTTCCAGGCCTTACGGTACGAGGACTTAGCCTTTTTTACCCTTTCACAACCTCAATTTAACGTCAAAATCAACCCTTGTGCTGAAAAGATTCGATACTAGAATACTCACCATATAGCGTTCTTCTTATCGCAAAACCCCTATATGTAGTATTTATCCACAGAGTTAGTCACAAGACGGTCCTGTGGATAAGCGGGGGATATTTTTTTATTTCACGGACAGGTAAAAATCCACATGAATCAGAGTCTGCTGGTGACAAAGCGCGACGGTACTACCGAGCGTATCAATCTGGACAAAATCCATCGAGTTCTCGACTGGGCAGCAGAAGGACTGAACAACGTATCTATATCCCAGGTCGAACTGCGTTCTCACATTCAGTTCTACGACGGCATCAAAACGTCTGATATCCACGAAACCATTATCAAAGCAGCGGCAGATCTGATCTCCCGCGACGCACCGGATTATCAGTACCTCGCTGCGCGTCTGGCGATTTTCCACCTGCGTAAGAAAGCCTACGGCCAGTTCGAGCCGCCGAAGCTTTACGATCACGTAGTGAAAATGGTTGAGCTGGGCAAATACGACACGCATCTGCTGGAAGACTATACGGAAGAAGAGTTCGAGCAGATGAACGGGTTTATCGATCACTGGCGCGACATGAACTTCTCCTACGCGGCGGTGAAGCAGCTCGAAGGCAAATACCTGGTTCAGAACCGTGTGACGGGCGAAATCTACGAGAGCGCCCAGTTCCTCTATATTCTGGTGGCCGCCTGCCTGTTCTCTAATTATCCACGTGAAACCCGTCTGGACTACGTGAAGCGTTTCTACGATGCGGTCTCTACGTTCAAGATTTCTCTGCCTACGCCAATCATGTCTGGCGTGCGTACCCCTACCCGTCAGTTCAGCTCCTGCGTACTGATCGAGTGTGGTGACAGCCTGGATTCCATCAACGCGACCTCCAGCGCCATCGTGAAATACGTCTCCCAGCGTGCTGGTATCGGCATCAACGCTGGTCGTATCCGTGCGCTGGGCAGCCCGATCCGCGGCGGTGAAGCGTTCCACACCGGCTGTATCCCGTTCTACAAGCACTTCCAGACGGCAGTAAAATCCTGCTCTCAGGGCGGCGTGCGCGGTGGCGCTGCCACCCTGTTCTACCCAATGTGGCACCTGGAAGTGGAAAGCCTGCTGGTTCTGAAGAACAACCGCGGCGTGGAAGGCAACCGCGTGCGTCACATGGACTACGGCGTGCAGATCAACAAGCTGATGTACACCCGCCTGCTGAAAGGTGAAGATATCACCCTGTTCAGCCCATCCGACGTCCCGGGTCTGTACGACGCGTTCTTCGCCGATCAGGACGAATTCGAGCGTCTGTACACCAAATACGAAAAAGACGACAGCATCCGCAAGCAGCGCGTGAAGGCGGTCGATCTGTTCTCCCTGATGATGCAGGAACGTGCCTCTACCGGCCGTATCTACATCCAGAACGTTGACCACTGCAACACCCACAGCCCGTTCGATCCGGTGGTTGCGCCAGTGCGCCAGTCCAACCTGTGCCTGGAGATCGCCCTGCCGACCAAACCGCTGGACGATGTGAACGATGAAAATGGTGAAATCGCCCTGTGTACGCTCTCTGCGTTCAACCTGGGTGCGATTAAGAGCCTGGACGAGCTGGAAGAGCTGGCCGTGCTGGCGGTTCGTGCGCTCGACGCCCTGCTGGACTACCAGGATTACCCAATCCCGGCGGCAAAACGCGGCGCAATGGGCCGTCGCACTTTAGGTATCGGCGTGATCAACTTCGCCTACTGGCTGGCGAAAAACGGCAAGCGTTACTCCGACGGCAGCGCCAACAATCTGACGCACCAGACGTTCGAAGCCATTCAGTACTACCTGATGAAAGCCTCCAACGAGCTGGCGAAAGAGCAAGGCGCGTGCCCGTGGTTCAATGAAACCACCTACGCGAAAGGCATTCTGCCGATCGACACCTACAAAAAAGACCTGGATGCGATCGTCAGCGAGCCGCTGCACCTCGACTGGGAAGGCCTGCGCGAGTCCATTAAAACTCACGGCCTGCGTAACTCCACGCTCTCTGCCCTGATGCCGTCCGAGACCTCTTCGCAGATCTCCAACGCCACCAACGGTATTGAGCCACCGCGCGGCCACGTCAGCATCAAAGCGTCGAAAGACGGCGTGCTGCGTCAGGTGGTACCGGATTACGAAACGCTGGGCAACAACTACGAGCTGCTGTGGGAAATGCCAAACAACGATGGCTACCTGCAACTGGTGGGTATCATGCAGAAGTTTATCGACCAGTCGATCTCTGCCAATACCAACTACGACCCGACGCGCTTCCCGTCAGGCAAGGTTCCGATGCAGCAACTGCTGAAAGACCTGCTCACCGCCTACAAATTTGGCGTGAAAACGCTGTACTATCACAACACCCGTGATGGTGCGGAAGACGCCCAGGACGACCTGGCGCCGTCAATTCAGGACGATGGCTGCGAAAGCGGCGCATGTAAGATCTAATAAATTCCCTCACCCTAACCCTCTCCCACAGGGAGAGGGAACTCTTTCCCCCTCTCCCTGTGGGAGAGGGCCGGGGTGAGGGGAAATAACACCACAGGACTCACCGCAATGGCATATACCACCTTTTCACAGACGAAAAACGACCAGCTCAAAGAGCCGATGTTCTTCGGCCAGCCGGTCAACGTGGCACGCTACGATCAGCAAAAATATGACATCTTCGAAAAGCTGATTGAAAAGCAACTCTCTTTCTTCTGGCGTCCGGAAGAAGTTGACGTTTCCCGCGACCGTATCGATTTCCAGGCGCTGCCGGAACACGAAAAGCACATCTTCCTCAGCAACCTGAAATACCAGACGCTGCTGGACTCCATTCAGGGTCGTAGTCCGAACGTGGCGCTGCTGCCGCTGATCTCGATTCCTGAGCTGGAAACCTGGGTTGAGACCTGGGCGTTCTCCGAGACGATCCACTCCCGCTCTTACACCCACATCATCCGCAACATCGTTAACGATCCGGCGGTGGTGTTTGATGATATCGTCACCAACGAACAGATCCAGAAGCGCGCCGAAGGCATTGCGCACTACTATGACGAACTGATCGAGATGACCAGCTACTGGCATCTGCTGGGCGAAGGTACGCACAACGTGAACGGTAAAACCGTCACCGTAAACCTGCGGACCCTGAAAAAACAGCTCTATCTGTGCCTGATGAGCGTCAACGCCCTGGAAGCGATCCGCTTCTACGTGAGCTTCGCCTGCTCCTTCGCGTTTGCCGAGCGCAAACTGATGGAAGGCAACGCCAAAATTATCCGTCTGATTGCCCGTGACGAAGCCCTGCACTTGACCGGCACTCAGCACATGCTGAACCTGCTGCGCAGCGGTGCAGACGATCCGGAGATGGCGGAAATTGCGGAAGAGTGCAAACAGGAATGCTACGACCTGTTCGTGCTGGCGGCCCAGCAGGAGAAAGAGTGGGCAGACTACCTGTTCCGCGACGGCTCCATGATTGGCCTGAACAAAGACATTCTGTGCCAGTACGTTGAGTACATCACCAACATCCGCATGCAGGCCGTCGGTCTCGACCTGCCGTTCCAGACGCGCTCTAACCCAATCCCGTGGATCAACACCTGGCTGGTGTCCGATAACGTGCAGGTCGCGCCGCAGGAAGTGGAAGTGAGTTCTTACCTGGTCGGTCAGATTGATTCTGAAGTCAACACCGACGACCTGAGCGATTTCCAGCTCTGATGAGCCGCGTAACGCTGAGCCTTTCGGGTACAGAGGTGTTGTGCCAGGAAGAGCACCCTTCTCTGCTGGTGGCGCTTGAAGCACATCAGGTAGAAGTCGAGTACCAGTGTCGTGAAGGCTACTGCGGCTCCTGCCGCTGCCGTCTGGTCGCAGGCCAGGTAGACTGGCTGACCGAACCGCTGGCCTTTATCAGTGAAGGGGAAATTTTGCCCTGCTGCTGCCGGGCAAAAGGCGATATTGAGATCGAGATGTGATGTTGTCCTTATCCCCTCTCCCGGTGGGCTGAGGGTTCCCCACAAATTAATCCGAGCACTGAGCAATCCCCTCGCCCCTCCGGGGAGAGGGTTAGGGTGAGGGGAAC